>Ga0228535_1000086_pt1 | contig 278682 bp, 222 predicted proteins | sample SJ1metagenome_FD_168457 | JGI IMG/M metagenome (GOLD analysis project Ga0228535, IMG submission 168457) | Enriched culture of PCE-dechlorinating microbial communities from Ithaca, New York, USA - SJ1 | ecosystem: Engineered > Modeled > Simulated communities (microbial... > Unclassified...
CGAAGGAATCAACAACAAAATCAAAACTCTGAAACGGCAGGCGTACGGCTTCCGGGACATGGTGTATTTCAAGCTGCGGCTCTACCACCTGCATTCTCAAGGGTACTCATTAACCGGATGAACCAAAGAAATCCTTGCGGTCCGGGTTGAGCTGAGAAACCCCGCCACCGGTAGCCTGATAAGAAGCATCGGGTTTGCCAAGGGCTATAGCCCCAGGGGGCTGAGGTGGCTCAACAGGGATATGAACAGCAACGGTCTCGGAGAACTGGCGGTGCTTGGCACCCATCCGACCACCGGCAGATCGGTGGTGGAGATCAGGGACCTGCTCACGGGCGCCTTGGTGAAAAGAATAACCGTTGGTCCGGACAGTACGGTCGAATCCATCGGGCTGTCGTATTCAAACGATCTGAACGGCAACAGTTCCCAGGAACTGGTGATACTTCAGAGAAATGCCAAGACGCTTCACAGCCGCCTCAACGTTGTAGACACCAAGACAGGGAGGAGGGTCAAGACCATCCCATGCCTCAGTGAATCGTGGATTCCCGTCGGCATCGCATCGATTGGGGACTTGAACGGTAACAAGAGCCTCGAGCAGGGAATTCTTGCCAGGAGCGCAACTAAGAACAGAGTGGTGGTGAAGATAATGGACGTGCGCACGGGCAGCACTCTTCGCACCGTGTTTTTCAACAGCAGGTATTCGCCCCAGGCTCTTGCCACAGGGGACATCGACGGAAATGGAGTTCATGAACTGGGGGTCCTCGGGACCAATCCGGCCGATGCAACGAATAGAATCGAAATCCGGGATCCCGTCACCGGGAGTCTGAAAGAGACCATCCTGATACCGTGATTTCGCAAGGGCGGTTGTACGGCAGGAAAACGGCGACCGGGGGGGGCGCAGCGGCGGCCCGCGATGCCGGATGTGAAGACCGCCCCTGGAACATGGCGGGAAAAGGGGTTATCCTGGGAAAGAGGACTTTTCCCTCGCATGTGGTATATATTCCTGCCGGGAAGGACTGTTGCGGGAGTCCGAAAGATGAGGAACTGCGGGACCGGCCGGATGTTGGGCGAAGAGACGAAAGGGGGCTGTTGCGGGAGCCTGGAAAATGAGGAACTATAGGGTTCTGGTTGTGGACACTGATCCGGAATTCTTGTCGTGCATGGAAAAGGTGATCGTGCAAATGGGGCACGCGGCGACATGCTCCCGGACTCTTGCGGAAGGGCTCAAAGCTGCGGCGCGCGTAATGCCGGACCTCATTACCGTCAATGCCGAGATGCCCGACGGCCGGGGGGTCGACTTCCTGAGAAGCATGCTCGAGGCGCCCTCATCGCCGGAGGTCATCGTGGTCAGCGATTCGGGAGATCCGGACGAGGCGGAGCTGGCCATCAAAGGCGGAGCATGGGACTACATCGAAAAACCGGCGACTCTGAAAGGCATGGCCCTGTCACTGGTGCGCGCGCTGGAATACCGTGCGAAGAACGCTCCGGTCAGGCGAAGCATGAATCTCAAGGAGGAGACGCTTCAGGAAATTGCGGGAAACGGCGCCAAGATAAGAGCGTGCCTCGACCTGGTCGATCTGGCCGCCAGCAGCGACGCAAGTGTTCTCATTTGCGGCGAAACAGGCACGGGCAAGGAGCTTTTCGCATGGGCCATTCACAATAACAGCTCCCGCGCCAAGCGGCAGTTTGTCGTGGTCGACTGCGCCTCCCTGCCGCCCACCTTGGTGGAAAGCACTCTTTTCGGCTATGCGAAAGGGGCCTTCACCGGGGCGGACAGGCCGCACAAGGGCCTTATCAAGAGGGCTGACGGGGGAACGCTTTTCCTTGACGAAATCGGGGAGCTCCCGATGGTGGTTCAGAAATCCTTTCTCCGAGTGCTCCAGGAGCGACAATTCCGCCCGGTGGGAGACAGCGAGGAAGTGAGGAGCGATTTCCGGCTCATAGCGGCGACCAATCGTGACCTGGACGAAATGGTGGAGCGCCGGCAGTTCAGAAAGGATCTGCTGTACCGCCTGAGGGCGTTCAGCATGGAACTGCCGTCCTTGCGCGAGCGTCCCGAGGACATCAGGGATATCGTCATCCACCACATGTCCAAGCTGTGTAAATCGTACGGGACTGAAGAGAAGGGTTTTTCACCGGATTTCTTCGATGTCCTCGTCCGATACGAATGGCCCGGGAATGTGCGGGAGCTTGTCAACGCCACGGAACGAGCCATTTCCGCGGCGCGCGATGAGCCGGTTCTTTTCCCGAAACATCTGCCGACCTACATCCGCGTTCAACTGGCCAGAGCGTCCGTGAGCGAGGACGAGATCGACAAAGGCCCCGCGGGAGTCGCCGGAGCTTCCACCTCCGCGATGTTGCCGAAACTGGTCGAGGCAAGGGAAGCTGCAATTGCACATGCCGAGCGCAACTATCTCAAGACCCTGCTGGGCTCCACCAGGGGAGATACAAGAAGGGCCATAGGCCTTTCCGGCCTTTCACGTTCCCGCTTTTACGCTCTCCTGAAAAAACACCGCATTTCCATCTCGGATGTCGCCACCTGGGATTAGCCCGGTCCAAAATCCCGTACTCCGGTGGAGCCGCCCCGGTTGTGCTCCTCGATGAACTCCCGCAATCCCTGTATGGGTCTTGTATCCATGCGTCCAGCCTTCCCGGCGCGCATCTCCACGCATCGACCGCAAAGGGGCTGAGCCCGGGCGAGTCTCGGAACCGGTGAATGGTCACGGAGCGGCAGGAGGCGTGTCGAGGTATGACATCAAGCGGAATCGTTGGTGGACACGTGCCTTTCCGCGGAGTCCCGCCGCATACCGGTTGCGCGCCCCCTGGCGAGGCCCGGGAAGGGTCTCCGCACGTTGGGAGGAGAAACATCCCTGCGTTTGGGGACAAAAAACTCCATCAGGGGAAAATCCTTCAGATCTTCGGCCATGCCGGCCTTCAGAAAAGCGGCTACCCAGCGGTATATGTCGTTCCTGCGAATGGTGCGCCTGAGCCGCTTCATCCGCTCTCGGCGTTCCTCCGCGTTCATCATGAACGCCTGATAGATGGCATCGGCTACTCCATGAGTATCGTACGGGTTCACCAGGAGCGCCCCCTGGTGCAGGTTGGCCGCGGCCCCGGCAAACTCGCTGAGGATCAGAACGCCGTTTTCCCGAACATTACTGGCGCAGTATTCTTTTGCGACCAGGTTCATTCCATCTTTTAAAGGGGTAATTATCGCAATTTCGCATGCCTGGTAATAACTCACGAGATCAGGGCGGGAAAGAAAGCCGAAAATATGGATGATGGGGGTCCATCCGACTTGGGTATACTTGCCGTTTATTTCGCCGACGAGCCTGTCGATCTCCTTTTTCAATAGTTCGTATTCTCGAATGCTCCTGCGGCTTGGGACAACCACTTGAATGAGGGTGATCCGTCTTTTCAGCTCGGGATATCGCTCCAGTGCATCCGCAAATGCATGGAGTCGATTGGGTATCCCCTTCGTATAATCGAGCCTGTCGACACCAAAAAGCAGTTTCCGATTAGGAAGATTGGCCCGGATGAGTTGTGCCTGATTGCTGACACGACGCTGAGCGGAGAGATCTGCGAATGCGCAGAAATCGATGCTGATCGGGAAACTGCCGACTCGGAGTTTCCTTTCCGGGGTCAGGAGACTGCAAGCGTGTCCATGTCCCGCAACCTTCACGCTACGACTCAGGGCGCGAACGCAGCTGATGAAATTGCGCCGGTCCCGTTCGGTCTGGAAACCGATGAGGTCGTATCGCAGAAAGGCATCCAGGATCTGAAAACGCCACGGCAGCCTGATGAAGACATCCAGCGGCGGAAAGGGAATGTGGAGGAAAAACCCCGTCTTGCGTCTTCCCCCCATGCGCCTTATCTCGGATGCAACCAGGATGAGCTGATAATCGTGCACCCAGATGAAGTCCTCCTCCACGGTGTTGTCCAGCACGCTTTCGGCAAACTTGCGATTCACTGCTTGGTAAACCGGCCAGTAGGATGGATCGAAATTGCACCGAGTGGGCAGGTCGTGAAAAAGCGGCCAAAGAATCTCGTTGGAAAAGCCGAAATAGTGCTTCTGGACTTCGTCTTCCGTGAGGTCAACCGGCTGGAGCGCATAGCCGATCGTTTCAGCCCCTTCGTTTAGCAGGACTTCCAATTCCGGCCCGGCAGGAAGATTTTCATGAGTGGCGCCAAGCCATCCGATCCATTTTCCCCAACGGTCTTGCAACACGGGACTGAGGGCGGTGACAAGCCCTCCGGTTCCGGGGCGGAATTTCCACTGTCCTTCGCCATCAGTGCCAAGGACAAGGGGCAAACGGTTCGAAACAACAACCAGGTTCCTCTCACTCATTCAGAGCTCCTTTGTAGATGATTCCAGGGAACACCACGTTTCGAGGAACCTTTTCACCGCCCAACAGTTTTGGATGTGGCCTGCGGCACGGGTCGGCGCTCCAGGCTCTCCCACCTTGATCCCGGTGATGCAGTCCCGGAGAAAGTGGAAAACGTCTTCATCGGTTTCATCATCCCCGAGATACACGCCGAAATCAGCCTCGGCCGCCGACAGCAAGGCCAGTACGGCACATCCTTTGTTCCACCCGTCGGCCCGAAGCTCGATCCCGCCCTTGAAATGCACGCATCGGAGTCCATGTGTCGATGCAATTCCCGACCAGAGAGCGGCAATCTCGTTTTCGATCCGTTCCGCCTTTTCGCCGGGTAAACCTCGCGTATGTACGGCAACGCTGGCAAACTTGGTCTCCAGGCTGGGTCCAAGGCGATACGCCAAAGCCAGGCGTTTTGCCGCACCGAGCCCGTCAATTTGGGTCTTGCCCGGTTCCATGACCAGAAGCTTCCCATGAGGGGTCCGCAGCTCAAAGCCATGGCACCCGACAAATACAATGTGCAGATCGCCCAGAAATGTGGTGAGTTCGGCAATGGGCCGGCCCGATACGATCGCAAGCAGCGTGCGCGCCGACGTGCTTATGGTTTTCAGGGAATCGACAATGCCGGGCAACGGATATGCTTCACTCCTGTTTATCCGAAAGGGTGCAAGGGTTCCGTCGTAGTCGAGGCCAAGGAAACGTTTGTTGGCCAATGCCATGCGAGTCCAGAAACCAGGGATGCTTTCCAATGGCTTCGGGGATCGAATGTTCATGACGATCTTCCTTTCCGTTGTCGCCCGCCGTACTCTTCGTGCTTCTCCACGCCAAACTCGCAGGCAGTCCCCACTTTCGTGCATGAAGCGAACGCACATATCGCCGGTTCACTACCGCTCGTCCCTCTTGCAGCATTTCGTATATCGTTTGATACACGGGACCAAAGGTTTGCGGGTGCAGGTCCGGTTGAAGAGCGAGGGACAAATTGAAATTCCCGGATTTCAAGAACGAATTCACAGAGCAAGGTCCATGCCGGAATCACGAAACCGCGGCCGAATCCCGATTACGCACAACGCACGCTCTTTTGCACAGCTTGTTGCGTATTGATCTTCAGGGATGCGTCATTTCTCCTGGCGCCGCCTGGACCAAGTCCGGCATGCGTTGAGTTCCCTAGGTTTCCGGAGAAGCTCACAACCAATAGGATCGGAACCCCGGAGAATCAACGGACCAGGCTTTCTGCCGAACATTCAAGGCGAATAGCCCTTCCAGTGTTGTGGGGTGCGGTTTCTCCAATGGACATCAGGGTATGTGGTTTCGCTGGGGCAGGTACCTCGCGCGGTCCGGATTCCACTCTGGTTCCGGGCGGCCGATGGTCGTCCAAAATCATGATCCATTACATGTCAATCATCGTTGCGAGCCAAACGTCTTGCGGGACAAGACTCAAACCGGCCAAAAGCTCGAAAAACTCAAAGTGGATGCCATCCCCCGGGGCCGCTTGCCCGATATTGAGGCGGTATGACCGGAGAAAAGATGTCCTGTCTGATGGGACTTGTCCTGAAAAACGGGAAAAAGGTCCACTCCTGCCGGACTCAGTGCCGGCACGTCTCGGGGCTCCGCACTCTCCTTGCCAGACCGGTTCCGCAGTCAACTGCCCGGGACAAATGGACATTGTCCGTACACAGCTATTTTTCCCGCAATGTTGCGATTTCGGCGCGGAACTTGCCTCTCCATATATTATTTCGGAAAAAGTTCAATAAAGTCGATTCTATGTTTTGCGGAGCTGAGACGTTTGTGCGGCCTGACCTGTATCAGCCCAGGGAAAGGGCAGAGGGCGGGTTTTTGCGTTCGGTTGCTCACGGCCCGCCTACGAAGGCGTTCTTTGCGGTTGGCGGGCCATGAGGTTGACCGGCCACCCGTATCGCGATGCCGGGAAAGGTGGAGCACGTGAAGGGAGATGCCTCTTTTTCAGCTCCGCATGAAGCGAATGGCGTGAATCGAAGAGGCGTCGATTGAGCGAGACAGAGCTGCATCTTTACGCGTGCTCGCGGGAAGCAGCCTGTCTCTTGCGTGGGCATTGGCGGGCGCATTTGTTTGGCGGCGGTTTTGTCAATGGCCTATCGAATGCGAACATTGGATCGAAAAGGAGAGAAAATGCGTTCACCCGGGAAGTATGCAGCGTGGAGGATACTCTGCACCGTCAGCCTGGTGGTCGTCATCGGTGTTTTCTTCGTGGTGTCGCCGGGCGTGTCGCAGGCGCAACAGCTGCGGCAGGCACCTTTGAACCCGGATTTTCTGAAATACAGGGAGCAACTCGGACAGGGAAGAAGCCCTCTGAGAGTCACCGAGGACGGACATGCCCTGGGGCACATTCCGCCCCCCATCGACCTTTCTTATGCGAGGAACCTCCCGGATGCCGCCAGCGAGGCGGCGGCGGTCGAGGCGGTCACCTATCCGGCGAGCTATGACCTGCGCACCCAGCATCGAGTCACCTCGGTCAGGGACCAGGGGAATTGCGGTTCGTGCTGGGCATTCGCCACCTACGCTTCTGTGGAATCCAAGCTCAAGGGCGCCTCCGGAACCGGTCCGTCGACCAACTATTCCGAGCAGCATCTCAACGCGACCCACGGTTTTGACTGGGCGGAATGCGATGGCGGGAACGACTTCATTTCCATGGCCTACCTCGGGCGCTGGAGTGGTCCCATCAACGAGGCGGATGTTCCGTATCCGTACGCCGTCGATGAAACGGCGGCCGTTGTGAGAAAGCATATCCAGGACGTGGACCAGATAAAGGACCGCGCCAATTATACCGACAACAACAGGATCAAGGCGGCCGTAACCAATCACGGCGCCCTTTACATTTCCTTCAAATGGCTCGACACCCGCTACAATGCGGCCAAATACGCCTACTGGAACAACGGCACGAGCGGCGAAGGTCATGCCGTGGCCATCATCGGCTGGAACGACAATTATTCCAGAACGAACTTTAAGAAGGCCGGCACCGCACTGCCCGGCGGAAACGGCGCGTTTCTCATGAAGAACAGCTGGGGAACTACCTGGGGCAACAAGGGCTACTTCTGGATGTCCTACTACGACAAATCGCTGCAGACCGGCGCGTCGTTCAGGGGGATTCAAGCGACATCTAACTACAAACGCAGCTACCAGTACGATCCCCTTGGCTGGGTCACCAGTCTGGGCGTCGACACGACGGTGTTGTGGGGCGCCAACATCTTCACCGCCAGATCCGATGCGCCCAGCATCAAGGCCGTCAGCTTCTACACGGGAGCACCGAATACCAAGGTGACGATATATGTCCGCAAGAACGTGTCGGCAACCAACCCGAGAAGCGGGAATCAGGTCGGAGCGGCCGTGACGAAGACCATCCCGACCATGGGATACCACACGGTCGCCTTCTCCACGCCAAAAACGGTCACTGCCGGCAAGAAGTTCTCGGTTCTGATCAAGTTCAATACCCCGGGATTCAAATATCCTCTACCGGTCGAACTTGCCGCGGCCGACTATTCCAGCGGCGCCACAGCTTCTGCAAATCAGAGTTTCTACTCCACGGACGGCGTTGCCTGGACGGACATCACCACTTTTGATTCGACCTGCAACGTGTGCATCAAGGCGTTCGGCAGAGCGTCCTGAGGGCAACTATGGCCCGGAGCGGCGCCGCGGCGAAGTCCGCCGGGCGCCTCCACTCCGTGGCCCCCATGACCGTGCGCACTGAACAATCAGTTTTTTCGAGGTCTGGGGGAGTCTCAGACTGACCGATCAAAGCCCGCCAAAAGCGGGCTTTGGTTTTTTGTTACGGTTGTGTCAGAATATGAGGGAAAGCACAGTCCCGGGGGTATGGACCGAACCGGCCTTCCCGGGAGACTGCAATGGAAACCTGTTCTCAGAGAGACCGTCCCGTCCTCGATATCCACTCACACCAAACGGGGAAAGACCCAGTGATCGAAGTCATGAAAGATATCCTTCGGGAAAACGACATGTGTGTGCTAGCCACCTGCGCGGACAACAGGCCGCATTGTTCCCTGATGGCCTACGTCACCGATGAAGCGGCTCAGACCGTCTACATGGTGACGCTGAAATCGACCCGGAAGTATCGACACGTCTGCGAAAATCCGCACGTGAGCCTGCTGGTCGATACCCGGCACGAGTCCGCGGCGGACCGTGGCGGGACCAGGGCGCTGACCGTTCACGGCACTTTCCATCCGCTATCGGATGCGGCAGCGAAAGAAAAGATCCTTGCAGCGATTCGCGGCAGACACCCGCACCTCCGAAAACTCGTCGAAGACGCCGATGCGGAGGTGCTGGCGGTGCGTGTGGAATTGTTGCAGCTGCTGGAAGGGGCCTACCGGGCCAGTTACGAATCTTTGGAGCGAGGGCCGCGCTCTGCAGGATAACAAGGGGCGGAGAGATTGACCGATCGAGGTTGACCTGTGGAGCCGGGGCATTAACTTTGGGTGAATGCGGGCCAATGCGACCGGAAGGTCAACACGGCGGAAAAACGGACTCGAGATGCGGGTCCGCGATCTACGTGAGGATGGGCCCTCCACCCCGGCCAAGGCCGGGTTCAGGACAGTTTTCCTAATTTCCCTTGCGCGAGGGGTGACGCCCTATGTCTACAAGGGGCGGGCCGGGTTGAGCCGGGATTTTCCCCCGCGCGAGGGTGACGTGACGAATACCGCGCCCTGATCGGCTCGGTCGGCGGTATTCCCCCCGCGAGAGGGTGACGTTGAGGATGCTCATGTTTCTTTGTGGGCCTCGGGCTTACGGAGATTTGTGAAAAGTGTAGGTTTGACCCCATGGTGTATGAAGACGCCTTTTCGAGGCTGGACGAAGACGACGACCGCGTCTTCTATGAACGGGATAGGATGGTCGCACATCTGGATTCGGTTGCCCTGCGCACCGTCGAATCCTTGATCGGGCGGCTCGTCACCGGGCCGAAACCCGCGATTCTGGACCTTATGGCCAGTTGGGATTCGCATATTCCCGACAGCGTGCAGCCCTCCAAGGTCGTCGGTCTCGGCTTGAACCGAAACGAGCTTGCCCACAACCGGACCCTTACGGAATTCATCCTGCACGATCTGAACCGAAACCCGGAACTGCCTTTCGATGACGATACATTCGATGCGGTGATCAACACGGTTTCCGTGGACTACATGACCAGACCCTTCGAGGTCTTTGCCGAAGTCGGAAGAATCCTCAAGCGGGGAGGGCTCTTTCTGGTCGTTTTTTCCAACCGGTTCTTTCCGCGGAAAGCCACGAGACTGTGGCGGGATTCCAAGGAAGGGGCGCGGGTGGCTCTCGTCAAGGATTTTTTTGGGAGCGTGCCGGTCTTCGATTCCCCGCAAGATTTCCTGTCCGCGGGCAAGCCGCGCCCCAAGGATGACAAGTACGCGCACCTGGGCATTCCGAGCGATCCGATTTACGCGGTTTATGCCAGGAAAAAAGAACCTTGATGCGGGGTCCCGCCTTTGCGGGCTGAAGAAGACCGCCCAAATTCGCGAGGGCGTCGTGCATCGGCCGGATATGGCTTTACCGCGAATGGCCGCGGGCGGTAGACGGCCCGGTTCGCGGGGGCTTGGCCGCTCAGTTGACCGTCTGTTCCTCTTCTTCGTCCGGGGACAGATCCTGGACGGTCCAGCTCATTCCTTCCCCGCGCAGAAAGAGCCGGCCGTCCTTGCCCACCGCGAGGGGGTAGCGGTATCGTCTCCGGTATTCCAGTATGAAGCTGCCGTCGTAGAGTCTTGCCGTGACGACCTCCCCGTTGGGCAGTCGGTATTTCTGTCCGTCGACCAGTTCGACCATGAGTCAGACTCCTTTCCCGATCTTCCTCGTGCGTGTGAAATGCCGCAAGCTCTCTGGTTCCATTTGGGGGCCCGAGCGAACCGACTCATGCCGGCTTGCGTTCAAGACGGCAACATCGGGGGAGAGAGCAACGCCCCGCCCTGCGATTGCGCGGTTCCTGCAAGGGATGAAGCTCGTGCCCGCCCGAGTCATCTCCGGCCGGGCAGGTGTTGTGTAATCTTGAACGTACCTCTCTATGAACATGAATCGGTATCACAGGGTGATGGACACCACGCGGTACATGCGCACGCCGGCGGGCGTATAGACGATCACTTCCTCTCCTTCCCGCCTCCCCACAAGATGACGCCCGACAGGCGAGTCGATGGAAAGCTTGCCGTCGACGACATTGGATTCGTAGGGACCGACAAGCTGATAGCGCTGCGTTTCCCCGGTTTCGATGTTCTGGATGACGACAATCGTCCCGAATTCGGCCTGTTTGAAAAAGAACTTGCGGCCTACGACGATTTCGCACGACGCCAGTTTCCGCTCCAGGTCCTGAATCTTTTTCTGGAGCGCCACGTGCCGTTCGCGGGCCATCATGTACTGCTGGTTCTCGATCTTGATTCCTCCGCTTCGCGCCTCCTGGAGCTCTTCGATCACCTCAGGACGAACCACGTGCCGCAGAAAGAAAAGTTCCCTCAGGAGGCGATGATAGCCAAGGCGGGTAATGGGTACTTTCATGGCGGCATGCGCTAATCCCTGAAGAACCCCTCCGGGATTTCTCCTTTTTCCCGCCTGGCCTTGAACAGTGAAACGCCGATCACCGTCTTGCCGTCCTGAATGAGACCCTGCAGGATCAAGTCTTGAACACGATCCAAGTCCACGATTTCCACCTTGGAAATCTCGTCTTCATCCCATTTCCCGGTGATACGTCGCAGGCCCGAAGCGGCGTAAAGGCGTATGACTTCATTCGAGTACCCAATGGCCGGGTAATACTCGAAAATCGGCAGAATGCGAGCTGCCTCGTACCCGGTTTCTTCCCGCAGTTCACGCGCGGCGCACGCTTCGAGCTCTTCCCCGGGGTCCGCCTTCCCGGCCGGAATCTCTAGGGTCTCCTTGCCGATGGCGTAACGCCACTGCCGGACCATCAGGATGCGCTCGGCATCGAGGAAAGGCACAACGGCCGCGGCTTCGGGGTGATCGATCTTGATCCGTTCCGTGAGCCTGCCCGTGCGCAACCGAACGACATCGAGCTGAGCGCTGAAATGGTTCGCGAAAATCTTGCTGAGCGTCTTGATCTTTTCTTCCATAATAAACCCGCAGATGACGATGGAAACATCCCGTTGCGCCGTCGGCGCGTCCCGCGAGAGTATTTTCGCTGAATCGGTTTCCATTCTCAATGAAAATCACAGGGCGGGAGCGCCGACGACGGCTTCAACGTTTTTCGGCCGGGGGCGACATGGACTGCGAAACGGTCCGACGCGCCCGGCCCTCTGCAATGCCCGCTGAAGGCAGGGACGCCCACCGCCTTTTCCGGTCGTTGCCCGCATTGCCGGGAGGCGAAACGATCTACTCGTTCGAGGCGGGTCTTTGCTCGAGACGCTCAGCCGCCTCCAATACCGCCGGGGCGGTTTTGGACGGGACCTGCGGAACCGGCGACTCCTCGTCGGTTGCTTTCTTGAAATTTCTGATTCCTTTTCCCAGGGACTTTCCGATGTCAGGAAGCTTTCCCGGGCCGAAAACGACCGCAACCACCGCCAGGATGACGGCCAACTCCGGCAGGCTGAACATGCATTCCCCCTCTGCAATACGGTTCCGGACGGAATGTGCCCGGTAGATTAAAAGACGTCCTCTCTCGCGCTGACGGACGAGGCCAACCGAAAAACTCTCAACCCCCGCTTGCCTTCCGCGTCCATTATAAACGCTCGGCCCGCTTTTGCACAGTGCCGGCTTTATTTTGCGGTAACGAGGCCAGGCTGTTTGTCTGCAATGCCGCGGTGGGGATTGTTTGCCGGACCGTACCCGGTCGCGGCAGTTCGCCGAGGCAACCTCCGGCCTCTTCTGCTATAATGAAAAACAGTGGAGGCGGGACCCGGGTGAAGCGCGTCTCGACTTGCGGCGCGCTTGCGTTGCGGTTCACACGGTGGAATACGGCTCGAGAGGAGGGGGAAATGGCGGAGACGAAAGTGCAGCCGATCAAGCTGTCCCAGCCGAGGACGAGGGGTTCGGTTTCCATCGAGGAGGCTCTGCTCAAGAGGAGATCGGTCCGGAGCTACACGGGGGTGCCGCTTTCCATCGAGGATCTGTCCCAGTTGCTCTGGGCGGCACAGGGAATGAGCCACCCCAGGGGGTACCGCACCACCCCGTCGGCGGGAGCGCTGTATCCGCTTGAGCTTCTCGTCGCGGCGGGGCGTGTCGGTGCCCTGTCTCCCGGTGTCTACCGGTACGATCCGCATCGCCATGAAATGGTGCTCCACCGTGAGGGCGACAGGCGCGCAAATCTGCGCCATGCCGCCCTGGATCAGTCTGCGGTGGGGAATGCCCCGGCCGTGATGATATTCTGTGCCGTTTATGAAAGGACGACGCGCAAATATGGAGAACGAGGAGTCAGGTATGCGATGATGGAAGCCGGGCACGCGGCTCAGAACGTGCATCTGCAGGTGGTGAGCCTGGGCCTTGGAACGGTGTTGATCGGAGCGTTTCGGGATGACCAGGTGAAGAGCGTGCTGGAGCTCGGCGGGAATGAGGAGCCGCTTTACCTGATGCCGGTCGGCAAATGACGGCTGTTGCGGGATTGGGTGTTTCCTGCGCGCGAGGCGCCCGCTCGGTCCGAGCGGACACAGCCCGTTCGGGCGTGAGCTCGAGTGGACGGAATGCTTTTGGACGGTGAGGGCGGGCGATCCCTGGCAAAACGGTTGATGTTTGTCTGCAGTCGGTCGGCGACGCTTTTCGACGGTCTGCCTTGAACGCCGCGGGAGAGACATGAGATACAAACCGAGAGAGCCGATGAACGGGTTGACGCATTGCATTGCAGCCCTGCTTGCCGTTGCGGGACTGGTGGTGCTCATGCTCCGAGCCGTCGATCCTCCCAGGCCGCTGCACCTGCTCTCCTTCTTCGTGTTCGGAGCGGCTCTGATCCTGCTCTACCTGACAAGCACCGCGTACCACTGGGCGCAGTGCTCGGACAAGGGACTCCAAAGGCTGCGACGACTCGATCACATCATGATATTCGTGGTGATAGCGGCAACCTATACGCCGATCTGTCTCATCCCTTTACGCGGCCCCTGGGGATGGTCGCTCTTCGGCGGTATCTGGGCTCTGGCCTGTGCGGGAGTGCTGATGAAAATGGTTTGGCTGCAGACTCCGCGTTGGCTCTCCACGACGGTGTACGTCGCCATGGGCTGGCTTGCGGTGGTCGCGGTTTATCCCCTGTACCGCGCGCTGCAGCCCGCCGCTTTCGTTTGGCTCGTAGCGGGCGGACTGTTCTACACGGCGGGAGCCCTGGTCTATGCCCTGAAGAAACCCGATCCGTGGCCCAGGGCATTCGGGTTCCACGAGCTTTTTCACGTTCTGGTGGTGATGGGGAGTTTTTCCCACTTCTGGGTCCTATACGAATATGTCGTTCGAATCGACTGAGGTCTCGCTGCGTCCGTTCTTTGGCGGTGGGACGCAGAGGTGCGTCGTTTGTGCCGCCGCCGCCCGGGTGCTCCATGTTGCCTCGAAGGTGACCCGGAAGAGCCGGAAAAAGGGGAGGCGGGGCGTGCCATTCTATCCGCGATCGGACCTCCTGATCGACCCCCAGCAAAGTCTAATGCACCACCGGCATAATTCCGATAAGGTTTTGTGGAAATGTGTGACGAGACCGGAGCCTCTTTCTTTTCCGCATCCCGGGAGAGGAAATGCCGGCGTGGGCCTTCCGGTTCATGCCGGTTTTGACGAAGCGGAGATTCACCGATGAGGCTCAGACGTCCGTTGCCCTTTTCCGGACAACGAAAAACGACACGCCCGGCGGTCCGCAATGGATCGCCCCCTCCCTGGAAGGAAACGCCGTGAAGGTTTCGATGGAATCGCCGGAAGACGCAATGAGTGAATGCAACAGCCTTCGGGAACGGGTGAGGGAACTGGAGTCCGCGGAAAATCCATTCCGGACGGCACTGGAAGATCACGACGAGCTGATTGTTCGTTTCCGGCCCGATTTCACCCTCGTGTATGCAAACCAGGCCTATTGCCGACATCTCGCCGATTCCGAAGCGCCTTGCGTGGGAGGAAATTTCCTGGACTGCATCAATCCGGCCGACCACGACCGGGTCAGGGAGGAAATCGGTTCGCTGGTGCCGGATGGTCCCGTCAAGACCGTCGAACACGGAGTGCTCCTCGGAGGCAGAGAGGTTCGTCCATCCCGATGGGTCTATCGCGCCATGATCGGTGAACGGACCGACGTGATCGAATACCTCGGCATGAGTTGTGTCCAGGGAGGATGGAAAGCCCACCCCGGGCCATGGAATGAATACCGCTTTCTTGCGGAGAAAACCGGCAACGCGGCATATCGGCTCAGATGCGATTCCCGGACCTACGATCACCTCGGTCCCGCCATTACGAGGCTTACCGGGTACCCGTTGGAAGAGCTCGACGCATCGAAGTTTTCCGAGCTGATCGAAAAGATTGAAATTCCGGGGGAAGAGGACGTCACGCCGGATACCCTGATCGGGTTTCGGAAGGAAGGAAGAACGGGAGAATACAGGGCCGATTACCTGATCCGGACCCGACTGGGGGAACGCAAATGGGTGAGAGATCATTCCTTCCCCTGGTACGACGAGTCGGGGGTCCTTGTGGGCTCCGTCGGCATCCTGTCGGACGTGACGGAATGCAAGCGGGCGGAGGAGGCTTTGCAGGAAAGCGAGGAACGGTTCAGAAACATGGCCGGCCTCTCCCCGTTTCCTATCGCCATCGTCGACCGGAATGGAAAGATCATTTACCTCAACCAGAGGTTCGTCGATCTGTTCGGCTACACCGCAAGCGACATCCCGACTCTGTGGGACTGGTTCAACCAGGCTTGTCCGGACCCCGGGGAAAGCCGGACGATCATCGAAAGGATACGCTCGGACCTGCAAGCCGCATCGAAATACGAGGTCATCAGCCACGAGCACAGGGTTCGGTGCAAGGATGGTTCGAGCCGGGAAATCCGATTCCGCCTGGTGTCCATGGAAAACGGCGATAAGTTCGTCACCTGCGAAGAACTGACCGAGCACATGAAGATCCAGGAGGAACGCATCAAGGCCAGCAAGCTGGAATCCATCGGCGTTCTTGCGGGTGGTATTGCACATGATTTCAATAATATCCTGACAGCCATCATCGGCAATATTTCGCTGGCAAAATTGTACGGCGGGCAGGGCGGAAGGGTCTCCGAGAAGTTGACGGAGGCCGAGCGGGCGTGTATGCGCGCGAAGAATCTCACGCAGCAGTTGCTGACCTTCTCGAAAGGCGGGGAGCCCATAAAAAAGGTAATCGACGTCTCCGATTTCCTCCATGAAGCGGTGCATTTTGTCCTGACCGGCTCGAATGTCCGGAGCGTCTTCTTTCTCCCCGACGACCTTTGGCCCGTTCAGTGCGATGAAGGCCAGATGGGGCAGGTGATCAACAACCTGATCATCAATGCCAAGCAGGCCATGCCTGACGGAGGGACAATCGAGATATCCGCTGAAAACGTGATCCTCAACGCCGGGGATCAGGCGCTGCCGCTCAAGCCGGGCCGATACTTGCGGATCGGAGTGAAGGATTACGGACATGGGATACCGGAAGAGGCACTGACGCGCATTTTCGATCCCTACTTCACGACCAAGCTCAAGGGAAGCGGTCTTGGGCTTGCCACTGCCTATTCCATCATCAAGAAGCACGAGGGATACATCCAGGTCGAGTCGCGAGTCGGAGAAGGGGCCGCATTTCACATCTATCTGCCTGTGGCGGGATGGTCTCTGCGGGAGCACGACAAAATGGGCGACGACACACTTCGCGGACGAGGCCGGGTCCTCGTTATGGACGATGAGGACATCATTTTGAACTGCACCTACGATCTTCTGAGATACCTGGGGTATGAAGTCGAGCTTGCCCGGGACGGGGCCGAAGCGGTCGAGCTGTACCGGGAAGCCGTGGGGTTGTCGCGTCCCTTCGATGCCGTCATCATGGACTTGACCGTTCCCGGGGGGGTGGGCGGAGTCGAGGCGATGCAAAGGCTTCGCGAAATCGACCCCAAGGTGAATGCCATCGTTTCGAGCGGCTACTCCAACGATCCCATCATGTCTCAGTACCGTGAATACGGTTTTCGGGGGGTGATCACCAAGCCGTACAAGCTGGAACAGATCGGGGAACTGCTCAAGACAATCGTCCGGCGCAAGTGGGACGCCGTCGAGTAGACTGAGGCGGACCCGGTGCGCGCGATGACAACGGGGCGTGGATACTGGGGGCTCCGCTGCGCGGCCCCTCCGGTTCGGCGGGCTTCTCGAATTCCCGCTCAGACTCCGAGGTACGGCAGCGCGGTTTCCTTCCGGTACACCGTGGCCTGGCACATCGCGATCAACTTTTCGTCCCCGTCGTGGACGCGAATATCGTAGCACGCCGTTTTCCGGGTTCGATTGACCTCCGTGGCCTCGGCGACAAGCACTGCCCCCGCCGAGCTGGCGGCCAGGTAGGTGATGGTCATGCTGAGGGCCACAGCCACCGTGCCGTGAGAATTCGAGGCGGTCTCGAAAGCGGCGTCGGCCAATGCGAAGACGGCCCCTCCATGGGCCATGCCGCACAGGTTTTCCATCTCCGAAGTGACCTCCATCCTGACCTTCGAATAACCCGCCTCGATCGCGACGAGCTGTATTCCGAGCTTATTTGCAAAAGGTTCTTCCGACATCCGCCGGACAATCGCTTCTCTCACTGCTTCATCCATCACGGAAAGCCTTTCCTTCACGTCGGCAAAAGGTTCATTCACCACGGGGGCGCGGCCGGGTGCCGATGATGAGCCGTGCAGTCCCGCATCACCAGACCGATCGCTCCAGCCCGTCGTATCCCACGGGGTCCCTTTACCAACCGATCCTACCAGCAGGCGGCTCCGGCGTCAATTTTCACCGCACCAACGACGTTTGCGCCGCGCGGCTCGGCGGGAGCACTTCGACTCTGCCCGGAAAGGGCGCTCCCGTCATTCCGTCGCAGTGCATGAGCCGGGAAGCGCCGTCGCTTCAGCGGATCGGGTCTGTACCGCGGCGGGTGTTTTGGCCGGCGAAGGATTTATGAGCGGGCTTCGCCGTATAATGTGCTTAAAATTCTCTGTCTGAAAAAAGAATCTGGTTTAATTTTCCATTCCTCACCGCCTATTGATAGTATTCCTCCATGGGAGCGGCTCTTGAAGTCGTTGCCAAGGCTCTTCTACGACAGCGCTCTCTCCGGAAAACAGGCGGAAATCGCATCTAGCGGTTTCGCAAACATATGATGAGACGGTGGTCCGGAAAGTCACAATGATCCGGGAAGAAGATGCCTCGGATATACAGGAGTTGAGAGATTTGGGAGAATGGTGCTACTACGTCAATTGAGCGACTGATGCAAGCATCCGGGAACTGATACATTAAAATTCTATCCAAATGTGATACAATTTGACTTTATTAGAAATATTCTCAATAATCAAGCCTTATCACAAATGACGGCCACAAGCCGGGCGTTTGGGTAGAGATATTTTGTATTGCAGAGATGTTAATGAAGATGGGGCATCAATACGGAGACTGCTTATGTCAAAGAAACTTTTGGAAATCACGGCGGAAATTGTGCAAGCCCAGGCGACGGTTGGCAAGATGTCTCCAGAGGAGATCGAGCTTACGCTGGTGAGGACGTTTGCCACGCTGCAACGCATGCAGGCGGCGGAGGATGGGGGCAAACCGCTGGACCCCGGCGCACCGTGCGAGGATTCCCGACTGGAGGACAGGACCGGGGACAAGGGGGGGCCCATGGATTCGATCCAGGAGAACAAGGTCGTGTGCCTCGAGTGCGGTGTGGAAATGAGGCAACTCACAGCCAAGCACCTTGGATCGCACAACCTGAACCCGCGCGAATACAAACGAAAATGGGGCTTGCCCCTCAAGCAGTCCCTTTCCGCAAAATCGCTGTCGAAGGCCCGAAGCAAGGCTGCCAGGAAAAGAGGGCTGCCCGCCAATCTGGTCAAATTCCAGGAGGAACGGAAGCGCAAGAAGGCGGAAGCCTCTCGGGCAACAGCGCCACAGGGGCAGAGGCCGGGGGAAGGGAAGAAGACGGGAGGTCCCCCGAAGCCGGTTGAATGATTTTCCAATTTCGTCTCAAAAGAGTATACTGTCACCCGGTCGGCATCCCGTGGACGATCTCGAGGCGGTGACTATGTTTTCAGTGAGCGAAATTGTGGATATTGCCATCCAGCTTGAGAGAAATGGGGAGCGTTTTTATCGCAGGGGCATCGAAATGGTATCGGACGATTCGATGCGCCAACTTCTGAGATGGCTTGCCGACGAAGAGGTGCGGCACAGGGAGCAGTTCGCTGCCATGAAGGCGGGTTTTCTGCGTCGGGAAGAGAGCCGTGCCGAGCGTGTTGGCGGTTCGATCCTGCAGAGTGCCGTTTCGGATCACGCCTTTTCTTTGGATGAGGTCGACTACTCCTCCATCGTCGATGAGGCCATGCTGGTGGACACTGCGATCGGTTTCGAAAAAGACGGCATAACCTTCTACGAGATCATGCAGGGCTTCATCGATGAACCGGAGACTCTGGCGCTTATCAGGGAAATCAGCGATGAGGAGCGCAAACACATCGAGGTTCTCACGGAACGTAAAGATGTACTGGCAAGTCGAGCCGTCTGATCGAGGGAATCCCTAATTCAGGAGCTTGTGATGGACAAACCGTTTGATCACTACTGGCAACTCAGATTGAGCGACCTCAAGGAGACTCTGGAGGCCAACAATTTTGAGGTTTTTCTGGCCGACAACAAGGAACAGGCCTGCAAGCTGGTGCTGGAACGAATCATCCCGGAAATCGGGGCGAAGTCGGTTTCCTGGGGAGGATCGATGACGTTCGTTGCCACGGGATTGTACGAAAAGGTAAAGGCTTTGCCCGGGCTTGAAGTGATTGACACGTACGACCGTTCGATTCCACGGGAAGAGGCGACGGAAAGGCGCAGACGGGCGCTGCTGGTGGATCTTTACATCACCGGGACAAACGCCGTGACGGAAACCGGAAAACTGGTGAACCTCGATATGACCGGCAACCGCGTGGCATCGATCATCTTCGGGCCCAGGAATGTGATTCTCCTGATCGGCAGGAACAAGGTGGTTCCGGACCTGGAAGACGCGATGCTCCGCGTCAAGAATTACACTGCACCCGTCAACGCCATGCGGTTGGATATGCAGACACCCTGCGTCAGCACGTCGTTTTGTGAGGAGTGCAAGAGCCCCTCCAGGATCTGCAATACCTGGACGATCATGGAAAAATCGTTTCCCAAAGGGCGGATCAAGATCGTCCTGATCAATGAGGACCTTGGAATCTAGAGTTCCCGGGAGCGAAGCGGCCCGTGCAAGCGCGGAGGATACGAGGCAGGACCCGACACGGCAAAACCACCGGATCCTGCTTTTGTGTTTCGGGGTTGTCGACGACGAAAAAGGCGCCCGGGGAATGCAACGCGTAAACGGGCGGAGGCGATGCCGATGAGTTGGTTGCCGCGCGGTCGCTTGGAGCGGCGATCGCCCGCAAGCTCAAGAGACGCGAGGCGTGGTCGTCCGTCCGGCATGTTCGCCCGCTGTCCTCCATATTGGTTTGGCACATCAAGCGCCGGATGGGGTAATGCGTTTCCCTGTTCCGATACCGCTCCCTTGCGGTTTTCAGGGGAGCGAGGGGGAAATGGAGCGGTTCGGCCAGGGCACGCCCCGACGGTCTTCTCATCCGGTTCGCCTCATGGTTCGTCTCCACCGGGGTTGGGATAGGGTATGGATAAGGGTTCCTGCAATGTCGTCGTCACGGGAGATCTCACGGGGGAAATGGAACCCGAGGAGGCGAAGAACCATCTGTGCAAGTCTTTCGGGTGTGACCGGGCGGTGGCGGACATCCTGGTCGGCGGTCAACCGGTGGTGATCAAGAAGAATGTGAGTCGCGCCCTCGCCATGCAGTATGCGACGGTCTTGAGGGAAGCCGGTGTGGTGTGCGAGATCGAGGATGCCGCCGAACTCGAAGAGGAGCCGACGCGTCCCGGCTCCGGTGAGGAACGGCCGGCCGCGCCCGTGGCCGGGACCCCGCCCGTGGTGTGCCCAAATTGCGGGCATGCCGGGTCCTCGCCGGAGGAGTGCGTCAAGTGTGGAATCATCTACGCACGTTACAGGCAGGCCAAGGCCTCGGAAACCGGCACCGATGATTCATTCTCCATTTCCACTGGCAAGGGCCGCGAAAAAGGGACGCCGTTCAAGCTGCTTCTCCTGCTCGTTGTCCTGGGAGCGGGGGCATATTATTTCTGGTTCAAGGGTGAGGTCCGCCATCCTCCCGGGATACTCGTCGATTCCGAGCCGACTCAGATCATCGGCAGAAGCAGTCAATTCTGGATGAGGGGCACCAAGACCGTTGTTCCACTTGCGCGCTTCAGGATAAGAGCCCGTGTTCTGAGCACCGAGCGATATCGGTTCGGTGATCAGGCGGATCTGTGTCCGTTGGATCTGGCCCTCGGGTGGGGCATCATGTCCGATCAGAGGATGCTGGACAAGCTGGTGATCGCCCAGGGAAACCGTCGTTACGCGCTGGAACCGTTGGACCCCAATGTGAGGCTGCCCTGGGCCGAAATCATGTCCCACAGCTCCAATGTGCACATTATCCCGGCCAACGAGGAAATCGAGGAGGCCGTCTTTCGGTTTCGCCCCGGGGACATTGTCGAGCTCCAGGGATACTTGGTCGGCGTGAAGGAAAACGGGCAGTGGGTCTGGTTCAGCTCGCTCAGCAGAACCGATCTGGGCGACGGGGCATGCGAGATTTTCTGGGTGGAGCGGGCCGTGGTTCGATAATGAACGGAACGGCCACGGGTGGAAAAGGCTCTTGTCACACCCACCGAAGGGAGCCGGGTCTTTGTGTGGCGCAGCGGTCCCTGAGGAACCAGGCTCAGGTGAGCCCGGCTTTCCCTTTCGTGATTCTTCCGGAGTGAACATCTGTGAGCAGGATTCTGCTGATCCGCCATGCGCATACGGACATGATCGGTGTCGCCCTTTCCGGCCGAATGCCCGGGGTACGTCTCAGCAACCGGGGAAGGGAGCAGGCGGAGCGCCTTGCGGCGGATTTTATTCAGGTTCCCCTGGACGTGATCTGCAGCAGCCCCCTGGAAAGGACCTTGGAGACCGCTCAAGCCATTTCCGGGACGACCGGAGTTCCCGTTGAAATCCGTGACGGTCTGATCGAGATCGACTATGGAGAGTGGACCGGGTGGAAACTCACGGATTTGATGACGGACGAGCAGTGGCGGATGTTCAGATCGTTCCATGGCGGGATGCGCATTCCCGGCGGGGAGCATATAGATGAGGTACGGGTCAGAATGGTCGGGGAGGTGGAGGAACTGCAACGGCGTTTCCCGACCGGCGTGGTGGCGCTCGTCAGCCACGCGGACCCCATACGGGCGGTATTGGCGCATTACGCGGGTATTCCGCCGGAGTTGTCCCACCGAGTCACCATCAGCCTCGCTTCAGTGAGCGTTCTCGCAATGAACGACGGTCCTCCGAGGATATTGTGCATCAACCGGACCGAGGATCTGCGCCACTACCTTGAAGCATAGCGAGTTGCCCGCGATAGGCCCGGAACGACGTCCACGGGCTCTCCGCGCAGCCGCGGAGGAGCTCGAACGGCGGCATTGAGACGGACCGGGCCCCGCCTCTTGAATTCAGTCAAATCCGAGTTATGAATTACCGATACTATCTTGAGAGGAGATTGGCCGCGTGTGATCGGGAGCCGGGCGACTTCGTTTTGTGCCGGTTCGCGTTCAAAATCGCGGAACGGGGGATCAGCGGAGGACGAGGCGGGCGTGGAGAAGCTCCGCCCTGCAACCCGCGCAACTTTGAGGGGGGATGCCCTCCCGCCCGATGTCGTCGTTTTGAGTGCGGAGGGGCATCCGACATGAAGGTGAAAGCGATTTGACGATGCAGCCGTATTCTGAGAGTCGGCCCAATGAGGCGAGCTTCACCGTGGCGAGTTACAACACTCACCGTTGTGTGGGTATTGACCGAAAATACGATCCGGAGCGCACAGCCCGGGTGATTCGCGAGTTGGACGCGGACATAATCGGTCTTCAGGAAATAGACGCGGGGTTCTACCGGTCGCAGGGTTCCAGACAGCTGGAACGGCTGGCCGACGCGACGGGACTCAATGTGGTGAACGGTCCGACGAAAAGGGGTACCGGCGGCCACTACGGAAATGTCCTGCTCACATCCCGCAAGGTCGTCGGAGTGCGGCGGATCGATCTGAGCGTCTACGGTCGCGAACCCCGAGGCGCCATCGACGTGGACCTGGACGTTGACGGCGAAATCGTGAGGGTGATGGTCGTGCACCTTGGCCTCGGAGGGTTCGAGCGCCGCAGGCAGGTAAACCGGCTGCTACACGGCTGCTCCTCGGAGGAAGAACAGTTGCACGTCGTCCTGGGAGACATCAACGAATGGTTTCCCCTGGGACGGCCGTTGCACCGGCTTCATCGGCATTTTGGGAAATCCCCGGCGCGTCGCACCTTCCCCTCGTTTCTTCCGGTCCTGGCGCTGGACCGGATCTGGGTGAAACCGCTGGACGCCCTGATGGAAATCAGCGTTCACGATACCGTTCTGAGTCGGGTGGCCTCGGACCACCTGCCGATCAAGGCCACCATTACCAGGATGGATGCAACGACCGCATGTGCCGGTTCTTTGTCCGGAGTCAAATGAGCGTGCAGGGATTTCCGTTTGCCTCGATCACCATCACCGCGGCGTTGTTCATGAAGGTGCGACGCCGCACCGTGATCTTCATGCCGAGGTCTGCCGCCAGCGGTTCGAGGCCGCCTTCTCTGACGAAAGTCACGTAATTGACGTGGTGGTCCTTGCCGGCGATTCTCTCGACAATGTTCACCACGGCTTGAAATCCATTGGCAAGCATCCCGCGGGGTCTGATATAGTCCGCAACGATGATTGCGCCTCCTTTGCGCGTGACCCTTGACGTTTCGGCAAGCACATGCATGCGCTTGGACGGATTCATTTCGTGCAGGGCGAATGAAATGATCGCGCAATCGAAGGATGCGGTTTGAAAGTGCAGGCGGGCGGCATCCTCCAGAAAATATCGAATCCCGGGCGGACTGTTCTTGCGCGCGCGGGCCAGCATGGACGGGGAAAGATCCACCGCGCTCACGCTGAAGCCGCTTCCATGAAGCATCATCGCCATGCGCCCGGTTCCGCAGCAGACGTCGAGCACCGTGCGATAACCGCATTCCTGAACGATCCGGCGGATGTCCGACCGGACGCTCCACAGGAAAGGTGCGGTCAGCCCGTCGTAGAGCGGCGCCAACCGCCGGTAGCGATCGCCGGAATCGGTTTCCATGATGTCGGTAATACCTCGTGTTCCGCTTCCTCGCCGCCCGGCGGCACGATGACGCGTGTCCCGATCCTGCGCGGGACCTCGGACCCGAAGGGCAAGAGGACGTTCGATGCTCTACAACCCCACCTTCTTCAGCATGGCAGTCGCCAACCTCAGCTGCCTTGCGAGCTTCAGCGCCTTCTACCTGTTTCCGTTGTTCATCACGCAGCATGGCGGCGACAAGGCCGATGTCGGGATCATCATGGGAGCGACCGCGCTCGCTTCAGTGATCTTCAGGCCCTGGATATCGGAAATGATCGACCGCATGGGGCGCAAACGAAGCTATACCCTGGGATCATTTCTCATGACCGTCCTGCCGCTTGTCTACCTGTATTTTGATGGTACCATCGTTTCGTTCTATCTCCCCTTGTTAATCATCAGAATCGTCCACGGCATCGGGTTTGCCGTCTGCATCACGGCGGCGTTCACCTTTGTGGCGGATTTGGTCCCCAAGGATCGGCTCAATGAAGGCATCGGGATGTTCGGCGTTTCGGGTCTGGTGGGGTCCGCTCTGGGGCCGGCGGTGGCGGAGCTCATCATCCGCAGGTTCGACTTTGACACGCTCTTCTATTCCGCGGCGGGCTTTTCTTTGATCGGTCTGCTCGTGCATCTTCCTCTCAGGGAAACTTACGTTCACACGCTCAAGACGGTGAAGGTCCCGTTTTTCGCCGTATTGAAGCAGGGCCGTATTCTCGGCGTCGCCGTGATAGCTGTCCTGTTCGGCATCGGGCTGGCGGCCGTGAATAACTTCGTATCGCCCTTCGCTCATGCCGTCCATCTGAGCTTTATCTCCGTCTACTACGTCGCCTATTCCACGGCCGCCATTCTAACCAGGTTCGGGGGGGCCCGCCTGGTCGACAGCCTCGGAGAGGATCGGATCATACCCTATGCGTTGCTCCTGACCGGATTGGGGCTGATGAGCATGGTCTTTCTGGGCGGAACGGGCGTGCTCTTCGCGGCGGGATTACTGACGGGTTGCGGCCACGGCATTCTCTATCCATCGCTCAACGTGCGAGCCATTCGCGGTCAACCGATCGAAATCAGAGGGAAAATCATCGGGGTCTATACGGGCAGCATCGATGCCGGGGTTTTTGCCGGCTCGATCATCCTCGGATATGTGGGGGACCTGCTGGGGTTCAGGGTGCTCTTTCTCAGCGCAGGCGTCGCGCTCCTGGCGGGTCTGGGGATATTCGCCGCCACCGCAGGCAGAGCGTTGCGCGCGCGTGGAATTTGAGCGGCAGGAGAGGGACAGGGGCGCCTTTCTGGGGCGAGTCCCAGGCCCAAACCGGGCTGGAAAGATGAAACAAAAGCCCTCGGCACGGGTGCGCGGACTTACACATTGTTTTACTATTACAAAAGACGGCTCCGCAGAAGAGAATTCCTTTCCGCGCATTCCCGACCCGCCGCCCGGAGAGAATCGGCGCCCGGAGTGCGCATCGCCTGCGGGCGTCGCGCCGCAACAGCATTCAGCTTCATGAGGTTCCCGATACTATGGACGGCTTTCTCACCGCAGCGCAGTGGATCATTCCCATTGCAATGGTACCGGTCGCGGCTCACGGGCATTCGCCGGTCGGAGCCCTCGCGTGGCTTCTGTTCATCTTCTTCAAGCCGTGGGCGGGTTTGATCCTCTACTTCCTGTTCGGCACCAACCTGGTCATGAGGAGGCTCACCAAGAGCTACTGTCAGAGGCTCAGAGAGGTGCGGTCGTTTTCCGACCTGGCGATCATGGAACCTCACGTGTTCGGGCTTTCGTCGGAGCAGACGGAACACCGGCTGGCGAAGATGACGGAGCGGTTGGCGTGCATGCCCATTCTTCAGGGCAATGAGGTCGAGTTCATCGACAACGGTTTTGCGGTCATCGACCGGATGATCGCCGATATCGGGAAGGCGCGCGACCATGTGCACCTGCTGTTCTACATCTTCAATGACGATTCGGTCGGCCGGCGGGTTGCCGAAGCTCTTGCCGGAGCGGCCGCGCGGGGGGTGCCGTGTCGAGTGGTGGTGGACGCCTTCGGGTCGAGATCGCTGAACAGTTCGCTGGGCGAATGGATGGTGAAGCGGGGGATCGATTTCCAGACCCTCATGTCGATCAATCCCTTCCGCAGGCACCTTACCCGTCTGGATCTGCGCAATCACAGGAAGCTCGCGGTGATCGACGGGACCATCGCCTACACGGGTTCCATGAATATCGAGACAAAAGACTACGATCAAGGGCGGGCCGAAGCCTGGCACGACCTGATGGCCCGCGTCACGGGCCCGGTGGTCATGCAACTGCAACTGGTGTTCGGCGAAGACTGGTACCTGGCGACCGATAAGCTGCTCGAGGGGCCGGGGATCTATCCCGTTCTCGAGCGGGGCGGGACCGTTCCCATGCAGGCTGTGCCCACCGGTCCCATGGACCCCACCACCGTGCTGCGGGATCTGCTCATTGCGGCAGTCAGCGGAGCACGCGAGAGGATCATCATCACTTCGCCGTACTTCATCCCGGACGAATCGCTTCGCGTCGCTCTCCATCTGGCTTCGCTACGCGGGGTGAGCGTGGAGCTCGTCATCCCCTTCAATGCCGACCACCCGGTGGTGGGGGCAGTGGCCAGGGCTCATTTCGAGTGTCTCATCGACGGCGGCGTCAACATTTATTTCCACCGGGGAGTGCTGCACGCCAAGACCATGAGCGTGGACGATGAAGTGTCACTCGTGACGACAGCCAATTTCGATCGAAGATCGCTCTTTCTTCATTCCGAGCTGAGCCTTTTTCTCTACGGACGGGAAGTCACCGCCCGGTTGCGCGATCTGCAGTCGAAGTACATCGCGCATTCGGACAAGGTGGACCCGGCGCGATGGAAGCGAAGATCGGTGATTCGAAGAAGCAGGGATGAAATTCTCAAGTTGTTGAGCCCGGTGCTTTAGACCTGTGGAACGGGGGAAGTCGTCCGCTCTCGACCGCCACCCCGGATAGGGACTGTCCCATGACCATTTCCCTGAAACCGGAGCATTTGAAACGCTACAAGGACCTGGTTTGGCTCCTGGTGAAGTACGGGAGGTCGGACATCATCAGCCAGGCCGGACTGGATACGATCATTCCGGAGCAGGAACTGCCCTCGCCGGCAGTGAGCCCCAAGGTCGATGAACTGCCGCATGACCTCGAAAAACTCGGGCCGACCTACATCAAGCTCGGCCAGTTCCTTTCCACGCGTTCGGACCTGCTGCCGCCCCAATACCTCGAAGCGCTTTCCCGCCTGCAGGACAGCGCGGAACAGTTCCCATTCGAAAAGGTCGAGGAAATCCTCATCCTTGAGCTCGGGCAACGGACGACCAGGGAGTTTGCGTCCTTCGATCCGGTTCCTCTCGCCGCTGCCTCCCTGGCCCAGGTGCACAGGGCCGTGCTGCGCGACGGCAGGCTGGTGGCGGTGAAAGTGCAGCGGCCCGGCATCAGGCGCCGCGTGATTCAAGATCTGGAGGCGTTCGATGAGTTGGCGGAATTCCTCGAGCGGCACCTCTCCCTTGCCAAGCGGTTCATGCTCCAGGCAACGGTGGCCGAATTCCGCAAGGCTGTAATGCGGGAACTCGATTTCCGGCAGGAGGCTCAGAACCTGATCGTCCTGGCCAGAAACCTGAGGGATTACGATCTCATTGTGGTGCCGGCACCGATCGAAGAGTACAGCTCGTCCCGTGTCCTTACGATGGACTACCTCGAAGGCCGCAAGCTGACAACCATCGGTTTCACCGAACCCCTGGCTGCCGAGCGGTCCAAGCTTGCCGACCACCTTTTCCGGGCCTATCTGCAACAGATTTTCCTGGACGGGTTCTACCATGCCGACCCGCACCCCGGGAACCTCTACCTCACCGGGGACGGCAGGCTGGCCCTGGTCGACCTGGGCATGGTCGCGCGCATCTCGGGGGCCAGCCAGCAAAAACTGCTGCGCATGATGGTCGCCATCGGGGAGGGACGCAGCGAGGAGGCGGCGGAGTTCGCCGTCGAGCTCGGGGAAAAGACGCTTCTGTTCGACGAGAAACGTTTCCGGAAGGAAATCAGCGACCTCATCATCAGGTACCAGCGGGCTACGATCAAGGAAATCCAGGCGGGGAAAATCCTCCTGGAACTGCTCAAAGCCGCTGGCAACAGCGGAATCCGCTTCCCCTCGGAGTTCACGATGCTCGGCAAAACACTCATGAACCTCGATGCCATCGGAAGGATACTCGACCCCTCCTACGACCCCAATGCCGCGCTCAGGCGCTATTCCGGCCAACTGCTTCGACAGCGGATTCGAAAAACCGTTTCCGCCGCCAATGTTTTCGAAATGCTGATCGATTCACAGGACTTTCTGCGGCTGCTGCCCAAGAGGATCGGCAAAATCATCGACCTGGTGGCTGAGAACCGGGTCAGGATGCAGGCCAACGTGATCGACGAGAAATATCTCATGACGGGACTGCAAAAGATCGCCAACCGCCTGACCCTCGGGCTCATCCTGGCCGCTCTCATCGTGGGGGCCGCCCTGATGATGCGCATCCGCACGGAGTTCACCCTCTTCGGATATCCCGGCATTCCGATCCTGTTCTTTCTCATTGCCGTTATAGGCAGCCTGGCACTGGTATTCTCGATTGTCATCCACGACGAACGGGCAAAAAGAATGAAGCGGCCGCGCGACGAAGACGGCGAAAAATGAAGGCACGGCCCCTGCCCGTTGGGAGAACCGCGCTCGGGAACCTGCGCGCTCGGCGATCGGAATCCGCGGGGCCGGATCAACTTCCCGCCGCTACGTGCGGCATAATGCCCCGATGTTCCGACCCGGGGGGAGATGATGCGGCGCCGTGTTCCGGGTTCGGGCCGGGGCTGCGGGCCGAACGGGGAGCAGAGCTTCTCGGCCTGAAGCGGAACGCTCGGCGAACGTCAACTTCCCTCGGCTTTCGAATCATCCGCTTCTTTGGTGCCAGCCGTCATGCCGAGCCGCTGCTCGAGCGCTTCGACCCTGGCCGTGAGGTCCTGGAATTCCTTTCTCCTGACGAAGTCCACTGCGTTCACCAATTTCTTGACGGTTTCCTGGGTCTTTGCATTGATCTCGTCCCACTGGCGCTGGCCACTCTTGACGAGGTCGTCGGCCAGCTTGTCGGCCTCTTCGGTCGAAAGCCTCCCCTCCTCGACCAGCATGCGGGTGAATTCCTGCACCTTCTCCTTGGTCAGAACCACAACGCCAAGACCCGCCAGGAAACTTTTTCTGATCAATTCGAACATCACTCGAATCTCCTTTCATCAGTCAAGACAGGGCAAAGACCACGGCGGTTGCCGACGTGCCTTCCGTCTTCTTCCCGTACGGAAGTCACCCTTGAGATAGAATAGCAACCGATCGAAACCATGGCAACCGAATTACAGGCGTAGCCGCATCTCCCGGCGGAAACGGCTTCTCGGGAAAGGATTCTTTACAGCAGACGGCGATCCGTTCTAAATAGGGAATGGCCGAGCGGGCGGGCGTCTATGCCGTCATGGGGACAATCGGCCATCCTTGGGAGCGATGGCCGCAAAATCTTGACGCGCTGGCGTGCAGCGTGTCCGGCCTATCCTTTCCATGAGGCGACGGCCGGAAGGATCGACCCTATGAAGACCGTTCGTCAGGAGATGATCGAAGAGCTTGTAAAAGGAGAGCAGACCGCGCTGGGTCTTTCGAAGAGCCTGCGCAGGAGCGAGAAGGATATTTACGAGCACCTGGAGCACATCAGCCGTTCCTTGACCTCGCAGGGGAAACGGCTCACCATCGTGCCCGCGAGGTGCCTGGAATGCGGATACCTGTTCGAGAGCAGAAACCGCTTCACCAGCCCGGGGCGCTGTCCCAGGTGCAAGGGGACGCACATCGAGGATCCCAAATATCGAATCGAGTGACGCGGGTTTCACCCCCCTGGGTTCAAGGGTGCCCGCAGGGAACGATGTTTCGATGAGAATACCCTCGGGGCGAGAGAGCCTAATCCTTTGTCGTGAGCCTGCGGCTCATTGAAACATGTGAAAAGTGTAGGTTTGACCCCATGACGAAAGTGATCCTGGAACGAGCGTCGTACGAATACGGCAGCCTCAGAAACCACATTTTTTCGATGTTGGAATCATGCGGAATTTCCGTGGGCGGCGGGCGCAAAGTGCTGCTCAAGCCGAACCTGCTTGCGCCCGCATCTCCGGAAAAAGCGATGTTGACGCACCCCCTTGTGGTCAGGGCTGCGGCGGAGTACGTGCTGGAAAAGGGAGGCGTCGTTCAATTGTCGGACAGCCCCGCGATGGGCGGTTTCGACAAAGTCCTGAGAGAAAGCGGCATTAAGGATGCCCTGGCGGGTCTTCCCGTGGAGTTCAGGGAATTTCGCGACAGTGTCTCCGTGGAGGTCGGTCCCCCCTTCAATCGACTGGAACTTGCGGCGGACGCCCTCGATGCGGATATCCTGATCAATCTTCCCAAGCTCAAAACGCACGGTCAGATGCTTCTCACTCTCGGCGTGAAGAACCTCTTCGGATGCGTCGTCGGTTTGAGAAAACCCCAGTGGCACCTTCGGACGGGAGTCGACCGGGAGATGTTTGCCGCCCTGCTGGTGACGATCTACAGGAAGCTCATGCCTTCCGTCACGATTCTCGACGGCATCCTGGCCATGGAAGGCAACGGCCCGGGGCGTGGCGGAAAGCCGAAGGAACTGGGGTTGTTGATGGCGAGCACGGATGCGATTGCCGTCGACATGACGGTGTGTGAAATGCTGGGCCTCCCCGCGGACGCATTGTTCACCAACGCCGCCGCCGCCCGGGCAGGCATCGCTCCGGCGCGGATCGACGTGCGGGGTGATAAGTTCCGCATTCAGGGCTTTCAGCTTCCGAAAATAACCCCCCTGGTCTTCGGGCCGAAGTTCACTCACAAACTCATGAGAAAATTCCTCGTCCAAAGACCGCAGGCGGATCCGCTCCTGTGCAAGGCATGCGGGGACTGCCGCAAGTACTGCCCGGCCGGCGCCATCACCCAGACCGGCTCGAAAATCGAATTCGATTACGATCGCTGCATCCGATGCTACTGCTGCATCGAAGTGTGCCCGCATGGAGCGCTCCGAGCGGTGGAGCCCTATCCCGGGCGCCTGTTCAACCGGATCATACGGCGCTGACCCTTCGGCCGGACCAAACCCAGGGTTCAGACTGACGAGCGGAGGTCAGGGAACCTTCTTGACGATTCCGATCACGTTCGGGACGGGCAGCGGAATCTGGATGGAGCTGTTTTGTTCCAAGGCGGGCTCCCAGCTTCCGTATCGTTCCAGGGTGGTTTTTCCCGTGGAGAGATAGAGCGAGGCCTGAGGGCCTCCCTCGAGGTACATCGCCCTCTGCAGCGAAAGCGGGAGGGTCAGCAGGACTTCGACGAAATCGTGGACCGTTATCGGGGAGCGGCAAAACAGCAGCAAAACCTTGCCGGTTTCATCGGTCCCGATCGCAACGGTACTCCATCTGCCGGCTTGCTGCCGCCAGACGTTTTTCCGATCGCACGAGATCATCCGGATGCTCTGCACGAAGGTCCGGTATTTCTGACGCAGGCTGTTGAAATCCTGGCATTCCCTGTCGATGATCTGAACTTCCGCAACGTCCGGACCGGACGGATTGAACGCCAGCACGGTCTTGTCCCTGCCCAGCCGGGGGTTGTTCACGTGATCGAAGTTCTTCATGTAGCCCACGCTGGCCAGTCCATCCTCCTGGTACATTCCCGCATTGACCGCGGCAATCAGGTTGAACTGCCGGCTCCATTCCCGCACGGTCATCTTTTCGCGGGTGTTCTCGGAGGCGCTGATCAGCTTGAATGCATAGTATCGCGGGTCGATCCGGACCACGGTGATCCTGTATTCGAGTTCATCGGAAGACGATGAGGAAAACTCCGCGACCCCCAGACCTTCGTCGAGGACTTTCCACGGGTCTTTTTCGTCGCTCGCCCACGCGGGGAATACACACGCGAACAACAGGAAAGATGCGAGGAGCAGGAAACTTGTCCGAGACCGGGGCGAAGTTGCCGTTCCCGGTCGCGCGGGGAGCAATTCCGGCTTTCGGTCATAACCTTTGGAAAACCTCATCGAGACCATCCTGTCCGCTACGGTTCCCGGGCAGTTTCCACGCGGCGGCCCCTTGCGGCCGCACCACGAAATGAAACGAATGAGGAAGAAACTTTCCGGCGCTCATTTTCCACTCGTGGGCCTTCCCTGTAAAGCCAAAAGAGCATGGATCCGCGTGGGCTCTCCATTCGCCCGAATCCACGCGCCTTCTTCGAGCCGACCCGCATATGGGGGGCTTCCCGTCATTGGGCGCCCCTTTTTTGATTTTCATGCCCGACCGGCCCCTCATGTGCGGGCTTCCCCGGAGCGCGGCCGATCCGGGTCCGACCGATGTAACCCCGGACAACGAGCCGTCTGCCGGTCACGTCACCGGGGGTTTTCTGCCCGAGAGCAGTGAAACGAGAAAGAACACGAGAAACAGGACGAACAGGACTTGAGCGATCCATGCCTGCGCGCCGATAATCCCGCCGAAACCCAGTACGCCGGCTGCAATAGCCACTGCCAGGAATATCAAGGCCCATGCGATCATATGAAATACCCCTTTCTATATTTCTTTGCGCGGAAGGTCCGAGGCCTTCCGGCGATATGGAAAATAACCTGTCTCAGTAAAAATAATTATTCTTCTATATAGTACAACATATTGTATTGCCGATTGAAAGTTTTTACACCAGGTTGCGTTCAAGATGGGTAGATTGGGCGAGAGGGCATAAAGCCCTCCTTTACGTATGAACGGCCCATCGGTCCGTAGGGGCGGCCTTTATGCCCGCCCGCGTCACCTCCGACCGGGCAGGTGTTGTGTGATCTTGATCGCGAGTTCGTATTGCAGACGGTGTGTTGTTGTGTCCCCATGCGCGGGGAAAAGGGTTTTTATCGCGACGGGAGTTCGCCATTCCCACACATTGTGTCCCCATGCGCGGGGAAAAGGGGAGAATGCAAGAAAACACGGCCAAATGAGTGAAGCTGTGTCCCCGGGAACGGGCAAAGCCCGGCGGTCAGTAGGCCATACTGCGCAGGGATCGCATGATGAGCGTAAAACCCATGGCGAGCATGCCCATGAGCCCCATGCCGCACGAAAAACCGGCCAGGAGCACGGGGGCGTATTGTCGCCAGGACAGGCCGTATTTTTTCGTGAAGTAGTAGCGGCCGAGCAGGGCGCCGAGGATCTCCAGGATGATTCCGTGCGGGGTGGTTTGACCGATTCCCCTGGTCACTCCGTAGATCAGCATGACCGGCAGGCGCAATGCGGCGAGCAGCCAATAGGTGGCCATTCCGAGTCCCATTCCCCAGCCCAGGTAATTGAGCTTGAGTGCCTGGAAGAAGGGGGAATTCCCTTCGAGTGTCGCGCTCTGAAGCAACAGGCTGTTGAGCGCCTGGAGGTGCCAGAGTTCCTGCGCATAGGGGTACTGAGTTGAAGGAATCGGAGCAAGTTTCCAAATATACTGAGAAAAAAGGAGGCTTGTAATGAGGACCACGGGTATCACCAGGATTTCCGCCTTGATGATGCTCCTGAAGCTGGTGCCGGTCAGCTCGATCTCCCTCCACCTCACCGTCGCCTTTCCGTAATTGTGGAACGGAATGGGGGCGTACCAGATGCCTATGCCGGTGTACCCGAAGAAGCGGGACGCGGCGATGAAGCTTGCCTCCCTGACCATTGGCAGACTCACGAACTGCCCGGCGATGCCCTCCATCCGGGCCGAAACGTATGAGATGATGGGCGTGTAGATGAAACCGTAAGCCACCAGGAAAATCCATGGAAAACCCGGGACCAGCAGCGAGGAGAGAATGACGTAGGCGGTGGTCGAGACGACATAAATGGCGATGGCGATCCAGACGCTGAAATCGCCGCGTCCGGGGGGAGGGGAGAACAGCACCCGGAACCGCTCCTTAAGGGTGCCCTGGTACTTTTGCCTGAAGCTGATGGAGACGTGGACGATGCCGATGACCGCGATCGCCAGGCCCAGCCCGATACTGAAGCTCATGTAGAAGTCGAAGTTGTTGGCGAAGACCGTATCGACCGTCCCCATGCCTTTGTGCCAGCGGTGCAGGATACCGTAGTTGTAAAGGATCGGGTTTGCGATCATGGTGATGATCAGGCCCACTCCTCCGCCGATCACCGCCCAGAAGGGCAGAACCATCCCCAGGAAAAGCAGTCCGAGGTCCAGTTGGATACCGGTGGCGACCGCGGGCAGAAAGTCTTCTGTGGCGTGGGTGAGCTCGATCCAGGGAATGGGGAAAAGCCGGATCGGCTCCGAAAGTATGACTCCCGATGCAGCCGGAAGGAGGACGTAGAGCGCCCCGAAGGCAAGACCGATCATTCCTCCCACCGAGAATATCCGCCATTTCCAACCGGACTCCTCCTTCTCCGTCGATTCGGCCAGGGCCATGTTCCCGAGAGCGCCGACCGGCGCCATGGGAAATGGGAGTTTCTCCACGTCGGAGGTGAGCCGATAAAGGGCGTAGCCGAGGCCGAAGTGATCCACCGCGGAAATGAGCTCGAAACCCACCATGAGCAGGACCGGGATGAGCCAGTCGCGGTGGAAGAACGTGCGATCCACCAGGGCTTCGGAGCCCGGCTGCGGGGCGATCCACGCGGGGATGTGCTGGGTGAGCCCGAGCATGCGGGCGGCTTCGGACTGGACCAGGTACTGGTTCCAGAGCAGACCCGAGAAAGGGCTGGCGAGTGCGGCGCCCGCCATGTAGTAGAGGACGAAAATCTCCTGCTGGCTCAAACGGGTATAGGCGCGCTTGGCGATTTCGGCGAACAGAATGATGGTCACCCAGCGGGCGGCTGGACCTATGCCTGTGCCCACCACCAGGCCGAGGTACATCGATCCGGGCATCATCAGAAAACCGATGAAGATCGCTCCGACGATGGATTTCCAGCCGAATCCCTCCTCGAATTTCTCCGGCGGCTTCAGGAGATCGCGATATTCTTTTAGTTCCTTGTCCTCGTACATGTTCTTCCTTCGATGCCCGTTGTCGATGGGAGATGTTCAAAATCGTCGTCTTCCCCGGCGCGATGAGAGGCTGCGGGGCGTTGTGCCGGTCCCAGGCGGAACCGGCGGAATGCTTCACAGCGGCAGCACGTGATAGCTGATCGGCGTGAACAGCCCGACGATCAGCCAGATGACGGCCATGATCATGTCGCCGACGATCAGGCCTATGAACAGACGCCTGATCTCGCGGTATAGATTGGCCCCTCCGTACCTGAGCACCAGGGTGTTGCAGAGCCAGCCGATGAAAAACCCGAACCACAGGATTTGCATGGCGGAGCTGTAGGTGACCAGGTAGCCGATGGGATGGAGCGGCCACCAGATGAACCGGTGATAACCCATCACGAGCAGGCCCATGAATGCCGCCCCGATCAGGGTGAAGGCGATGCTCCAACTCTTGGGCTCTTCCGGGTGGCTGAAAAGATGGGTGACGTTCTCATGAACGCGCCTGGTGGACTCAATGGCCCAGTCGTCGGGGAGAGCGTTCACCCCGTACCTGTAATAAAGCGCGAGCATGGCGGCAAAAGACACGACCATGCCGACCGCGATGGCCCAGATGATTCCCCAGAGAAAACGGTTCCGCGGACGGCTTCCGTCCGACAGTTTCGAGGCGTGGCAGACGGAGGGCATGAGCGATTCCCGCATGTCCAGGAAGGTGACTTTCTGAAGAATCACGGCCATGCCAAGGGTCGCCGGACCGATGAGCCGGGTGTCGAGGAAGGCCAGGAAACCGTCGGAGGGCGCCAGGGTCAAGGTGAAGTAGGGCAGGCCGCCCTGGCAGATGAGCCTGGAGGCGACCAGCTGAAGCATGAAGCAGACCGCCAGGAAAAGAATCGCCGAAAGCAGGCTCATGCCGAAAAAGGTCAGCCATGCGGTGATCCCGACGATTCCGATGCAGAAGAGGTAGAGCGCCGGCCGGGGCGACATGAGGCCGCAGTACTCCGGGGTTTCACGCCTTCTGGAGAAAGCGGATTTCAGGACCGCCAGCAGGTGTTGCCTCGAGAGCCAGAGCAGGAAGAAGAAGTACATTCCGAAGGCCCCGATCATCTGCATTTCTTCCACTTTCGAGAGCACGGGGCCGAAGGTGGTGCCGAGCGCGGCCGCCGGGAAGCGCCAGCCCACGAGCTTCAGAATGCCGGGCAGCAGCCCGCCGAGAATGAAAAAGCTCCACAGGCTGAAGGACACCTGCTTGGAGGCCAGGAAGGCAAATCCGATGAAGGCCGGATAGATGTAGACCTTCATTTTGTAAAAACCCGACAGGAGGCCTTCCTTGGGAATGTACGGTTGGGCGAGAACCAGGGTCGGGATCTGAGGCACCTGGGGGAAGTAGGTGTGCAATCCGTTGAGCAGATGCAGAAGCACGGGTATGGTGAGGCCCACGATGAAATAGCGGTGGGTCAGGAAACGCCTCAAGGTGTTGTCTTCCGCCTCCTGGCTGAGCACTTCCGGCACGCGAAGGAGCGGAAAATTCATCTTCTCGTTTTCGATCCACTGGTGAGAAAACAACCCGACCATGCCCAGCATCGCCATGTAGACGAGGCCGATGAAAATCGCCCACCAGAACATCGGCGCCAGCCAGGCCGACCAGGGAATGCGGCTGAGCACCTGCCACCAGGTCATATCGATGCCGCCGCTGAACCCGCTGTAAAGCGTTCGAACCATTTCGGGATCGTTCGGGAACAGGGCCGACGGCAGGAACGACTGGAGCAGTTGCCCGGTTTCTCCCGAAGAGAGCTTGAGCCATGCCGGGCTGGTGATATTGATGATAAAGGTGCGCATGAGCCCGGTATAGGCGATCCCGGTGGCAACGGTGACCATGGCCCAGATCAGGAGCAGCTCGTGATAATGGAAGCGCCATTTCCTGTTGATCGCACCGAGCGCGGGGTTGACTGCGACCAGGATTATGAACAGACAAACAAAGGACGCGAGGGGAAAGTGGCCGCCCGCGACGGGACTGTTCTGCAGCCTGATGTTGTTGTACGGCGTGAACACACAGCACAGAAGAACCAGAACCAGTCCGAACGCCAGCGCGGGGAATCGTATCCGCAATTCTCTCATCGAGCGAGTTTCCTTTGGTCGTCAGCGAACGGGCCGGCTCCGAACGCCGTCTGAGCCGCCCCCTCGTCCACCGTCGGACTATCCGGCGGTTTCACTTTGTTCGGGCAAATAGTAGATGGCCTTGGTGTCGGCATCCAGCAGGCGCCAGAGCAGCATTTGCTTGCGCAACGCCTTGATGAAACTGTTGTTTGCTCTGACCCAGGCGGAACGCTCACCCGAAATCCGAGTCATCTGGATGGCGATTTCCAGGTATCCCGGGTTCTCCTCCGAGGGGCAACAGTGCAAGTGAACGCGCTGCTTGATGGCAAAATCGAAAGGCGCCAGCCATGCGTTGGTGCGAATCACAATGCAGACGGGGATCGGGTTTTGACCGGGCCTCACCGGCGGCAGGGCGTCGTCCATGTCGATCTCGTCGACGATGAACGAGCCGTGGGCGACATCCTGGTGGGAGCCGTAGAATGCCTTGAGAAACTTCATGATCCCGGCCTCTTCTTCCGCTTTGAGCAGAAAGGGGAGGTTCATGTGGATGACGTCCCCCTCGGGCGGCGGCAGCGTCCAGGAACGGTTGACGTCCGGCATGGCGATCTGGGCGGCAAGCCGGGCTGGGTACAGGGCGGCGAGAAAGACCACGGAAAACACCAGGAACATGCAGGCGACGCTGGCCAGCGAGGAATAGTTGAAAGTGAGCTGCGAAAATATCGCGGTGTTCCCGAGGTATTTGGCGCTCAACTGAGCCAGGATGTAACCGAGAACCGTCGAGATGACGGCCAGGGAAAGGGCTTCCACGATAAAAAGGAATCCGACGTGGGTGGGAGCCAGCCCAACCGAGGTATAGGTAGAGATCTCCTTTTGCCGCTCGTGCACGTGCCCGATCATGGTGTTCAGGGTGATGAAAATGACGATCAGGATGGGCACGAGCAGGTTGGCGACGCCGCTGTAGCGCAGGGTGGTGCTTGCGCTGTGATACCACGTGCCGTTTTCACCGACGAACAGGGGGTAGGCCAGCCACGTGGAGAGTCGGTCGGCGATTTCGGTCGGGCTGGAGCGGGGCAGAATGGACACCGCCTTCAACTTCCCACCGTATTCGATGCATTTCGTAAACGGCATGATCACCGTGCGATTGCCGGCAGCGTAGCGGAATCGCTCCGTTTGCGGAAGAAGCTCCTCCCCGGTTTGCATCGCCTCGATTTCCACTTCGGAAAGCTCTTCGCCATAGCTCACCTCAAGGTAGGCCGGGGTGATCGGATGCCGGTCGAGGTCCTTCGCTTCGTCCAGGGCCGAACCATCGAAAAAACCGACCACGGTGAATCGGGCACCCATGATCTCGACCGGGACGTTCAGGTCCCTTTCCGGGTCGAGACCCAGCCGCGCGGCCATGGCCAGGGGGAGAAGAACGGCGCGGTCGTCGGTTTCGTTCAGCCAGCGTCCCCTGGTCACCAGGCGTGTGAAAACCTCTGGGGCGTTGGGGCCCAAACCGAGGAGACCCTCCACGGGAGCATGACGGCCGGATGCGTAAACGGCGGAAATCGTCCGTTCCGTCAGACCGGCCGGCTCGATCCAGCCTCGGGGCCAGATGGATGCGCCCTCCGCGCCGAAACGCGCCTTCATGTCCTCCAGGGTGAGCATGGTCATCGGCAGGCGAAACTGGTGCCGCAGCAGTACCCCTTCATAAGGGTTGTCCTCCGCGATGCGGGTGAGCGTCGACCGGTGCAGGCTCTTCACGTTGGTGAACGACATCACGGTGAAAGTCAGGATGATGAGCGTGACGCAGGTCAGTCCCGTGCGCAGCTTCCTGCGGTTGAGGTTGGACACTCCGATGGAGAATCCCGCGCCGAAGGCCTGCCACTTGCTGGCTTGAGGCGTCCTCAAATGAGCCTGCCGGGTCTGCAGGTCCTCCATCTCCTTCTCGAAGCGGATGAAAATAATCGCCGAAACGAGCAGGGACAGCCCAACAATGAAAAAGGCGATGATCACCACCATGGGGCTGTAGGTGAGTTGAAAAGCGGGATGGAGGCCGCGGATGGCGAGAATGGTCATGATCAGGATGAGGAAGAAAGCGACGATCTGTTGATAGATGCCTCTGAAGCAGAAAATGTAGCGTTCCATGCAGTAGGCGAAGGGAACGAACAGGGCGATGAAGAACATGACGCCTCCGAGCACGTCACGCTGATTGCCCTCGACTTCCGCATAGACGATGTCCAGCTTTGCCCACGCCGTGGCGACCCGGTCCCAGAAGTCCCCGTAACGGTGTTCCGACAGGGCCAGGATACCCTGCTCAAGTTCGGTGCCGGCCTGCCGGTAGAGTTCTTCCAGGTGGACGTTCACAATGCCGTGTTGAAACAGGTTCCGAAGCCGCCCTCCCACCAGGGCGTGCAGGTCTTTCGCCACGTGATAGGGCGCCACGGAAACGGTCGGCGGCTCTCCGACGAGAAATCCGATCCCGTTCGGGTTGTCGGGAATGCCGTTCAGGAGGAAGAACTCCTTCCCGAGCAAAGATTCGGACATGATGAGCTTGAAACGGGTCCCCTTTTCCAGGAACAGCGAAATGCTCATGGTGTCTCTGCCGTCCACGCGGCTGTACCAATGCCGCAACGGAGGCGCCTCGGTGGCGGCGTCGAGCAGTTCGAGCTTGGTCAGGTACCCCATGTTGCGCGGGTTGAATATGGGCAGAATGTCCGTCTGGAGGCACCGGAACATGATCAGCGGGGCCGATGCCAGGTCGCTCTTGACGCTGATCCGGTAGTTCTCCTTACCCGTCTTGGCTTTGTCTGCGGCGATCCCGATCCTTCCCGTGGCCGGATCGATGCCGTACGGTTCCAGGATCAGCTTCTCGAGTGAAACCCGCTTGTTGGCGAGCCCGGGCATGAAGTACGTGCCGTCTCGAAGCACCATCGTCCGGAAGACCGAATCACCCTGCAGTATGGAGATGATCGTTCCCGAAGCCGGCTGGTCGGGAAACAACTCGCCCTGCCGTATGAACATGGCCTGCCCCTCGAGGTTCGAGAGGCCGCTCACCCCCGCATCGACGGCCGATTTCAGGGAAGGCTCGGAAAAGAGGCGCCGCAGCGCCGGGGGCAGGAACCCGGACAGGGTCTCGACCTTCTTTCGATCCATGCGGTCCAGCGTATCGGCGGGCGTGGACCAGAGCAGGCGCCGATCCTCGAGGGATACAAGGGAAACGGCGGGAAGTCCCGCGATGCTCGCCACGTCGCTTGCGGGATGGCACACGCTGCCGGCCCGGACCGAAATCTCCTCCGGGGAGGCCCCCCGCGATGTGTCTCGGAAAATGTCCGATATGCCGGTCTCGGCTGCTGTCTCGCGCCCGCTTTCCGTAAACAGGCCGATGAGCCGGCCGGCCCGCGAAATCTTCCTGATGCTTTCCCTGACGGGGAAGGTCTCGCCCGTTTCGATCAAACCCAAGGTTTCGTAATGCGAAGACAGGTGCAGGTCGAAGAAAAGAACCTGGGTGTATTCCTCGAGCAGTCCCCGCAAGGCGGTGGAAGATTTCATGGCCTGCACGCGGACTTTGAGCTCTTTGTGAGTCGCCCGCCGGTCCTCCACGGCTTCATCCAGCAACTGTACGGCAAGCTCGCGCTGTTGCGCGGTCAGCCTTCCGATGTTGTTGACCATCGCGATCTGGCGGTAAGTGCGCGGCCCCTCCTGTGCCTCCTGGAGCTCGAGGGCCGACGCCGATCTGCGGTATTGGATTTCCCGACTCAACGCGTCGGCCCGGTCCTTCGCCTTTTCAACCAGGATTTCCAGAATGGACTCGCGGTCGGCGGGTTTTTCCTGTTCGAGATACCGACCCTTTTCCAGAAGATCGTACTGGTCGTCAATCCGCGCTTTCGTGTCCTTCAACTGGTTGGTCAGTTTCTTGAGCGATTTCTTCTTGGTCTTGACGCTCCAGATCAGGTACCTCATGCCGTCGTGACTCTCGTTGTTTCCCACGGTGGCCACGAAGAGCACGGAGCGTGCCGGCGGGTGCCGGGAGAATTCCTCGGCAAGGGTGAGCAAAACGGCGACGGATGTGGCTTCGTCCGCGCCGGGAGCGAGACCGAGCACTCGGGACGACGCGTCGTAGGCGGCGTCGACCACGACCATTTCCTTCCGCAGCTTCGGATCGCTGCCTTTGAGGAGGCCGTAGCAGTTGCGGACCAGCTTGTTTCGCCACCGGGTCTTGCACTTGACGACCGCCTGGGGGGTCTTTTCCATGGCGAGCCGTTTCAGCGCCTCGCCATCGCCTGCCGGCACCCAGAACCTAGGGATGGCCAGGGGAGTTCGAGTGTCTTTCTCCTCGAATTGTCCTTTCACCGAGTCGTCTCGCCCGATGAACACGATGGCGGCGGCGCCGAAGGATGCGGCGTTGATCCAGTTCCCCGAGGACTCCATGTCCATGAGCACGATGCTCTCATAAAGACGGGTCTTGTCGAAGTCCTTGAAATCCCCCCGCCCGGCGTAGATGAGCTGACCGCGGAGCCCGTTTTCCGGGGTCATCGGCAGATAGACCAGGTTGGGCCCCCATGGATACAGGTTCACCGTTTGGCCCTCGGCTTCGATGGACGCGGAAACGACCTCGGGAACAGGGGCCAGGAATTGCTGGGAGGCAACCTCGGAGAGACCGGCTTTTTTGAAAAAGTCGAGGATGTAGTCGGCGGCGGCATCGCTTCCCGGGCTCCCCGCGGACCGGTCTTTCAAATCGGTGAAGAAGGCGACGTGGTCCATCACCTCCCGGCCGTATCCCACGCTGGGAAAGAGCCCGCTCCACAGCGGGCACGCCGTCAACCAGGCGAGCAAAACGATCCGGGCCGCGCGATTGAAACCGGACTTGGCTTTTGCGTCCGTGGGCATCATGCCACCTGTCCAATGGAAATCTTGAGCTTGTCGCGCTCTTCGACTCTGTCGATCCGTCCGTCACGAATCCATACGACCCTGTCCGAGACGTTGAGCATCTTGATGTCGTGGGTTGCGGAGATGATCGTCACCTTTCTTTCCGTGGAAAGCTGCTTGAGCAGGGCGATGATTTCCTCCCCCGTGCTGAGATCGAGGTTGCCCGTGGGCTCGTCCGCCAGGATAATGGCGGGGTCGTTGGCCAGAGCCCGCGCAACGGCAACACGCTGCTGCTGCCCTCCGGACAGCTCCGAAGGCTTGTGGTGGCAACGCTCGGCCAGCCCGACCAGCCTGAGCAGCACCATGCCCTTTTCCATGTATTCGTCCCTGCTCATGCCCGCGAAGATCATGGGCAGAGTCACGTTTTCGATGGCGGTCATGACCTGGATCAGATTGAAGGTCTGAAAGATGTAACCGATTTTGCGGCAACGCAGCCAGGCCAGTTCGTAGGCATCCAGCTGAGCGACATCGACCTCGTCGATGAACACACGCCCGGTGGAAGGCTTGTCCAATGCGCCGATCATGTTGAACAAAGTGGATTTTCCGGAACCCGAAGGCCCCATGATCGAAATGTATTCCCCGGCTTTGATGGAAAAATTGACCCCTTTGAGCGCTTCCACCACATTGCTGCCCATCTTGAAGACTTTGGTGACTTCCGAGAGCCTGACGACATTGTGGGACAGAACCGGATTCATGATATCCCTTCCGAGCGTTTCAGATCTCATTCCTCGTTGCGCAGGGCGATCGCCGGCTGCATTTTAGCGGCCACGAGGGCAGGGTAAATTGCCCCCAGAAGCGACAGGACAACGGCGAGCAGGGTGGTTCCGGCAACGGTCAGCAGCATCGAGCCCGGGGGCCAGCAGGCCAGGCAAATCCAGCCCGCCCGGAAAAGAAAGGAGCCCGTGGCGATGAGGACACCCGCCAGCCCTCCCACAAAGCCGCCGAACAGCCCCTGGTAGATCGATTCCAGGACGAAAATGCGCACCACGAAGCTGTCCAGCGCTCCCAGGCACTTGAAGGTCCCGATCTCGCGGAATCGCTCGGTGACCGCCATGAGTTGGGCGTTGACGATACCCACCACGCACACCAGCAAAGACAGGATCACCAGCCACTGATCCTTTGCGCCGGCGCCGAATCGACCGTTTTCGAGCTCGTAGCCGCCGGCAAGGATCCCCGCCTGGACGGTGCCGTCCGCGTGGGGAAAGAAGGCGTTCAGCAACTCGTAACCGGACCATGTGAAGGAAACGAAGGCAACGGCAAGCGCCAGCGTCAGGGTGGTGATCAGGGATCGAAAGAACCGCACCCGAATGGAATTGAAAGATATCTTCACCAGCTGGCTGAAAGGCAGAACCACCTGCCTTTGTATCCGGTCATCCACTTTTCGTCACCTCCGGGTCGGTTGCCGCAGCGATACCCGAACGCCTCGGGCCCCGGCGGAAATCGGAGAGAACGCCGGTCCTCATGCCTGCCGACCGCCACGAACCGCGGGTTCCCGGGGAACCCGCAAAAAAACGTCGTCGTTATTCCGGTGCGGGCGGGAATCCGGAACAACTGCCGGTCCAGCGGCTCTTGCCGGCTCCGGCGGAAGTATTCTCGCGGACGGGCGGGAGGCCGGGAAACCGGATCGGCCCCGGATGCCCGCCGGGCAGGTATCCGGAGCGGATTGCCCGACGGGCTTTCCTGAACGCCATCGACACTGATTCGACACGGGCGTCCGGCCGGGCTCCTGCCCGGAGACAAGAGCATTTCCCGAACGCCGAAGAGTATCAGTATACGCAAAGAAGACGCCCGATTGAAAATACTATCGTCACCCGAGGCATTTTTCAACCATGAGAGCTGCATTGGCCGCGCCCGCCAGATCCGGAGACATGGATTCGGAACGGAGCTTTCGGGGAGCCATGGCTGCTGCAACGGCCGAGGCCATCCCGTGCGGGTCGAGCCCGTCCAGCACCTTGAGAAAACCCAATTCCTCCAGTTTGCGTGCCCGCAGCATCTGTTCCCGGTTCTGAGGGAACGGATAGACGAGAGCGGGCACGGCCGCGCTCAGGATATCCATGCATGTGTTGTAGCCCGCCATGCTGATCGAAAGACTCGATTCAGCCATGCAGTCGAGAAAGTCATAAGCGAATTCCTCGATGTTCGTCCTGGAGTCGCGGGCTGCCAGGCTTGCCAGGATGTTGCGGTCCGCCGCTTCCATGAAGGGACCGATGAACACGCGCAGCCCGGCGTCAAGCTCGGGCAGCAAACGGAACGCCATCAAGGCCGCCTCGAGGAGATCCACTCCCACCTTGCCCCCTCCGCTGCTGACGACGATGGTTCTTCTCCGCGGCGGCCGTCGCAGTCGTCCGGGTTTTCGAGCAATGAATCCCGTGTAGCTCATGGGGATCGCAATTTCATCGACGCGACTGAAGGTCTCTTCGAGTCTCATGATGCGGGGGTCGGAGTGAACCATCAGATGATGGTAATGAGCGTTCAGGATTTCGAGCACGCCTTTTTCATAGGCGTCCCGGTCCGCTTTCTCGACGAGGATGTCGCGCAGGCTGCAGATCACCCTGGTGGGCATGCCTTGCTGCCGGATGCATTCCAGCAGGGGCATCAGCTCGAATCTGAACTGCTTGCGCCCGAAGGGGAACAGTTCGGTGATCAGGACGTCGGGTCGAAAGGACAGGAAAGTGTCCAGCAGAAGTTGTTTCCGCCTGGCCCGAGTTTCCCCGACCGTTCCCTCCACGGCGTGAATCGCTTTGAAATCCTGGTCCATCATGAGGCCGGGAAGGGGCAACCTTCTTACGTGAGGCGGCGGGACATAGCCCGGGAGAGCGTCGCCGCCTTCAACGAACAGAATTTCGTGGTTCGCCAGGGCCGAAGCGAACTCCATGCTTCTGAAAAAATGCCCGATTCCAAGCACGTGCTGGCTGTAGAACATGATCTTCATGAAACACACCCGGCTTGTTGAGGGGACAGGGTTGCCGGCCTTCGTCAATCCGGAATGGTGCGGAGCGGGTCCCGAGTCGCCCCAAACGGACGGAATCCCGTCGTGAATCCGGGGTCACGGTGCTTCACCCATCCGGACGCCTGCATGGCGGCCAAGTCTATGTCGCCCGGGGACAAAAGCCAAGTGAAATGATGTGTGGATCCGCAGGCGGTCGCATTCCGTCAATGCGTATGACTTCGCGGCTCAGCCCAAGCGTCATGTCGGCTCACGCAACGACGCGCCGGCGCGATGAAAGGTTCCTTCCTGCGTCGGGCGACTTTCGCCGGCAGCCGCGAAGCCGCTCAACCAGAGGATCAACCTTCGGCGACTATGCGGGCACGGCACCCTTCTTTTCCATCCGGTCATTCGTTGCGCCGTTGCGACGTGGTGTGAGACCGGGTTGCTTTGAAGATAGGCAGCATTGGGGCGGGCATAAAGTCCTTCCCTTGCAGGCCTAAGCGGCACATCGGCCCGTACAAGGGCGGGATGCGTGCCGGGAGTTGTGTGTGTCAGGTTCAGCAATTCGGTCACGGCATATCAGGGGGTCCAAGCCGCATAGAGTGGGATGCGCGCCGGCGTAGCCCACAGTCTTGATGTTATTGGTTCGTGTGATGCAGCCGTGAGAACGGGCGAGGCTGACGGGAGGAAGGTAACCTTAGGAAGCGGTTGGCGGGAATGAGGGGGAAAGCGCTTCCTTGCTTGTCGCAAAAAAGGGAAGAGCCGGGAGGGGTGGGTCCCGGCTCTCTCTCTGAATAGAGAAGCACAAAGAGGGTATGGATTGTGGTGACTATTCAAGCGTAGAATAACAGACTGAACCTGTGCTGAAATGGGGCGTATCACGTATTTCGAATGGGGGAATCCACGTATTTGATTGTACCGGGGCACCTACCGTGGAGGGTAGGTGCGGCGAAGGCGACCCTTGCACCGCCTGAATGCCCACGGGAAGGTCACTGGAGCCGCAGCGCGGTCACGATGTTCATCCGCGCGGCCCGCAGCGCGGGCAGAATCCCTCCGACCAGACCCATCACCACCGCGAAGGCCAGCGCGTTCACGACAATGGAGGAGTCCAGGGCGAAGCGGAAGGAAAGCTCGGAAAACGTCTGCCAGTTCATGGTGGAAACACTGATGCGGTTCATGAACGATGCCGCCGCCAGCCCCAGGCCGCCGCCCACCAGGCTGAGGAAAACCGATTCGAGGAGGAATGCGGTCAGGATGGTCGCGCGGCGAAATCCCAGGGCCCGCAGGGTCCCGATTTCCGATACTCTGTTCGCTACGGCCGAATACATGGTGACCATGGAGCCGATCACTGCTCCGAGGCTGAAGATAAGCGTCAGGGTCAGGCCGAGGATCCGAATGAAGCGGGCCATCAGTTCGGATTGAGAGGCGTAGTAGTCCGTTTCTCTCCAGGTTTCCAACGTGAGACGGGGGTCACTCATCGCGCGCTTGCGCAAAGCCGGGAAAGCCGACGGTTCCCTCAGGCGGCCGATGACGGAAGAATATGCGCTCCGGCGAAAAGTGGTCATCATGACTTCGACATCGGCCCAGATTTCGGAGTCGAACCCCGTTCCGCCGGCATCGAGGATACCGACCACCGTCCAGGTGCGTGAACCGAACGACATGGTTTGCCCGAGCCCGCCGACCGCGAACCTCTGCATGATGCTCCTGCCCGCCAGTATTTCGGACGTTCCCGACCGGGGCTCGCGTCCGGCCGAGATGCGTACCCGGGGACGCAATTGCATGGAAAGCGCAGGGTTGATGCCCCTCACCGTGACGTGGGCCAGGTTGCCGGTATCCCGCCTGCTCAGGTTGATCAGAATGACCGCCTCGCGCGCCGCCAGCTTCGTGCCGTCCCGGCCGAGGCCGATTTCGGGCATGCTCTCGACGATGGCGGCCTCCTCCCGGGAAACGAGGCTCTGCACTTCCGCCTCCGATGATCTGCGCACGAACACCGCGTTGTCGGGGCTCCCCGTGGTCACGAGCGTCTTTTGGAACCCTGCGGCCAGCATCAGGACCGCCGCGAAGACGAAGATGACCAGCCCCATCCCGCCGGCCGTCAGAGCGGTCGTAAGGCGACGAACCCACAAATTGCGATAACTGTAGCGAGCCAGGAGGAACATGGCCGATCGGAAACCCCATGCAGATTATTGCCCGGATTTGGCGCTAAAGAGCGGTTTCCCCTCCAATTGCCAGGCCGGCGTCGGGATCGAGGGGCGGCATGTCATGAAAATGGGAAGCCACCTCCAGCAACCGTTCCCGGCAGAGTCCGAGTTCCCTTTTCATTCTCGCCCGGTATTCCGGGGGCCCGTCGCTCCACCGGGGGATCAATTCCTGGTAGTAGGCGATTCCTTCCAGCAGGTTCGTTTCGAACTCCCTGAGGTATTTCGCGGTCTGCTCGTTGGGGTGGGGGAGAGACCGGCGCAGCTCGTTGTCGAAGTAGTCGATGTACATTTCAAGCTCGGAGATGAACAGGTTCGGACGTGTCCGATTCTCGACGATGTCGGCGCGTCCGTAGATGTGATCGACCATTTCCCGGAGACTGACCGCCCTGGTGAAATAGGCGAGTCCGGGCCCCGGACAGATTGCCGGTACGCATGGGCCGTCCCCGGATTCGGCCAGGCCGTGAGTGAGGATCGCGGTTCCCCCGAGGTCGGTGCACAGGCAGGATTTTGAAGTCACGGCTTCGATTGCCGCACGGGCGGATTCCGGGTCGCTTCCGCCAGCAAGGATTTGCTCGATCTTGCGCTCCTGGTAGGCCCGCGAGGCGACGCAAATGGGGGTCTCGGAAAACTCCGTATTCGATTTCAAGTACCCCTTGGTGCACGGACTTCCCGGTTTCCCCGTCCGAATCCGCGCACGCTTGGCCTCCTCGCTGAGCGACGTCCTCAGGTTGTTGAAAGGCACCCCCAGCGGAGACACATCGCTCAGAAAAAGGTCTTCCCGTCCGGCTTCGCACAGTCTCTTCAAGGTTGTCGGATCCACGGTGGTGGCCTCCGGAACGAGCAGAAAAGGTGTCCCCCAGCCCGTGGCGTCCAACCTGTAGTGACGGAGCAGGAAGCTCTGTTCGCCGGCCGTGCCGATACCGCCCTGGGCGGTGATCCGCAGTGCGTGCGGACGGTCGAAGGTGCGCTTCTTTTTCTGGCGCAAGGCCCGGTTGTATATTTCGAACAATGTCGCGATCAGTTCGTCCTTCCTGTTCCTGAACTCCTCAAGACTCGGTCCCATCAGGGCGCCCCCGTGGGCGAAAGCATGCCCTCCGCAGTTGAGGCCGGATTCCAGGCGGAATTCGGAAACCCACAAGCCTTTCTTGGCGAAAAATTTGCCCTGGGTCAGCGCCGAACGATAGTCGTTCACTTTGATGACGATTTTTTTCTTGATATTGCCGTTTTCGTCGGCGTGAAAGTCGTCGAACTGCTCGGCGTAGCCGTACAGACGGCCATTGAAACCGGCTGAAAATACGATGGAAGATTCCACCCTGCTCCTGGCGTACCCTCGCAGCGCAGCCAGGGCGTCAGAAAACTCGGACGGGAGCGGCTCTCCGTTCCCGTCGAACGTGTGGCGATCCACCTTGGTCATGATGTTGACATCGATGGCGCCCGGTTTGATCCTCTCCCGCAACTCGTCCTGTATCCGCCTTTTCTCGACGGAATCCTTCAGGGACTGCATGGCTTTGTAAAGTTGCTTGAGGGGGGAGGTCTCCGGGAGAAGCTCAAAATATTTCGTGATCTCACTGCCCATCTCGAACGCCGAAGCTTTGAGCTTCTCGAACTGCTCCTTGACGGCCTCATCCATCAAGTTCAAATAGGCGGTGATTCGATCAGCCCGCGAATCGTGATCCTGCTTCCGGATCGGTGTGCACTCCCGGCCCATCACCCGGCAGTAGAAACGCCGCATCTTTTCAATGAGCGTGTCGTCGACGAGGGAAATCACGGACGAAATCCCGTACCTGGCGACTTTGAACGGTGATTCGATGGTGAACGCGGTTCCCATGACCGGGATGTGGAACGAGTGCAACAGTTCGCTCATATCGTTGTTCTCTCACTCATCAGGATTGTTCTCGAAAAACGCGGCCACGACAGGTGGCAGCCGACTCGAAGCCGATCCGCTCTCGCGCTCCGGTCGAAGGTGATGCCGGGGGAGAACGGACCATTCGGACACGCAGATCCGAAAAACCGGATGGACGGTCTCATTCCGCGCCGGCCTTACAGGAGAAACCCATACCGGATCTTTTCGGACCGCACACAAGCGCGCCTCACGTGTTTGAGAATTGCCTCCAGCCGATTTCCGTTGTCGATCCATATTCATAATCGGCCCCCACCCGGCAACACTCAACACTCAGAGCGGTTCTATCGTCGATTCCCGGAAAACGAAATTCCTGCTATGCGTTCGCCCGTCCCATGAGCAGTGCGCGCCCCAAAGCTATTACATTACACTCAGTTCGAGGAAATGCCAAGGGAAGGATGTGAAAAAGGCGGCAAAGTATGGTGCAACGCCACCGTCGACATTGCGTGGGGGTTCGTTCCCGGGCATGCTCTCCTAATTCATGGCGGAGCGAAACGCTTCCATCAAAGCCTGTCTTTCCCGGGCCGACAGAAGGTCGATCCCGCATTGCCGGAGCAGCTTCCGATCGTGGAACTCGGCGCCTAATCGCGAAAGAAACGAGAGCAAGGTCGAACTTTGCATTGCCGCCGTTTCGGGTTCCGCCGGGACGTCTTCCGGGATCGGCGGCTTTCCTCCCGCGGGCTGCAGTTTTCTGTAGATTTCGCGATATTCTCTGGATTTTTCAGGCTCTTCGGTTTCAATGATCTTCGACAGCACCAGGTACACGAGAGCGTTCTTTTCCATTTCTTCGCGCGCCCCCGAGAGGACGACAAAGGCTTCCCTGGATTCCTTGAGCTCCCAGAGCGCCCACCCGAGCAGAACACGCGCTCTGAGGTGCTGCGGGTGGAAAATCAGCCCTTGTTCACAGACCTCAACCGCTTCCGCCCAGCGGCCCTGCGAACACAGAGCATCAGCCAGCATGGCGAAAACCAGGGAGCGGGGATCGTGCTTCAAAAGGGTCTTGTAGGCCATCACCTCGTCCGCGGATTGGTCCTCCGGCTTGAACGCAGCCGCGGCCCGCCCCGCTTCCTCGATCATGTGCTGCAGTGCCCGCCTTGTTCGGCGTTTCTCCCCGGCGCTCGAGGCGCCTTCGGCACCATGGGGCGGTGCAGCGTGCGGAGCGGCTGGGGCTCCACCCGGGAATGTCATTTCGAGCTGCCTCGGAGTCGAATCGCCGGGATGCATAGGGTCCGATCCGGGTGTTTCAGTACTCGATTGAACGCCTTGCGGGGATTCTTCGAGACTGGCCGAATCGAGTGAATAGTCCAGCGAAACAGGCTCATCCGGTGTTTCCGGCGAGGATTCCGGAGGGTGTGCCTGCCGGGCCGGAACGGTGACCCGGGCGTCGTTTGTGAGTGCATACCCGGTGTGTGAAGGCCAGTTCTCCGCTTCCGAGAAAAATTCCAGAAATTGAACCGTTTCTTCCAGCGACGCAGAAAAGTCCTGGTCATAGCCCAGCGTTTTCATCTTCGTCCGCACTCCCTCCATGGCGAAGCACAAGAGGGATGCCGGCTCATCTTCATAATCGGGGGTAAGGTGCTGGATCAGGAAGGCGTCCAGCTTGTTGGCCACCCGGGCAAGCGCCGGCAAGCCGAACATGCTGGCATTGTTTCCGAAATGTAGAATGGCCAAACGGACGGGATCGACGTTTTTCCCTCTCAACAGGTTTATGGCAGCATCGAGAATTTCAACAAGCGTGATCCAATCTCTTTGTGAGATCGCCTGGTTCATGACCTCTCCTTGAGTGTCGTTCGCCTCCGGACACCGACGCGCGGTGTTCCATGCATGCCCGGTTCCACAACAAGGGCTGAAATCAATGCATTATTATACGGAAATCCTCAACCGTTGGAAGAAATACTTATTTCCAGCCGCAATTTGGTGGCAAGGAGATGCGCCTGGCGTAGCGGTTCGGGGATTCGGTATCTGCCGAGGCAACGGGCAACGAGCCGCTCGGCGGATTTCTGATCGCACAGGTGCCCCGGCGATACGAAAATCGGTTTCACGTTCTCCCTGGAACAATAGACGCTGCCCACCACTTCCCGGTCGAGATAAAGAGGCACGGAACAGCCCTTCTTGTTCGGCGGCGAGGCGTGTATTCCGCACAACCGTTTCTTGGCGCAGCCGACGGTGGGCAGACCGAGATAGAGGCCGAGGTGGGCGGCCAGTCCTAGCTTGCGTGGATGGGCAATTCCCTGTCCGTCGCACAGGAGGACGTCGGGCCTTCTTTTGAGCTGCTCGAAGGCCTCGATCAACGGGGGGATTTCGCGGAAGGAAAGGAGTCCGGGGATGTAGGGGAAGCGTACGGGGCAGATCGCGCGAACCGCTTCGAGGGGCAGCAGGTCCGGCCAGCTGAAGGTTAGCATGACCGCCGCGAGGCGGTCGCCGGCCTTGACATACCCGATGTCGGACGCCCCCAGGATGCGAAAATCCCGGGGAAGCGGCCGCAGGACGACTCTTCCGGCCAGTTCCCGCTGCAGGGCGGTCGCTTCTCGAGGTGTCAGGTCCCAGGAGTGTGTGATCCCGTCGTTCATCACATCCGCCGGCTCCAAGGCGCTGGTTCCGGCCGGTCTAGCTGCAGCGCGAAAAGCCGCACGACCGGCAGACGATGCACCCGCCTTCATGTTCCACGGCGGCCCCGCAATCCGGACACGCTCCCATCTCGTCGCCCACCGACGTGACATTGGCGTGAGCATGGCGGTTGAGAACCTTAGCGATGGCATCGGAACACGACACGACCTGTTCGCCGTTCCCCCAGGTCGGAGACGGGCAGCGGATTCCCACAAGCTGTCTGATGACGGCCTCGACCTTCACGCCCGAGCGCAGCGCCAGCGAAATCAGGCGGCTGGTGGCCTCGATCTGCGAATAGGCGCAGCCTCCCGCTTTACCCATTTGCGCGAAGACTTCGCAAAACCCGTATTCATCGGAGTTGATGGTGACATAGAGCTTGCCGCAACCGGTGTTGACCCGCTCCGTGATGCCCATGGTCCTGTCCGGACGCGGTCGGGGCTCTACCTGCGGGTACTGCGGTTTGCGCTGAATGTTGAGCACCTGCACGTCCCGGCTGCCGTCACGATAGATGGTGAGGCCCTTGCATCCCAGCTTGTAGGCCTGCAGGTACGCGGAGCTGACGTCTTCGGGGGTTGCGCTGAAAGGAAAATTGATGGTCTTGCTGACCGCATTGTCGGTGTGTTTCTGAAACGCGGCCTGAATCCGGATATGCCAGTCGGGGGTGACGTCGTGGGACGTTACGAACACGTTGCGCACGTCGGCCGGGATCTCCAGAAAATTCTTGATGCTCCCTTTCTCCGCAATCTTTTTCATCAGCTCGTCGGAATAGAATCCGCGCTCCCTGGCCACCTTCTGAAAGAGGGGATGCACTTCCACCAGTTCCTGCCCGTCCAGGACCTTACGTACGAAGCTTATGGCGAAGAGGGGTTCGATTCCGCTCGAACAGCCCGCGATGATGCTGATCGTGCCGGTCGGAGCGATGGTTGTTGTGGTGGCGTTGCGCATATGGGGCGTTTCCGGCCGTTCGTAGATCGAGCCGGCGTAGTTGACGAAATTGCCCCGCTCCTTGCCATAGTGGGCGGATGCAGCCTTGGATTCCTGCTGAATGAAGGACATGACCTTATCGGCAGTCTCCACCGCAGCCTCGGAATTATACGGGACCCCGAGCGAAATGAGCAGGTCGGAAAAACCCATCACGCCCAGTCCGATTTTGCGGTTTCCCCTGGTCATGTCCTCGATGATCTGCAGCGGGTAGTTGTTGACCTCGATCACGTTGTCCAGGAAATGAACCGCGTCCCACACCACCTCTTTTAGGTGTTCGTAGTCGATGTTTCCGTCCCGATGCATGGAGGCGAGGTTGATGGAACCCAGGTTGCACGATTCATAAGGCAACAGAGGCTGCTCGCCGCATGGGTTGGTGCTCTCGATCTCTCCCACGTGAGGCGTCGGATTGTACCGGTTCATGACGTCCAGGAAGATGATCCCCGGCTCGCCGTTTCTCCACGCCGACTGCGTGATTTCATCAAAGACCTTGCGGGCGGACAGGGACTGGACGCGCTCACGCGTGCGCGGGCTGATCAGATCGTACTCGGCGTCCTCCTCCACGGCCTTCATGAAAGAATCCGTCACGGCGATGGATATGTTGAAATTGGTCATCCGGTCGTTGTCGGTCTTGCACGTAATGAACTTTTCGATGTCCGGGTGATCCACCCGGAGGATGCCCATGTTGGCCCCGCGGCGGGTCCCTCCCTGTTTGATGGTCTCCGTGGCGGTGTCGAAAACGGACATGAAGGACACCGGGCCGCTCGCCACTCCCTGGGTCGACAATACCTTGTCGTTTTCCGGACGGATCCGCGAGAAGGAAAAACCCGTCCCCCCGCCACTCTTGTGAATCATGGCGGCGTGCTTGATGGCTTCGAAAATGCTGTCGATGGAATCGTCCACGGGCAGCACGAAACAGGCCGACAACTGCCCCAGAGGGCGTCCGGCATTCATGAGGGTCGGTGAATTGGGGATGAAATCGAGCGAGGTCATCAAGGCGTAGAACCTGTCCGAGGTCTCCTCCGCCTTCTCCGGTCCCTGAAAGGCAACGTCCGCCTGGGCAATGGTGCGCGCCACCCTCCAGAAGAGCTCCTCCGGGGTCTCTGTCGGTTTGCCTTCGTCGTCCTTCTCGAGATAACGTTTCTTGAGGACCACCAGCGCGTTGGGCGTCATCCGCAACGGATGTTCTTTCTTCACGAGGGTCATGCGTTTCTTGTCCGAGCTCCCGAGTTTCGATTGGTGTGCGCTTCGTTCTTTCAAAGCCGGATTGCCGGTCTCCATCGCTATTTTATCCTTTTCGGAATGATCGTGGCAATGCATCAACATAAAGAACCGATCGGTCCCCCTGGACATGAATGACCATGATAGGGAAAAAACGGGGGGTGTCAAAATCAAATTTGTCATGGAAAAAGACCCCCTTTGAGCCAATCGCAAGATTTCATGGCGAAAACCCGGCATAATGGCTATCCTTCCGTGATCTATCGATTTTGCCGCGATGCGTCGGCTCGGTCCGTCTGCATCACGGCCCTCCCGGGGATTTCGCAGGATAAATGCGATGCGACCCTGGAAACCGTCAAAATGATGATTAAATTAGTTGCGATTTCGAAATTAATGTAATTATTCAGTGCGTTTACACAAAATGTGCAGGCGCCGCCCCCCATTTGTGAAAGATCGCGCTTGCGGGGGCTCGTGTTTGTATGCTGATATGAGGAGGAACAAGAAAATGGCAAAAGCGGTAGGAATCGATCTTGGAACCACCAACTCCGTAGTTGCAATCTGGGAAAACGGGGCCGCCACGGTGATCGCCAATTCCGAGGGGTCCCGAACCACTCCTTCGGTGGTGGGATACACCGAGGACGGTCAGCGCTTGGTCGGGCAGATCGCGCGCCGGCAGGCGATCCTCAATCCATCCGCAACCATCTATTCCGCCAAGCGGTTCATCGGCCGCAAGTGGGGCGAAGTGGATGAGGAATCGAAGATCGTTTCATATAAGGTGGACCGTGGTCAGGGCGATGTGGTGCGCTTCGAGGTGCGGGGGAAAACGGTCGCCCCCGAGGAGGTGTCCGCGCAAGTGCTGCGCAAGCTGGTGGACGACGCATCCAAATATCTCGGCGAGAAGGTTACTGAAGCGGTGATCACCACGCCGGCCTATTTCAATGACGCCCAGAGACAGGCCACCAAGGATGCCGGTGAAATCGCGGGGCTCAAGGTGCTGCGCATCATCAACGAGCCGACCGCAGCGGCCCTTGCCTACGGGCTCGAAAAGAAGAAGAATGAAACCATCATGGTTTTCGACCTCGGGGGAGGGACGTTCGATGTGTCCATCCTGGATGTGGGCGAGGGCGTTTGCGAGGTGCGCTCGACGTCCGGTGACACGCACCTGGGCGGAGACGACTTCGACAAGCGCGTGGTGGACTGGCTTGCGGACGAATTCAAAAAGGACGCGGGAATCGATCTGCGCGGCGACCGGCAGTCTTTGCAGAGACTTTACGAAGCTGCTGAAAAGGCTAAATGCGAGCTGTCGAGCACGACGGAAACCCAGGTGAACCTTCCGTTCATCACCGCCGACGCCGCTGGGCCGAAGCACTTGGTAATGAAGCTCACCCGGGCGAAATTCGAGGATCTGACGCACGATTTGGTGCAGCGCTGCATGAAGCCGGTGGAACAGGCACTGGCCGATGCGCGGCTGACCGCCAAAGACATCGACGAGGTGATCCTTGTCGGAGGTTCCACCAGGATCCCCGCCGTGCAGGAACTCGTGAAGAAGCTCACCGGGGGGAAACAGCCGAACATGAGCGTGAACCCGGACGAAGTGGTGGCGGTGGGGGCGGCGGTTCAGGCTGCCATTCTGAAGGGCGAGGTCGAGGATGTCGTGCTGCTCGATGTGACCCCGCTGTCTCTTGGCGTGGAGACCCTCGGCGGTGTTATGACCAAGCTCATCGAGCGCAACACCACCATTCCCTCGCGTCGGGAAGAGGTCTTCTCGACCGCCGAGGACAATCAGTCCGCGGTGGACATCGTGGTGCTCCAGGGAGAGCGGGAGATGGCGCGGGACAACCGGGTCCTCGGCCGGTTCCGGCTCGAAGGCATTCGCCCGGCACCGCGGGGGGTGCCCCAGGTCAAGGTGATCTTCGATATCGACGCCAACGGCATCCTCAGCGTCACGGCACGGGACCAGGAAACCGGCAAGGAACAGAACGTCACCATTTCGGAATCCACCAACCTGCCCAAGAGCGAGGTGGAGCGCATGGTGAGCGACGCCCGGTCGCATGCTTCGGAGGACAAGACGCGCCGGGAAACGATAGAGAACCGCAACCAGGCGGACAGCCTGGCCTACCAGTTGGAGCGTTCCTTGAAGGACTTCGGGGACAAGGTGCCGCTGCATGAGAAGGCCCGCTCCGAGCAGCTCGTCCAGGACGCTCGGGCTGCCGTGAAGGACGAAAGCACCGGAAAGGAGCGCTACCAGCAATTGATCAGCGATCTCCAGCAGGCCGTTCAGATGGTGTCCGCCGCGGCGTACAGCCAGGCGGGGGGTGCACAGGCGGGGGCGGCGGGTGGAACCCGGGAACGTCCGGCAGGAGGTGATGACGTCATCGACGCGGAATTCACCGAACGCTGAGCCTGAGGCGGCCCCCCGAACGCGCGGGCCAGGTGTAATTTCCGGCTTGTCTTCGCCTTCGTAATCCCGGCCTCCCGAGCCCGCGCGGGCCAGGTTAGGCGCGATTCAACCATGGAAATACCCTGGCCCGGAACAATCCCGCCGCCGGCCGGGGAATTCGACTGAATACCAAAGGGAGTCCCGCTGAACGCGCGCGGGCACGGGGATTCATTGATGCGGCGGTGTTTTCCACGAATATGAACAGAAGGGACGCAACGGTACAGCATGGCAGTGAAGTTTAGAGACTACTACGAGGTACTGGGGGTTCCCCGTACGGCGACCCAGGAAGAAATCCAGAGGTCGTACCGGAAGCTTGCGCGGAAATTCCATCCGGATGTGAACAAGGCGCGAGACGCCGAAGACAAGTTCAAGGAGATCAACGAGGCCTACGAGGTCTTGAAGGATCCGGAAAAGCGCAAGAAATACGACCTCCTGGGTGAAAACTGGAAGACCGGTCAGGAATTCAGGCCGCCACCCGGCTGGGACTACCAATACGATTTCGGGCGCGGGGGAGGTCAGGGTGAATTCCAGTGGGGAGGTTCCGGCGGCTTCAGCGATTTCTTCGAGATGCTGTTCGGCGGCCAGCGCGGCGGACGTGCACGCGGCGGCGCGAGGCGCGGCGGCGGGCCGGTGTGGAGCCAGGTGGGAGCCGACCAGGAAGCCACCGTCAGGATCAGCCTTGAGGATGCGTTCCACGGGGCCACCAAGTCCATCACGCTGCAAATGCAGAGCCTGACTCCCGATGGTCAGGTGGCGGTGCAGGAGAAGACCTACGAGGTCAAGATCCCGGTCGGAATCATGAGCGGCCGGAAGATCCGTCTCTCCGGCCAGGGTGGAGAAGGTATGGGGGGCGGGCCGCGGGGCGACCTCTATCTCAAGATCGAGATCGATCCCCACGCGGTTTACAGGCTCAAAGACAGGGACATTTACGCGGATCTTCCGGTTACACCCTGGGAAGCCGTGCTCGGTGCCGATGTGCAGCTCACCACCCTGTCCGGCCAGGTGACGCTCAAGATTCCTCCGGGAACTCAAAGCGGTCAGAAGCTGCGATTGAGGGGAAAAGGGATGCCGAATCCCAAGGGAACGTCCGGCGACCTTTACGTCGTGGTTCAGATAATGGTCCCGAAACACCCTTCCAGACGTGAACAGGAGCTTTTCGAAGAGCTTCGAAAAGAATCCGCTTTCAATCCACGGCTCTAGATCGAGGAGGGTCGGTCCATGGTGGAAAAGCGTTATTTCATGATCAATGTCAAAACGGTCACTTCCTCTTCGCCATTCCTGACCCGGAACGAGCTTGCCGTTCACTGCGGAATCCATCCCGACCTGATCGACCGGTTCATTCGACTCGGGCTGATTGATTTCATGGATCGCGACAGCGATGGAGAGGCCGTGTTTTCAGCCGAAGTGATTCCTCTGGTGAGAAGAATTCTGAGGCTTCGCAACGAACTGGGTGTGAACTACGCGGGGATAGGAGTGGTGCTCGAGCTCATGGCCCGCGTGGAAACACTGGAAGACCATATAAAGGAGCTGGAAAGCAGAATCTTCGCCTGAGCCGTGCCCGCGCCGTCGAACCGGCGCATTCGGACCGGATTCGGAGCGAAGTCCACATATCTTGAATAGAGGAGGGTATCCATTGATGGATCTGAACAAGCTCACGATCAAATCCCAGGAGGCGCTCAAAGCCGCCGAAACGAAGGCGATCCGCTACGGACACGTGGAAGTGGACGGCGAACACCTGCTCCTGGCGCTGTTGGAGCAATCACAAGGACTCATCCCGAGCCTGCTGCGAAAGATGGACGTTCAGGTCGACCGCCTGAGGGAGCGGTTGGAGCAGGAGCTTGAGAAAAAACCCAGGGTCAGCGGCCCCGGCATCGAGCCCGGGAAGGTCTACATCACCCAGAGGCTCAATCAGCTCTTGATCAAGGCCGAAGAAGAGGCCGGCCGGCTCAAGGACGAATATGTATCCGTGGAACACCTGCTGTTGGCGTTCATCCAGGAGGGCGGGGCCACTCCCGCGGGCAGGATCCTGCAGGAATACCGGGTTGGCAAGGATGCCCTCCTGCAGACCCTGACCTCGGTGAGGGGGCACCAGCGCGTCACCAGCGCATCTCCCGAGACCACCTACGAGGCTTTGCAAAAATACGGCCGGGACCTGGTGCAGGAAGCCCGCACCAACAAGCTGGACCCGGTGATCGGCAGGGATTCGGAAATCCGCCGCGTGGTGAGGATCCTCAGCCGCAAGACGAAGAACAATCCGGTCCTGATCGGCGAGCCCGGAGTGGGCAAGACGGCCATCGTGGAAGGGCTCGCTCACCGGATCGTTCGGGGCGACGTGCCCGAGGGGCTGAAAGACAAAGCCATTTTCGCCCTGGACATGGGCGCCCTGGTGGCCGGGGCCAAGTACCGCGGGGAATTCGAAGAGCGGCTCAAGGCCGTGCTCCAGGAGATCAAGGAATCCGAAGGCGGCATCCTCCTGTTCATCGATGAGCTTCACACCATCGTGGGAGCCGGAAAGGCCGAGGGTTCCATGGATGCGGGCAACATGCTCAAGCCCATGCTCGCCCGGGGGGAACTGCACTGCATCGGCGCAACCACCCTGGACGAATACCGCAAGTACATCGAGAAGGACGCCGCCCTGGAACGGCGCTTTCAGCCGGTGCTGGTCGATCAGCCGACCGTCGAGGACACCATCTCGATCCTGCGCGGGCTCAAGGAGCGCTACGAGGTGCACCACGGCGTCAAGATTCAGGACAGCGCCCTGGTCGCCGCGGCCGTGCTGTCCGGTCGCTATATCACGGACCGGTTCCTGCCGGACAAGGCCATCGACCTGGTGGATGAAGCCTGTGCGATGATCCGAACCGAGATCGATTCGCGCCCGGAAGAGCTCGATGAGGTCATGCGGAGGGTTATGCAGCTCGAAATCGAGGAGGTGGCACTCAAGAAGGAAAAAGACAAGGCCAGCCAGGAGCGTCTCGAGGCGTTGCGCAAGGAAATCGGCGAATTGCGCGCCCGCACCGACGCCATGAGCGCCCAGTGGGAAGCCGAAAAACAGGCGATCAAAAAGGTCCAGGCGATCCGGGAGGAGATCGAGAAGGTCCGACGGGATATCGAGGTCGCCGAGCGGCAGTTCGACCTTCAGAAGGTTGCCGAACTGAAGCACGGCCTCATGCCCGACCTGGAGAAAAAGCTGACGGCGGAAGAACGGGGACTGTCGGCGGATCAGGACGGGAACCGGCTGCTTCGCGAAGAGGTGACCGAAGAGGAGATCGCCGAAATCATTTCGCGATGGACGGGAATTCCCGTGACCAGGCTGGTGGAAGGAGAGCGCGAGAAGCTGCTGCGGCTCGACGAGGTGCTGCACCGGCGAATCGTGGGCCAGAACGAGGCGGTGAGCCTTGTCGCCGACGCCGTCATCCGGGCGAGATCCGGAATCAAGGACCCACGCCGGCCCATCGGGTCGTTCATCTTTCTCGGCCCTACCGGAGTCGGCAAAACCGAGTTGGGAAAGGCCCTTGCCGAGGCGCTGTTCGACTCCGAGGACAACGTGGTCCGGATCGACATGAGCGAATACATGGAAAAGCACGCCGTGTCGCGTCTGATCGGCGCTCCTCCGGGCTATGTGGGCTACGAAGAGGGCGGACAGCTCACCGAAGCCGTTCGCAGGAAGCCGTATTCGGTGATCCTGTTCGACGAAATCGAGAAAGCCCACCCGGACGTCTTCAACGTGCTCCTCCAGCTCCTGGACGACGGCCGCCTGACGGACGCCCAGGGCCGGACGGTGGACTTCAAGAACACCGTCGTCATCATGACCAGCAACATCGGGTCGGTCTATTTGCTCGAAGGCGTCACGGACGACGGGCAAATCAAGGAACGGGCCCGGGAGCAGGTGATGTCGGACCTGCGGCGCCAGTTCCGCCCGGAGTTTCTGAACCGGGTCGACGACATCGTCCTGTTCAAGCCGCTGACCGTTGGCGAAATCGAGAAAATCATCGACCTGCTGACCAAGGACCTCACCAGGAGGCTCAAAGATCGGCGCATCGAGCTGGAGCTCACGGGGCAGGCGCGCGAGTTCATCGCCAGGGCCGGGTACGACCCGGTGTTCGGTGCGCGGCCGCTCAAGCGGTTCCTGCAACACAATTTGGAAACCCGGATCGGACGGGCGTTGATCGCAGGGGATATCCCCGACGGCTCAACGATCCGCGTCGATCTCCAGGACGGGGATCTCTCAGTGACGCACACCGTGAATGAAAACGAATAGACGTGAATGCGGCGGCCGGCGGGATGGACCTGCCGGCCGCGCTGTTTTTTCCCGCGGGATGCATCGGCCGCTTTCGGGCAGCCTCCCCGCCGGCCTGTGCACATGCCCGGGAAGTATGATTCATCGATTCCATCGCCTCTGCGGTCCGCAAAGATTTTCCGATTGACTTCCCACACCTTGATTCATATATTCCCATTCGACTATATAGTGCGGCTCGAAAAAACCGAGGACCGAGATGCCCGTGAGAGCCTTTATCAAGGTCATGAAAGCGCTCTCCGATCCCAACCGTTTGAAGATCCTCAAGATGCTTCAAGAAAGGACGCTCTGCGCGTGTGAAATCCAGGCATCCCTCGGAGTCGCCCAACCGACGGTGTCCAATCACCTCAAGCTGCTCGAGAACGCAGGCCTGGTCCACGCGAAAAAGAGTGGGCCGTGGGTCGATTATTCGCTGTCCGACGGCAGCGGGAATCGATATGCGGCAGCCCTTTTGGGGAATCTGAAACACTGGCTCCGGGAAGAACCGGAAGTCCTGCGCGTCATGGGAAGCCTTCCAAACATCCGCAGGCAGGACGTCTGCAGAAAGTGACCGGTGGGTGCGGCCCGGGCGGTGCAACGCCGGGATTGGTTCGCGCGGCGCGCCGGTTTTCGGCAGATCGCCTGCCTTAGCGGTGCGAACCCGTGCAACACCTCGATGGGAACTCCCGGAAGGCGGTGTTGGGATGTCGTTGATTTTCCACGGATGAGGATTCACCATGAAAACAATCGATCAGAACGCATGCTGCTGCCCGGTCACGAACCAAGAGAGAGGGGACCCGGCGAAGGCTTCGGGCGAACGGCGCGCGCTGGTTCGGTACCTGCTTGCAGGGATAGTCGTGCTTGCCGCCTGGGTGCTTGTCTACCTGAACCTCGAGGCCTTTTCCCGGCTGGTCGTCTTCAATCTACTGGGATTGCCGCCGAACAATCACTTCGGCAGGGCAGTACAGTTCTTCCTTTACGATACTCCGAAAGTCCTCATGCTGCTCACCCTGGTTGTGTTCGGCGTGGGGGTCGTGCGTTCCTTCTTTACGCCGGAACGGACACGCAGGATTCTTGCGGGCAGGAGCGAGACCGCGGGCAACATCCTGGCCTCTCTGCTGGGAATCGTGACGCCGTTCTGCACCTGTTCGGCCATTCCGCTGTTCATCGGCTTCGTGGCGGCCGGCGTTCCCCTGGGGGTGACCTTTTCATTCCTGGTTTCGGCTCCCATGGTGAACGAGATTGCCGTGGTGCTGCTGTTCGGGCTGTTCGGCTGGGAAGTGGCGGCCATCTATCTCGGTACCGGCCTGATGATCGCCATGGTGTCGGGCTGGGTGATCGGGCGACTGCGGATGGAACACCAGCTTGAAGACTGGGTCATGCAGGTCCAGATGGGCGAGGGCTGCGTGGTCGAGGAACAAAAGACCTGGCCGGACCGCATCCGTTATGGCCTCGACGCCGTGCGCGACATCGTGGGCAAGGTGTGGAAGTACGTCGTTCTGGGCATAGCGGTCGGGGCCATCATCCACGGCTATGTGCCGGAAGGTTTCATGGCTTCCATCATGGGCAGGGGCGCCTGGTGGTCGGTGCCTCTTTCGGTGCTGATCGGCATCCCGATGTATTCCAACGCCGCGGGGATCATTCCCGTGGTGCATGCGCTCCTGGAGAAGGGGGCCGCGCTCGGAACCGTGCTCGCCTTCATGATGTCGGTCATCGCGCTCTCCCTGCCCGAGGCGATCATCCTGCGGAAGGTTCTCAAACCGCGGCTGATCGGAGTATTCTTCGGGACGGTGGGAGTCGGGATCGTCATCGTGGGGTACCTGTTCAACCTTCTCATCTGACCCGTTGACGGAAGGCTCGGGTCGTCGGTGACCGATTGTCCTTCTGAGAGAAGATATGGACACGACGTCGCGGTCGGGATTCTTCCGGGAGCCACGGCACGGCCGTCAGAGCGGCTTGATCGCGGCGACCGTGATGCTCGTGATGGATTCCGCGAAACTGCATGCTTCTTCGCTCGACAGGCCGGAATTCCCGGCTGTTTCCTGTACCGCCGGATCAGCGGCGACCAGTTCTAGCGGTAACACGGTTTCGCTCAGGATTTTCACATGGCGAAACCCCGCCGTTTCAATACCCGCCAGGTATTCGCGCTTCAGAACGGCTCCCGACAGGCATGCAACGTAAGCATCCATCGAATTCCTGATGAATTCGGGCAGTTCCGCCGTCAGGACGATGTCGGAAACGATGAACCGTCCACCGGGCTTCAAGACCCGGAAAGCCTCCTTGAAAACCCTCGGCTTGTCGGGCGAGAGGTTGATCACGCAATTCGATACGATCACGTCGACGCAATTGTCCTCGACAGGGAGGTTCTCGATCTCCCCGAGGCGAAATTCAGTGTTCCCGTAACCGCCTTTTACCGCGTTCTCCTTTGCTTTGGCGATCATCTCCGGCGTCATGTCCACACCGATGACTCTCCCGCTGCGGCCCACTTTCGCCGCGGCGAGGAAACAGTCGAAACCCGCTCCCGATCCCAGGTCGAGAACGGTTTCGCCTTCCCGGAGAACAGCGATGGCGGTCGGATTGCCGCAGCCGAGCCCAAGGTTCGCGCCCTCGGGAACGGTCTTCAACTCATCCTCGCCGTACCCGATTTGCAGGCCGATATCGTCCGGAAGGGAGCCGGCTTCTCCCCCGCAGCACGACCTGCCGGTCTTTCCACAACAGGAACGCTCGAGCCGCGCAACCCTTGCGTACCCCGAGCGAACCGCTTTCCTGATCTCTTCGGCTTTCATGCCCAGCTTCCTCCATTGCTCATAAATCATCCCGACCGGCGAGCGTTCCCTTCACCAAGGGGCCGAGAAAATCGCTCACCTGCGCCGCCAGGGCATCGGCCTTGATCAGCGTGAGGCAACAGATTTCCCCATCCTTGTCCCAGCTGATCACGGCCAGCTTGTCGCCCGCCCGGAGGTTCGCCTTCCTGCGCAGATCCTTGGGCAGCAGTATCTGGCCGCGCTCGTCCAGGCTGACCACGGACTCGACCTTGCAACAGCTCCTGCAGGGGCTATGCGAAAAACACGATCCTTCTGATTTTCCCGTTGACATCGACCGTATTCCTTTTCACCCATTTCATATTTTACAGATTTTTCAGAATATTCCGTAACCCGATCGGTGAAAGAAGTCAAGGGAAACGCGCGAAGGTGGGGGCGGGCGGTATCGCCGCGCGAACCGGCGGGATGCCCGGGAACGGCGTGGTAGTTGTGGATGTTCACGAGCCGTGACGCATGGCTGCGGCGACGGGGGGGCTCGGGTCGCTTCCTTGCGGTGGAGAAGGAAAAGCGGCGGCACCGTTTGACTTGGAGAGGCAAGGCTAAGGGAGCGTCAGGCGGACCGGGATTCAGGCTGCACGGGCGTGGCGCGACGGTATTGAGCCGGGATGTCCCGGGAGGGCGAACGCCGGGCGGAATTTTTCCGGTATTGCGGGTCTGCCGTTGGTGTGAGCTGTGATGGACATATGCGGGAAGGCAATGTATCATGCGAACGGTGGTCAGTCTTCGTGCGCGGGATGCCGCCTTGATGCGTCCATCGGTCCGGCGGGGCAGAGCGTGGGGATCGACGGGGCGTCGGCTGCGGAATCCTTCCTGAAAGGGCAATGGCATGGGCGGTTTGTTCGGAATTGTGTCTCGTGACGACTGTGTCTCCGATCTGTTCTATGGAACCGATTATCACTCACACCTCGGAACCCGGCTCGGAGGGATGGCTGTCTGCAACTCCAAGGGAATCCAACGCTCCATCCACAACATCGAAAACAGTTATTTCAGGACCAGGTTCGAGTCCGACCTGGCGCGATTTTCCGGCAACAAGGGGGTCGGAGTCATCAGCGACACCGATCCGCAGCCGTTGATCGCCCGTTCGCACCTGGGGACCTTCGGCATTGTCACCGTGGGCAAGATCAACAACATGGAAGAACTGGTCCACAGGGCATTCGACGAAAGGCGGAGCTTTTTCGACACCACGAGCGGCGTGGTCGGCCCGACCGAGATGGTGGCCAAACTGATCTGTTCGGAAGAGAACCTTGAGGATGGAATTCGTAAGGTCCAGGCGTCCATAAGAGGTTCCTGTTCTTTGCTGCTGCTCACCGACGACGGGATCTTCGCCGCGCGGGACAGGCTCGGCCGGACGCCCCTGGTGATCGGCCGCCGCGACGGGGCGCGGGCGGTCAGTTCGGAGTCGTGTGCCTTTCCGAACCTGGGTTTTGAGGTGGAGCGGTTCCTGGGCCCTGGAGAAGTCGTTTTTGTCACTGGCGACGGATGGGAACAGCGTTCGCCGCCGGGGCGGGAGATGCAGATCTGTTCTTTCCTCTGGGTGTATTACGGTTACCCTGCATCCGACTATGAAGGCATCAACGTGGAATTCGTCCGGAATGCGTGCGGATGCGCCCTGGCACGCGACGACGATGCCGAGGTGGATTACGTCGCGGGCATTCCGGACTCGGGGATAGGGCATGCCCTCGGGTACGCCAACGAAAGGAGAATCCCGTACCGCCGTCCGTTCGTCAAGTACACTCCCACATGGCCGCGCAGCTTCATGCCGCAGGACCAGGCTCTGAGGGACCTGGTGGCGAGAATGAAACTGATTCCCGTCCGCAGCCTCATCGAGGGCAAGCGGCTCCTTTTTTGTGAGGATTCCATCGTTCGCGGAACGCAGCTCAAGGACAACATCGAGATCCTGTTCAACTACGGGGCTCGCGAGGTGCACATGAGGGCGGCTTGCCCGACCCTGGTCTTTCCCTGCGAGTTCCTCAATTTCTCGGCTTCGCGGTCCACCCTGGACCTGATCGGACGCAAGATCATCCATGAACTGGAAGGAGGCCGGGGGGACGACCTGAAGTCCTATATCACCTCGGGGTCGGAGAAGAACCTGGCGATGGTCGAAGAGATACGCAAACGCCTGCGCCTCACCACGCTTCGCTATCAAAAGCTCGACGACTTGGTGGCGTCCATCGGGCTGCCGAAAGAGAAGCTGTGCACACACTGCTGGGACGGCTCGAGCAGGGGCGCGTGAGCCCTGGGAGGAAGGCATCGCGCCCTTCCCGGTATGCCCGCAACCATGGCCGGGCTCGAGAGCGTATCCATGCGATCGCGGGTGCGGCCCCTGTTCTCCCGTTCACTCCGGATGCGGGGCGGTGGAACGGACGAAGGGCGCTCCAGCCAAGCAAGATGCCCGGTGGAGGCATTTCCCTGGACAAGCTCATATCTGAAGCGGTTCATTTCATGCTCTGAGCAGGAGGCTCCATGTTCAAGCCCACCGAAGTGCTTTCGCGAAAGATCGGGGACGTTCCCGCGCCGGCGGACGACACGGACAACGGAATGTCCGCCGACCGCAGATCATTCCTCTTTGCTGCCGCCTGGCTGATCGGCGCCGGCATCGCTCCCGGTTTTCTGCTGAGAGCGCCGGGACATGCCGGAGAAGGCGCGCGGCCGGTGGCGGCCGGTCCGCCCGAAGGAATTCATTCCCTGCCGGCTCCATTCCCGGCCAGGGACAAGGTCCCCGACCCGGAGCGGATCACCTTTACGGTCCGGTACCCGGGCAAGGACTCCATCAAGCTGGAAGGACATTTCTGGTACAACAAGGACGCCAGGGCGGCAGGCAGGAAGTGTCCCGCCATAGTGGAGCTGAATCCCTACCGGCGCAGGGACGGGATGATGTCCTCCGACAGCGGTTATTATCCTTGGTTTGCCTACCACGAATATCTGTGTTTCCGGGTCGATCTGCAGGGGGCGGGGGATTCGCAGGGCATTCTCACGGACGAGTACACGGATGAAGAGCTCGTCTATTGCACGCAGGTGATCGAACAAATCGCCGCCCACCCCTCTTGCGACGGGAACGTCGGGATGACGGGCATGTCCTGGAGCGCCATCAATTCCCTGATGGTGGCCGCGCGATCCGATTGTCCCCCGGCATTGAAGGCCGTTCTCGTGATCTGCGGGACGGACGACCGTTACAACGATGACGTGCACTACATGAACGGCGCCATGATGCAGGACAACATCGGGTGGGCGTCCTCGATGTTCGGCTGGCTTGCTCAACCTCCGGATCCGCTCGTGGTCGGGGATCGTTGGAAAAGCATGTGGCGTGAGCGAATCCGCGCGGCGGATTTCTGGTTCAAGCATTGGGGAAAGCACCAGGCCAGGGATCTCTATTGGAGTGCTTCAAGCGTCAGGGACAGATACGACCGCGTGCAGGTGCCCGTTTACATCGTGTCCGGCTACCAGGACGGCTACAAAAATCCGGTGCCTCGCGTGGTCAGCGGACTGCGCGCCGCGGGGATGCCGGTGCAGGGACTGCTTGGTCCCTGGGGGCATGCCTGCCCCAACTCAGGTTATCCCGGGCCCAGGATCGACTGGCTTCCCTACGTTCTGACGCACTGGTGGGACAGGTGGCTCAAGGGAAAGACGCCGGATCCCGACACGGAGTTGCCCGAGATGACCGTATGGCTCGGCGAGTCCAAAGAACCCGGCAGTTCCAGTTGCCGGCCGGAGAAGGGCAGGTGGGCGGCCGAAGATGGGGAATGGACGACCCGTGTCAGGGAAAGAATTTTGTATTTGTGGCCCGATGGCCGGCTCAGATCCGCATTGCCGGATTCCGGCTCGAGTTACGTCGGCACGGGCGACCTCGTTGTGGCCGCCAGGATGCTCGAAACCTCCTCGTGGGGCCACTGCGGAAACAACGATCTCCCGGGGGACCAGTCGCAAGCCGACGCCGCGTCGCTGCATTTCGACAGCGCTCCGCTCCCCAAGGATCTGGATTGCTTCGGTTATCCGACGGCATGCCTCAAGCTCTCATGCAACAAGTCCATTGCATCCATCGCGGTTCGCCTGTGTGAAGTGAGCCCCGACACAGGGGCTTCTCACCTGGTGAGCTACCGCTTCTTTAACCTTTGCTGCCGGGACGGAGACACGGCAAAGCCGCGGCCGGTCGAGCCCGGTGTCGTCTTCGATGTGACCGTGCCGCTCAACGTGATCGGTCACACCTTCAAGCAGGGCTGGCGCATCCGGCTTTCCGTCTCGCCTTCATTCTTCCCGACAATGTGCCCGAGCCCGGAGCTCGCGACCATCACTGTGTACGCAGGCCGTGCCGGGACCTGTTCACGCATGAGCGCGCTTTCCTTGCCCGAGCGCAAGCCGAGGCCGGAGGACGGGCGCCTGGAAAGCCTGCTACCGCCGGATCCCCAGATTTTATGGGTGGATTCCGGTACCTACGTGCCGACCGTAACCGCCCGAAACGGGGAGGACTCTCGCCTGGTGAGGCAGTTTACCGTTCTGGGGAGAAATGGCACGGTGGTCAGAAAAACGACCGACTACGGCCGATACCGCTATGACGGGCCTCTCGAGGGGCTGTGGGTTGACGAGGTGGATCGCGAGAACTTCATGGTTGTCCACGACGAGCCCCTCACTTTTTGCGGGTACACCAGCTCGAGGGTGATCCTGGACAGGAACACGGGCGGATCGCACTGGAAGGTGATGGCCAGGAGAACGACCAAGGTCTCGACGGAGTGGGATTCCGGGGGCCGGCTGGTGTTCAGGTACAAGGCGGCAATTCGGACATTTATCGGCAAACCCGGCGGCGGTTGGGAACCGTTCGAGAACAAGACCGTCGAGGGGACGATTCCACGGTTGTGGGTGTAAAACGCCCATCGGCTCCCGACACATCATTTGAACCGATCGTCCGCCCGCGTTTCTTTTACCCGGCCGGCTTTGCCGGACAGCCAGCCGATCCTGTCCGTCTCCCGCGCGTCAAATTCCGGGATGTAGGGTTTGATGTCCAGCAAGGGCGTTCCATCGAGCACGTCGACGTCCTCGATGTGCAGAATATGCCCTTCCACCTTCAGAAGCCTCACGATGGAAATGCCGATGGGATTGGGACGTCTGGGAGCCCGCGTGGCGAACACCCCGTGGCAACGGTCGTCCAGAAAGGGTTTCACCTCCAGGGAATAACCCTCGCTCCTGTGGAAATGGTAAATCAGAATAATGTGCGAGAAGCCCTGCAAATCCTTCAGTCCGCTCGCCAATTCCGCGTCCAGCTCCACCGTTCCCGAAACACCTTCAGCTCCTTTGGCCTGGATGGGCATCCCCTGGATTTCCTTATAGGGGGACCGGACGACTCCGATGGGATGAAAGGTCAGCGCTTGCATGGCGGGATCCTTTGCGTCATATTACCGTAATGGTTGACAAAACCGGTGAAGCGGGAGGGGAAATCTCCCTCTGCCAGCAATCAAAATTAAGAGAAATTCCATCCGAGCGCAAGTTTTTCCTGTTTGCCGGGTTTAACGGGCAGGGACCGCAAACATGGAACGAAGCTGCGCAGCGGATGACGCTTTCGAGAGCGGTTCGTTCGCCTGCAAATCGGGCAGCCCTGGATTGCGGAACCTTGTACTGAGACTAACCTGGAAGCAGGGAGGCGGGAAGTCATGTCAGCGGACGACCGGGTTGAAAGGCTGGAAAGCGGGGGCACGGTGAATGCCGAAACGGCGGCTGCGCCAAGAACGAAGAATTCCTACAACAAAATGGAGTGGGCGGGGGCGTTCGGGGATGTCGGCACGCTGATTCCATTCGTGGTGGCCTACATAACGATCGTCAAGGTGGATCCTTTGGGTTTGCTCTTCATGTTCGGAATCTGTCTGCTTGTTGCGGGGTTCTACTACAAGACGCCCATCCCGATTCAGCCCATGAAAGCCATCGGGGCCGCGGCCGTCGCCGGGGGGATAAGCCCGGCGGCCCTTTTCGGGTCGGGCCTCACTACGGGCATCTTCTGGTTTCTCGCTGGCGCGACCGGGGCCATAAGACCCATAGCCCGGCTTGCGACCAAGCCGGTCGTGCGCGGGATCATGCTGGGGCTGGGCCTCTCCTTCATGGTGGATGGGGTCAATCGTATGAAGACGGCTCCCGTGCTGGCGGGCATCGCCCTCGTCGTCACGTACCTCCTTCTCACCAACCCGAAAATCCCCGCCATGTTCATGCTTTTGATCATCGGAATCGTGTCGGCGGTGATCATGAATCCGGAGTTCCTGTCGCAACTGGCCGGAATCCATGTCGGATTCCGCCTGCCCGTCTTCAGCCTCGACATGATCACCTGGAGCGATATTGCCACGGGCACGCTCCTGTTTACAGTCCCCCAGATACCTTTGACCCTGGGCAACGCGGTCATTGCCATCACCGCCGAGAACAACGAGCTCTTTCCCGACAGGAAAGTGACGGAAAAGAAGATCGCTATTTCCCAGGGCATCATGAACCTGGTCTCGCCTTTCTTCGGAGGGGTTCCCATGTGCCATGGCGCGGGCGGGATGGCGGGACACGTTCGTTTCGGGGCGAGAACGGGCGGCGCGCTGGTGATACTCGGAAGCATCCTGGTCGTTCTTGCCCTGTTTTTCAGCGAGTCCGTCGCTCTCATCTTCAAGATTTTTCCCAATGCGATCCTGGGGGTTATCCTGTTTTTTGCGGGCTCCGAACTGGCGATCGTGGTAAGGGATATCGGTGACAAGAAATCCGATTTCTACGTGATGCTCATTGTGGCTGCATTTGCGATGTGGAATATGGGAGCGGCCTTCCTGGTGGGGATCATTCTGGATGTTTCCCTGCGAAGGGGCTGGATAAAGGTCTGAAACGAAGGGGCGGAAGGCGGAGGATCGGGTTTTTCATGGACCGCCCCGGGAGCGTCGGGCGCTGTTGCGGCAACCGGATGGAGGTTGCTCGGGCAGGGGCGGGCAAAGAGCGATGTCCATGGATGACTCTGATCTTGCACTGGTGAATGCCGCGGGCCGCGGCGACGTGGACGCCTTCGAGTCGCTGGTCAGGCGCTACCAGGGCCCGCTGCTCAATTTCATCGCCAGGACCCTTGGGGATCGCGGCGCGGCCGAAGACCTCGCCCAGGAGGTTTTCTTGAGGGTCTATCGCGCGGCCTCCCGGTTCGAGGCGAGAACGAAGGTCTCGACCTGGGTTTTTCGGATAGCTTACAACCTGGCCATGACCGAGCTCGACCGCCGGAAGCGGCGGCGGACCCTGGCCGAGGCCCTTCACCGAAACGGGGAGGAAGCTTCCCGGGAGGCTTTGGCCGACCCGGGAGAAGACCGCGAGTTCCAGGAGGAAATTGCATCGGCGCTCGACGGACTCCCCGGCAATCAGAGGGCGGTGCTGCTCCTGCGGTTGCACCAGGATTTGTCCTATCGGGAGATCGCTGAAATCCTGGGGACAAGCGTCGGGAGCGTCGAGTCTCTGCTGTTCAGAGCCCGCAAGACCTTGAGAGAAAGCCTGGGGAGAAGAAAGCAACAGGGAGGGACGAAGTGAAGTGCGAAGTAATCCGGCTGAGGCTGGTCGCCTACATGGACGGGGAGCTCGATACCGAGCTGCATGGGCAATTTGCCGCTCATCTGCGGCAGTGCGCGGACTGCCGGAAGGAGCTGGAGGCACTCGGCGACGTCGACGCGCTGGTCACGAGTCTTCCCCGGTACGGTCCGTCCGCGGATTTGGCCCGCATCCTCGTATCGAAGGTTCGATACACGGTTGCCCCCGTGCGCAAGGGTCCCATTCTCCAGCGGGCATGGAAGTCCCTGCTCGAATATTCAGGAAGATTCGTCGAGCTTCTCGAGCCCGAAACACGCGTCGGCACGCGCTCTCTCGATGAGTTCAACGACATTCCCGACTCTTTTATCGGCTACGCATACTTCAAGGTTCTCGGCCCGCAAAGATGAGGGTTTCTCAATGAACGCTGCATCTTTCTTCTATGGTTTTGTTGTTGCCGTCATCCTCGTTTCCGTTGCCCTGAGTGTCGTTTACCTGGTCCTCAGCAAGGCCCGCGCGAGGAAAGGAGATATCAAGGGATACCTCGATCTCATTCCCGATCTCACGGAAGAACAACACGCCCGGCTTCGGGAGATTCGCACGGTGTTTCTCCCCAGAGTGGAAGGAATCCGGCGGGAGATGCGTCTCAGGCGGGGCGAGCTGGCCGAGCTTCTTTTCGGTGAGCCGGCGGACCGGGAACGCATTTACGAAGTAGCGGACGGGATCATCGGCAAGCAGTCGGAGCTCGAACACGAAGTCATCGAACACATCCTCGAGGAAAAGGACCTGCTCACCCCGGCCCAAAAACGCAAATTCTACGAAATCATCGTCGATCAGTTCTCGGGCGGGGGACTTGGTGTCCACGACGTGAGGGCGGGAAAGAAGACGGGAGACGCCGGCCGAAACCGCTGATGCGGAAGGCGCGCCTCACAATGCGGTGTAGTGCGCAAGCCCGGCGCGCGGCGTCGGGCGCGTCGCTTCCGCAGCTCCGTTCAGACATCACGCAGTCCACTGTCGCCGTGCGCCGCCGGGCCCGTTTCGTCCGATCCTTGTCCTTTCGATTGAACCGGACTTCACGAAGTGCTATCCTTTATTACCGCTGTGACCGGTTTGATAGGATAGCGGCATCGGGCGGAACCGCCCGATTTTTCCGTTTTCCCCTCCGGGCGAAATTTCGAAGGAAACGCTGACGATGATGATTCGCGCTTATGTCGGATTTGACGACACGGACTGCCCCGATTCGGATCGTGGAACAGGCAAGCTGGCCCGATGGTTCCAACAAGAATTGCCGGAAGGCTGCAACGTGTGGGGCGTGGTGCGCCAGCAGCTCCTGGTGCACGACGACATCCCTTACACATCGCATAACAGCAGTGCATGCGTGATCGTGGAGATGCCCGACGCGGGCCTCCTTGACGACCTGGCATCGAGGGCCGCCCGGCATCTCGAACGCCATTCTCTGGAAGGGAGCGATCCCGGGCTTTGCGTCGCCTGCGACGGAGACCCGTCATTGGCCGGCCTGGTCGCTTTCGGTCAAAGATGCACCCGGCAGGTGGTGAAGCAGAAGGATGCCATGCACGCCGCGCGCAGCATGCATCTTTCCGGCCACGGCGGGACGAATGACGGCATCATCGGGGCCGCCGCGGCCGTCGGGCTGACGGTTCACGGATGGAGCGGCAGGTTCATCGAATTCGGAACGCTGCGCTGTCTGCCGGAAAGGGTCCGGGTGTCCGAGCTCGAACGACGCGACATCATGCCCGTATCCCTGGATCGGGATGGGCAGGTCCCGGCTCCCGAAGACCTGGTTGACACGAGAGGATGGCTGCGCCCGCGCCTTTGGGGGAATCGGCCCATTCTGCCCGTCATCCCGAGGGAGAAGGGCGTCTGGGAGTCGCTGGGCGAAAAGCGCAGGAAGGGAGCAAAAGAGGCTCGACGCCCTCTTGCCGGCGCCCGGCTGCCCGTGGAAGAATCCCCGGGGCAGTCTCGTTAGTGGTTTTCGCCAACCGCCGGGAACCGGGTCGGGCCGACGACCACGCGTTCAGGACGGCTCGGCACTTCCGGCCGCGCGGGTTGAGCGGTATTGCTCGACAAAGGCGCTCAGGTTCCTGGCCTGCCTCTCCATGTACTCGACCCACAGGGCGAGCATCTGCCTGCCCTCTTCGGTGAGGCGATACATGCGTTTTGCCGGCCCCACCCCCGTATCCCACTCGGATGAGACCAATCCATCCCCCTCCAGCTGGTGCAGGTGTCGATAGATCATCCCCGGTGGAGCCTGCCCCTCCACGAAACCGAATCTCTGGATGTTCTGGATGAGCTCATACCCGTAAGACGGCTTTGGATAAAGGCCCAGCAGGATGGAAGGTTGCATGTAGCGTTCGCGTTTTCCCTGTTCCGGTCGAGCTTTTTTCCCCTTCGGTTCCGACATATCTTTCCTTGATCTATATCCATAAAGCATATATAATCTTAATGGAAACAGTCGGCAGGAAACGTTTTCCGTTCACCCGCCACCATTGGTCGCAAAGGAGAAAGCCATGCCCACCATTTTCGTTCGTGAAAGACGTAAGATCGAAACCGGCGAAAAGAAACCCCGCTACCGGGTCGTCGGCGTCCATGACCTCAACCTCAGAATCTACGTTGAGCACATCCGCAAGAAGGAGCTCGATCAACTTGCGGAGGCCATCGGAGCCACCGTGGTGATCCTCAAGGGCGGAAAGGAGGAAAAAGAGGCGGCACAGGGCAAGGCGGAGTAGCATTTCCGCCGCGCGCACCATCTGCGCCGCCCTTCCGGAGAATCACTCCTCCTTGTAAATGATGGTGCCCACGTGCTTCCCCTCCAGGGCGTCGAGAATATGCTGCGGATGGTGCAGCGCGTCGATGATCTGGAGCTCCTTGAGGCACTTCGCCCGCTGGAGCAGGGTGAGGATCGGACGCTCGATGATGAGGTCGTCGAGATCCAGCTCAAGGAGCTCCCTGGCCGAAATCCGGTCGAAGAATCGGAGTTTCTTGCGTTCGGCTTTGGCGACTTTCTTCGGATCGTTGCTGAAGAGGCCTCTTTCGTCTTTGAGGTAGATGAGCGAGCGGGCGCCTATGTTTTCGGCCAGGAGAAAAGCACCGCAGTCGGTCCGGTGAGGCGGGATGGACCCGATTTCGGCGGGGTGCTCGAAAAAGCCGTACGGGGGAATTCCATAGGTGATCGGCAGGTATCCCCGCCGGCAGAACATGGTGAGCTGCTCGAGATTATCCCCGTGTCCGATCTTGACCCCGCCGTGTTTGTTGAGGAGCACGCTCATCATTTCGGCATTCTGCCAGGAAACCTTGTCCCCGAGTTTCGAGAGCACGCCGGTGGGCATTCCGAGGTCGATCCCGATGCTGTAAACGTGCCTTGCGCGGGAGCCTCCACCGGTCATCAGGATGATTTTGTACTGCTCCTTGGCCTGCACCAGCACATCGACAATCGGCAGCACCGCCGTGGCGCCGCGGTCGATGATGCTCTGCCCTCCGATCTTGATGACGTTGATCTCGGGCTGCATGCGAAAGTATTCCTTAGCCTCCGTTCTCTTCAGAAACTCCTTGCTCACCAGGGATTCACCCATGAGCGGGGATTCGATGTGCAGCCTTCCTTTCTCGCTTCCTTCCTTGATAAGCTTCGCCATGTTACTCCTCTTTCACCGGTTCGCCCGCCGGTCCTGCTCGGGCACGTCTCGAATTTCATCCAAAATCTTGTGTTTGCAGACATGCGCTGCCATTGTATCCGCTCCGTAAGCCGGGGTCAAACCTTGACTTTTCACAAATGCTCCCGGATCTCCTGGCTGATAAAGGGATCCGGGAAGCCTTCGCCGCAAGGTCCGTGAAATGCCGTGGGGACAATCAGCCGGGGTTGCTCACCCGAAAACCTGCCGTGCAAACCTGTGATTTGCCTCGTCCGGGCGGCTCTCGGGCACTCAGCGGATAGGATTTGTCAGAGAGCATGTTGAGTGGTATGGGTATGGCGGTTTCACCTCTCGTTCAGTTCGTGGGCATGGGGCATGAGGCTGCCGTGACGGGAATGCGCCACACCGCAGCCGGCACCGGGCGTAACCCGAAGCGGAATCGGGGGTGGTTTCTGGACCGGCTCCCGATGGTCGCGCGCATGGCGTGACCGACGGCAGGGACGGGGGTTATGCGTTGAGTGGGATTCGGAAGCGGGGCGCATCCCGGCGCCCGATGGGTTATCCGGCGCCGGGGCCGAGTGGGGTGTCGGCGGCGGCCTTCCATCGCGGCCCAGGCACCTGCCGATCGAGGGGTTCGGGTGGCGCGGGCGGGTGAACCGAGGGTCCGATTCCACGCTGGAGGATTATGAAAACGTTCGTGTTGGTTGCAGCGATGCTGCTGGCTGCAGCGGTTCCTTTGAGCGCGGCCCAGGAGAACCCGGAAGGCCGCGTGGTCAAGGCTGCCCGCGAACAAGTCGGCAAGACGATTCGCTACGACCCCGGCTATGAAAAGCTGGCGTATCCGGGCGGGGATGTTCCCCTGGAGCGGGGCGTATGCAGCGACGTGGTCGTGCGTGCGTATCGCGCGGCACTCCAAATGGATCTTCAAAAACTTGTCCACGAAGACATGATCCTCAATTTTGCCGGCTACCCCCGGCTCTGGGGGTTGAAGCGCCCGGACAGCAGTATCGACCATCGACGGGTGCCTAACCTGCAGACCTATTTCAAGAGGATGGGATATGCCCTTCCCGTCACGAGGGAGGCTAAGGACTACAAGCCCGGGGATCTCGTCACCTGCACTCTCCCGCCGAATCTGCCTCACATCATGATCGTCAGCGACAGAACGAATGCCGGAAGAGTTCCCCTGGTCATCCACAATATCGGAGCCGGGGCCAAAGAGGAAGACCGGCTGTTCGAGTTCCCGCTGACCGGGCACTACAGGATCAAGACGAACGAACCGCAGGTTCGGCACAGCGCGCAGGGCCGCACCCGCTGAGCGCGCGTGGGATGATTTGCCACACCCGTCCCCGTCGACGAACCGCGGTTCGCAGTCCCTGGGGGAATCCTGTGCCCCGACGTCCGGCAAGCCGGCCGAACCCGGAATTTTCGCATTGGATTAACGCACGACCTTCGCCCCGGAGCAAGGGGCAGGGGGGAGGTTCCCCCGGCCCGCGCCGCCACGACGGCATAACGTCCATGTTTTGCTGTGAACTTCCGGTCCACAACGGATGCCTGAAATGGGAAATGAAGTTTTACAAAGTTATTTCAACCCATTGTGGAGAATTAAAGGAAAAGAATCGTAATTCCCATCTTTCACTATCCGAAATCGCCTGAAATCTGATAGAATCTCATGTACTGGGAGCCGCGACCGTAAGCCGCCGCACGGCGTCCGGCAGGAGCCGGGCAAACCGGTGCCGCTCGAAGTCAATCCTCCACGGAAAAATCGCTCATAATCGGGGGCATTCCTTTTGCAAGGCATTGAAGCCGATTCCGGCCATGGAGCGCTCCAATGGATGACCGGAGGCGGCCCGCCTCTCGTTGTGCGCGGCACTGTGCCCGTCCCGTGCGGTTTCGTCCGGGGATTTTCTCCATTCACGCGGGACGGGAGAAGAACAGACGCTCCCTGCCGCAAGCTCAAACACTTGTCCACCCCGTCACAACGACACACATCGAATCACGACCAGCGGTATTCTCGACACTGCGGCGTTCAGGAAACCACGGAGTTCCAACGATCTTGCCGGTGATGTTTCGGGAGGCTCGAAATGCAGGACGAAGAGAAAAGCAGGGAGCAACTCATCCGTGAGCTGGAGGAGATGCGCTGGCGCCTGGGCCGACAGGATAAGGAACTGGCGGAGCTGAAAGGCATGGAGGAGGCCCTCCGGGAAAGTGCCGGACGATACCGCCAGATGGCGGAAAGCATCAGGGAGGTCTTTTGGATGGCCGATCTCCGGGAGAGCCGGATGTTGTACATCAGCCCCGCCTACGAGCAGGTGTGGGGCCGCACATGTGACAGCCTCTATGCGAATCCCACGTCCTGGATGGAAGGGATCCACCCCGCCGATCGGCAGAGGGTTGACGAACTACTGGGGCAAAGGGCCAGCGGGGGATACGGCGTCGAGTACCGGGTCGTGCGTCCCGACGGTTCGGTTCGCTGGGTGCTCGACCGCGGGTTTCCCATCAGTGATGCGTCAGGGACGCCCTATCGTATTGCAGGGATCGCGGAGGACATAACCGACCGCAAGAATGTGGAAGGGGAACTGCAGGAATACCGCGACCGCCTCAAGGATCTGGTGAGGGAGCGGACCGCCGACTTGGCGAGGGCGAACGAACAGCTCACGCACGAAATCGATGAGCGGAAGAAGGCCGAACAAGAGCTGCGGGAATGGCAGCAAATGCTGCAGTCCGTGCTGGACACCATCCCTGTACGGGTATTCTGGAAAGACCTCGATTCGAACTACCTGGGCTGCAACGGTCCGTTTGCGCACGACGCGGGTCTGCAATCACCGGAAGAGATCGTGGGGAGGAACGACCTTGTGATGATCTGGGCGGACCTGGCGGAGCTCTACCGCGCGGATGATCGCATGGTCATGCAAACCGGCAGGCCGAAACTCGGGTACGAAGAGCCCCAGACGACGCCGTCCGGCGGCCGGGTATGGCTGCGCACGAACAAGGTTCCCCTGCTCGATTCCGAAGGCAGGATCAAAGGAGTCCTGGGGACTTATGAAGATATTACTGAAAGTAAGCGTATCGAGGAGATGCTGCGGGTTTCCGAAACCAAGTACCGAATAGTCGCCGACAACACGCACGACTGGGAATACTGGATGAGTCCCGAGGGCCGGTTCCTGTATATTTCTCCGTCCTGTGAAAGGATCACCGGCTATCCGGCGAGCGCATTCGAAACGGATCCCCTATTGCTTTCCCGCATCGTTCACCCCGACGATCTCGACCGTTTCAACGCCCACGTGGCCGCGGATCGGACGGCGCATACACGGCACGGGCTGGAGTTCCGCATCATCAATCGGGATGGGGCGACCCGGTGGATCGGACACCTCTGCCAACCGGTGTTCGATGAAAAGGGCTGCTTTATGGGCCGCCGCGGGAGCAACCGCGACATCACCGACCGAAAGCTGGCGGAGGAGGCGCTTCAGGACAGTGCGGAAAAACTGAAGCTGTTCGCGTATTCCGTTGCTCACGATCTCAAGAGTCCGGCGATCGGCATCTATGGCCTGACAAAACGACTGAGCAGGAACTACAGAAGCATCCTCGACGAAAAAGGGAAGGTTTGTTGCGATCAGATTTTGAGGACTTCGGAGCACATCGCCGCCCTGGTCGACAAGATCAATGTGTACATAGCAACGAAGGAAGCCCCCCTTGCCATTGAAGAAATCAACCTTGCGGAAATCATCAGGATGCTGAGAGACGAGTTCTCCGCGCAACTGAGCCTGCGCCGCATAGACTGGCTCGAACCCGAGGCCCGGATTGAAATCAGGGCGGACCGGGTGGCCATGCTGAGGGCCTTCAGGAATTTCGTCGACAACTCCTTGAAATACGGAGGGGAAAAGCTGAGCACGATCCGGACCGGGTATGACGAATCGGAGGATTTCCACATTTTTTCATTCAGCGATAACGGAAAAGGTTTGAAAGAAGGGGATGCGGAGCGAATCTTCGGGGCATTTCAACGGAATCCGGCTTCGAAAGGAGTCGAAGGGGCGGGATTGGGCCTCGCCATCGTGAAGGAAATAGCGGCACAACACGGCGGCCGGGTGTGGGTGGAACCGCGGGCGAAAAGGGGAATCACGTTCTGCATGTCCATCTCCAAGAACCTGTAAGCCGAAGCACCGCCAAGTGCACATCCGGGGGCCAGACCCGGTACCCATGAGGACTGCCGGGGGGCTCCCCCGTATGGACATCGCCCGCCTTGCCCGGTCTGACCGGTTCGACACACTCCCCTGCGAACAACCATCAAAACCGTCTTCCTTTCAAACGAAAGGCGGTCCGTGTGCTGCGGGATGTCGGGAACCTCATGCCGGACAGAGGGTCGGACGTGTCGTGCAACCCCTGCGCCTTCCTCATGCGCGTAGCGTTGCGGCGAGCCTCAACGGATGGATGAGCAGATCCAGGGCATCAAGTATGTCGGTCGTCACGACATCCGCGGAAAGAACGGCACGGCTGAAAGCGCCCTCGGACTGAATTACCGCGATCCCCAGGGCGGCCTCCCCGAGCATCAGCGTGTCGTTTCGCCCGTTCCCGACGCAGACCACTCCCTCGCATCCCAGCCGCCGGACATAATCCACCTTGGCCTGCGCCTGATTGCCGGGCGGTATGACGAAAAGCCGGCATAGGTCCTCTGCGAGCTCGCTGCGAACACTTCCGAAGGTGTCGGCGGTGAGGACGTGAATGCCCAGAAACTCAGAAAGAACCTCCAGGCGCTCTTTCACTCCATCGATCAACCGGCCGCCGGCCGCGATCGTTCCATTGTAATCCAGGACCAGGTCCGACAGATGCAAGGGTTTGCAGCCGGGAATCTCTATTCTTAGCATAGTCGCGCGATCCTCTCTGAAGCCGGGAACGGGAGCCGGGATGGGACGGAGTGGAGCATGCGGCGCTGTGTCCATCCCGCCGCCGGCCCCGTGTCCTGGTTCCTTTCCGCTAAAAGGCATCCTCGACAAGCCTCTGGAATTCGTTCAGGTCTTGCAGGTGTTGATGGTCCAATTCCCGAACAATCCGGCCATCCCTGAGAACGCAGACCCTGTCGGCCAGTCGTCGCGTTTGACTCAGGCTGTGAGAGACGGCCAGGATAGTGTAGCGCTTCTTCAGCTTTGTCAGAAGCTCTTCTATCTTTTCGGTGGCCTTGAAGTCAAGGGAGGCCGTCGGCTCGTCGAGGAGGAGAATCTGCGGCTCGAGTGCCAGGACCCTTGCAAGGCACAGTCGCTGCTGCTGCCCGCCCGAAAGAGTGGACGCATCGGCGTGCAGCCTGTCTTTGACCTCATCCCACAACGAGACTTCACGCAGAGCCCATTCCACTCTCTCGGAGAGCCTCGCGCCGTCCAGGCCTAGTGTCACCTTGAGGGGCATGGCGAGGTTCTTCCTTGTTGAAAAGGGAAGAACGCTCGGGGTCTGGAAAACCATTCCGACCTTCCTGCGCAGATCCGGGAGGGGAACGAAGTCCCGATAGATGTCCCCATCCCTGCCGTTGAGGCGAAGCTCCACAGAACCTTCGGTTCGGCAGTTGGGGAAGCATTCGTTGAGTCGGTTGACGGCCCGCAGAAGGGTTGTTTTTCCCGACCCGGAAGGGCCAACGATCACGACGATCCGGCCGGGGCAGGCAGTGAAGCTGATCCGATCCAGAACGGTTCTCTCCGAAAACCAAACGGAAAGACCCCGTATGGTCATGGAAGATTCCACCTGTCGGTCGATCACGTTGTTTTCCATCGTTTTTCGAGGCTTCTTTGAAGAAAAGACGCGACGGCAAAAAGGCTCCCCGTCATGAGCAGGAGCACCAGAGCCATGCCGAAACCCTGGTCCAGCTCCTGGACGCTCCGGTGCTCGGCCGCCAGGGTGTATATGCGAAAGGGCAGCGCTTCGAACTTGTCCCATAGGCTGGCGGGAAGGCCGGCGCGCGCCACGACGCCGGTCAGCATGATAACGGCCGTGTCCTCGGACGCTCTCCCTATGGCGAGGATGGCGCCGCTCAGGATTCCCCGGCTTGCCGACGGCAACAGCACGTGTCGGACGTGATGCCAATGGGTAAGCCCCAGGCTCGGACCAAGCAGCCTGATGTGCTCGGGTATGGCTTCCAGGGCCGTCTGCGTCGTTCGAATCACGTAGGGCAGGATGAGCAGCGTGATACAACCCGCCGCGAGGAAAAGGGACGGTCTGGCCTGCGGCAGTGCAGTTTTGCGAAGAAAGAGGATCATCGTGAATCCGAACAGCCCCATGACGATGGAGGGGGTGCCGGACAGGACATCCACGGCAAACCCGAGCATGGAGCGGACGCGCGCCGATGCGTATTCGGAAAGATAGATGCCGCTTGCAATGCCGAGCGGGATGGCCATTACCGACGAAACGAGAACCAGAGCCAGGGTTCCCACGAGTGCCGGCCATATTCCTTCGAACACGGGTTTTGTCCCCAGGAGCGCCGGAAACCACGGGGTATCGCCAAAAAAGAGCCTCGGGTGGATGACGCCCATTCCCCGTTTGAGCAGGAAACCGAGGAGAAGCGAAGTCGCGAGAAAAACCGCAATCGCGCAAAACCAGGCATATGCGGTCAGGAGAAGATCAGTGGCCGTTTTCATAACGGTTCTCCCCGGGACCGCGGTCCAGCCTGCGAATGAGGAAATTGACGGCGCCCATCAGCAGGAAAAGAATCAGGCCCGAAGCAAATACGGACCGGTAAGACATGCTCTGACTGTCCGTTGCGAGAACCAGGGCGATGTGGGCTGTGAGCGTCCGGATGGAATCGAAGAGAGAATCGGGAATCCGGGGCGCGTTGCCGGCAAGCATCAAGGAGATCAGCGTGTCGCCGATGGCCCGTCCAAATCCCAGTATCGCCGCAACGACAAGGCCCTTCGATGCCGCGGGAACAAGCACGTGCAGAAACTGGCGGACCGGCGTCAGACCCATGGCCTCCGCGGCAAGACGAAGGGCTGGATCGATCTGCTGCAACCGGGCATGGAACACCAGGACGATGGTCGGCAGGATGAGCAGACTCAAGGAGAGTCCCGCCGTCAGAAAGGAGAAGCCGGTTCCGGTGCTGAACCAGTCCCGCACGAGAGGAACAAGCAGGAAGACGGAAGCGAAGCCGTAAATGACGGTCGGAATGCTTGTCATGAAGTGGACCATGACCAGGGTGGAACGGGCAACACTCCTGGGGGCAAGGACGGTCGCGAAGCCACAGATGCCTATGGCCGCGGGGAACGCCAGTCCCAGCGCGAATACCGAAAGAAACAGCGAGCCCGCGCACATCGGCAGGATTCCGAACTCACCTCCAAAAGGCTTCCACTGCCACGAAAGAACGGAGCTCATCCCGCCCGAGTTGACGAGAGGCAGGCAGAAATAGACGAGGAGAACGAAGATGAAAAGGATCGCCCCCGCGGAAATCCCCGTGGCGATCAGAAGACTCCTTCGGATCCATCTCTCGCGGACCGGCTGAACGTGATTCGCCGGTATTCGGGTCCTGGCGTGTTCCTGCAAAAGGGCCATTCCTACTTCAGCGGGATGTATCCGTACTTTTTGATGATATCAGTGCATTCAGGACTCATGACGTAGTCGATGAAGGTCCTGACAAGCTTGGAAGGTTCCCCCTTGGTGTTCATGTAAAGCTTTCGAACCACAGGATAACTTCCGTTCATCGCATTTTCCTGAGTTGCCGCAATGCCCTCCAGCTTGAGGGCTTTGAGGCTCTGGTCCACATGCCCGATACCCACGTATCCTATGGCGTTTTTATCCTGGGAAATCGCGACCTTCATCGCCCCGTTGGATGCGACGATGTTGGCCGTGGCGGCAACCGGGCCTTTCTTCAGCAGCTTTTCCCAAAAGACCTCGCGTGTGCCGCTTGCCTCATCCCGGCAGAAAAGATGAACGGGAGCGTCCTTCCCGCCAACGGCTTTCCAGTTGGTGATCGACCCTGCAAAGATATCCCGCACCTGTTGAGGGGAAAGATCACCGACGGGGTTTTCCGGATGGACCGCGGCCGCCACTCCGTCGAGGGCGAAAGCGAAGGATTTCAAGCCGTACTTAGCAATCTCCTGTTCCGAAAGCGCCCGGCCGGTGTTTCCAATATCGGCGAGCCCTTCCCCGACCTTCTGGACTCCGACTCCCGATCCCCCGCCTTCGACGGTGATTCGGATCCCGGGGTTGACCGTCATGATGTTTTTCGCCGCGTCGTTCATTACGGGTATGTGGGCCGTGCCGCCGGCGATGGCGATGGTTCCTTCGAGCCCTGCGAATCCATCCAGGGCGCCGCAGAAAGCAATACCTTGCATGAGACCGAAAAAGAAGCAAATCGTCAGTATGACAACCACATCAACGCGCCTTTTCTGGATACTCATTCTTCCCCCTTGGCCGGCCCGGCCGGTCGATGTCGTCGATTTTCTCGAAGTCTGTGCCTGTAGGTCCGAAAACGTTCTGTCCCCACCGAAACCCGTCGCTGCAAAGCAACTCCTGATTAAAATGGTTCAATTTCCTGAATTCTCCAAATTCATATTTCCGATGGGATAAGAGAAAAGCATCGGGCTTCGCAATGGCTTCGAACCGATGGGGTTGGACCGCTGGAGCAGCGGCTCGATCGAAATCAGCTCCCGGCCGGCAGAAACGCTTCGATCCCGAGTTCCTTTGCGCGCCGCGCCACCCTTGCCGCCACTTCGGGGTCCATCACGATATCGTCCGGCCAGGGACGGTGATGGCCGTCTTCGGGCCCCTTTTTCGTCGCGTCGATGACGATCCTGCCGCCCGAACGCACTGTATCTCTTCGCGGGTCCACGTTGTTGAACAGCTTCCAGAGAATGAGCGACCCATCCCGCAAATCGATGGTTGCGTCGTAGAGCAGAAAGATCGCAAACGGCTGCAGGACCGGGTGATCGAGGAGTTGTTGCGCGAAGCTTCGCGCCGTCACCGACCCGTTTTTGAGGAAATTCACGCACAACAGCCTGTTCCTGACGTCAAGGTCCGGAACGTGGAAAGCCACGAGGAACTCCGAGACGTCCCGCAGGGCGGACGCGATCCGCTCCGAGTCCGGAAGAGCGCCGAAAGGCCGGGCGGCGGGACGCTCCTTTTCGCCGGGAAGCCGCCGGGTTGCGTCGATGCCGATCTTGCTGCCGAACAGAGGTTCCGGGGCGCTGTGATCGAGGACGTCCAGGATGCCTTCGGAGAGGGTGATGTCGCTTTCGATGTCGATGTTGTTCAGGATGTGTTCGAGCACCCGCCGGGGGTGACCGAGATCCACCGAAGGATCCGCCAGGACCGCGGCCTTGCAGAAGCTCATCTGTCCCTGCCCCCAGATGGCGCTCATCATGCGGCGCGCGTGGCCCGGATATTCCTTGCGGATGGACAGGACCGTGATGTTGTGGAAGACTCCTTCCCACGGCATCCAGTAGTCCCCGATCTCCGGAAATACGGCATTCAGGAGCGGCAGGAAGATACGCTCGGTGGCCTTGGCAAGAAAACAATCTTCCATGGGGGGGCGTCCGACGACCGTTGCGAAATACACCGGATTGCGCCGGTGCGTCAGGGCGGTGACGTGGAACACCGGGTATTCCCCCACCAGCGAATAGTAGCCTGTGTGATCTCCGAAAGGCCCTTCCACGCGCAGTTCTCCGGGATCCACGTACCCTTCAAGCACGAATTCCGATTCCGCCGGCACCTCGAGGTCCACGGTCAGGCAACGTGCCATCGGCACCGGCTTTTTCCGGATGAACCCGGCCAGCATCATTTCGTCGATGCCTCGGGGCAGGGGGGCCGTGGCGGCGTAAGTCACGGCGGGATCGGTCCCGATCGCCACCGCCACAGGCATACGCTTGCCCCGTTCCCTGAATTCCTGGAAGTAGTGGGACCCGTCCTTGTGAATGTGCCAGTGCATCCCCGTGGTCATGCGGTCGTAAACCTGCAACCGGTACATCCCCGCGTTGCGCTTGCCGGTGACGAGGCTGCGCGTGATCACCACCGGGAGCGTCACGAACGGCCCTCCGTCCGACGGCCAGCACTTGAGCACCGGCAGCATGGACAGGTCCACGTCGCGGCCGGTGGTGACAATCTCCTGGCACGGCGCCTTGCGGGTCTTTCGAGGCAGGAAGCGGAGGAGATCGAGCCCGAGCGGGATGAGCCGGAGCGCATCGGCAAGGGATTTCGGCGGTTTCATCTCGATGAAGGACTTGAGGCGGCGGGCGAGCTCGTCCAGGTGGGAGACGCCCAGCGCCATGCAGATGCGCCGCTCGCTGCCGAAGGCGTTGGTCAGGACCGGAAAGCCCGAACCTACCACGTTTTCGAAGAGCAGAGCCTTGCCTCCTCCGGGGCTCTTGGAGGCAAGATCAGTGATTTGCGTGATTTCGAGGTCCCTCGAGACCGGGGCCTTGATCCTCAGCAATTCTCCGGCCCGCTCGAGGGCGGCGATGAAGTCGTGCAGGTTTCGGAATGCGGTCCTCATGGACATTGGGTTCCTTGTTGCCGCGCGGTTTCGGTTCAGTTCCCTGATGTTTCGCTGCCCGGAGACCGGCATGGGCGGGAATGGGGGCGTTCCGCCGGCGGTGCCGGATCGTCGGAGGCGGCTCTAATGAAAGGCCACGTCCGCCAGGACTCCGACGAACAGCAGAACTGAAATTGCGCTGTTCACATGAAAGAAGGCGACGTTTACTCTGTCGAGTCGATCCGGCCTGACAAGATGGTGTTCGATAATGAGAAGGAGGCTGATGAGGGCCAGGAACAGGAGGTAGACTCGACCGAGGCTGAAGGCAAAGGTGACCGCGAGCAGGCAGAAAAAGGTCACGGCATGGAGCAGGGAGGAGGCGGTCAGTGCTCTCGATGCGCCCCACCTGGCGGGCAGTGAAAAGAGACCGGATTGCCTGTCGAAGTCGATGTCCTGGCAGGCGTAGAGAATGTCGAAGCCCGCGATGTAGGTCATGAGCGCCAGCGAGAGCAGGACTATGCCGGGCGTCAGCGACCCGGTTACGGCGATCCAGGCTCCGATGGGAGCAAGGCCGATACCGAACCCGAGCACGAGGTGCGAGAACGCCGTGAACCGCTTCGTGTAGGAATAGAAGAACAGGACGAGCAGAACGGGCACGGAGAGAACGAAACACAGTCGGCCAAGGGCTGCGGCGCTCGATACGAAGACCGACGACGAAATGAAGATGAAGCAGAGTACCGACTTCCGGTCGATGGCTCCCGTCGTCAGAGGCCTGTCGGAGGTGCGCGGGTTCCTTCGGTCGAATTCGTAGTCCGCCAGCCGGTTGAATCCCATCGCGGCGGAACGGGCCGACGCCATGGCGAGCACGATCCACGCCAGGGTCGCCCAGGAAACGGGCTGGTGGCGGTTTGCGAGCAGAACGGCGGCGAGAGCGAACGGGAGCGCGAAGATCGTGTGGCTGAATTTGATCAATCGACCGTAAGTTCTGATTCGAGTGAGCAACATGGCGACGCGTTCACTCTCCCTCAAAGGTCATCCGGCCCTCCGGCGGAGCCCATTCTCCGTGTTCCGGAGTTGAAAGTCTCTTATCACAACGGCGCCACAAAAAAAAGACGACGCAACTGCCGATCCGCCCGAAAATGATTGCGGATAGGAGTTCCCTCCTCAAGAAAAACGCAGTATCCTTACGATTCCAAAAATCGCTCCGAACCGGTCTCGATTCGGAAAGCCGAGGCGCGGGTTTTGCGTCACGAGCGCTCGAACGGCAATGTCAGGCGTGGTGTGGAAAGATGAAGGGGATCACTACGGGCTGCGATACCAGGTTACCTTGAAAACAGACTCCCGGGTGAGTCTGTTTTCATGCCTTGTGGTGACGCGGGCGCCATGGGCAATTGCGTTCAAGATGAGTGCATCAGGCGGGAGGGCATAAAGTTCTCCCCTACGTATGACCGGCACATCGGTCCGTAGGGGGGTATCCCCGCCCGCGTCACCTCCTGCCGGGCAGGTGTTGTGCAATCTCGAACGCACCGCGGTATGAATCCATCGTTTCCTCGGGGGGGATTCATCAGGACGGCAATCGCCCGGCTTGAGGTCCCGCGGATGATTTCAGGAAGGGGAAGCGGTCCCGCAGGCCGAGGGTGTGTAGGAGCGTCCGCGAACACGGCCCGTTGCAAGGACGGTTTACGGGTGCGAGGCAGGTCGGGTGTGGGGGGTGGACGCCGTGGAAGCAAGGACCGATTGCCGGCGATGGACGACTTGAAGAAAGGCCGGGAGTGCGAGCTCCTGGTGGAAAAGCTGGTTTTTGGCGGGAAAGCCCTGGCGCGCGTGGAGGGATTGGTGGTCTTCATGGACCATGCAGTTCCCGGTCAGCGGGTCAGGGCCTTGATCACCAGGAAGAAACGCCAGTATTGCGAAGCTAGGGTCGTGGAGGTGCTCTCGCAATCCGAGGCGTATACCGAACCGGTGTGTCCCCATTTCGGCGTATGCGGCGGCTGCCAATGGCAGGATATCGCTTACGAAGAACAACTGAAATGGAAACGAGTCCAAGTCGCCGATTCCCTGGAACACCTGGCGGGGGCGCAGGGCGTGGAAGTCGAAGCCGCCGTTCCGTCCGACCGGCTGATCCACTACCGGAACAAGATGGAATTCACATTCTCCGACCGGCGCTGGCTCACGCCCGAGGAAATCGATGCGGCGGGAATGCGGGATGCCTATACGCTCACCTTGGGGCTCCACGTCCGGAGCTGGTTCGACAAGGTGTTCAACGTCGAGGACTGCCTACTGGAGTCGGCCGAGGCGGTCGAAATTGTGAAAGAGACCAGGGACTGGTGCCGGGGGAGCGGTGTTCCCGCGTACGGCATTAAGAGCCAGCGCGGCTTCTGGCGGTTTCTCGTGATCAGGGAAGGAAAGCGGACGGGGCAGACTCTTCTGCACCTTGTCACCTCCGATCAACCCGAACACGAAGCGGCCGTGAACACCCTGACGCTGCACCTTGTTTCGCGATTTCCGCACATCACGACCGTCGTGCACTCGGTCAGTCGTAAGAAGGCCCAGGTGGCGTTCGGCGACCAGAGTCGGGTGGTTGCCGGGCCGGGGGTCATCGAGGAGCGGTTGGGGGGGCTCAGGTTTCGGATTTCCGCCGAGTCGTTTTTCCAGACCAACCCGTTCTCCGCGGAAAAGCTCTATGACGAGGTCTCCCGCCTTGCCGCCTTCCAGGGCACGGAAACGGTCTGGGACCTGTATTGCGGAACGGGCAGCATTGCCCTTTCGGTCGCGCCGCGGGTGGCCCGGGTGGTGGGCTTCGAAGTCGTGGAGCAGGCGATCGAGGACGCCTGCGTCAACGCGCGGTTGAACGGGATCGAAAACGCCCGGTTCATCTCCGGAGACTTGAAGGAACGGATCAACGATGCGCGAGGGCCGGGAAGCGGTGAACATCACCCGGACATCGTCATCACGGATCCGCCACGTGCCGGGATGCATCCGCAGGTGGTCGGGGCGCTGCTGGAAATGGGACCCGGGCGAATCATCTACGTGTCCTGCAATCCGGCGACCCTGGCGAGGGACCTGGCTTTTTTCACGGAACGATATGAAATCGGGACCGTACGTCCGTTCGATCTGTTTCCACACACTCCGCACATCGAGTGTGTGGTGCGGCTGGACAGGAAAAGATGATCCGGGTCGGGACAAGACCTTTGAAGCCTTCCGGCGCGGCCGGGATGCGGGCGACGATCATTCCTTATGATGAGTTTCACTGACAAAGCGGTTCGCAAGCGCTCTATCTGGTGGAGACTGGCCGTTCTGCTCGGGCTGGTCTGCGTTCTGTTCGCGACCAGTTACTATTTCTATCTTTACAATGAGGTCAGGCAGCGGTTCGAATCCCGCAGGTGGAGCATCCCCGCGCGCGTCTTTTCGGCCACCGTTCCGATCTACCCCGGCCACTCGCTGGCCTTGAGTCAACTCAGGCAGATGCTCGAGGAGCGACGGTACCGGGAGTCCCTGAGGGAACCTTTGCGCGCCGGGGAATTCAAGCTGCACAGGGGCAGCCTGATCGTTTTTCTGAGAGACTTTAAATTCCCCGGCCACTGGCTGCGAGCGCAAAGGGTCATGTTCGAGTTCCAGCAGAACCGACTGATGAGGATCCGCAGCCAGGAAGGCGATCTGGCCTATCTCGAGCTCGAGCCCATTGAAATCGCTCGCCTTTTCGGACGAAACCGCGAGAGCCGTTTATTGGTAAACATCCGGCAGGTCCCGAAGCATCTGAGCGACGCGGTGATTGCCATCGAAGACCACCGCTTTTACGAACACGGGGGAGTCGACTGGGTGGGAATCCTGAGGGCCGTCTGGACGGACGTTCTGGCTCGGCGCCTGGTCCAGGGAGGCTCCACCATCACCCAGCAGCTGGTGAAGAACTACTTCCTGGAGCCCGAACGCAGTCTGAAAAGGAAGATGCTCGAAGTCTCGATGGCCTCGATCATCGAGTCCATGTACGAGAAGGACGAGATCCTTGAGATGTACCTGAACGAGATCTACCTGGGGCAGCGGGGCGGCGTCGCCATCCACGGCATCGGGGAAGCATCGCGCTTCTTTTTCGGAAGAAACGTCGAGGATCTCACCTTGGCCGAATCCGCCACCCTGGCCGGTATGATAAGGAGCCCGAATAACTGCTCGCCCCTTACCCACCCCGATGCGGCCCTCGAGCGCAGAAACACGGTCTTGAAGCGCATGCTTGACCTGGAGAAGATCACAGCCCAGGAATACGAACAGGCACGGGCGGAGCGCGTCAGGGTGCCGGGGACCTTTTTGCCGGTGAACACGGCCCCGTATTTCGTGGATTATGTTCGGCGGCAGCTGCAGGAACTCTACGAGCCGGGGGTGCTGGAATCGGAGGGGCTGAACATATACACCAGGCTACACCCCGAAATGGCGCTCGTTGCGCACAAGGCGGTTGTCGAGGGTCTTCAGGAGCTTGAAAAGGAGCGGGCCGAGGGGGGGCGAGGCGAAGGAGACGCTTCTTCCCCGCTACAGGCTGCGCTCATCGCCATTCAGCCGAAGACCGGGGCGGTACTTGCGCTGGTTGGGGGCCGGGACTATGCCGAAAGCAGTTTCAATCGTGCACTCGAAGCGCACCGCCAGCCCGGCTCAACCATCAAACCGTTCATCTACCTGGGCTCCCTGGACCGCTACACCGCCGCCAGCTGGATACCCGACGAACCGACGACGTATGTTGTGGACGGCGATTCATGGACTCCGCGGAACTTCGACGATCACTACCGCGGACGCGTGACATTCCGGTTGGGGCTTGAAGAATCGATCAACGCGGCGACGGTCAACCTAGCCTCCACGGTCGGGCTGGACGGGTTGATCAAGACGATCAGAAGCCTGGGAATCCAGTCTCCGCTTCAGCCGGTGCCATCTCTTGCGCTGGGCGCCTTCGAAGTCACTCCCATTGAACTGGCGGGTGGGTACGCCGCATTGGACAATGACGGACAGAGGCCCTTTCTGCTCAGTCTCAAGGAAGTCGTGGCGGAAAACGGCGAGGTCCAGGAACGCCGCGATATGGATTTCGTCACGGTGACCACGCCCGCCAAGGCGTTTCTCATTACGAACCTCTTGGAGGGGGCGATGGAGCGGGGGAGCGGGAAAAGCGTGCGCAGGATGGGAATCGATTTTCGCTGCGCCGGAAAGACTGGAACAACCAGCGATTACCGCGATTCGTGGTTCGTCGGGTACACGACCGACCTTCTCGCAGTGGTTTGGGTCGGATACGACGACAATCGTCCCACCGGGCTCACCGGGGCTCGGGGGGCCGGAAGAATCTGGGCGCGCTTCATGAACGAAGTGCGGCCGTGGATGAATCCCCAGGCTTTCCGTGTTCCTCCGGGGGTGGTCCAGCGCGTCATCTGCGGGCAGTCGGGAAAGCTGGCGAATCCCAGGTGCCCCGATAAGCGGATGGAATATTTTCTGGTGGAAAACGAGCTAAAAGAATATTGTACCATTCATCGCAGGGAATGAACCGACTCCCTTTCGAACGTCCGCATCTGAAGCCGGTGCGCCTCGTGTGCCGGCCGGTCGTGCGGAGTTTCCGAATCCGCTTCAGTTTCACGGAGCACGTGTCGATACCTGGAAAACAAAGATCGAAGGTATTCTCACTGCAGCATGGTGCGTGTTGTCGTCCGTGTGGAAGGGTCCCGGAATGAGGATAACCCCAAGAAAAGTCGTGTCGGGTGCGGCCTGCCTGGTGGTCGGGCTCCTGTTGCTGGCGAATTCCGGATGCGGGCCCAGGAAACAGGTCTTGATTCCGTCCGAATGGCGTACGCCTCCCTCCACAACAACCCAAGCTCAACGCGCACCTGCTGTCGTTCCGCCGTCCACGGCACCTCCGCCCACGCCGGGTTTGATCTTGAAACCGCTGCCGCAATTCAAGGAAAAGGACGTCGAACCCGGACTGGAAACGATCCGGCCGCCCACGCCGGAGAAGAAGCAGGCGGTCGTCCAACCGCCCCAGCATCTGGCTTCCATGCACCTGGTGGACCAGGCCAGGGCCGAGCTCTCGAGGGGAAGGCCGGATACGGCCATACCCGTCCTGGAACAGGCGGTCCAGGTGGATGTGCACAACGGAGACGCCTTCCTCGGGCTGGCTCGTGCCTGGAAGATGAAAGGAGCTCGCCGGAAGGCCGTCGAATTCGCCAAGAAAGCCGAAGTGCTCTTTCAGGACGACTCCAGAAAACTGAAGGAGGCGTATCTGCTCGAGGCCGAATTGTACAGGGAACTGGGGGATACGAACAAGTCCAGCCTCTATAAGCAGAAAGCGTCCGAGCTGTGAGAACGGTCTTCGGGTTCGTTCTCAATCCGCGGAGAAGGGTATGAACAAACGATTCCTTGAGACGCTGAACGGGGCGCCCCGATTCCCGGGGTATCGTCCTTTCCTTCTCGTTGTGCTGTTCTTCTCCTTTTATCTCACTTACCTGATACTCCACCCGTTCCTGGACACGCTCATCATGTCCATCGTGATTTCCTCGTTGTTCTACCCGCTGCAAACCTGGCTGGTGAAAAAGTACCGCGGCCGGCAGACCCTTGCCGCCCTGACCATCGTGTTCATCATCACGTTCGTCATCGCCATACCGATATTTTTTTTCGCATCGACGCTCATCGCCCAGGGAGTGCAGACCATCAACCAGATCAACGATTGGATTCGCGCCGGCAATATCCAGAAACTGGCACAGGACCCACGGGTCATGGAACTGATGGACTGGGTTCAGACTCGACTCTCGTTCCTGGACCTGAAGAAAATCGACATATCCAGCAATATCATGGCACTGAGCAAGAACTTCGGCCAGTTCGTCCTGAGCCGGGTTGCGACCATACTGAGCAATGTCGCCAGCCTGGTCACCCACTTTTTCATCCTCGTGTTCATTTCCTTCTACCTGGTGCGCGACGGGGCCGCGATGCTCGATGCCGCCAGGGGGTTCTCCCCGTTGCGCAAGGACCAGGAGGACCGGTTGCTCGGCGGCATCCGGGTGGTGGCCCGGTCCGTGCTCATGGGTGCCTTCATGACCGCGCTGTGCCAGGGGCTGATCGGGGGTATCGGAGTTGCTCTGATCGGTTTGCCGGGACTTTTCTGGGGCACGGTGATGGGCTTCGCCTCTTTCATTCCCATCGTCGGAACCGCACTGGTCTGGGTTCCCATGGCAGCTTACCTGGTGTTGCTAGGAACCTGGAAATCGGCCCTCTTCCTGGCCATCTGGTGTATCGTCCTGGTGGGCGGCATCGACAACTTCGTAAGGCCTTACCTGATGCGGGGGCAATCGAACCTGTCTCCGTTCTACATCTTTCTGTCGATCATCGGCGCCGTCCAGTACTTCGGACTGACCGGCATCCTCTACGGTCCGCTGATCGTGTCCTTTGCGATGATCATGCTCTATCTCTACGGTGCGGAATACCGGGAGGATCTGGCGGAAAGCAAGAGCGGCACACACACGGTTGAGGAAAAGGCGCAGGAGACGCCGGGCGGGGAGCTTCCAGCCTCGACGGGAGAATAGTCTTCAGGGTTGCCGGAGAATCGCGCTTTTCGCGCGGCTGTTGTTTTTTGGGCACAATGGGGCACACCACGAAGAAAGCATGCCGTTCCTTCGGGTCCCCCGGACACGGATCCGCACGAACGGCGGACCCGTTATCGATATGGGCGGCGAGTGTCGAACGCGTTAAAGGATGATCCGCAGGGAGCCGTCACACGCAGATCCAACCCCCTTTGCCGTCCGGGACCCACACCCTCTTGGGCGTGACCGCATCGGTCCTTCCGAGGGCCGAATCGGACTTCGCGTGCAACACGAGCTTATGACCGTTGAGATTCGGCGGGGAAGCTTCAACAATGATCCCCTCTTCGTTGATCTGGAAACTGGCACTTTTCGTCGTGGCCGCGGGGATCAGCGGTGTCGGAACCGGCTCGATGCGGGAATCGACCATGGGCAGGTAGGATGCCTCGACAAGCTTTCCCGTCTCGTCGATCTTGACGTAAAGTCTCTCGCTCACGATTTTCTGTTCCATCTTTCCCTCCTCTGCCTGATGTCAATCCTCGGCGCCCCTCCCATCATCCCGTTCGGGCTCGTCATTATAGCGCCAGGTTCTCTCCCGAAACTCTACAACCTGACTCCGCAGGCCATTGGCGAGGGACCGTCCCTGAGGTCTTGAAGGCGAGTTTCCGAAAGACCGTCCGCAGCCGGACGGGGCGGAACGAATGTGAACGGGAGGCCGCTCAGGTCGAGCACCCTCTGTGCCATAGTACTAATATAGCAAGGAAGTCCGGGACATCAAGGTCTCGGTCCGTCATTCCCCCCGGGGAGCACTACGTTGTCCGGACCTTCCGGCGAGCATAGGGGATTTCGGTGCAGACACGGGCAAGGCTTCGATCCGACGGAAAGGGGTTGAACCCTTTCCCGGCAGTCTTTCGCGGCTTGGATCACCTGACAGCCGTGACCGGATTGCAGAACTTGACGCACACAACCGGCGAAAAAACCGCCTGCCGGTGAAACCCGCAGTGCGGCGAGGGCATCATCCCCGCCCGCGCCGGCGGCGGTCTCCCGCAACCTGCTCGACCTCATTGGCCTGATGAACTGCCGTGGTGGGTATCCGATGACCGCGGAATGCATTCGGAAAATGGGCGGGATTCGAGCGAGGTCCGGCGTCCGTTGACGCAATCACTCCTCGAGGCTTTGTTTCGTATCGCCGCTTGATTCGGGGACTCGAGGCAGGGAGACGGTAAAGAGCGTGTCGCGCTCTTCCTGGGTAACGAAAAGAAGACCGCCCATGCCCTTGAGCAGCCGGTAGCTCAGCGGCACCCCGCCAGTCGCATCGCCTTCCTCAAAAGGCAGAAAAAGCCGTTCGGGATCCTGGACGGACTTGTGTGCCGGGAGGCGATATCGGAAATCGATCTGGATGTTGCGGTCGCTTTCGTAGGTTCTTATGGTCAGAAATCCCTGTTTATCCATGACCTTTGAGATATGCGTGATCACGTGAACGAAGACTTCGCCCAGAACGTCGGGGTCCACCAATGCGGGGGGGAGCTCCGGGGCGAGATCCAATTGCCAGACCACCCGTTCGCGTTCCAGGTCCTGCGCGAGCAACCCCACGCATTCCGCCGCCACGGTGTTCACGGGGCATTCCCGGGAACGGATGTCGACGGGTCTGAGATAGTCGTTGATGCGGTTCAGGATCTTCTCCAGTCGCCTGGATTCCTCCAAAATGATTTCCACCTCGGGGGTCTCCGGATATTTCTTTTGGAGACGCATGGCAAACCCGCCCAGAGACATGAGCGGATTGCGTATTTCGTGAGCCACCTCCGCTGCGATGGCGCCGAGGGTCTTGAGCTTCTCTCTCTGCACCAGGGCCTTTTGAGCGGCCTCGAGTTGCAGGGTCCGTTCCCTGACCATATTCTCGAGTCGATCGCGATAATTCTTGAGCTCTTCCTCGGCCTTCTTCCTTTCGGTGATGTCCCTGATGACGGCGACATAAGCCGTTGGCGAACCATCCGGTCCTCTGATCGCCGAGTACGATCCTTCCATGGGGAGTATGGTTCCATCCTTGCGTACGAGGTTCCACTCCGTCCGGAAGGGAGCTCCGGTTCTGATGGCGTGGTGCGCTCGTTGCCCGAAAACGACATAACTCTCTTCGGAGGGGTGAACCACTCGTATGGATTGCCCCTCCAACTCACCGCGCTCGTAGCCGAAAAGGTCCAGGAACGCCTGATTGGTGGAAACGATCATTCTGCCCTTGTCCACCATCAGAATGGCGTCCGAGGTGCTTTCCACCAGTGTCCGGTAGCGTTCCTCGGACTCCCTGAGTGCCGCCTGGGCCCGCTTGCGCTTCCGGATCTGCTTTCGCAGCTCGTTCACCTTCTCTTCCAGCTCCCTGGCCTGTTGGAGAAGGAGCCTTTCCCTTTCCTGGTAATAGTCGATTCGCTCAGACAGCTCGCTCGGCAAAACCTTCAAGTCGGCGAGGATCTCGCCGTAAACCTCGGAAAGCTCCTGGGCTTCTCTGGGCGTAAAAATGGTCCCCTGCTGCAAGGCCTTGTGAGCGGCCGCCGACCCGATGGCGCCGGCCAGGGACCGCTCCACCTCGTTATGCAACTCGACCAGTTGGACGATCGAAATCTGCGCAGCCTGATGTATTCCCGTTTCGAAGAGGCACTTCTCCACCATGGCCGTCGCCTCCGGTTCCGCAAAATACTGGCCGAAAACCTTTTCGATCTCGTTTCTCTTGGGAGCCAGCTCGATGTAAGCGTCCCGTCGTCGGGCACGGCGCAGAGGAGCCGGTGTACCCAGAACCCCCACGAATTCCTCGGCAAGACTCCGCTCTTCGTCGCGTTCCCTGGAACACAGGGAACCGACAACATAGAGACCGATATTGACGAACATCGTCCAGAGAACGGCGTGGCTCAAGGGGTTCAAACCCGTCAGGCCGAACAGCTCCTCAGGTTTCAGAAGCTCGATTCCCCACACTCCCTTTTCGAGCAGAGCGTTTGAAATCCAGCCGCTCTTGATGAAAGACGGCAGGAGCAGCGTGTAGCTCCAGACGGCGAATCCCCCGGCGAGGCCTAGGATGGCGCCGGTTTTGTTCCCACCCCGCCAGAAGAGGCCGCCCAGAATGGCCGGAGCGAACTGAAGCCCCGCGGCGAACGAAATGAGGCCGATATTGACCAGCATGTAGGATTCACCGATGCGCTCCTCGAACCAGTAACCGATGATGATGAAACCGGCCACAGCACCCCACCGGCATTTCAGAAGATGGCGCTTCACGAAAGCCAGGCCGGGAACCCATTGCACCAGGGGCAGCAGCAGATGGTTGGTGATCATGGTTGCCATCGTTACCGAGGTGATCATGATCATGCCCGCCGCCGCGGAAAAGCCTCCGATGAACACCAGGAGCGACAGCCACGATTTGCCGTGCTGAAGAGGGATGCGCAAAACAAAGGTGTCCGCCTGGTCGACCGGCCGGCCGTCGAGCAGTCCTCCCGCGGCGATGGGGAGAACGAACATGCTGATCAGCAGCAGGTAGAGCGGCAGGAGCCACATCGCAGTCAGGATGTGTTTCTCGTCGTGGTTCTCCACGACCGCCACGTGAAACTGCCTGGGCAGAAAGAGAATCGCCGACATGGAAAGGACGAGATAACCCGTCCACGTGACGTAGGAGCCGGCATCGTGCCTCCCCAGTTCGAACACATGATGAAAAGGGCTCTCCGAGAACCGCCTGAAGATGTCGCCGAAGCCGTCATACATGAAGTAAGTCACAAAGATGCCGACGGTAAGAAGGGCCAGCAATTTAATGACACATTCCACCGCCAGGGCCATCATCATGCCTTCGTGCCGTTCGGTGGGATCCAGCCGCCTCACGCCAAGGATGATCGTAAAGACCACCATGAGCACCACGACCAAGGGACCCACATCCGCCCGGATCCAGGAGGAAGCGTCGGCCGCGGTGATGATCTCGAACGTGGAAATGATCGCCTTGAGCTGAAGCGCGACGTAGGGTGTGATGCCTACCAGCGCGATAAGGGTGACCATGGCGGCAACGGACTGGGACCTGCCGTAACGGGCTGAAATGAAATCCGCAATACTGGTGATGCGACGGCTGTTCCTGAGATGAACCAGTCTCCGCAGAACGGACCACCACAGCATGATGGCGATCGTCGGACCCAGATACATGGGCAGAAAGAGAAACCCGGAAGTTGCGGCCTGACCGACGCTTCCATAGTATGTCCAGGCCGTGCAGTAAACCGCCAGGGAAAGTGAATAGACGAAAGGGTTGTTGGCAGGGCTTCTGCCTGCCGCCGATTTCCGCTCCACCCACAGGGCAATGAGGAACAGGCATGCCATGTACAGGCAGAACGCGCTGAGCACTATTCCGGAGTCAAGCACCGTGGTCCTTCCGCTTCTTGACCTCGTCCCCGGAAGCAGACTCGCTGACGATTCTGCTCACAAGAAACAGGAGGATGATACCGATGGCCCAGAGGATATAAATGTAAGCAAGGAGAACCTCTGGTCGTTTCAACCGAAAGATGTCGAGGAACGGCCAGTTGAGCAGGGCAAATCCGAGGACGAACAGCAGGGTGTGAAACTCCGAACGCTGCAGAACACTTCTCAACCGTTTCACCTGGTTTCTCTCCTCGATAGATGAAGACAACGGCGGCGGACCGGCGCCGAACACCCCGCGTGCGGGCGCCTCGTCATCAGTGAGCGCATCGAGAGACAGTAATCAGGATTGAGTTCAGTAATTTTGGCGGTGAATTAACGATAAAGAATCCGCTGAGACAAATCAAGCCGGAATAATGCATCGCGCGGCGTGATGGATCGTGTGATACCAGGTCGCGTAGAAAATGGATTCCCGGGTGAGCCTGTTTTCATGCTTCGCGGGTGACGCCGGCGCCATGGACAATAACGTTCAACGATCATGAACTGCGGAAGCGTTGACCCCCACTGATGAAAATTTTTTTAAGTGTTTGTATCTTATCCATGTTTTGGTAAAGGAAAGGTTAGGTTTGTCCCTTGAGCACCCAATCCTGCCAAGGATTTTCACGGTAAGATGACAGCATCGGGCGGGAGGGGATAAACTCCGCCCCCTTGTCTACGCCTGATCGGCATATCGGTCCGCACAAGGGTGGGCACGGCTCCGCCGTGCCCACCCTTCGGACCGGGCGAAGAACTCACTTGTAGATAGTCAAATCGCGGGTGCTGGAGCTGAACGTCTCGCGGTCCACGAGAACGTTGACGCATGCCGGCTTGCCGGAATTTCGGGCGCGGTCGAGGGCGGCCCGTATTTCGCCCGGTTCGGTGACGTGCTCGGCGTGTCCGCCCATGGCCTCGACAATCCGGTCGTAGCGCAAAGAATGGAGCAGATTGGCCGTGTTGCCCTTTTGGGGTCCGTATTTCAACAACTGCACGTAGCGCACCTGATTCCACGCCCCGTTGTTGGCCACAATTCCGACCATGGGCAGGTTGAACCGAATGAGCGTATCGTAATCGAACCCGGTCAACCCGAAGGCTCCATCACCGAAAAGCACCACGACGTCCCTGGCCGGCATGGCCGCCTTGGCGGCGATGGCGAAGGGCGTTCCTACGCCCAGCGTGCCGAGCGGACCGGGGTCGAGCCACTGACCTGGCCCCCGAGGCCTGATCACGCTGGCCGACATGGTGACCGTGTCGCCGCCGTCGGCGATGAGGATGCTGTCGTCCCGGAGGAAAGCATCGATCTCGCGCGCGAGCCTGAGCGGGTGGATCGGCACGGCATCCGAGCTTAGAAAACGACTTTCCCTCTCCAGAAGCTCAGTTTCCATGGTCCGCAGCTCGTCGAGCCACTGACGGGTTCCTCCGGCAGGTGACACGGCGCCCTCCATCTCTTCCAGGAAAGCACCCGCGTCCGCCTGTATGGCCACTTCCACGTCACGGTTGTGACAAAGTTCCGCGTAGTCGAGGTCGACCTGGATGATCTTTGCCGCCTGTCCGATCCGGCTGCCGTATCCAAGCCTGAAGTCGAACGGAGTGCCGATGACCAGCACGACGTCGGCCTTGGAAAGCGCGTACTTTCGGGTCCGATTGAACGCGTGCGGCGAATCGACCGGCAGGCAACCTCGCGCCGCGCCGTTGAGGTAGGTGGGAATCCCGGCCCGTTCAACAAACAAACGCAGCGGTTTGACCGCGCGGCAGCTCCAGACCTGCGTTCCGGCAATCAGCGCGGGGCGCTGAGCTTTGGCGAGCAGTTCCGCGGCCCGGGCCACGAGTTTCCTGTCGCCCGTCAGGCGGCATTGGGATCGGGACTGAACGGGAACCTGAACGTCTCCTTCCTCCACTTCCCGATCCAGCACGTCCTGGGGAATTTCGAGAAAAGACGGACCCGGCCGCCCATTGCAGGCTTCCCGGAGCGCGAGCCCGATCATCTCCGGGATGCGCACGGTATCGAAGACCGTGCCCGAGAACTTGGTGATGGGGCGCATCATGTCCACGGAATTCATTTCCTGCAGTCCGCCCTTGAGCAGGTTCCGGATCGGAGCCTGACCGCCGATGAGAAGCATCGGCACTTGGGCTCTGTACGCGTTGGCCACCCCGGTGACCGCATCGGTCACCCCGGGTCCGGCCGTGACCACGGCGACCCCCGGAACGCCGGTGAGCCTGGTCCAGGCATCCGCCGCATGGGCCGCCGTCTGCTCGTGCCGCACGTCGATGATGCGGATTCCCTCGTCCAGGCACCCGCTGTAAATGTCCATGACGTGAGCGCCGCAGAGCGTGAAAATGGTTTGAACCCCCTCTGTGGCGAGGGTTTTTGCAACCAGCTTGCCGCCTGTCAATCCGGCCATCTGTGTTTCCTCCTTCGAGTGAGTTCGAAAGTCATTGAAAAACGGATCGGCGGACCCCATGGCCCCCCCGGCGCGGAGGGCGCGGCGCCGCAAAGCGAAACCCCGCGCAGTCCTCGTGCCGGTGGGGGCGGGCGCCCGGGGGCCGCTCTCGGAGAGCGGTTGACGCGCGAGGTGCATTCGGCTACGGCTTCTCCCGCCGAAAGCGTTCCTTCAACGCCGGCTTGGACACCTTTCCCATGGCGTTCCGGGGCAATTCGGAAAGGATCGCCACCTCTTTGGGAATCTTATACGGAGCCAGCCGTTCTCCGGCCCATGCCCGAAAGGATTCGAGCTCCACTTTCGCGCCTTCCCGCATTACCAGCGCGGCGCACACGCGATCGCCCCACAAGGGGTCCGGAACCCCAACCACGGCGCATTCCCGGATGTCCGGATGCGTTCTCACGGTCTCTTCGATTTCAAGCGCCGAAACCTTGTACCCGCCGGTCTTGAGGATATCCACGCTGCTGCGCCCGAGAATGCGGTACGTGCCGTGTTCTTCGACGGCGATGTCCCCCGTGAGGAACCATCCGTCCCTGAACGCCTTCCGGGTATCCTCGGGTCGGTTCCAATATTCGAGAAACACCGTGGGGCCGCGAACTTCGATCTCGCCGGGAGTGCCGGGCGCGACCGGCTTGCCGGATTCGTCCGCCAGCCTCACCTCCACGCCGGGGAGCGGGCTTCCCACGGAACCGGGCACGCGCCTCCCCTCCAAAGGATTGGACAGAGCCATCCCGATCTCGGTCATTCCGTATCTTTCCAACAGCACGTGGCCGGAGATGCGCCGCCACTGCTCCAGGGTGCCGACCGGAAGGGCCGCGGAACCGGACACCATGAGCCGCATCCCGCGGCAGGCTTCGGACATGCGTTCCCGGTCCGCGGGCGACGACTTTTCCCAGTGATCGATGAGCTTCACATAAATCGTCGGCACCGCCATGAACAGGGTGAGCCCGCCCCGCGAGAAGCGACCCCATACATCAGCCGGATCGAACCGGGGCAAGATTTCGCAGACCGCTCCGACCCAAAGGGCGCAGGCGAGCACGTTTACTATTCCGTGAACGTGATGCAGCGGCAGAACGTTCAGGATGCGATCCCCGGACGTCCATCCCCAGGCCCGGACCAGGCTGGTCACCTGGGCCGCAAGGTTTGCATGCGTCGTCACCACTCCCTTGGGCCTGCCCGTGGTGCCGCTCGTATAGAGAATCATGGCCCGCCGGTCCGCGACGATCGTCGGAAGGCCTCCCGGAGCGTGCTCCAGCGCCTCGGTGCTCAGAGCGAACCTCAAACGAAGGCTTTCCGAGAGGGGCTTCAGGACCGCCGCAAGTTGCGGGTGAGCGATGACTGCGGCAGGCAGCGTATCGTCGAGCACGTATTCCAGTTCCGGGCGGGGATGGAACAGGGACAACGGCACGGCGATGCCTCCGGCGCGCCAGATACCCCACTGCACCGCAACATAGTGGAACCCCGGAGGCGCCAGGAAGGCCACTGGTTTTTCCCCCAGATCGGAAGAGCCGCCCAACAGAAAGGATGCTACCCTGGCCGATGCGTCGAGGAGTCGGCGGTACGAAAAAACACCCTCCAGGGTCGAAATTGCATCGCGGTCGGAGTACCGTGCAGCCTGTGCGGCGAGCAGTATGGACATGGCGTTTCTCCCGGCGCTTCAGTCCGCGCCTCCCCGTTTCGCGGCCTGTTCTCAAGCCGTGCGGAGCGGGATCGGAACCGCCCGCTGCGGTCCCGCACGAGCACCTTGATCGCCCGATCGTGTGAACACAAAGTCAGATAAGTATATAGCGTCACGAGGTTATATTGTATCCATATCTGAAATATTCCCGCACGGGGCGATTCACGCCCGAGACCGAGCGGTGCGGACAACGACAACGGCAACCGTTTGCGCGGCCGTGCGGCCCTTTCAGCGGGGATCCGCGTTTGCGCCGGCCTTGGAGTCCGGATGGGTGCGGGGGATTCGTTTCTTTGCATTTCCTGATCGATGCCGGAATCGCCTTCTCGCGCAATCCTTCTTCATGGGCCAAACCGCTTGGTGCGCCGCCAACGGTCGGCGCGCCCGCGCGTCTCCTTCGGCCGGGAAGCCGGACGGCCTGGAATTTCCATTGGGGCGTGTCTAGATTGAATTCGGGAGGCGTAGTTTCGGATGTCCGGAGCTCCCCGTGGATATTGGCTCAGCTGAGAAAGGAAAACGCACGATGGAAAAACGGAAGCTTGGGAATTCGGGGTTGGAGATTGCTCCGATCGCTTTTGGAGGCAACATTTTCGGGTGGACCGTGGACGAGCCGACCTCCTTCGGGTTGCTGGACGCGTTCGTGGGAGCCGGGTTCAACTGCATCGACACGGCCGATGTTTATTCCCGGTGGGCGCCCGGCAACAGGGGCGGGGAATCCGAGACCATCATCGGGAAGTGGTTCAAACGGAGCGGCAACCGGGAAAAGGTGGTCATTGCGACGAAGGTGGGAAAGGAGATGGGCCCGACAGCCAAAGGGCTTTCGAAAGTCTATATCCTTCGCGCAGTCGAGGATTCGCTGAAACGCCTCCAGACCGATCGAATCGATCTCTATCAGTCGCACGATGACGATCCCGAAACCCCCTTGGAAGAGACTCTTGAGGCCTACGCGCAACTGATCCGACAGGGGAAGGTCAAGGGCAATCGGAGCTTCGAACCACGCGGCCGGGCGGCTGTCTGAGGTGCTCGAGGTGAGCAGGCGGAAAGGGTATCCATCCTATGCAAGCCTGCAACCCCTCTACAATCTTTACGACCGCCGGGAGTATGAAAGGGAGCTCGAACCAGTCTGCCGGCGGGAGGGGCTGGGCGTGACCCCCTACTTCTCTTTGGCCAGCGGTTTTCTTACGGGCAAATACCGGCGTGGGGCGGATGTGTCAAAAAGCGCCCGGGGCAGGTATCTCGAACGGTACCTCAATGACCGTGGATTTCATATCCTCGATGCTCTGGACCAAGTGGCGCGCGAACATCACGCCACCCTCGCGCGGGTTGCGCTTGCATGGCTGATCGCCCGTCCCGGCGTCACCGCCGCCATTGCCAGCGCCACGAACATGGAACAGATGAACGAACTGATCCGGGCGCCGGAGCTTGCACTGGCCTATGCAGACTTCGACCTTCTGGACAGGGTAAGCGCGTATGAATGAAAATTCCGACGACGGCACGCAAGGGATGAACGCGGCGCGTCGCGGCGCCGCGTTCGCCGGTTGGCGGATCGTGTTGGGGCGGGATTCTAGCGGATCCGCTTATGAGCCGCAGCTGGGCGAGAGGATGCCCCGATACGGGGCATCCTCAGCGTCTGCCGTGAACCCCCGGTTCATCGGGGTTCACGGGCGAAACGGTCTGCGGCCGAGTGGTGCGCCGGTTCGTAGGGCGGTTTTGGAAAGGCAATCCTACACGGCGTGTTTCAGCGATCGCTCGGAAGGTCCTGCCTGGAAAGCGCGCATGAAGCTCTGTCCAGCGGCGAGCGCCTTCAGATCCGCCGCCACGAGGTGGGCCTTGGCCGGCCCAAGGTGGTGGGCGATGGCCTCCCGTGCCGCTTTGAAGGACACCACACCGGTCGCGGCGAGGTAGGTTCCCAGCATGACGATGTTGCCGGCCCTTCGGAGCCCGGCTTTCCTGGCGATGGTGTCCGCGGGGACGTGGTACACGTGATGCCTCTCGTACCCGCTGTGGGCCTGGACGATGGATGAATTGAGGATCAGGAGGCTCCCGTCGCTCAGCTGCGGCTCATACTTGAGAAGGGACGGACGGTTGAAAATCAGGGCCGCGGAGAGCTTTTCCGCCAGAGGAGAACCGATGGGCCGATCAGAGAGCGTGACCACGCAGGAGGCCGTGCCTCCGCGCTGTTCCGGGCCGTAAGAAGGCATCCAGGTCACGTGCTTCCCCTCGATCATGGCCGCCAGGGCCAGGATCTGCCCGCACAACAGGACTCCCTGCCCCCCGAAGCCTGCGATTAGAACCTGATGATACATGGCACCCTCACTTTCCCGGTTCCGGCGACGAGTCTTCCGGGCTGCCGGCCGTGTCGCCGCGGACCGTCGGCACCGTCGCGTCCTTGAAAACCCCAAGCGGATAGCGAGCCGTCATCTGCGTCTCGACCCAGCGCAACGCCGCGGTCGGTTCCATTCCCCAGTTATTGGGGCAGGAGGAGAGTATTTCCACCAGGGAGAACCCCATGCCCCGTTCCTGGCACAGAAAGGCTTTCCTGATGCACTTCTTTGCCCGGACCACCTGTGCCGGGTTGTAGAGGGCCGCCCGCGCGATGTAGACGGGCCCGTCCAGCCCCGCAAGGAGCTCGGCCATCCGCAGCGGATATCCGGCCCGGGTTACGTCCCTGCCGGCGGGCGAAGTCGTCGTCTTCTGCCCGGGCAGCGTGGTCGGGGCCATTTGGCCTCCGGTCATGCCATAGTTTGCATTGTTGATGAAAATCACGGTGATGTTCTCGCCGCGCGCCGCCGCATGGACGATTTCCGACAATCCGATGGAGGCCAGGTCTCCGTCGCCCTGGTAGGTGAACACGATCCGGTCCGGGAGCACCCGCTTGATTCCCGTGGCCACGGCGGGCGCCCGGCCGTGTGGGGATTCCTGCATGTCCAGGTCCAGGTAGTTGTAGATCAGGACCGAACATCCCACGGAAGCCACGCCGACCGTCTTTTCCCGCAGGCCGAGCTCGTCGATGACCTCCGCGACAAGTCGGTGCGCCACCCCGTGGCCGCAGCCGGGACAATAGTGAAACCTCGCTGCCGTCAACGTTTTCGGACGAATAGAAGCGGCTCGGCTCATGCTGCCTCACTCCCTTGGCTGATCCGTTGGACCTCGGTCTCGATTTCCGAAGCCGTGATCATGATGCCTCCCATGCGCCCATGGAAGGCGATTTCCCGCCCCGACAGCGCCAGGCGCACGTCTTCAACCATCTGGCCGGCATTCAATTCCACGGTGAGGATGTGCCTTGCCGCCAGGGCGGCGGCTTCTAGGGCGGCACCGGGAAAAGGCCACAGGGTAATCGGGCGGAACAGCCCCGCCCGCAAGCCCTTTTCCCTCAGGTTGTCCACGGCGGTGCGTGCCGCTCGGGCGCATATCCCAAAAGCCACAATCAATACGTCTACGCCGCCGTCGACGCGATAGACCTCGGACCTGACCTCTTCGCGCGCGAGCTGCGCGTATTTGGCCTGAAGGTGAAGGTTGTGCGCCTCCAGAGCGCGGGGGTCGAGGTAAAGGGTCTTGACGATCCGCCGCTGACGTCCCTTGCAGCCGTCCGTGATCCACGGCGCGCGTGAAGTGCGCGGAGTGCGCGCTTCGGGCAACCGCAACGGTTCCATCATCTGGCCGAGTACGCCGTCGGTGAGCAGCAGCACGGGGGTACGGTACCGTTCGGCCAGGTCGAAGGATTCAAAAACGAGGTCGGCCGTTTCCTGGACGGAGGACGGCGCCAGGACCGGCACCCGGTAGTCGCCGTGGCCGCCGCCCCGGGTTGCCTGGAAATAGTCTCCCTGCGACGGCTGAATGGTGCCGAGGCCGGGCCCGCCCCGCATGACGTTCACAATCACGCAGGGCAGCTCGGCCGACGCCAGGAAGGAAATCCCTTCCTGTTTCAGGCTGATTCCCGGCCCGGAAGAAGAGGTCATTACGCGGGCTCCCGCGCCAGCAGCCCCGTAGACCATGTTCACGGCCGCCACCTCGCTCTCCGCCTGCAGGAAGGTCCCGCCGATCTCGGGCAGGCGGCGGGCCATATATTCCATGAGCTCGGTCTGAGGTGTTATGGGGTACCCGAAGTAGTACCGGCACCCAGCCCGCAAGGCCGCTTCGGCCAAGGCTTCATTGCCTTTCATCATGACGCGCATGACCCGTTCTCCTCATGGGCGAAGGTGATGGCCAGGTCGGGGCACATCAGGACGCAACGGCGGCAGCCGCTGCAGAGCGCGCCCTTGACCAGCTTCACCACCGGATAGCCGTGGGCATTCAAATGGCTGCCGGGAACGAGAATCTTCTCCGGGCAGAATGCCGCACAGATGCCGCAACCCTTGCACCGGTCGGCATGGATCACCGGCTTGAACGTGTGCCGCTTTCTGGTTTCCAATGCAACGTCTCGAGCTGCAAGCATGGCATTCCTCCTCTCCCTCACTTTGAATCAAGAGCATATCTCGTGCCATTTCTCGCGGAGGCGAAAAGCATTATGCGACGCGAGGCATAAGAGCGGTCCCGGCGGGGCGCGGGTGCAGTCAGGAAAAGGAGTGAACGGAAGTGTTCTTTCACCGCCGCCGGGCGTCGGAGATTTTTGGGAATGCATTGCCGGGAATCGGTCGGCTTGCCGGGGAATAGAGGGGGGAAGGGAGCGGAGATTCGGCAATTTATTTCCGTAATGAAATAAAGTGCCGGCAATATGTTGCCTGATTCAGCCGAGTCCGTAACGCTTCAGCTTGTTGTATAGCTGCCGCACGGAGATCCTCAACAGCCTGGCCACCTGCGTGCGGTTGCCGTTCATCATGGCCAGAGCCTTTTCCAGGAGGGCTTTCTCCCAGGCGGCATGAGCCTCGGTCAGGCTCCTCCCGACGCGCAAAGGCTCCGCGCCTTCAGCGTGCCTGGCCTCCGGCCGCGCAAAGGCCGACAATGTGTGCGGCAGGTGTTCGGCGCGCACCATCTTTTCTCCGGGCTGCATGTTGATGAGCGCTCGTCCGAGCATGTTTTCCAATTCCCGCACGTTTCCCGGCCAATGGTAGGAGCAGAACATTTCCAACGCCTCCGGGGAGATTCCTTCGACGTGGCGGTTGTATTCCTGGTTGAGCTTGTTGAGCAGAACATTCAGCAGCGGCGGGATATCTTCGCGCCGTTCGCGCAGCGGTGGGATGTGGATCGGCAGGACGTGCAGCCGGTAGAAAAGGTCGGATCGGAAATGCCCTTTTTCGACCAGGGATGCCAGATCGACATTGGTCGCCGTAATGACCCGGACATCGACGGGGACGGGGCGCGAGGCCCCCACGGGGACGATTTCCTTCTCCTGGAGCACGCGCAGCAGCTTGGTCTGAACGGCCAGGTTGCTTTCAGCGATCTCATCGAGGAAAATCGTTCCTCCCTGGGCTTCGACGAAATGGCCTTTCTGACCGCCGCGTTTGGCGCCGGTGAACGCCCCTTCGATATAACCGAAAAGCTGGCTTTCCTGGAGCGTGTCGGGGATTGCGCCGCAGTTCACCGAGATGAAGGGCCGTTGGGCGCGATCGCTCGAATGATGGATGGCATGGGCGAAGAGCTCCTTTCCCGTGCCGCTTTCGCCGGACAGAAGGACCGTTGCGGGCGTTGCCGCTGCCTTTCGGGCCTGTTCGAGCAGTTCTTGCATGATCGGGCTTACGGCTATAATATCGTCGAACGTGTACTTGGTGTCCAGGCGCCGGATCAGCCGATGGGCCCTGTCCAACTGCTCGGTCAGGGAACGAAGCTCGGAAACGTCGTGTATGACCGCAACGCTCCCCTTGAGAGCACCGTCGACGACAATGGGAGCAACGTCCACAAGCACTTCGCGTCGCGCCGCGCCCACCTTCATGGGAACGTGCTTCACCGGTTGGCGCGTGCGCAATACTTGCAGGTGCATGCTCTCGCCCTCGGCGATATCGACCGTGGCCGGCCGGTGAAGGACCTCCCGTTCCGTCATGCCGGTCAGCCGAGTGTAGGCGGGATTGATGAGAAGCCCCATCCCTCTTTCATCCACCACGGATATGGCGTCCTGGGTCGAGTTGACGATGGCTTCCAACAGGGTGCGCGTCTCTTTGAGCTCGGCAATCTCGCACCCCAGGCGCTTTATCTCGCTTATGTCCCGAAAAATCGCCATTGCACCGACGATCTCGCCTCGGGCATTGCGCACCGGCACCCTGTTGGTCATCACGGTGGTCATTCCGGTGTCCTGGATTTGATCCAGTTCGGCTTGCCCGGTTTCGAGGACGATGTGCAGCCGGGTGTTGGGGATCACATCCCGCACGTGATGGCCGAGAACGACGTCCGCGGATATCCCCGTCAGACGTTCGGCGGCGGTATTGAAGAGCGTGACGCGGCCGTCGGCATCGACCGCCAGCACGCCTTCATGAGCGGCGTCGAGGAAGGCTTTGATTTGACTTTGCTCCATCTGCTGCTCCATGTCTGATACGGCATCCCGTTGACGTCGGCGAAGAGCCGAAATTGGCCGAGCCTCGGCGGAGCTCCCGGCGGACCCCGTCCCGGCTGAGGCGCATGAGAAACGGGCGCGAGGGGCCGAGCGCCATGAAAAGAGAACCGTGGCGGCGCTCCTCGATTCCGCCGGCGCTTCGGAGGGACGACTGTACCGGGAAATCGAGAGGCGAACGGTGTACCTTGTTATTATACAGCCAAACGATGGGATCCTGCAAAAGGTGAAACCTCGGGCGTGGCCCTGTTTGACCCGCATTTGGAGGACTTGCATGACGACTTCTTGGTGTCAGGGAGGAATTCAGTCATGACGATTCGCACTCGTGCGGCGGTGGTCCGCCGGCGTGGCGGGCCGTTCCTGTTTGAAGATGTCGAGATCGACGATCCGCGCGCGGATGAGGTCCTCGTTCGAATGATTGCCTGCGGCATCTGCCACACGGACATCGCCGGGCGCGACGGGGCGCTGGGAGTGCCGCTTCCCGCCGTGTTCGGGCACGAGGGCGCGGGCGTCGTGGAACGCGTCGGCAGTCGAGTGGGCCGGTTCCGTGCCGGGGACAAAGTGGTGCTCTCGTTTAGTTCCTGCGGGGAGTGTCCCGGTTGTCTTGGAGGTCATCCGGCCCGATGCGAGGAGTTCGATGCATTGAATTTCGGCGGCGCGAGACCCGACGGTTCTTCGACAATCCGGGATGCAAAGGGTGCCCCGCTGGGAAGCTCTTTCTTTGGTCAGTCTTCGCTTGCCGGGTACGCCACGGTCCGGGAACGCGGGTTGGTGCGGGTGGAAGCCGTCGACGAGGACGAACTCACGATCCTTGCCGCCCTGGGATGCGGCATCCAGGCCGGGGCCGGGACGGTTCTGAATGAGTTGAAGCCTCGGCGGGGGGAATCGGTTGCGATCTTCGGCGCCGGCACGGTCGGCCTGGCGGCGCTCATGGCCGCCCGCCTGGCTGGAGCCGCACCCATCGTCGTCGTGGACGTGGTGGCATCCCGATTGGAGCTGGCCCTGGAACTGGGAGCGGCCGTCGTCATTGACGGCCGCGCGGAAGATGTGGTCGAGCGCCTGCGCGAGACGGCGGGAAGCATCGACCACGCCGTCGAGACCACGGGCGTCTCGCGGGTGATCGATTCCGCCATGAAGGCCCTGGGCTCAAGGGGCAATATATCGTTGCTGGCGGTTTCCGCGGATGAAGGGGAGGAGCGTGTCCATCCGAAATCACCCGACGCAGGCCAGTCGGTCATCTACAGCGTCGCCGGCGACAGCGATCCGCAAACGTTCATTCCTTTCCTGATCCGCAAGCACAAGGAAGGCGCAATTCCCTTCGAGAAGCTGATACGGATCTACCCGGCGTCAAGGATCAACGAGGCGGTGAAGCATTCCCTGTCCGGGATCACGGTCAAGCCGGTGTTGCGGTTCTGAGTTTTCGCGGCCGGGAGTTGTTTCGAGGAAATGTATTTGTGCTTATAATAATAATCACCGATTCCATTCGTAAGGTTCCCTGAAACGATGCTTCAGCGGCGGCCGAATGGAATGAACGGGTCGGCGGAACGCTTCTTCGCGCGGACGGCCCGCGATACACTTTCAGTGCTTCAAGATGGAGGAGATCGATGACGTTGAAACGGAACTCATGGATTGCGTGGTGTTTGACCGCGGCTGTTGTTGCAACCTGCCTGGTTTTTGGAGGACCGCAGACGGGGTTCGCCCAGTCTGCCACTGAATGTGATGAGTACGCCAAGGACTACGCCAACCGTCACACCAACGCGGGTGCGGACGTGGTTGGGGGCGCGGTTGCCGGCGCTGCGAGCGGCGCGCTGATCGGAGGGATCGTCGGCGGCGGCAGAGGCGCGGGGAAGGGCGCAGCCATCGGAGCCGGAGTCGGTGCGGTATCGGGTGGCGCCCATCATGCCGGCAATTGGCAATACCACTATGACGTGGCATATCGAAATTGCATGCGGGGAAATCGATAGACGCCGCATTACTTCCGGAATCGGATACCCGGGGAATGCGAGCACTTCCTGAAAATCATGAAAGGCGCCGGGAGGGCAGCCGCAGCGGCACCCGCGAATCGGGGGCTCTCGCAAGCGCCGCTCGGCGCCGAACTTCGAGCGCTTGTGCGTGGGCCGAAGGCCGGGAGGCGTGCGGGAGTCATTACGGTGCCCTTCCGTTGTGCGGCAGGACCATCGTCCTATACCCAATCACCCGTCATCCGACGGATTGCCGGCGCGACGCGGGGCGTTCGCCGCTGGGCTGCGCCGTTTTGCCATTTCGAGAAAGGCCTCCACTCTGGTTCACAGCTGTTCGACATCGGAATCCGAATAGTCGGTCTCGACGTGAAGGAACGGAAGACCGTGCCGATTCTCGACCGCGCTGCCGGCCCCGGGGCCCCGGAGCAGGCAGCGCGGTCATCCATGGCGTCGCGCTCAGTGTGAGTTGGCGAAATACCGGTTGAACGCGTTCAGATAGGCCCGGGCGCTGGCTTCGATGACGTCCGGGCTGGCGCCGGTGCCGGAATAGACCGTCCCTTCGATTTCAACCCTCACCATCGCCTCGCCCAGGGCGTCGCGGCCCATGGTGACGGCTTTCAGATCGTAGTCGCGAAGCTTGCCGTTGACGCCCACGATCCGTTCGATACCGTGGAAAACGGCATCGACCGGGCCGTTGCCTGTGGCGGCGTCGGTGATTTTCACTCCTTCCTTGGTCAGGGTGACCGAAGCGAGCGGGACCATGCTGCTGCCGCTCATGAGCTGGAGGCTGTGGAAGGTGTAGGTTTCCGGCACCCGGGTCAGTTCGATTTCCACGATGGAATGCAGATCCTCGCTGCCGATCTCCTTCTTACGGTCCGCCACGTTGATGAAGCGGTTGTATACCCGGTCGAACACTTCCGGAAGGATCGTATAGCCCAGCTCTGTGAGGCGGTGTCGCAGGGCGGCGCGTCCCGACCTGGCGGTCAGGACGATCTTGTGCTGGCGGATGCCCACGTCTTCGGGCTTCATGATCTCATAGGTGCTGCGATCTTTCAGGATGCCGTCCTGGTGGATTCCCGACGAATGGGCGAACGCATTGGCCCCGACGATGGCCTTGTTGGGTTGGACCGGCACGTTCATGAGGCGGCTGACCATGCGACTGGTGCGGTAGATTTCCTGGCTCTTGACGTCGGTGTGAGCGTCAAACGTTGCGTGGCGCGTCTTGAGCACCATGACGAGTTCCTCGAGGGAAGCATTGCCGGCGCGTTCTCCGACACCGTTGATCGTGCATTCAATCTGGTTGGCGCCGTTGCTGACGGCGGCCAGGCTGTTGGCCACGGCCAGCCCGAGATCGTTGTGGCAGTGCACGCTCAGGGTCACCTTGTCGAGGCCGGGAACCTTCTCGCGCAGCTTGCGAATGATTTCCCCGAATTCGTCCGGCACGGCATAGCCGACCGTGTCCGGAACATTCACCACGGTGGCGCCCTCCTTGATGACGGCGTCGAGGACCCGGCACAGGTATTCGAAATCCGTGCGGGAGGCGTCTTCCGTCGAGTATTCCACGTCCTCGCAGAATCGCTTGGCGTACTTCACCGCGTCGACGGCCTGCCGCAGGGCAGTGGCTCGATCCTGACGCAGTTTTTTCTGAAGATGGATGTCCGAGGAACCCAGAAACACGTGAATGCGGGGGCGCTCCGCATTGCGCACCGCCTCCCAGGCGATGTCTATGTCTTCCACCACGGCGCGGGCCAGCCCCGTAATCACCGGCCCCTTCACGTTTTCAGAGATGGCCTTGACCGCGGCGAGATCATCGGGAGAAGAACACGGGAAGCCCGCTTCGATGACGTCAACCCCGAGCACTGCCAGCTGCTGTGCGATTTCAATCTTCTGGCGCTTGTTGAGCTTGGCTCCGGGGACCTGCTCACCGTCTCTCAATGTGGTATCGAAGATGAATATTTTTCTGCTCATGTCATGTCCTTTCCATTGAACAAACACTGTCGTCGCTTGCCCGTTGCGTACCGACCCCCGAGAAGGCCGGGGCGCGACTGAGGCCGGAGTCCATCCGGGGAAACCGCCCTTTCGGGAGTTCCCGGCAGAAACGAGGCCTGACTCGCCCTGCAAATCCGTGTTGCCTGCCGTCGGAGCGCGCGAAACCACCCCGCGCGCGTCCGTGAGGGGCGGGGCACGCCTCGCCCCTGCTACGACGGCTTCCGGAAATGCCGGCCGTCAGGCTGAACGCTTTGTAGGTCCGATGGTTCCATGTCGGTCACCTCCTTCGGGAAAAGTCAATGCCGCGAAACGCACGGCGCAGCAAAACAAAAAGGCCATGGAGTTTTCCCCATGGCCTTAGGTTTGGACGGTATGCAGCGCGCTTCAGAGCGCAGGCAAGAGAAAGGCACGAGGTCTCCGCGTCCGACCTTTCAGGTCGAGAAGAAGTAGGGATAGGGCGAGAGCCTGGATCATGACCTTTCCTTGTGGCCTTCCTGGTGTCGTTGTCGTGCCCGGTTGCCGGAAATCTCTCAGATAACCAAGGCAATACCGAAGCACAGGGCGATCTCTACCGCAAAAACGAACAAATAAAACGCGAACTTGCCTGCCGGAAGATCCTCGATGATACGGTTCGCTTCCTGCATGACCTGACTGGCTTGTGCCGTGTCCACCTTGCTCCTCCGACGGATTCCGCTCGTAACCCTTGCTCTGCTTCATATATCAGTTCGCAACCGATATGTAAATTGATTATATTGTCGGATCGAAAAACTTCAAGACCTAAAAGCGATCAGCAGGTGTGACGGGTGGGAATCCGCGGGCCGATGGGTTATGCTTGCCCCGATATGGAACAGGCGCGGTCCCGGTCAGGTGCGACCGGATTTCGGAGGGTATGGGCGATGCGGGAAAAGGTCGGATTCGGCATTGTGCCGCCGGATGTCATGGCGATGATGGGCATCCTGTCGGACGCCGGCCATGGCGTTTGGCTGGTGGGCGGCGCGTTGCGCGACCACTTTCTGGGGCAGTCGCCCAGGGACTTCGATCTGGCGACGGACGCCTCGGCCGATGAAGTGGTGAGACTCTTCCCGAGGGTCATTCCCATCGGAATTCGGCATGGGACGGTCCAGGTCCACACCAGGACCAGGGACGTCGAGGTCACCAGCACTCCGGGAAGCGGCCTGGAAGGGATTCTCGAAGATCTTGGCCGGCGGGACTTCACGATCAACGCCCTGGCGTTGTCGTACCCGGAAGGATCATTCCTTGATCCCCACGGCGGGTGCAACGACGCCGACGCCAGGATACTTCGCGCCGTGGGGGATGCGGGCCGCCGTTTTCGCGAGGACCCGCTGCGGGTGCTGCGAGTCTTCCGGTTCGTCAGCGAGCTCGGGCTTGACATCGAGCCGGGAACCTGTGCCGCGTCCCGCTCCGAGGCGAACGGTCTCACCGCTGTTGCGGGGGAGAGGGTACGCGAGGAGGTCTTCAGGATCCTTTCGGGCGGGAATGCCGTGAGTGCCCTCCGGCTTATGGAGGAAAGCCGCGTGTTGCGAACGGTTTTGCCCGAGCTCCACGAGAGCGGGTGCAGTCACGCCATCGACACGATGGGACGATGTCCGAACCGGTTGAGGATCAGGATGGCCGCGTTGCTCCACGGCCTGGTGGAGGAAGAAGCCTCCCTCGGAGCCGTCTCGCCATGCGGGCGCTGCGTTTCATGCCGCACAGCCGAAGGGGTGATGGTGCGGTGGCGGATGTCGGGCAGGCAAATTCAGGGGGTTCTCGGCATCCTGGAGAACCCGCTTCCGGGCGACTCGGCGAATTGGACTGACGCGGATTTGCGGCGGTTCATCGCGCGGACCGGTCCGGAATTTGCCGGGGATGTCCTGGAGCTTGCCCGGGCCTGTCGCGCTGCGGGCGGCGATTCCGCCGGCGCGGAGCAACTGAGCGGCCTGTACCGGCGCTATCGCCGGGAACTGGAGTTGCGTCCCGTTCCGAGGATGAGGGACCTTCCCATAAACGGTGAAGACGTCATGCGCATCACCGGGCTCAAACCCGGTCCGCGTGTGCGGGAAATTCTCGAAAGGGCTCACCTGGAAGTGCTCGAGAATCCATTTATGAATGAAAGAAAAATTCTTATGGATTTTATCCGAAAAGAATTCCATAAAGAGGCAGAAATCGAAACGTCGTGAAGGCGCAAAATCCGAACGCTGGAGGATGAAGAATGCTGGTTAAGAATTGGATGAGCAAGATCGTGGTTACCATTGAGGAAGATGATTCGATGCAACATGCGATGAGCCTGATGAAGGAACACAAGATTCGCATGCTGCCGGTGGTTGCCAAAGGGAAGCTGGTGGGTGTTGTGTCCGACACCGACCTGAAGCGGGCTTCGGCCTCCGATGCCACGACCCTGGACATGCACGAACTGCTCTACCTTATTTCCAAGATCAAGGTCCAGGACATCATGACCAAGACTCCCGTCACCGTCCCGCAAAACTTCACCGTGGAAGAAACCGCGGAACTGCTGATGAGGAAGAAGATCTCCGGCTGTCCCGTGTTGGATGACGACGGATTGGTGATCGGGGTCATCACGCGCGACGATCTTTTCAAGGTCCTGATCATGCTGAGCGGGCTCGGCAAGAAGGGCATCCAACTGGCTTTCCAGGTCGAGGACCGTTCCGGCTCGATCAAGAACATCACGGACGTTATCCGCAAGTACGACGGTCGGATCGCGAGCATCCTGAGCTCGTATGAATATGCGGCGCCCGGCCATCGCATCGTATACATCAGGACCTACGATATAGACCGCGCCGTCCTGCCGAAGCTGGTCGAGGAACTGAAGCAGGTTGCCATGCTGATATACATCGTGGACCACCGCGACAACAAGCGGGAAATATTCCACGACCTGGTGGCATGAGAGAACTGCGCGGGCGATTCAGGCGATGCGCCCTGCGTCCGTTGCGCCAGTCATTCCCCCCGACCGGGCCGCGGGCCGACAAAGGAAAACCGGCGGGTGTTCACCCGCCGGTTTTCCTTTTACACATGCAAAATTCCCGGCCTGTTCCGGCCAATGCGATCAAATTCCGAGAAATGCCTGTTTGACTTCCTCGTTCTCGAGCAACTCGCGGCCTTTTCCCTCGAGCGCGATGCGGCCGTTTTCGAGAACATAGGCCCGGTCGCAAATCGCAAGCGTCTGCTTGACGTTTTGCTCGACCATGAGGATCGTCATGCCCTCGCCGTGGATTTTCGAAGCGAGGCGGAAGATCTCCTGGGTCAGCAGCGGTGAAAGCCCGAGCGAAGGCTCGTCAAAGAGCAGCATCTTGGGCTTGGACATCAATCCGCGAGCGATGGCGCACATCTGCTGTTCCCCTCCGGACAGCGTGCCCGCCAGTTGTTTCCGGCGTTCGCGAAGCCGGGGGAAGAGGTCGAGCACCCACTCGATGCTTTCCTTTCGGTGCGGCTTCGCCCTGGCGCAAAGCGAGCCCATTTCGAGGTTCTCCAGCACCGTCATTTCGGGAAACAACTGGCGGGCCTCCGGAACATGGGCGATGCCGACGTCGATAATATGATACGGCTGCACGTGATCCAGCCTCTGCTCCTCGAACCAGATGGTCCCCGACGTCGGATGGAGCAGGCTCGATATGGTCTTCATGATCGTGCTCTTGCCGGCTCCGTTGGCTCCCACCAGTACCACAAATTCCCGCGCCCTGACTTCGAAGGAGACATCCCAGAGCACCTGGACGTCGCCGTATCCGGCGTTCACATTTTCCATCCGCAGCATGATCCTATTCCTTTCCCAGATACGCCTCGATAACGGCTTGATTGTTGGCCACTTCCGCCGGCGTTCCTCGTGCGATCTCCTGACCGTAGTTGATGCAAAGGATGCGGTCGCACAAGTTCATGATCACGTGCATGATGTGTTCGACAATGATGATCGTGATTCCGGAATTGCGGACCTTGCGGATCAGCTGGACGCCGTCGGCCTGCTCCTGGGGCGTCAGGCCGGCCATGGTTTCGTCCAGCAGGAGCAGCTCCGGGGCGGTGGCAAGCGCCCGCGCGATTTCCATGCGCTTGCGATCGCCGATGGTGAGGCCTTTTGCGGGATAATCCTGCTTTTTGGTCAGTTCGCAGAAATCCAGCACTTCCAGGGCTTTTTCACGGGCTTCCGCCTCCCGTGAAGTCCTGTTGAAGGCGGAGGTCATGACGTTTTCGAGCACCGTCATTCGACGCAGGGGCTTCACGATCTGGAAAGTCCTCCCGATGCCGTGCTTGCAGACCCTCCAGGTCGGCAAACCGTTGAGTCTCTTCCCCTGGAACTCGATGTAACCGGAGGTGATCGGGTAGTAACCGGTGATCAGGTTGAAAACGGTCGTCTTGCCGGAACCGTTTGGACCGATCAAGCCGTATATTTCCCCTTTCTCGACCTCAAAAGTCAGGTCGTTGACGGCGAGCAGGCCGCCGAAGGCCTTGACGAGACGATGTGTTTGGAAAAAATTCATGATCAGTTTCCACTTCCTGCAGAAGGTGATGCTTTCCGGCTGGAGAAAACCTGGCGGACCTTGCCCCAGTCCCCCACAATGCCGTTGGCCATGTAGCGGATGACGAAGATGACCAGCAATCCGAAGACCAGGACATGGGCCTCACTGACCCACTTCGGAAGCATGCCGAAAAAGGCGCTCCGGAATGTCTCCTGGAGCAGGACCATGATAAAGGCCCCCGCCGGCGGGCCCCAGAGGGTTCCCACGCCGCCGATGATTCCCACGAGGATGGCCATTATCGAGATGAAGTGCAGCGAAAAGACCACCTGAGGGTCGATGAACGCCATGTAGTTCATGTAAAAGGCGCCGGCAAGACCGGTGAAGAAGGCGCTGATCATAAGCGAGAGGCTCTTGTAACGAAAACTGCTGATCCCCAGGGCTTCGGCGGCGTCCTGGTCTTCCCGGATGGCCAGGAAGTAATAGCCCCACTTTGAATTCATGACCGTGTGGATGGAATAAATGCATGCGGCTGCCAGACCGAGGGCCAGGTAATAGTAAGGAATCTTGCTCCGGAATGTCTGGATGATGAGGATGCCCTGCATGCCCTCCGTGAAGTCGACCCATTCGGTGGCGACCAGCCGGAAGATCTCGCCCACCGCGATGGTCGCAAGGGCAAAATACGGGCCGCGCAGACGGAAACAGATCCAGCCGATGACGAGCCCGATGAGAAGGGCGACCGGTCCTCCCAGCAGCATGCCGTACCATGCCGATATGTCGAGCTGGGTCGTGCACAGCCCCGCGGTGTAGGCGCCGATGCCGAAAAAAATGGCATGGCCGAACGAGACCTGTCCCGTATAGCCGGACAGCAGATTCCATGATGATCCGATGACCACCCACATGAGCGCAATGATGAGGATGTGCCGGTAGTAATCGGACTGGATCACGAGGGGAAAAACGGCAAGTAATAAAAGGATGACTAGCGTCGACCAACGAATTGATTTCATATCACCGCCCTTGCTAGATCTTGGTGAGCTTTTTCAGGCCGCCCGGCAGGAAGATGAGCACAAGGAGAAATATCACCAGGCCGACCGCATCACTGAGGGCCATGGAAATATACGTGGCTCCCAGCGACTCGGCAATGCCGAGAAAAACCCCTCCCACAATGGCCCCCACCGTGCTTCCCATACCTCCGAGGATGGTGATCACAAAGGCCTTGAGCGTAAAACGGCCGCCAACATCGGGAAAGAGGTAATAGATGGGCAGGAGCAGCGTGCCGGCGGCCGCGACCAGCGCGGCGCCCAAACCATAAGTGAGAATGGTGATCCACTCGGCGTTGACACCCATCAGCAGTGCGGCATCCTTGTTCTGAGCGGTTGCCCGTACGGACTTGCCGACATCCGTCCTGGCGAGGAAGAAAAACAGGCCGCCCGTCAGCAGGACGGCGATGCAGAATGCAACAACCATGGAAGTGTTGAACGATATCGTTCCCAGGTACATGGTGGAGAAACTGTAGGATGTCTTGACGGACTTGTAATCGGATTGAAAAATGAATCGAACGATCTCGGTCAGGATCATGCCGACGCCCACCGTCATGAGCACCTGGTTTTCGGGCAGAATCGAATCCACTTTCAACAGGGGATTCAGAAGATATTTCTGGATGAAAGCCCCCAGGAGGAAGAGTGCCGGCATGCTCACCAGGAGCGAAAAATAGGGATCGATATGGAAATGATCAAACAGAACGAAAGTGATGTACATGGCAATCATCATCAACTGGCCGTGCGCCAGGTTGACGATTTTCATGACACCCATGATCAGGGTCATTCCCAGACCGACGAGAGCATAAATGCCACCCATCAGAATCCCTGCCACAAGCGTCTGGATAAAAACTTCCATGGGACTTTGTCCTCTGTGTGAGACCCGCTGAAGAAAGTGGAGGTCGGGGCAGGGTGGCCTGCCCCGGTTCCATGCGACTATTTCCAGATCTTTTCCCAGTCGATGGGATACACGTATGGTTTGGAGGCGACGTTCTTCGGCCACACCAGCTCGAGCTTCCCGTCGATCCACTGCACCAGGTAGGTGGGCAGTTTGTTCTGGTTGGTCATCGTGTCGTAAGCGATGAACTTGACGGGGCCGAAAACCGTCATCATGTCGGTGGCTGCCAGCGCCTGGCGGACATCTTCCGGACCCAGGGATTTGGTCCGTTTCAGTGCATCGGCGATCACGAACGCCGCGGCATAGGCCTCGGCGCCGTGATATTCCGTATCAACCCCGAATTTTTTCTTGAAATCGTCGAAATATTTCTGGGCTCCCGGGTAGGGCAGGGTCTGGTACCACAGGGTGGCGGAGTAGACCATGTCGGATGCCTTGCCCGCATTCTTCTGAAATTCGGGCAGCGTAAAACCGGCCGCGCCGCCGACGAAGAGCTTGGGCGTGACGCGAAGCTCCAGGGATTGCCTCATGAGCAGCGACGCATCCATGAGGTAGGAAATCATGTAAACGAGGTCCGGATTGGCCTGCTTGACCTTGATCAGCAGAGGCTTAAAATCCACTCCGCCGTGTTCGTAGCCTTCCATCATGAGCACCTTGATGCCCAGCCGTTCGCAGGTCGCCTTGAACTCCTTGGACCCCGAGGACCCGAAGTTGGTGTTTTCGTACAAAATGACCGCCGTCTTCGGTTTCACCACCTCGGTGAGGAAGGATTCGAGCCCCTTCGGGTACTCACTCACGGGGGGATTCAGGCGAAAAATGTACTCCCATTTCTTTTCCGTGATCTTATCGTCCGATCCCGTGTTGACGAGGAAAGGGATGCGGCTCTGTTGCGCAACGCCGGCAATGGCAAACGTCTCGGAACTCCCGTATCCGCCGCCGAGCATGACCACCTTGTCCTTGGTGATGAGCTTCTCGGCAGCCGAACGAGCCACATCCGGGCGTCCGGTGTCGTCTTCAAGCAAGAATTCGAGCTTCTTCCCGTTGATGCCGCCCGCTGCATTGATCTCCTCCAGGGCCATCTCGAAAGACTTCTTCTCGATTTCGCCGAATTTCGCCTTTTCTCCCGTGATCGGCAGAATGATGCCCACCTTGACGGTTTCCTGGGCGAAAGCCGGCAGGACCAGGAACGCGAGTGCAAAAGACAAAGTGACAATAGCCGACACCATGCGCTTCATATTTTCTCCTTTCGGCAAAGATGGATCCTTGGGGCTTGAGAGGCAAACCCGCGGTACTGAAGCGTGAAACAAATGAAATAAAGCACAAACCGGGTTCACGGCACACGCTGGGTAGGGGGAGGAAGAATAGTTTGAGCTGGCACCGTGTGGAAAATTACACTAGTCTAAAGAAGGCAAAGAAGTCAAGGCCAAGGATTTGACGTCGGGGGAGGAAATGGAAAACCTGCACCAGAGCCCGCGCGCTTTTCCGGTGCTGGAGTCGATAGCTCCGGTGGTGGAGCACAGCCGTTGGGTGGCGTTCCATCCCGCGTCGGCGGACTTGTGCATCGAGCGATGGGGACACCTGTTGGACTCGGTCCCCACCTGGAAACAGCCCTGGCACTTCTTCGACGGAGGCCTGGAGACGGTGCGCTGGGTGTTCGTCCTGGACGTTCTCAACCACTGTTTCTGGCCTGATGAGGATGAACCTCTCTGGTCCGTGACATACCGGGGGAACGAATATTCCGGCTATGCGGGCCTTGCCGCCTCCCTGAAGCGAGCCATGGAAAGCGGCGTCCCGGTGACGAATGCATCGTTCCTGGCAGGTCTGTCCCCGGGGACATTGCGCGAAATCTTAGCCGGAACGGGCGAAATCCCGCTCCTCGACGCCCGCCTGGAGAACCTGCGCGAAGCGGGACGGGTACTGCTCGCGCGGTGGGAAGGCGACATCGTCAACCTGGTTGCTTCCGCGGGACGCAGCGCCGTCGACGTGGTGAAAGGCGTGGTCGACAGCTTCTCGAGCTTTCGCGACGAGTGCAGGTATCGAGGGCGGCCGGTGTATTTCTGGAAGAGGGCGCAGCTGTTTGCCGCGGATCTTCATTCGGCCTTCGACGGAAGGGATTGGGGGGCGTTCGAGGACATCGAACGGCTTACCGCGTTCGCCGACTACAAGCTTCCCCAGGTTCTGCGCCGGTTCGGCCTGATCGGGTATCACCCCGAACTGGCGCGAAGGATCGAGAGGCGAGAGCGACTGCCTGCCGGAAGCGAGGAAGAGGTTGAGATCAGGGCGGCGACGGTATGGGCGGTGGAAGCCCTGAAGAAAGCGTTTGAACGGCGGGGCGCCGAACCGACAAGCATGCGCGTGGATGGCTGGCTCTGGCAGTTGGGGCAGTTGGAGTATTTCAGGAAGCATCCTTACCATCGTTGTCGCACGATCCATTACTGAACCCAGCTTCCCGAAAGATGGATTCCTGGGGGAGCCGGTTTTTCGGGTGACTGGTATAAGGTCGGACTTCATCCCCGTGGGCTTCACCTCCCGCCGATCCCTTGTTGTGGGCTGTTGAGCGCGAATCGGCAGGAAGCCCTCCGGAAGGTCGGCAACCACGAGATGTTTTCGCTTTGACCGGCGGATCGGCCGGAGTCAAGCCGGTGCGGCTCCCTTGACCCGTTTTCACGGGGAGCTCGGTCCGGGTTGAGCCACGGTCGCGTCCGGACCGGAAGCGGTTGGTTCGTGGCGGGTGCGGGCCAAAAAACGGGTCGGAAAAGCTTTTCCATTTGTAATGGTTCTTTGTGATCCTGCCGAATATAGGGTAGTATGGCCGGGGTTGCCTGTAGTGTGTTGTCCCGGGCGGCAGCGGGGCCATGCCGCAATCACCGCGTTCTCTGCGGAAAATGCGAAGCATTTCACAACATGAGGACATTCATATGCCCGAAATTACCCGCAAGCAGCTGCTCATGGCCGTTATTTCCGGGAGGGGGCCAGCCTACCTGAGAGGCGTAGACCTTTCCAACCTGGACCTTTCATCCGCCGGTTGGCTTGCCGAAGCCGACCTTCGAAACGCGGATCTGTCGAGCGCCAATCTGAGCAGATCCAATCTGAGGAACGCAAATCTGCAGCAGGCGAACATGCAAAACTGCAACATGGCGATCGCCAACCTGGAAGGGGCCGTTCTGCAGTCGGCCAGGATCAACGTGGCAAATTTGCGCGCCGTCAACCTGGCGGGAGCGAACCTGCGCGAGGCGACCCTGGTCGGCACGACCCTGGTGAAGGCGAACCTCAAGGAGGCCAACCTGGAATCCGCGGACCTCGAGGGGGCCAATCTGCAGGGCGCGAATCTCTGGAAGGCCAAGCTCAGCCAGGCCAATCTGCGCATGACGAATCTGCGAGGGGCAAACCTGTCGGAGGCCTACCTCGAGGGGAAACTGGTCGACCACTACGAGACTCCGCCGAAAAACCCCTCACAGTACCAGGGATTCGTCGGTTCGGTGGGAGGCATTCAGCTGACCGACCTGATCCAGATCGTCTGTCTGTCCCGGTCCAACCTGATGTTCAAGATTGAATCCGAGAGCGGGTGCGGCACCATTCACGTCGGGTCGGGAAGGGTCTACCATGCCCAACTGGACCGGCTGGACGGCGAGGATGCCCTGTTCAAGATGCTGGCGTGGGAAGGGGGGCGCTTCGAAACGGTGACGCTCGAGGAGGTGGGGGCGAGTACAATCGACAAGCCCGTGGAAAACCTGATCATCGAAGCGATGCGCCGCCGCGACGAAAGTATGCCGGCGTTCATGAGGGGGAAACACGGCAGCATGCTGCGCGAGATCCGCAGGTATCTGCCCATCCCGGCCTATCCATCCAGGGAGTTGATGAAACTCACCGTCGCGGAAGGCAAAAACATTCGTCCCACCCAGGAGGTGCAGATTATTGACGCTTTTGCGTCCACGGATACGGGGGAAATCCTTTGCTCGATTGTCGCCGAGGAGGATGTGTTCATTGCGCCGCTGCGCTTTATCCGTATCAAACGCAACCATCCGCTGTTTGATTTGATTGTCAATTATCATAAAGAGATGAAAAAAACTTGACGATATTAAAAGAGCAGGTGGACAGGCGTCTTTGGCTCAGCACTTCGATATTGCAGCCGTTTTGAGCGCACCCGTCCGGAATCCGTCTTGGCGAGGTGGTGACAAAGGTCTGAATTCATAGCAAAAAGGGTATGATTCAGAATGAGCTTGATTGTGACGAGAGAGCAAATCCTACAGCTCGAAAGCATTGTCGGAAAAGAACTTCTCGATGCCGGCGCAGATCATGTGATCATTGTGGATATGTCGGGCAATCTGATCATGCAGCAGGGTTCCATGCATATGGAAGACATATTCTCTCTGGCTGCCTTGTCTGCTGCAAATTTCGCCGCCACGGCCGAGATCGCCAAACTGATCGGCGAAGAAGACTTTTCCTTACTCTTTCACAAGGGGGACAAGCGAAATATCCATTTCAGCAGACTGGGCAGGGAACATATTATTATAACACTCTTTAACGAAAGTGTGTCACTCGGGTTGATTAGGCTCAAGCTGAATCGCGCGATTGAGCAGATGGCCTCAATTTTCAAGGGTTTGGAAGGAAAGAACAAGTGGCCTTTATAGACCTTAACAAGAACGAAATTCAAGCCAAGATCGTCTACTATGGTCCGGGTCGAGGAGGCAAGACCACGAATCTGCTTTTCATTCACGAGTCGATGTCCAAGCAGGTTTGCGGCAAGATGGTCACGATCGACACGAAGGGCGACCGTACTCTCTTCTTTGATTTCCTGCCCCTGAGCATCGGCAAGATCCTGAACCTGAGCATCCGCATCCAGTTGTACACGGTTCCAGGTCAGGTCATGTACAACACCACGAGAAAGCTGGTTCTGCGAGGGGTTGACGGAGTTGCCTTCGTGGCGGATTCGTTGCGCGTTCAGAAGCAAAAGAACGTGGAGAGCCTCTTGAACCTTGCCGAAAATCTGACGGACGAAGGTCTCGACATTCACGATATCCCCCTCGTTCTCCAGTACAATAAACGCGACCTCATGGAATCCAACATTCCTCTCCTCTCTGTTGAAGAGATGCATGAAGACCTGAACAAGGACCTGAAGGTTCCGGCCTTCGAGGCAAGCGCCATGAGGGGGAACGGGGTTTATGAGACTTTGAGGGAAATCAGCAAGCGCACCATAAAGAATGTGATCCAGAAAGTGGGTGGAGATTTGAAGTAGGGAGGCATCCGGCGGTCCGCGCGGATGGAGCAATTGTGTGGAGTTCTTATGCCCGCCCAATCCGGGCCGGGTCGAAATCTTCCGAACCAACCGAGCGGCGGTGTCCGGAGGGCACGCATCAGCGCCAGGCACTCCGCTACCGGCAGATTGAAGGCCTCGGGATTATTATTCCGGGTCGTTTCCAATGGAAATGAGCGAGAACAATCGTCAATGGATCGACGGCAACCGATGATCTTCACGACATCGCGATCCGACGTTGCCGAATGGGAATACAGCATATCTTGCGGCCTTTGTCCGGCGGCCCGGGAGATGGTTGGGCCGGCTTATGTCAGGAAGGAACACGCCGATGTCCGAAAAACAAAATGATGATGCAGCAGAAAAAAAGAGGAAGATCGATTTTGACGCATTTGAACTGCAGATAGATCAGGAGATCGACAGCCTGTTCATTCCTGCTGGTCAGACTGCGCAGGATGCGGGCTCATCTGCGGCGATCGGGAAGGAAGCGCAACCTGCGCCGGCGCGACCGGCTCCCGTGACTTCCCCAAAGGTGGCTCCCGAGATCGTTTCAGGGATTGCACCCGAGATGGTACCGAAGCTGACCGTCGAGCCCGTTCCCGAGACGGCGCCGAAGCCTGCCGCCGCATCCCTTCCCGGGATTGCGCCCGAGAGGGTGTCGAAGCCGGATGTCGAGCCCGTTCCCGAACTCTCGCTTGAAAACGCTTTCAAGGCGGCTGGTCCCGCCGTTGCCGAGAAGGTGCCGGAGATTCCGGCCCAAACGGTCCCCAAGGACGTTCCCGACCTTCCGGAGTCGGCTGAAGGCTTTCACAGGATGACGGAACTGCAACCTGAGGTCGCGGCGCCGGTCGCTGGAGGGGGCGAGCTGGAAGTCGAGATCGACCGGGAAATTGATCTCCTGTTCCAGGCCGAGACCGCTCCATCACCGACGCCCGAGCCGACGGCGGCCCCGAGCCGGCCTGTCCCGGATATCCTCGCCACCGGGAAGATCAAGACCGAGGACATCATGGAGGAACCCGTTTTCGAGCCTCTGAAAGCCGAGGCACCTCCCGCGGCTCCTCCTTCTCCCGTCAAATCCGCGGAATTCAAGTCCGGCGACTTTGAATTGCATCTCGACCAGGAAATCGACAGTCTCTTCGTGCCGTCGACTCCGATTCCGCCCGCGCCTTCGGCAAAAACCCCGACAGCCGAATTCCAGTTCGAGATCCCCGGGGCGGAAGCGAAAGCCGAGGAACCGCCGGCTCCTCGCGTCGTTGCGGAGCAACCCGCACCCAAGGCGCCGCAGGTGGATCTTCTCGCCGACCTCAATCTCGAAGAGATACTCTCCGCCGAACCGCAAAAGCCGGCTTCCGATCTGTTCAGGGCGGCTCCAGAGAAGGCTGAGCCTGCTCCCGCAGCGGTGATGCCCGCCCCCGACTGGTTCAAGCCGGTTTCCGACGCGCCTGCCGTCACTCCGGCACCGGTGCCGGATGAAGTGCGGGCCGAGAAGGCGGAAACCGCGCCAGCCGCGGAGCTGGAAGCCGAGGAAGGAACGGAGCTCGCCGCCCTCCTGGATGCGTTCAAAATCGCATACCTCAGCCTGGATTGGGAATTTTCCGTCGAGAACATCTCCAGCCTCCAGGCCTCCCTGAGCAGCCTCGAGCCCCATTGCCGCAAGAGCGCAGGGGCGAACTCGATCTACAAAATCTTGAAGGCCGTGCTTGAGCGTCTCAAAACCAAACCCCATGCCATCAATCCCCAATTGATCGAAATGGTCCGCGATTCGCAGGAGCTGCTCAAACCCATCCTGCTCAAGGAAGGCCATCTTGACCGGCAGGAAAAAGAGAGGGTCAAGAACCTCATCGCACGGTTCCAGACCCAGCGCGACAAGACCTCTCTGGACAAGGCGCCGATTACATCGCGGCTTGCGACGGAAGTCGACGCCGGGATGGAAGTCGATCGGACCATTCCCCTGGCCACGCTCCCCGAGGATCAAATCGCTTTCGTCGACCGCCGCCCCATCAGCGCCTTGAAGGGTTGGCTCGAAGCGTCCCGGGCACTGGTGAGTGAGACGGTTCAGGGCCTCGAATTTGAAAACAGGCGGCTTCGGCAGATCGAGCAAATCCTGGGCAGGACCAAGGCACTGGAGCCGCTCGTTGCGCGTCTCGAAGGCATACGGACGAACGTGGAGAAGCACGTCCTGGCATTCAAGTCGAGGGAGCCCGAATGGGACGAGCGCATCCGGTGGCTTGGGGAGCTTGATGTGACGATCTCGAGCCGAGGCGGGGAAGTCCCGCGTCCTGCCGGAGACGCCGTGGAACTGGAGGAAGTGGTGCTCGAGGCCGAGGAACTCCAGGAACCGGGATATGCGCCGGTGTTTGCCGTCGAGGGAGATGTCAGACCGGACCAGGTGTACTACTTCAGTCTGGGGGGTAAGAAATTCGCCGTGCTCGCCTCGCAGGTGGTCAAGATCGACAAGGTCTCCGGGTCGAAGGTGAAGAAGTTCGTCAAGCAGGGCTATGCTTCCCTTAACGATTTCAAGCCTATGTTCAAGAACATCAAGGCAGGCCTTTTTGGAACGTGGGGAGGACTGCCGGTCGAGGTTCTCAAGGGCTATCGATTCGTGCCGATCCCCGCAGAGGTTTTTGGCAGCGAGTCATTGCCCGCCCGGTCAGGCGGGGCGATTCTGCTGAGCAGCGGCAAGCGCCACGGGATCGTGTTTTGTGATTCCGCGGTCGTGGATCTTCATAATGATGTCGAGATCGTGATCGGTAAGGCGAGCGATGACCGGATGCTCGGAAGCATCATGGGCGTGGCGGACGCACCCGTTGAAGTGCTGAATCTGGACCGGACCGTAAGATCGCTGGGTTAGCCCGCGGAAGGCCGCTCGCTCCTCTTCCCGGCGGGCTTCGCGAGGGAATGGATAAACGGTTCCGAAGGGGCCCAACGCGGCCCGGAATTGCAGACCGGATGTCCTTGAGCGGCGGCCGCGCCGTGGCGGACATCCGAGGATGCAGCCCCCCCTGAAGGACCTGTGGCCGGTGATGGTCGAGCCGGGAGCGGGAGACCGCGGGGGGCTTTCCCAATCGTCGGCGTTTTCCCGCCCAAAGAGGTTTCCCCATCAAAATCATTGACGGATGTGTTCGGGGTGCGGCAAATATACGGGAGAATCGGGGAATGCCGCCGGCGTCGGCATCGTTTTGAATTTGACGGGAATTCACGGGATCTTCACAAGCATGGCCTACGGTGATTTGTTTCAATCCTACCTGAACCGCCTCGAAGAGGCGCGCCTGTATCTCGAACAGGGACTGGGGGAAGGCGCGGGGGAAATCGTCAAGGGCATCCTGGAGGATCTTGAGCAGAGCGCCCTGTCCGAGGAGGAGAAGAGTGATCTGCGGTCCAGGATCGAGAAGCAGCACGGACACATGCCGGAAGAGCCCGCCGCGGGAGAGCCGCCCTCCGCGCCGCAGAGCCCCGCTTATGGAATGGCCGAGCCCGATCAAACCTTCGAGTACGGCCTTGCGCTCATGGACGGGCAGTTCTGGGACGAAGCCATCCGTGAATTCAAGACCGCCGCAGCAGTCGGCTTTCGTGTCATGCAGTGTTGGGAGTTGTGCGGGGACTGCGCCGGGAAAATGGGCAAGTGGGATGAGGCCATCCGGTACTACGAGAACATCTACGCTGATCCCGCCGCCGATGAGCAGCTCAAACGGCAGATCCTGCTCAAAATCACCAAGTGTTCCCAGAACCGGAAGAAAAACAATGTCTCCTCGACAATCCAGGCTCGTTCCGAAGCCGTCGCCGCCGCTGCTGCGAGCCCGGCTCCACCCCCGAAGGTCGCCAAACCGGAACCGGAAACGCTTTCTCCCTCATTGAGTTCCCTGGACCAGCATTCTCTGGACCAACTCATCGGGCAGCACGCCGCCTCCTGGAACGATTCCCGGAACAGCTTCGTGGCCGGGGAGAAACATACCTACACCATTTCGAATCTGCTCCACGTGGGAGTCACTTCCCTGGTCATGCAGGTGACCGACGATGACACCGGTGAAATGCTGGCCGGGCAGATCCTGAGCGGGCCTTACGGCGCCAGCGTCGACCCCGCCGTGCTTTCTCGCTGGGCTCGGGCTCAAATGATGAGCAATTCGCAGCATATCGTGCGCATTCACGACATTGCCCAGTGCGAGGACCGCATCTTCATCATCAGGGAACACCTTCCGCTCTCCCTGGTCGATATCTTCAACATGGGGGAGGTGCTGCCGATCCCGCTGGCCATCGGACTGTCCTACCAGATCCTCGAGGGGATCGGCGACCTTCACCTGCATATGGGAAAGGATGAGGAGATCCGAAAAATCCACCACCTGGATCTGCGCCCGTCCAAGATACTCCTGCACGACGACCGGTTCCTGGTGAAAATCTGCAACGGCGGGCTGTTGAGCGAGCTCGAGCGGGCCAACCCGAGGGCGGTTTCGCTCAAGCACCTGCCGCTGCCGTTGCTCGCCTACCGCGCTCCGGAGCAATTCCGTCCCTACCTGTCCCGGAAGAAACCGCCGTTTTTCACCGACATATACCTGTTCGGGACGTTGCTCTACGAGATGCTGACCGGCATCCAGGCCTTCAGCGGATCGTCGATCGAAGAATTCGAAATCCAGCACTGCGAGCAGTATCCGACACCCCCGAAAGTGTGGAGGCCCGAAATTCCCGAAGTGATGAACGAAATCATCATGAACTGCCTGATCTGTGATCCGATGAAGCGTTGGCGAAGTGCAACCCAGATTTCTCTGACCTTCGAGAAGTCCTTTTCCGAATGGGTGGGACGCGGGGTGGAGCGTCAGTATTATGAACTGCTCGATCGTCTCCGGTCCAAGATCTAGCCTTCTTCTGCCCCCATGGTCTTTCCGTCCGCGCCTTTTCCCGCGGCATGCCGGATCGCACTCCCCGGATTGACTTGCGTTAACATCCCGTGTTTATCTATAATGGTCGGCATTGGCACGGACACCCGATTGTCCGCCGGGAGGCTTGAAGTGCGTGGCGCGCCTTTGCCGGGCGCTACGGGGGCCGGAATATTCCGGGGGATTGCGGCACTGAAGCCCCCCGCGAACGGCGCGCGGCCGGGTCCGACAGTCGAAAGCAGTCGAAGTCACTCCAGAAAGGAGAATTTTCATGTTATTTCTTGCCATTTTCAGCTATTCCCCTGAAGACCGGGACGACGTCATCCAGAGAGGCATGGGAACCGGGACCAAACACCAGGGTGTGGAAGTCAAGGGTGAATGGTTCGACATCTCCGGCCATCGGGTTTTCAGGCTGTTCGAGGCCGACGACGAGGTCCACCTGGCGGCGTCCGTCTATGCCTGGACGGACCTGGGAATCGCCGAAATCATTCCCGTCATGGAGACGGAAAAGGCCCTGAAATTCCTCAAACGGGTCGGTATAAAGTAAACGGGTTCGGTTTTCGACCCCCGGATGAAACGATGTCTTTGCGGTGCCTCGAGCTCAAAAGGGAAGTCGGTGCGATGCCGACGCGTTTGGCCGGCGCTGTGAGCGGGGATGAAACCCGGCGGTGACCACTGTGCTCTCTCACCTCGTTCGCAGGGGGAGAACGGGAAGGGGCCGGGAAGTAAGTCGATCCGCGAGCCAGAAGACCTGCCGTGAAGACTTGGTGCGGTCGGTGCCGTTTGTTGGGCGGTGGGATTGCCGAAGCCATAAAGCGATCCTTCAAGCCTCGATGCAGAGGTTTGAAGGATCATTTTTTTTGAGAAAGAGAATGCTTTCAAAGGAGCCAGCAGGATATGGAGAAGCTTGACCGTTTGTTGGAACGCATCGAGCCGGCCTCAAAGGATTGGGAGGCGAAGGCATGGGAAAGACTGCACGCCCAGATTCGGCCGCGCGATTCGCTGGGACGGCTTGAGGTCATCGCGGCGCGACTGGCGGCGATCAAACGGAGCCTCACTCCCGCGGTGGGCAGGAAGATCATCTTCACCATGGCCGGCGACCACGGCGTGGCCGCGGAAGGGGTCAGCGCCTATCCGCAGGAAGTGACCGCGCAGATGGTGGGCAGCTTCGTGCGCGGGTGGGCCTCGATCAACATCCTGGCGGTCCACTGCGGCGCGGCCGTGCGGGTGGTGGATTGCGGCGTCGCATCGGACCTGCCGCCGGAGTGGCCCGTCTTGCGCCGGAAACTGGGCAAAGGCACCGGAAACATCGCCGTGGGCCCCGCCATGAGCAGGGAGGTGGCGATCCAGGGTCTGACGATCGGCGCGGAAATCGTGCGGGACGCGCACATGAAGGAGGGGTATCTCCTGTTCGGCACGGGGGACATGGGGATCGGCAACACCACGCCGTCGACGGCCATCATCGCGGCTCTGAGCGGCAAATCCGTGCGGGAACTCACCGGCAGGGGAACCGGCATCGATGACGTCGCGTTCGAGCGGAAGGTCCGAGTGATTGAAAGGGCGCTCGCAGTGAACAGGCCCGACCCGAATGACCCGCTGGGCGTGCTCGCCGGGGTGGGAGGGTTCGAGATCGCCGCTTTGGGCGGCGCCGTTCTGGGTGCGGCGGCGCTCCGCGTTCCGATCATCTGCGACGGGTTCATCGCCACCGCCGGGGCGCTTGTCGCATGCAGGCTCGAGCCGAAAGCCGCAGAATACCTTTTTGTGTCGCATCGGAGCCGGGAGGTCGGACACACCGCAATGGTGGATATGCTGGGTATGCTCCCGATACTCGATCTGGACATGAGACTCGGGGAAGGCACGGGGTCCGCGCTGGCAATGAACATCGTGGAAGCGGCGGCGAAAGTGCTCATTGAGTGTAAAACCTTCGACGAAGCGGGAGTGACGGACACGGGACACTGATCCCCACGCGCTCACGCGCATGGTCCAATCAGGACGAGTTGCTCCTGGACGATGTCCGTCAGCCTGACGCGCTCCCGCGCACGACCGAATCCCTCCCCGCGGAAGCGCGGGGGAGAGAGACCGCGAATACACGGTATCCGCCCTTGCCGAGTGTTCCCTCGTAAGCGCGTGGAGGGGGTGCCGCCGAGCCGAACGGCAAGGGCGGCGGCCTGGATGGAAAGACGGGAGCCGCCGTCCTGATGGACTGTAAATCGGGGTGCCTGTCGTTTTTGTTTCGCTTCCTTTGGCCGTTCATGAGTATAATGGAACGAAGAATGAAACCCAACCACGAGAGGAGCTTTGATCTATGACGACGGTGATGCCTGAAGGGGAAGCGATTCGCAGGGCGGTGAAGTGGATTTCGGCCTCTTTGGAAGAGCATCCGGACAAGGCTGCCCAGTCGCTTGTCCAGGAGGCGGTGTTGCGGTTCGATCTTTCACCCAAGGAAACCGAGTTCCTGATGGAGTTTTATAAGAAGGCAAAACCGGACGCTTCCTCCGATGCCTGAGTCCGCACACGAAACGCCATCCTTCTGAACCTTTCGAAGACGACCCGAGGCGGGGATACGGATTCCCGGTGCCCGCGCGGGGCCGGGAGTCTTAACGGGCTTTCCGAAATCGGGAGCCGGTTCGGGCACCTTCGCCCTTCCGCCGATCGTCCTCCACGCTCACCGCAGCTTCTTGAGCAGCCAAGCCATGTTCTCGCCGAGGGTCCTCATCGTCTGGAGCCCCTCTTCATCCCGGTGCACATCGCCCGGGTCCATGCCGATTCCGATATTCCAGTAGCTGGACCCCACAACGATCATTTGACTGATGGTGAAAAAGTAGTTCAGGGAATCGAAAGCGTGAACCGCGCCGGCCCGCCTGACCGCGACCACGCCGGCTCCCACCTTGCGCCGGAGCAGATCGCCTCCGGCCCGGGCCGCCAGCCCGCATCGCTCGATCAATGCCTTCATGCTTGCGGACACGTCCGCAAAATAAGTCGGCGAACCCAGCAAAATGCCGTCCGCTTCGATCATTTTTGTCAGATATTCATTGATCTCGTCCGTCTCGACGGCGCAGGTCCCGTCCTTGGTCTTGAAGCACGAATAACAGGCGGTACAGCCCTGAAGGGCTTTTCCCGCCAACTGGATCAACTCCGTTTCGATGCCTTCCTTATCCAGTTCGGCAAGAACGGTCCTGAGGAGTATGGCGGTGTTTCCATCCTGTCGGGCACTGCCGTTGAATGCGACCACTTTCATGCGTCACCTCGCTGTGTGGGGACAGAAAAAGAAAAAGCCGCCGGCCGGAGTCCCGTTACTCAGGCACGGCGGCAACGCGGCCGTCGTCTCAAAGCCGTCGTCGCACCTCACCTCTACCGCAAAAGCCGGACTCCATCAAGATTCATTTCGGCTGTGGAAGGTTGGCGACGGCTGAATGAATTTCCTGCTGTCCGGTCGGGTCAATCCGTTTTGCCGGCGCCACGATTCGTTTCCATTGTTGACGGTTGGCCGCCGGAGGGCTCCCCAAGAGAAGCGTTCCAACGGGAATGTGGCTCGGTTGGGAGAGCGCAGCGTTCGCAACGCGGAGGTCAGGGAGTCTTCCTTTGTCTCTTGATTCATGACAAAACTGGTGGGCCATGCCCCTTATGTCCTTGCGCTCCCGGGAATGAGTTTCCGCGGGGGCAGGCAAAAAGGTTCGCACGCGGCAACCACGCATCTTTGCCATGTCGCGGCGGGCGCGGGCGATGGGAAGCCGACTCCCCGATCCGGGCGGCCTTCGAAGGCTGTACCGGGCGGAACGGGACGGTGTCCGTGCCGACCCGGTATCCTCCCGTTGCCTGACGCCGCTTGGGGCCGCCTCCGACAGGTTGCATTCGGACCCATACTCGGCAGCCCTTCGCGGCTTTGATCACTATTTGATTTGCATGACCAAATTGTAGAACTGGACGCACACAACTGCTCTCGGCGTGGACTGGGGGAAACTGCGGCGCAACGCGTTGCGATGAAGAAGAGAGTGCATGAATCCGGCGGGATGCCTTTCACGAAATCAATGGAGTTGTTACTATGACGGAGAAAGTGTGTTCAATGAACGAATGGTCCGCGACGAAAGAGGGAGATATCAGGGGAGCGGCATGAAGAGCATTTTGTTTCTGATCGGCCTGATGGTGCTGGCTGGTCCCGTATGGGCGGATTTTGAGTCCGGCAGGGCCGCCTATTCCTGCGGCGACTACGAGACGGCCTTCCGGGAATTTGAGATTCTGGCCAAAAAAGGTCATGCCGAAGCCCAGGTCGCGCTTGGGCAGATGGTCCTCAGAGGGGAAGCCGTCGGGCAGAGTGACATTGAAGCCGTGAAGTGGTTTCGGAAAGCTGCCGAACAGGGCAATTCCTTTGCGCAGGGAAAGCTCGGGGCGGCATACGAGGAAGGCAGGGGGGTTCCGAAGGACTATGTCAAGGCCTATATGTGGTTGATCCTCGCGGCGGCACAGGGCGAGAGGGGCATAAGCCGGTTTCGGGACCACATTGCGCAGAAAATGACTCCGGAACAGGTTGCGCGGGCTCAGGAAATGGCGCGAAACTGGAGGCCGAGGGCGTTGAAATGACTCGAAGTGAAGACCGGGGAACGGCTTCGATGCAGCGAGACATCCAGTCCTGAGTGCCGACCGGAATAAGAACGCCGCTGAGAGACTGGCGGCGTGGATTCAATTGTCTCGCGGATGTTTCATTCGGAGTCAGCGTCGGGAAGATCGTCCCGGTATGGGAAGATCATCCCAGTAAGCGACAGCAAAAGAAAGTCTTCTGCGAAATGCAGTTCCGCAGGGCAACTGCACAGAAGTGTTCCCGGAGAAGGGTTGCACATCGGACGCCATTTCGATGGAGCCTCGTCGAAGGGAATCCGGCGCGCCTGTCCGGGGAGCCTCGGTACGCCTTGTACAAGGATTGTGTTGCGGAATACGACCGGTTGTGCCGATTCAAAGCCGTCAGCGTTGCGTGCCGTAGGAGAGGCGTTGCTGCCGCCCGCGGCCGGAATCCGGGAAACCTGTGGGCTTAAGGCGGGAGCGGACCCAAGAAATGGTGCAACTGAAAGGTTGACAGTTGCCCGTCGGGGGGCTATAAGACAGCGTTCGAGTGGGGATGTGGCTCAGTTGGGAGAGCGCCGCGTTCGCAACGCGGAGGTCAGGGGTTCGAATCCCCTCATCTCCACCAACGTAAAATTAATGAGTTAATATGTAATACGTCCAATTTCCCCTGCCGCGTCGACTGCCCCGTCACAGGTTGCGAGAGAGAACCGTTGTGTTCGGGACGCAGAGGTCGCTCTTCGAATCCGATCGGTCCCCTTGCAGATGAAGTGATAGGGAGGCATCGCCTCTTTGCCGAGATTCAATCAGTGCGCCGACCACGCGCATTTGCCCTTTGCATTTGGTGATCCTTGATGCCGGTGTATTTCCGGGGCAGGCCGAAAGACTGAACGAAGACAACCGACACGGAGCTGGATCGGATATGGCCGTTCCGCTGGCTGGACATTTGCAGGCCCGCAAGAAAGCGCGCTTTCATGTCCAGGCGAAAATAGAAAAAATTCCCACCGATATTCAAACCCCGGCGCAGGTGCTCGTTGAAGGCACCGTCGTTCAAGTTTTCCGAAGCGACGGGAGCCTCGGGTTGGGTGACCGGGTCGGCTTCTTGGTGTGGGTATGCCGAGAAGGGGATCATGTCCCGTTGGGACCGGTCTGCGGCTTCCTGGATCGGCTCGCGTCCGCGACGCATATCGAAGCATACCTGAACGGGGCCCCGCCGCGGTGCGAAGTTGCCCTGGACGAGTGGCTGCCGCTGGAAACCGCTTCCGATGAGCCGCGCCTGACCGTGGAGGAGCTCGAGCGGCAGATCAGGGAAACAGGCAAGAAGAAACGCAGGTGGTGGTTCCGGGCGCAGACACGGTGACCGCCGGAGCGCCGCGTTTCGACAGAACCCTGTCTTTCGGGCATTTCCCCGCCGGGTCTGTCTGCTCGGGTCTGATGGCGCGAGGGTTACAGCCACCCCGGCCGAGGGGGATTGGGGCTCAGGAACGGGCATGGCGTAAGAACCGGTTGCCGTCAATGGATGGTCGGCGGTCGTTTGCCCGGCGAGGGGTCTTCCCGTCAGTCAATTTCCGCCTGCATCGTATTTGATGGTCAGGTAATCCTCCCAAAACTTTGTTGGAATCGTTCCGCCCGTGACATAGACATTGCCGCCGCCGCCGACGGCGATGGAATAGTCCGGGCCATTGGCGGGTCCGGCGTACTCTTTCACCCACTCTGCCGATACCGCAGCCGCACACCCCAGGGTGCAGAAGAAGGCGGCGAAGGCAAAAAACAGATTCAATCTCCAACCATCAAAAAGCCTGCACGGATCTTTAGCATGTTCCTCCTCCCGGTTTCATGGGCATCTGGCAGCGCAGTCTCGATTCAGACTGAACGGCAAGGTGTCAAAGCCCGCGTTCAACAGTGAATGCCTGCTCTCCAATCCACTGCTCGCCGCCTTGTCGGCCGCGTCGGGTTTCGAACGGAAATCCCGGCAGGCCCGAATTCCATAGCTCCTGCCGCGGGGACCGGCGCGATCCTTCCGGCGGTTGCATCATCGAGGCCGCAACCGGGGTCTTCGATTTCGGCTTCTCAGGAATATTTGCTGATTGCCTATACACTTTAAAAATTCTAAAAGTCAAGGTGATTTTATGCCGAATGAATATTATGAACTATATTTTTAAAGATATAAAAACATTTTAAACACTGTATTTCGAGCCTAATCCAATAAGTTTTTTCCAATCATAAAGAGTATCAATTCTTAAATATAAATACATAAACTTTTTAAAAATACCGGTTTTGTAAAGCATGAGTAATCTGAATTTGTGAGATAAAGATTATTTTACAATAGAAATTATTGAATAAATGTCGAATCTCGGCTGTATGATGGCGTATAATGCGATAGTACATTAAAGAATTTTAATGTACGGTTGGATCCTTCTTCCCGCGCGTGACGGTGGCGATGTTCATCCCGTCTTTCCGCATGTATGCGCAGCTCCCTTTTCCTAGTTGCGCCTCGGTTTCTTGTCGATGACGATTCCAATATGAAACGTCGTGAACCCTTAGGGGGTCTTGGCTTCCTCCTTCAAACCAGCCTTTCTTTCCCGAGTCCGCTGCGATTGCGGCACAATGGCGGGTCGTCAACGCACGGGCCCGTGGGCGGCTCGGAATGGAAAGCCTCGAACGGGCGACGGCAGGCGAGAAAGGCTGCCACCGAATGGCGGAGATCCGGAACGGGTAACGGGTCTTCAGAACGCATCGCCGGTGGGGAACGGCCCTGATTGTGCGGATTTAACTTGCAGAGGAACATCCCGCTGTGCGAGTATTGTTAAAAAAGTCACACAATAGTGGTTTGGCGGTATGCATTCTACGGCCAGTCGCAGGGGGATGGTATGTCCTTCGAACAGTGGGGTTACGAATTTGACGGCGCGTACAGTGTCGCGGACAGGCTTCAACCCAGGGCGGGTGTGTATGTGGTTTGGTGCAAGATCGAAGACAAGTGGAAAGTGATCGGCGTCGGCCAGTCGGAAAACGTCAGCAAGCAGCTTGTCGACGGTGTACGGACCTTGTGCTGGGACGATGAGTGCAAGCCGGGAACGATCTACTTTGCCGCCACCTATACCGACGGTGCTCCGGAATCGGAAAGGAAGTGCATCGAAAAGTTGATCCGCCGGTTGACGAATAACTTGCGGGAAGGGGCTTAGGTTCCACAGGGGGAATCTTGCCGTCGGGGAGTTCTTCCCGGCTTCGGGAGGGAGATGCCGCGAACGGGAAAGCACTGAGCCCGACATCCGCAGCCGCCTAGCCCGGCGGCGCAGTCCATCCGTCCCCACCGCGGGAACGTCGGAACACCTCCGCATTGACCCGCCACAGTCCGGTGAAACATTGCACCGGCCGCCCGTTTTCTTGCGGTCCCTTTCCCTGAATGACAAGACATCCGCGATGTTGTATAATGATTGCGTTCGTGCCGGAGGGAAAAGCGATCCGCCCGGAAGATCGAGGTTTGCGCTCCGGCGTCCGAAGGGAACGCGGCGCGGACGATTCGCGCGCCTTGGCCGGGAAGTGGACTGCGCCGTCCGTGCAGGTTTCGGCGACACCCGGCGTTACGGGACATACGTCCGCATGTGAAACGATACACGAAATGAGAAACCCAGCTCCATCCGGCCCCGGTTACGAAGAACGCCTCAGGTTCTTCAATTATATCCGTCATCTCGGCCGCACGATCGCGTGGGCGATGATCGTTCTCCTGATCGGTATTGCGTCGGGCACCTTCTTTTTGCGGGAGGGCAGCAGCGCGGAGGCGTGCCTCCTGCTGCTGGCCCTGTGCGTCATCCCCGTCGCCGTGCTGACAGTGGTGAAACCCGGCCGCAGGGACGCCGGCGGTTGAGGCTTCGGCCGCCCGCCCTCGTCAGGTCTCTAATACGAAATATCGTTCAAGATGGATCTTTCAAGCACAAAAGAGCGGGGGAATGATTCCCCCGAACCCCCCAAGTTTCGGCCTCACGCGCAAGCGCGTGAGGCCGAGTGCTCGGCGCTGTCGGCGACTGGCCGAAGGCCGCCGCCGCAGCGCCACACGGAGCCGCGAAGCGGCGAGGGGGTGTGGGGGATACGTCCCCCACGCTTTTAGAGTATCATTTTGAACGCAATTGCGCATGGCGCCGGCGTCACCACAAGGCATGAAAACAGACACACCCGGGAGTCTATTTTCTAGGTAATTGCCCATGGCGCCTGCGCCACCACAAGGCATGAAAACAGACACACCCGGGAGTCTATTTTCTAGGTAAATCCTTATAAAAGGACGCTTCCCTCCTTGATGACGCGGGGGCGTCACGGTGTCGAACCGTCAGTGGAACAAATTGGAGGCTGCCATGAGACGGATTTTGGCCGGGATCGCAATTCTGTCCTTGATCTGGTGCGCAGGGGCCGCGGGCTGCTCCAAGGCGAAGGAGCCGGAGAAGAAGGCGACCGGTGTCGAGACTCCCGCCGCCGAATCGCCGAACGTCTTGCGGGAACACACCCAGGCCCCGGTGAGGAAAGCCAGGACGGCCCGAGACGCGGGGGACGGGAGACTCGATGACACCGATGCCGCCGTGAAGAGCGTGACGAAGTGAACCGCCGGGAAGTTGCCGCACGCGCGGTGCATTGGCCCGGGCGGCACGGTGCGTTCAAGACCCTTTCTTCCTGATGTGCTCCCGGTATTCCGCGCGGATTGCGTTTTCGTCGGCGTTCCGGGCGACGAAAACGCTCCGGAGGTGAAAGAACGAATCCAGGTTCATCCCTTGGAACCGAACCGCGAATCCGTGGGGTTCCCGCCTGACCACCTCTCCCTTGATCCTGACGGACAGCTCCGACGATGCCCCCACGAGCAGAATGGTGATTTCCACCGGGGTGTCCGCCGGGACCTGTGCCGATGATTTGACGAACACTCCGTTCAGGCTGAGGTTCTCGACCTCGCCGGTGACGACTTCGTCCTCCCATCTCACTTCGGCCGTTGTGTGCAGGGTGACTCTGGTGAATTCTCGCTGGTTCATGGCTGCAATCCCCGTGAGGGCTTTCCGGCATCGGAATCCCGTTTGAGACGGCCCCGTTCGGTCGCCTGACTGACGGAAGGCCTGCCAAGTGAGGGTTCGGCCGTTGCGGGGAGAAGAGCTTCTCTTGCTCGCGCCCGGCCCGGGATCACGGCACGGAAAGAGGGCAGCGGTTCGTTGGCGCGATCCGCATCCGTTTCGGTTTGCCGATTCGCTTCCGTCCGCCCGGGAACGGCTGCGAGCCGGGGATTCACAACGAAGCGCGAAAAGCCTTTGCCTCGATCCCGCGCGGGCGCGAATCCGGGAAGGCACTCCGGCCTGCCGGTTTTTGCCGGAATGACGGTCGCATTTTCTCACAAACCGGACGTAAAGAAAACAAAATGAGGAGGCGGCAGGACGGACCGGATCGCTTTGCGGATGCTCCTGCCGCCGTCAGCTTCGCGGGACCCGCGGGCGGAAATGCTCGAAATACGATCAATAGGCTTCGTCGTGCAGGGATTCCCCGTCTTCCAGCCTGCTCTTGAAGAGCCGGTAGGCCCAGGTCTGGTAGGCAAGCACCACGGGCACGAAGACGAGAGCCACGACGAGCATGATCCTGAGGGTGAGGGGGCTCGATGACGCATTGTGCACGTTCACGCTGAAGGCCGGATCGAGGGACGACGGGAGCAGGTTCGGGTAGAGCCCCGCCACTCCGAACAGGGTCACGCCCACGATGAACACGCTGGATGCAAACCACGCCCTCCAATACCGCCGCTTGACGATGCCGACGCGAATGAATGCGAGCGCGGCGATGGTGATGACCGGAATGAGGACGATGGGGACCGCGAAGAGCATCGGTTCCTTGAGGTAGTTGTCATAGAGCCGGGTGGCATACCACGTGGCCACGAGGAAACCGACCGCGGCCACGGCGAGCGCGATCCACAGCTTCTCCGCAAGCCGCGCGGCACGCGCGTGCAATTCGCCGTCGGACTTCAGGGTCAGCCACAGGGAGCCGTGGACCGTGAACATCAGGACGAACAGCACGCCTCCGAAGATGCCGTAAAAGTTGAGAAGGGTGAGAAGACTGCCCTGGAAGACGCCTTCCCCATCGATGGGAATGCCTTTGAAGATGTTGGCGAACGCCACCCCGAGCAGCAGCGCGGCGGCGAAGCTCCCGACCGTCAGGCAGGTATCCCAGGTTTTTCGCCAGCGCTCGCTCGCCAGGTGCGATCGGTATTCAAGCGCGATGCCGCGGAAGATCAGAGCGAACAGGACGAGCATCAGCGCCGAGTACAGACCGCTGAACATCACGGCATAGGCAACCGGAAACGCGGCGAAGGTGACCCCGCCCGCCGTGATCAGCCAGACTTCATTCCCGTCCCAGAAGGGGCCCATGGCGCGATAGATGGTGCGCCGGTCGTTTTCACCCCTGGCGAGAACCGGCATGAGGGCGCCGAGTCCGAGGTCGAAGCCGTCCAGCATGAAGTAGATCGCCCACAACACACCCCACAACACAAACCAGATCGATTCGAGCATGTCGGAATCCTCCCTTACTGCGCCGTGGCCGGATGGGTTTCGGGCCCCTTGCGGGCGGTGGAGACAATGAGGGTGAACGCTGCAATCCCCAGCAACGTGTACACCACGATGAACCCGAGGAATGAGGCCCAGACCTGCGAGGGGCTCAGTTTGGAAACGGCGTCGGCGGTCTTCATCACCCCGTAAACCACCCATGGCTGGCGTCCTACCTCAGCGAGCGCCCAGCCGGCCTGGATGGCCAGGTAGGGAAGAGGGATGGCGAACAGCATGAGCTTGAGGTACCGGGGACTTTCCATCAGCCGGTTACGCCGTATCCAGCCGTAGGCAGTGAGAAAAAGAAACAGAAAGCCCAGAGAGATCATGATCCGGAACGCCGCGAAGGGCAGCGTGACCGGCGGCCGTTCCTCGGGCGGAAAGTCTTTCAGGCCCTTCACCGTAGCCTCGGGATCGTGATAGGCCAGCATGCTCAGAGCGCCTGGAATAGTGCCGAACACCGCGAGATTGGTTTCATTCTTCTCGTCCGGGATGAGGAAGAGGTGTTGGGGCGCTTGCGCGGTGGTGTCCCAGAGCGCCTCCATGGCCGCAAGCTTGGCGGGTTGCACCCTGGCTACCTCCGCCCCGTGCATATGCCCCTGAACCACCTCGACGACGGCGAAAATCAAGCCGAAGGTGACCGCCATGCGAAACGACCTGGTGAAAAACGCGACGTGCTGCTTGCGCAGCAAATGATAAGCGCTGATTCCCATCATGAAAAACGCGGTGAGGATGTAGGCGGCGCCCAGGGTGTGCACGATTTCGTGGAGCGCGAAGGACTGCGTGACGATCGCCGTAAAGTCGGTCAATTCAGCCCTGCCGTTTCGGATCGTGTAACCGACCGGGTGCTGCATCCATGCATTGGCGATCAGGATCCAGAATGCCGACACGTTGGAGGCGATGGCTACCAGCCAGATGGTCGCGGCATGAGCTTTCGGCGACAGCCGCTTCCATCCCAGAGCCCACACGGCGATGAAAGTCGATTCCAGGAAGAAAGCCACCGTTGCCTCGATGGCCAGCAGCGAGCCGAAAATATCGCCGACATAGCGTGAATATCGCGACCAGTTGGTGCCGAACTGGAATTCCAACGTGATGCCCGTGACGACGCCGATGGCGAAATTGATGAGGAAAATCTTTCCCCAGAACCTCGCCATGTTCTTGTATTCCTCGTCGCCGGTGCGGACGTATATGGTTTCCATGATGGCGATCAGGATGGAAAGGCCCAGCGTGAGAGGGACGAACAGAAAGTGAAAAAAGGTCGCAGCGGCAAACTGCAGCCTCGAAAGCATCAGGACGTCCATCATACTCCTCCCTTGCCGTGATGGTTCACACCTGGATCAAAAGCAAGAAACCCGAAACCGCATGAAAATCCCTATGCCTTGGGTGCCGCCGGACCCAGTTTCGCGGCAATCTGCCTGCCGTAATCCTCCGCGGTCTTCGCTGCTCCGCTCTCCGATGCGGACTTAACCCTGAGAGGACCCTCGACCATCTCCATTCCGAAAAGGTTCTTCATGGTATCGAAAATTCTTCCGGGGGCTTCTCCGCTCCACCCGAAGGCCCCGAAACTCCCGCCGACCTTCCCGGCGAGATTGAGGTTCTCCAGTGAAAACAGAAAAGTCTTCATGGACTGCATCATTTCACCGTGATAGGTTGCCGATCCGAGCACGAACGCATCGAAATCGTCGGTCTTGAGTCCCTTGAAGCCGGCCTCCGTGACGTTCAAAAGCACGGGTTCGATGTTTCCCGCACGAAGTCCCTGCGCAATCAGTTCCGCGATCTTACGGGTCTGATTCAGGCGCGTCGCATACACGATAAGTGCCTTAGCCATCGTTTTTCCTCTCTTTCGTCGGTGCAGGCCGCTGTCTCGCTTCCGGTCCGTTCGAAAAAGGCCTGCCTGGTTTCATTTTGAAGCGGTCCCGGCCGGTTTCCCGCGGGACTTCCCGCGGCCGCTGTTCCGTGCGCTTACCGCCCCAGTGGAAGCAGCGCGCGCTCCGCGGAACGGCTGTTCCGGTCCCGAGGATCCCTGCCGTGCGTGAAGTTCCCGTTCCTCCTCGGCGAGTCTTCTGATCTTGAACGCCGAATCCCTCAGCACGCCGCAAAGCACCCCGCAGCCGCGATCCTCCCGGGTCCGATCCCCTTCGTCGGCGATGCTTATCATCCTCTCGACCAATTCGAGCGTCCTCTCGATGAACACGTCACCCGGCCTCATGCCTTCGCTCCGCCTTCCCCTGATTGCAGTTGTGCGTTCCCGCGCGTCATCCAGTAAAGGCAAGTTGCGTGCCGGGACAAAGCGTCTTGTTGGAAAAATAAATTCAATGATTCCGGTGAACTGCGTTTAACGGACCGGGAATGACGGCCGGAAAAGACGGAGGGGTGAGACACCCTCGAGACACTCGACAAAGGACGGGACATCGGCCTCATCCTGCCTTCCACGGCCGCATCGGCGAAAGCGGACAATGTCTCACAATGCCCCCTGAGACACAACTGTATCATGGGACGCTTTCGAAATCGTCCAGGAAACGATAAAGCGTGGCACGGCCCACCCCGAGGAGCCTGGCCGCCCGTGCTTTGTTGCCCCCGCTCTGTTTGAGGGCGGCGGCAACGGAGTCCCGATCGAGTTTGCGCGCGGGACCGGGCTTGCAGATCGGCGCGGTCCGCGCCAGTTCGAGCGGCAGGTCGTCAACGTGGATGGTCGAGCCCCTGGATTTGACCAAAGCGAAATAGACGGCGTTTTGAAGTTCCCGCACGTTTCCGGGCCAGGAATAGTCCATCATGGCGGCCAGGGCGTCTTCGGAAAGGACGGCCGATTTCTGTCCGCGTTTCACGGCCTGTTCAAGAAAGTGAGCGGCGAGCAAGGGGATGTCGTTCTTGCGTTCTCTCAACGGCGGTATGCGGATCGGCACAACGTTGAGCCGATAATACAGGTCTTCACGGAAGTTGTGGGATTCCACTTCCTTTTTCAGGTCACGGTTGGACGCGCTGATGACCCTCACATCCACGACGATGGTCGATTCCCCGCCGACGCGGGTGAAAGTGCCTTCCTGGAGCACGCGCAGGAGCTTGACCTGCATGAACCTGGGAAGATCCGAGACCTCATCGAGGAAAATGCTGCCGCCGTGGGCCAGCTCGAAACGTCCCTTCTTGTCGCGAATGGCGCCGGTGAAGGCGCCCTTGACATGTCCGAACAATTCGCTCTCGAGCAGTCCTTCGGGCAGCGCGCCGCAGTTGACGGGAACGAACGGCCCCCCGCCCCGGTGGCTCTCGTCGTGAATGGCTGCCGCGGCCAGTTCCTTGCCCGTTCCCGTTTCACCGGAAATGTGCACCGGAAAGTCATTGGTGGCCAGGTCGCGGATCTGGTCGAACACCTGGAGCATCTTGTGATCCTTCCCGATGATGCCCGCGAAACTGTTGATTTCCCCCAGGCGCAGCTTCATTCCGAAAAGATCGGTGAGATCGCGGAAGGCGGCAAGGACCCCGAGGAACCGCCCATCTTCGTCGACCATTCCGGTGACGGACATTTCAATCCGTCTGGGCTCACCCTTGCGGGTGAGGATGTTGACGACGTAGCTCTTGTGGTCGATGAGGTCCGGGCTCTCACCGCAAAAGGAGCAGCGCTGCCCGCAGAAAGGCGATCCGAAAACCTCGTGGCAGTCCCTGCCGATCACCTCTTCCCGCGCATAGCCGGTGATGTTCTCCGCCGCGCGATTGAAGAACAGGATCCGCCGGTTCCTGTCGTGCGAGATGATCCCTTCCATCAGGTTGTCCAGGATGTGTTCCAGGTTCCTCTTGTCGGCAAGGATTCTGTCAAAGACACGATCGCTCATTACACCCTCATTCCCGTGCGGATTGTCGGCTGATAGGAGGTTGCGTGCAAGTGTCTGTTCTCATTCTCGGGGTGTCTTGTTGCAGTCGTGAAGAGCATATTGCGAGTACCGGTTTCCATGCCTAACGGGCGATGCCCGGACCTCACGAACAATGATTTGTGAGATGGGTTCCGTGGGGAACCTCTTTTCAAGCTTCGCGGGTGACGCAGGCACCATGGGCAATTGCGTGTCCATGGGCAGGGGGTGAAGAACTCCGCCTTGCGTCCTCCCGTCCCTTCGATCCACTGGGGCCGTTTCAGCCTCTGCGCATCCTGAGGGATCTGCACAAATCCCTGCAAAGATATCTAATACCGGATTAGAGGGACTGCAAGAAGACAAGAGAGAATGCGGGATTGGCGAGACGCGCGGCCATGCCCGCATTTCTCACGGCTTGAGCGTCTATGATCCCTCCACCACGATGAGCCCCGAAGGCAGCGGTTCGCCGAAGAGCCAATCGCGCTCCATTTCCTCGATGGCCGTTCGGGCATCGTTGAGGAGCGCGCGCAGATGGCTCGTCCCGGGGATCCCCTCGAGACGGCGGAGCACTCTGTCGCGGTCCGCCCGATCGAGGTCCCGGGCGCGGTCGCCCGTGAGCCTCGAAAGGGAGACCAGGGTTCGGGCAAGGGGCTGGGTGGGCTCGAGGTCCAGGTCGAGGAGGGCGGCCAGCCAGAGAGCCGCCTCTTCGCGGGGCACGGTTTGATCCAGTGGACCGTAGAACGGGACGCGTGCTCCGAACCGGGCGAACGTCCAGAGTTCCTGGGGCCGAGGGGCGCCTCGTTGGAGCCGTCGCAGCATGAGACGCCCGAGGCTGGTTTTGACGGCGGCCGGGAGCCGTTCGAGGTTTGCAAGCATCATCCAGATTTCGAGTTCTTCCTGGACCGTCCGGGGAGCGCCTCCCTTGCGCGCGGTCCCCTTTTTCCGCTGCTCCTCGGGCTGGAGCCCGGGGAGCACCTCCTGGCAGATGCGTTGTTGTTGGCCCGTGCTGAGCCCCCCGGCCGCCCGCCTCCAGAAGATCCACCATTCGGAGCGGTTCTGCGGTTGCCGAGCGAAGCTCAGTCCCGCGGGATACAGCTTCCAGGCTTCCTTTGCGCGCCACTCGTCGAGCGGGTCGCCGTAACCGGGACGCAGGCAAAACCCCAGCAGGTTCAGCCAGCGCGCTTCGTGCTGCGCGGTTAGGAAACGCCCCTCCCGGTCTTCGAGCAAGGCGTCGGCGAGCTTGCGAACGAGCGATGCGGGCCATCTCTCCCGCTTCACTTCGAAGATCTCCACCAGGTCCTTCACCAGCCGTTCGGGAGGGCGCAGAGTCCTCCCGGCGCTCCTTCGGAAGACCGCGGCAATCGTTGCCCCGGCCTCGTCGATGCGGCCCGCCTCGAAGGTCTCCCCGGCCGGCGGCGGCCGGGTTTCGTCCTCGGCGTTGTGCCGGACGTCGAACTGAAGCTGCCAGCGGTGAGGACCCGATGTCGAACGGCACCAAAGCTCCAGGGTGCCGATATCGGTGAGATGAACCGCAAGGCGCACCGGAAGTGCTGCTGCTGAGCCTTTCCGTCCGTACCTCAACGCGGTGCGTATGGGAGGCAGCACCGTGAGCTCATGATTCGGCAGGGACAGGATTTCGCCGGGGCTGTCTCCGATACGGGTGCTCGAAGCCAGCACCCCGAAGGAAACCGGTTGATTGGTGCGCACCTGGAATTCGGGCCGTTCAAGCTCGCCTTCGTACCCTTCCTCCGCGCCTCTCGGCAACAGGCACACGGCGGTGCGGTGTCCTTCCTCCACCGTCCGGTCCCCGGGCGGGGCGACCTCGACGTAGAACGTGCGCGGACTTCCCGCCCCGACCCGGACTCCCCGCCCCAATCTTACCCGGCCGTAATAGGCCGCTCCGATCGCCACGGACAGGTCGGGTCGCGGGTTTTCCAGCTCGACGGGTGACCATTCATCGCCGGCTTCCGCTCTGAACCATTCCCGAACGACGCGCAGCAGGCGGTCCCGGATGGTCTCCGGGATCAATGCTCCGCCGTTGAAAAGCAGGAAATCGGGATAGAGCCGGCTGCGTCCCGTTTCCCGGAGCAGAAGCGGGCGGTGTCGCCGCCAGAATGCCGCCATGTGACGCGTCACGGCCAGGTCGTCGACATAGGGGAGTCCCCCTTCGGACAAAACCGCCCCGGCGGGCGGCGGCGAAACATCGTCCAAGTTCGTGCAGGGAAAGAAACCGTCGAGGATCAGCTCCTTGACCGTTTCCCGGGTGAGAGTGGCTGTGAGGGTCCCGGCGATGAGCCTGCCTCCGGAACCGACGATGGTGAGGTCCACGGCATCGGGGGCGGTTGCCGGTCCGGCGGGCGGGACGGCGCTTTCAACCGTTCCGAGCAGCGTTTCCTTGGCTTTCCGGGATTGGTGCCACAATTGCTGCCACCTTCTCGAATCGAGCCGTCCCGTCCCGCCCTGCACGACTTCCTCGACATGTCGCGCAAGGGCGAGGTCCATGTTGTCGCCGCCCAGCATGAGGTGCTCTCCCACGGCCAGCCGGTCGAGCCGCAATCCCAGCGCGTCTTCGCGGATGGCGATCACGGTGAAGTCCGAAGTCCCGCCTCCCACGTCGCAGACCAGGATCAACTGGCCCGGGCGCATCAGGGAGCGCCAGTCCGCTTCGTGCTTCCACAGCCAGGCATAGAAGGCCGCAAGAGGCTCTTCGATCAGCACGATCCGGCGAATCCCCGCCTCATGCGCCGCTCGAACCGTGAGCTCGCGGGCGACCTCATCGAAGGACGCGGGGACGGTCAATACGACCAGTTGTTCTTCCAGGAAGTGCTCCTCGCGCCCATGCGCCATGACCTCGTTCCATGCCTCCCGGATGTGGAGCAGGATTCGAGAGCTCGCCTCGATGGGCGAGATACGGTCGAGGTTTTCGGCCGCGCCCCAGGGCAGAATCGCATGGGTGCGGTCCACCCCGCCGTGGCACAACCATGACTTGGCGGAAGAGACAAGGCGGCCGGGCACAAGGGCTCCCTGTTCGCGTGCGAATTCGCCCACCGCGTAGGAACGGTCAGGCGCCCACGGCAGGGCCGTACTCCCGGGGGGAAGCTCGTAGGGGCCCGGAAGATAAAGAAAGGAAGGCAATACCGGACGGTTGTCGAGTTCTCCAGGGGCAACCAACTGAGGTATCTCGAGAAAACGAACGGCAGCGTCATCTGCCCCGCACGCGGCCAGGTCCACGTAACCCACAGCCGAATTGGTGGTCCCGAGATCGATTCCGATGATATATTGAAAGGAAGGCGTTTCCTCTTCCATGGCCGCATTCGCCGTCATATGCCAAGACTTCCGTATCACTTTACTTGATTTATCGATTTCCCCGCGCACCGGGCGAAACCATTCGCACCGAATCTCCCCGGTGCCGGTCTGAAACCGTCGGCGCCAGGATTCCTGCCGGCCGTTTATCCTTCCGAGCCGGAGCGAAAGGCTCCGGTCTGTGCGAATTCAAGCTGTTTTCCCGCCTTCAGCATGAATCCGTATCGCGATTTGGAACGCAACCCCGCAAAAGGCATCTCCCGAAGCAGGGTTTTCGCGCATCCCACGGTGCGATCCGCCCTCAGGGAGCAGTTGCGCCGATTTCGACCTCGGCGGGAGCGAGCACGGGCTCTTTGTCCCTCCCCGCAGTTGCTTTGGGAAGCCTCACGTTGACCGCCTTCCAGCCACGGTGACGCAGTATGCCGTGAAACGGGGGGTTCCCCGAAACGTTCCCGGTGAGGCGAACGGAATTGACGTCGAAATTCGGCGGGATCAACACAGCGGTTCCCTCACTTTCGTCGAAAATGGATTTCATTTCGACGTATTCGGCCAGAGCCCGGTTGCATCCCTGGTGGACGCTCCGCGCCACGGCCCCAATCTGCGCGTCACCGTAGGGGCTCAGATCCTCCTGGAGGAAATCGATGAAGCGACCGTGCCGCTGAAGGTTGGAGAGCAGCTGGATCACCGGCTGCGGAGACGGTTCCGTAGCGGGAGAGGGAGCGGCGGGCGCCGGTCTGTCGGTTTTTGGCGCAGGCTTGTCCGTCTGAGGAGCCGGGGAGGGAAGGACGCTTTGCGCGGCGGCCTCCACTCGCGCGGCAAGGCTTCTGCCCTGGGCCATGACGAACACCCACAGGATGAACGTCGCAATCCCTCCGACACCGAGCACCACCGGTGCGACGTAGGTCCTGATCTGGGTGAGGAACTGGTCCAGGGAGGAAAAGGCGGAGCGGGCGTCCTCGGGCAACGCCGTTCCCCCAGGTTTGAGAAAGGGGTCGACCCACTGGCGCAGTCCGTCAACGGTCCTGTCCGCCATGAAGTACAGCAGCCCGACGAGCACGGCGTTCCAGAAGAAACAGGTCAGCAGCGACTGAACGCTCCAAATGCGTTTCGCCCTCATGAATGATCCTCCGCGTGCGAATGAATGATGACAACAGCGATCGTTTCAGCAACAGGCCGGGACCGCGGGCGGGCGACCGCCTTGTTGCATTCCCTGAATTCCGAAGTTGGGTTTCTCGACGCTGGAACCGTCTGTTGCCCGACAAGCTCGACGACGAATTTGCGTGCGTTTTGATGGACGTCTCACCCCGTCAGCGTTTGCATGAGCTCCCCCGCCACCGCCATGGCCTTCGATTCGAGGGCGCTGCCGATGGCCCCCCGCCGGGACAGCAACGCCAGTTTCTCACGATCCAGCAACCTGGGTCTTCGCCCCGCCTTCTTCACGACATCGACCTCGAGGTCCAGGTACCGGGCACCGTAAGGGTAGAGCTCCACCGGGGTGTTGACGTTATAATACTCTCCGATGAGCTTGTCATCTTTGGTGTAATAAGCATGTTTGACGAACCAGGCACCTTCCCTGATGGTTGTCAGTCCGTAGTCTCCGGCCTGGATGGGCACATCGAGGCCGTCGTAGGTGCCTCCCTTTGAAAAGGAGCGCCGGAAGAGGATCGACTCCGGGGTGGCGTTGACCAGCACCCCCTCGCGCGGCCGCATGGATTTTCCCGAGGGCCTCACGTGTTCGACCCTCACCACCCCGGCCTTTTCCAGAGGCACGAAGATTGCCTGGAGGAAAAGGTCCTTCTCCAGCTCGCCCTTCTTCTCGGGATGTCGGGAGAGGGTCCCTTCGGCGCGCTCGAGCGCGGTGCTGTCCACGATCCGCAGTCGATGATGCCGCAGCAGGGTGGGCGTTACCGCATAGCGGAGTTGGTCGAGCGCTTCCTTGGAAGCGCCCGGCAGCTCCATCCGGGCGCTCATCAGGCCGTCGTCGGAATCGTCCTGGTCCAGTTCGACCAGCACTGCATCGAGCAGATGCTTTCGGATGCAGTCCAGCAACCGGCAAATGGACTCCGCCTCGCCGTAAATGTCCAGCCCCTGGAAATCGTCTCGATCCATGAGCAGGACATCGTGGGTTTCGTCGCAGGATTCGAGGGAAAAGCGCTGGCGGATTTTGACGGACGGCTCGACCACACGGTGTCCCGAATCGAGGAGAAGCTTGGTCAAGGCGGTACTGTAGATGCTCCGAATCTTCGCTCTGATGGCCATGGGATCCTCCAACTCACGGAATGCAAAGAATCGAGTGCTCCATATTCCGGCCGCGCATCAACTTTATCAACGTCCACAGAGAGCATATTCCTACGGCTATTCATAAGCACTCTCAGGCAGTCCGAAAAGGCCGCGCGGGCACTTTACGCCTGATGCGCCCCGGACCCTCCGGCGCACAAAGGCAACATTCCACCGGGGGTGCTCTCAGTCGGGCATCACTAGCCTTCCTCGGGTCTCCCGATCCAGGAACCGGCGAAAACGCGTCTCGTCCTCTCCGAAGTCGATTTCCAGTTCGGGCACGCACACCACGCGCCGCAGAAAGCCGGGAAGCCGAACGGCGTCCTTTTGAGTGGTGATGAGCAAGTCAGCCGAACAGGTGCGGACTGCGTCGAACAGGGCGGCGGTATCGCGGGCCGTCGGCCGATGATGGTCCGGAAAGGCGAACGCCATGCGCAGGTCGATCCCCAGCGCTTCGAGCAGAGAAAAGAAGGACTGGGGGTCGGCGATTCCCGCAAAAGCCACGGCAGGCCGTGCGACCACGTTCCTCAAGGGAATGACGGCTCCTCCCAGACCCGCGTGAAACCCCCTCAGTATGTGCTGTGCCGCGAATACCGGCTTATCGGGGAAGGCTTTGTCGAGTTGTGCGCTGGTGCGCGCCACGGACTCCGGTTCGACGGCGCGAGTCAGGACGATGGCGTGCGCGCGCGCCAGGTGTGCCTTGGGTTCCCGCAACGGTCCCAGGGGTAGCGTGAAGCCGTTTCCGAACGGATTTGACGCATCCAGCAGGACGAGATCGAGGTCCCGTTCGAGGGCATGATGTTGGAAGCCATCGTCAAGAATAACGAGATCCGCCCGGGAAGATTCGATCGCGAGGATTCCGGATTCCCATCGGTGCTTTCCGACATATACCGGCGTGTCTCCCAGTTCGAGCGCCAGCATGGCCGGCTCGTCGCCGTACTCGAGCGCCAGGGCGGACAACTCGCCCGAGGAAGGCACGCGGCCCGGAGCGCTCCCGCTTCTCCCGTATCCTCTGCTGAGCACCGCGACTCTACGGCCGCCGTTCTTGAAATATCGGGCGAGCCACAGGGTAAGGGGCGTCTTGCCGGTTCCTCCCACGGCCAGGTTCCCCACGCTGACGACGTATGCGGGCAGGCGGCGTCGACGGAAACGGGATCGCCGCCGGTCCATCTCGAGGCCTGCCCGGTAAGTCATGGAAGTCAGTTTGATGGCGGAAAGCAGGGGACCTCCGCAAAGGGTCTCGGGGGCCGAGTACCACAGTCGCCGCACGCGGGCGGAAAGCCGTCTGACGGCCTGAAAACGCCCCGTGCCGAGGATGATGGACGTCTGCATTTGCCTTCCTTCAACGGTTTTCGTCCGGGCATGTTTCCGAAGCGGATGCAGCGCGTCTTTGTCGTCCCCCTCCAGGAGAGGCCGCGTTGCAGAGGGTACGCGCCGGTCACGTTCGCCCTGCGCCGCTGCAATGCGACGGTCTTCGGAGCCCGCGCCCGGCTCGTTTCAACCATACCACAAAGGTTCGATCCGACAGGAGAGAAAAGCTCGCAAGCATGTGTCGATGTACCGACCATCGGTGCACCGGCTATGAAAAGAGGCGGGGATGTGATACTTTGGAACAGGTCGCGGCTGAAGAACAGGAGGTTCTCCGGGAAGCAAGCTTTTCCGGGGTCCGCCGCGGCGAGGCCCTCGCGGGAAAGGCGTGCGTTTTTTGCCCTTCTTGAAGGGGCTTGAGTCGAGGGAATTCATGACGATCGCCCAAAGGGCCACTGAAAGGCCGTTTCCCGGGATACGGCGGGTTGCTCCGGCGTCGTCTTCACGGGGGTGAGGGAGCATCCGGATGGAGCGGATTGCGTTGCGAGACGGAGAAGCATGAGTCGGCAATACATCCTTCGCGGTTCCCTGCATTTGGGCCGCCTGTCGGAGTCGAAACCCGGGAAGGCCGCATTCGACGAACTGTACGATCATTTCAACCGGCGGGAGTACGTCCATCCCGACCCGGTGGAATTTCTTCATGAGTATGACGATCCGCGGGACCGCGAAGTGGTGGGAATCGTCGCGTCCTCGCTCGCCTATGGCCGGGTGCGGCAGATACTCGGGAGCGTTGCCGAGGCGCTTCGGAGGATGGGAACCTCTCCCGCGGATTTCGTACGATCGAGTTCCCCGGGGGGAATCAGGAACATTTTTGAGGGCTTCAAACACCGTTTCACCACCGGGTATGAAGTCGCCTCGATGCTGATCGGGGTGAAAAGGATGCTGGAACGTCACGGTTCCCTGGAGGAGTGTTTTACCTCTTTTCGCAAGAATGCCGATGAGACGGTCCTTCCGGCCCTGTGTGCTTTCGTCGGCGAATTGAACGGTTCCCGCGGGTCGCGGAGCATGTTCCTGCCTTCTCCCGCAAGAGGGAGCGCCTGCAAGCGTTTCAACCTGTTCTTGCGCTGGATGATCCGCCGCGACGAGGTGGATCCGGGAATATGGACTGCCGTACCCGCTTCCCAACTGGTGGTTCCCGTGGACACTCACATGCACCGCATCGGACGCGCACTTGGCTTCACCGAGCGAAACGGCGCGGATCTCAAGACCGCTCTCGAAATAACGGACGCTTTCAGAACCATCTGCCCGAGCGATCCGGTACGATATGATTTCGCATTGACACGGATCGGGATTCTCAACGAGAACTCCTGACCGGGGAAAGTGGCGCTCGCGTCGCTGCATGATTAAATATCGGGTGCGCCTCGTCCCGCTACGGAACGGAATCGCTCCCGGGGGCGGGGATGCGGCGGACGGGCAAAAATACCCGGGGCTTGGCCGCCGGTTTATGGGAAGGCCGCGTCACGGGAGTTGGGGATGATTCCCGCGGTGACGCACAACGACATACCATGACGAAAACGAGGAGATTGAAGATGGCGGATTGTGATGTCATGCTCTACGCGCTCAGCACCTGCATTCACTGCAAAAACACCAAGGAATACCTGGACGGTTGCGGGGTCAAATACGACTGTGTCGAAGTGGACAAGCTTGAAGGCGATGAAAGGAAGAACATCATCGAGGAAATCAAGAAGGTGAATCCCAGTTGTTCCTTTCCCACGATCATCATCGGGGACAAGATCATCGTCGGTTTCAGGAAGGAAGAAATCAAGGAGGCTCTGAATCTGTGATGGATAAGGAACAGCTCTACGAGATGCTGAAACGGACCCAGGAAGCCAAGGGGTACTACTTCAACAAAGATGGGAAAAAGGTCCTGGAACTTCTCGAAAGCCTCTTGATCAACCGGGAAAGGTACGGGTATATGGCCTGTCCGTGCCGCCTGGCGTCCAACGACCGCGAGAGGGACAGGGACATCATCTGCCCGTGTATCTATCGGGAGCCGGACGTCGCGGAATTCGGGAGCTGCTACTGCAACCTCTACGTATCCCGGGAATGGAACGAAGGGAAAATTCCCGAAACATACGTTCCGGAGCGTCGTCCCGTGGAGAAGATGCTCTTCTAGCAGGAAGCGGGCCTGCGGTTCCACAAAGCCCGCCGCCCATCTTACGGCTCCGGTCCGGCCCGGATCGGGGCCGTGTCGTTTGGTGCGCCCCGTTCCAATACGCCATCGGCGCGGGAGCAGGAATGACGACCCGCCGTTTTGCAGGGCTTCCGCCATGAAGCATAGAGCCAGGCCGCTCTCGTCATGGGGGTTGCGGCTTACGGTTCCCACCGAACCATTCACGCCAGGGCGTTCAAAAGCAGGCAAGCGTTCTCTCAGTCATCACAAGGACTGGCAGGGGTAAACCCTGTCCATGTGGAGTGAATGTAGGGGCCGGCGGGATTTATTCCCGTCCGGCCCCGAGACGGGTACCATTATCAAAGCAGGCTGGTATCAGTTCGTTAAGAATTTATTAAATGCTTATCTTTACAAAGGGTGGGTAAGTTATCATATTATATTAATGACGATGGTCCCGTTTAGTCCTATAGCGAGGTTCACTCAAAGGAGACATTCCATGGACAAGAAATTGCTGGAACTTGCGGTAGAAATAGTCCAGGCACAAGTTTCCATCGGCAAGATGACAGGGGAGGAGATCGAGTCGGTTCTGGTCAGGGTATACAATGCGCTGCACCGGATGAGGCGCGCCGAGGAGGAAGGGCGTCCGGTGGCCATGGAGGAAATCGGGTACGGAGCCGCCGACGAGCAGGTACCACCCGGAAAGGGCGATCCCCGCGACTCGATCCAGGAAGACCAGGTTATCTGCATGGAATGCGGCTCTCAGTTCCGGCAACTCACCGCCAACCACCTGCGCACGCATCAACTGACGCCCCGCGAATACAAACGCAAGTGGGGGTTCCCGCTCAAGCAGCCGCTGGCTGCCCGCGTATTGACGAAGTTGCGCAGCCGTTCCGCAAAGAAGCGGGGTTTGCCCCAGAAATTGCAGCAGTACCTGGAAGACCAGCGGCGCAGAAAAGGCCTCGCCACCCCCGAAATGCACGAAACAACCAAGCGCAGGCCGGGAAAATCGGTGAGAACCGGCAGTGCGTAGGGAGCGTTCGGGTCCCACCCGGGAGTGCCGGGAGAAGTGCGACGTCCCTTCGAGCTTTCGTGAGGCGGGGGATCACAACGCAACGTCCAAATCATTCCGGATATTCATGCGAATCGTCATGAGCCGAGGGCTCGGAACGAATTATTGAAATGTGTCATGACGGGGCATCTTCAAAAGAAGACTGGAGTTCGGCAGGCGGAGCGTTTCCTGCCTGAATGACGGTTGGATCTTCCCACAGAGTGTCATTCCCAGGGGGCACCCTCGAAGCGTGAGAACCGGGCCCCTGGCGACATGCCCCGAAGCCGCCCGGCTCATACCACTTCGCGTTCAAGATCACACAACACCGGTTCGCCGGGCTGTGCGGCCGCCCGGTCATGTCATGTCCCCACGCCGCGGAGATCGTCCGCAGGGGTGCGCAGGCCGGACACATACAAGGGGAGGACTTGATGCTCTCCCGCCCATATTCCCATCGGGAACGCGAGCTCGCGTTATTCTTCCATGCAGGGACATTCGGAACCGGTCGAGTGAACCTCCTTCAGTCTGCAACCGCTCTTGTCATGAATGCTTTCCAGTCCAAGTCGGTATGACCTCGTATCGAGCAGCGTGTTGATCACTTGTCTCTGGGTCGCAGGCTTTTCGGCTTGAAACAGCTCCATCTGCGGCTCGCACAGGAACCACACGCAGACGTAGGGCCGTTCGTCCCTTGGGAGCAGGCATCCTCCGGAGGTCAGATATCGGCAGGCTTCACCCGGCGTCCGGCGAGTCTGGCCCGGAGGGACAGGTTTGCCGGTTCCGAGGAGGTAGAGGATGTCTGCGCGGTTATAGAACACTTTCCGGCCGTCACAGCATGGGTTGCCGCAAGACGGGCAGGTCTCCCTGCAGTAACGGTCCATGAGCGTGTCCAGCGCTTTGATATTAAGGGAAATCTCGTTTGCGACGGCTTCAAGAAGGCGCCTGTGCGCGGGGTCGATCTGCCCGGCCAGGGTCCTGACGGCATCCTGCCAGCATTCGTCGGTCATCGGACGGCGAAATTCGGAAGACTCCTCGGTCCTTGTGATCGGCACAGGGCAAAGCCGATGAAAAGGGAAGGAGGGGCCGGCTTCGCGGCCCCTCAGGCGTGTCGCGGGCATGTCAGGGTTTCTCGATGAAATCGTGTTCAATGGGCCGCACCACCAGAACCGGGCAACGGGCCCGATTGATCACGTCCTGCGCGACGGTGCCGACTGAGCCGTTTGCCGACGCGGCGTGCCCCTGGCTCCCCACAACGATGAGATCGACCGAATACTCCCCGGCCGCACTGACGACCTCCTCCACCGGTTCGCCCTTGCGAATCAGGAATTCCGCCTCGACCCCCGCCAGCTCCTCTTTCGGCACGAACTCCCGGAGGTCGTTTTCTCGATCCTCCATCAATTTCTTGAGAGCCTGCAGGAAGTCGCCCTTGTAGCCCTTGCTGCTCAATTCCTGCAGGGCATCCATGATGCGCTGATTGACCGTGTGCAGAAAGCACAGCCGGGCCCCGAGACTGTGGGCGAGGGTCAGACCGTACCGGACCGCTTCGGCTGAATTCCTCGAGAAATCGACAAGAACGAGTATTTTCCTGATATCGACCATCTTTTCCTCATTCAATAGATTGCCCGACCCAGGCTGTGCCGTTCGATCATCCGACTGCCGTTCCCGCACGGAGATCCTCGAGCGGGCAACCGCCGCAACGCGGAGTTTTCCGGCAGAACAGGTGTCCGGTCCGCACCAGCAGGGCATGGAGCTCCTGGAAAAGACCGACATCCGCTTCGAGGCAATCCATGAAAAACCCCCTGAGCTCGTCGTAGCTCGGAGACTCCTGCACCCATCCGTGACGGGAGAATACCCGGTGGGTGTACGTGTCGACCACGAAGGAAGGCTTATGGGCGGCGTAGAGCACGATGCTGTCGGCGGTTTCGGGACCCACGCCGCGGATGCGAAGCAACTCGGAACGCAGTGTGTCGGTATCCTGGGCGAGAAATCGGTCGAGATCCGCGTGCCGTGTTTCGCAAACGTGCCGGCAGAAGGCCTTCAATTTGCGGGCTTTCTGGTTGTAGTAACCGGAAGAGCGGATCAATTCGGCGAGAAGCGGTTCCGGGACTGCGCACAAGGCCTCGAAAGACAAGAGCCCATGCTCCCGCAGGTTTGCGACGGCATGCGCCACGTTTTTCCATGAGGTGTTCTGAGTGAGGATCGCACCCACGATGACCTCGAAGGGGGTGTCCGCCGGCCACCAGTTCTGGGGGCCGAAGAAACCGTGGAGGCGATCGAAAATCAACCGGATGAGCCCGTTTCGGTCGGTCATCATCTGATTCCAACGCCGTGCAGGACCGTCCCGCAGTTGACGCACGCACCCTGCGAAAGCTTCTTCCGCCCGATGGTGAAGCCGAAGCGGTCGATCAGCTTATGGCCGCAGTTCCGACAGAAAGTGTGCTCGCCCTCATCACCGGGAATATTGCCCGTATAGACGTACCACAGCCCGGCCTCGATCCCGATGTGGCGGGCCCGCCGAAGCGTCTCGACGGGAGTCGGTGGGACATGAGTCATCCGGTAGTCGGGGTGGAAGCGACTGACATGCCAGGGGATCTCAGGCCCGAGCTCGACCAGGAAGCGCGCCAGCGACTTCAATTCCTCGTCGCCGTCATTCAGACCCGGAATCAACAGGGTGGTGACTTCCAGCCAGATCCCACGCTTTTTTATCCGTTCGAGGGTCTTGAGGACCGGATCGAGCCGGCCTCCGCACTGTTCCCGGTAAAACGCGTCGTTGAATGCCTTGAGGTCCACGTTCGCAGCGTCCAGGAATGGCGCGACGGCCTCGAAAGCTTCCTCGGTCATGAAACCGTTGCTCACGAACACGTTGCCGAGACCCGCCGCGCGGGCGCGCCGAGCCGTATCCAATGCGTATTCCATGAAAACGGTCGGCTCGGTATAGGTGTAGGAAATCGTTGCGCACCCATGCTGCCGGGCGCGCTCGACAACGACCGCCGCCTGTATGTCTTCGCCGAAGATGGTCCGATGATCCCGGGGCGCCTGGGAGATGTCCGCATTCTGGCAGAACCGGCATTGCAGGTTGCAGCCCGCCGTGGCAATGGAAAAACTGGTGGTGCCCGGGCAGAAGTGGAACAGCGGTTTCTTCTCGATGGGATCGACGTGCAGCGCGATGAGCTTTCCGTAAACCAAGCTGTAGAGCGTGCCGTCCCGATTTTCACGGACTGCACACTTGCCGCGCTTTCCAGGAAGGATGCGGCAATGGTGGGGGCAGAGAAAGCAAGCGGTCTCGTTCCCATCGAGCTTTCGGTAGAACATCGCCTCCTTCATGACGTCTCCTGTCGGTTCCAGGGCGCACGGGAACCCGTCAGGCAGCCGCGACGGGATCGCCGGCCAAACACTGCGTCCGGCTTCGCCGGGCATGGAAGAAGGGGGCCGTTCCCGGACGCAATACGAGCCTGAGCTCAAGACGACGATCGCGGGGCAGGCGGAGGGACTGCCCTCGCCCCTACCGATCGGATATGGGGGGCCGGCTCATTCCCATTCGCCCCGCCGTTGATGGAGGATGGAACACGCCTGTTCCATCGAGGCCCGGGGCAAAGCGGCAAAATCCTTTGTCCCCGGCCAGGGAACGCCAACATGAGGCTCTGGCCCTGCTCCGGTCCATCCTCGAGGTCACCTCGGCAAACAGCGGGGTCTGGATCGTTTGCATGGGATAAACCATGTCGACCCGCATGCCGATGAAATGTCCCAGGGGATGCCACTGCAGGAGGCGCGACCGTTCCAGGAAGCGCACGTATTTCAGGACGCCTAGGGGAAAGGAGAGGCAGGTTCCCCACCGCACGGGGACCGAACCTGCCAGCGCCCGTTCCACAAAATGCCGCAGACGGTACACGCTGTAGAACCTCGCATGGTCGTAGAAAGAACGTTTCCAGAGCCTTTCCGCACAGAGCTTGAAGGTCTCGAGCGAATAACGGTTGGCGGCGCCCAGCAGCACATGCTGCCGGGCAACTCGGAAGGCTTCCCTGAGCGCCGCCACCGGGTCGTTGACGTATTCGAGTGTGCCGATGAGTGCCACGGTGTCGAACTCGTTGTCGTCGAAAGGCAAATCTTCCGCGAACCCCTGGCGCAACGCAACCCGGGGAGCCAGCCTGCGGCGCGCGATTTCCAGCATCGCCGGCGACGCATCGATGCCCGTCAGAATGTGCCCCTCCCGGACAAACCGCTCGAGGAAGAGCCCGGTTCCGCATCCGACTTCCAGGACCCTTTGCGGAGTCAGGGGGCGCCACAGTCTCAGCAGGAGCTCCTGCTCGATGAGAAGTGCAAGACGTCCCGCAGGAGTTTGGGACAACTCCTCGACCATCAGGGCATCTTCGGGGCGAAACACATATCCCACGGACCGCTCCACTCCCGCTATTTGTCCTGTTCCGTGCGAAGGACGGCTCCCGTCGATCCAGAGGTTACCATGTGCGCGTAACGGGCAAGGTAGCCCTGAGTCGTCCTGGGCTCAGGGGCCTTCCATTTGTCGCGACGCGCCTTCAACGTCGCATCGTCGACCATCAGCTCCAGCCTCTTGTTGAGAATATCGACCAGGATTTCGTCTCCTTCCTCAACCAGGGCAATGGGGCCTCCCACCGCAGCCTCCGGAGACACATGACCGATTGCGGCTCCCTGGGTGCCTCCGCTGAAACGGCCGTCCGTGATCAGGGCCACATCCTTGCCCAGTCCCATGCCGATGATCGCGGCGGTGGGTGTGAGCATTTCCTGCATCCCGGGCCCGCCCTTGGGGCCTTCGTAACGGATCACCACCACGTCCCCCGGCTTGATCTTGCCATCCAGGATTCCCCTGGCCGCGTCCGTTTCGCTCTCGAACACCCGCGCCCGGCAGGTTCTTTGAAGCATTTCCGGCGCGACGGCGGACTGCTTCACCACTGCGCCCTCCGGTGCCAGATTGCCGTAGAGAATCGCAATTCCGCCTTCATTGTGATACGGATCGCTGATCGGCCTTATGACGGTCGGATCGTTGTTCTTACTGCTCTCCAGGTTCTTACCGACGGTCATGCCGGTGACCGTCATGGCATCCCTGTGGATGAGGTCACGCGCCACAAGCTCCTTCATTACCGCCTGCACGCCGCCTGCCTGGTCCAGGTTTTCGAGGAAATGAGGGCCCCCCGGCCGCAGACTGCACAAATGAGGGGTGCGCGAACTGAGCGTATTGAACAGCCCCAGGTCGAGGTCGATCCCGGCTTCGCGGGCGATGGCCGGAACGTGAAGCACCGTGTTGGTCGAGCAGCCCAGGGCCATGTCCACCGTTATGGCGTTTTCGAAGGCTTTCTGAGTCGCGATCTGCCTGGGTCGGATATCGGCCTTGATGAGTTCCACAATACGCATGCCCGCAAGCTTGGCAAGGCGCATTCTCGCACCGGTGACCGCCGGAATGGTCCCGTTGCCGGGAAGCGCCAGGCCGAGGGCCTCGGACAGGCAGTTCATGGAATTCGCCGTAAACATCCCCGCGCAGGACCCGCATCCCGGGCAGGCGTAATCCTCCAGTTGTTCCAGCTCTTCCATGGTGATGGTCCCGGCCTTGAAGGAACCGACGGCTTCGAATACCGAGACCAGGTCGACCTGTTTATGCCCCGCACGCCCGGCCAGCATGGGCCCCCCGCTGATCAGGATCGCCGGTATGTCCAGGCGCAGCATTGCCATCAGCATTCCGGGGATGATTTTATCACAATTCGGAACGGCTACCAGACCATCGAAAGGATGAGCCATGGACATGATCTCTACGGAGTCGGCGATCAACTCGCGGCTTGCCAGGGAATACCTCATCCCCGCATGATTCATCGCGATGCCGTCGCACACCCCGATGGTGCTGAACTCGATGGGTGTCCCGCCGGCGAGACGGATCCCCGCCTTCACGGCTTCAGCAACCTTGTCCAGATGGATGTGGCCGGGAATGATCTCGTTGGCGGAGTTCGCGACTCCGATCAGGGGCCGATCAAGCTCGGCTTGAGTGTATCCCATCGCCTTGAACAGCGATCTGTGCGGTGCTTTCTCAACGCCCTTCTTCATTAGATCACTTCGCATCGAACTGTCCTCCTCTACGGTCTGATTTATTCGTCATTCGACGTGTGTATTATTAGTTACTGTATTGTCGAGGGAAATGGCAAGGGAAAAGGCGATGAAAGGATTCTGCCCGACGGGGCGGATGCATCCGGCAGGCAGTCTCTGCTCCTTGCGCCGGATCATCATCTTGCCCGTTCCGTTGAGCCGGTCGTGCTTCTTTTGCATCACCGAAGAGCGAAGCCATGCTCCTGGCGTGGGACGATATGCTCGGGTGCCCCAATCGCTTTTCTTCCGCATCACCTTGCACGGCAGTTTTCATACCAGGTTGCCTCGGGAAGGCGTAAAGCCCTTACCTTGTACCTCTGACCGGCACATTGGCCCGCATGCTCGGGCGGGCACGGCTCTGATCCCCGCCCCGCTCATCGATTCGCAACGCAAGCACGAACGATAGGGTGAGCACGGTCTTATCGTGCCCACGGTTTTTCATTCGCGAAATCACACAAATGAATAACCCGCCTGGCTTCACCCTTGCTCAACCCCCTTCCTTACACCATCAGCGAAACGGAACCGGTCCGAACCCATGGCGCTCCCATCAGGTGTTCCCTTTCGCAACGCATGCCGTATTCGGTTATTCGTAAAGCAGATCTCCGGAACCAATCGATTCGAAAGCGATTTCATTGGAACATTCCGTATTTTCTGTACAATAACTACGTATTTTCTACTTTCCTACCAATTGATGTACAGTCTTTTTGATCCAAAAATGCAGGATTTGCAGCATTTACGCATACAGTGATTTCTTCTATCGTATTTTCCATTAGTCTTCTTCATCAAGTCAGAAATCAGGGAATAACTCTCATGATCCAATGGCTGCTGTGGGGAGATTTCTTCCATAAAACAGATCATGAGCCTTTCTAATCGACTCATCAATGTCAGCTTGAATTTCAATAACCTTCATCCCCTCTCTGATTTCCAAAAGCGACTCTATGCGCGGTTTTGGAACTCTGTTACCAGGTTGCGTTCAAGTCCGAAGTATTGGCCGTGAGGGCATAAAACCCTCTCCTACGTCTGACCGGTATATCGATTTGTAAGGGCAACGTTTATCCACAGCGTCACCTATCGCCGGGCAGGTGTTGTGTGATCTTGAACGCGCTTCCGTATGAGCCGATCGAGCGCCTTTTCTGAGTAAGACATACGAATCTGTGCGGCATCCTGTCGTCATAGAATGAACCACCCGGCGTCAACACGGAAGAGACGGTTCGGGGTCACCTGTTATTCCGGAAAATAACCGCCGGAGTCACCAGGAAAACCACCCTGGCAAAGACGACTGGACAGCGGAAGCTCCTGGAGTAGCTTCGAGCCGACGGCGCTCGCCATATTTTCGGCCGCTTCAGCGTCCGTTGGGGTCGTCCCGCGCCGGGGGGCCGTTGAGGGGGGCGGTGGGCCGGGCGCCTGGCGCTACCCGGAACAAACCTTGTGCAACCAACAAACAAACCAGGCAACCGTCAATCAAGAATGGAGCGAAGCATGGCGGGCAAACCTCTCTCCAACAAGAAGGTGGCGATCCTTGTGGAAAGCCAGTACATCCCGGAGGAACTTCGCACCTACCGCGAGAAGTTCGAGGCATACGGGGCGACGTGTCATTTCGTGTCCCGCCTGTGGGGACAACCCAGCCAGACGTTCATCAGCGAGCTCGAGGACCCTCAGGGAACGCCCGAGACGTTCACGGTGGATATCGATGTGGAATCCGTCAACCCCGAGGACTACGCTGCGGTGATCATGGCGGCCAACTACACGAGTGTGCGGCTGCGCTATTTCAGCCCGCCCCACACCATGCGCGACACCCCGGCCGTGAAGTTCTTCGCCGATGCGATGCGAAATCCCCGGATCGTCAAGGGGGCTTTGTGCCACGGTCTTTGGATTCTCACCCCAACCCCGGAGTTGCTCACGGGTAGGAAGGTCATTTGTCACGAGGTCGTCGCCTCGGACATCGTCAACGCCGGGGCCGTCATCACCCCGTCGACGAGCGGTATCGTGGTCGACCGGGATCTCGTCACCGGTCATTCGAAGAACGAGGCGGGGGGCATGGCGGACGCCATCAAAGAGCTCCTGACGGCCCCCGCGTCGATACCCGACACTCCCCGATTCAATCTGAGCGATGTGAAGCCGGGAAGACGCCGCGTCCTCGTTCTCCTCTCGGAATACGGTTATTGGGGGGAAGAACTGGTCGGTCCGGTGGAGGTGTTCGATGCGGCGGGCTACCGGGCGGATTTCCTGACTCCCACGGGAAAGAGGCCCGTGGCGATCTCGGTGAGTATGAACCCGGACTACATCGATCCGCCGCTGGGGCGGTCCGTCACCTCGAAGAAAGTGGCCGGCAAGACGCGGGAGTGGGACGATCCCTCCACGGTGCAGGGCCGGCGGCTGGAAACGCCGCTTAACCTCACGGAGTGGTTTCCGGATCGGCCATATTGGAGCGCGCCGCAGTTCATCCGCGCTATGGAGCAATACAACAGTGCCCTGGAGCGGGCTTGCCGGGGGATCGAGAACTACGACGCGCTCCTTATCGTGGGGGGCAGCGGCCCCATCTGCGACCTCGCCAACAATCACCGGGTCCACGACCTCATCCTGGGTTTCCATCGGGCGGACAAACCCATCGCGGCGGAGTGCTACGGCGTGGCCTGCCTGGCATTCGCCCGCGAGCTGGAGGATCGGAAAAGCCTCATTTGGGGAAAACACGTGACGGGCCACTGCAAGGAGTACGATTACAAGGACGGTACGGGTTTCATGAAAGCAAGGGGACAGTTCTACGACATCAACATGGGTCCGCCTCCCTATCCTCTGGAGTATATCCTCCGTGACGCCACGGGACCCGAAGGGGGCTTCCACGGCAACGTCGGCAGGGAGACCAGTGTCATCGTGGACTACCCGTTCATCACCGGCAGGTCGACCCCGGATTCCTATCTCACGGGGCAGAAGCTGGTGGAAGTATTGGACGGTGAACCACCGCTCCGGCGCTTCGGCTGGTAGGGATTTGCGAATCGTCGACTGCCGTCCCGATTCGCGACATTGCGACGGCCCCCGGAGCAAGGGGGCACGGCGCGAACCGATCCGGTTTATCCGAACGATCCGATCGGCAGGACGGGAACGACCGCTTTTGCACGCAGCCAGTGCTTTGACAACCAACCTTTTCCTCCTCGCCTGCGAAAGGGAGACCATGAAATCACTCAATCAGAAAATGACGGTGCTCGGAACGGTCGTTGATGTGCAGGACCTCGGTTTTACCCTGCGTCTTCGCACCGGAGACGACCTGACGGTCTGTGTCGGGGCCGGGACTTCGTTCATGGTCCTGAGCAACCTCGACGGCTTGATCTACGATCGTTTTCCCGACCCGGAGAACGTCCCCGTCCTTGCGGGAGACGACGACATCACGAAGGGCATAAAGTACAAAGTCAAAAAGTACATATGCTCCGGGCATAGGATGTACGTTCAGGGTACTTTCTTCCAGACTGAGGGCAACGAACGGTTCGAGGCCCTTGCGGTCCGCCCGTTTCACTACCAGCCTGACAAGTTCCTCTTCGAACACCACACGCATTGGTGGCTGTCGCAAATGGCCACAATGGCCGACCAGTGGCTCCAGAGTCTTTTTGGGGACTCCCGCACCTATGACAAAAGCGATTTCTCCCGCCTCTACCGGACGAATCTGAATATCTACGGGGGGAAGACGGACGACGACATCCAGGACATGGCAACGTTGTCGCGCCTCATCTACGGTCTTTCCTCGGCTTACCTGCTGCTCGGCGACCGGCGCTACCTGGACGCGGCTGCCGCGGGCGTGGATTTCCAGCGGACCGCCTTCCGCTCGTTGAGCCACGACGGGCGCACCATCATCTGGAGTCATGCCCGCAGGAAGCTCGTCAACGGCAACCTGACCTATATTCCCTCTCTGGCCGAATATGACGCAGGCACCATACCGCTGTACGAACAAATCTACGCTCTTGCCGGCATGACGCAGTATTTTCGAATCACCGGGGATCCCGAAGTCCTGGACGACATCATGCGGACGGTCCGCGCGTTCAACACCTTTTTCCTGGACGACAGTGCGCTCGTCCCCGAATATCCAGGAAAGAAGGGGTATTTCAGCCATATCGATCCGGCAACCATGCGAGCCGACTCGCCGGCGCTCGCTCACAACCGCCTCCGCAAGAACTGGAATTCCATCGGCGACCACATTCCGGCCTATCTCGTCAACCTGATTCTGGCTCTGGACCCCCTGCCTCAGGGCGCAGGGAAGGACATTGAGAGGTTCTTGAAAAAGTGCGAGGACATGCTGGACCTCACCACGGACCTCATCATCGAGAAGTTTCCGGAAGTCGGTTGTCCCTACGTCAACGAACGGTTCTTTGCCGACTGGACACCCGATCATGGCTGGCAATGGCAGCAGAACCGGGCCATCGTGGGCCATAACCTGAAAATTGCGTGGAACCTCACGCGCGTGGCCAACTACTACGGATACAAAGGACAGGATCAGAAGGCCAGGCGCGCGATGCAACTGGCCGAGCAACTCGGGAAAGCCATGATCGACGCCGGCCTGGACAAGGTGCGCGGCGGATGTTTCGATGCCGTGGAGCGCAAACCGAGGAACCCCGGGGAGATCCAGTTCGTCTGGGGAAACCACAAGGACTTCTGGCAGCAGGAGCAAAATGTTTTAGCCTACCTCATACTGCACGGCTACACGGGAAACAACCTCTACCGCGATCTCTTCCGGGACGCCGCCGCTTGGTGGAACACGTTTCAGTTGGATCGGGACAATCGCGGCGTCTTCTTCAGGGTCAGCGACAACGGCGACCCGTTCATTTCCGGACGCGGCATGGCGGGTTTCGACATCGCAGGCTACCACTCCTTCGAGCTCAACTTCCTGGCTCACATCTACCTGAGAACCTACGTGTATTCGGGGGCGGGCGTGGCGACAAAGGACGACCGCTCGGAAGCGGGAGCGGACTTCTGCCTCTATTTTTGGCCCGCCGAGCGGAGCCAGATCCAGTCGCTGAACGTGCTGCCCGATTTCATGAGCCCGGGGGTCCTCGACATCACCAGCATCAAAGTGAACGGAAAGGAGCGCAAGTTCATGGCTCAAGAGGACTTCCAGATCCCGCTTCAGCCCGATGAGCTCGGCAAAGAGATCGTCGTCAGTTTTCGGTCCGCTCGGCTGCACAAACAGTGAGTACGCCGCCGGATCCGGAACGATTCGGGCCGGGGGATGGACGGCTCATCCAGGGCGCAACACGAGCGGCTCCTGACCTGCGCCGGAGTCGGCCCGATGCTTCGTCCCGTTGCCTGATCTCGAAAGCCGGGCGTGGCGCAGCACAGCGTGGGGACTTGCGCCGGATTCGAGCCGGGGGTTTTTCGCGCCTGGCAGAGGAGAGAAACAATGTCTTGGATACCCGTTCATTTCACTTATCATGTGGGCCTGAAAGGCGGCATATTCCGCAATGTCAGGCTGGTGGGCAGCTGGGATGCAAACGGCAGCCATTCCGACCAATGGACCGGCGTTCCCATGCGGGAAGAGCTTTCGGACAGCGGTTGCCCCTGCTTCAGGGCCACCGTGAACCTCAAGGGTGACCAAAGCGGGTGGACCTTCGGCTGGGGCGTTTTGCTGGACGGCCCGGGAGGGGCCAATCGATGGGGCATCACCACGGAAGTGCACGACCGCAACTCGTCGGAGCGGTTCCGCAAATTCCAGCTCAAAGGTCCCGAACAGATCCAGGAATACTACCTGACCCACTGCCGCAGCCTGGGGGCCAATAAACTCCATCGTCCCGGCGGCGGTGAGCCGGCCGTTCGCTTTGCCGTCTGGGCGCCCAACGCGATCAACGTTGAAATAGTGCGTGGGGACGCCGCCACGGGCTACATTGACGACAACGGCACGGGGGCACTGGCCGCATTCCCGATGCACAAGGAGATGGTCGACGGAACGTGGACCGGGATATGGCGCACCGACGACGCTTCAAAGGGTCTGGAGAGCTTTGCGCAGTTCGATCATACGCCCTACATGTTCAGGATCACCAAGGATGACGATACCGTCTGCTACCGGACGGACCTCTATTCCAGGTGCCAGATCGGGAGCGGCAAAAAGAATCCCGAGGGGAATAGATACGAGGGCAGCCCGACCGGGCTGGCCGGGTCGGTGAGCTGCTCGGTGGTGGTCGATCCCGAGCGCGTCACCGAGCTGTTCGATGAGCCTTTTCCACAGAAACGATGGCTGGACGCGGACGAGTTCTGGAAGAACGAGTTCGATCCGCTACGCCCGGTGCCGACACGCATCGACGACATGGTCATCTACGAAATGCACGTTCCTGGGCTGGGATGCGGGAAAACGGACGCCGCCGGAGAGCCATTCACGGGGGATCTGAAGGATGCCGTGCAGATGCTGGACTACCTGGTCGACCTCGGCGTCAACGCCGTGGAAGTCCTGCCGATGAATGAATTCGAAGGATGGGCGGCCTGGGGCTACGCGACATCCCACTATTTCGCCGTCGAGTACGCCGGGGGAGGGCGCGATCAGTTCAAGCACTTCGTGCGCGAATGCCATCGGCGCGGCCTTGCGGTGCTCCTGGACGTCGTCTACAACCATTACGCGCACAACGCCGAAAGAGCGGAATGGATGTACGATTCCAATCGCCACGAGAAGAACATCTACTACTGGTACGAGGGAATCCCGTCCGACTATCCCGACTACGAGCACGCCGCCGGCGATCCGACGCTCGATCCCCGCAAAAGGCCCGCTTCCGGTCACGGCGGGTACGTCGACAACATGTCCACCGGCTATGCGCCCCGGTTTTGCGAGGAAATGGTGCGCAAGATGTTCATCAGCAGCGCCGCGGCCCTGGTGCATGAATTCCACGTCGACGGATTCCGGGTGGATCAGACCACCTCCATCCACAGCTACGCCGTGGTCCATGCCAACGGCCGCGCCGCTGACGATGCCCGGATTTTCGGGGCCAAGTTCCTTCGAGAGCTCACGCGCACCCTCAAACTGATCAAGCCCACGGTCATGCTCATCGCCGAGGACCATTCCGGATGGTCCGCCGTGACGGAACCGCCGGACAAGGGCGGCCTGGGGTTCGATGCATACTGGTATGCCGATTTCTATCATCACCTCATCGGCGATACCGACAAGGGCTCCGACTACGCGAAACTCATCAAGACCTGCGGCTTTGGCGACGACCGCCCCCTGGCCATCGATTATTTCGTCGGCGCGCTGCGGCATGCGGGCAACCGTACCGTCGTATACCACGAATCCCACGACGAAGCCGGAAACGCGAAGTTCTCGGGGCGCACCATCGCCGTGGCCGTCAACCGCGCGACTCTTTCCGGGGAGACGAGGCGCTGGGCCGAAGCGCGCTGCCGCCTGGCCTGCGGCCTGAACATGCTGTCTCCGGGAGTTCCCATGTTCTTCATGGGAGAGGAGGTTGGGTTTCAGAAGGATTATCCGTACGATCTCTTTCTGAGCCAACGGGAGGATTTTCTACGCGAGCGCGGCGGCAACGGAGCAAACCTGTTCAGGTTCTACCAGGATATTATCAAGCTGCGTCGCAGAAAACCCGCGCTGCGAACGGCCGAGCTCGTTCCGCTGCACGTCCGCAACGACAACCGCGTGCTGGTGTTCAGACGTTCTCTTGAAAACGAGCACTTCGTCGTCTTCGCCAGTTTCAACAATTTCGCATTTGCGGACGGCTACCGCGTGAACGAGGCCGAAATCCCCGATGGCGCCTGGCGGGAGATCTTCAACAGCGACGCGGCCGTCTACGGCGGCAGCAACGTCGGCAACGGCGGGATGGTGCGTCAGTCCCGATACGGCTCAATGGATGCCGTCATCCCCGCAAACGGATTCGTCGTTTTCGAAAGGCTGTAGCGGAGCACCGGGTAACGCCCGGGCGACGTGAACGAGCCGGGCGTCACCCGCGGCAGGACGAGGCGGCGGCGGATTCTCCCCCCGATTCACGGGCCTGCCGTGAAAGACGAGGGATATCCGCCGACATCCGAATGCCGATTTGGCATCGCTCGATCCGGCGGCATCGTGAGGCCGCGGGACGCCGTTCCAATCCGCTGGTCGTGGTGGGCTCGGCCGGACTGCGCCCACCCGGCAACCCGATCCTCTCACACACGATTCCCTGGTTTCGAACCCCGCGCCTTGTACGCTCTCCCTCCCGCATTCCCATCGTCGCCCGGATACTATTTGACAATGAATAGTGCAATTTTTATAATCTCGAAGATTATAAGAGACTTTGTGAGACTTTTTATATGACCGGTACGGGAGGAAGGTCCAATGGAGCCGGAGCGTCAAAAAGCCCTGTATCCAATCGGTATCGTCGCTGAATTGTTGAACATTCATCCTCGGACACTGCGCATCTACGAACAGGAAGGATTGATCAAACCGGCCAGACGCGGTGGAAAGCGTTTCTACTCGAACATTGACCTCCAATGGCTGCGGTGCCTTCGCAAATTGCTGACCGATGAGGGACTCAACATTGCGGGCATAAAGAAACTGCTGACGATAGCCCCCTGCTGGAGCATCCGGGACTGCGACGAGGAAACGCGCAAGCAGTGCCCGGCCATCCTGAATTTCCCGGTGCCCTGCTGGGAGTTGAAACCTCGCTGCTGCAAGGATTCCGATCTGGCGTGCCCTGATTGCGAGGTTTACCGGCACAAGATGGACCGGGTGATCATGCTGAAATGCCCGGATTCGGGCGCGGAAAAGACGTGAGCCGCTTCACCCGGGCCGCGGCCTGCGGAGAGTGGGGATCGTGAGAATCGCACGCACGATATCCCCGACCGCGGATTTGGCCGCGGCCGGGCGCGGTTTGGTGAAAGGATAAAGGTCAGGACGTGAGGACGATTTTTGGCCCGGTGCCGTCCCGTCGCCTGGGAAGGTCTCTGGGGATCGATGTCATTCCCCCGAAAACGTGCAGTTACAATTGCGTCTATTGCGAATCGGGGCTTACCACGCATCTCACGGTGAAGCGGCGGGCCTTTGTCCGGCCTGAGGATGTCCTTGCGGAGCTGGGAGAGTATTTCCTGGAGCATCCCGGAGGCGCCGACGCGCTGACGTTTTCCAGCGCGGGCGAACCGACGCTTTACGAGCCCCTGGAAGAGCTGGTCCGTGCCGTAAAGGAAGCCTACGCGTCCCTGCCTCTGATCGTGCTCACCAACGGTTCGCTGCTGTGGCATCCGGAAGTGCGCCGCGCCCTGCTGCGGGCCGACCGTGTCGTCCCGTCCGTGGACGCGATATCGGACGAAGCCTTCAAGTGCGTCAACCGGCCCCACCCCGAGCTCGATAACGATTCGATTCTCGACGGTCTGCGAGCGTTCCGCAAGGAGTATAAAGGGCAGTTGCATGTCGAGGTGATGCTGGTCTCGGGCCTGAACGACAACCGGGCGGAATTGCTGCGACTGAGCCGTTTTGTCGAGGAATTGGGACCGGACCGCGTGGAGCTCAACACGGTCGTTCGCCCGCCAGCGCAATGGGGGACGACGGGACTTTCCGCGGAGCGGATGAAAGAATGCGCAAGCTTTTTCCCGGCCGGAAAAACCGATGTGATCGGCAGTTTCCAGCGCGCGGAAGGGCAGGGGCAGGACCCCGACCTGAGCGGACGCATCCTGGAGCTGGTTTCCAGGCGGCCCTGTTCCATGGAGGAAATGGCGGCATCCCTCGGCGTACCCGAGGTTGAGCTGCGGCGGGCCGTCATGTCGCTCGAAGCCGACAACCGCCTCACGCGCACCCTCTTCAACGAAATCGAATTCCTGTGCTCGCCCGGGTGCAGGAGGTGAGCCGACTTTTATGGGTTTGCGTTCAAGATGATACTCTAAAAGCGTGGGGGACGTATCCCCCCCACCCCCTCGCCGCTTCGCGGCTCCGTGTGGCGCTGCGGCGGCGGCCTTCGGCCAGTCGCCGACAGCGCCGAGCGCTCGGCCTCACGCGCTTGCGCGTGTGGCCGAAACTTGGGGGGTACGGTGGAATCATTCCTCCGCTCTTTTGTGCTTGAAAGATCCATCTTGAACGCAACTTCGTATTACATGGACGGCACGGCCCCGCTATTGCGCGCGCACATCCGACTTGGACGGCGGCGGCACGGAGAGAACCTCCACCGGTCGTTCCGGGATGGTGCGGGCAATCAGCGTGTGCGCGAACAATTCCTTCGCCAGGTTGCGGACGTCGGCCGGACCGACTGCCTCAACTTCTTTGAGATATTCCTTGTCGTATTGCCAGCCCAGCCCCAGCACCTCGTTTATCGCCGCACTCCCGGCCTGTGCATCGAGGCTTTCCATGTGCAGCCGGTGAGCGGTGACAATCTGGCTCTTCGCTTTTTCCAGTTCGTCCGCGGGAACGGATTCCCTGGCCAGAAGGCGCAGGTTGTCCAATATGATTCCCTGCACTTTGTCGAGGTTGGCCATGGTGGTTTGAGTGATCACGCCGAAGTAACCGGCATTATTGCCATAGAACGGAAATGCCCCGACCACGTAAACCAGGTCCTGCTTTCCGCGCAGTGCTTCGAATATCCTCCCGCCGGGGTTGCCCGCCCCCGAGAGAACGGCGTCCAAAACGTCGAGTGTCGCCCGCCTGGAATTCCGGATGGCAAACCCGTTGGTGCCGACAAACAGAGCGGCAGAGCCTTTCTCGTTCTTCTTCTCGACCACGCGGTTCGAGGAGATTTGCGTCGTTTCATCAGGCAGTTCGGGGTTTTTCACTTCTCCCGGTTCCCAGGTCCCGAACAACTGTCGGATCCGCTCCGACGTTTTTTCGGCGTCGATATCGCCGTACACGGCGAGCACGGCCTGCCCGGGATTCACCACGCGTCGGTGGAACCGGAGGAGGTCGTCCCTGGAAATGGATTCCACCGATTCGCGGGTCCCCAGACGGTCGTTGCGATAAGGCGATTTCTGAAAGTAGTCCTGCTTGAACAACCGCACGATCTCCGCCTGCCAGCTCTCGTCCATCCTTTGGATGGCGAGGAGCGTGTCCTGGCGTTTCTTCTCGATTTCCTCCTCCGGATATTGGGCGTTGCGCACCATGTCCGCAAGGATGTCGAGCGCCGTGTGGAAGTCTTCTTTCAGGACTTTGATCGACACGTGATACGTGTTGTTTTCGGACTGCGTCTCGATACTGCCTCCGACATCCTCGATACTCTGCAAAATCTGCTGCCTGGTGCGGGTCAGCGTTCCCGAGGTCATCAATGCGGAGGTGAGGGAGGCGATCCCCGGTTTGTCCCCGTCTTCGAGCATCAGCCCTCCCAGGCCGTACAGATGCATGGTGACCATGGGAAGCGAGTCGTCCCGTTTGAGCAGGACCTTCAGCCCGTTGTCGAGCTTGCTCATGTGAGCGGGCGAAGCTTCCCGAGGCGGACACGTCGTCGTGTCCGGCGTTGCCGCCGCCTGCCGGGACAGCGGTTTGGTTGCCGCAACATTGATTCGGTCCATGATCAGATATCGTTGCGCCGCCGAGCGGATGTCCTCGGGCGTCAGGCGGCGGATTTCCTCCACATACGTGTCGTCATAATAAGGGTCTCCGGTGCTGAAGTAGGAGCTGCCCAAAGAGGCCGCGATGGAAGAAACGGTTTCATTGCTGAAAACGTGACTGGCCATGGCGGTCTTCTTTGCCTTCTCCAGCTCTTTCATCGGTACGAGGTCCCGCTTGAAAACCTCGATCTCCTCCCCGAGCTGGGAGAGTACTCCCGGCCACTCATCCGGGGGCAGTGTGAAGGAAACGATGAACTGGCCTTTGGTGTAGGATGGGGTCCAATTGGAGGCGCTCACGCTGAGCACCTTGTTTTCCATGTCCTTGAGGCGGCAGTGGAGACGGCAGGTTTCTCCCCCTCCCAGCAGGAGAGACAGCACGTCGAGGGCGTACATGTCCTGGTGATTCAAATCCACGGACGGGAACCCGACCATGGCCTGGGTAAGTCTGGCGACGGGGATTTCCTTTTCCTGGCGGCGTGTCGTCGACTGTGCCGGCTCGACGGGCACGGCGTCGAACTCGCCAGCCGTTCCGAGAAAATCCTTCGTCTTGTCGACGACAAAGGACAGCACTGCTTCGGGGGAAATGTTCCCGGCCACCACGACGACTATGTTTTCGGGTTGATAGCGTTGGGCATAGTAGTCGAGCAACGCCTGTCGATCCAGACGCACGAAGACTTCCTCGTAACCGATGACCGGGTTCCTGACGGGGCTGACCTGGTAGGCGGTTCTGAGGAAAAGCTTCCAGAGCTCGTTGCTTGGATTGCTTTCCCCCATCTTGATCTCCTGCTGGATCACGGGCTTTTCCCGCGCGACCTCCGAGGGCTCCAGAGTGCATTCGGAGACGTAGGCAAGAAGAAGGTCCAGGGCTTCCTTCCAGTGTTCCGCCGAAGTGTTGATGTAGTATACGGTGCGGTCGTGGCTGGTGTAGGCGTTGGAATTGCCGCCGATCTTTTTCAGCCGCTCTTTCGCCTGGTCCTCGGTGAATGAGCGGGTCGTGCCGCCTGAGACGACGTGTTCGAGATAGTGGGATAGACCGGACTTGAGGTATTTCCCTTCGTAAATTGAGCCCGCTCGGACGAAGACCTGGGCCGAGACCACGTCGTAGTTCGGTTTCTGACTCATGAGCAGTGTCAGGCCGTTTTTCAAGACGACGAAAAGGTCGCCGGGTTTGGACGACAGGATTCGTTGCACGGAGGGTTGAAGCGGGGGCGGCAGCGAAGGACAGATTTGCGCCGCGGCACAGCGTGTGACGACACCCGGCCCCAGGAGTGAAAGGGCCACGCAGATTCCGAACAGCAGTCTACAGATCATGGTGCAAGCTTTCCCTTTTTCGCCGGTTATCCATGCTGGCCCGCAATCCCGCGATCTTTGTTCATCCCGGGTCCGTCACGGGGTTCAAGCACGCCGGAAGACAGTGCCTGACGGGCCCTTCAGTAAACGGGAGGCCGTTTTTCAAATTTTAATTATATCCCGCCCGTCAATAGACCAGCCGGAGCGCGTGCCTTCTCGTCAGCCCCGGCCTCTGCCGGCTGTCGTGGACGCGGCCGGGGGATTCAGGAAAAAGCGCCGGATTGGATCAGCTTGCACAGGTGGCGACCGTGATGCACCCGGCCGGCAGGGGTTAGCCATGTCGAGGGAGGGCGCTCCATCCGCACCAGATACCAACAAGTGCCCGCGCGTGCCCACTCAAAAACCATATCGTCCAAACCTGCGGTCTTCATGAGATCATGGGTGGACCTGAAAACCGCAGCCTCGGCTCTGCCACGCCCGGCAGCGCCCTTTCGGGATCCGGTGTGACCATGGACGCCTGGCGACCCCGCGGCGGTGTCGCTCCCTCCGGACAATCGGGTTGCCCGTGCATCGCCGGTCCGCATCGTTTCAATGTCCACCGGCTCCCATCCGGCCTCCTCGTTTCCTCCGCCGCACAGCCGCAGCGCGCCGGCGCATGCGTCGCCGACGCAGATCAGGCGCAACCGATCATCCCATGCCGGGATCTCTTGAATCACGACAGGGTTGAAGCCCCGACACGCCATGCCCAAATCGTCAGCGTTGCGCACGATTCGGGGCGGGGATGAGACATGTCCGGGCCCCATGGCGAGGAAAGGGTATTCGAACCCTTCGAGGATATGGCGTTTCTGCCGCGATCCATAGTAGAACCGGGTACGGGGGTGAGGGATTCCCAGGTAGCGGATGAGCAGTTCCTGTTGCAGCCGCGAGCGCTGGAAACGATAGGTGGATGGGCTGGGAAACGTTCTTTTGCCGGTGGCTTCCAGAACATCGACAAACCGGATGGAGGGGAAGAAGACCACCCTTGCCTCGCGAAGCAGGTCTCGCTCCTCGGCCGAATAGGCGCCGATGGATTCCCTCAAACCAAGCGTCAGAACGGCCGCGCATGACTCAAGGCCGCGGGCGAGGGCAACGTAAACGGGGCGTGCGGCGGACAGTGATTGTCTTTCCATACACGGAATCACAATTGATCGCGGAGTTCTCCCGGACATCGCGCCGGCAACCGTGCCTGGACCCTCCGAAGGAGGCCGGGCCGACCCTGCCCGGTGTCCGCCGGAGGGCGACGCACGGCAGTCCGATGCCGCCCTTCAAACCGTCCCCAGGGATCAATTGAGGCTGGGGTTGAGAAGCACATCGGGGTGAACCCCGTAATTGTAGCTTCTCATTCGGAAGAAGTTTTCCAGCAGGCCGATCTTGTGATCGACGTAATCGTAGATCTTGAACTTGCTTTCCGGGTTGCTGCCGTTCTGGAACAGGTCCCGGATGGCGAGCGCAAGGTTTTTCCTGAAGTAAAGGGGCACAGCCAGGACGAGGGTTTTAGAGCTCAGCGCCTGCGAGCATCGGGTGAGCGTCTGCGCCGTGACGAATACGGCCTGAGGATCTTCGGACACCGGCATCTGCGGACAGGGCGGGCTGTCCGTCTCACCCCCCTCGGGTTCCGCGGCCCTGTACTGAAAGACCGAAATGCCGCGCCTCTTGAGTTCCCCTCCCAGCGTGTCCTCCTGCTCTTCGCCCCCGGAAAGAACGATCAGGGGATGAGGGCTCTTTCGAAGCTCGGCTTCGATGTCGTCGGCGATGATCCGGTTTCGTTTCTCGTCCGTCATGAGCGCCTGCAGCATGGTGGGGTAATCCGCGCGCGAGCTGTACGGGTATTCGAAATCGGTCTGCCTCGTGACCACATGAGCGTGGATGATGCCTCGCCCTTCGCGGGCATCCTTGTCATTGATGGTATAGACCACATCGCCGACGTAATAATAGACGAGCCGGGACAAGCGGTCCTTTCTCTGGGTGGTGTTGGTGAGTCCCAGGATATACCGGCAGTCGAAGTTGGGAATCAGGTTGGTCAGTATCTTCGATGGGCAGCGCTGGCACTCGTCCACGATGAGGTATCCCACATGCTCCCACAACTTGCGCCAGTACCGTATGACCTCCCCGGTGTGTCCGATGGTGATGTATTTTCCGATCTGGTGCACGCCCGTGGAAAACATCCCGACCTCGGAGCTTGGTATCTGCAGGAAGTTTTCGATTTTGGTCAGCCATCCTTCCAGCAGATCCAGCTTGGGAAGAAGAATGAGCGTCGGTTGACGACGCTGGGCGATGGTGTACAGGGCGATCACCGTCTTGCCGCTCTTGTGTCCCCCGACCAGGGTCCCGCAGTCGTGATCGAGCACCGCTTCGGCGGCATCCTGCTGGTAAGACTTGAGTTCTCCGTGGAATTCGATGGGCAGCGGTTCGAACGTACGCCTCCTGTCCACGATGCGGTATGGCTGCTGAAACTTCTTGCACAGATCCACGAACTGGTCGAGGAATCCCCGCGGCAACAGGTAGTGACGTCCTTTCTGCCGCAGGCAGCTGATCTGCGGTGGAATATTTCCTATCCATTCCCCTCTGTTGTGCCGCATCTCATAGTCCGGATTCGTGAACACAAGGCGCTCGTGCAGCTTGCGCTCCAGCAACGGCGACAAACCTTCCGCGGGAATCTTTATCCATTCCGCGACCAGTATGTTCAGCACCTTTACGAACATCAGAAAAAACCTTTCATGAATATGGGATCAACTCGAGTGTGTCATTCACGGAATTTGCCAAACCTTGTCCGCCAGGCGCGATCAAAGCACGAATTGCTTCCTCAAGTTTCGTGCGAATCGGGGCGTAACCGCCCCCACCTGGAAAAGAAATCGGCATTGCGGAGACAATCCGGTAGAGTGGATGCAACCGTGCTCCAACGCGCGGGCGCTCTCGCGAACCCGTCCGGGGTGTTTCGAAATCCGGGAGGGGGCCACGGGAACCCTTCGGGTAGACACCCACGCCTACCTGTCCGCTCCGTGACGGTCCTTTTCACATGGCACAGGAATCATCGGTTCGATCAAAAATCTCGATGTCGTACTTGCGCTCAGTCTGGTAAAACCGAAAACAAACTCCGTTTCCCCTTCGGTCCACCGATCCCGTGGAGGGACGGGAGCAGCGGACTGTGTACCTGCACCCGCCACGCTCGCCCGAGCCGAAAACCTTCCTTCTTCGGATCGCCGGCGTCTCGGATCGAATGCCGCAACGCAGAAACTACTGTTTGACACCCGATCTCAATTTCAATACGTTATACGTATCCTAACTCAGGCGACAGGCTTTTAGAATGATTAATAATTCAAAAATATCTCAATTGAAAGAAAAAAAGGACTCACTATGACAGATCAGGGCCTCGACCATCTCCAGATCATGGGGCAGTTGGCCAGAGAATATGAACAAAAAACCCGGGAACTTGAAGAAATCGTCCAACAGGCCGATCCTTCCATGTTACTGCGCCAGGTCAAGCTGCGGGGTGAGCTGACCACGGATCGATTCAGAGCGGCCCAGATGTTTCTGCTGACTTCTCTGGCATCGGTCTCCGACATGGAACGCAAAGAAGATGAACCCCTGAAGGCCATCATCGTGCTCAGCCGGTGTTTCGACGAAATGCGGATCCTTTTCCAATGCCTTCTCGACCGCCAGGCGATCGCCGCACCCCGGGGCGAGGCCCCGCACGTTTCCTGATGGCGGAGCTCCGGCAAGCCACCGTATGCGCGCCGCAGGACCGCAGGTTGGGAACTGCCGGAGGTGATGCCGTCAGGGGATCCCCCCCTTGCTGATAAGAATCATCAGCTTTCCGGGGTGCTTCAGCCGACCCGCCTGCCATTCCCCCTGTTCCCCGGTGCCGCAGAACAGGTCCACTCGTCCGGGTCCCTTGATCGCACCTCCGGTGTCCTGATTCAAAACCCAGCGATGGAGCGGTTCCCATCCGAGCACGTTGCCCCATTCATCCAGGCGGGGCTTTTGTGTTTCGAGAAAGCACGGCGCGCCGGAGGGGTGGAACTGCGGGTCGGTTGCGATGGAGCGTCCGGTGGTCAAGGGCACGTTGATGCTTCCCATCGGCCCTTCCTTGACCCATTGAAAGAACACGTAGCTTTCATTGTGCCACAGGATCTCCTCCATCACTTCCGGATGTGCCCGCAAATAGGCGCGAATCGCCTGCATGGACATTTCATCGGCGGTCATCACGCCCCTGTCGATGAGCACCTTGCCGATGCTCCTGTACGGGCGTCCGTTCGCTCCCGCGTACCCGATTCGCCGGTATCCCCCGGGCATGCGGAGCATCCCGGAACCCTGCACATGAAGAAAGAAGGCGTCCACCGGGTCGGCCAGCCACGCCAGTTCGCTTCCCCACCGGTCGAGAGCCTTCTCTCCGTCGATCTGTGCCCGCGTAAAGTAGGGAACGACCTTGCGCTCGTTCAGCCGTCCGATCAGGCGGCCCGTGGGGAATTTCACGGGATCGAAGGAAGGCAGATCGATGGTCAGCAGGTCGGGGGGAACCCCGTAGAGCGGATGGCGGAAAGTCCCGTCGCGCCGGCTGCGGGCTTCCAGGATGGGCTCATAGTAACCCGTGACGAGGGAAGGGCGGTCCGGTGGGGCGATGAGGAATACGTCGAAGGCGGCGGCAATGGTTTTCCTGTCGAGACGCTGAGCCCGGCAGAGCTCGAGGAAGCGTTGCAGAGTGGATTTGAGCAGGTCCGCGCGGACCTGCACTTCACCCAGTGAATACAGGCGGTCCGCGGGAACCCGGTCGAAAAACTTCATGCTCCGTTCAGCGGCCGTGAGCAGCGAGGCCGCATCCATGTCGTCGCTGAAATCGGGGAGTTGCTCCTCCGGCAGGCGTTGCAACACGGAGACCGCGGTCGGTTTGGGTGCGGGCTGCGGTGTGCAGCCCGCGAACAGCACCAAAGCCGCAAAAGCCAGGGAGAGAATTTTCGGCAACATATCCGGAGCCGCGCTGCTCGGTTTACGCCCCGGGCACATGGTCTACGTGCCCATTTCCCATGAGTGCAGGTAAGCGTCCTGCTCCGGGGTGAGCGTGTCGATGGCCACGTTCATGGAAGCCAGTTTCAACTTGGCTATATTCTTGTCGATTTCCATTGGCACCCGGTAGACCTGTTTTTTCAGGGTCGTGTGGTGTTTGACCATGTGCTCGGTGCACAAGGCCTGGTTGGCGAAACTCATGTCCATCACGCTCGACGGGTGGCCTTCGGCGGCGGCCAGGTTGATCAACCGTCCTTCGCCCAGAACGTAGATCCTCCGGCCGTCCGCGAGCTTGAACTCTTCGACGAAATCCCTTATTTCGCGGCGGGCGACAGCCATGGAGGCGAGTGCATCGAGGTCGATTTCAACGTTGAAGTGGCCGGAATTGCAGACGATCGCGCCATCCTTCATCAACGCGAAATGCTCCCTGCGTATGACGTGAATGTCCCCGGTGAGCGTGCAGAAGAAATCGCCCACGACGGCGGCCTGTTCCATGGGCATCACCTGGTATCCGTCCATGACCGCTTCGAGCGCCCGGAGCGGATCCACCTCCGTAATGATGACCTTGGCGCCCATTCCGGAGGCCCTCATGGCAACGCCTCTGCCGCACCACCCATAGCCGCTCACCACAAAGCCGGAACCCGCCAGGAGACGGTTGGTGGCCCGGACGATGCCGTCCACCGTGCTCTGCCCGGTGCCGTAACGGTTGTCGAACAGGTGCTTGGTGCTGGCGTCGTTCACGGCGATGATAGGATACTGAAGGACGCCTTTGTCCGCCATGCTGCGCAGACGGATCACCCCGGTGGTCGTCTCTTCGGTGCCGCCCAGTATGCCCTGGAGCAGCTCCCGGCGGTCCGAGTGCAGGGTGCTCACCAAGTCCGCCCCGTCGTCCATGGTAATGTGCGGGGAGTGCCTGAGCGCCGAATTGATGTGCCTGTAGTACGTGTCCTTGTCTTCCCCCTTGATGGCGAAAACGGGAATCGAGTCGTTCACCACCAGGGATGCGGCCACGTCGTCCTGGGTGCTCAACGGGTTCGAGGCGCAGATGCGCACCTCCGCTCCTCCGGCTTTGAGCGTCTGGGCAAGAGACGCGGTCTCCGTGGTGACATGCAGGCAGGCGGCTATCCGTGTTCCCTGGAGAGGCTTTTCGGCTGCAAATCGCTTGTAGATGGAGCGCAGCACCGGCATGGATTGCGCAGCCCACTCGATGCGAAGCTTCCCCTTCTCTGCAAGCCCCGGGTCTTTGACGTCGAATTCCATGTATCCTCCTCAAAAAATGTCGCAGGTTCAAATAGCAAAACAGGGCAGCCGGAAGGTTCCCGAAAGGCAGGGAACCGAAGGAGCCCTGTAGGTTTGCGCACCCGGCCCTCCGTGACCGGTGAATGCACCGTGCCGTTCGCTTTCGATCCGCGCAAATTCGCAACGGACCTTCCGATCCGGGGGATGAACGGGCTAGATGCCCGCCAGTTCGCGGATCGGCTCGACCATGTCGATCTTTTCCCACGTGAAATCGGGATCGTTCCGACCAAAATGACCGTAGCAGGCGGTCTTCTTGAAGATCGGACGAAGGAGCCGCAGCTGCTTGATCATGTTGGCGGGTTTGAAGCTGAACAGTTTCCTGACGATTTCGGCGATGCGGTCGGACGGAATCTTGCCGGTGCCGAATGTGTCGATCATCAGGGACACGGGCTCCGCGACTCCGATGCTGTAGGCGACCTGCACTTCGACCTTGTCGGCGACTCCCGCCGCCACGATGTTCTTGGCCACGTAGCGCGCCATGTAGGAGGCGGTGCGGTCGACCTTGCTGGGATCCTTTCCGGAAAAGCAACCGCCTCCGTGGCTGCCCTGGCCGCCATAGGTATCGGCAATGATCTTTCTTCCGGTCAGCCCGCAGTCACCCATCGGCCCGCCGATCACGAACCTCCCCGTGGAATTGATGAAGTACTTGGTCTTGTCGTCGATCAATTCGGGCGGAAAGACCTTCTTGATAACCTCCTCGATGATCGATTCCCGGATCATCGAATAGGACACGTTGGGAGCATGCTGGGCGGCGACGACAATGGTGTCGATCCGCTTCGGGCGATGGTCGTCATATTCGACCGTCACCTGACTCTTGCCGTCCGGCCTGAGGAATTCCAGGACGCCGTTCTTTCGCACTTCCGCCAGCTTGCGGGTAATCCGGTGGGCGTAGTAGATGGGCATGGGCATGAACACCGGGGTTTCATTGCAGGCAAACCCGAACATGAGACCCTGGTCCCCGGCGCCCTGTTCCTCGAACAGCCCCTCACCGGGGTTCACGCCCTGAGCGATATCCGGGGACTGCTTGTCGATGCTGGTGATCACGGCGCAGGTGGACCAGTCGAAACCCATGGAGGAGTCGTTGTAGCCGATTCCCTTGATCGTGCTGCGGATGATGTCCGGGATATCCACCCACGAGGACGTGGTGATCTCGCCGGCGACGAAGGCGAGACCGGTCGTCACGAGGGTTTCACAGGCGACGCGCCCTGTTTTGTCCTCGGTGATGATCGCATCGAGAATGGAATCCGAAATCTGATCGGCGACCTTGTCGGGATGCCCCTCTGTGACCGACTCTGAAGTGAAAAGAAAACTGCTCATGGACATTGGAAATTCTCCTCCTTTGAATGATGCAGGGCGCCGATCACGGGAACGCAACCGAGTCTGCCCGCGGTACGGATCGTTCGCGGGACGGCTTCGGATCTCCCCGGTCTGTGATGCCGCTTCAACTCAAGCATGCTTTCAATCCCTGCGACAGAGGCCGGTTGTCTCCGTCGAGCAGGACGACCTTCGGTTGATGACGCGCGATTTCGGCTTCGTCGTAATGCGCGTACGTTGCGATGATGATCAGATCCCCGGCGGCTCCCATTCTGGCAGCCGCCCCGTTGAGACAAAACACGCAGCTGCCCGGGGGGCCGGCGATGGCGTACGTGTCGAACCTGGCGCCGTTGAAGACGTTGTAAACCTTGATCTGCTCGTAGGGCAGAATATCGGCTGCCTTCATCAGGGTTTCGTCTATGGTCAGGCTTCCTTCATAGTGAAGGTTTGCTTCGGTGACCCGCGCGCGGTGGATTTTGGATTTAAGCATCAGTCTTTGCATGATCGTGTCTCCTGAATGTGAGATAAAGCTGTTGGAGCGTTCCGTTCGGCTAGGCCGCCGGCCGCAGAATGCAATTGTCGATGAGCCGCGTGGTCCCCACGAAGACCGCAAGGGCCAGCAGCGACGGACCATCCACACTGCCGACTTCCTCCATGGTCGCGGGGTCACGCAACTCCGCGTAATCGATTCTGACTTCGCCTCCGGCGTCCAACAACTCCCTCACTTCCTTCAGGATGACGGACCCGTTTCTTTCCCCCAGTGCAACCCGCGCTCGGGCCGCTTTGAGCGCCCGGCTCAGGCGCAACGCCAACGGCCGCTGCTCGGGCGTCAGGTACTTGTTCCGGCTGCTCATCGCCAGGTCGTCCGGTTCCCGGACGATGGGATGCCCCAGGATCTCGATATCCAGGTTGAGATCCTTGACCATGCGCCGAATTGTCACCAGCTGCTGGTAATCCTTCTCTCCAAAAAAGGCCACGTGCGGTTTGACAATGTGGAACAGCTTGACCACCACCGTCGCCACACCCCTGAAAAACAGGGGGCGGCTGCGCCCGCACAGCGGGGCCGTTACCTTCGTCACCTCGACGTAGGTCTGATACCCGTCGGGGTAAATCTCCCCGACCTGGGGCACAAAGGCCACGTCCACTCCGACCTCCCCCGCCAGGCGAAGGTCGCGGTCCAGGTCCCGGGGATACGTGGCCAGATCTTCGTTGGGACCAAATTGGGCGGGGTTTACAAAAATGCTTGCCACCACCATGTCGGCCTCTCCCCGGACTTTCCTCATCAGCATGAGATGTCCTTCGTGGAAGTAGCCCATAGTGGGCACGAATCCGATCCTTTTCCCCGCTCTCCTCCAATCATCGGCTTGCTGCTGCATCTCGGAAACCGTTTCGATGATGCGCATGTCGACTCCTCTCACCAAACCTCCGCAACAAAGTAAAAAGCCTTCAAGACCAGGGTCGGGAAGGCTCCTCCAAAAAGACACGACGAGATTCATCCACGATCAAACCAGCAGGCCTTCGTTCCCGTCTTCCGTCACGGTCCCTCGGCAAGGGATCCCAGCGGAACCCAAATCCCGTCAGACTGGCCTGTTCAGTAACAGGCGGAGCGCAGATTGTCAAGGAGGATCAACTCGGGGTCAAACCTACACTTTTCACTTTTTCGCGACCTTGGAGCGATGTCCGATTCATTGCCGGACCAAGTCCGCTCCGCCCCGCATCATCCGGCTGAATCGAACGATGCGGATGCGAACCCGCTCGGTTTCCGACGCTCGCCTTTGAGAGGCCTCGGGATTTGACCCGCATCGCCGGCGGCGGCGGAGGCGAGCCTCTTGGGGGAACTCACCCCGACAGCCAATGCGGACTCGAGCGACGCGGTCGCGATCTTCGCCCACTGATGCCTGAAATACAAAGGGCGGGGATGGGAACGTCATCAGGCTCGACTGCAAGGTGCGGACCGCTTGTGGCTCGCCTTGGGCATGGGAACAAATGCGCCCCGCTCCGAACCTGGCCTCAAAGTCCGATATCGCGGGCCGGATCGCAAACCCGCGCCGTCCTGTCTGCTGGCCGATGCGGGGGTTATCGCAAAAAGTGAAAAGTGTAGGTTTGACCCCGCGGCTATGAGGGCGTGAAGCCGAGGTCCCGGAGTTTCGAAGACAGGGCGTCGATCACCGTTTCCACGCGGATCGTTTCGAGGCACCTGCTGCTCCCGCTGTCATTGCACCCGGCGCGGCCGCACGGGCGGCAGTCCCACGGCTGGCTCACGACGACGTGACTGTGGCCCCAGGGGCCCCACATGTGGTCTCCCGAAGGCCCGAACAGCGCCACCACGGGTGTGCCCACCGCCGCGGCGATGTGCATGGGGGCCGTATCGACCCCGAAAAACAGGACCGCCTTCCGGATCAGGGACGCCAGTTCCTTGAGTGTCAACTGTCCGGCCAGGTCGACGACCGGCGCCCGGACGCCGTGCATGATGCTTTTCACCACGGCCAGCTCATTCGGGTTATTGCTGCCGGTAACGACCACCGGCAATCGGCAGCGTTCCCGCAGGAAATCGATGACGGCGGAGTTGCCTTCCGGGGTCCAGCTCTTGAAAAGCCAGCGCGACGTCGGATGAACCACCACAAACGGCTGTTCCTTGAGTCCCTGTTCACGGAGCAGCCGGTCCACCTTTTCCTCCACCGCATCGGTCCATTGAAGGCGCATCTTTTCCGTCTTGACTGGGAGCCCCAAGGCGCGCAAGGGTTCCAGGTGGTAGCGCACGGCGTGTTTGTCGTTGTCGACGCTGCTCATCAGATCGGTGAAGAGCAGATCTCTGCCCATGAATTTCCTGCGTCGCCTGCGGTAGCCCAGGCGGCAGGGACTGCCTGTAAGGAACGCCACGATGGCGCCTCGGTCGCCCTCGCTGAGATCGATGACCAGATCGAACCGGTTCCTGCGAAGCTCCCCGATGAGACGGAGTTGTGTCCACAGGCCGGACCTCCGGTTCACGGGGAAAATGGCGTCGATGTCGGGATTGTCGGAGAGCATTTCAACCGTGTTGTGGATCACACTCGCGCAGATCCTGGCGTCGGGAAAGTGGAGCCGCAAGTTCCGAAACAGGGGCGTGGTCACGAGCACGTCACCGATATGTTTGAACTTGATCACCAATATGTTGTTTATGTTGTTCAAGGTCATTGCGACAATACGTCTTTCGAAGAAAGCAGTGCTTTAACTGCCTGCCATGAGTTTTCCACAGCATCGATAAACTTCTTCCACCGAGTTGTCGTCCGCCTTTCGTCCCTTCTGGAGCAGTTCGCATTTCGTTCCCCAGGGGCGCCACCTGGACGCGTCGCTCGATCCGAAAATGGCGACCACGGGCCGCTGAAGGGCGGCCGCGATGTGCATTGCGCCTCCATCCCCGCATACAACCAATCTACAGGCGCTCATCGCGGCGGTCAACCGGGGGATGGTGTCGGTTCTGCAGGGAACCGCACAATCGCGCAAGGCTTCCGCAATGTCGCGAGCTTTCCGGTCGTCTCCAGGATGATAAGGGTTCGAGGCATCTCCCGGCGCCCACAGAATCAGGAATTTCGTTTCGGGTCCTTCCCTCGACACCATGCGGGCCAACTCGACGAAGTTTTCGGGAGCCCAACGGTTTTCCGGCCTTCGGCTGCTGATGTGCAATCCGACCACCGGTCCCACGGCATTTCGGGACAATAACAGGTCCCGGATTTCTTGCAAACACTCGGGGCGGACCGCCAGCTTCATGGGGCCGGGAGTGTCCCTGATACCGAGAGGAACCAGGAGCCGGTAAGACAGTTCAACTTCGTGCGCGCCGCAACCGGGGTCCGGCGGAGCCACGAGCCGCGTGTAACAAAGACGTTCGAACAGCGGGATTGCAGGCGCACGGCTTGCGTAGCCGATCCTGTGCAAGGCTCCGCTCATGAGCGTGAAGCGTGCGGTTGTCTTGTTGAACTGGCCGGCCACACCGATTGCGACGTCGTATCGTTCGCGCCTGATTTTGCGGAAAAGATCGAGCAAATGAAAGTGATTCTGCCACCCGTATCGGAAATGTCCATGTTTGGACTTGTGGTAGACGTGAACGGTGTCCAGCTCCGGCAACCCGACGATTGCGTCTGCGTTGTACCCGTTTACCATCAGATCGATCCGGGATTGCGGAAAGGTTCGGCGCAGGGCAAGAATGGACGGCGTCGTGCAAACCAGGTCGCCGATGTTGTCGCGCCGAATCAGCAGGAACTTGACCCGTTCGCGAGAAGGGAGACGAAGTCCCGGCGGGGTGCTCGATTCCGCATCGGCCCCGCCGGTGCGGTTGTCGTGATGGCTCTGATTGCCGGTCATCCGCATGATCGGGAGACCTTTCGAGGCCCGGGAAACGCGGCGAACCCTGCGAGGTTTCCGACGGCCCGGATGGATTGATGATGCACCATCATGGTTTCTTCAACACACGCAACGGGCGCCCCATCGGAGCAACCCCGCGCTTCTAACACCCGAACTCGCGAAAAGCCCGGAAGACATCCTCCACGGTGATCTGCTCCATGCAGAAGGGGGACGTGCATTTCTTGCCGATGCACGGGCGACACGGAAGGTGTTTCTCAATGGCCCGGTGCAACACCGGGTCCTGGATGGCCCCCGACACGCGGGACGAGGTCGGGCAGAACAGGGACACAGTTCTTGTCTTCAAGGCGATGGCGATGTGCATCGCCCCTGTGTCGTTGGTGATCAAAAGGTCGAGTCTCCCGATGAGCGCCGCAACCTGCGTCAGGGGAAAACGACCGGCAACGGAGACGGCCCGATCGGACCCGATGGCTCGCACGACCTCGGCGCACAGCGCCTTTTCCTTCGGCGAACCGATCGCGAAAACGCGGGCGCGGGGGCTCGATGCAAGGATCTTTTTCCCAAGTTCCGCGAAAGATTTCACCGGCCACTGTTTGTACGGTTTCGAGGCGCCCGCCTGGAAGCCGACAAGGAGCGGGTCGGAAATATCCACCGCGCCGTGGAGCCACGCATCGACCTGCCGTTGCGCTTCGGGGGGCACCTCGAGCTCCATGTCCACGGACATGCCGGCGCCCCCCGCGAGCTTCGCTATGCCCAGCCGCTGCCTTATGGTGTGCTGCGGGAGGCGGGAGGAATGGTCTCCGTTGCGGTTGGAGATCAGGTAGGCGAACTCCGGTTCCACGGGGAGGGTCACAAGGTGGCGAGCTCCGGTGAGATAAGCCAGGGGAACCGCCTGAGGCGTGTTGCCGTGCAGGATGACGGCGAGGTCGAAGGCCTCCCTGCGGAGCAATCGCACGGTCTGCAAAAACTTCTTATACCCCCCGTGATAGGAGACGATCTTGTCCACGTGCCGGTTGTTCTCGAACAGCTCGCGGTACCGGTGCCTTGCCAGAAGGACGATGCTGGCTTCGGGATAGGACGTCCGGACCGACCGGATGGCCGGTGTGGACATCAGCGTGTCGCCGATTGCCGTCGAGGAGACGATCAGGATGCTGTTGACCGCGTCGGGGCGAAAGGTTTCCAGATCGAGAGGCGGCGGCATTCGCCCGGAAATCTTTCGGATGATCCATTTGAAAGTCGGGTGAAAAAGTCTCATGCGGTCAGCTTCCCGGGTATCGGCCTCACATCGGAAACCCTTCTTGTATCGCGCTCGGCCATACGCGTCCGTGGGCAATCCGAACCCCCGGGACCTTCGGGAGAATCATTCTCCTGTGCCTCCGGCGCACGACAACACAAGTGCCTCGATCGCAATTCCTCATGACGCGTTCGTTCACTCATTGCCCTGAGCCACTCCTGCAGTCCGAATCCAGGATGCCGGCATAGAGCGCTTCCAGCTCACGCATGGTTCGCTCCACGGGGAACGCTTCGGCGGCCGCCCGCGCCTTTTCCGACATGGCGGCACGAAACGGCGCCGAATAGAGTTGCCTGAGGCGCTCAGCCATGGTCGCGACCTCATCGGGCGAGCGCAGGACGAAGCCTTCCCGGCCGTTCGAGATGATCTCGGCTGCCCCGCACTGCGCCGTGGTGATCACCGGCAGGCCGGACGCCATGGCCTCGAGGATCACCGTGGGAAAAGGATCGTACAGAGCGGGCAGGGCGAAGATGTCCGCTCCGGCATAGAAGGGGGCGGTGTCCTCCCGTGGCCCCCAGAACACGACCCGGTGGGCGATGCCGAGCCGGCGGGCGATATCGGCATAACGGCCGGACCGTCCTTTTCCCACGACCCAGAGCTCGGCGTTTCCCCCGGCCGAGGCCATGCCGCGGAGAAGCGGTTCGAGTCCCTTGCGCTCAAACCCCGACCCGACCGTCAGGACCACTGGAGTGTCCTCGTCCAGAGCCCGTAGCCTGCGCAGTTCCACGCCGATGGACCGGCGGTTTCCGGGATGGAACCGCTCCAGGTCCACTCCGTTGTATATGGTGTGGACCCGGGAAGGGTCGATCCTGAACCGCGCCAGGATTTCTTCCCTGACCATCGTGGAATTGACGATGACGGCCTTCAACGCCGGGTGTTCCAGGAGCCTGCGTTCCAGCCAGAGGCGGAAAACGTGGTGCGGGTTCAGCAAGACGATCAGGCGGCGCAGCACGTTTTGGCGCGATCGCCGGAGCTCGAGCCACTGGGCGTGCACGCCGTCCCCCGCCCGGTAGACGTCGGCGGAAAGAATGCGCTCATTGGAGTGGACCAGGTCGAAGCGCCCGCGGGCAAGCACCCGGTGCACCGCGAACACGAAGCCCGCATGACCGAGCAGGGCGGGACGGGAAGGTCCCCCCACGCGATGAAAGACGACATTGTTGCCGGGCGTTTCTTTCCACTTGCGTGCGTATAAATGCACCTCCACCCCGCGACCGGCCATGGATTCGACAAGCATGTCGGTGAAACGCTCCGCACCGCCGAAGGCCGTATACTTGTATCGGACGAAAGCGATCCTGGGAGGCATCGAAAGCTCGATTCCCGCAACGGATTCCGGCCGGACCCCGTGGGATGTCCGGGCACCCGATCCGATCCGGCTCTATTGCGAAGCGTCTCCAATGGAAGCGCGGTAATACTTCAGAAACGTATAGTAGGCATAGGAAACCGCAAGAAAAAATCCCGCCTTGCCGTCGAGAAAGCCTCCCCGGAGGACGTACATCTTGAAAAAGGTGAAGGCCGGCCTCAGGCACAGAGAGCTCCACGGGGCTTTCCCGTCGGACGCGGCCTCCTGTGCCGCCAGCAGGCTGTAGCGGTCCATGCGGGCCAGGTAGTCCGAAACCGAACGATAAGTGTAGTGTTCGATCGGGCTGCGCAGGTAGCCCGACTTTCCCTCTAGCACGAAACGTTCGTGCACCCTGCGTTCCTGGAAACGGCCGCTGCCTTTTCGAAACAATCTCAACACGTAATCCGGGTGCCAGCCGCCGTGCCGAATCCATTGGCCGTCGAAGAAGTTCTTCCTCGGAACATGGTAGCCGTCGAGGGCGTCGGGCCGCCAAACCACGGCCTGGATTTCCTCGGCCAGGAGCGGGGAGACCCGTTCATCGGCGTCCAGGCTCAGGATCCAGGGGCTGACGGCCTTTTCGACCGCGCTGTTTTTCTGGCGCCCGAATCCCTTCCATTCTTCCTGGTAAACCCGGGCCCCGCACTCCCGGGCGATGGCGGCCGTGTCGTCCGTGCTGAACCGGTCGAGCACGATCGTCTCAGCGGCCCACCGCACGCTCGCAAGGCAGTCCCTGATGTTCGAGGCTTCGTTCCAGGTGATGACGACCGCAGATACGCCCGGTTTCATGATGCCTTCTCATCTCGAAGACAAACCGCCGGTGCCGCACGGTCGTCATCGCCATACGTCGTTGCGGGCGGCGGCGGCTCCGCCAGCCTGGACAGCACGGCGTCCAGGACTTGCCGCACGCCGATGGATTCCATGCACCGCCATTCTCGGCAGCGCTTTCTCTTATAACACGGCGAGCAGGGGACGTCAGCCACGACGGCGGTATGAATGGAACCGTAAGGACCGGTTCGGGCAGGGTTGGTGGGGCCGAAAACGGCCACCACGGGCACGTTGAGGGCTGCGGCGATGTGCATGGGACCCGTGTCCGAAGAGACGAGCGCCCTGGCGCCTCCGATGACCGCGGCCAACTCCCGGAGGCAGGTCATGCCGGCAATGGAGACGGCATGACCGTGTGAGAGCCTTTCCACTTCCGCCGCGAGGACGGCGTCGGAGGCTCCCCCCACCACCAGCGATTTAATGGGCAGCCTCGCTGCCAGTTCACCAAAATAACGTACCGGCCATTGCTTTGCGGCACCTCCCGCTCCCGGCGCGATCACCAGGTAGTCGTCGCCGCACCATTGCGGGAACAGGTTCCGGGCGGAAAGCGCGGGCAAGGGAAAGCGGACTTCCCGCGTGTCGCATCCCAGGGCCTCGGCCATGCGAAGGCAGCGCGTCACCGCGTGAACGTCCCTGCCTCCATTGATTCCATGGCTGTAGAACAAGGGACTTCCTTCTCTGGCATCACTGAACCCGAGCCGCATGCCGGCCCCGCTCACGGCACAAATCAAACCGCTTCGCAGCAGCCCCTGCAGGTCGACGACGATGTCGAATCGTTCCCTTCGCAGGCCCGACGCCAGGTTCATTATCTCACGCACCGTCCGGGGCAGGGAGGCCGCGCGCTTCCATGCATCCTTGTCGATGATCCACAGTTTGCGGATCATAGGGTGGTCCACAAGGATCTCGTGCAACCCGCGGGCCGCAACCCAGTGGATTGCGATTTCCGGATGACTCCGGTTCACCGCGTTCAGGAACGGCAGGGCGTGGATGATGTCGCCCAGGGCGCTCGGCTTGACCACGAGCATCTTGCGGAGCGGTTTCGAAATCGTCATGCTGCACGGCATCCGGCGGAAGTCCGCATCATATCGGTCAGTTCGGCATACGCTTTCATTTTCGTCCCGGTCAGGTACGGTGTCGCGTTTCGTCGCTCCCGGGCGCGGGAGATCGCAACCTATTCCCGTCCTTTCGGCCAGGGCTGCCAGGGGCGAGTCTTCCATCGTTGATGCACCCAGAACCATTGTTCCGGGTAGCGCCGAACGTAGCCTTCGATGACACGATTGAACAGGGCCGTATTCTCTTCGATGTCGCTTGTGGTATCCCCCGTTCGAATCAATTCCAGCTCCGGTTCGATCACCACCTGGTATTTCCCGTCCGGCCGCCGGAAATTGTGAATGGGAACGACGGGCGCTCCGGTTCTCAGGGCGAGTACGGCCAGTGCCTTGTTGGTGCAGGCGATATCACGGAAGAATGGAACAAAAACTCCGTCGTACCAGTCCACATTCTGATCGACAAGCAGCGCCACCAACTCGCCCCGGCGGAGGATGCGCAGGACCTCCCGGATGGACCCTTTCTTGGGGACGATCCGGTTGCCTCCGGCGGAGCGGATGTCGTTGACCAGTTCATCCAGCACCCGGTTGTCCAAGGGTCTCACGACCACGCTGAACGGCGTGCACCGGTAGGAACACCCCAGGGACATCATCTCCCAGTTTCCAAAATGCGACGCCATGATGAGGACGCCTTTGCCCTTGGCCCGGGCCTGCACGACGTGTTCGTATCCTTCGAAGCACATGAATTCGTCGACTCGCCGGTCCAGGACTCGCAGAAACGGGAACTCCAGGATCACGCGGGCCAGGTTCCGAAAAACGGCGCGGCACAGCTTCTCGCGTTCCGAGTCGTTCAATTCGTCTCCGAACGCACGCCTCAGATTGCTGTGGACGATTCTCCCGTGCCGCCTGTCAAGCCGATGCCACAGATCGCCGGCGATATCGGCGAGCCGGGCGCATATGCCCCTGTCCATGCGGGCGAGTGCGTCCAGCAGGCGGTTGATCGGCAACACCGGATTGATGTTCACGTTGTTGACTCCATTCTTAATCGAAAAGACGATTCCAACCCGGTTCGATGATGCATCTTAGTGCCGGAATCATCCACGGTTGTCAACCCATCTCGGTGATGCCGATCCCATTGACGCCCGAAGTCCCGGGAAGCCGCGCGGACGAAAAGCAACGAGGCATTGTGCGGTGAAACCGTGGAAAAATGCCGATTCCCGGGGGCTTACGCGGGAGACGAAGCGCTCGGCGGTTCCGTTTCGCCCAGCACCGCGCGCGCCGCTTCAAGGACATCGTCCACGGTGATCGAGCGCATGCAGCGATGATCGGTCGGGCAAACGCGCCTGCGGCAGGGCGAGCATTCGACGGAATGCCGGACCACGCGGGCGGCCGTCGATACCGGGGCCGTGGCCTCGGGATCGGTCGGTCCGAACAACGCCACGAGCGGAACGCCGAATGCTGCGCCCACGTGCATCGGACCCGAGTCGTTGGTGATCATGAGCGCCGATCGAGCAATGAGCGCCATCATCCGGCGCACCGTGGTCGTGCCGGTAAGGTCGAGGACCCGGGTCCGTGCCGCACGCACGATTTCCGCTCCGATTTCCGTTTCGCCCAGGCCGCCGATGAGAACGGGATGCAGGCCGAATTCGTCGAAAACGGCGTCCGCCACGGCGGCGAATCTTTCCGGGAACCACCGTTTGGCCGAACCGTATGCGGCTCCCGCATTGATGACCGCAAACCGGCGGTGAGGCACGAGCTCGCCCGCGCGGCCCATTTCCTCAGGGGTGCAGGCGAGCGTGATTCCCCGGTCCCCTCCCGTCATGCCGAACCGCTCGACCAGCCGCAGGTAGTAGAGGGTGTGGTGAAGCCCTTGCGAAATCGATGGCGGGAGCCCGTGACTCAGAAACATTCGGCGGCCGTCCGTGCGGTATCCCACGCGAATGGGAATGGAAGCGGCAAAGGCCATGATGGCGGCTTCAAAGGCATTCTGGAAGAGAAACGCGGCATCGAAGCGCTCATCGCGCAGTTCCGCGCAGAAGCGCAAGAGACCCGCGATGCCTTTGCATTCGCGCTTCTTGTCAAAGAGGATGATCCGATCGCAGGCGGGATGGTGAGCCAGGAGCTCCGCCACCGGAGGGTTGGCGACGACCGCGATTTCGGCGTCCGGACAGGCGGCTCGGATGGCGGCCATCGCGGGTGTGGTCATGATCGCGTCACCGATCCAGTTGACGGAGCGGATCATGATCCTGCGGAGATCGGGCAAAGGTTCGGACGAACGGGTCATAGGACTTGTCTGGATCGGCGAATCGATCCCGCTCGCCGATGTAAGCGCCGGGGGGGGGAGAAAACATTCCCCCCGCGGCAACGATACTGTCTCCATGGAAAAGCGGCGGGCCCAGGCCGTCGCCCGGCACCGGGTCCGGTGCCGGAGTCCTGGACGCCGCTTCGGATTTCCGCTTTTGCCGAAAGGACCAGTGACCGGATTCCGCCGTCGGCTGAGCGGCTGTGATCGAGCCGGCGCCTTCAGGGAACGGGGAAGGGCCGTCTCACGATCACGGTTTCAACAACACCCATTTGCCCTTTTCCACCTTCACCATGACCAGGGAGTCGGTTCCGAGTCCGTTGTGGTCTTCGGGCGTGAGATTGAAAACCCCGCTCACCCCCACGTAGCCCTTGGTCTGCTCAATGGCGGCGCGGAGCTTCTCGGCGTCGGTGCCCACCTTGCGCATGGCGTTGGCCGCAAGGTAGATGGCATCCCAGGCGTACCCGGAATGCGTGTTGATCGGGTATTGCTTATCGAAATGGTACACGTCGGTGTACAGCTTGATGAATTCCATGATGACCGCTTTCTGGGGATCGCTGTCCGGCAGCTGATCCACGACCATCAGCTTGGTGGAAGGCATGATGCTGCCCTCCGCCGCGTCTCCGGCCAGCTCGATGTACTTGGGATCGGGCTGCCCGTGGCATTGGACCAGAGGAATCCCGAGGGCAAGCTGTTTCACGTTCTTGGCCACCCGCGCGCCGGCCGGTCCGATGGTCCAGCAGATCACCGCCTGGGCGCCGCTCGCCTTGATCTTCAACAACTGCGGACTCATGTCCGTATCGGTAACCCCGAACGCCTCTTTGGCGACGATTTCCAGGCCGAATTCGGGAGCCAGTTGTTCGAGCCAGGTCAGGCCGTCCTTGCCGAATCCGTCGGTGGCGGTCAGGACGGCGATCTTGGTCAGCTTCAGGGAACGGATGAAGTCATAGGTTTTTCTGGCTGCGACCGATGTCCTCTGGGGCGCCTTGAACGTCCATTTGAAGGAGCCGAACTTGCCGCCGGCGATGACCGGATCGCCGCCGATGGTCATCACGATGGGGATGTGGGCGGTATCTTCGATATATGCCTTCACCGCCATTCCTTCATCGGTCCTTGTGGGGCCGATGAGTGCCGCCGCCTTGCCGGCCTCGATCAGCCGCTTGGCCTCCATGAGCGCCTTGGTCGGGTCGCTTTCCGTGTCCCCTACGACCAGTTCGAGCGGCGTGCCGTTGATTCCCCCCTCCTTGTTGATCTTGTCCACCACCATCTGGGCGACGAGCTTCGTCGGAGTGCCGATGGACGATGCAGGCCCGGACAGGGCGAAAAACGCGCCGATCTTGATCGGATCGGCCGCGCGCGCTCCCGTCCACAGCGGGCAGAGCGCAAGGGCAAATGCCGTCGCAACGATGAAAAGGACCCTCAGCCTCGTGTTTCCGTTCATTTTCCCTCCTTTTCAGACAGCCCGCCCGGCTGAACGGGCTTCGAAAAGCCGGTCCGCAAGACTTTCTTCCGCAGCCGGACAATGAATCCCTCAATCCTCGACGGTTCGATGATCGAAAACGCGCCTGCTCTTGCGCTCTGTGCGGGGGAGGGTGCCGTATTCGAGGATTTCCACCTGGCAACGCACCATGATCTGTCGGCGGACCTCGGCTGCGACCGTTTCCGCAAGCTTCCTGTCCGCGTCGGGGGAGTCGCTCCCGACTTGTTCAACCTTCACCAGCATCACATCCCGCCCGTCTTCACGGCGATACAGGTGCACCTGGTATTCGCTCCCGATGCCCGAAATCTGGGACAGCACGTGATCGATCTGCCCCGGGTAGATGTTCACCGCACGGAAGATGAACATGTCGTCCGACCTTCCCAGGAGATGATCGTGCCGGGGCAGCGGGTTTCCGCAGGGACAGTCCCCGGGGATGAGGCGGGTCAGGTCCCTGGTGCGGTAACGGATGAGCGGGGCGGCCTCCTTGCGGAGCGTCGTGACCACCATCTCGCCCACCTCGCCCGGCGCAACCGCTTCCAGGGTCTCGGGGTTGAGGATTTCGAGGATGTAGTAGTCGGCCCAGTAATGCACCCCCTCGTGGGCGGGGCATTCCAGCCCCGTTCCGGGCCCATACAGCTCGGTCAGCCCGGGAATGTCGAAGAGTTCGTTCACTCCGGTGATTTCGCGAATCCTGCGGCGCATCCCCGCGCTGTGACGCTCGGCCCCGAAAATGAATTTCTTCAGAGCGATCTTCTTCTGGATGCCACGCCGCTCGATTTCCTCGGCAATGAGCAGCGCCATGGACGCCGTGGCGCAAAAGACGGTGCTCTGCATGTCCAACAGCATCTGGCAGTGAATTTCCGTATTGGCCGGCCCGATGGGAACGGCCATGGCTCCGAACCGCTCGCACCCCAGCTGAAAGCCGACCCCTGCCGTCCATAGGCCGTAGCCGACCGCGATCTGCACCCGGTCTTCTCTCGTCAGCCGGGCCATCTCGTAGCACCGGGCGAACATGCAGGCCCAGTCGTCGATGTCCTTTTGCGAATAGCAGAGCACTTTGCGCTTGCCCGTGGTTCCCGATGAGGCGTGGATGCGGACGATTTTCTCGAAAGGTACGGACCGAAGCGGAAAAGGATAACCATCCTTCAGGTCGGACGCAGTGGTGAAAGGCAGCCGGTTCAGATCGTCGAGGGAGCGGACCGCGTCGGGGCCGACCCCCGCGGCATCCAGTTTTGCACGGTAGAAAGGGGAATTGCGATAGGCATGGGAAACGGTCCACTGCAGTCCCTGCAGCTGAAGGGCATGCAAGTCTTCGCGGGATGCCCGGACCGGCATGAAACTGACACTCATTACAGGTCTCCTTCTCCTTCTTTGCTGAAATTTCGGGATGTGCCGGCACGCGAACAAACGGCCGTGCATTTTCCGGTCTCTCGGGTGGTCGCCCGGGACCGCGTGACACTCCTTATCATAAAATGCAAAAAGTTGCATGGATCTTTGGATGTTGGCGCGTTCTCCGAAAAGACCGCGAAGGCAGCGGGCAAATCGACTGCGGCAGGTTCCCGGAAAGTCGAAGCGTCCCTCGCGCGGCAAGCGACGAGTCTCCCCAAAAGACACAGTGGCGGGCCGACTGGGGTGCCCGGTCCGGGAAGCTGTCGGCGGCACGTATTCTACCATTCCGTGAGGAGGGGATAAACCCAAATATCGCCCGCCGGTCGGGCTGTCGGCCTCGCAATCCTCACCCGGCGGCTCCCGCCGCGCCGATAACCAGGCTGAGGCGGCGTCGATCCGCTCGCCGCTCAGGGGCCGGGCAGGCGTGCCGGGTTTGTCCCGGGGAGGTTCGTTCCTTCGGCAGACGGCGCCGCAGTGGAGACGTACAACCGCAGGGTGATCCAGCGCCCCTTGGTATAGTGGAAGCCCCTGACCGAGCCGATCGCCCGGACCGAAACCCTTGCGGTGTCCAGGTCGCGATGGAATTCTTCCTCCGACTTGTTGTCCACGATCACCAGCGCCCGGGGGTCCCGGGCCAGGAGGGAAACCGCGTTGGCCGAGGTGAGCAGTCCGGTGTCCGTTCCCAGCATGAATACAAGGCTGGGTTCCTGGTAGCCGACGGACGCGACGGGGATGCGCGTTCCCCTGGCCAACTCCAATGCGTGCACCGCGTCGACAACGGTGGTGGTCGGCCAGAATCCCCTGACCTCCGGAAGAATTCGGTGCAGTGCCAGACCGAAGATGACCGTCGAACCCACAATCATAATGATTGCCGATTTCACCGGGCGCTCGCCGGAAAGGCTTCGAATCGCGAGAGCCACGGCGGCGACCGCCGCCAACCCCGGCAGGAGGGCTTCCGGCAGGAAGCGCCCGTCGAAATACCAAGGGAAGAAGATGCTGATGCCGAACATCGCGGCGCCCGTAATCGACCACGCGAGGATCGGGACCCACCGGGGCCAGAAGCGCGGCCATTTCGCACCGCCCTCTTTCAGCGTGAACAGGGCGTCGGCCGTGAGCAGGGCAAGAGCCGGGTAGACCGGGAGGGTGTAGTGCGGGAGCTTGGTCGGGGCCAGTTCGAAGAAAATCCAGTACGGAACGATCCACGCGAGACAGAATCGGACGCCGGGGGACCGGCGTTTCTTCCAGGCGCCGTGAAGGGTCAGCCCGAGACAGGCGGAAGCGGGCCAGAAAGTGATCATTGAGAGCAGAAGGTAGTACCCGGGCGGAGAGCCGTGGGATTCGTGCACGGAGATCAATTTGGGCAGAATGTCCCTGGCCACCGAGTCGTAAAAGAACGAGCCGCCGGTTGCCTTGTAGATGGCGAACGCCCAGGGGCAGACGACAATCGCAAGCAGCAGGATACCGGGAAGAGGGCGCAACCGCTTGAGCCATCGTCCGTTCCGGTCAGCGACGACCAGAGCCGTAATGGTGAACCCTGAAAGGACGGGAACGATGGGCGCCTTGATGAGGATGCCGATCCCCAGGGCGAACCAGAAGGTGATTGCCGGCCACACAAGAGCAGGTCCCTCCGATTTCGCGCGCAGATAGACAAGCGCCAGGGAACCCTGCACGGCCAGGGTCGCGGCCAGCAGGGCCGCGTCCGTCTTCGCCTGGTGGGCTTCGAAAATGAGCATCACGCAGGCCGCGAGAAGGGCGGCTCCGAGAAGCGCGCATCGCGCGTCGAACAACCTTTTTCCAAGCGCGAAGGTCAGAAGGACCGCCAGGGTGGCGCAGAGAACGGAAGGGATCCGGAACGGCCAGATATCTTTTCCCTCCGGTGCGCTGAAAAGCGACACGGAGGCGGCCTGGAGCCAGTAAATGCCGATAGGTTTCTTGTGCCGCGGTTCGTCTTGAAAACGGATGCGCACGAAATCGCCGGATTCGAGCATCTGCCGCGTGGCCTGCGCGTATCGGGCTTCGTCGCGGTCTACCACCGGAAGCCGTGTCAGGCCCGGCAGGTACAGCAGGCAACACAGGACGACAAGCAGAATGTAAGGCGTGGGGCCTTCCAATCGAAACAAGCTCACCCCCGGACAAGCAATATGCTATACATGAACGCGTCGTACTCGGGGCGCATGCCGACCCGAAGGAGCAACAGGTCCCACAGGCCTTGCGGGTCCCATGGGCACCATCATCCCGGGACGCGCGCCGCTCCGGAACGCCGAAAAAGAGCTTCCGGCAGGGATCGCGCCCCGGCCCGCGGAGCATCCCGAAAGCATCCCGGGCCAGCGGGATGTTTCTCCTCGACGGTGACCTTTATCGGCATTTATTCTTTGAAAAGCAATAAGAAATCCTTCTCGTTCCACGGCCCGAACACCGGGCTCGCGCGAGCCCGAAGGCAAAAAGCGAGATGTCGTCACCGTCGGTGGAGGGTGAACGGCTGGATCGGAACACCTCATGTCGGGTTCGGGTCCCGGTTTGGAGTTGGTGGTTCTTGTTCGCTTCGGGAAACGGGCCCAACGTCCGCCCTCGCCGCATGCCGTCGTCAGGAGGATTTTAGCGGCTCACCGGTGCGCCGTCCGGGCCGGAATCAAAACGCATTCGAATCGCAGGCATCCGCCGAAGCCGACCTGCGGCCTCCGGGGAAAAGAGCGTCGTGAGAAAGAAGATCCTTTCGTATTCCTTTCCGGTTTTCCTCGCCATCTGCGCGTTGAGCTATTTCACCCTCGACAGGCCCGTGGCCGTCTATTGCCGCGGGCTCGACAAATCCATCAGGGACTTCTTCGGAACGGTCACCCATCTCGGGGTTTCCACCTGGTACATGGCGGCATCGGCGGCGATGTTCGTGTTCTTCCGGTTCTTGAGGAAGCGCGAAGCCTGGTCGAACCGCGGCCTTTTGGTGTTCCTTTCGGTCGCGCTGTCCGGCATAATCACCGACATCATAAAATTCGTTTTGGGCCGTGCCCGGCCGACCCTGCTGTTTGAAAAAGGCTGGTACGGGTTCTACTTCTTCGAGACCAAGTACGCTTTCTTGTCCTTTCCTTCGGGACACGCCGCCACTGTCGCGGCCCTGGCCGTGGCCCTGTATTTCATGTTCCCCCGGTACGGATTCCTCTACGCGTTGGGGATGCTCCTGGTTCTAGCCAGCCGGATCGTCATCGGTTCCCATTACCCCGGCGACGTGATCTTCGGTGCGTACGTGGGGGCGATCACGGCGCTGGCCGTGGGCCGGGTTATGGACTCAAAGGGTTTCGGGACCGGTATCGGAGGCCGGAGTGAACGCATGATCCCTGAGCAGGGGCCTGGCGGCCCAGCCTGAAAGCATGGTGTTCCCGCCCGGCGCGCGCATGGGTCGCACGATTCACCGTGCTCGACGGCCTGCCTCAAACCCCGCCTGATCCGGTGTGAGTGATGCGAACCCGCGTTCACGGTAAGATTGTCGTGTTGACGAAAGGGCTGTCCCGTTGCATGTCCGTCCTCGCCCGTCACGGAACGTCGTCCGAAAATGGAGAGACGTTTCGGAAGACCGTCTTGTAGGTCAGCCCTTCGCGGGGCAGGCGTTCCGGTTCGACCACCTGCACTCTTACGCCGAGGCCGAGCGCCCGTCTCACCTGGCTTCTCAGGAGCTCCAGGTACTGGGCGCGATTGCCTCCCGGCAGATCGTCGGTTGCGGCGCGGCAGATCAGGATTTCCATCTGTTCGCCGATGCCGTACTGCGTGTGAATGACCAGCCGGAAGTCCTCCATGCCGGGATCGACGCCTTTGAGCAGCTCTTCGACGTGTTCCGGGTAGACGGGAATGCCCCGGATGGAGATGCGGTTGTCGGTGCGGCGCAGGATGGGAATGATGCGGGCGAGGGTGGAGCCGCACGCGCAGGGCGTGTCTCGCAGCACGGTGATGTCGCCTGTGCGGAAGCGGATGAGGGGGTAGCCCTCCGCGGTCAGCGTCGTGAGAACCAACTCTCCTTCCTGGCCGGGCGCAAGCGGCTCTCCGGTGGCCGGGTTCACGATTTCCGCCAGGAACTGGTCTTCCGCCAGGTGCAGCCCCTGCCTGGACGGGCATTCGCCCGCCATTCCCGGCTCGCCCATCTCGGCAACCCCGTAGAGACCGTAAACCGGGACGCCGAAGACGGCTTCCACGCGCCTGCGGGTGATTTCGGAGAGAGGGTCGGGTCCCAGCAGGATGAGTCGCAGATGAAGGCCTGAGGCATCCCAGCCCTGCCGCTCCATGGTGTCCACGATGTGCAGGGCGAATGCCGCCGTCGTGGCGAGCACCGTGGATCGGAAATCCTGCATGATGCGCAGTTGCATGGTCGCGGAAATGGTGGCGGAAGGGGCGAGGGTCGCCCCCAGCATCTCGGCCGCGTGGTTGAACGTAAAGGCTCCCGGGAACAGGCTGAAGTTGAACGCCACCTGCACGATGTCCCGGTCCGTCACCCCGAGTTGCTCGAACAGGCGCACCATGAGCGCTTGCCACATGGCCGTGTCGTGCCGGGTGAACCCGACCACGATCGGCCTGGTCTGGTCCCGAAGCGGCGGCGAAGTGATCTTGAGCCGCACGATGCTCCGGAGCGGCACGGCGAAGAGCCCGTAAGGGTAATGGTCGGTCAGATCTTCGCGGGTGGTGAAGGGAAATTGACGGAAGTCCTCGAACGTCCCGACGTCTTCGGGAAGCATTCGGAGAACGTCCATGCGCTTGCGGTAGAAATCGACTTTGAAGTAAGCCCTGTTCAGCGTCATCTGCAACCGCTCGAGCTGCAACTGGCCTACCTCATCCCGCGACATCACGGCGATGGGATTCTGCGACACGGCCATGTTCTACCTCTCCCATTTGTATTCGTAGTCTTTGCCGAGGTAAGCCCTCTGGACATCGTCGTGCTCCATCAGCTCATCGGCCCTGCCCGAGAGGACGATGCGCCCGGTCTCGAGGACGTACCCGCGTTCCGCCACGGCCAGCGCCCCCATGGCGTTCTGTTCGACCAGCAGAACGGTGGTGCCCTCACGATGCAACGCCTCGATGGTCCGATAGATCTCCTCGACGATCAGGGGGGCCAGCCCCATCGACGGTTCGTCCAGTACGAGCAGTCGCGGCCGGGCCATCAGGGCGCGGCCGATGGAGAGCATCTGCTGCTCCCCGCCGCTGAGGGTTCCCGCCTTCTGCCTGCTGCGCTCCATCAGGACGGGAAACAGCTCGTAGATTTCCGCCAACTTGGCGCGCACGTGCTTGAGACCGTAAAGGTACCCGCCCAGCTCGAGGTTTTCGAGCACCGTCATGTTCGGAAACAACTGCCGGGCTTCGGGCACCTGGACCAGCCCCATGCGCACGATGCGCTCGGGGCTGACTTTCAGGAGCGGCTCGCCTCTGAACAGAATCTCCCCTTCAAAGGGCCGGTTGATGCCGGACAGCGCCCGCAGGAGAGTGCTCTTGCCCGCTCCGTTGGCCCCGATCAGGGCGACGATCTCGTTTTCGGCCACGTGAAAACTGACCCGCCTCAGGACCTGGACCGAACCGTAGCGAACCGATACACCTTTGACTCGAAGCAATGGATTGCGCCCTCCCTCCTACCTTCTTCTCGTCCCTAGGTAAGCAGCGATGACGCGCGGATCCTGCCGGATTTCCCGGGGAGGACCCGACGCGATGCGGTTCCCGTGCTGCAGCACTTCGATGCGATCCGAGAGTTGCATCACCACGTTCATGTCGTGCTCCACCAGCAGCACCCCGATGCCGCGTTCGCGCAGGCTGGAGATGGTTTCGACCAGGACTTCGCTCTCCAGGGGATTGAGTCCTCCGACGGGTTCGTCGAGCAGCAGAATGGACGGGGAAAGCGCCAGCGCGCGTGCCAGTTCAAGGAGTTTCTGTTCGAGCAGGCTGAGCTGTTGGGCCGGGGAATGGGCCTTTTCAGCGAGGCCGAAATCGTCGAGATGCTCCAGGGCCCTGTCCCGCAGCACGGCCTCCTCCCGGCGTTCGGCCCGGGTGTGGAGATACCCGGCAAGGAACCCGGCGTGCCCCTGCAGGTGGTACCCGAGGAGCAGATTGTCGAGCACGGTGAAATCCTGGAAGATCTGGACCGCCTGAAACGTGCGGCCGATGCCTTCCCTTGCCACGAGACAGGGGCTTTTCCCGATGAGGCTGCGGTCACGGAGCAGGATTTGACCGTTTCGGGGCCGCAGTAGCCCCGAAACGACGTTGAGCAGCGTGGTCTTGCCCGCGCCGTTGGGCCCGATAAGAGCCACCACCCGCCCCCCCGGGATGTCGAACCCGACTTGGTTGAGCGCCTGCAGGCCGCCGAAATCCAGGGAAATGTCGGATAGCTTCAGGGCGGGAAGATCACCCTGCATACCAGTCCCGGCCGGATGTCCTGCGGGGAACGGCGCGGAGACGTTTCGTCCCCGGCCCGCCCCGACGGAGCCGGGCGGGCGATCCATCCCCGCGGGGCGAAGGATCGCCGTGCCTCCGGTCTTCAAGCGGGCCGAAAGAAGCGACTTCAGGGCGGGGAGCAACCCTTGGGGACAGAACACCAGCACGCCCATGAGGATCAGTCCGTAGAGCAGCACGTGCAGATCTTCGAAGTGGTGCAGCAATTCAGGGAGAGCGGTCAGCAGGATTGTCCCCGCGAGTCCTCCCCACAGGCTTCCCATGCCCCCCACGGCCACCATCGTGACAATCTGGACCGAGTAAAAAATGTCGAACGTTTTCGGGCTGATGAACGTGACGTAATGGGCGTAGGAGAAGCCGGCAACCGCGGCGTAAACCGTGCTCAGCACGAAGGTGACGATCTTGTACCGGCGAGCGGGGATCCCCAGCACCTCGGCGGTGAGCTCCTTCTGGTGAATCGCCTTTAGCGCCCTGCCGAGCCTCGAATCGAGCAGGTTCAGGGTCAGGGCGAAAGCGACCAGGAACAGGGTCCAGATGAAGACGTAAAATCTGAGGTCGGTGTTCAGCGCGAAGGAACCGAGCGCGAGCCTGGGAATACCGGAAAATCCCGATGGACCGCCGGTCACGCTTTCCATCTGGTTGAAGCAGATGAAAACGATGATGTTGAAACCGAGCGTCGCCATCACCAGGTAATGGCCTTCGAGCTTCAGGGTGGGAAGCGCGAGCAGGAAGGCGATGACGGCGACGCTTGCCGCGGCGAAAGCGAGGGCCGCGAAAAGAGGCCACTGCCAGGTCGTGCTCGCGATGGCCGACAGGTAGGCCCCCAGGCCGTAGAACGCGGCGTGGCCAAGGGAAACCTGGCCGGTGGACGCGATGAGCAGGTTGAGACCCAGCACCACCATGGCATTGAGGGCCATGACGTTGCACAGCAGGAGCAGGTAGTCGTTGCGCATCACCAGGGGAAGTCCCCACAGCACGACGGCCAGTGGAAGCAATGCCCGCCATTGTCTCGGCACGATGATGGGATTCAATGACCGCTCCAACTCAGGTTAAGGCACACGACTCCCTACAGGCGGTGCACCCGGACGCTGCCGAAAAGCCCAGCCGGTCTAACGAAAAGGATCGTCAGGAGCACGAGAAAAGCAATGGCATCCTTGTAGGCCGAGGAGACGAGGCCGGCTCCGAAGGCTTCGAGGATCCCCAGCAGAAGTCCGCCCACCACCGCGCCCAGCGTGCTGCCGTACCCCCCCAGAATGCCCGCCGCGAAGCCTTTGAGCCCGAGCATCAACCCGCCGTCGTAACTCATGCTCGTGATCGGAGTGATCAGTACGCCGGCCATGGCCCCGAGCGCTCCGCTGAGCGCAAAGGACAGCGCCACGAGGCGGCGCACGGAGATGCCGATCAGGACCGCTCCGAGGGAATTATCCGCGACTCCGCGCATGGCTTTGCCCAGCAGGGTCCGGTGGAAGAAGAGATACAGCAGGATGAGCGCCGCGAGCGAGAGTGCCATGATCCAAAGAGACTGGGGCAGTATGGCCGCATCCAGAACGATGATCGGATCGTCGCCTCCGAACGGCGGGAAGACGTGCGAGCTTTTTCCCCAGAGCATCATGCTTGCGCCGCGAATGGCGATGGAGGCCCCGACGGTGATCATGATCAGCGTGAGAACGTCGCGATTCCTGGAAAGGCGGATCGGCCCGCGCTCGAGCGCCGTCCCGATGATGGCGACGGCGGCCGTGGAAAGCACGAAGGCCAGAGGCATGGGCAGGCCCATGACATTGTGCAGGGTGATGACGATCATCGCCCCGAGCATCACGAATTCGCCCTGGGCGAAATTGACCAGGCCCGTGGCGTTCTGAATCAGGCAGTATCCGAGGGCGATGAGCGCGTAGATACTCCCATTGGTGACGCCGGATACGAAGAAATGAGGGATCAGTTGCCAGGGCATCCCATCTGCCTTTGTGTGAAAATGGAGCCGTCATCCCGGCCGGGAACGGGGGAAAGGCCGATCACCCGGATTTCCCCCGCCGCGGGAAGAGCACCGGCGGCTTTCCTGCTTCCTGCCGAATCTCGGGCCCATGACCGTCCGCGGGAATGACGACGACGCCTTTCCTGCATGATTGCCTTGCCCGTTCCGCGCCGATTTTCCGGGCAATGGGAATCCCGTCCTTTCAGGGCGCCGAAGCGGCCTTCAGACCGGCCCGAAATGCAGCCAGGGACGATTCGGTACGTTTGCCCCCGATGCGCGCGAGGGTTGTTTCGAGCTGTGCCGGGTCGCAGAAAAGCGCGCCGGAGGCGGCGGCAAACCCGAGCAACACCAGGTTGGCCGATACGGCCGAACCGAGCGCCCCGGCAATGGCCGAGGCATCGAGCGATCCTTCCGCCGCGGGGCCCGAGGCGTTGCAAAACGCCCGGCCGCCGGGTCTGAGAAAGAAGCCATGGGCGGCGAGGGCGTCCGGGTGCAATGCCAGGAGCACGTCCGCGTGCCCGGGACGCACCAGGGGACTGACCGGGGAAGTGCCGGACTGCTCGCGCGGCGCAACTTTCAGGTGGCTGATGACGTTGCCTCCTCGCTGGGCCATCCCGTGAGTCTCCGAAAGCAATACCGATCGGCCGGTGTCCACAGCGGTTTGCGCGAGGAGTTTCGTCACGAACAACACCCCCTGGCCTCCGATGCCGCTCACGATAATCTGTTGCATGTTCTTTCCTTCCCGCTTCAGTGTTCCTCAGCGACCGCCTCGAGTGCACCGTGGGGACATACCCGCACGCATACGCCGCATCCCGAGCACAGGCTCTCATCGATGACTATGGGTTCCTTTTCGCCACGCGGACGGAGGGCGGGACATTCAAACTGCTTGACGCAAAAATCGCACCCCTTGCATTTTTCATTGACCTCAATCCGCAGGCGCGGCCATGTACGGGGCTGATTCCGGTCCATGAGGCAGGGACGCCTGGCGATCACCACGGCCACGCCCCCGTCCTCGGCGCCCGCATGCCGCCCGGCCGCTTTGAGCAGATCGAGGAACCGGTCGAAATCATAGGGATCGCCTTCGACGACGGACCTTACCCCGCACGCTTTGGCAAGCTCCGCGATGGAAAGCCTCGGGACCGGGATGCCGTCGAGGTTCCGTCCCAGGGCGGGCGTGGGCTGGTGTCCGGTCATGGCCGTGGTGCTGTTGTCCAGGACCACCAGGACGAAGCGCGCCCCCTGTGCGACGGCGTTCATCAAGGCCGGGACCCCGGCGTGAAAGAAGGTCGAATCCCCGATGGTGGCGCAGATCGGCGGCATGTCCCGGCGCGCCGAACGATACGCGTGGTAGAACCCGGCGGCTTGGTTGATCGAGGCTCCCATGCACAGCACCGTGTCGACCACGCCCAGGTTGAGCCCCAGCGTGTAGCAGCCGATGTCGCCCGGGTAGATCCCCTTCGGGAAAGCCTTCTTGATGGCAAAGAAGGCGGCGCGGTGAGGACATCCGGCGCACAGGGTGGGGCGCCGGCCGGGATACGCCGGCGGTTCCACGGGAGGCGCCGGGTCAAGACCCAGGAAGCTCCGCAGAATCCCTTCCACGACCTCGGGCAGTAGCTCCCCGGCGGTCGGCACATGGCCCGTCGTCCGGCCGAAAATCTTCTCGCGGTTCTGGAGCTGCAGTTCGATGACCGGGTCGGTTTCCTCGAGGATCAGTATCCTGTCGTAGCTCGACAGCAGGTCGTCCCGGAAAGACTCGGGAAGAGGATAGGGCATGGGCAGACGGTAGAACGGCACCCGGTCCCAGAGGCCGAGCTCGCCCAGGATCTCCTGCGCGTGCGCTGTGACCACGCCTGAGCCGACGATGCAGGCTCGCCCGCCGTCTTGGGTTCCGGGCCGCAGCGCGTCTCCGTTCACGAGCTGCGGGGCGCAATCGGGGTCCCGGGAAATTCGGGCCAGCTTCTCGTTAAGCTGACGATGCAGGACCAGCCTGAATTTCGGCGTCGCCGCCCAGCGTCCCGGATTTTTCTCGAAGAGGGGAAACTGCGAGGGCTTCGGGATTGGCCGGAGGTGCATGTCCTGGCGGGCATGGCACACCCTCGTGGTCGGGCGCAGCATGACCGGGATTTCATGTTTCTCGGACAGGGCACAGGCCCGGCGGGCATACTCGCGGGCCTCCTCCGGGGAGGACGGATCAAGCACGGGGATTTTCGCCACCATGGCGATGAGACGGCTGTCCTGCTCGGTCTGCGAGCTGTGCGGGCCCGGGTCGTCGGCGGAGATGAGGACGAAACCGCCCTTCACCCCGGTATAAGCTGCGCTCATGAGAGGGTCCGCGGCGACGTTCAGGCCCACCTGCTTCATGATCGTCGCGGAACGCCTGCCGGTGTAGCTGTTGGCGAGCGCCACTTCGAAGGCGGCCTTTTCGTTGATGGACCATTCGAGGTGAAGGTCGAGCTTGTGCCGTTCCTTGAGGCTCGCAAGGGCGCGCAGGATCTCCGACGCGGGCGTTCCGGGATAGGACGCCGCCATCGTGCATTCCGCCTCCAGCAAGCCGAGCGCGATCGCTTCATTTCCCAATAATATGCTGCGTTCCGTCAATTTACGCTCCTTGCACGTCGGGAACATTCGAGAAGAGGGGTGGGCACTCCCGTCCGTCGTGCCGCCCCGAAAGAAAACCTGATCGAGCCGTGACGGCCGCCTCACGGCCATTCGTCGTCCAACCCGTGCAAGCGTTCGGAAAAGTCAAAAAAAGAGCCGCGAAGTGCACAGCCTCCACGGCTTCGTTTGAATCTTGAGCCTGCCCGGCAGTGGACAACCTTCCCCTGCGGCAACTCCGGCCATTGCCGGCCGGGGTGCCATCGCAACCTGGTCGCGATCATTTTTCTCTGCATTGTCCACCTATTAACAAAGCCTCCGGTAACGGTCAAGCAGGAATCATCGAGCCGGCGGGCAGGCGCGCATACCGGTCGCCGGCGTCGTCTCACATTGCGATACAGTATGGCAAACCTCTCCCAATATTCCGGGCACTGGGGGCATCAATGTGAAAAGTGTAGGTTTGACCCCGTGACGCCCGAGAGATCGAGATCCGGCAGCATGGCCCCATGATCCATCAGGTTATTGTGCAGCTCGAAGCAGTCCTCGAGGTTGTGCCGAATGTGACCGATCCGGGACTTCTCGATGTACCGGTACAGGTAATCCTTGTACAACGGGTGGGCGCACTTCTCGATAATGGTTCGGGCGCGCTGCATGGGGCCGAGTCCCCGCAGGTCGGCCAGCCCCTGGTCGGTGACGACCACCTGCACCGAGTGCTCGTTGTTGTCGATGTGCGGGCACATGGGCACCACGGAGGAAATCCTGCCGCCCTTTGCGATGGACGGGCACATGAACATGGACAGGTAGCTGTTGCGCGTGAATTCGGCGCTGCCCCCTATGCCGTTCATAATGTCGGTTCCGTACAGGTGCGAGGAATTGACGTTGCCGTAGATATCGAATTCGAGCGCGGTGTTCATGGAAATGACCCCCAGCCTGCGGATTGCGCCGGGATGATTGGAGATTTCCTGCGGACGCAGAACGATCTTCGATACGAAATAGTCCATGTTGGCATAAATCCGGCCGAGCACCTCGGGAGTGATGGTGAGCGCGGTCGTGCTGGCGGCCAGGACTTTGCCGTTTTGCATCAGATCGACCAGGGAGTCCTGAAACACCTCGGTGTACATCTTGAACGGGGGGATGTAGGGGTTTTCCCCCAGGGCGGCCATCACGCTGTTCGCCACATTGCCGACCCCGGCCTGCAGGGGCAGGAACTCGTTGGGGATACGGCCCGCGAGCATCTCGTCCAAAAGGAACCGGACCACGTGTTCCGCAATCTTGTGGCTGCGGGGATCGCCCGCGGTGAACTTCGGCACCCGGTCGGGTTCGTCCGTTTCCAGGACCGCGATGACCTTCCTGGGATCAACGACCGCGTACGGGTAGCCGACCTTGGTCAGAGGGTCGTGGAGCGGCAGCGGGCTGCGGTGAGGCGGGCGCGCCATGATGAGGATGTCGGTCATCTCCCGCAGTCGCGGCGAATGGTGATGGTTGATTTCGATGATCACCTTGTCGGCGTACTTGAGGTAGGTGGGAGAGGCTCCGATGGAGGACGTCAGGTAGACCCGGCCGTCGCTCGTGATCTCGGTGGCTTCGACCACCGCAAAATCCAGCCTGCCCTGGAACCCGGACAGAACCGTCTGGGGCAGGTGGGACAGATGCATGTCCACGTATTCGACTTCCTGGCTGTTGATTTGCTTGCGTAGCCGCGGACCGCTCTGGTAGGGCGCGCGGTAGGAAATGGCCTGTGCCTGCGCCAGCGGTTCGTCAATGCTTTCCCCGCTCGATGCTCCCGTCAGCACGCGGATCTTCAACGGATCGCCCTTTTCGTGCACGGTCCTGGCCCGAGCCGCCAGCGCGCGCGGCACGATCTTGGCTGCCCCGGCGTTCGTGAACCCGCTGAACGCCACCGTCGCGCCGTGAAAGATATGGGAAACGGCTTCTTCCGGGCTGGGTTTGGGATAGGAACCCACGATAGACATGGTGTTTCTCCTTCGATATCTATCCGGACGATCAGAGGGCGTCCGTGATTTCCGACAATTTGAGATCCGGCAGCATGGCTCCGTGCTCCATCAGGTTCCTGTGCAATTCGTAGCACTTCCTGAGGTTGTGGCGGATGTGGCCGACCTTGGAATCCCTGACGTAGGCGTGGAGGTAGTCGCGGTAAACCGGGTGGGCACACTGGTCGATGATGAGTTTTGCCCGCTGCATGGGCCCCAGGCCCCGCAGATCCGCGAGGCCCTGGTCGGTGACGACGACCTGCACCGAATGCTCGTTGCTGTCGATGTGCGGACACATCGGGACCACGGAGGAGATTCTCCCGTTCCTGGAAATGGATGGGCACATGACCATGGAAAGATAGCTGTTGCGGGTGTATTCGCCGCTCCCGCCGATTCCGTTGATGATGTCCGTCCCGTACACGTGGGAAGTGTTGACGTTGCCGTAAATGTCTACCTCGATGGCGGCGTTCATCGCGATCACCCCGAGGCGGCGGATCACGCCGGCGTCGTTGGAGATCTCCTGGGGGCGGAGCACAAGCCGCGGCACGAAATAGTCCATATTGTCGTAAATGCGCCGCAGGACAGCCGGGGTCAGGGTGAGGCTCGTGGCGCTCGCCGCTTCGAGCTTTCCCTGTTCCATGAGCTCCACCAGGGCGTCCTGGAAGACCACGGTGTACATCTTGAACGGAGGGATGTACGGGTTCCTGCCTAGGGCCGCCATGACGCTGTTGGCCATGTTCCCCACGCCGGCCTGAAGCGGCAGGAATTCTTTCGGAATATGGCCGGTGATCATTTCGCCGAACAGGAACTTGACCACGTGTTCGGCAATGCGCTCGGACTTCCGGTCCGGCCCCGTATAAGGCCTTACCGCATCCGGTTCGTTCGTTTCGACCACGCCGACGATCTTCTTGGGGTCCACCAGGGCGTATGGGTAGCCGATCTTGGTGAGCGGATCGTGGATGGGGATGGGGTTTCTGCGCGGCGGAGGCGGCAGAGTGGTGATGTCGGCAATTTCGGGCAGCCGCATGGAATGATACCGGTTGATTTCCAGGATGACACGGTCCGCGTATCGAAGATAGGTGGGCGAGGCCCCGATGGAGGAAGACAGGTAAACGCGGCCGTCCCGCGTGACCTCGGTGGCCTCGATGATCCCGTAGTCGAGCCTGCCGAAGAAACCCGCCGCGAGAACCTGTGGGGCATGCGCCAGGTGCATGTCCACGTATTCTACTTCCTGCCGGTTGATCTGCTTGCGAAGGGTCGGAGAACTCTGGTAGGGAGCTCTCCAGGTGATCGCCTCCGCCATAGCCAGCTCTTCATCGATATTGTTGCCGCTCGAAGATCCGGTCAGGACGCGGATTTTGAAGGGAGCGCCGCTCTCGTGCAACTGACGGGCCCGGGCGGCGATCGCCCCGGGCACGACCTTGGCCGCGCCGGCGTTGGCAAACCCGCTGAAAGCCACCGTGGCTCCGTTGGAAATCAGAGCGGCGGCTTCTTCAGGGGTGAGCTTGGGGAAAGGGCATGAACTCGAATTCGGCATCTTGGCATTCTCCTGGTTGAGACAGCTTGGGGAAAGTCACGGCCTTCGGCGTTGCCTGCCGCCCGGGATCAAACCTCCGGCGTATCCGCTGCTCCTGCCGCAAGGTCTCTCTCCTTACCCTCCTTCGGAAAAGGCCGGAACGGCATTCTCCTCCCTTCATCGAGGGGGTACGGCCCGCACCCGCACGGCGAATCCGGGCCCTTCCCGTTCCCCCTTCGGCACAATGGCTCGAAAGAACCGGTTCCCTGAAAGACGACAACCGTTCAACAGCTCGCGCACCGCGCAGTATATCAACTTTTTCGGGCGTCGGCCACGGCTTCGGCGATGTGTTTCACCTCGACCTTCGGCCCTTCCCGTTTGTCCATCCCGCCGCGAAGCTGCAGGACGCAACCCGGGCAGTCGGTGACCAGCAGTTCCGCGCCGCTGCGCGTCACGATATCCAGCTTGCGTTTCAGCAACTCGGCCGAGATCATCGGGAAATCCAGGGAATACGACCCGCCGAAGCCGCAGCACACGTCCTCGTCCTTGCACCGGACGTACTCGAAGCCGGCGGCTGCGAGCAGTTCCCGGGGTTCGCGGGTCACACCCAGGCCCCGGCAAAGATGGCACGGGGAATGGTAGGCGACCTTGCGCCCTCCGCCATGGAACGACCCGGGTTCGACATGGAGGACATTGATCATGAAGGAGCTGAAGTCGGCCACCTTGGCCGCGAATCGGCGGGCTTTCGCGGACAGTCCCGGCTCCGTCTCCGGCAGTTCCGGATAGTACGCCCGCAGGTGCGAGCCGCACGAGGCGCACAGCGTCAGGATGTGGTCGTAACGGTCCGGGTCCATGGCCCGCAGGTTTTGCACGGCCACCCGGCGCGCGGTTTCGTCCTCGGCCGTCATCTTTGCGGGCAGGCCGCAACAGGTCTGGCCCATGGGGTATTCGATCCGGATTCGACGGCCTTCGAGCAGACGGATGAGCGCCTCGGCCTGCTCCGGATAGGCGAAATCCACCAGGCATCCCCCGAAAAGCCCCACCCGGAGGCGGGGGTTCGGCACGGGCGGGTTGATCTTTTCCCACCGGTCCCTGAGAGGCGTCGCCACAATGGCCGGCAGACTTCGAAAACCGTGTTCGCCGGAAAAGAACAAGGGCAGGTGTCTCAACATCGGCCGGCCGCGAGTCAGCGGCTGCTGAGCGAGGTAGGCTCGACGCAGGAGAAAGTGGAAGAGCGGGCGGTCCTTGAGCACCCTGCCAAGCAGCATGTTCTTCAGCGGTTTGCCGCCCTCGAGCCGAAGTATCTTTCCGTACACTTCCTTGATCAGCCGGGGCAGGTCGATCCCGGCCGCGCAGACCGACTTGCAGGCCTGGCAGTTCAGGCAGTTCCGGACAATGGCGCGGGCGTTCTCCCGCCCGTGATAGAAGAAGGTCAGGATCAGCCCGATGGCCCCGATGTAAACGTGCCCATAGCTGTGGCCTCCGATCAGCTTGTAGATGGGGCATACGTTCGCACAGGCGCCGCACCGGATACACCGGAGCGCTTCGGCAAAGAGGGGATCCCGGGCCAGGGCGAGCCTGCCGTTGTCGAGAAAGACGATGTGCGTTTCCTTTCGGCCTCCCGGCGCCGGAGCGCATTCCACGGCGCCGGTGATCCACGTGACGTAGGTCGAAATGACCTGTCCCGTGGCGTTGCGCGGCAGAGCCCGGAGAATGCGCAGGGCGGATTCGAGGTCCGGCACCAGTTTGTCAAACCCGACCAGGGCCACGTGTACGCGGGGCAGAGTCGTCACCAGACGCCCGTTGCCTTCGTTGGTGACCAGGCCGATGGTGCCCGAATCGGCGATGGCGAAGTTGGCCCCGCTGATGCCCATGTCCGCATCGAGGAAGGCCTGTCTCAACTCGCGACGCGCCACTTTGACCATGCCGTCGATGTCGTCCGGGTCCATTGGACGTCCCGTCACGCGCTGGAACAGTTCGGCGACCTCGCGGCGCGACAGGTGAATCGCCGGCATGACCATGTGCGACGGGCCCTCCCGGCGAAGCTGGATGATCCATTCGCCCAGGTCCGTCTCCGTAACCTTGAGCCCGTCCTTTTCCAGGCGATCGTTGAGGAAGGTCTCTTCGGCGGTCATGGACTTGCCTTTGACGATTCTCGTCACGCCGCTCTTCCGCGCGATGCCGGCGATGAGCGCGTTGGCCTCGAGCGCCGTGCGCGCCCGGTGCACTTTCATGCCCGCCGCTTCGGCGTTCGTCTTGAACCGGGCGTAAAGCTCCTCGAGGTAAGGTATGCATGCGTCCTTGGACCGGGCGATTTCCTCGACCAGTGCCTCCACGTCGATTCCTTCGAAGGCGTTGGCGCGGGAAACGGGGTAGGCCGCGGCGAAATTCTCCAGGGTGGTCGCGAGGAACCGGTTCTTCAGCGCGCGCCGCACCTGCGCCTTGTATTCTTCCATATTCCGGGGTGTGTTGATCATGACCCGTTGTCCTCCAGGATAAGGATATGCAGCTCTTGGGGACCGTGGACCCCGATGGTGAGGACCCTCTCGATATCCGCGGTGCGGCTCGCCCCGCTGATAAAGGCAAGGTAGGAAGGGCGGCCCCGCATCATGCGGCCGAGCTCCGGTTCGAGGTCGAAAGCCGTGGGGCGGAGCCTGGACGCGGGCAGGATCGCCACATGCGTTTCGACCAGCATGGTGGCGATGCGGATGTCCTCGGCGGACGAATCGAGCACCAGGGTCGCCGTTTCGGCGATACCCCAGTCCGCTTCGGTCAGCCCGGTGTGAAGGCCGCTCAGACGCTGCCGCAGGCCGCCGGTCAGCAGTTCGATGTCCCTCCCGGCGCACAGCGTCGCCAAGTCCGACAACCGGTCGTCGGGCAGCCCCGGCGCGGCGATGCTCCTTCCGCCCTGCCTTGCGGTGAGATCGACGGCATACCGCATCGCGGCATCGAACGACCCGATCTCCACTGCAACCGACTGGACGGCCGCGGCCCTTTCCTTCAGCTTTGCGATCAGTTCCCCTCTGTCCATGGTTTTTGTCCCTTCGTGGCAACGCGCAGGCAGGTCGATTTCATTGCTTCGACAATATCCATTTCAGAACATGCGCCGGAAGTAAAGTCAAAACAAGGATACAGCTCCCGCGCGGGCGCGAGGCGTCCCATCCGTCGGGTTCGGGCAGGTTTCATTCCCGCCCACGGAGAATCCTCGCCATGGCTGTGTGGCGGGCATCGGTGTATCCCCGTTTCATCCCCGCCCACGGAGAATCCTCCTTTTCCTGCCCTCCGCACGGAATCGCTCAACGTTGATCTGGTATAATCAATAGTGCGCGCGAATACTTCTCATTGGTCTTATCGGTCCTATAAGTCCCAATTAAGTCCAATGGAAAAAATGACTCCATTAGAGTCCTCCCGGCAGAACTCGAAAACCCGGGCTCGAGAGGGCAGGGCCGCCAGGCGAGGGCTGAAAAACCAACGTCCTGCTTGCGATGACAACGGCCTCGGCCGCGCAGCAGCGGAGCTCACCTCCCATGCCGGATGAGGTTCGGACAGGAAATGCGGGGCCTTGCGCATTGGGACATTGAGATATTTCCAGGAGCAAGTAGAATTGCCTGAAACGGTCTCGCAAACCGGACCGGGAGGAGGCGCCATGATCGGCCGTGCCTTGATCGCCGAATTCGAAAAGCTGTTGGGCAGGGACAATGTATTCGCCGACGAAGCGGACCGGCATACCTATTCCTACGATGCCGCCGTCCTCGACCCGGTCCTTCCCGCCCTGGTGGTGAGACCGACCTCCAGCGAGGGCCTCGGGCGCTCGGTGAGCCTTTGCGGCGAAAACGCTCTGCCTGTCACCGTGCGGGGCGCCGGGACCAACCTGAGCGGCGGGACCATCCCGGCCCCCGGCGGGGTCGTGATCGTGACCAACGGTCTGAACCGGATCCTCGAAATCAATGAAGCCGATCTTTACGCCGTGGTCGAGCCCGGCGTGGTTACGGCCAAGTTCGCCGCGGCGGTGGAATCCCGGGGGCTGTTCTACCCGCCCGACCCCGGTAGCCAGGCGGTATCGACCCTGGGCGGGAACGTCGCGGAGAACGCGGGTGGATTGAGGGGACTGAAATACGGGGTGACCCGCGATTACGTGCTGGGGCTCAGCTTTTTTGACGCCAACGGTGAAATCGTGAAGACCGGGGCGCGCACGGTCAAGTGCGTCGCCGGCTACAACCTGGCCGGGCTCATGGTGGGGTCCGAGGGGACGCTGGGAGTGTTCGAGCGGATCATTCTGAAACTCATACCGATCCCTGCTGCCCGCAAGGCCATGCTGGCCGTTTTCGACGATATCGGCAAGGCCTGTGAGGCCGTGTCCGGCATCATCGCCGACAAGATTGTCCCCGCCACGCTTGAGCTCATGGACAACTTCACCATCCGCGCGGTGGAGGACTACGGTCATGCGGGACTGCCCGTGGAGGCCGCGGCTCTGCTGTTGATCGAAGTGGACGGGCACTCGGCCCAGGTGGAAGAGGATGCCTCCAGGGTTGAAGCCGTCTGCCGCGGCCTGGGGGCCATGTCCGTGCGTGTTGCCCGCACCGCCGTCGAACGGGACAAGGTCTGGGAGGCGCGCCGCGCCGCCCTCTCGGCCCTGGCCAAGCTGAAGCCGACCGTAATCCTGGAGGACGCCACGGTGCCGCGCAGCAAGATCCCGGCGATGATGAACAGCCTGAAGGCCATCGCCTCGCTCTACCGCTTGACCATCGGGACGTTCGGCCACGCGGGTGACGGCAACCTCCACCCGACCATCCTCACCGACCGTCGCGACCGGGCGGAATGGAGTCGCGTGGAAGCCGCCATCGACGCGATCTTCGATGAGGCTCTCAAGCTCGGCGGGACGCTCTCGGGCGAACACGGCATCGGCCTCGCTAAGTCCCGCTTCCTGGAAAAGGAGACCAGCCGGGCGACCATCTTGTATTCGCGCCGCATCAAGACAGCACTGGATCCGAAAAACATTCTGAATCCCGGGAAGATCATTGGAGAATAACGATGCGATCGATGAAACACCTGGCGTTGCTCCTCAGGGAAGTGGAAGATCAACTGGTGGTGTGCATGAGATGCGGTATGTGCCAGTCGGTGTGCCCCCTGTTTGCCGAAACGGGCAGGGAATCGGACGTCGCGCGCGGAAAACTGGCGCTTCTGGACGGATTGATGCAGGAGATGTTCAAAGACCCGGCGGGGGTGAGCGATCGATTGAACCGCTGCCTGCTGTGCGGTTCGTGCGCCGCCAATTGTCCGAGCGGGGTCAGGGTGCTCGACATCTTCATCAAGGCCAGGGCCATTCTCGGCGGGTACATGGGGCTCTCGCCCCTGAAGAAGCTCTTATTCCGGCAGATGCTGGCGCGTCCCGCCTTGTTTGACCGCATTGTCGAGATGGGGTCCAGGTTCCAGTCCCTGTTCATCCGATCGGTGGACGACCTGCTCGGGACGTCGTGCGCGCGTTTCCAGTCGCCGCTGGGAGAACGGCATTTCAAGGCGCTCGCCGCGGTGCCGCTGCATGTGCGCACACCGGCGCTGAACGCGCCCGCGGGCGGGTCGGCCATCAGGGTCGGGGTGTTCGTGGGCTGCCTGGTGGACAAGGTGTTTCCCGAAGTGGGCGAAGCCGTTCTGAAGGTATTGAGACATCACGAGGTGGGTGTGTTCATGCCCGAGGGGCAGGCATGCTGCGGGATTCCCGCCCTTTCTTCCGGCGATCTCGAAAGCTATCGCACCCTGGTGCGGCACAACCTGTCGAAATTCGCACCGGGGGAGTTCGATCACCTGATCACGCCGTGCGCCACGTGTACCTCAACGATCCGGAAAATCTGGCCTCTGATGGCCGGCGATTTGAGCGCGGAGGAACGGGAACGGGTTCGGTTGCTGTCGGAAAAGACGCTGGACGTGTCCCAATTCCTGGTCGATGTGCTCCATGCAGCCCCGGCCGAGGAGGTGGAGGAAACCGGGGAGCGGCGGCTGATCACCTACCACGACCCGTGTCATCTGAGAAAATCCCTGGGGGTGTACGCTCAACCCCGTTCCCTGATCCGGGCCAATCCCCGCTATGCATTCAGGGAAATGGCCGAACCGGACCGCTGCTGCGGCTGCGGGGGCAGTTTCAACCTGCAGCACTACGAGCTCTCCGCAGCCATCGGCAGGCGCAAGCGGGACAACATTGCGGCTTCCGGCTGTTCCGAGGTGGCCACGGGATGCCCCGCGTGCATGCTCCAGCTCTCGGACATGTTGTCACGGGCCGGCGACCGGGTTCGGGTCCGGCACGTTGTGGAGGTCTATGCCGAAGCCCTGGATAACAACCGACAATGCTGAAATCCCACGGCGCCCGGACGACTTTCGAAGCAGGTTCGCAGGGAGCCCCCGAAAATCATCTCCATGTTGCGATCCTTGACAAGGGCAACAGTCTCTTCAGTCATAGTGCTCGCAGGGAGGTCCCGGAACGCATCTCAGAGTCGTTCTTCGATTGCGGCAAAAGGCCGCTGATCGGGTGTAGCCGTCCGACGGCGCCCGGGGCGAACAACCGGTTGCGGTGCGTCGTAATGACCGCGGCCCCGGCTTGCGGACGGGCGTTAGGGCGCGGGTCGAGGCAGGGAGGTTGCGCGATGCGGTCGTTCGACTTATGCTGAATATTGTGCGGACAATTGCGCGGGAAGAACTCAAGTCAATGGAATCTAACAGGGAAAGGGGATGATTCTTCATGAAACCGATCGGCCCGATGATGTGGGAGCACCGCCTGATCGAACAGATGCTGCGCGTGTGTGACAGAGAGATAAGGAAAATTAAGGAATCCAATGAATTGGATGTCATTTTCATCGATACGGTCGTCGACTTCATCCGGACCTACGCGGACCGGACCCATCACGGAAAGGAGGAGGATATTCTTTTCCGCGATTTGGGGAAAAAGCAGCTTTCGCTGGAGCACGCCCGGATCATGAAAGAACTGGTCGATGAACATGTCCATTCACGGGAGACCGTGAAGCAACTGGTCGAGGCCAAGGAAAAGTATCTCAGGGGCGAGGGCACCGCCCGGGAGGTTGTCGCTCATCTCGAAGCGTTGGCCCGGTTTTACCCGTTGCACATCGAAAAGGAGGACAAGCACTTCTTCCACCCCTGCATGGAGTACTTCACGAAAGAGGAGCAGGACAAGATGCTCGCCGAATTCTATGAGTTCGACAGAAATATGATTCACGAAAAATATCGGAATGTTGTCGATCGAATGGAGGCTCGGGGCGCGTGAGCGCTCCGGAACAGGGAACACTTTCGATCTCGGGTGAACCAGGTGGACCGCCAGTTGTGTGAAAATGCCGTCAGCCCGGGATATTTTCATCATTGGTTGTGAGAAGCCCCGGGTCATGGAAAATGTGAAAAGTGTAGGTTTGACCCCATGGACTTGCCGGGAACAATCACCCGCCGCGTGAACGGCGCGCTTCCGAAGGCGGCCGTTGAGCGACCGGCTCGGTGCGAGGAGACCGTGCATGATCAGGAAAGGATTGATCGACAAGCTTTTCGAGGCCGCCAGCATTCAAAGATGGAACGATCACGTGCGCCCGGTCGAGTTCACGGAGCTCGACAAGCAGGCCCACAAAATGATCATCGCCTACGTCCTGGGAAAGCTGGAAGAAGGACAACGGCTGGCTCGAATCGACTGGCGAAAGCTCATCGAAGGGGGGATCTTCGAATTTCTTCACCGGGTGATCCTGACGGACATTAAGCCACCCGTGTTTCACAAGATGATGAGCAAGAAAGGCGCGGAAATCAATGCGCACGTGTGCCGGAAACTGGAGCAGGACGTTCGGGACATCGGGGGGGATTTTGCGGAAAAGCTCAAGTTCTATCTTTTCGATCGCGATTACAGCCCGTTTGAAAAACGGCTGCTCAAAGCCGCCCACTACCTGGCCACCAACTGGGAGTTTCAAATCATCTACAGCGCCGCCCCCTTCATCTACGGAATTGAGAAAACGAAGGAGGAAATCGAAAACCAGATCGAGGACCACTACGATCTGATCGGCGTTCAGAAAATCTCCTTGCGCAAGAAATCCTTCGGCTTCATCGACCTGTGCGGTCAGCTGAGATTTCAGCAGCGCTGGGCCCACTCGCCCCGGGTGCCCAAGACCTCGGTGCTTGGCCACGTGTTGATCGTGGCCATGCTCTGCTATTTCCTCTCGGTCGAAATCGACGCTTGCGACAGAAGAGTCTACAACAACTTCTTTGCGGGATTGCTGCACGATCTTCCCGAAGTGCTGACACGGGACATCATCCATCCGGTGAAAAGGTCGGTGGAAGGGTTGGAAGAGATTGTAAAAGAATACGAAGAAATCCAACTTGAAGAAAAAATACTTCCCTTGCTGCCCTCTTCCATGAGAGAAGAAATAGTGTATTTTCTTCAAGACGAATTCAAAAACAAAATCATCGATGCCGGGGCGGTCAAGAAGGGCGTATCCGGGGAGATCATGGACGCGTGCAACAGCGATGCGTATTCTCCGTTGGACGGAGAGATCATCGAGGTGTGTGACAAGCTGGCCGCGTTCATCGAAGCCTCTCTTTCGATTCAGCACGGCATCAAATCGCACCAGCTTGAAGAAGGGAAGCGGTTCTCATATGAGAACTACCGGGACAAGCGGGTGGGGAAGTTGCGTTTCGGATACCTGTTTGATTATTATAATTGATTTGGCATATTGAGATTTTCCGGTTCGTCCGAACCACGCAGCATGGAGCGCCGTAACGGCGTGCGGCAGGGCGTGGTTCAACATCGTCCCGGCATGGGAACACGAAAAGTCAACCGCATTTTCATAACGCTCAGGCGGGATGCGCCGATCGGGCGATACCGGTGAACGGCGTCCGGCATTCGTCCTGCGGGGTACGGGCATGCCGCGATTGCTTGGCGTGCGTTCGGACAACGGCGTTCGACAGACGGCGTATAACGGCGTCCCGAAAAGGTTATACCGGGAAGCCGCGGGCAGGTTTACGATCCTTTCGGAAATAAGACTATTCTCATTCAATCGCGTTCTGGTCACATGAATTACTGAGTCGCCGCGGGTATCGGAGGATGATTTTCCCGGCCCCGGGGCGACCCAAGGAGCGGAGTTCTCCGTCGCGGGGCGGCCGCTTGGGAGCCGCGCCGGCAGGCCGGCGGCGTACGCTCCGGTCGGTTTCCGGCATGTTTTATGTGGGTCTGAGAATTTTCGTACATCAGTATCATTCAGTGAACCGAAACATGTGCCGAATTATGTCATAGGCCGTCGGGTCACGGCGCGAGACGGCTCTGCATGAGAGTGTCGTATGAATGATCATACCGAGGACGTGCACAAAATGAGAGAGATGGTCGAGTCTTTTGCGCAAAGGCGTGCGGAAGACGAGAAACGCGCTTATCCGAGATTCATGACCCCGGAGTGTCTCACCGGCCAAATCGATCTGGGCAATCCTTCCGGCGTGCTGCTCTACAGAAAGGACAGGCCACGGGGCCAACAGCATGGGACGGCCTCGGACCGGCAAGGGGACGGTCCTGAAGGTCACCTTGCCCCCGGCGGAGATTTTGAAAAGGTCAGCGATATATGCATCCTCGACTTCTCGGAAGAAGGCGCTCAAGTCTACTTCCGGTGTGAAAACCCTTTCAAGATCACCCAGAACCGGCTGTTTTTCCAGATCGGGGCGAGTCGGCTTCCCGTGTGGCTGAGGTGGTACCAGATATCGCGCGAAGGGAATACGGCGGGGTTCGAGTTCGCGGAGGCGCGGGAGCGTAATCAGGATTTGGCGCACGTTCTCGTGAGCTTAAGCGACAGGCTGGTGAGTTTTCTGCTCGGTGAGTACCTTCCCAAGGCGAAGAAGGATTACTCGCAGGCATGCGTATATGCCTACCTCAGCATTTTGTACAACCTTCGCCTGAGGTTTCTCGAGACGGTCGCTTCCTTCTACAAAGCGCAGGCATGTGCCGAAAAATGCGTCACAAGCCGGCATCATCGGGAAATCATGGGGACGTTGTTTGAATTCGAGTCCCTGCGGACACTTCATTTCAGGCAGGCGAGGGCGCTGGGAGGAGACAAGCCGTTCGAGGCCACCCTGGAATTCTTCATGAAACCTTACCGGGATCATCAGTGCGGGCTTTCGGGGCGGCATCACAAGGTCTGCTTCCTGGAAAACGACGTGATGAACGCTCTCATGGACTCCATCGTCTTCTGGAACTGGTCCATCCCGCCCCCGGACGAATTGAACGACCGCATAAAACCCGTTTACAAGTCTTTCCTCGCCCTGCGATCCCATCTGCCGGGAGCCTTCGAAGGAGCGGAGTTCGACCGGCAGTTTATCTACTACAGCTTCCTGATACGCTCGGTGATATTGCTCAAGGACAGGCTCATCGACGTGGTGTCCTCATCCTGTCCGTTTGCCGGACAGGCGAGGTGGGGAGAAGGAACTGTCGCAGGAACGGGCGCAGGGAAGTCCGAGCTTTCCGTCAAGGCATCCGATTTGCTGGGAAGGGAAGAATTCGAGGAGATCGGGACGCCGGCCCTCGAACGGAAGCTGACGGAAACCTGCGGTCCGGACGCGGACGCAAAGCCCGCCGCGATCCATGAAGCCCGCCGCGTGTCGGGAACCTGGCGCGGTTTCCCCCGGATCGATCGATACCTTGTGATGGGCCCGTTGATCCTGGCGATATGCTTTGGAATCGCGATTCTGATGTGGTCGAAAGAGCGGCCTTCTCTCGAGACCCCGACCCGTCCGGGCCGGCCGTCCCTGCAGGCGGAAGCCGCACTTGGCCCGCCTGCGGCGGCGAGTGTGCCGCGAGGCGCGGAACCTGCGGATAGTTCCGGTGTGAGCCCGGAGCCCGTTGTCCATGCCTCCGGTGATGCCCGGGGCACGTTGCGAAGACGGGCAATCGCGTCGATCCCGGCAAGCTTGCCCGAGCAGGCAATCGCGTCAATCCCGGGGGGCGGGCCGGCCCCTGTGAAGGAGCAGCCTTCTTCCGAGACCACGGCCCGTCCGGAGCGGCCGTCCCTTCAGGCGGAAGCCGCGCCTGGCCCACCGCCGGCGGCGGGGGTGCCGCGTGGCGCGGAAGCGGCGGATGGTGCCAATGTGAGTCCGGGGCCCGTTGTCCGTGCCTCCGGTGATGCCCGGGGCGCGGCGCCGGAGCAGGCAGTCGCGTCGGTCCCGGGGAATGTGCCGGGCCTTACGAACACGTCGGTTCCGAATCCCGGGCCCAATGAAAGGGACGATTTGCCGGGGAGCGACCAGGATCGAACGGCTTCTCCGGTTCCCGGCGACACTCCGAACGGCGGGGCAGGTGAATTCGCGGGAAGCATGGCTTCCATTTCCGGAAGCGGTCAGGAGCCAAAGGGGGAAGCGGCGGAGCCGGGTGGAGAACAGATCGCCATGGTCGGCGGGCCGCAAGTCGCAATGGCCGTTCCGTTTCCTTCAGTTCGAACGTTCCTCCCGGAAAAATCGAAAGAGGTTGCCCCCCCGGCTCCTGCCGGGACCCCGCTGGTCCACGATTTCGTCGTTGAGGCGATTGAGCCGAGTTGGCTCCAGGTGACCATCGACAAGGGGAAAACCTGGGCCACGACGCTGCAGCCCGGGAATCGGTTCGAGTGGAAGGTGCGCGACCGCATCAACCTCGTGGTGGGGAACGCGGGGGGAATCCGGATCGTGTGGGACGGGCAGGCGCTCGATCCGCCGGGCAATCCGGGCCAGCCCGTGCGCCTGACGCTCCCGGAGCCTTCGCGGAAAGCGAAATCCAGGACGCGCCGGTAGACTTTGTTTCACGGCCGCAATTCCATGTCACAGAGCCGGCACGATTTCGTGAAAGGCGGCTCTGAAATCGGCGATTACCTCGGGGAGCGGCTTCTCGGCATCGAGTACGATGAATCGCCCCGGATCGAAGGAAGCCAGTTCGAGGTAGCCCGCCTTGACCCGTTCATGGAAAGCCCGCTCCTCCATTTCAATCCGGTCCGGCCTGCCGTTCCTGGCCGACATGCGAGCCGCCGCCGTATCGATTCCGCAATCGAGAAGCACGGTTTTATCCGGCACGAGAGCCTGCGTGGCCCAGTGCTGAAGGCGCCGGAGGGGTTCCGGGTCCAGTTCCCGGCCGTAGCCCTGGTAGGCGAGGGTGGCGTCGATGTATCGGTCCGCGAGCACCCACGCGCCGCTTTTCAGGGCGGGCAGGATGACCTCTGCAACGAGTTGAGCGCGGCTGGCGGTGTAGAGGAGGACTTCGGTTTGCCGGTTCATGCCCCGGTGGGCGGGATCGAGCAGCAGCCCGCGTATCTTCTCCCCCAGCGGCGTTCCGCCGGGTTCCCGGGTCTTCAGGTAAGGGATGCGAGCCCGGTCCAGCCAGGATGCGAGCTCATCGATGAGGGTGCTCTTGCCGCAGCCGTCGATGCCTTCAAACGTCACGAATTTCGGGGATATGGGTTTCATCTGCACTCGAATTGGCGGTCGCGGACGCATCCGCGCCGATCCGGGGCCCGGCTAAGCTTCAATGGCAAGATTGTCGGACTCGTCCTTGGTGTCTTCATTGTAGTCCCCGTCCTGCCGGCGGAAGTTCACTTCGTTCTTGGCCGTGTAAATGCGCTTGGTGCTCTCAAAATCGAGATCGAACAACGCACAGATTTCACCGAAGCGCTTCCACAGGTCCAGGACGGCCTTCTCGGCCATCTCCGGCTTGAACCCGCCTCCCTTGGCCCACCATTTCCATTTCATGCAGCCCTGGAGGTCGTCCAGGGCCAGGAATGTTCCGATGACACACTCCATAACGGCATGCTCAGCATTTTTCCCCGGAACGCCGCCCGTGCCCGGATTGCCGGCGGACATCATGGAGAAGGCCGCCGACGGGGTGACGCCGACGATCTGGGACAGGCTCACGAGGAAATGCAGCAGGTCCACCAACTCGATTTTGCCGTTGTGCGTGCCGACTCCCCGTTCCCTGACTTCCCGCACCAGCTCGGCCAGTTCGGCGGAGAACGCCTTCCGGTAGTTTTCGATCCAGACGGTCTTCTGCACGGGGTCGGCCACGGTGGTTGAAAAATCCAGCCCGATGTTCCTGAGCGTATAGATGTTGAGCTGCATCTGGCGATCGAAAATATCCTTCATCTCGCTCCTTCACGGAATGAGGCCCTCGTCTGCAGCAGGGCATGCGTGGGTCTGAATCGCGCCTTATTCGACGGTCATTCCCAGGGAATCGAAGTGATTCCTCACGTCTTTGGCGATGACCCGGATGCGCGGGTGCGCATGCTTGGAATCGCGCAGCTGAATGAAGTGCTTCCAACCGCTCCACCTGCCGCTCACGAATATTTCGCTCTTGAGCAGATTGGGGAGGATGTCCCGGGCGATCTCCGGTTTTTCCCGGTCGAGATCCTCCCGGTACCAGGCGAAGAGCTTCTCGGCCCTGTCGACCCACATGTCCACGAGGGGCGACCGGCCCGTGAGTTGCTGCGTCGCGTCTTCGTAAAAGGGATAGAGCTCTTCGGGAAGGATCAGCACCATTCCCTTGTTCTTGTAGTTCACGTAGCGGGTGCTCTCCTGGGTGAACGAGAGCACCCGGTGCCGTACCACCTCGTGAGTGATCCCGCGGTCGCAGACGAACTTGAACACGAAGACGGGCAGATCGCATGCGGCATCGCGCCGGAGCAGCGCCAGTTGTTCGTCTTCGCGGACCAGGGTGACTTTGAAGGAAAGACCGCCCGAAACCGTTTCCTCGCCCCCGAAGATGATGGGAAAGAAGTCGCGCAACGCACCGGTCAGGAGGGCGTGGAGGGGGCTTCCGCCGTTGCCGAGATGGGTGAGTGTCTCGATCCAGGAACGCAGGTTGCCGGCGATGAAAAGAGCGCCGGGGGAAGTCCGGGCCGAGAGGTGGATGCGGTGGTAGGCGGTTCGGGAGCCAAGGCCATCGAGCAGCGCCCCGTAGAGCTCGGGAATCGACGAGAGGGGCTGCGGAGCGCCGCTTGACGGCGCCGCCTCGATCTTCAGCACGATGTTGCTGTGCTCCAGGACGGACAGGTGGCCGTGGCTCTTCAACATCAGGACGAAATTGCGTGCCGAATCGGGATTGATTTTGTCTTCCGACTTATACGCGGTCCTGCCGCAGAGCTCGACCAACTGCAGGGCGCGGCTCTCTTCGGCCGGAGCGATTCCCTGGGGCTGCACCCGGGTTTTGACGAATTGAACGGTCATGGTCCGTCCCTCCTTGCGATGGATTGGAAATCCCCGGGCAGACCCGAGGGGGGGTGAGAGGCTGCCTGACCGGCAAGCGCGCACAAGACCGCGGCCAGCCGCTGCCGCATTGCGTCAAGAGGAATTCCTGCCGGAATGGTACCGACCCTTCTGACAAGCAAGCGGGATTCTAGCACGATCGGAAATGATTTTGAACGAAAAGCCAAGGAACCCCGTCCGACGGCCTGCCTGCGGCCTCCGGTCCCGATTCGCCCGCGCGCCTCGCGGCAGGTATCATCTGGACTATATGGACCGCAACAACCCGGTCGTCCGCCCGCGCGCCTCGCGGCGCCTCGGGGCATGAGAATGAATCCGCTTTGTACAAAAGGCCGAAGTGCTATATATTTCATCGATCCGGGACCGAGCGGACGGGTTTTCTCCGCGGTCCCTCACACTGGGGGCGGACGCGTTATGATCAGAATCGAACGGCTGTGCAAAAGCTATGACGGGCTTGTCGCGTCCGACAATGTGTCGTGCCGTTTCGAAAAAGGCAAAATCACGGTCATTCTCGGTGGAAGCGGTTCGGGAAAGTCGACCTTGCTCAAACAATTGGTTGGGCTGGAACGTCCCGATTCCGGGAAGATATTCTTCGAGGAACGCGAATTGACCGGATTGTCGAGGGTCGAGCTCTACGAAATGCGAAAGAAGATGGGCATGCTGTTCCAGGGGGCTGCCCTGTTTAATTCCCTCAACGTTTTCGAGAACATCGCATTTCCGCTTCGCGAGCATACCCGCCTGGCGGAACCGGTCATTCGAGCCATGGTCACGATGAAGCTGGAGATGGTCGGTCTGCGCGGGATGGAACAGCTCATGCCCTCGCAGCTTTCGGGAGGGATGGCAAAGCGGATAGGACTTGCCCGGGCCATCATCATGGACCCCAGGGCGGTTTTTTACGACGAGCCCACATCCGGTCTCGATCCCATATCGGCGGGCGTGATCAACAAGCTCATCGTGGATCTGAACACCGCCATGGGGGTGACGTCCGTGGTCGTGTCGCACGATATTCCTTCCTCTTTCCGGATCGCGCACCGAATCATCATTCTGTTCTTCGGCAGGAAGATCGCGGAGGGGACCCCGGAGGAAATCCGGGGCAGCGAAGACGCCAGGGTGTTGCAGTTCATCCGCGGGGAGCCCGAGGGGCCGATCCCTTTCAACCGCACCGGAAAGAATTACCACGACGACATCTTGAGGGTCCCATGACGATATCTTCGGCGTTCGGCCTGAACGGCCGCAGATGCGTGCATGCCGTCCGCCTTGTGGGCAGGAGCCTGCTCTTCCTGGGCGAAGCGCTCGGATACGGGTTCGTGCCGCCCCTCAAAATTAGGAGGTCGCTGGAGCAGATCGTCTTTATCGGCGCCAAATCGCTGATCATCATCTTCTTGACCGCGCTCTCGACCGGCATGGTGCTTGCCCTTGAGGCCCTTCACATGCTGCGGGGAGGCGCGACGGAGAACATCCTCGGAGCCCTGGTCGCACTGTCCATCGTGCGTGAACTGGGGCCCGTCCTGTCTGCGCTGATCGTCACCGGTCGCGCCGGTTCGGCGATGACCGCCGAAATCGGGATCATGAGGCTCACGGAACAGATCGACGCCCTCGAGATGATGGCCGTCAACCCGGTCAAGCACGTCGTTACGCCCAAGATAGTTGCGGGAGTGGTCTCGATGCCGGTCCTGTGCGCATTTTTCGACGTCGTCGGGATCCTGGGCGGCTATTTCGTGGGGGTGGTGATCTACGGGGTGCCCGAAACCCATTTCTTCGGCGGCATGACGAAAGCCGTGGCGTACCTCGACGTCGCGGGCGGATTGTTCAAGTCGGCGGTGTTCGGGCTTGCCATGTCCTGGATCTGCGCGCTGATGGGCTACACCGCCGCGGAAACGGCCGAGGGGGTGTCGAGGGCCACGACCAACGCGGTCGTGATCACCTCCATTGCGGTCCTGGTGCTGGATTACATGGTGACTTCGCTGTTGCTTTGATACGGTTTTCGGCACGGAGCCGTCGGCGTGACGTGGCCTGCCGGGGGACCCGGAACTGGCGGGTTTCCATTTGTGCCGAGTCATTTTCTCCAGGTTTGGGAGGCGTGTTCATGTATCGTCCATCGCTCGAAATCACGGTGGGAGTCTTCTTCATCCTGGGAGTCGTCTGCATGGCCTACCTTTCCCTGGTCGTCGGAGGGCCGGGCGCCTTGGGGGAACCCCACTACCGGGTGAACGCGCTGTTCAACTCCATAACCGGGCTCAGAAGAGGGGCGGCGGTCGAGATCGCCGGGGTCCGGGTCGGAAAGGTTCTGGACATCACCCTCGAAAACAACCAGGCCAGGGTGGTCATGGCGATCAAGGACGGCGTGCGCCTCAGCGATGATACCGTGGCTTCCATCCGCACAAAGGGGATCATCGGCGAGATATTCGTGAAGCTGATTCCGGGCGGGTCGGGGAGGGATATCGGCCCGGGAGACACGTTGATCGAGACGGAATCGGCGATCAGTATCGAAGAGCTGATCGGCAAGTACATGTTCGAGAAGAAGTGACGGGGAGCCGGACGGACAATCGCTTCGCGGGGCCTGGAGCCTCCGGCGGGGGAGCCGGGAGGCGCCGCGCGCCCGGCGCTCGATCGTCGGGAAAGATTCAGCGTCCTTTCGGCTCTCACAGGAGAATGGAATGGTCGGGAAAATGGTGATTTCTTTGCTGTTGGCGGCGTCGCTTTTCATTGCCGCGCCGGCTTCGGCCGGTGAACCGATGGAGCAGTTGCGGGTTTCCGTCGAGAAAGTCGTCGAGATCTTGAAGGATCCGGGCCTCAAATCGCCGGATCGGATGCTGGAGCGGCGCAACAGGATATTCAAAGTGGTTGAGGAGCGCTTCGATTTTTCGGAAATGGCGAAGCGCTGCCTGGGCGAGTTCTGGCCGAAGATTTCGGAGGCGGAGCAGCGGGAGTTCGAGGTGGCCTTCGCGAGCCTGCTGGAGACTTCCTACATCGCGACGATCGAGCGGTTCGACGAGGAATCCGTCGTGTTTGAAGAGGAAAGACCGAAGGGCAGGCAGTACTTCGTGGTGCACACCGCCGTGGTCTCCGGCGGGCGTTCGATCTCCGTGGATTATTCCGTGCGAAATGTGAATGGACAGTGGCTGGTCTACGACGTTAACATTGAAGAAGTCTCGCTGGTGGCCGGCTATCGGGTCCGGTTCGCGGAGACGTTTCGCAGGGAAGGGTTCCGCGGGCTGATGAAGAAGATCGCCGAGGAAGCCGGGGGGCCGGGAAAAGGCTGAGCCCGGTCTCCGTCTCGGGAATGCGCCCTTCGAGGCCGGATGGGGATGATGCGGCCTGTTGCCTTGCACTGAATCAGATCGAGGAGGTGAAGCATGAAGGTTGTGACTCACGAGGACTTCAAGCAGGTGTACACCCATGAGCCCGCCGCGGCCCCAGGCCGGATTGAGGCGATTCTCGGCGCCATCCGCGACGAGGTGGTCTTCGAGGATGCCTATCCCGCCGGAGCGGAGGACATTGCCGCCATCCACAGCAAGTCGCACATACAGAGCGTCACGCACCAGGGGTTGTACAACATCGCCTCCCTTGCCGCCGGAGGCGCGATTCAGACCGCGCTCACCGGGCTCAGGGAACCCTGCTTCGGCCTGATCCGGCCTCCCGGCCATCATGCATCGGCGGACAGTTACTGGGGCTTTTGCTACTTCAACAACATGGCCGTGGCCCTGGACCATCTGAAGCGGAACGGACACATCAAGACGGCATACGTGCTCGATTTCGACATGCACTACGGCGACGGCACCGTGAACATCCTGAAGCCCAAAGGGTACGTTGCCATTCACAACCCCGAATCGCACGATCGGAAGGAATACCTCTCGGACGTGTCCAGGCATCTCGAATCCGCGGCGGCGGACATCATCGCCGTATCGGCGGGATTTGACAATCATGTCCAGGACTGGGGCGGGGTGCTGACGACCGAGGACTACCAGGCCATGGGCCGGATGGTCCACGACACCGCCAAACGGCTGCAGGTCGGCTGTTTCGGCCTGCTCGAGGGCGGCTACAACCACCAGGTGCTGGGCGAGAACGTGCAGGCCTTTCTGCGCGGCCTGAGCGGTTCCTAGTGTGGCATGCCTCAAATGACTCTACGTCATGGCTCAATCTGAAACCAGTCTGGGAGCCGGTTCTTGCGGTCCTAATACGAAGTTGCGTTCAAGATGGATCTTTCAAGCACAAAAGAGCGGGGGAATGATTCCCCCGCACCCCCCAAGTTTCGGCCACACGCGCAAGCGCGTGAGGCCGAGCGCTCGGCGCTGTCGGCGACTGGCCGAAGGCCGCCGCCGCAGCGCCACACGGAGCCGCGAAGCGGCGAGGGGGTGTGGGGGATACGTCCCCCACGCTTTTAGAGTATCATTTTGAACGCAATTGCCCATGGCGCCGGCGTCACCACAAGGCATGAAAACAGACTCACACGGGAGCCTATTTTCTAGGTAAATCCGTATAAAACATGAAGGAACTTACGGAATGCTACACCAGGCGGCATTTCGCGGGCCTGCGGGCATTCGATTCGCTCCCGGGCGGGCGCTGGGATCGGATTCCGTTGAGCTCAAGCGAGCGGACATTGGCCGGCTTTTGTCAGGTCCCGGATCTCGAGGCCGGCGCGGGTTGCCCGAGCGGTGTCCGGGCGATACGGCCCGAACGCCGGGGAAGGGAGTGAACCAATGACGGCGGGAAGCGCCTCCGGGGACGTGAAGTCACTGTACCCGGATGAAGCCAAGGAATTCATCGACGAACACAAAGAGGGCACCTACCTCCTCCTCGATGTGCGGCAACCGGTCGAGTACGAGCAGGGACACCTGCCCGGTGCGCGGTTGATCCCTTTGCCGAGTCTGCCCGACTCCATCGGCGGGCTGGACCGGAAGAGGCCCGTCCTGGTCTACTGCGCCGTGGGGGGGAGGAGCGCGACGGCCGCTTCCTTCCTCGCTCACCATGGGTTTTCGGAAGTCTACCAGTTGCTGGGCGGTATCCAGGCGTGGGAGCAGCCCACGGCGGCCAATCCGGTCGGGTTCCACCTGGAGTTCGCAAGCGGTCGCGAATCCCCGCGGGAAGTGGTGATGCTCGCCTACGCCATGGAACAGGGCATGCTGGATTTTCACGAAGCGGTCAGAGTGCGGACCACGGAGCCGGAGCTGGCCGACCTGCTGGCGAAGCTGGTACGGGCCGAAGAAAGCCACAAGAAGACGCTGCGCGAGCTGCTGCGACAACATGCCCCGGATGAACCGCCGCCCGAGGATGCGCCCGGGGGTGCGTCGCGGATCATGGAAGGCGGAATAGACATTCAGGATTTCATGGAGCGCAACGAACCCTTTATGAAGACCACGGCGGGGTACCTCGACATCGCGATGATGGTGGAAAGCCAGGCCCTCGATCTGTACCTGCGGATGGGGGCTGCGAGCTCGAACGAGAAGACGCGGCGCATCCTCTTTCACATCGCCGACGAGGAAAAGGCGCACCTGTCCATGCTGGCCGAGCTGCTCGAGAAGAAGATGAGCGGGTGAGATCGTCGGGTCGAGCGGTTTTGCCTCTGCCGGCGGAAGTGGCCCGACGCAAGCAGGAGTCTTTCGTTGCGCCGTGGCGTCGTTGCGTGAGGCGATAGGAGGCCTGGGGTGAGCCGCGAACTCATGCGCATTGACGGAATGCGCCGGTGCGCCGCCGGCCATTGCAGGGAAGGGGGTACATGCCTTCAAATGCAACGATTGTCGGCCTGGCCGTCGCGCTGCTCGGTCCGGCTCTTTTGTTCACGCCGGGTCGGAACCCGGCGGGCAAGCCCGAACGCCTGCGGACGAGGGTGTTCGAGCTGCTTTTCCTTTGGATTCTCGCGGGCGCCGTAACGGCAATCGTTCTGTGGTGGGAAAAGCTTCCGATATCGTCCATCGGTTTTCAGCCGGGATGGCGATCGGTTGTCCTGGGGCTCTTGCTTGCCCTGTTCTTCAATCGCGTGGCGGCGCCTCTCCTCTACCGGATGACTGCGGCAATGGGATGCGCCGGTTTCGAGACCGGGCTTTCCAAAATGATGAACATGCCGGCGTGGTTCCTGCTCTTTGCCGGGCTGACCGCGGGCGTGGTCGAGGAGACGCTGTTTCGCGGATATGCCATCGAACGGCTGGCGGCCGTTACGGGCAGCCCCTGGTGGGCGGGCCTCGCCGCGACGACCGTCGCGGCCCTGCACCATTTGCCCATGTGGGGCTGGGGGCCGGTGGCGACCTTCTTCGTATCGGGAGGCATATTGTCCGTCTTTTACATCCTGACCCGCGACCTGGCTGCGTGCATGATGGCTCACGCGATCACGGACATTGTCGGGTTTGTCGCCGCGCGCAACGCGGCCCGTGGCCGCGGGCAGAGCTCCTACGGCGAATCGTAGCGCCTGGACCAGACCATGTTCCCATTCGTGTCGTACTTGACGGTGAGGGTGTCGTAGTCCGTCCCGTTGTAGGATTTGCCGGTCACGTACACGTTGGCGTTCCCGTCCACGGTGAGTGAAAGCGCCATGTCCGCGCTTTCGTATTTGCTGTTGAAAAACTTCGTCCAGGCCCTCTTTCCGTTCGGGTTGTACTTCATGGTGAGGTAATCCCAGGTCCCCGAACCTCCCGATCCGGAATGTCCCGCCACGTAAATATTGCCGTTCTTATCCAGGGCCATTTCGTCGAAGAAATCATTGCAGAGGTTGCTGTAGCTGCGAGTCCAGACCTTATGACCGGACGCGTCGTATTTGAGCAGGACGATGTCCCAGTTGTATGCGCCGGATGAAGTCCCGGCCACATAGACGTTGCCGCTCGCATCCGTCTTGACGGTCTTGGCGTAATCGAGCGCGTGAGCCGCCCCGTCGTAGATCCACGCAGGGGACTGGGCGCCTGCGGGCGAATACTTCACGGTCACGAAATCCCGTGTCCCTTCCGCGCTGCCGGCCGATCCCGTGACAATGGCATTCCCGCCGGGGTCCACCGCCACGGAAAAAGGTTCGTCCCACGTCCCCTTGTTGTACGTCCTGGCCCACTCAATCTTTCCCAGGGCATTGTACTTGATCGTGAGATAGTCATACGTGTTGGCCTCGGAGTCGAAATCCTGCCCGGTGACAGTGACATTGCCGTTCGAGCCCACCACTATGGCCCGGGCAAACTGATGCTTCGACGCAATTCTGCGTGACGTCCAGTTCATGTCGGGGTCCTTCCCGAGTTTTGCCGTCACGATGTCCCAGGTGGAGTTGTTGGAGTTCCAGTATTCACCGGTAACGTAGATGGACTTGCCGTCCGGGGTGACGTGGATGGCTTTACCGCTGCTTCCGCTTCCGACGGGCGTGCCGCTGAAATTATACTTGGATACGACCGGCAACCCGGCCGGCGAATACTTGAGAACCAGCAATTTGCGGTCCAGGCTCTGTCCCGTGATGTAGAAGTTGCCGCTTCCGTCCAACGCGACGCTCCACTGACCCCAGTGACCGTTGTTGGTGATGTCCGTAAAGCGCCTTGCCCAGAGCCTTTTGCCGGAGGAGGAGTACTTCATCGTGACAATGCCGAATTTCTGATCGCTGCTTCGCCACGATTTGCCGCAAACATAAACATTGCCATGCGCGTCAACGAGTATCGCTCTGCCCTCGTCCGTGCCGCCCGCTCGGGCGTTCCCGCAGCAAAGAACGGAAAAGACGAACAGCAGAGCCGCAATCATCGCGAGATACGGATTGACTCGTCCCGACTTTCTCATGACCGACCCTCCCGTAAAAATGTGTCGATTTCACCCGTTGTCGCCGCGAAAGCGATCTGAAATGAAGACGAGGCGAGCGGGAAGCCTGAACAAGTGGCGCTTCCGGGTATCTTTGCAGCGTGTCGATAATATTTTCATTTTATACAATCCCGGAGGAAAGGATAACATTCTTTTGGGGTTCCGCATCCCCGCGGGGTCAATCGTTCGCACGTGCGTGAAGATGTACGGGGACGGGACTGCGGCCCGCCATTCCTCCTCGCTTCAGGTCAGTGGTGCGCAATGATCTGCAAAAACGCAGCCGGATCAACGATCCGGATTCCTTGATAAGCCTTGAGATCTCTCAAGTGGCTGTCACCGGACACCACGAAATCCGCTTTTCCCCCACCGCGCAAGCAAGGGTGATGTTATCCGACGGATTAGCTTTGACGGCATCAGCGATCAAGGCGCCTGGGGGCATTTCGGCGAGATCGGCCAATTCCCGGATAAAGGAGTTGATCCATGCGGGGCTACGACGGTGGAGTCTGCGCAAACGGGGATAAAGGAGCACCGCTTTTACTTCGGCCAGGATGTCCGGAGAAATAGGAGGCTGGACAGCGTTCTGCCGTAACAGCTCAAGAATGTGACCCGGATTGGATGCGGGATTGAGTGTCGCGCTCACCAGGACGTTGGCATTGAGCACTACTTTTGGTTTCATGAGCGTCGGGACTTCATCTTTTTGTCCGTGGCTTTCCCGGCGTTCCGCACTGCTTCAGCCAGCGCCGCATCCACCTCCCGGGGATCGGCTTCCTTGACGCTCTCCCGGATTTCCTCCACCATCCGAAAGAACCGCCCTTTGGCGAGCTCCTTGTCCACGGCGGTTTTAGGCTTGATGGTCATTCCTCCTTGGCTCAGTTTCACCTCCAATAGATCCCCTTCTTCAATGCCTAAAGCGCTCCGCAACTTCTTGGGGATCGTGATTTGTCCGTTTCTGATCACTCTGACCAGCGGCATGGCTGTCCTCACTCGATACGGATTTCACCTTACTTATATGAAGTTACCTAGAAAATAGACTCCCGTGTGAGTCTGTTTTCATGCCTTGTGGTGACGCCGGCGCCATGGGCAATTGCGTTCAAGATGGATCTTTCAAGCACAAGAGAGCGGGGGAATGATTCCCCCGCACCCCCCAAGTTTCGGCCACACGCGCAAGCGCGTGAGGCCGAGCGCTCAGCGCTGTCGGCGACTGGCCGAAGGCGGCCGCCGCAGCGCCACAAGGAGCCGCGAAGCGGCGAGGCGGTGTGGGGGATACGTCCCCCACGCTTTTAGAGTATCATTTTAAACGCAAATCCGTATCACATATTACGTAATTATGTAATAAATCACAGCAGAAAAAAGCGCCCTGTCAACGCCCCTGAGTTTCCTTTCTCTTTGCCGGTGGGTGCCCTTGAAGAAATGCTTCCCTGGCATTGGGTGGATCTTGTCATCCGAGAATCAAGGATCCGCGTAAAATAAGGATTTCATCACGAGGCGCCCGTGAGGTGCGTACTGAGAAAGAGCTAACCTGACGAATACTGAAAACGCCTGAGGGAAGGAAAATGCGTTCACTCATATGTATGGCACGAGCAAAATTAATGCAAATAAGAATTATCTGCCACCATGTTGGATCCCTCTTAGTTCACCGACATAAAATCAATTCATTTTCAATATAAAATCAATCCAAATAGCTAATAATCCGACTATACCCAAAAAAGCAGTTGCCGATATTTTGCTAGGATATTTAAGTTGACCTGTAAAACCAACATACTTGGTTCCCCAACTTCGCCATTTGGAGGAAAGAATAGGAGAGTTGCCATCGAATAGTTGAAGTTTATCTACAATCGATATTATTAGTTTTTTATGGTTAGCTGCATTTGTGTTGTGATAGTGCTGCCAACCAATCGAATAGATAGTCAAGCCAACAACAACTATGGAAACTAATAAACGCCATGCAATATTTTGCATTTTGAAAAATATTTCAGTACTAGGAGATTTGATAAACAAGGCAGCTATAATTGCCAACAATATAGATGCAGTCCAGCTAAAAATCTGGTGTTCTCGATTACGGCGATGCTCCAATTCTGATTTTTGATAATTATAAGCAAATTTGAGTAATTTTTCATTATGCTCCGATTTCATAATATATTCCTTCGATCTATTTTATTGAAGTGGACGCTGTTCGCACGACAAAATCTCAATCCTACGATATGCCTTTGCACTCCAAAACTGTGCAAAACCGGGAATTTTTGATATATAAAAGTAATAATATAATAATAATTCCATAATCAACCGCACTCATCACTCCCACTTTGTCATTGGCTAATTGCAATGTGCTCATTCCTGTGAAAAACGTCTTAATTCACCCCTTCCACAATTCGAATATCCTCGGGAGTCAGGTTGTAAAGGGTATAGACAATTTGATCAATTTCCGCTTCGAGTGTGGGAACGGCAGGGCTGCCAGGGGCAGCGAGAATGGCACGAGTGCGTTCGATTATAGAGGCTTTTTGGCTATCGGAAATTAGCGGAATTGGGAGAGTCTCCATATACTGGCTGAAAAAACGGACAAAGCCGCCGCGAATAGTTGAAGTGATGTTGCAGTAATACCACCAGGTTAATTTTGAGTTCAGGAGCCCAACAAGCCAGAGCTTGTCCGTTGGGATCATATAAACCGTGTTGCCGAGATATGAATTGCTTTGATCCCAGCTAAATTTCTGTGCTTGCGCAATGTCAGGATAGATGATCTTGGTTTCTTCAAATTCCTCATAATATGCAATATTATCTTGAATCTCGTACCATTGATAAGATCCCGGTTTTCTGCCGCGCTTATCATTCTCAGACTTCTTCGGTTCCAGGTCTAGATGGAATTGTTCCAGGTGGCGCTTGATCGCAGGATACTTATCGATATCTGTTCCACGGCGGGTGAAAATGACATACAATCCTGCCCACTCCGCCTTCCACTTGCGAATGTCGCGGCCACGGAGCCAAGGTTTGATCATCTCGGCACTCGCCGGATGTTCGGCAATCAATCTTTCACGCGTGGCGGCGTCAATGACAAAGGCTTTGTTGAAACCGGTCTTGATACCGTAGTAGAGTCGTCCTTGGACGTACTCACCCAATGGGACACCTTTTTTCTTCAGCTTCTCCATTAATGACAAGACATCCGAGCGCTCCAAATTCCAACCTTCTTTGCCGAGGGCTTTTACAGGCATGAGGAAAGCGATGTCCAAGAGGCTATCTTCCAGCTTTGCAAGCTGGGACGCATCGGTAAAGGTAGCCGTAACGGCTTTATCCCTCCCATCCGGTTTCCGCTTTTCAATCAGCAGGATGGACGGATAGGTTGTGGCATCGAAGATCGGCAGGTCTCCAAAATCGATAACCAGCCTCGGGGTTGCCCAGGTGGTCAGCAGGATGCGGGTATTCTTTCCGTAACTGGTCCGCATGAACTTGTTGGGAGCGATGAAGCAGAGATGTCCGTTGGATTTCAGCAGGTCAACGCCGCATTTATAGAAATATGTATAGATATCCGCCGTACCACAATAGAAGTTTTTGAAAACTTCTTTAAACTTGGGTTTGAGGTGTCGAATCGCTTCCTGTCGTACGTAGGGCGGATTGGCCACCACTACATCAAATCCCCCTTTTGTTCGAAATACCTCAGAAAAGTTAATTTTGAAATCCATGGTGACTTGGTATCCAAGACTCTTTTCGGTATTTTTGAACAATCCATAGATTGCTGCATCGATGCGATTGCGCAGTTCTTTTTTCCGCGTTGGGTTCACTTCTTCCAGAAACTTTTCTTTGAGTTTTTCAATCTCATCAAGTCCCATTGGCTTGTAGGGATACCCGAGAAGCGAGTCTCCACAGACGATCTTGTAATCCAGATTGGGCAGCGGCTTGATATTCTTGATATCGTCCTCATCGACGATCAGCGACAGCCACAGCCGTAGCTTGGCAATCTCAACGGCACCGGCGTCAATATCCACGCCATACAGAGAATGCTCGATACAGCGACGCTTCAGGTCATACGGGGTTGGCTTCTCTTCCTGAATAAAGGTGGACAGTACGTTCCGGGTTCGAACAATCTCCGTCATCATGCCCACGGGAAAAGCACCGGAGCCCACAGCCGGATCACACACCGTGATATCCGCCAGCTTCCGGTCAATCAGCCCGGCGTTTCTGCGGATGCTTTCCGGCAGCTTGTAGGAATAGGTGTCGGTCTCCTTGCCCTTGTTTTCCACCCGCGCCTCATTGGCACTGACCTGCTCGCCCAGGTGGATCAGGGTTTCAATGTCCTTCCTGGAAATCTGCGGCGTCAGCTTGTACTCGATGGTGCAGTCCAGTTGTCCCCTTTTCCCTTGGCTCCCGAACATCGAGGTCTGTTTGTCAAACAGCTTTTTGTGTCCGACTATGTCCTTGCCCAATTCGGTGTGCAGGTAATTGATCAGGCTCTGCCGGCACATATAGTGGACGATCTCGCGCGGCGTGTAGTAGACGCCGAACTGCTTGTTGAATTTGTTCTCATCCCCCTTCTTGCCGCTTCTTAAAACCTGTTTGTACTCTTCAAAGTTGTCCGGCCGAATGGCGTTGAACTTTTCGTATGCTTTGCCCAACAGTTCCGGATCGATGGCGACTTCTTTTTCCAGCGGCTCATCTTCTTTGACGGTGAAATTGTAACGATCGAAAATATCCAGGATCCCATCGCCAATGTCGCCTTCGGCGGTCCTGTTCTGGTTGGAAAAAAGGCTGTCGGGCAGGTTGATGTTGGTGTGGACCCAATCGTAATCGTCAATGGGATCAAAGAGACCACCGTTGAGGAACGGGATTTTGCAGTTGAAGCGGCTGTAGTAATCATCATCGTGGCTGCGGTCGTTACGCAGCGCTTCATAAAAAAGGGGTTCCAGGATATCGTCGAAGAAATTACCGTAGCGCCCGTGCTTTCCCTCAAAGAGCTCGCGCAGGAATCGTCTCGAACCGGTTCCCCAAGGGGCATCCCGGCCCACTCCGAACCAGCCTTTCTTTTGCAGGAAGTAGAGGAAGACGATCTGTCCCAGGAGTTTCTTGGCAAAGTCCACCGTGTTCACCTGCTTGGCTTCGAATTCCGCTTTGATCCTGAAATCGCCCAGCTCCACCTGATCCAGCGATTCCTTGGTGCGGATGAACAGGTCGCGGTACTTGAGGAAGAACTCCTTGGTGACGGTTTCGATGTTGAAGGCTTCTTCCAACTCTGCCAGCGTCGGTGCCTGTTCGTCATTGGCCAGCAGATTGATAAGCCGACTCTGGGCTGTGTGACTTTGTTCTTGGGTGCCCACCAGGAAGGACCAGCGCCGGGCCGGGGTGAACTCTTCTTTCACCTTCATCTTGCCGGTTTTCGTCTGTTCAAACCGGTAGTCCATCTTCACCAGCGAAAAACGCCAGTCGGTTTCCTCCGGGGAGACGAAGGCCACCAGTGCCGCGTCTTTCAGCTTGTCGCCGCGGCTGCCGTTGAGGTACCAGGCGACGAAATTTCGCTGCATGGTGCGGGCGCGTTCCAGCGAGGTTTCCTTCTTGAGCTTGATCACCAGAATATCAACGGCGTGCTCCCCGTCGTGGAAATTGCCGATACGCTCCAGGGCACTGATATAGGGCTTGTAGGCATCCGGGATGTACTGCCCCTTGTAAGAAAAGGGCGCTTCCTCACAGCGATTGAGGAGATTCTTGATCAGCGTGGTAAAGCGCGTCTTCTCAAACGGCTGCTCAAATGTTTGCCTGATAAGTTTGCGTGCCTGCTGCTTATCCATGTTATTCACCGCTCAAATACATCGACAAAATGACTTCCCGCTTACCTGAGACCGATGAACTTTGCTCGGCATAATGCCCTTCCAGGAGCTTGGGCGGAATGTGGGTCTGGAGCACCGCCAGCACCTTGAACGGATTGATCAATTCATTTTTGAGATCGTTGAGGGCTTTCAGGGTTTGTTTGACGGTCTGCTTCGGCAGACCTCCTTCCGCCAGCTGTGTGAAGACTTTCTTTAGGGAAAGTTCCTGATCGTCGGTCAGCTTTTGGGTGTTCTTCAGCGTCACCTTCAAAATCTTGAGAATGTTGGCGGCGCTGTCCCGTCCGCCGCCCTTGGCCCTGGGTTGAGGCAGTTCTTCCGTGGTGGCCAGGACAAACGCTTCCTTGTTTTTGTCCAATAGGTCATAAAACTGACTGGGTAACTCTTTCTTCACATCCTCCGATCCGCTTTCCATTAATCCAGCCGCCAGCAGGAAATCCAGCTCTTTGGCTTCCGGATAATCCGCCGCAAGGAAAAATTTCTGCAGTTTCCCCCTGCGAAAATAGGTGATGAGGGAATCGGCCTGCTCGGCGTGAGTCTTGGCGGTGCGGGCTTTCTTGGGCAGCCGCTTGATCTTTTCAAAGAGGTCCGGATGCTTATCGCGGATTTTCTTGATAAGGTGGAGATACTTCAGCTCGGTCGCTCCTTCCTCCTCATCGCCTTCCAGGGTTTGCTTGGACACCAACCGGTCGAACAGCTCATGGGAGCCGATTGGCTCTCCTTCGGTCAGCAATTCCGCATCGCCGCCTAGGAGGGTCAAGAAGGCGTTGATCTTGGCTTCCGCGGCCTCTCTAAGCTTGATCTGGTCATTGGATTGGGTGGTGGGGAAGAAATTGTAGGTTTGGATCGTGCTCGCTGGCGTATCGATCCTGTTGATGCGGCCGACCCGCTGCATCATGCGCGTTGGGTTCCAGGGGATATCATAGTTGATCACCGTATTGGAGCGGTGCAGGTTCACGCCTTCCGCCAATACCTCGGTGGCCACCAGAATGCGATGATCTTGCTTGGGGTGGCGGGCTCGGGCATCGAAATTCTCAATCACCTTGTCCCGGGTGGCTTCCCCCGAAGCGCCGGTATAGCACAGTACTTTTTCCGGATAGTGGTGCTCTAAATTGGCAAACAGATAGTCCGCGGTTTCCTTGGATTCGGTAAAGATGATGAGATGATTCTTCTTGAGTCCGGCATCGGTCGATAATTCATTGAGGAAGGTGAAGAGCTTGGGATCGCGTTTCACCCGGGTCCACAGCTCCTTGATCTCCAGGAGTACATCGCGGTCGTGCTGGAGGTCCTGCCGGAGCGCTTCGGCAAATTCGCTGCTGGGATAACGCTCAGCCTTGCTTTCGTCGATCAGCCGCTGCACGGCGTCATCGTCATCGTTTTCCAGCAGTTCAAAGATCTTGCGGGTGTGCTTCTTGCTGACGTAGACGTTGCCGTTGTCAAATTCCTTAATAAACAGCTCGTAGGAACGAAGGAACCGGTTGATCGAATTCCTGAAGGCGAAGAAACTGCTTTCCAGGCGTTTGACCAGCAGAATCTTCATGAACCGGCCCATGTTCCGCTGGGATTGCCTTTCCAGTTGGTCCACCTTGCCTTGATAATAGAGCAGAGGCATGTAGCGAGCATACTTGAACTTTTGAGCAATGAGCTCAATGGTCTTGGTAAAGACCAGGTCTTCCTTCTCGTTCAGCTCGTAAAACAACGGCACCGGTCTCTCCACCTCGGGGAATTTCAGCCGCTGTTGGTGGATATCCTCGGCAAAGTACTTGACGATCTCGGTCCGGGTGCGCCGCACCATCAGGTACTTCAGCACCTTTTCCCGAATTTCACGGGCATTCTCTTTGACCGTGCTGATGTATTTGTCATAGTCCTTCTGGCGATCCAGGTTCTTGAGCTTCTGCTCCAGGCGGCTGAAAAATCCTTCGAGATCGGGTAGATTGGGAATTGTGCTCTTCTTAGCTTTTTGAAAGAGTTTCAGCAGACTCAAGATATCCTTGGGCGCGTTATTGTACGGTGTCGCTGTGACCAGGATCACCCGTTTGCCCCGGCAGATCTCCGCCAGTTTTTCATAGGTTGCCGTGGTTTCCGTGCGGAAACGGTGGGCTTCATCGATGATGATGTTTTCATATTTATCGATGCCCCGTTTGAGGAGGTCGTCGAGCTTGCCCAACGATTCAAAATCAGCCGACACGCGAAAGTCGGAAAACACGTTGGGCCAGGAACCGGGATTGGTCTTCTCGAGCAGCACCGGCGGAGCAATGGTCAAGGTTCGGCCAGACAGTTGCCCGGCGAGCATGGCCGAGACATAGGTTTTGCCCAACCCGACCACATCGGAAATGAAAACCCCGCCGTATTCCAGCAAAATCTTCTTGGCGTTCAAGACGGCCTGCTCCTGGTACTCCAGCTTCTTGAACTCCTCGGGCAGGTATTTGACAAACACCTCATCGGTCTGACTGAGCTCGTCTTTGAAATACTCGTAGAGAAATTTCAAATAGAGTTGATAGGGCGTGATATTTTGGCTGAGCCAGGTTTTCTCCTGGATCGTCCGCACATAGCGCTCGCCGACGTCCACCGCCGATTGCCACAATTCCTCGAACTTCTTTCGGGAATACTCATAGTCACTGCGGTTTTTCAGCTCCACATTGAATTCCAGGTTATCGATCAGTCCGGCTTGAGTAAAGTTGCTGGAACCGGTGATGACCCTGCCAACATCTCGATCTCCCACGCAAAAAGTTAAAATATAGAGTTTGGCGTGAATGTTCTGCGAGGGATAGGCCCGGATTTCCAACTTCTTGTCCTTGACCCACGCCACAAACTTGTGGACTCCTGTTTCAACGTTTCGGTTGTCTTCGGAGTCTGCCAACTCTTCCTCAACGAGCTTTTCAACTTCCTCTTTGGTTTCGGCATGAGAGAACTGCATGACTTTTTGCTTGGGACTGCCCGCTTTCACCAATAAGTCATAGGTTTGTCGGTTGGTGCTGATACCAATGAGGATTCTGATTTTTTCGGTTTTCTCCAATGACTGATACAACGCATGGAAGCCGCTGGTATAAAAATACCCCACCAGGCAGTCAAAAAGAGCAGTATCTTTAATGAGCACTTCAAATCGATCTCTTAAACTTTGATGCTGCTCGTTTGTAATGAAAGACAAATCAGTATGCATATGCTCAGCTGAGCTTGACGAAGGTTCCTCGAGATTCTCGCTGTTTGAGCATTGCTGTTGGACCATACTGTTCCTTTCTTTCGGATTATTCTGGGCTGCCACGCGCCTTCCCAACCGGTATATTCCGGCCCGGGGATTGCCGCCGGCTCGCACTTCTTTAGAATACTCCAATCGGGTGCAAAGTGTCAAAACGAGAAAGGGAATAGAGATTTCTGATTCCTTGAAGCTGTTTTCATATTGGGTGTGGCGGAATTAGCCTCCCTGCTATGTCAGACATTGCTCGGCGTACTCAATTCCTTGTTGCCTTCAATTCTCCGTGGAACGTGGCTGGAGACCATCGGCATCCTGCGGCGCCGGGCATGATCGTTGTGTTGAAAAGAGCTGGATGGAATCCTGCGGAGCGCGCCTGGAACATATCCTCCGGGAATCCCTGCTGTTGCACCTGGAATGCCCTGAGGCCACTTTCGTCGATCTTCCCCTGCTACCGATTTGCCGGGAGCTTCGTGCGCAAGCCATTGTCCATGTCACCATTTAGACCGGTGCGGGAATTGCGGCTGGATGAATTCGAGAAGTATCCCGTTCGCATGCGGGCGGAGGCCGTGGCTCCGATCCTGAACAAGATCCGCCGGTTTCTTTCCGGCTTTCCGGTGCGCAATATTGTCGGTGCAGGGACAAAACCGGTTGCATTGACATATCACTTGCGCGTTCGACCGGAGAATCGTATGGTCTTGCGGATTTCGGCTTCGCGGCGGCGGTCGTTCGGGGAAGACCCGGTCTCAAGATGCGATTCGGATGAACAGCGCACGGTTTCATGCAGTGTTCCGGGTGGAGGAGATGTCATGGGAAAATGGATACTGTGGTTCAAGGAAACGAGACCCCAATTCCTCTTTCTGTCGGTTGTTCTCGCCTTTCTTGGAACGGCGATCGCCTGGTACTACGGCTCGTTCAACCTCGGATACGCTCTGCTTGCCGGTTTCGGGCTGGTGCTGACCCACGGCAGTGCCAATGCCATAAACGATTATTTCGATTACAAGAGCGGAATCGATTTGCACGTCGTCAGGACCCCTTTCAGCGGGGGGAGCGGACTCGTCCCCGACGGGAAACTTCCGCTTGGACATGCACTCTGGGTTGGTATCGTCACGTCGGCTGCGGCCCTGGCGATAGGCGTTTTTTTCGCGATCGTGAGCGGCTGGCAGTTGATACCGCTTCTGGTTGCGGCAATTCTGTGCCTGGTGTTGTATACGCCCGTGATATTGAGAACCAGCCGGCCCGAGTGGTCGCCGGGGCTGGGGCTGGGTATTCTGCCCATAATGGGTTTCTATTTCGTGCAGACCGGCCGATACGACTGGGTCGTCCTGGTTGCCTCGGTTCCCAGCGGCATCCTGGTGCACAACCTGCTCCTGTTGAACGAGTTCCCCGATGTGGAGGCGGACAGGATGGGCGGCAGGAAGACGACCCCAGTTGTGTACGGCATGGAGGCCGCCGCCCGGGTGTTCAGGATAACGACGGTATCCGTTTATGTCTGGATTGTCGGGTGCGTGCTGCTGACCGCTGCAACCGGTCGAGTCGTGATGCCGGTCTATTGCCTGATCGCGTTGTTCACTCTGCCTCTGGCCGCAAAAGCCATGCGGGGAGCCGGGGAATACAAGGATATGAACAGGCTGGTTCCGGCTCTGGGCACGAACGTGATGTTCATCCTGCTGACCCAGGTCTTGCTGGGGGTGGGTTACATCCTGGAAAAAATGTTCCCCATATCGTGACGGAAAGCAGTTGAAACCGGTCTCACGCCACGTCGCAACGAATGAGTTGGTGGAAAAGAGGGGAGTCGTGCCTCCACGTGCGACGGGTTGAGATCGTCAGGTCGAGCGGCTTTGCGGCTGCCGGCGGAAGTCGCCCGACGCAAGAGGGAGGCTTTCGTTGCGGCGTCGCGTCTTTGCGTGAGGGGATAGGACGCCTGAGGTGAGCTGCGAGCTCATGCGCATTGACGGAATGCAGCCTGGCGGATCGGCCGGATGGCCTCGATATTGGTCCGGTATGGACGATGAACCGTCGGGCGGGACAAACCACGCCCCTTGTACGTGACTGAAAAGTTGACCAAGAACACTGCTGCTGCGTTTGACCGGCACAGCGGATCTTACAAGGGCGGGTTCGTCTCGGCCCGTGCCGCCTCGCGCTGGACAGGTGTTGTGTGATCCTGAACGCGCCTCGACCTCAACGCCGCCCCGCGGCCCGCTCCCGGGCCAGGTCGGCTTCCAGCCGGTCGATGTTCTCCCGGGCGAAATCGATGCCGGGGTCCAGCTCGAGGGCGATCCGGTAAACCTTTATGGCTTCTTCCCTGTGGCCGAGTTCCCTCAGGTTGGACCCGATGTTGGCGTAGTCGATGGCCGACCCCGGGTCGAGCTCGATCGCCTTCTCGAACGCCTCGATCGCTTCGTGATGCTTCTTCAGCTTGAAATAGCAGAATCCCCGCAGGTTATAGATTTCTTTGAGCTCGCTGTTGAGCAGCTCCGCACGCTCCAGGGCCTCGAGCGCCGGTTCGAATTCACCCAGTTCCTTGTGGCAGGAGGCAATGTGAACGTGGATGCTCGCCAGCTCCCTCGGGTCCGGCTCCTGTTCGAGCGCCTTGCGGAAGAGCGGGATGGCGAGCCTCGGTTTGTCTTCGAGCTCGAGGCCGTGGGCGAGAAAGAAGGTCAGATCGTAGCGGGGACCGAAAAGGTTGAGCAATCGTTCCATCTGAGGGACGACCTCCCCGGGGGCGCAGCCCCTGAGGATCGTTCGCGCCGCGTGCTGTGCGAAATCCGTGTCGCGTGTGTGCTCCAGGAAATGAGCGCCGGGAATGACGGTGTAGACGGAGGGCACCTGCAGTTCCGGGTGTTCCACGTTGATGACCGTGACTTCCATGCCGATCCGTTTCAGGGCGTCCACGCAGCGCTCGATTTCGATCCGCATGTTGTCGTGCGAAAGGTCGGGAAGGGCGCTGATGGGGATCGTCTCGTGATGGTCCGTCAGGTAGCGCGCCTGGTCGAGGGAAGCGTACTTGGGCAGAGTGGGCCGGTAGGAGGTCCGGTTCTCGAAATCGCCCGCGAGTTGGGCGATTTCGGTCAGGGCCCGGCAGAGCGATTTTTCGGGGTTGGAGGTGGTCCCGACGGTGAAGACGATCTCGCTCCGGTCGGGGAATGTCGACGGGTCGTAGGCCAGCGCTCCGACGGAAGGGATCCCGGTATCCAGGGAGAAGTCCTTGAGATGCAGGACAATCCCCTGCTTTCGGAACTTGTCGATCAGCTCCACCGCGGCCGGGTCTCGAACCGAGTCGGGATCGATCGTCGGAGTGGGGCGCTCATCGTAGCAGATGACGGACCCGACATGCCTTTCCACCACTTCGCAAAGACTCTGCAGGATGGCCTCCTCGATGGTGTTTCCGGCCGCCGGACCGTTGTACTCGTTGATGAGATAGAACCAGTCGATGGGGATCATTTGATAGATCCCCTGCGTGAGGTTCCGGGCAACAGCCCAACGCAGGGGAAAATCCTGGAGGAAGCTCCTCACCAGGTCGAGGGGCGTGGTCTCATCGTGGATGGACCGCTTGAAGTCTTCGGGCGACACCACCTGCTGCGGCACCTCCCGGTAGCGGAGCGTGGGGAAATCGCTCTGGTGGATGAACGAAAAGAAGCTGTAGCGTTCCATGAGTTCCATCAAAGCGCTCGCTTCCGCCTGGATGGGAGTGGCGCCTTTGCCCATCTGTTTCTTGGTGCCGGTCAGGCGCGTTGCATCCGAGCCGCAAAGGCTGATGTAGACGGGAATGTCGAGGCGCCCGGTGTCGATGCGGATGGTCTTGTTCAGGATGTCGACGTTGAGCCCGGACAACCGCTTCCTGACCCAGGCGACGGTGTCGTCGGGGCTTCTGGCCTTGTCCTGGTCGTGGCGAAAAGCCTTGAAGCAGTCGGCAACGAATACTCGTGAGCTCATCTGCGTCTCCTGAGAACAACGCCGTCGCCGCTTGCCGGGAGGTCGGGCGGGGGCCGGTCCCGGAGTCGCGAACGCTTTCCGGGGAGGTTCATTCCCTGGCTTCGGTATCGTTCGAGTTGTTGTTTTGCCTGATGATTTCGATTAGAAAAGACGCCGCCTTCGGCTCGTGGAAACTGCGGGGCAGCCCCTTGATCCGAGAGATTTCATCCACGCTGTCGGGCCGGGCGTCGGCGAGGCGGAGCAAGGCCTCGTTGGACATGATCCGAAACGGCGCCCGGTCCCGCCTGCGAGCCTCTTTTTCCCGGAACATGTAGAGCGCCTTCAGGATGCTTTTCCCCGCGGCGTCAAGCGATCGGGCGCCGTTGATCTGGAGGAAGCCTTTGGGATGAAACGTCTTTCCCGGGACCTGCTGCTCGCTGGCCTTCTCGAAAGCTTCGCAGGCTTCCGCCCATAGCTCCCGGGACTGCAGGTCCGCTGCGAGCATATGCCGAAGCGCAATCAGGTAATGGGTGTCCAACCGCGCATAATCGAGCTGGTCGGGGACGAGCGGCCGCTTCCCCCAGTCGTGGCGCTGCCATCGTTTGTTCAGGGAGACCCCGAAATGGGTTTCGAGGATCTTGGACAGGCCGAGCTGCTTGTAGCCGAGCAGCTTGCAGGCGATGGCCGTGTCGAAGAGCCCGTGGAATCGGAATTGAAAGTCGCGCCTCAAGCCGAGGACGTCGTTGGAGGCGGCATGGAGGACTTTCTCTATCCGGGGATTTTCGAAAAGTCGTCCGAGCACCCTCAAATCCTTGAGAGAGAGCGGATCGATGATGTAGTCCTGCTCCGGGCTCGAAATCTGGATAAGGCACACCCGGTCGAAGTAGGCGTAAAAACTGTTGGATTCGGTATCGACGGCCAGATGGCGGGCGGTGGAAAGCTGTCGCACCAGGGCATCGAGCTCGGATGGCTTTTCGATGACGACAACTGGATTCATGAAAGGGTTTCCTGTCAAATTCCGCTGTGATATTTGTATGCTGAAAGAGAGGCCGACCATGCGCAAGCGCAAAACAGGATCTCCCGATCCGGCACAACGGGCGCGTGAAAAAAAACAACGCGTGCAGGCTTTCTATACTCCTTTTAGCGCCTTGGGGCAACACCCGGCAGCGCCGCCGCCAAAGAATCGCGCAAAGAAGGCCCGACCGGTTCAGGACGTTTCCGCCGCGGTTTCCGTAGAGGCCGAAGAAAGCGATCGTCTCTTTCAGGAAGCGATGAAAGGTGTCGTGCCCATCGACCGGGCCGGCCAGGAACGGGTGCCTCCCGCGGCTCCCGTGAGCACTCCCGCTCGGTTTCTCCAGCAGGAGGAATTGGAAGCCCTCACCCACCTCGAGGATCTCGTGTCCGGGGATATCCCGTTCGAACTGGTGTACTCGGACGAGTACGTGGACGGCGCGGTGGTGGGACTGTCCCCGAAGGTTCTCAAGAAGCTCCGCAACGGCGACTTCAGCTACCAGGAATACGTGGACCTGCACGGTTACACGCGGGCCGAGGCGAGGGCGGTGGTCATCGACTTCGTGCAGGAGAGTTTCGCCCGGAAATTGCGGTGCATCCTGATCATTTCGGGCCGCGGGCTCAATTCCAGGGACAAGGAGCCGGTGCTGAAGCAGGGTCTCGTTTCGTGGCTGATCCGCGCCCCGCTCAAGAGCATGGTGCTCGCCTTCGCTTCGGCCCGCTCCTACGACGGAGGGGCCGGGGCGTTCTACGTTCTGCTGCGCCGAAACAAGGGCGGCGCCCCGCTTCTGACGCCGGCGAATTGAGCGTTTATTGGTTTGCTCCAGGAGGATTCGATGGCTGGGAATTTCCCGACTCCGAGGTCTCCCGGTTCTCGTTGTGGTATTCATCCAGGGGGACGCTTCAATCTTGGCGGCCGCAACCTGGACGCGCCTGGTGGGCAACATCGGGGTGGGAACATTTCCGTCATAATCGATACAAATTGACCCTCATTTGCGGGACTGCCGTCACAAAACAATTTCCAGCGCACGTTCCCTTGAAACAGCGGATTCGAAGAGGACACGAATGATCGAGCGCGACTTCGACATTTCTTTCATCGCTGATATGGCTCTACGGGAGAAGCAGATCCAGCAGAACTACCGGCCCATTATTGCCGTGCATAAATGGTTTGCCCGGCGGCCCGGAACTCTTTTCCGAGGTTTGTTGCTCTCGGAGTTTGCCGGGGTGCCCCTGAGAGAATCTTACTACCGCGCACACAACCTGCAAGCGCTGCGCATCGCAGACCCTTTCATGGGCGGAGGCACGCCGCTGCTTGAAGCGAACCGTCTCGGCTGTGACGTTGTCGGGTACGATATCAACCCAATGTCCTTCTGGATTGTCAAGCAGGAAATCGAGCACCTCGATCTGGATGCATATCGTGCGGTGGCCCGTAATCTGACCGCTCTTCTGGAGAGTCAAATTGGCCCCCTCTATCGCACACGCTGCCGCGAATGCGGATCAGAAGAGGCTCATGTCAAGTATTTCCTCTGGGTGAAAACCAAAGCCTGTCGTAAGTGCGGGAATGAGCTTTCTCTTTTTCCCGGATACCTGGTCTCTGAGAACAGGCGTCACCCGAAGAATGTGCTGCTTTGTGCCGGCTGCGGATCCTTGAACGAGGTAGACGACAGGAAATGCCCGGGAAAATGCACTGAGTGCGGCAGACCCTTGACGGGTGCGGGCCCTGCAAGGCGGAATCGGTGCACATGCGGCGTCTGTGGGGAAGTCAACGTCTATCCGGACCCGACAGCAGGCCCCCCCAGGCACAGGATGTTTGCTATTGAATATCACTGCCCCTTGTGTAAGCCTCGGCACAAGGGCCGTTTCTTCAAAACACCCGACTCCTCGGATTTTTCCCGTTTCAATCATGCCGAATTTGCGTGGAATTCACTCGAGTCGATTTTCGTGCCAAATGAGGAGATACCAAGGGGAGACGAAACCGACAGGCTTCTTCGATGGGGGTACGAACACTACAGGCAGATGTTCAACAGCCGGCAACTGCTGGGACTTGAGCTGAGTTGTCGATTCATTGCGGAGCAATCTGATTTGCGAGTTCGTAATTCTCTTGCAACCAATCTCTCGGATCTTTTGAGATATCAGAATATGCTCTGCCGCTATGACACCATGGCCCTGAAATCGCTCGACATATTCTCAGTGCACGGCTTCCCGGTCGGTCTTATCCAGTGCGAATCGAATTTTCTCGGAATACCCGGCGGTTCTAACGGCGACAACATCGGAAGCGGGGGCTGGTCAAACATCATCGCCAAATTCGTCAAGGCGAAGTCTTTCTGTTCCGACCCTTTCGAAATCCGGCACCAGGGGGGAAGAAAGATCACGGTGCAAATCTCCGGAGAATGGATTGGTGAAACGAACGGTCGATCCCTGCCCGAACGGACGAAGAAGGTTGAGCTCTCATGCTCGGACGCAGCCCTGGCTGAACTTCCGGAGGGAAGCCTCGACGCCGTATTCACCGATCCTCCCTATTTTGGAAACGTCCAGTATGCCGAACTGATGGATTTCTGCTACGTTTGGCTGCGGAAACTCACGGGGAAATCGGTTCCGGAATTCGGTGTGTCTTCCACTCGCAACCCTGGTGAGCTGACCGGTAACGTGAACATGGGACGAGGCCTCGATCACTTCACGGAAGGACTATCTGCCGTTTTTCAGAGGATGGCGTTTGCACTCAAGCCAGGGGCTCCTTTCGCGTTTACTTATCATCACAATCGGCTCGATGCCTATTATCCCGCTGCAGTGGCCATGCTCGATGCCGGGCTGGTATGTTCGGCCTCCCTGCCGTGTCCTGCGGAAATGGGAGCATCGATTCACATAAGCGGAACGAAGTCTTCGATCATCGATACGGTCTTTGTCTGCCGCTCGACGGGAAGCATTCCATCGAAATGGATTGTTGATACTCCCGAGGGAGTGGCCGACTTGGTGAGAAAGGATTTGGAAAGGCTCAGTTCCCCAAATTTTACGGCCACGGCCGGTGATATTCGTTGTATCGTCCACGGCCATTTGATTCGCCTTGCGGTATGGAGTCTCAGGAAAAATTGGGACAGACAGCTGCCGACAGCCCGCCGTCTGGACGTTGTCTCACACTGGATAGACACCTTCGGAGAACCGGCATCCGTTGAAAGATGCCTCCGCGATATCCTTTCGATCAGTCCGGTCTTGCAGAATATGGCCGCTCAGGAGTCTCAGGCACCCTATGGTGACAGCCATGCACAAATTTCCTTTTGAGGTTTCATTCAAAGAGATCAGTGAAAATCCCGATCCCTTCGTCGCTTCGGTTTTTTCCTGTTTGGAGTCGGAGTTCCTCGTGATGCCGAAAGGTAGGGGATTTGTCGAATACCAGGCCTTTGAGTCCGGCTATGAAGCGCTCAAGAAAACTCTGTCCGGGTTTACTGTTATGTCCGGCGATGAAGTCTTCGAAACGGTGCTGTCCATTCCCATTGCATTGATTGTTCTGCGATCGATGCTGGGCTTCACTTCCTCGGAATGGGCGTACATCACGACACAGCGTACCGGAATTGAAGTCACTCAGGGGTTCGCGAGGAGTTTGGACCGAAAGATTCGGATGACGCCGTCTTCACCCTTGAAAGTGTCGGGAGTGACTGCGGCAAGGGTGAGAGCACTGGTGGATACCGCCTGCCGGTTGCTTGAAGAGGGGGCACCACAGGTGGAGCTCGACAAAGTCCATCGTTTGAACAAAGCAGACACCAAAGGAGGGCTGCAGGCGCTGGGAAACATGTCGGCGATGGGAGTGCCTTATGCGATGCTTCTTTATGAGCGGTTTCTCGGGAGACCTTTTTCGAGTCACCGGGATTCGGTGAGCGAGTTGGTGGGGGACAGTCTGGAGTCCGCACTGGAAGAGCTGCTTACTCGATGCGGTGTCAGCTATCGGAAGACAAAACGTGCCGAACGGATTGAAGGATTCGATCAGGCACCGGACTTTGTTATTCCAAGCGAATTCAATCCTCAGGTGGTTATTGAGGCGAAACTGACCGAAGATGACGGAACGGCGCGAGACAAGGTGACGCGCATTCAGCACCTTGCTGAACTCAGTGCAGCCGGCGAGCTTGCGGGGCTCCCGAGATTCGAGGTGATCGCCTGTATTGGAGGGCGTGGTTTTGGCGTGCGCCGCGAGGACATGAAGAAGATGATTCTGGCAACCAGAGGAAAAGTGTTCACTCTGAAGACGCTCGATCGCCTGGTAGAGTGTTCGCGTCTCAAGGAATTTCGGACGAAACCGGGGAACATCTGACACAATTTTGCGCTTATCTTGAGCGCAAAATTGTGTCACTGGAAATCGAGGAGGCCGTGGGCCGGGGTGTCCGATGAATTCCCCGCGTACGGCCGGTGAGATGACCCGACACCTAATCCCAGGTGAGGATTTCCTCGTCGTAGAGGGTTTCGATTTTGCGCTTGTGCTTCAGTTCCTCGACGGCGAGCATTTCGAACAGCCTGGCCGTCTTTTCGTGCATGCACTTGTGCTTCCAGGCCTCGTAGAAGGCGTGGGCCTTCTCTTCCTTTTTCATGGCCAGGGTGAGCGCCTCCTGGTAGGTGATCTGTTCCGTGAACTTGACTTCGATCAGGTAGTCGCTGATCCGCAGGTCTTCGACCTTGTCCAGCGTGAGCGTTCCAAGGTCCATCGGATTCAAGTCCTTGAGCAGCGCGCGGTGACGTTCTTCCTCCTGCACCATTTCCTGGAAGAATTTCTTGATGCCGGGGTTCCTGGCCCGGTCCGCGCATTTCTGGTAGAAGTCCATGGCGGCTTCTTCCCGCGATATGGCGAAATTGATGACGTCATCCATGGAACTGCAAGAAACCGTGCTCATCTCCACCTCCTGGGTCTGCTTATAAAGTTGTTCAACGTAATCGTCATGTTTCGGGCGACACCCCGAAGCATGAAAAGCGATTCACCCGGGAATCCATTTTCCATGGAATCCCGGTCCGGATCGGTGTCGGTCCGGAATGGCCCGTGACGATCCGGGCCGATCACGACGTTTCGAACAGCGAAACGGGGGAGAACGTCGAAACGTCGATCAGTCCAAGATCCGTCAACTTCAATTCGGGGATGACGGGAAGCGCCAGAAACGACAAGGCCATGAAGGGGTTGCGGAGTCCGCTCCCTGCGGCGCGCGCGCGGCCCTGGAGCTGTTCCAGCCTTTCGGCGACCCGTTCCACGGGCTGATCGGACATGAGCCCGGCGATGGGCAGCGCAAGCACGTCCACTTCGGCTCCCGCTCGACCCGCGGCCATTCCTCCTCCCGACTTCCTGACGGCGTCCACCACGTGGAGGATGTCCGCATCCGAAGCTCCCGCCACGATCAGGTTGTGCGAATCGTGGGCCACCGTGGTGGCGATGGCCCCTTCCTTGAGTCCCAGCCCCTGCACGAAAGCCACCGCAGGGGGGCGGTCCGGGACATAGCGGTTGTACACGGCGAGCTTCAGAATGTCGCGATCGAGGTCCACCACCGCGGCCCCTTTGTGGATTTTGGGCGGGAGCACAATCTTGCGGGTGAGCAAAGTCCCCTCCCGGACCCCGATGATCCTGAGGAGGCCGGGCTGTGCGGGCACCACGAGATCTTCGGCCAGAAGGCGCGTGATGTGCATGGGGGAGGGCGGAGCCGTTACGCCGTTGCCGTTCCCGAGATCGAGAAGGAGGCGGCCGGCCCGGGCCACCTCGACGCCCGCCTTGAACACGCGCTCCGGCTGCCAGGGGTTGAGGGTGGGACTCATGCTGAAATCGGCGTGGTACCCCGGGGCAAGGGCTCCCCGGCGGTCCAGGCGAAAATGCCTTGCCGGCGTCAGGGCGGCCAGGGAAAGCGCCCTGACGGGGGCCATCCCCAACGACATGGCACGATTCACGATAACGTTCATGTGACCCTCCCGGAGCAGCCCGTCCGGGTGAACGTCGTCGCTCACGAAGCAGCAGCGCGGCCAGGTGTGTTCGTCGACCGCGGGCAACAGGGCGGCGAGATCCCTTGACTGTCCTCCTTCGCGGATCATGACGGTCATGCCCTTGGCCAGTTTCTCGCGGGCTTCCTCGAGCGTCGTGCATTCATGGTCGGAAGTGATTCCCGCGGCGACGTAAGCGTTGAGCCCCAAATCGCCCAGTTGCGGGGCGTGGCCGTCGATGCGCCGCGCCTGGAAGAGCAGCAGTTTGTCGATCACGTCGGGAAAGCCGGAGAGAACACCGGGGAAATTCATCATCTCGGCAAGACCGATGAGCCGCTCGTGAGGCAGCAGAGCGTCCAGATCCGGAGCGCGCAGCACGGCGCCCGACGTCTCCAGGGGAGTGGCGGGAACGCAACTCGGAAGATTGAAAAAGAAGTCCAGAGGCAGGCGTTCGGAAGCTTCCAGAAAATAGCGTATGCCGCTCAGCCCCAGGACGTTTGCGATCTCATGGGGGTCGGCCACTACCGTCGCGGTTCCCCGCGGCACGGCCGCGGCGCAGAACTGGGCGGGAGCGAGCAGCGTGCTTTCGATATGAATGTGTCCGTCGATGAATCCCGGGCATACGTACATCCCGTCGGCATCGATCTCGCGCGCGGCGCGATAGTTCCCCCAGCCCGCGACGAACCCCTCGTGGATTGCCAGATCGACGGTGTCGATGTTGCCCGAAAGCACGTTGACCAGGCGGCACCGCCGTATGCAAAGATCAACGACACGCTTGCCCTGGGCGGCTTCGATGATCCGCGCCATGCGGCCTGTATCCCACTTCATTCACCCCTCCGATGCAGAATCGAATGTTCGACTTTTTGCGCCCGCTCAGCCGACCGGGCACCCGAAAAGAACGGTGATTGCGGCAATATATAAACAAGCGTGGTCGTTGGGAAGGAAATTACATTTTGTACTTGCTGAAATCTTCCGGATTGAGCCCTTCCAGAAGCTCGGACCATTTTTCCCGGTTTTCCTTGTCGAAAACCGGTTTTGCCGATTCATCGGATTTCTGGAACTTGGAGATGACCTCCTCCTTCACATAAATGGGAGCCTGCGTGCGCAACGCGATGGCGATGGCGTCGCTGGGCCGCGCGTCGATGGAGCTGACACGGTCTCGATCGCGGATGTAGATGAGGGCGTAGTAAGTGTTGTTGCGGAGATCGCACACTTCGATGCGTTCGACTTTTACATCGAGATGGTTGAAGAAGTTGCGGATCAGGTCGTGCGTCATGGGACGGGGGAACTGGATCTTCTCCAGCTCGGTGGCGATGGAGGTCGCTTCGAGGAGGCCGATCCAGATGGGGAGGGTGGTATCGTCCTTGACGTCCTTCAATATCAGAATGGGCGTGTTGGTCTGCGGATCCATCACCAGCCCCGTGACCTTCATTTCCTTGAACATGGTGCCTCCTTGGATGATCCCGTCCACCGGTGGAATGATTCGGTGTCGGCCGGTCCGATCATGACACGACGCCCTTGAATGTTAAACGGCATCGGCGGCAAAGGAAACCCTTAACTTTTTCTTCCGGGTTGAGACAACAGTTCGCCTTTTAGAGAGTGGGAATAGGCGGCGACAATCCGGACAGGAACGATTTCACCTGCGAGATCGACAGGGCACTGGAAGTTGATGATCCTGTTTTGCTGGGTCCGGCCGGTCATCTGCCCGTTGGACGCCTTGCTCGGACCTTCCACGAGCACCTCCCGGACAGCCCCTGTTTCGGCAAGGTTCTTCTGCAAAGTAATGTCTGCCTGGATGCTCTGCAACCGTGCCAGCCTTCGGACCTTGACGTCCATGGCCACCTTGTCGGGAAAACCGGTTGCCCGCGTGAGAGGACGGTCTGAGTAGCGGAATGAAAAAAGTGAGTCGAAACGGACCTCTTCAATGAGCCGCAAGGTTTGCAGGTAGTCCTCCTCACTCTCTCCGGGGAACCCCACGATGACGTCCGCCGAAAGCGCGATTTCGGGACACACCTCCCGCAGCCGGGCAATTTTTTCGAGGTACTGCCGCGCGGAGTACCCGCGGTGCATGAGCTTGAGGATGCCGTCCGAACCCGACTGAAAGGGCAGATGCAGGTGTTTGCACAGAAAGGGCAGGCTGGCGAAACACTCGATGAGATCTTCCGTGAGGTCCTTGGGGTGTGAGGTGGTGAAGCGGACCCGCCTGATGGATGTTTCATTGCCGATGCGGCGCAGCAGATCGGGAAAGGAAACGGGGTCCGGCAGCCCCCGGCCGTAGGAATTCACGTTCTGTCCCAACAGCAGCACTTCCCTGGCGCCGCGGGACGCCAGGAAGTCGGTCTCGCGCAGGATGTCGTCGGGCGCGCGGCTTCTTTCGCGCCCTCGAACGTGCGGTACGATGCAATAGGTGCAGAAATTGTTGCAGCCCTGCATGATGGTCACCTGAGCGACCACATCACAGGTCCCGACCGTCCTGCCCTCATCCGTCGTGAACCCCTGCAGCTCTTCGGCGGGCAAATGCGCGACCCTGCGTTTCGACCGTTCGACTTCTTCCAGCAGAGAGGCGACGGAGCCGATTCCGCGGGTCCCGACCACCAGGTCGACGTGTTCGAAACGCTTGAGCAGGCCGTCGCCCAACTGCTGCGCGACGCATCCCGCGACAACGATTTTCAGCCACGGACGGCGCGCCTTCATGCGGCGCAGACGCCCCAGGAAGGAGTAGACCTTCTGCTCGGCCTTGTCGCGCACGGAGCACGTGTTGAGAAAGATCACGTCGGCGGCGGCAATGTCCGAAGTGGGACGATACCCTTCGGCGCAGAGCAGCTGGAGAGCCCGCTGACTGTCGTATTCGTTCATCTGGCAGCCGAAGGTGCGAACGTACAGGTAACGCGGCGCGGGGGCCGTCTTGGCAAGCGGAGTGATCATGGTTTTCTTATGCGAGGCTTCCTGCAAACTTGCGGTTGATTTCCACCAGCCGGGAAACGAGAGTGCGCATCATCTGAAGGGCAACGTCCGGATAATCTCGAATGATAATCTCCAGATCGTCGATATTGTATATCTCGACCACGCTGTCTCCCAAGCTCGTGATGGTGGCCTGTCGGGGCAGGTTGAGAAGTCCGGCCATTTCGCCGAAAAACTCGCCGGGTTTTTCGATTCGGGCCACTTCATGTCCCGCAATGGTCACCCTCAGGCCGCCCTGGGTTGAAACCAACCGGTAAAAACTGCTTCCCGTCGTGCCTTCCTCGATGATGATTTCACCATCATTGTAAAAATTGACGCTCACGTCTTCGAGCGCGAACGCGTCGGTGTCGTGCAGCAGGTGCTTGGTGGTCTGTGAGAGCTGATGCAGGGTCGACACGAGGACGCTCCTGACCATCCTGGGGCTTTCCCGGATCACGTGGTCAAGAGCTTCCGGGCCATAGGCGGCGACACGCGACTTGGTCAGGGCGCGAGCGGTATAGTGCGCCGCTCTCTTGAAAATAACGTTTTCAAGGCCGAAAACATCCTGGTCTTCCAGGACACGTACTTTTTTCCCCCGCTGACTGATTCTCACCTGACCGCTGAGGATCACGAAGAAACACGAGCACTCCTCGCCCTCTCTGAATATCTCATCGCCGTAACGGTAAGTGTGTATCTCCAGGGCTTGGGCCGGATTCAGCCCGCTTCTCTCTTCTTCGACGTTGTCAACGATTGCGTGCATTCGTGAAGTTCCCAGCAAAGGGGATTTCTGCTTCCCTGAGAGGGGGAAACCGTTCGTCGGATTGGCAAATCACTGTCCCCGACCGCAAGGTGCAGTTGGAGTATCCTGTTCAGATCAACCGCGCGGAATAATCGCTCGATATATTGTTTAGCCAATTCCCCCTGGTATTGCAAGTGAATTGCAGAGCAAGCTCAAGCCACGCAAGATATTCGTTCGACTTACATGAATCCTGCCGGTTCACCGGAGCGGGCGGGTCGGTCCGGGCGGTTTTCGATATCGAGGGGACGATACTTCAGGAATTTCCTTTCCTGGTGTAGAATGGCGTCCAGGTCGCGTTCGCACCCCGGAGCAATGTTGAGTTGAACGAGCCCCAGTTTTCGATCGATGGTGGAAAGGATCGCCATCCCCTCATAGGCCTCCAGGACAAATCGGAGGTAATGGATTTGAATCGGGTCCATGAGGAACCGGTGAATCGTGCAGTTTGTGGGAACAGACAACGGTTATTTCTCCCTTTAGTTTCTCCGGCGACTGTGCTACCAGGAATATACCCTCAAGGACGGGAGTTGCACAACTGTTTCTACTCCTATTGCCGGGTGGGGAGTCAGTGGGATATGCAGATTGACCGATTCCGAGCGCGGGGCGGAAATAAACCCTGCCCTCCGGCCGACGGGGTTGTCGGCCTCTTGCGGGGGCGGTCCTTGCGTTTGCTCCAATCGGCGTTGCGAGCCCCCGAATCACTCAACCCGGGTGGGAGTCTATTCTGAGGACGATCCGTATGACACATGCCGGAAGAAAATGCGTTGTGACGGGATTGGCGCTGGCCGCGCTTCTGTTGACCTCCGCCATTGGGCTCGACCCTCGCGACGGCTGGAGTCAGACAGTGTTCTTCAGCCAGGGGCAGGCACCCTACGATCCCCAGAATCGGCAAAAAAGTCAGCAGAATGCCGTTCGTGAATTTCAGGTGCAGGCCATTACACAGGCCGTGGGGTCATTCCTCAGCACGTCACAGATGGGGACCAAGTTCCAGGCCATCAAGGACAAAGTGCTTCGCCAGCCGGAACGGTACGTGGATGCATACCAGGTTTTTTCCGAAACCGTCGAGAACGGCAGATATCAGGTTGCGGGGCAGGTTACGGTGGCAATGGGCCTGCTGAAAAAAGACCTCATCGCTTTCGACATCTACGCGTCCGACGATACCGGGGAGGATGGAAAAAGAGATGAAGACGCGGTTCCTCCCCGTGCAGGCCCCGGGGAGCCCGCACCCATTCGGCCCGGAGCCCGGGTGACGGACGGTTCGAACGCCGGGGCCAAGGCCTCGCCCGGAAGCCCGGCGGGGGATGCGGATGAGGACGGCGAGGTGGTCACCGACCAGGAGGGTGATGAGGAGAGTGTCGGGGAACAAGGCGGAATTCCGGCGGGAGCCCGGAAGGAACCTTGGGCGAGGAGCCGGCCCGGAGCCCCTGCGGATGACGCGGAAGCAAACGGCGACACGGTGACGGACGAACCGGGAAATGAAGAGGGGGTCGAGGACCAGGGCGGACATCCAGCGGGAACTCGGGAGGAACCTTCGGCGAGGATCCGCCCCGGAGCCCCCGCGGGGGAAGCGGAAGAGGATGGCGATACGGCTTCCGACACGGCCGGCGGTGAACCTGCCCGTGAAGGACACGGTGGAGCTCCGGCCGGAGCGCAGGGCAAGGCGCGGCCTGAGGCCCGAGAACCGGCCACGGTCCCGGCCGGCGGCCCACGCGGAATAACCTCGACTTCCAACGAGATATTCTGGGCGGTCTCGGAAAAATGGGACCAGACCTGGTATCTGCCCGGAGACCTGAAAGACCCCAGGGGGCTCTTTGCGGCGAGTGTTGTCCAGGAACTGCTGGACTACCGCCACACCCTGCACTTTCCGGAACCCGGGGCCCTCAAAGTCGACAACATGGGGAACGCCTCTTCGAGCCAGGCGGTATCCCAGGCCAGGATGCTGGGAATCCGGAACGTGGTGGTGGGCCGGGTGGTGTTGCACCAGCGGAGCAAGGAACCCGCGCGTCTCGATGCCGAGCTTCAGGTCATCGAAGCAGCGTCGGGCAAGTCCCTGGGGAAGCTCCGCAAAACCCGGAACCTCGAAGAGCTGACCAACCAGGAAGGGGCCATGGAGCTTGCCGGGGATGTCACGAATGAGCTGACGGGGTTGCTGTCCGCGGACACTCGCGCCGCGGCTCCGGCCGGCCCGGCGCCCGTGGCCGGCGAGGGTGAATGGGTACTGAGGCTCCAGGCGGCGGACCACCACGCGTATTGGAGGGAGATGGAGAAGCTGCTCCGGGAGCAGGCGCGGGGGATGACCATGCTCGGAATGGAAATGGGGCCTCAAGAGACCGTGATCCGGCTCGGTGGAATCGACGGCCGCACGCTTTCCTCACTCGACGGGAGGGTGCTCTCCGGCGGGGTCACGATCAAAATCGATGATTTGTCGCCCGACACGCGGACGACACGCGTGTTGTTCGTTCGGCAGGCAGTGCCGCAACCCGGGCCGAAACCATGACGGTTCCGAATCTGCTCACCATTCTGCGCATCCTGCTCACTCCGGTGCTCGTGTGGCTGCTCCTGGAAAACAGGCTCAACGAAGCGCTGACGGTCTTCTTCATTGCCGGCGCGACCGACGGGCTCGATGGGCTGATCGCTCGCGTGTTTCATCAGAAGTCCAAGCTTGGAGCCTACCTGGATCCGCTGGCCGACAAGATCCTGCTGGTTACCTCCTTCGTCCTGCTGGGGCACATGGGGTACATTCCCTACTGGCTCGTGATCGTGGCGGTAAGCCGTGATGCAATCATCCTGCTCGGCCTGTTGAGCCTCATGTTCCAACAGGTGCGAGTGGAAATCCGGCCCGTGCTGCTCAGCAAGCTCACCACGCTCTTTCAGTTGGGGACGATTCTCGCGACCATGGGTTCCGGACTGTTTCAGCTTCCTCAGGAGGGGTATACGGCCCTTTTCGTGACCACTGCGGTGCTGACCGTTGCCGGCGGCGTTCAGTACATCATGATCGGGATCGCTTTGCTGGACAGCCGGCGGGGCGGTCACGCGGATTGAAGGGATGCCGCGCCGAAGGTCAATGAGCCGCCCTCGGGGCTCTTCGGCCCGCCGGAAAAGGTCGCCGTGCACAACGCGCTCGATGTCGTTCCCGCCGACCGAAGCGCCTTCCGGAAGCCGCAACCGGCCCAGCCGCGGAAGCCCGGGGCGAAAGGCCTGCGTTCCGCATTTTGCTTGACATGATCCTGCCGTGCCGTTATAGAGACAAGAACCCGTAGGCACGTAGCTCAGGGGGAGAGCGCTACCTTGACGCGGTAGAAGTCGGCGGTTCGAAACCGCCCGTGCCTACCACATTTGCCGGACTTTGTGTATCGCATAAGCAGGAGCGTCAATAACATCAGAGATAAGGCGCCTGATTGGCTCGTTGGATCCTGAATACAGTTCGAAGAATAGCTTCATCAGATGCAGGATCGTACTCATGAGAGGCATCTTCCCTTGTAGGGCAGGGTGCCTTTTTTGTTAAATTCTCGGGTTCGGCGGCCAAGCCGCGAGGTTTCCCAACAGCAGGAAGTCGAAATGAGCGCAGAGATACGTGTAACGCTGGCAGACGGTACAACGAAATCCTTTCCCAGGGGCGTTTCCGCCGGTGAGGTCCTGAAGGCTTCCGGAGGGCCGAACGGTTGGGTGGCGGCCAAGGTCAACGGTGTGCCCGTGGACCTGATCGTCGGGCTCGAGGAAGACGCCGCCGTCGAAGGAATACGGGCCGATTCCGAGTTGGGGCTCGAGATTCTTCGGCACAGTGCCGCCCACGTCATGGCCCAGGCCGTCAAGTCGCTGTTTCCCGAAGCCAGGGTGGCCATCGGGCCGGCCATCGACAACGGGTTTTATTACGATTTCGAGGTGGAACGGCCGTTCACGCAGGACGATCTGGACAGGATCGAGGCGAAGATGAAGGAGTTCGTCGGGGCGAAATTGAAATTCGAACGGAAAGTGCTGCCTCGCGACGAAGCCATCGACTTCTTCACGCGCCGGGGGGAAGGATACAAGGTCGAGCTTTTGCAGGGATTTTCGGATCCGACGGTCTCTTTTTACACGCAGGGCGATTTCGTGGATCTGTGCCGCGGACCTCATGTGCCCGACAGCGGGTACGTCAGGGCGTTCAAGCTGACCAGCGTGGCCGGGGCCTACTGGCGGGGCGACGAGCACAACACCATGCTGCAGAGGATCTACGGTACGGCGTTTGCCGATCGCGACGCGCTCAAGAAATACCTGCACTTTCTGGAAGAAGCTCAAAAACGGGACCACCGGCGCCTGGGCCGGGAGTTGGATCTCTTCAGCTTCAGCGACGAGGTCGGCGCGGGAATGGTCATCTACCATCCCAGGGGAGCGTTGCTGCGGCACATCCTGGAGGCCTTCGAAAAACGGGAGCACCTGCGCAGGGGGTATCACATCGTTATGGGGCCGACCCTGCTCAAGACGGAGCTGTGGAAACGGTCGGGCCATTTCGAGCACTACCGGGAGAACATGTACTTCACCGAGATCGAGGAGCAGTCCTACGGCATCAAGCCCATGAACTGCCTTGCCCATATGCTCATCTACAAGTCCCGGCTGCGAAGCTACCGGGATCTGCCTCTGCGCTATTTCGAGCTCGGCACCGTGCACCGCCATGAGAGGTCGGGCGTGCTGCACGGTTTGACGCGCGTAAGGCAGTTTACACAGGACGATGCGCATATCCTGTGCACGCCGGAGCAGTTGCACGGTGAAATTCAAAGTATTATCGACTTTGTGATTGAGGTGATGGGCATTTTCGGGTTTAATCATGAAATGGAAATCAGCACCCGCCCGGCAAAATCCATCGGTTCGGATGAAGACTGGGAACGCGCCACGAGCGCCCTTATCGACGCCTTGGAAGACAAGGGGATTCCGTACCAGGTGTGCGAAGGCGAAGGGGCGTTCTACGGGCCCAAGATTGACGTAAAATTGAGAGATGCGCTGGACCGCAAATGGCAATGCGCAACGATCCAGTGCGATTTTACGTTGCCGGACAGATTCGACCTCACGTATGTCGGCGTCGATGGGAACCGGCACCGACCGGTGATGGTGCATCGTGTGGTTCTGGGATCCCTGGAGCGGTTCATAGGGGTCCTGGTCGAGCATTTTGCGGGAGCGTTTCCGACGTGGCTCGCCCCCGTTCAGGCCATTCTGGTGACCGTGACCGACGCGCAGATCGAATTCGCCCGCAACATGTACGACCGGCTGCGGGAAGCGGGCGTGCGCGTCGAGTTGGACGACCGCAACGAGAAGCTCGGTTACAAGATTCGCGAGGCGCAAATGCAGAAGGTCCCGTACATGCTGGTGATCGGAGACCGGGAGGTCGCCGCGGGCGGCGTGGCGCCGCGCCGGCGCGATGGGACTCAACTGGAACTGATTGCCCCCGAAGCCTTTGCGGCGATGATCCAAAAGGAATGTCTGGAGGCCACCAGGGGACGGGTGGGGCTGGGAATCGTATAGGACGGCATCCGATGCGGACGGTGCGGGTGCCGTTCGACGGGTGGCGAGAAATGCAAACCCAAAGGATCTGCGATCGGAAAGGAGGATGTGGTTCTGGATAAGCAAGTCAATGTCAACGAGAGGATTCGATCTTCTGAAGTCCGGGTGATCGGCCAGGACGGGCAGCAATTGGGGGTTTTGAGTCTGAAGAAGGCACTGGAATTGGCCGCGCAGGACGAGTTGGATCTGGTGGAGGTGGCTCCCAACGCGGATCCGCCGGTCTGCAAGATCATGGATTACGGAAAATTCAAATATCAGCAAAACAAGCGAACCCAGGAAGCCAAGAAAAAGCAGACCGTTATCCAGGTCAAGGAAGTGAAGATTCGGCCCAAAACGGACGAACACGACCTGCTCGTGAAAATTCGACACATCAAGAGGTTCCTGGCCCAGAAAGACAAAGCCAAGGTAACCATCCTCTTTCGTGGGCGGGAGATTGCTTATACCGACCAGGGAACCAAGGTTCTGGAGCGGGTCAGGGAAGAACTGAAGGAAGATGCCGTGATCGAACAACCGCCCAAGATGGAAGGGCGTAACATGGTCATGATATTGGCGCCGAAGGCATGAGTGCCTGAGCAAAAAAGGCTTGACACGATTTTCGAAGCTTAATAAATTTACTCGTTTCCGAATCGGAGATTGTTTCGGTCTTCATCCCCCCGTTTCCCGGCTCCGGGAGAAGGCTTTCCCGGCGGCGGCCGGCGGCTTGAGCGGTATCCGGCGCCGACTTCGGAGCGGCGAGGGGGCGGCGGGGCCGTTTTGAGTTTCTGCGATCGGGCGTGAATGTTCTTGTGAATGGAGCAGTGGAAAGGATCGAGTGATGCCAAAAATGAAAACGAACCGCGCGGCAGCGAAGCGGTTCAAACGGACCGGAACGGGCAAGTTCATGCGGGCCAGGGCGAACAAGAGTCATATTCTCACGAAGAAGAGCCCGCAGCGCAAGCGTCGTCTGCGGCAGGGTACGGCGGTGGATGCGATCAACGTTCGGGCCCTGGAGCACATGCTGCCTTACCTTTAGAGGATCGGCGAATAGACAGAGGGAGTATCGGTAATGCCTAGAGTAAAGAAAGCTGTTAAATCGCGCGAGCGCCGCAAGAAAATCCTGAAGTTGGCGAAAGGCTATCGCGGCGGCCGCGGGAAGCTGATTCGCAGTGCTTCCGAAACGGTGGATCGTGCCCTCAAGTTTGCCTACCGCGACCGCAAGACCCGTAAACGCCAGTTCCGAAGCCTGTGGATCATGCGCATCAATGCCGCCGCCCGCGAGCATGACCTGAGCTATTCGGTGTTCATGCACGCCCTGAAGAAGGCAAACATCGACATGGACCGCAAGGCATTGGCTCATCTTGCCGTGAACGACCCTGCAGCATTCGCCAAACTGGCCCGGATCGCCAAAGAAGCCGCCTGAAATGGAAGACGCCGTTCGAAAGCTCCTGAATTCCGCCGATCACGAAGTTCTTGCCCTGGCCAACGACGCCAGGGGCATTGAGCAGTTGAAGGTGCGTTTTCTGGGTCGCAAGGGTGAATTGGCCAGGCTTTTCAAGGAGATGGGTAAAGTTCCGGAAGGTGAAAGACCGGCCGTGGGCAAGGTCCTCAACGAGGCCAAAGTCAGGCTCGAGGCCCTGTTCGCCGAAGCCTTGCAACGCGGGGGGGAGCAGGGGGCGGGACGCCGGGAACAAATCGATATCACCGTGCCGGGGCGACGACCGCCGCGCGGGCGGTTGCATCCCATCAGCCAGGTCGCCAGGGAAGTGTGCCGAATCTTCAACTGGCTCGGCTTCGAGATCGTGGAAGGCCCCGAAGTGGAGCTGGACTATTATAACTTCGAGGCCCTGAATATCCCCAGGGACCACCCGGCCCGGGACATGCAAGACACCTTCTACGTTTCGGACGATGTCGTCCTGAGAACGCACACTTCGCCCCTGCAGGTGCGAACGATGGAGAAGCGTCGTCCGCCCATCAGGGTCATCGCTCCAGGCAAGACCTACCGCTGCGATTCGGATGTGACCCACACGCCCATGTTCCACCAGGTGGAAGGACTCATGGTGGGAAAGGACATTTCTTTCGGCGATCTGAAAGGAATACTCACCATTTTCGTCCACCAGATGTTCGGAGCTGATGTGGGGCTGCGTTTCCGCCCCAGTTTTTTCCCGTTTACCGAGCCCAGCGCCGAAGTGGACATTCAGTGCGTCATGTGCAAGGGCGAGGGATGCCGGGTCTGTTCACAGACGGGCTGGCTGGAAATTCTCGGTTCAGGTATGGTTGATCCGGAGGTTTTCAGGATGGTCGGCTACGATCCCGAGGAAGTGACCGGTTTTGCCTTCGGAATGGGAATCGAACGGATCACCATGCTCAAATATGGGATCGATGATCTGCGGCTTTTCTTCGAGAACGATTTCCGCTTCCTCAGGCAGTTTTAAGCCGGGAACCGTTCCGGCGCACGAACGGACGTCCAGGCGACGCCAGTCGGGATATGTGGCGGAATCGCAGGGGGCAGCCCCGTCACTTTCAAGCATCCGCCTTCCGTCCCACCCTGTAATTCCGATCCTCAGCCGTCGTCATCGAATGGGCAGCCGTTGCGCGCGCGGTGTCGAGGTGTGAAAGCCGGCATTCGTCTGCGCGCCCGATGCGGGGAGGGGGTGTCGCGGGGGCGGTCGATGATAGTATTCGCTTGGGTTCAAACGCTGCCATGCCGATAATAACATTAAGGAATTCGCGATGATTGTCAGCTTGAAGTGGCTCCGGGATTATGTTGAGACCTCGCTTTCCGTCGAGGAACTGACGCATCGACTGACGATGGTGGGGCTCGAAATTGACGGCTGTCATCCCTTGCATCCACGCCTGGACAAGGTGGTGACGGCACGGGTGGAAAAGGTTGAGCCGCATCCCCGGGCGGATCGTCTGAGCGTCTGCGAGGTTTCCGACGGGCACGGACGGTACTCCGTCGTGTGCGGCGCACCCAATGTGAAGGCGGGGCAGATCGTTCCGCTGGCGCTTCCCGGCGCCGAACTGGCAAGCGGTGCCAAAATCGGGCAGGCAACGATTCGAGGGGTGGCATCGGGGGGTATGCTCTGTTCGCAGAAGGAACTGGGACTGGGCGAAGACGCCTCGGGAATCTGGCCTCTGCCGGGCGAGGTGCCTGTAGGGGTGCCCTTGTCCGAAGCCCTGGACCTCGACGACACGATCCTCGACGTCGCGGTGACCCCCAACCGCGGCGACTGCCTGTCCATCGTCGGCATTGCCCGCGAAATCGCGGCCATTTCCGGCGTGCGGTTGCGATATCCGCACGTTGCGTGCCGGGAAACCGGGCCGGAGGTTGAGTCCCTTGCGTCGGTTCGGATCGATGCTCCGGATGGTTGCCCGCGATATGCCGCGCGCGTTATCGAAGGAATCACCGTCGGGCCTTCTCCGCAATGGCTCAAGGACAGGCTGGAAGCCGTCGGATTGCGGTCCATAAACAATATCGTGGATGTGACGAACTTCATCCTGATGGAATTGGGGCAACCGCTGCACGCTTTCGACTTCGACCTTCTGCGCGAGCACCGGATCGTCGTGCGTTATGCCCGCGAGGGCGAACGATTCACCACGCTGGATGGAACCGAGAGGATCCTGTTCGGGGATACCCTGATGATCTGTGACGGTGCGGGACCGGTTGCCGTGGCGGGGATAATGGGGGGACTCGATTCGGAAATCGGCGTGCGGACGCGGCGCGTGCTCATCGAGAGCGCCTGCTTCGAGCCAAGGTGCATACGGCGCAGCAGTCGCAAGCTCGGCTTGCGAACGGAGTCGAGCTACCGTTTTGAGCGGGGTGTGGACCCGGAGGGCGTGATCCGCGCCTTGGACCGGGCTGCTCAACTGATGGTGGAAGTCGGCGGCGGAGACCTTGCGACGGGAAGGATCGACGCGTATCCGCGCCCCGCCGAGAAACCGGTGCTGGTCCTGAGGACGGACCGGGTGAATCGTTTTCTGGGAACGGACCTCACCCCCGCGGAAATGGCCGGGGCGCTCCGCTCCATCGAGATGCAGGTCGAGGAGAACGGCGGCGGCCTCAAGGTGATCCCGCCGACTTTCCGGCCCGACATCACGCGCGAGGTCGACCTTGCCGAGGAAATCGCCAGGTTGGCCGGATACGACCGGGTGCCCGTGACCTATCCCGAGGTACGAATGGAAGCCGCTTTGCTGGATCGGCATCTTCAGGCGCGAATGGACATCAAGGGCTATCTCGAGGGCGCGGGATTCTTTGAGGCCGTCAACTACTCTTTCGTTTCGATGGAATCCCTGATGAAATTGAAGTTTCCGGAGGGCGACAGGCGCCTGAATCCCGTTCGGATCAGGAACCCGCTCAGCGAGGAGCAGGCGGTGATGCGCACCACGCTGGTGCCGAGCCTGTTGCAAACGGCCCGGTACAACTTCGATCACAAGAACGACGATCTGAAGCTGTTCGAATTGAGCAAGGTGTTTCTGCCCGTCGAGGGGGCCCCGCTCCCCGAGGAGGTCCACAAGGTGGCCGGGATTCTGGCCGGAAAGCGTTCTCTGAACCTGCTCTACGGCGGCGATGACGACGTGGATTATGCCGACGCCAAGGGCATCGTGGAAGGGATCCTGGAGCTCTTGCACATCGAGGGCGTTCGATTTGCCTCCGAGGCGCCGCCTCCTTATCTGGACGCGGCATGCGCCGCCACGATCATGCACGGGGAACTGAACCTCGGAGCCGTGGGAAGAGTGGCAGCCGACGTCCGGGCCGCCTTCGACCTGAAGAAACCCGTGTTCGTGTTCGATCTCGACTTCGAGAGACTGTTCGGAATCGCGCGGCCGCCCGCCTTTTTCAGCAGTTTGCCGAAATTCCCGTCGGTTTCGCGGGACATGGCGCTCGTCGTGGACGAGAGCGTTCCCGTGCAGGGGCTGTTCGATTTCATCCGGAGTCAGGGTGAAGCGCTCTTGGAACACATCGATATATTCGATATATATAGAGACCCGCAATTGGGGGCCGGAAGAAAGAGCATCGGGTACAGGCTGGTTTACCGGGCTGCCGACCGCAGTTTGACCGACGAGGAGGTGAACCGCCTCCATGAAGGTTTGGTGAGCAAGGTTCTGGTGGAGTTCGACGCCAGGTTGAGATGATCACAGCCGAGGGACCGAAGAATGAGCGAACGGGAACGTCCATCATCGAAAGACGGGGGACCGGAGAAAAAACAGCCCTGTCTGGTGACGTATTTCATGGGTGATCAATTGCGCCGCGGGACATCGATGCATTTCAACGAGCGCGGGATTCTGGTGGTCTGCCAGGAGCCGGCGCCGCTGAACGCCAAGCTCAGGCTCGTGCTGCAGTTTCCGGGCATGAGGAATCCCGTTGAGGTCTACGGCGAGGTTGTCTGGGCGAACATTCATGGTCCGTCGGATGCGTTGACCCCGAGAGGGATGGGGGTCAAGTTCGTCAATGCGGAACGCGACACGGAGCGGTTGCTGGCCGAGTTGGCCGAGCAGTATCCGGTGATCGGCGTGAGTTACAGCTGTTACTACTCCTGAGAGTTTCCACGTTGCGGGCGCCAGGATGCCCGTCGAGAGGAGTGCGTGCCGGGAAGCCGCACGGAGAGACAGTCCAGCCCCGGGCGATCGATCAAGGCTGTCGCGATACCCCGTTTATCATAGCCGGTGCCCGAATTCTCCCTTCGCTCGGGATCACGATTGGGAACCCCGAACGGCTGTGCATGTAAGGAAAGAGCCTTGAGCGTGTTTGAAACGGTCCTGGTGGCGCTGGCGCTCGGGTGCGACGCTTTTGCCGTCGGCATGGGCGTCGGGACCAGGTTCTGCAATCCCCGCCAGATTTTCCGCCTCTCGTTTCATTTCGGGTTGTTCCAGATGATGATGCCGATCGCGGGCTGGTTCGTGGGAAGTCGCGCCGCCGATCTGGTGAGCACGTGGGGACCGTGGATTTCGTTCGCGCTGCTGCTTTTCATCGGGGCGAAAATGGCCTATGAGAGCTTCCGCTCGCTAGAAGCGGAGGGCGAGGAGTGCCCCGATCCCACCAAAGGATCGAGCTTGGTCATGCTCTCCGTGGCAACCAGCATGGATGCCCTGGGGGTGGGGTTCAGCTTCGGCATTCTCGGACAGCAGTTGTTCCTCTCGGCGGTGTGGATCGGCATCACTGCCGGAATCATGACCTGGGGGGCAATGAGGCTCGGGAATCGGCTATCGAGACAGTTTGGCCGAAGGATGGAGACCGTGGGCGGGCTGATTTTGGTGGCGATAGCCGTTAAATTGCTTCTGTTCTGACGCATTGGAATCATGCCATGGCGACACGACTTGAGATATCGCTCAAAGAACATCTGTTTGACGCCGAAGGGGCCGGCCTGTGCCGAAAGATCAAAGACTACTTCGGATGGGATGTCCAACGGGCCCGTGTCATTCATATCTTGACACTCGACACGGGGCTTACCGGGGTTGAGCTCGAGGCCGTCCGCAAGGAGATATTCACCAACCCGGTGACACAGGTGTCGGTGTACGGAACGTCGGCGCCCCGGTTCGACTGGGCGATCTGGGTGGGATACCGCCCCGGCGTGAGGGATACCGCGGGGAGTGTGGCTGTCGAGGCCATCTCCGATCTGCTCGGCCGGAAGCTGGGCGCGGAAGAGTCCGTTTACACTTCCAGGCTCTACCTCCTTTCGGGGACCCGCCTCGGCAAAACGGAAGTCGAAACCGTTGCGCGTGAGTTGCTTGCCAACGACATCGTCCAGCAGTGGCGCATATACCATTACGACGAATGGGATCCCGCCGCGGGAATCGGGATCATTCTGCCCAGGGTGGTGCTGCCGCACACACCCGAAACCCGGGAGATGCCCATCGAATCCCCGGAAGACCTGATGCGATTGAGCGACGAGCGCAACCTCGCGCTCAATCCCCTCGACGTTCCCGTGATCCTCGACTACTTCGCTCGTCCGGATGTCGTCCGGGCGCGCCGCGAAATGGGCCTGGGGGCACCCACGGACGTGGAGCTCGAAGCGATTTCGCAGGCCCGCAGCGATCACTGCAATCACAACACGTTTCGGGGGAAGTTCCACTACCGGGATCTTGCGACCGGCGAGCGCACGGTCGTGGACAACCTCTTCAAGACCTGTATCGAAGCCCCCACGCTCGCCATCCAGGCGGAGAAAGAATGGGTGGTATCGGTCCTCTGGGACAACGCCGGCGTTGCCCGCTTCGATGAAAACAACAACTACGTCATCACCGGCGAAACCCACAACAGCCCATCCAACATGGAAGCCTACGGCGGAGCGCTCACGGGCATCGTGGGGATCTACCGGGACATCATGGGAACGGGCAAGGGAGCGAGGCTGACGGCCGGCCTCTACGGGTACTGCGTTGGGCCCAAGGACTACCGGGGCCCGTTGCGGCCGCACCTGCACCCGCGACGGCTGCTCGACGGCATCGTGGAAGGGGTGAAGGACGGAGGAAACAAGCACGGGGTTCCGACGCCTTTCGGAAACCTGTTCTTCCACCCGTCCTATCTCGGCAAGTGCCTGGTGTTCGTGGCCGCCCTGGGCATCATGCCGCGGATGGTCCGGGGAGAACCTTCGGATCTCAAGCGCCCGGATCCGGGTGATTTCATCATCATGAGCGGCGGTCGCGTGGGCAAGGACGGCATCCACGGAGTCACGGCTTCGAGCGAGATCTACAGTGATAGCACCCCCGCGGGTCATGTTCAGATCGGCGACCCCTATACGCAGAAGAAGATGCACGATTTTCTGCTGGAAGCGCGCGACGAGGGGCTCATTTCATTCATCACGGACAATGGCGGAGGCGGCCTTTCCTCCTCGGTGGGAGAATCGGCGCGGTTTTGCGGGGGCGCCCGCGTCGAGCTGGACAAGGTTCCCCTCAAGTACGAAGGCCTCGATCAGTGGGAGATCTGGGTATCGGAATCCCAGGAACGGATGACCATGGCGGTCAATCCCCGGCATCTCGACCGGTTCATGGAACTGTCGCGCAGGCACGAAGTGGAAAGCACGGCTATCGGCACATACGGCTCCGACGGCAGGCTGCACCTGACGTACCGGGGGAAGACCTGCGCGTGCCTCGACCTGAGTCTCTTCACGGAAGCGTTCCCCCAATGGGAATTTGAAGCCGACTGGCAGCCTCCGGACAGCCGCGGACTGTATGAGCCGGTGCTTGCGGAACCGGCGGATTACGGGCGGTTGCTCCACGATTTACTGGCCCGCCCCAACGTGTGCTCCCGGGAATGGATCCAGCGACAGTACGACCACGAAGTGCAGGGGGGCAGCGTCATCAAGCTGATGACCGGTGTGGACCGTGACGTACCCAACGATGCCGCCGTCCTTCGCCCCGTCCTGGAAAGCAGGCGGGGGCTGGCGGTTTCTCAGTCGATCAATCCGACCTATTCCGCCATCGACACCTACCACATGGTCGCCGCGACCATCGATGAAGCGGTACGGCGACTGGTGGCCGTCGGGGGGAGACTTGAGGAGACCGGAGGGGTCGACAATTTCTGCTGGCCGAGCGTTCAATACGATCCCGTGAGCAATCCGGACGGCAGGTACAAGGCCGCTCAGCTCGTGCGGGCAAACTGGGCGCTACGGGACATGTGCCTGGCTTTCGGCATTCCGCTGCTCTCGGGCAAGGACAGCATGTACGTGGATGGGCATCTTGCCGGGGCCTACGGGGAACGGCACAAGATATCGGGCCTGCCGACGATGCAGTTTACGGCGACCACCGTCGTGCCCGACATCTCCGATTGTCAGACCATGGACGTCAAGACCGCCGGGGATCTCGTCTATGTGCTTGGCTGGACCCGCGACGAACTGGGAGGTTCCGAGTATTACGATTGCTTCGGATGCGTCGGGCGGAATGTTCCCGAGCTCGATCCCGAATCGGTGCTGCCCGTCTATCGGGTGGTGGAAAAGGCCATAAGGGAGGGGCTGGTCGCCTCCTGCCACGGCATCTACCGGGGCGGGCTGGGCGTCCACGCAGCCATGGCCGCGATGGCGGGGGGGCTCGGAATGAGGCTCGACCTGGGGAAAGTGCCGGTTTGGCATGCGGGCGCGCAGGCGAAGAGCGGTCCCGGACTGTGCGACGATCATATCCTTTTCAGCGAATCGTGCGGGCGCTTCATCCTCACTGTTTCACCCGCCATGCGCGGCGCGTTTGAAGGCCTGGCGGGCGGGCTGCCGTGCGTTCCGGTCGGGGAGGTTCTGGCCGAACCGGTGTTTGCCGTCACCGGGAGGAGTGGAAACGTACTGTTGAAGGAACCCGTGGGAGAACTGAAGCACTCATGGAAATTCGGAGTGGGCGGGGAAAGGGGCGAATGAGCCGGCTTTTTCCCGGCGCGTTTCGGATATCATTCAGGAGCGAGCGATGAGCCGCGTGAAAGCCCTGGTGTTGACGGGGTTCGGTCTCAACTGCGACCTGGAGACTGCCTATGCCTTGACCATCGTCGGGGCGGACGTCGAAAGGGTCCACCTCAATTCGTTGGCGCAGAGGGAGAAGCGCCTGGCCGATTATCGCATCTTTGTCGTGGGCGGCGGGTTTTCGTGGGGCGACGATCACGGTGCCGGCGTCATCATGGGCATGCGGTTGAAGCATCGGCTGGGAGACGATCTGCAGGCGTTCGTCGCCTCGGGCGGCATCGTGATCGGTATTTGCAACGGCTTCCAGGTGCTCGTGAATCTGGGTCTGCTGCCCGGTTTCGAGCCCGGTGTGCTCAGGCGAGAGGTGGCCCTCATCAACAACGACTGCGGGAATTTCCGGGACCAGTGGGTGAACTTGATCGGCAATGCCGCCTCTCCCTGCGTTCTCACCGAAGGCATCGAGGGGATCGAGCTTCCGGTGCGTCACGGAGAGGGCAAATTCTTCGCCGAAATGGATGTCCTGGAACGGCTCGAACGACAGCAGCAGGTGATCCTGCGCTACGCCGGGGCGGACGGCAAGGTTGCCGGCGGCGCCTTCCCCGCCAATCCCAACGGGTCCGTGGCGGACATTGCGGGCATATGCGACCCGACGGGCAGAGTCGCCGGGTTGATGCCTCACCCGGAAGCGTTCAACGACTGGACGAACCATCCCGAATGGACGCGCAAAAGAGAGCTCGCCAGGCGCAGCGGGACGGTCGCGCCCCGGGAAGGCGATGGCCTGAAACTGTTCCGCAATGCGGTGAACTATTTCCGTTGATGACCGTGGTTCCTTTGATGCCCGTGGGCGGTGAATTCCGGTTGACTTCGGGGAGAATGTGGCGACATGTCCGAATCTGATTCCAGGCTGCGCATCGCCGTCCTCGTTTCGGGGAGCGGCACGAATCTGCAGGCGCTCATCGACCGGGCCCGTGACGGCAGGCTGGCGGCCGAAATCGTGGTCGTGGCATCGGACCGTCCGGGGATACGGGGCCTGGCTCGAGCCGAGGCGGCGGGCATCCCGGCGCGCGTCGTCGACTACAGGGGATTCCTGAAACAGGACTGGACGGTGCTCGGGCGAAAACTGCCGGTGGACGTGGACGCAGTGGACCGCGTGCAAAACATCCTGCATCACGAAGACCGGGAGGAGCGGCTCAAGAGGCTGGTTCGCCTGATGAGCGCCGAGGCGGAAATGATCGCGGCCATCGAGGCCTACCGGCCGGACTACGTTTGCCTGGCGGGCTTCATGCGCCTGGTGACTCCTTTCTTCCTCCATCACTTCAACGAAGCGGGTAAACTGCGGGTCGTCAACATCCACCCCGCGTTGCTGCCTGCGTTTCCCGGACAGCACGGCTACGAGGACACCTTTTCCTACGGCTGCAGGTGGGGAGGGATCACGATCCATTTCGTGGACGAAGGGGAGGATTCCGGTCCGATCATCGCTCAAGCCGTCTATCCCATCCTGCCGGAGGATGATATCGAAAAGGTCCGGCAACGCGGATTGCAGCTCGAGTATGAAATGTACGCCCAGGTGATCAACTGGCTGGCCGCGGGCCGGGTCGAGCTGGTCCCCGCGGCGGGCGGTCGAGCCAGGACGGTGATCCGCGATCCCGAATATCCCCGCATCATGGCGTCCTGGGTCCGAAAGGCCTTGGACGCAGGTCCGCAAGATTACCGCTCTTCCGACCCGAGTGCCTGAGACGCGGGCGGGGATAAATCCAGCCCCTACGGACCGAAGTGCCCGTCAGACATACAAGGGGGGAATATTCCCGCCCGCCCAATGCACTCATCTTGAATGCAAAATTGTATGATACGAATTTGCGTTCAAAATGATACTTTAAAAGCGTGGGGGACGTATCCCCCCCTCGCCGCTTCGCGGCTCCGTGTGGGGGGGTGCGGGGGAATCATTCCCCCGCTCTTTTGTGCTTGAAAGACCCATCTTGAACGCAACTTCGTATTACACGCAATGGCCCATGGCGCCTGCGTCACCCGCGAAGCATGAAAACGGACTCACCCATGAGTCTATTTTCCAGGTAAGCGGTATGCGCTATTGCTGCGGAACGAGCTCCACTCTGCGGTTCTTGGCGCGGCCTTCCTCGGTGGAATTGGAGGCCACCGGGGCGAGATAGGCAACGCCATTGGGCGTGAGCCGTCCGGCAGCAATGCCGTGGTCGCCCGCCAATGCCGCCACGACCGCATCGGCGCGTCGCCTGGACAGGTTCATGTTGAATTCCAGACCGCCCACATTGTCTGTGTGACCCACCACGTGCAGTTTCAGGTTCGGTTCCTTCTTCAACAGGTTTGCGATCTGTTCGATAGCTGCTTTCGATTCGGGCTTGATGTCCGCCTTGTTGGTGTCGAAGAGAATGCCGTAAAGCGCCACCCGGCCGGTGGAGGTGATGGACTTCGACATCTCGTCGGCGGTGACCACGACCATGTTTTGCCGCATGGGACGCACCTCGAGGATGTCCACCGCCACATATGCCCCGCGCCTGGCCTTGTACGTGCGGTCGTCCTTCCCCCACTCCACTGCGATGAGGTATACATAAACGTCGCCCTGGGGCCGTTCCAGCCTGGCGCTCGTAACGCGAATCCCCTTCTTGTCGGCCGCGTAGAAAACATAGTGGCCGCGGTTGCCTGTAAGGTCCGAGTGGCTGAAAGGAGCGAGAAAATTGGTCCACTTGGTGGCGGCCGGATCCCTTGTGGAGTCGTAGAGTATCTTGAATCCCAGTCCCTCGAGCTCGTTCTGGTAGTTTCGGAGAATCTCCGTTGAGCTCGTGTTTCCCGCGGATTCGTACCAGATCGTGGTGCGCGCGCCTTCCAGCTTCAAAGGAGCCTCGACGAACTGTCGGCGTTTGGCGGCGAGGTCGTAGCCTGTATACGTTGAAGTCTGGAGCTCAAAGGTGTCGAACCGTTTCACATCGTAGCCCACGATCTCCGATCCGGCGAATCGCTTGAGAATCGGGTGATCCTTGGAGCCCGGGAGGTCCGCGGCTTCGGCGCGGGTGGCCGGGACCCACGAAAAGACCGCTCCACCGAGGAGCACAATCACGCTCAGGCACGCGATCCACTGAAGTAACGCCCATTTCCGTCCGCATTTCATGATGCTGGTCCTTCCTTGTCAATCCGGTTGGCTGGTTGAGTTGGGATCTGCCGGGGTTGCCTCTTGAACGCCGTGCGACACCGCAATTGTCATGAGTGCCTTCCGGAACACTCCATGGTTGTGCGCGGGAAGTTCTGCAATTCGATCACAGAAACTGAGCGGTCCATAAAGGGGAGCGTGCTTCCCGCCATATGCCGGCGTCCGGTGCATATGATCTCGACTCGCCCGGAACAAGAGGCTCGGGGACCCGGCCCTCGCGGGAGCCATGGTCCCGTTATCGGACCGGGTGGTCGTTGGCAATACGATGCTCTCCCTTGAGCGCCTCCTCCAGTTTTTCGGACACCCATTTGTTCAGGCTCTTGCCTTCGCTTTGTGCGGCCATGACGGCCCATCGGTGCACTTCCGGGCGTATCCTGACCTGGAATATTCCCGTATACGGCCTCTCCGGTTCCTTGCCGAATCTGGCGCACGCGTTCAGGTAGCTCTCGATGGATTCCTTGAGTGCCTGTTCCAGCTCACTGACCGAGCGGCCTTGAAACGTGACCACGTCATTGAGATTGGTCACTTCCCCGTAGAGAATCCCTGCCTGCTGATCGAATTCAACAGAGGCAATGTATTTTCCGTATCGCATCGTGATCATGGTTTGTCCCCGTGCAACCGGGTCCGCAGGAAATGCGGGGCTGAAGGTTATTCTCCCGGTTTTGCCACCCCCGCCTGGATCAAGAATCTTTTGACGGACATAAGTGCCCCCTTGTGGGTTTCCTTTTGCGCGTACGGGCGATGGAAGACCGCGACCACGTCGTTGAGGAAAACCTGGATGCGGGAATCTCCGTCGTCGGCGAAGCCGGCTCCGAGAGCGCGAAACAGCCCCTCGACCTTGTCCCATCCTGACTTCGCTCGAAAGGAGTTTTCCAGGATCTCGTACAAGGTTCGCCTTTGCGCCGGGTCCAATCCTGCTTCTTCATTCATGGTGCATCCATCCATGGCTTTTCCGTCCGGAATGACTTGTCATCGCCAAGCTAAATGGAACTCGGCGGCGCAATCTCCGCGGGTGTTCGGATTCCGGGGACGGTCGCGCGTTTCAAAAACTCCCCTCCCTCACGATATTCCGTTTGCCGTCTCCTTTGATGGTAATGGTCTTTGCCTGTCCGATGGGCGTGTTCTCGGGCAGGACGGTTTCCTTCTTGTCCTTACTCAAATCGGCAACGCTTTTCAGACGCTTGATTTTGCCGCTTCCATCCAGGGCCTTGAGATCGCTGTTGTAGTATTCGAACCAGGGCAGCCCTGCCCGGTTGTACTGCTCCGCGCTAGGGGGAAGCGTGGGAGGAATTTCCCCGGTGATGGCACGCCATCCAATGGAATTGACAATATGAACGAAGCAGCGGCTCCGGTGGGAAAGGTCCCAGACATTGAAATCATGAAAATCTTCGTAAATCTGCTGTTTCATTCGGCCACCGGGGGCGAGTCCCATGCCGAGGCCCATGGATTCACAGACGACAGCGCTTTGGTATAAAACCGGGCGATCGAGGCCCGCGCGCAGCTTGTCGTATGCTTTGGCTTTCATGGGATGAACGATGAGCTGCAAGCCGCCATGGTCCGCCGCGCCGGTGATTTGCTCTTCCGCTGTGTAGCCCGAGCCGAGGGGCATTGCCACGAACTGGCGGATACGGCCTTTCTCGACGCAGTAGCCATCCAGCCACGGCTGATACGGGACTACCAGATAGTCCTGGGGGGATCGGTTCACCTTGTCCGCCCATGGATCCCCCGTGATGCAATTGATCTTGCCCGCGGCCACCTTGACGATGAAAGGATAGCCGTCGCCGGAAGCGAAGCTCAGCCACATGGCCTCAGACTGGTACATGGGCAACATGACTCCACCGTGGTCCAGCCAGCCCGGAGGGATGCGGCCCGCAAAATCGTCAATGTGCCGAAGGGGAAAAGCACCAAACCCTGGGGGAAGGGGGTAGGTCTTTTCGTCGTCGGGTATTCTGAGAGTCCGCTGAAAATTGATTCGGAGCAACGCCTTGCGATGCACCTGGGGAAACGTGAACACCAGGCTGTGGTGACGCAGTTCGATCATCGTTTTCCTCCCGTGGCCCTCACCACTTGCCGTCCCTCACTTCTCGCACGAGGCGCAGGACTGCATGGTCGGGCATGTCCTTGATCTCCCGGATCAATTGTGAAAACAACCGTGGCCGCTTGCGGATTGCCTCCTGCAGGTCGCTCGACACCTTTCCGGCCAGCGCCAGCAGGATATCCGGATCCTCGCCCAATTCCGCGGCGATTCGGGCGATGGTGGCTTCGGAGGGTGGAGGAGTCTCACCCCGTTCGACCTTGCTCAGGTAAGACGGCTCCACGCCGATCCTGGCCGCCAGTTTCCGGATCGAGAATCGGCGATCCGTGAGGCGTCGGGCTTCGCGACGTTCCCGTATGTAGTCTCCAAAAGTCGGCATAGTGTGTATATTATAGTACACAGTACACAGATGTCAAGTGTCATGGAAGGGCATCATGCCAGTATTTCAATCCCTGAGTGTATTTTCCCCAGAGGCAGGCGTTTCGGGGTGTGGGCTTGTTGTTTTTTTAATAAGCCTCACGCGACGCCGCGAAGCCGCAACGAAAGCGATGCGGAAAGGTATTGATGTCTTGCGGTTCACGGGTGGAAAGAAGGAGAATGAAGAGACGTTGCGTCGTGGCCGGGTCCCCTAGACTCCAAGCATCTTGTGGCAGGTGCGGCAGGGTTCGGGGGGCGGGGGCGGCGCATGGCGTCGCAGCGCCGCGAAACGGTTCGAGTCGGACATCAACGCCGCGTACATCTCGCGGAAGCTTTTTTCGCGCTGAGAAAACACATCGCGAAAGGCGACGTAGCGCGGATCGTTCCAGATGACCTCGAACGGCTCTTCGAAAATGTTTCCGAAACTCACCCGCGGAACGAAAACCTCCGTCCCGCAGTAGATCCGCTTGAACGGGGAGGGGACGGGCGGACAGAGGAAGACGCAGGGGGTGACCTCGCCGCTGACGGATATGCAGAGGTTCCTCAAGGGGTTTTCCTCGCAGACCGCTATGTCGCAGGCGGAAAGGGACGCCCTGCGCAGCTTGACGCCGAGCTCCACGGCCCGGGCGTTTGCCTCGACCAGGACCGATTCGTCGGCCTCGCCGCTGCACACGAACATTCTTTGCCGATCTTGCCAAGCGTCGGCCACATGGACGAGATTGATGAGCAGCACGGTGTCGATACCGTTCTTCCCGGCCAGGTCGATCAACGGCACGCTGTCGGCGTAGTTGTCGCGAACCATCAGGAAGACGAAGTGAAGGGACGGGGTGAGCACTTTCCGGTCCGTTTTGGCTCGTCGGACCTCCTCGACGGCGGCCAGCACGGCGTCCAGGCTTGAGTTGATCCTGACGGCATCGTGCATTGCGGGGGTTGCGCCGGCAACGGAGAAGCCCATGAAATCGAGCCCGGCCTCCACCAGTTCGGCGCTACGGTTCGCGTCGAGGCCCCATCCGCTGGTGACGAAACCGGCCGCGGTGCCGGCCTCCTTGACGATGCGAACCGCTTCGACCAGGTGGGGATAGAGAAGGGTTTCTCCCCAGCCTTCGAGGACGGCGCTTTCCACGTTCCTGAAATACGGGGCGAGCGCCCGGAAACGCTCGATGTCCATGTCGGCGTGGTGCCAGGATGGACTTGCGGACCGGATACACATCCTGCACCGCAGGGGACAGCGGGTGGTCAGTTCGATCTGCCATGCCCCGAAGGGCCTCCCGCGCGCACGCGAGAAGAAAGACTTGAGAAACGCCAGGTTGATTCGTGTCTTCATGGAGAAAAGCAGCCTTTTCCTGGGGAACGGTCCTTTGGGGGAAATCTGGAAACCAGGCATCCCTCAATCCGGCAGGGGAACGGAATAGACCTGGAGGTCCCTGCCCACGACGACATCCTGGAAGTGCTCGCGCGCCGCGCGTTCCAGGCGATCGAGATCGTCCTCACCGTACCGGGGACTGATATGGATCAACACGGCCTGCCGAGTCCCGGCTTTGCGGGCTGCCCGGACGGCCTCGACCACGGTCAGGTGACCCTTGGCGCGTGCCTGTTCGGCATGCTCGGGGAGGAACATGCCCTCGATGAACGCCAGGTCCGCACCCTGGCAGAGCCTGTGGATTGCCGGGGTGGGGCGGGTGTCGACCACGTAGGCGAGATGTCTGCCCCTGCGCGGCGGTCCGGCGACCTGGCGCGGGGCGACGACCGTACCGGAGGGCAGGGTGACGCTCTCCCCCCGCTGGAGCCTGCCGCGCAGGGGGCCTTCAGGGATCCCCAGCGCGTCGGCGGCATCGGGGTGAAACCGTCCCGGGCGCTCCGTTTCCTCGACCCGGTACCCCAGGCAAAACCGCGTGTGCTCCAGCGGTTCCCAGAATATGCGCAAACGATCGTCTTCATACGCTTTCCAATCCGGTGCGTCGGCCGACCACTCGATGAATTCGAGCGGGTAATTCAGGTGAAAGTCGAGGATCCGGTGATTCTCGAGGATGAACTCGCGGATGCCGGGGGGGCCCATGACGGTGAGCGGCTCGGGATCGTCCAGCTGGGCTTTGAGCATCATCAGGCCGGGAATACCAAGGCAGTGATCGGCGTGAAGGTGGGTGACGGCCACGACCGAGAGGCCGCGCAGACCGATGCGGCAGGTTTTCCAGGCAAGCTGCGTTCCTTCGCCCGCGTCGAACAGGTAGAGCCTCCCGTCCAGCCTGATCGCCATGGATGCAAGGTATCGACCCGGCATGGGCATCATGCCGCCGCTCCCCAGGAGTACACAATCCAATGAATATCCTTTTCAGCAGGGTTGAACGCCGGGATCCGCCGCGTTCCTTTTTCGGCGCCTACCACTTTTCCCAGTGCACGTTCTCGGGCCGGTATTTGTCCTTCGGCCTGTCGGTTCCCGTCGGATGCCCGATGGGAATGACGTTCAAGGGGATGACGCTTTCGGGGATATTCAGAGTCTTTCTCACGATATCCATTCTGTCCTTGTAAGGATACGCGGCGGTCCAGACCGCTCCGAGCCCGTATGCTTCTGCCGCGAGGAGGATGTTTTCGCTGGCGCACGTGCTGTCGATGACCGCGAATTCCGTGCTGTTTTCAAACGCCTTGCCGGGTATGGCGCATACGATGACGGCCGCACCGGCCTTTTTCAGCATCTTGGCGTAGGGCAATGCGTCGTTGAGCGTGTCGAGAGTTTTTCGATCGGTCACGATCACAAAGGACCATGGCTGTCTGTTCACCGCCGTCGGCGCGGCCATGCCGGCTCTGACGATTTTCTCCAGAACGTCCCTGCCAACGGTCTCCCCGGTGAAATTGCGAACGCTCTTGCGACTGTGAATCACGGTAATGGCGTCCGGAATGTTCGCGTCCTTCGGTTGTGCAAAAGCATCCACCACCGGAATCATGATCATTCCGATCAACAGGCTCACGATCAGCGCATTTTGCATGGCGATTCTCCTGGTTTCGGTTTTCTTTTCCGGACTCGGCAACTCCGATTCGATCTCGATTTCCCCGGTTGCTTCTCCGGAGTCCCCGATTGCTGAAACGCCGCGTTATTCGGCTCATGCTTTCGGTTCAATATCCCCCGGGGATCAACCTGTCCAGGGAAAAATGCGGCCCTATCCCCGACGGACCGGCACAAGGCGGAGATCAACACGCTCATGGGCGACGATGACGCCCTCATTCCCGGCGGACCGGGAGAGGGCTCCCATCACCCCGGCAGGAACGAGGGGGCGGTCGCGGGGACGACGCCACGGGTTTCGTCCCGATTCACAGCAGTCCGAAAACTCCGGTGCAATTCGAGGGGAAAAGTCGATTTCCCGGGTCCCTGCCGCGCTTCGGCGATTCGGGTTTCCGTAGGTCTGGAACCCGGTCGTTGGATGATTAACTTCAACGAAGAAGGGAGGTGAAGTCGCATGAGCTTCCAAACAGCTGAACAAAGAGATGAGCGTAAAGTGAATGGAGTCGATGTAAACCGGCTCTTCGATACGATAGATGCGGTCAAGGCTGAACCGGAGATCGCCAAATTCAGGTTCCGCGTCAAGAACAAGTGGATCGGAGGGGGACACAATCACACGACGATCACGGATTTCCACGGCGCATTGAAAGACCATCCCCACGAGAAACCCTTCGAACTGGACGCGGATGAACCCGAGGTGCTTCTCGGAGAGGACAGGGGGCCGAACCCGGTCGAATACCTTCTCACGGCCCTTGCGGGTTGTCTGACTTCTTCCCTGGTCTATCACGCGGCGGCGAAGGGGATCGAGCTGAAGGGGGTGGAATCGCGCCTGGAAGGAGACCTGGACCTGCGGGGGTTCCTGGGGCTGTCGAACGATGTCCCCGTCGGATACCGGGAGATCAGGGTGTATTTCACCATCGATGCCGACCTGTCGGAGCAGGAGAAACAGGAACTGATTGAGGCGGCGAAAAAGTACTCACCGGTCTTCAACACCGTCTCCAGGGCCACCAGGGTCACGGTTCAGTAATTTGGGGTCAAACCTACACTTTTCACAATTCTCCATCACCCGGGGGTTCACAACGAAAAACCAAGAACTCCCGGGCCGATGAAATCCTCACACCACACGAATGGTCATTCCCCGCATGCATCCTTGAACGGAGCAAAGCGGTTCGGCGGCTGCGTGACCCGAAGCCACCCGATTCTATCTTCCATGTAGTTTGCCGATTGTCCGGTCGATGAGTCTCGGAAGATCGAGGGACGGACCTGCGGGACCGAAGCATCGCGCCTGCGCGGCCGAAGGGACGGGTTCAGGGAAAAGACGATTCCTCCGGCTTCATGCCGTGCCTGGAAGGACACACCTGGATCCAATCTCCCATCCGATCCGAGATTCAGAGAAGAGAGATAAATTAGATCCAATCAAGTGAGTTAGCATCCAAGTAGCCTTATTCGATTGGAGGCAATCATAAAAACCAAGACAATACAAACCATAATCTCACTCCTTTTCGTGATAATATATTGAACATTCAATGAAGTTATGTTCAATCCAATTAGAGGTATAAATGATATGACTATCTATTACATGATAAAAAAATGCATTAGCATTTTTTAACAAAAATCTTGCGAAAAACGTGTTGACATTTCCATGACATTCTGTATCGTAGCCATCTAATGGCTTCTGAGTCATAGAGTGCCAGTCATAGAGTGCCAGTCATAGAGTGCCAGTCATAGAGTGCCAGTCATAGAGTGCCAGTCATAGAGTGCCAGTCATAGAGTGCCAGTCATAGAGTGCCAGTCATAGAGTGCCAGTCATAGAGTGCCAGTCATAGAGTGCCA
>Ga0228535_1000087_pt1 | contig 276751 bp, 256 predicted proteins | sample SJ1metagenome_FD_168457 | JGI IMG/M metagenome (GOLD analysis project Ga0228535, IMG submission 168457) | Enriched culture of PCE-dechlorinating microbial communities from Ithaca, New York, USA - SJ1 | ecosystem: Engineered > Modeled > Simulated communities (microbial... > Unclassified...
CCGACTGGGCTTTCTTGCGTAAAATAGCGATACGGGTCTCCAGATCAGGTGGTTGAATATCGGTTATCAAGCCCCATTCAAAACGAGAGCGCAGACGATCCTCCAGGGTGGGAATGTTGCGCGGCGGCCGGTCACTGGAAATGACTACCTGTTTATTGGCTTCATAAAGGGTGTTGAAAGTGTGGAAAAACTCTTCCTGGGTGCGCTCTTTGCCGGCCAGAAATTGAATATCGTCGATCAAGAGCACGTCGATATTGCGGTATTTGTTGCGAAAACCGGAGGTGTTGTCATCTTTGATCGAGCTTATGAGCTCATTGGTAAACTGTTCGGATGATACATAGACCACGGAAAAGTTTTTATTCTTTAAGAGAATATGATGGCCGATGGCCTGCATCAGGTGAGTTTTCCCCAGCCCCACTCCGCCATATATAAAAAGAGGATTGTAAGCCCGGGAAGGCGATTCGCCGACCGCAAAGCAGGCCGCATGGGCAAAGCGGTTGCTGTTGCCAACCACGAAGGTGTCAAAGGTGTATTTGGGATTTAAGGGGAAGAAAGAGGCTTCTTTATCGGCCGGGCTTTCAGTAATCAATGAAATATTGAGGTTGCTGCCCCCGAAGCGCTGCAGTTTGCTCTGAATGATATCGAAGTAGCGCGACTCAATCCATTCCTTGGTCAGGGAATTGGGAACCTTAATAAAAATAGTTTCATTGTGAAAAGAATAAAAGCTCAGCATGGAGAACCAGATATCAAAACTGCCGGGATCAATATCTTCCTTAATAGATTGCAGTACCTTACTCCATAGCGCGGCATAATCGTTCTCCATTACCATGACGAATCCTCCCATAAACTTGTGGAAAAGTGAAAAAGTCAAAAAAAAAGCTGTGGATATAGTGCATATTTACTCAGCCGACTTGCCACAGTCATTTCTAGTACTCGGTTAATCCTAATTCTGTGTATAAGTCGTCGAGGGAAATTTTTGTAGGACAAGGCGAAGGAATGAGTAATACTGGACGTATTGCGATTGACGACAACGCAGTCATACGAAAATTTAACCGACGATTATATATAGAATTAGGGTTAACCGAGTACTGGTTCAGATATAGTATAATTTTAGCAGATACAAAATAAAAATAGAAGGCTTAAGGAACCCTACTTTCTTGACAGTCCCGGGCGTGAATCAATATAATTATAAGGTGTTGTAAATATGTAGAGAGGAAGATAAACAAATGAAAAGGACATACCAGCCCAAAAACCGCCAGAGAAAAAAGGTGCACGGTTTTAGAAAGAGAATGGCAAGTGCGGGTGGACGCAAGGTCTTGGCCAATAGAAGGAAAAAGGGAAGAAAAACCATCTGTGCATAGGTCGTGGAAAGGGCGGCCTTTTATTTTACTCATAAAAATCCTATGCTAAAACGGCAATATAGAATAAGGACTGGAAAACAATACAATAATATATATAAATATGGAAAAAAATTCGGTGGCCGCTACCTGTTGGTGTATATTATGAAGAAGGAGGCAGGCGGCAACCGGTTTGGTGTTGTTACCAGCAAAAAAGTAGGGAAAGCCGTCAAACGAAACCGTGTAAAAAGGCAGATCAGAGCCATAATCGAGCATAGCCGGAATGAAATACCCGGAAACAACGATTTCATTGTGATTGCCAGGCACCATATTTACGGTGTGAACTCCCAGGAGCTGGAGAAGGATTTTTTGAAAATAATGAAGAAAGCCAAGTTATGATTAAAAGAATATCGATTTGGTTAATAAAAATATATCAGCGCGTATCCTTTTTTAAACGTCCGACCTGTCGTTTCTATCCCACCTGTTCTCATTATTCGATAGAAGCCATAGAAAAATATGGACTATTGAAGGGTGGATGGTTCACGCTCAAAAGATTGAGCAGGTGCCATCCTTTTCATGAGGGTGGGTACGACCCGGTTCCATGAACCGAAGCATTTCGCGTAAAGGAGGTGAGACCTGCTATCGCCGCTCACATCGATAGGCAGGGATTGATTTGTGGACGACCTTTGTTTCCTGGTTCACTCAGGTAATTCAATTCATGTTTGGTCTAACCCAGAGTCTCGGTATTCCTAACTATGGACTAGCAATTATTTTCATGTCGCTTGCCATAAAGATAGTGATTTATCCATTGACCCATAAGCAGATGAAATCCATGCGGGAAATGCAAGTTTTACAACCCCGTATGAAAGAACTCCAGGAGCGCTACAAAGACGATCCCCAGACGATGCAGAAGAAGCTTGGAGAGCTGTATAAAGAACATGGAGTAAACCCCTTTAGCGGCTGTCTGCCGCTGCTGATCCAGATGCCCATCCTTTTTGCATTTTACAGGGCTTTGTTTAACCTGTCGGAAACCTTGCTCCAAAGTCCTTATGCAAAATTCTTATGGATTGACAATATTGGTAATCCTGACCAATTATTCATCTTGCCGGTATTGGTTGCCGCTACTACATATTTGCAGCAAAAAATATCTATGGCAGATAATAACGATCCGACCCAGAAATCCATGTTGTACATGATGCCGCTCTTTATTGGCTTCGTTTCCTGGAAAATGGCGGCAGGTCTATCCTTGTACTGGGTCACATTCAATTTCTTGAGTATTGCCCAGCAGCTTTATGTGAATTTCACCATGGACAAGACCAAAGCTGTGGATGCTGGAATCGGAATGGTAGTCGGAAAACAGGTATTGGACTTGGGAGATTCTGATGAGGCGGATTCCGAAGCTCCTGAAGAAAAGGAAGCAAGGAGGGACAAAGGAGGAAAGATTCAAGATGGAGCTCCAAACCGTAGAAAAAAAAGGAAAAAACATTGATGAGGCCATAAAAGCCGCCCTCGATGAACTGGGCTGCGAGATGGAAGATGTAAATGTTGAAGTGATCGAGGAACCGAGCAAGGGTCTGCTGGGTATCGGCAAGAAACCGGCCGTGGTCAGGGTAACCAGGCGTGACAAACCCGAAGATATGGTGCGAGGCGTGGTTGATGAAATACTCTCCCGGATGAAAATAGACTACCAGATAAACGGGATAGAGTACCAGGAAGGCAGAGTAAGGATCAACATAATCGGCAAAGATATGGGCTTGTTGATCGGCCGCAAAGGAGAAACGCTAAACGCGGTGCAATTTATCGTAGGTTTAATCGTCAATAGAAACCGGGAAGAAAAAATCCGGGTGATGCTTGATGTAGAAGACTACAGGAAAAAACGCGAAGACTCGCTGGAAGCCCTGGCTTTGCGCTTATCCGATAAGGTAAAAAAGACCAGAAAAAACGTGGTTATGAGGCCCATGACTTCACAAGAGAGAAGGATAGTCCATACAACCCTGCAGTCTGATCCCAATATAACAACTTATTCAATGGGTGATGAGCCGAACCGCAAAGTAGTAATATCGTTGAAAAAATAGGAACGAAAAAAGCAGGTCTCGTAAAGGGGCCTGTTTTTTCATGTCCGGCTTTATTATTTTTGAAAAAGAAATTCCGGGATCGCTCAATATTGAAAAACAAGAAAAAACCGGTCCTGGTCGGGACCGGATAGGCTTACGCTTCATCCTGGATTACAGTTGACACACGCCTTAACTTACCTTTGACAATACCTTTTTGGTGGGAATAGCTGGAATGCGAACCTTTACTTCGGCCTCCGGCTCATGGAAGATCATTCTCTGTAATTCTCTATTAAAGCCTTCGGTGGTCAGCGGAGCGACTTCGATAACGGGATAGCCCCACTCATGGTAAGTGGACTGGTATATCTCCATCCATTCGGTTCGTTCCTGCATTCTGGAAATCATAGCGCTCAGTTCTTGATTAAACTCCTGGGTGCTCAAGGGCGATATGCTTATTACCGGATTACCTAGCTTGACCCAATCCTTGGCATAGATATCTACCCAGTTGTCAATGATGTCACTTTTCTTCATGATACACGCCCCCTAAAAGCGAAAATAAAAGCATTCCCTATCTTTCTTTTTCTAAGTCTGATGGCACGTCAATGTTCTCCAGAATAAAGCGACGCATCTCTATGCCGAATTAATATGCAAAAGCTGTGCCAACCAAAATATTCGCAGGTAAAAAAATTAGAGGGCGGGAAAATAGGGCTTTTCTAATAAAGGTGGTTTTAAAAAGGGTAAAAATATCTCCTAAAGTAGGTGATATTTTTTTCAAAAAAGAAAAAAGAAGAAGGCGTTATGATTATTCTAAACCGTACTTTTTTAGCTTTCTATATAGGGCAGAACTGTGAATACCCAGGATCTTGGCAGTTTTGGCCTTATTACCGTCCGCTTCGTGAAGGGCTTTCCGGAGCAGTTGTTCTTCGATGCCGTCCAAAAGGTCGGGAAGAGCGGTTTGGCCATTGTCGAGGATTTCGATTTTGGAAAACTTGCTGTTGCCCAGCGAAGGAAAATGCTCTACCTTTAAAAGGCTCTGCTGATTCATATGGCAAAGATTCATGGCTCGCTCCAAAAGGTTCTCCAATTCCCGGACATTACCGGGCCAGCGGTAGGACTGCAAGAGATCCAGGGCCGGGGGATTTATACCCTGGATATTGGTTCGAAGGTGAGCGTTTAAGCGCTTTATAAGATCATCGACCAGCAAAGATATGTCTCCCACACGCTCGCGAAGCGGTGGAATGGTCAGCCTTACCACGTTTAGACGATAATACAGATCTTCCCGGAAGGTCTGCTCGGCAACCATTTTCTCCAAATCGCGGTTGGTGGCGGCAATAACCCTGACATCAATCGGAATGGGATTGGTGCCCCCTATTCTCTCCACAACCCGTTCCTGTAAAACGGTCAAGAGTTTGGTTTGCATGGTTAGAGGCATGTCGCCTATTTCGTCGAGGAAAATAGTTCCTCCTTTGGCGAGGTCAAATTTACCCGGTTTGCCCCCTTTACGGGCACCGGTAAAGGCGCCTTCTTCGTAGCCAAAAAGCTCTGATTCCAGCAGGTTATCAGGCAGAGCGGCGCAGTTAATCCTCACAAAGGGCCCGGCGCAGCGTGCACTGCTGTTGTGAATGGCCTGGGCGAATAGTTCTTTGCCGGTGCCGCTTTCACCGGTGATAAGTATGGTGGATACGGTCTGAGAAAGCTGCCAGGCCATATTTTTAGTGGTCAAAAAATTTGGACTTTGACCGATAAGGTTGTCAAAGCACCACTTGGCACTGTATATTTGAATGACCTGGTCTTTGTAGAAGTTGAGTTCTTTTTCGGTTTCCTGCAGCTTTTTCATCAAGATGCTGGCGCCCGACAGGTCCAAGAAAAGGCTCTGACCGATAGCGCCGATGATCTCCCCGTCTTTAATAAGGGGCACCCTGGAAACTATAGTGTCCCGGCCATTGACTGGCCAGATATCAACCCGGTCGGTGCGCCCGGTCTTGATTATTTCAGGGAGCTTGGAGTGCGGGGTTACGTCATATATATGGCGGCCCAGGGCGTCTTCCCTGGATATACCGATCATATCCAGGTAGGTTTGATTGATAACCGTAATGTAGCCTTCTTTGTCAACTATAACATAGGCCATGGTCGGGCTTTCAATAAGACCTTCCAGGATGGCATTGAATTCCTTTTCGCTTTCCTGGAGCTTTTTCATCAGTATTTTAGCGCCGGACATGTCCAGGAAAAGGCTCATGGCAATGGCTCCGGCAATTTCGCCGTCTTTAATGATCGGAACCCGGGTGACGATGGTATCATGCCCTTTGATTGACCAGATATCGGCCTTATCCATGCGCCCGGTCCTTAATACCTCGGGCAGGCCTGAATGGGGAGTGATCTCCAGGATGTTTTTTCCTACCACATCGTCCTTTTTCATCTGCAGGATATCCAGATAGGTTTGGTTCATAGTGGTAATGATTCCATCTTTATCAACAATGACAAAGAACATGTAGGGGCTTTCAATCAACCCTTCCAGGATGTTGGTTATTTCGTAGACCGAATACTCCTGCAAAAAAAACACCTCCGGGAACCGGGGCCGAACAAGTACGAGTACTCTGTTAACCCTAATTCTGATATATAATCGTCGGTTAAATTTTCGCATGACTGCGTTGTCGTCAATCGCAATACGTCCAGTATTACTCGTTCCTCCGCCTTGTCCTACAAAAATTTCCCTCGACGAGTTATACACAGGATTAGGATTAACAGAGTACTAGTTCATCTTTTCTCTATATATCTTACAAATCCTTTGTCTTAAGGGGAAGCCCAGTAAATGACAGAAGAATAAAAATCGCAGTTGAAAGATTTGTCCGGGAGATTTATTTTAGATAGGATTGCGGGTGGCAAGAATAACTGCGAGAATTTAGTCATCGGAAAAGGTATGGATGGTTTCCTAAAAATATCAAACTTGGGTCATAATAAAAGACTATAAGTAAACAAAACTAGACAATATGTAAAAAGAACCAGACGAATTTTAACCGGAACTATCTTAAAGCGAGGAGCAAGATGGCATGCTACAAGATGACATTGCAGCCCTGTCAACACCGCCGGGTGAAGGTGGGGTTGCCATAATCAGACTGAGCGGTCCGGGGGTAATTGATCATGTGTCCAAAATATTCCGACCGTATAGCCCGGGATTGGATCTGAAGCAGAGGCCTGGTTACAGTCTTACCTTGGGTCATATGGTTGATGCTCAGGGTCTTAAAATAGATGAAGTTTTAATTGGCCTAATGAGAGGCCCCAAAAGCTATACCGGTGAAGATGTAGTTGAAATAAACTGTCATGGAGGTGTTTTACCCGCCCGTCGATGTCTGAAACGGGTCCTGGACGGCGAGGTAAGATTGGCCGAGCCGGGGGAATTCACCAAAAGGGCTTTTCTAAACGGCAGGCTGGATGCCAGCCAGGCGGAAGCGGTAATCGACATTATAAGGGCAAAAACCGAGCAGGGTCTGAGAGTGGCCTTAAATCAACTGGAGGGAAGAATCGGTCAGGAGCTTCAATTAATTGAAGATGAGTTGATCGGTATAAACGCTGCCATAGAGGCGAGTGTTGATTTTCCCGATGAAATTGAGGAGCCGGACTATGAAGAGCTCAAGGGGCGAATAACCAGTCAGATAAAGCATATAAAAAACCTGCTAAGTTCATCACTTAGGAGTGAGATATACCGTGATGGGATAAAGGCGGCCATAATAGGCAAACCCAATGTGGGGAAATCAAGCCTGTTAAATGCTCTGGTTAAGCAGGAAAAGGCGATCGTTACTGAACTGCCCGGTACCACCAGGGATGTCATAGAAGATTATATCAATATCCGGGGGATACCGGTTAAGATTATGGATACGGCCGGAATAAGGGATACCGATGATCCAGTTGAAAGCATAGGTGTCCAGCGGTCGCGTCAGGCCATTAAAGGAGCCGATTTGATCATTTTGCTATTGGACGTAGGAAGCGGCCTGGCCAAGGAGGATCTTGAGATATTTAGTAGTATTGAAGAACAAAACTTGATAATCCTCGTCAATAAAGACGACCTCGCCGAAAGAAAGATAGAACCGGAGGATATTGAGAAGCATTTTTCAGGGAGAACGGTTATTTGGGTTTCGGTTAAGGAAGGACAGGGATTGGAACTTCTGGAAAGTACTATAGAAGAAATGGTCTTTTCCGGCCTTTTAGAAAGCGAAGACTATGAAGTAGCCTTCAACCTGAGGCAAAAGCGATCCCTGGAAAGGGGTTTAAATTCTTTGGAAGACGCCTTGAACAATTTGGGAACCTTACCGCTTGATTGTTTGGCGGTTGATATTGGCGGGGCTCTGCAAAAATTAGGAGAGATAAGCGGCAAAAGCCTTAAGGAAGATGTGATAAACCGGATTTTTCATGACTTTTGCATAGGAAAGTAAACCCTTTGCGGATTACCGGGAGGAGCATAAATCAATGATCTACGATGCCGGACAATATGATGTTGTTGTAATTGGCGCCGGGCACGCCGGATGCGAGGCGGCCCTGGCGGCGGCGCGGATGGGCTGTCAAACCCTTATGGTTACTTTGAATATCGATACCATCGCCCAGATGCCCTGCAACCCTTCGGTGGGAGGACCCGCCAAAGCCCAGGTGGTAAGGGAAATTGACGCCCTGGGCGGAGAAATGGGGGTAAATATCGATAAGAGCAACATCCAGATAAGGCTTATCAATACCGGAAAAGGTCCGGCCGTCCAGGCACTCCGGGCCCAGGCCGATAAACAGGAATACCATCGGGAAATGGTCAAGACCCTACAAAATCAACCCGGTTTGGATATTTTAATGGCCGAAATTCAAGTGATTGAAGCCAACCAGGGGAGAATCAGCGCGGTTGTGACCAAAACCGGCGCCCGTTTTAGCTGCCGGGCGCTGGTAATAACCACCGGAACCTATTTAAAGGGGCGCATAATAATAGGGGATGTCATATATGAGGGGGGACCGGGAAACCAGTTCCCGGCTACGGCCCTGTCCCAGAGCTTAAAAGACCTGGGCCTGGAGTTGGGTCGCTTCAAGACCGGAACCCCGCCACGTATAGACCGGAAAACCGTTGATTTTAGCAAAATGATAGAGCAACCCGGGGATCCCAGGCCTCTGCGCTTTTCATATATAAGCCCCAGGCTAAACCGGGAGCAGATCCCCTGCTGGTTGACCCACAGCACCCTCTTAACCCATCAGATAGTAATGGATAATATTGAAAGAGCTCCTATGTTCACCGGGGTAATTAAAGGCCGCGGACCCAGGTACTGCCCTTCCTTCGAGGATAAAGTGGTCCGCTTTGCCCACAAAGATTCGCATCAATTGTTTGTAGAGCCGGAAGGGCGAAATACAGACGAAATGTACGTTCAGGGCTTAAATACCAGCCTGCCGGAGGATGTGCAGATAGCGGTATTGCACAGCATACCGGGGTTGGAGAAGGTGAAAATGATAAGAACCGGATACGCCATAGAATATGACTATGTTATTCCCTCCCAATTGAAACTGAGCCTGGAGGCCAAGGCCGTAGAGGGATTGTTTACCGCCGGGCAGATCAATGGCACCTCGGGATATGAAGAAGCGGCGGCTCAAGGGTTGATAGCGGGAATCAATGCCGCCCGCCGGGTTCAAGAAAAAGAACCCCTGATACTTAAACGTAGCCAGGCCTATTTAGGGGTACTGATTGACGATCTGGTGACCAAGGACAATGAGGAGCCCTATCGTCTGCTGACCTCGCGGGCCGAATACCGGCTGTTGCTAAGGCAGGATAACGCCGATTTGAGGCTAACCCCAATTGGCAGAGAGATCGGCTTGGTTGACGATAGAAGGTGGGAAATATTCCAGAGAAAAGTGGATCTGATTGAAAAACGTAAAGAAGAAATGCAAAAGCGGACCTTCACGCCGCTTGATCAGGGAATGGCACAGTTTTTAGAAGAAAAGAATTCGGCTCCCCTGCGTGACCGGGTAAGCCTGTGGGAGATACTGCGACGCCCCGAGATTAAGATCGAGGACCTGCAGAGCCAAGGATACCTGGAAGATATGGATATAGACATCCTTGAACAGCTAGAGGTCCAATCCAAGTATGAAGGTTATATAAGGAAGCAAGAGGAACAGGTAAAAAGATTTGAAAGGCTGGAAGACCGGAAAATACCCGAAGCTATTGTGTACCAGGAGGTTTACGGCCTTTCCAATGAGGCTCTCCAGAAACTGGACAAAATCAGGCCGGCCTCTATTGGTCAGGCAGCCCGTATTTCGGGAGTCAATCCGGCCGATATCAATGTGCTCTTAATTTATTTGGAAAAGAAAAGAAGGAAATAAGAGGACTGTATGGAATATAATGTAAACAGATATGCTGAAATGATCCTGGCAGAAAACCAAAAACAAAACCTGGTAAGTCGAAAGAATCCTGCCCTGGAAGTAGTTAAACATATCAGGGACAGCCGGGAGGCTATAAAGCTGGTTGAATTCAGCGGCCAGATGCTTATCGACATCGGCAGCGGAGCCGGATTTCCGGGCATGGTACTGGCTATCGTCAAGCCTGAATGTCGAGTAACCCTGCTGGAATCGGATCAGAAGAAAAGCGATTTCCTTAAACGCGTTGTCGAAGAGCTAGACTTGAAAAACGTCCAGGTGTTAAAAGAAAGAGCCGAAGTTGCCGGGCGCGACCCGAGCAGGCGGGGGAAGTATGACCTGGCCACCAGCCGGGCGGTGGCGTCGGCTGCGGTTCTGCTTGAATACGCCCTGCCGTTTCTTAAAGTAGGTGGCCGCCTGCTCATGTGGAAAAGCGCCAATTATCAAAACGAGCTCCAGGAAGCCCGGCATGCCCTGGCGACGCTGGGAGGAGAAATAAGCGAAGTATATAAGTACTGTCTTATGGAAGGCTTGGACCGTTCACTGGTTGTGGTTGAAAAAAGGCATGAAACTCCGGACAGGTACCCGAGACGGCCGGGGATTCCCGGGAAGAGACCCCTTTAGGAGGTTGCTATGGGAATAAAAAAGTGGGAAAAATGGATCGGCAGCCGAAACGCTCGGAAGATAAGTGAAATACCGCTGGGCCAGATTGTGCGCAATCCATTCCAGCCCCGCCGGGAATTTGATGAAAAGGAAATCGAAGAACTGGCGGCATCCATAGAAAACTACGGTTTAATTCAACCGATAGTGGTGAGGGAGCAGGGAAAGGGCTACCAGATAATCGCCGGGGAGCGAAGATACCGGGCCTGCCATTACCTGGGCCTGAAGGAAATTCCAGCTATCATTGAAGAAATGGATGACGAACAAATGGCCGCCGTATCCTTGATAGAGAACCTGCAAAGGCGGGAGTTAAACTATTTTGAAGAGGCCAGCGCCTACAGCATTTTAATTAACGTATTCGGCATGACCCAGGAAGAGGTAGCCAGAAAGGTCGGAAAAAGCCAGTCGGCGGTGGCCAACAAGATGAGGTTGTTAAAACTCAGTGAACCGGTGCGCAGCTATATAAATACCGGAACGGTGAGTGAAAGACATGCCCGGGCTTTGCTGCGTCTGCAGAGCGGTGAGGCCCAAATGGACGTCCTGCAAAAAATATATGAGAAAGATCTGACCGTGAAAGAAACCGAGGAAATGGTGGAGAGGCTGCGAGAAAATTTAATCACTCCTGAAAACAAGGGCAGGAACAACCATCAAGCGGTTTCCATCTTTATAAAAGATGCCCGGATATTTGTGAATACTATAAAGGAAACGGTTCGCAGGGCGAAGCAAACCGGGGTGGATATGAGCATGCAAGAAAAAGAAGATGAGCAAAATTATGAGATTGTAATTCGTATTGCTAAAAGAAGCCGCAATATGAGGGCTTTGTCCCCCTGATAAGCCTGGTAAAAAGCTGCATATTATATGATAATATTAGGAAGCATTCCATGTTCAGGATGGAGTGCTTTTATTTTTTTAGGCAGGATTTCTTTTACTGCAGGAGGAATTTATAATTTGTAGCTTTTCGAAAGGTGGAAGACCATGACCAAAATCGTTGCCGTAACCAATCAAAAAGGAGGTGTCGGAAAGACTACAACCGCCGTAAATCTATCAGCCTGTATAGCCACCTTGGGACACCGGGTGTTGTTGGTGGACTGCGACCCGCAGGGAAACGCCAGCAGTGGGCTGGGGATAAGTCGACGGAAAAATGCCCTGTCCATATATGATATCTTATTGGAAGACAAAGACGCTGCCAGTGTTATTAAAACCACCAGCGTCCCCCTCCTCAATATCCTTCCCTCCAATATACAGCTGGCAGGTGCAGAAGTTGAGCTGGCCGACATACATCAAAGGGAATACCGCCTGCGAAAAGCACTGAAAGAGGTAAGGCAGTATTATCAATACATAATCCTCGATTGTCCTCCCTCATTGGGACTTTTGACTATAAATGCGCTAACGGCAGCCAATTCGGTGATCATACCGCTGCAGTGCGAATACTACGCCCTGGAGGGTTTAAGTATGCTGGTTGATACGGTGCAGCTGGTTAAGAGACGGCTAAACCCGGCCCTGGTAATCGAGGGCATAGTTTTTACCATGTTCGACGGGCGCACCAACCTTTCTATTGAAGTAGTGGACGAGGTTAAGAAGCATTTTAGCAAGGAAGTGTACCGGACCATTATCCCCCGAAATATAAGGCTAAGTGAGGCGCCCAGCCACGGTATACCGATTATACAATACGATCCCAAATCACGAGGGGCCGAAGTTTACAGAGAGCTGGCAGTGGAGGTGTTGGAGCGTGGTTAAAGGAATAAGGGGCCTGGGAAGAGGACTGGAAGCGCTTTTATCAAATGATGAAGAGACCTTATATACGATCAATGATATTGAAATGGATTTGATCCAACCGAGACCGGATCAACCGAGGCAGAACTTTGATGAGGAAAGCCTGCGTGAACTGTCGGAATCAATAAAACAGCATGGAGTATTGCAGCCCATACTTCTTCGACCTCTGGGGGGAATATACCAGATCGTTGCCGGAGAACGCCGCTGGCGAGCAGCCCGGCTGGCCGAATTGAACACCATTCCGGCCGTGGTTAAGGAAATGCCTGATGTTCAGGCGGCAGAAATATCTCTGGTGGAAAACCTGCAGAGGAAAGACCTGAACGCAGTGGAAGAAGCGCGCGCATTACAGAAATTGAGCGAAGAATTCAACTATACCCAGGAACAATTGAGCAACCGGCTGGGCAAGAGCAGAAGCCACATTGCCAATACGATCAGATTATTGAGCCTGCCCCAAAAGGTCTTGGATATGGTGGAAAAGGGCATGATCAGTGCCGGGCATGCCCGGGCCCTGGTGGGTTTAAGCCAAACCGAACAGTACCGCATGGCTGCTCAGATAGCCGGTAAAGGAATGAGCGTTAGAGATATTGAGGAAAAGGTCAGGAAGAGCAGGAAGGCGCCCCAACCGGATAAGGCGACCATTGAAGTCCTGGAAATAGAGGAGAGAATTCAAAAACACCTGTCAACCAAGGCCCGAATTAAAACCAAAAAAAAGGGTGGAGTTCTAGAGATCCCCTATTTTGATGAAGAGGACCTGGAGAGAATTCTGGAGATAATCGGGATCGTATTGGATTAAGACGATTTGCCGGTAGATATAAAATGTTTCACGTGAAACAAAAAGAGATAGACGAGTGTTTCACGTGAAACATTTTCATCCCCTGCCGGTCTCCTTGGGGCAGTGCTCAAGAGCGTACTGGTATACAAGAAGAATAGGCAGATTGTTCTGGCGGGCAATGGTTTGGCAATCTTCGTATTCGGGTTTGTAACGGCGGCTGCCGTCCGGCAAAAGAACTGATTTCACGGTGATTGAACCCCAGGGACTGTCGATTGATTCTAAATGGCGTCCGGCCACCAGGCGGGATTGATAGGAGCAGCGAACCCCATTACTGGTCGAATGAAAAATGATGAGGGAAGAAACTTGAGCGGCCCATTCCGGGCGGGTTAAGACGGTAAGCAAATAACCGGGCCGCGCCTTCTTCATGATTATCTGACTGGTATAAGCATCAATTACCGCGGGATCCTGAAACAGGGTTTCGAACAAAAAAGCATAGTGTTCGGCACTCATGTCATCAATCTGGGTTTCCAATACAGCTATCTCCTCTTGAGTCAGAGCGGAAGGGCTTCTTTTCCCCAGGACCAGACGCAGGATATTGGGAACGGAATCGCTGCGCCGGCGGCTGCCAGCTCCATAAGCGATTTTTTCGGGAGAAAACGGAGGAAGAATGCCGAATTGAGGCTTAAGCGCCTTTAAGAGAGCTGCACCGGTTGGGGTAACCAGCTCCATGCCGGCCTGGACACCGTAACAGGGCATCTCCTTGAGAAGCAGCGCAGCGGCCGGTGCCGGCCCCGGATAAAGGCCGTGCTGCATCTTTATCAGGCCGTCGCTCCAGGGAAGGGAGGCGCAGAAAAGCTCATCGATGCCCAAGTAGTGGAGTCCATAAATTACTCCGACGATATCGACCAGAGTGTCAGCAGCGCCTATTTCATGAAAATGAACTTCATCAACGGCGATGCCGTGCACCTGAGCTTCAGCTTCAGCTAAAAGAGAAAAGACCTGGCTGGTTTTTTCCTTTACGCCCGCGGGCAGTTGAGAATCGGCGATAAGCGGGTTGATGTCGCTCAGGTGGCGCATGACGGGAGATGGGTCTACAATTCTGAGCCAACGGGCTTGAATACCCTGGACGCGGGTGGTTTGTGAATCAATTTCGATAGCAAGGCCCAATTGCCCAACGATTTCGTGTAACTTCTCCAGAGGAAATCCGAGCTCAATTAAACCGGCCAGCAGCATATCACCCGAAACGCCGGAAAAACAATCAATATAAATAAACACCTGATAGATACCTCCTTCTTTTGAGAGCTAAGGTCATTTACAATTTATCATGGGAAAAGTTATTATGGATGCAAAAACGTAAATAATATCGTCAGGGATGATACATAAATCACTACCATATTAGTACAAGGTTGGTAAGCACCATGTCAAGAAAAAAACGGCGTAAGGTTCAGCACCTGACTTTCCTGGTGATACCCGAAAACGCAGGAAATATGCTAAAGATGGGCATAACCCGTAGAAAGCTAACCATTGCCGGAGTTGCCGGCGGTATTCTCGCCTTACTGATTATCGGGATCCTGGTTTCATATTCAATAAATATGAATCATATAAGACAGGTGAACAGAATCATCGACGATAATGAAGAAAAGCAAGAGACTATAGAAATTCTAAATCAAGAAATGGGCCAGATCAAGAAACAGCAAGAGGACATCAGTAAAAAGCAGGAGGAAATAAAACGGATGATGGGAATCAAGACTGAATCCGCTATTCCTGCTAAAACCAAAGATGGGGGCCAGGGAGGTGAGGATCTACCCCTAAATCCGTCCTACGGAGACACCACCAGTTTGATCCTGATCCAGGCGATAAAAACCGATCTGGCCAAACAAGACCAGGAGCTGGACGAGCTCATAGCCCGGGTAACTGACAATACTGCCTATTTCAGGAGTGTTCCCAATCAATGGCCTTCCAAAGGCGAAATCAGTTCCGATTTCGGCTGGCGCAAGTCGCCCTTTGGCGGTAAAGAAACCACTTACCATGACGGTATCGATATTGTCAACAGTTACGGCTCGCCCATTGCAGCCGCCGGGGATGGTAAAGTCACTTTTGCCGGGACCAGAGGGGCTTATGGCAATGCGGTGATGATAGACCATGGCTCGGGATTCACCACCCTCTATGGACACGCTTCCGCTATCCTGGTCAAAGTGGGGCAAACGGTAAGCAAGGGGGAAGTTATTGCCAGGATGGGCAACTCCGGTAGAAGTACGGGAACCCATGTGCATTTTAGCGTCTTCAAGTGGGGGGTATGCCAGGATCCCATGGTATATTTGCCCTAAACGGGTAAAGGAGGACACCGGATGTTTAAGAAAAGAGCTAAAAATTTTTCCCAAATAGAGAGCCTGATAGCCAACGGAGTTACTATCAAAGGCAACATCATATCCCAGGGATCCATGCGGATAGACGGTTTTGTCGACGGCAAAATGGACATCAAAGGTGATCTCATCATTGGGGAAAACGGACATGTTAAAGGGGAGTTTCAGGCAGAAAACGCCATGCTGGCCGGTAAGGTAGAAGGTGCACTTATTGTGCGTCAGCGCTGTCAGATTGCGGAAACCGGATTGATGATGGGGGATATCACCTGCAGTGTTTTGAGTATCGAGGAAGGGGGAACCCTGCACGGAGCCAGCAAGATGAACTATAATAAAAATTCCTCCGATGTATTATTAAGCGACAAGACGGATAGCAAGAAAGACCATTCTAAACATACTCGCGCTTCGAATAAAACATCCGAATCGCTGGAATAAAAGAAGGATGCTCACTTCCAGCGGGCGGTTCAGCTTTTCCCGTAATACAGGTTTCTCTAAATAATGAAGAAATTCCGCAGGGGATGATGAGGTGATCAATTTGTTCCAAGATCGTAGACAGGCAGGGCGTTCGTTGGCGCAAGCGCTGAAATCCAAAGGCATAGATTTTGACCTGGTTATGGCGGTGCCGCGAGGAGGCGTCATAGTTGGCGAAGAAGTGGCTTCTTGCTTTGGCAAACCGCTGGATGTAGTAATGGCTAAAAAAATTGATGATCCCTGCCTGCCGGACTACGCGATTGGGGCAGTGACACCGGATGGAGAGATCCTTCTGCATGAGGGCGTTGATAATGAGTTGATTGCCAGGGATCATGACGAAATAATCAAACTAGCGGAACGTATTAAAAATGAAATCAATTCGCGGCTCAAAGAATTTCGCAACTACCACCAGCCCTTAAATCCAAAAGATAAACGGGTCCTCTTGGTCGATGATGGCATCGCTTCAGGGTTTACGATCAAAGGGGCGGTCAGTTATCTGCAGAGACTGCAGGCCAGGCAGGTCTTTATAGCGGTTCCGGTTTGTTCCAATAGTGCATTCACCAGCCTTTCTAAAATTGTTGATGAGATCATATGTTTGGAAATTCCCCGGGCCTTCTATGCCGTAGGTCAGTTTTACCAGGATTTCGCAGGGGTTGAAGACAGTGAGGTTATTGAATCCCTCACCAGGATCAGTCAAACTTCTGGTTAAATGGCTGGTTCATTCCCGGGTAGCGGCTCAACTGGCTGAAGGCCAGGTATAAACCTTTGGCAATTAAATCGGCCATCCTATACACAATGTACAAACGAGTGTTCTGCAAGACCAGATGTTCAAAAAAACCTCCCACATTTACCACCCCGGAAATGTGAAAATCACCGACTTCAGGCAGACTCTTTTTTAAGGCGGTACCAGGTTTCAAACTGCCCGCCCGCACGTTAATATATCCGATCCGATCCGTGTTTCCCAAGCAGGCGTCCACGGCTCCGATAATTGGCCTATCCGGCCGGTTGTTTATATCCTCTAAAATCTCTTCCAGATTGGTAGCGTGAACCGGATGTTCTAGACTACCATATATTTCCATGCGAGAAGAAAGGCTGCGCAGCCGGGTTCCAACCAGCGGTCCCAAACAATCGCCGGTAGCGCGGTCGGTACCAATGTTTATAAAAACCAGGGGGCGTGAATAATCGGTGTTTATAGAAGTAAACAGGGAGCAGACACTGGATTGCAGTTTGGTTAGAGATCGGGGATCTTCATAATGGAATGACGCCTGAGCGTTTCTGTCGGCCATCTTGCTCAACAACAAAAAGCACCCTCCTTACTTGTATCTCCATAATATTCTTGCCTCTGGAAATATTTTTATGCTGTAAATAACCGGCCCCAGTAATATTTATGACTAACAACGGGGTACCATGACTGGGGGCTGAAAAAATAAAAACGCGGTTAATGGTTATTTTTGCTTACCTGGGTGCGGTGATCGGAGCCGGGTTTGCTTCGGGGCAGGAGGTTGTGCAGTTCTTTGTCTCCTACGGTGACGGCGGGCTGTGGGGGGCGCTTGCCGCGACTCTTTTGTTCGGATTGAGCGGCGCCCTGCTTATGCACCGGGCCCACTACTTTAAGATTTCACGTTATCAAGCCCTATTTTCGACCATTATGGGGCATAGGATGAGCCTGGCAGTTGATGCGGGTTTGGGTTTATTTTTGTTTTTAGGCATCTCCACCATGTTTTCAGCCAGCGGGGCCGTCTTTTATGAGCATCTATACCTGCCCAAGAATGGGGGAATAATGGCGGCCTACCTAGTAGTCGCGGCCTTTCTCCTGTGGGGTAAACGGGGTCTGGTCTTCTCGTACAATATTCTGGTTCCTCTAAAAATAGTCTTGCTTATGGGGGTAGCCGGTTGGGTGGCATTCGGACCGGCATCCCCGGATGACAGCAGCGCGGTGTTAACTTATGTCTATCCGGAGTCGCGCTACTGGATGCTTTCCTGCGTGCTTTATGTAGCCTACAATTTCTCACTGGCGATGGTGGTCCTGACCGAATATCAGTCGATCGGCAGCCGGGAAAATTCCATAAAAGGAGCCTGGTGGGGAGGGGTTCTGCTAGGCATGCTGGTACTGCTCACCTACCTGGCGCTCAGTAAGCACCTGCCGGCGGTATTGCACTATGAAGTTCCGATGCTCTATGTGGCCGGCCAGGTATCCATTACGGCCAAACACGTGTATACGCTGGTACTGTGGATGGGGATAATCACTACAGCCATTGCCAATACCTATGGCTTTGCCCAGCGCTTTTCCGCATTTACGGGATTGAACTACCGGTTGTGCCTTATACTCTGCATGACCATGGCCTTGCCTTTATCAATGAAAAGCTTTTCCCAGCTGGTGGGGTATATCTATCCGCTGTTTGGTTTGCTGGGGCTGCTTATTCTGGGCGCTCTGTGGCTGGGGGCAGGAAAAGACATGGGCCGGGACTTGTATTATAATGTAATGAAGCAAATTGTCGGGCAAGGAGGTAAAAGGTGAGCAGCTTAAAAAATATTCCTCCCATTGATGAAGTAATTAAGCAGCCCCGTGTACAACAATTGATCGAAAAATACAACCGGGAGCATGTTTTAACCCTGGCCCGGCAGGCCGCCGGCCAGCTGCGAGAGGAAATAAGACAAAAGCGGATGGATATAGACCGGACCCAGGCTACCGAGATGATTCTGGCCAAAGTGGAGGAGGCCGCAGTCAAAGCCAATCAGGGCAAGATGAAACGGGTGGTCAACGGCACCGGAGTCGTCCTGCACACCAACCTGGGAAGGGCGCCGCTCAGCGAAAAGGCTGCCGCCCATGTTGCCGCCATGGGGAGATACTACAGCAATCTGGAGTTGGACCTGGAAAAAGGGGAGCGGGGTTCGCGCTACCAGCACGTCGAGGAATTGCTGGTTAGTTTGACCGGAGCCGAGGCCGCCCTGGTGGTAAACAATAATGCGGCGGCAGTATTATTGGGCTTGACAAGCTTTGCCCGGGGAAAAGAAGTGATTGTCTCCCGCGGCCAGTTGATCGAAATAGGGGGGGCTTTCCGTGTACCGGAAGTGATGAAGCAATCAGGCGCCATTTTGATCGAAGTGGGGACCACCAACCGAACCTACCCGGCTGATTTTGAAAGAGCCATCACTGAAAACACGGCCATGCTGTTTACGGCGCATACCTCAAACTACAAAGTGATGGGATTTGTTCGAGAGGTTGACCTAAAAGAACTTGTTCAATTGGGAATGAAATACCAGATTCCGGTCATGCAGGATCTGGGCAGCGGTTGCCTGCTCAATCTGGGCGAATGGGGATTACTCGAAGAACCCAATGTGCCGGAATGCGTGGCCAGCGGGGCGGATATCGTTTGCTTCAGCGGTGATAAACTGCTGGGCGGTTCACAGGCCGGCATCCTGGTAGGTAAAAAGCAGTATATCGATGCCATGAAAAAGAATCAATTGCTGCGTGCCCTGCGGATAGACAAGCTGACCTTGGCGGCCCTGGAAGCCACCTTATTGGAATACAGCATTGGACAGCCGGCCCAGAATCTGCCCGTGATAAACATGTTGAGCAGATCCCCGGAAGAACTGCAAGGCAAAGCCAGGCGCATATTACAGGGTTTGCGCAGGGTATTTAACGGGGATGACAGAATCGCCGCCTTGGGCTTGTGTAAGGTTTCAGACACCATCGGGGGCGGGGCGTATCCTACCTATGAGATGCCCGGATATGGCGTGCAAATAGAGTTTTCCATGATGTCGGTAGAAGCAGCAGCCAAAAACCTGCGCCTGGGAGACCCGGCCATGCTGGTTCGTAAACAGGACGACCGGATCATTATCAGTGCACGGACCATTTTTGATGATGAAATAAAGCTTTTACCTGGTTTGCTTGCCCAGGCGATGAGCCTTTAGATTTAATATAAGGAGATCAGCCATGAAGCCATTGGTAATTGGAACAGCCGGTCACATTGACCATGGAAAAACAACCCTGGTAAAGGCCTTGACCCATATTGACACCGATCGTTTGAAAGAGGAGAAGCAGCGGGGTATTTCCATTGAACTGGGCTTTGCGCCTTTCACGCTCCCTGGTGATCAGCGGGCCGCCATTGTTGATGTTCCGGGACACGAGCGATTCATCAGGCATATGCTGGCCGGCGCCTTTGGGATTGACATGGTTTTGCTAGTTATAGCCGCGGATGAAGGGGTGATGCCTCAGACCCGCGAACACCTTGACATCATTGAGCTTTTAGGGATCGACAAGGGAATCGTGGTTATCAGCAAAATGGATCTGGTAGATGAGGAATGGCTGCTCCTGGTGGAAGACGACATTAAAGAATATCTCAAAAAGAGCGTACTAAAAGATGCACCGGTAATAGCCGTATCTGCCACAGACGGAACCGGGCTGCCCGAGCTGGTTGAGGAAATAAGCCGGATGTCCGCACAAGTCATAGAAAAGCCCGCCCTGGGTCAGGCCCGCCTGCCCATTGACCGGGTTTTTACCATGTCCGGTTTTGGCACCGTGGTGACCGGCACTCTGTGGTCAGGCCGGCTTAATGTGGGCGACAGCCTGGAACTGATGCCGGTGCAAAAGCCCATCAGAATCAGAACGCTTCAGGTTCACAACGAAAAAGTGCCGGAAGCCCTGGCCGGCCAACGGGTGGCCGTCAACCTCCAGGGTTTGGAACTGGCTGAAATAAAGCGGGGATATTGGATAGCCAGCCCCGGATTTTTACAGCCCAGCTACCGGGTTGACACCCGGCTGCGGTTGCTGCATTCCAGCCCCAGGACCCTGAAAAACTGGAACCGGGTTCGCTTTCATTTGGGGACCGATGAGGCGATGGGCAGGATTGTGCTGCTCGATCGAGATGAGCTTACCCCCGGAGAAGAAGCCTATGCGCAAATAGTAATGGAAAAACCGGTGGTCGCCCATAAAGGGGATCGCTTTGTGGTCAGGTATTATTCCCCGGTTACCACTATAGGCGGGGGAACCATTATCGATCCCCAGGCTCCCAAACAGAAGCGTTTTCGGGAAGACGTCCTAGAAGACCTGGTGGTTAAGGAGGAAGGAACCCTGTACGACCTGCTGCTCCATGAGCTGGAAAGCAGCTCCACCCTGATCTTGAGTCTGGAAGAGTTGAGCAAAAAATGCGCCGTCGACCGGGAGCGGGTTAAAGACGAGCTTGGGCAGTTGATTGACGATGACCGGGTATTTGAGATAAAGGATGCCGGGTTCATCAGCACCCTGGCTATGGATGATATCAAAGAGCGGATCAGCGCCACCCTCAGGGAATATCATAAAAAATATCCCTTGCGCCCCGGCTATCCCAAAGAAGACATGCGCAGCCGGTGGTTTGCCAAGGTGGACGGCAAAGCCTTTAACCGGATGCTCAAGTACTGGGAAGAGACCGGGGGGATAAAAAGCAGGAACAACCAGCTTATGCTGGGAGAATTCGAAGCTCAACCCAATGAAGAGCAGCTACGTATGATCGAGCAGTTTATGGGGATCATGAATGATAATCCCTTTGCCCCGCCCGCCCTGGATGAAATAAGGCAGCCGCTGCAGGTGAATGAAGCAGAATTCAATGAAATAGTAAATTATCTGATCAACGGGGGACAATTGCTTAAAATAAACCAGGAAATATATTTTACTTCTCAGGCGATTGAGCGCGGGAAGGAAATATTGAACAATTATTTTGCCGGGGAAAAAGAGCTCAGCCTGGCAATCGCCCGCGATTTATTAAATACCACGCGCAAATACGCCCTGCCTTTGATTGAATACTACGATAAGATACGCTTTACCAGGAGAATTGGAGATATCCGCGTAAAGGCATAATCGCCGCCAGTACATATAAGAACCATATTTTCCAGGAAAAAGGGCTAATAATTCAATGAAATAATATGGTATTATATCTAATGGACTCGAAATAAAAAGCTATGAAGCGGTTAGGTAAATCCTTTCTGGTTAAAATTAAGGAAAGAGATGGAAAGATCAATAACCTGGAAGCGGATCGGTCCTGGTGGGTCGCCTGGACTTCAAATCCAGTTTGCGCCGTAGTGATCCTGCGGTGGGTGGGTTCGATTCCCACACGCTTCCGCCAATAGAGAATCATAAAGTGCCTGGAATCTTGCCCGGTTGAGCCATATCCGGACAGGACGAATTTTAAGGCGCTTTTTTATATGCTCCTTTCCGCCGTTTACCTCACCCATGACCAATAGACAGAAGGTAGGGAGAAATCCCTATTGGGGTGGGGTTGATTTTTCAATCACCAGACAGCCGGCGATTATATCGTGCAGGGCCTGCTTTCTTTCGGTAAAAGCGGCCATAATAAAGCCGATAAATAAAATCAGAGCCGACAAGTACTTGGCAAAATAACGCCGGGTAGCTCTATCAAAGGTGATCCGTTGACCGTTTTCATCAACCACGATAATGCCCAGGGCCAGTTTGCCCAGAGTGCCCTGGAGTTTTGAACGCTCCATCAAGGCGTAGTACAGCCAGTTGGTGAGCAACCCTACCAGAAACACGATCAAAAAAGCCGCGCCCAAAGCGGATACAACAGCACCCTCACTTCCGCCCACCAGGGCGCCCAGCCCGGCCCCTAATAAAGCGCCTATTACTCCCAAGAGATACAGCAAGGGTATAAAAAGTAGTCCGAGCACGGATAAAATAGCCCAATCGATAAAGGCTGCCGCAAACCGTGTCCAAAATCCGGCGTATTCTAAAGATTTAGCGTTAGGGTCAACTTCAAGCTGCTCAGGGATTCTTTCCTCTAGTTCCATTCTGAAAACCACCTCCCTGCTTAATGATCCTGGCAGGTGTAATATTTATTGCTTCCTTTGCATTATATTCTGGTAAGCATTAGCCTTCCTTATATAAAAAGTTACCATAACATTATCGAATTAGGAACCGTCGTGCCAACGGGAACCAGCATTCGGCTTAAACCTGGTTACGACGATAATTCTTACGCTACACTGGTTAATCGATAAATTTTAGACAGGAGCTAAAGTTTGTAATTTGTTTATCCGATTATTTAAGTTAGACTTAGTAAAAATAGCCTATGCAGGTAGACCGATTTACCTAGGCCAGGGTAATCGGTATTTCTCAGGACTTCCTAAAATATCCTCTACAGGGGTGGTTGAAATGCAGAAAAAGATATTGATTTCATTACTGCTATTTCTCGGTGTATTCTTCGGTTTGACAGGTGAGGTTAAGGCCCAGGAAAAAGAAATTGGCGCTTATGCTATCGATCTGTCAATTGCAGTTTCTCCTATGAATGCCGAAAATGCTAGCCTCGCCGGCACTATGCTTGACGGAGTGGTTGTCAATCCGGGTGAGGAGTTTTCCTTCAATGACACGGTGGGTAGGAGAACGACGGCTAAAGGATTTTCGGCCGGCTACATAGCATCTCAATCACGCAGTGACATGGCGGTAGGTGGAGGAGTATGCATGACCGCCAGCATACTTCACCAGGCGGTTAAAGCCGCGGGGTTGGAAGTACTGGAGAGACATAACCACTGTATCCGGATCAGCTATTTACCGCTGGGCGAAGATGCGGCTGTGCAGTATGGGGTTCAGGATTTCCGCTTTAGAAACAATCTCAATATTCCGGTGATCATTCGTACAATAGTTGATGACCGTTTAAAGATAGCGATAAACATTGAAGAGAAACCTAAAAACGTGTATTTCAACGGCTCTTTATTAAAGTTTGACACCCCACCCGTCATCGATCATGGCGCTCTACTGGTCCCGGCCTGGACCATGGCCGAAACCCTGCAGGGAAAAGTAAGCTGGATCGCTCAAAATCAGAGCATGGTACTTACCAAAGATAATACCAGAATTGTATTCACGGTTGGCCAGAGCAATGCCTGGGTTAACGGGAAGGAAAAACAGATGGGAGCGGCCGTACGCATCATAAATAACCGCACTATGATACCCCTTCGTTTTATAGCCAATGAATTAGGTGCCGATCTCACCTGGAATGTATCTTCGCAAAGCGCTTCCCTGCGCATGCCTGAGTACCGCCTGGCCGGAGTCGTTGCCAGCGGCGGGCAAGCGGTTGAGCGGTACCAACTGACTTAAGTAGGAATTAAGCAACTGCCATCTAAAAAGGCTTGTATATCTGAAGGGCGGGTCGATTCTGAAAAACAGAATGCCCCCCATTCTTTATCGTTATGCAAGAAAAGCCAACTTTACCCCATCCGCCTATCCCTCATTTAATCGTCTTTTGACAGCCTACCGTTAGGACCTTATTACACGTTGCAACAAAATGAATAGAGCAAGTATAGCTCAAATAAGCCTTACGGGCAGTAGCAAAGGAGACCGCCTACAGGCAGTCATAAAAGTTTGCAAACCCCCTGGGTTAAGGCAAATATGCAGCGATTAGTGTGTTATAATCAATGATAATTCCAAGGGAAACGGGTGATAGGGTGATTTTAAACGGGCTGGATTACCTGCTGACAGGGGTTCTGGCCATAAGTACCCTGGCGGGATTTAGAAAGGGTATGGTGCGGGCCCTGGGCGGGATAGCCGGGGTTCTGCTGGCTATCGTAGCTGCCGGCTTGAGCTACCAGCAGCTTGCTTTTTGGCTGCAGGCCCAGTGGGGTTGGCAGAGCCTTCTGGCCAAATGGATTGGAGAGCAACTGCCGTCCTGGGCCATACCCGCTATGAGTTTGAGCAGCATGGGGATGACTAACCCGGTCTATGATCTCTCCTATCTTTTACTCCTGGCCATCAGTTTTATAATCATATTGATCGGTGTTGGCGGGCTGGGGCAGCTGCTCATCGAAGGGCTGCACCGCTTGCTTGAAAACACCCCTCTGTCGGGAATAAACCACCTGCTGGGCATGGCGGCCGGGTTTGTGAAAAGTCTTTTGATCCTTACCCTGCTGACCGGGCTGATATATCCGGCCGCCCGCTTAGGGGCTTCAATGGGCTGGGATCCGGCCATTGCGGTATACAATCAGATCGATACATCCAAAATGGCGGCGGGGATGCTGGTTTTTTTCAAAGAACTGTCCGCCTGGCTGGGGCTAAATGCATAGCAGGGCAATCCAGCCGGAAAGCTAATAGCACAGGTATAACAAGGAGGCTCGATAAATGACGGTTTCTAAAAAAGAGGAATTAAAACGCATTGCCTGGACCCATATGGATGAAGCCACGGTGCAGATGGCGCACAAGTTCGGCCGGGGTTATATGGAGTTTTTGGATAACGCCAAAACCGAGCGGGAGGCGGTGACCTATATCGCTCAGATGGCCCGCAAGAAAAAGTATGTGGATTTCAACGAAGTCAAACAAATAAAAGCGGGTCAGAAATTGTTTATTAACTATAAAGATAAAGTCTGCGCCCTGCTGGTGATGGGGCAGGAACCCCTGGAAGAGGGCGTGAATATTATCGCCTCACATATCGACGCCCCCCGGCTGGACCTCAAGGCCCGCCCTCTTTATGAAGCGGATAATGTGGCCCTGTTTAAAACCCATTATTACGGAGGAATCAAGAAGTACCAGTGGGTGGGAATGCCTCTGGCCCTCCACGGGGTGGCCATTCGCAAAGACGGGCAAAAGCTGTATTTTAAGCTGGGTGAAAACCCCGGTGATATTGTCTTTACCATAGCTGACCTGCTGCCCCACCTGGCCAAAGATCAGATGGAGAAAAAACTATCGGAAGCCATAAAAGGAGAGGATCTAAACATCCTGGTCGGCAGTCAACCCGATACCGATGCGGAAGGTGACGCCATAAAAAAGAGGATCCTCAGACTGTTAAAGGAACAATACCAGATGGAAGAAGACGATTTTACCAGCGCCGAATTCGAGGCGGTGCCGGCTTTTCCGGCCCGGGAGATTGGATTTGATCGCAGTATGATCGGCGCTTATGGACAGGATGACCGGGTCAGCGCCTACACCTCCTTGCAGGCCGTCCTGGATATCGAAAAACCCCGGCGGACCGCTATCTGCCTGTTTGTCGACAAAGAGGAAATAGGCAGTACTGGAAACACGGGGTTGCAGTCACTGATAATCGAAAACATGATGGCTGAACTGATGCATAAAACCGGCCAGGCGGATTACTATTATGTCCGCAAGGCGTTGGCCAGCTCCAATGCCATTTCAGCTGATGTCAACGCGGCAGTTGATCCCAACTATCCCGAGGTTTTTGAAAAGCTGAATTGCAGCTTCCTGTCCCAGGGGGTGGTTATGACCAAGTTTACCGGCTCCCGGGGAAAAGCTGATTCCAATGACGCCCATCCCGAGTACCTGGCCCGCCTGCGCCGGGTTTTTGATGAAGAGGGCGTAATCTGGCAAGTCGGGGAACTGGGTAAGGTCGATCTGGGCGGGGGCGGAACCGTTGCCCAGTATATGGCCCGTTATGGAATGGAAGTCGTGGATTGTGGAGTGGCTTTACTGGGGATGCACTCTCCCTTTGAAGTGGCCAGCAAAGCAGATATATATATGGCATATAAGGCTTACAAAGCCTTTTGGCAAAAAATCTAACGAAGGTTTATGTTTTGGGGAGGTGAGTGGGATGACGGCTAAACGTTTGACGCAGATGGTCAGGGCAGCTGGTTGAGCGGCCAAAATAGGGCCGGGGGCCCTGGAAGAGATCCTAAAAGGTCTGCCCCAGCCGGTTCATCCCAACCTGCTGGTGGGGATAGATACTCGCGACGACGCGGGAGTTTTTAGACTGACCGATGAACTGGCCTTGATCCAAACCGTGGATTTTTTCACCCCCATGGTTGATGATCCCTATGTATTTGGCCAGATCGCGGCGACCAACGCCTTGAACGATGTCTATGCCATGGGCGGTAAACCCCTTATGGCCATGAATATTGTCTGTTATCCCGAGTGCGAGGATTTAAACATCCTGCACCGTATACTCGAAGGGGGTTTGAGCAAGGTCAAGGAAGCCGGCGCCCTTTTGGTGGGCGGCCATACCGTAGACGACCTGGAACCCAAGTATGGACTGGCGGTGGCTGGATTGGTTCACCCGGCCCGGGTTTTAAAAAACGATGGGGCCCGGGTAGGCGACCGTATTTATTTGACCAAACCGCTGGGCACGGGAATCATCTCTACGGCCATAAAGGCTGAGATGGCTTCAACCGAAGCCTATGATGAAGCGGTCTACTGGATGACCCGCTTAAATAGCGAGATTCCTGATTTGGTCCAGGACCTGACGATTAATGGGTTAACCGATGTAACCGGATTTGGGCTGCTGGGACATCTAAGCGAAATGGCACAGGCGAGTAATGTTGAAATAGAAATAAACGCCGGGCGGATTCCCTTTATTAAGGCGGCCCTGGACTACGCCTCCTATGGACTGATTCCAGCCGGAGCCTACACTAACCGTGAATACCTGCAAAAACATACCGAAGTAGATGGAGACCTGGAGGGACCGCTTACCGATCTGTTGTTTACGCCTGAAACCGCAGGCGGTTTGCTTATTGCAGTCGATGAAGCCAATGAAGCCAAGTTGATAGAGGCATTAGAGCGCCGGGGGAGTAAGGCGGCCCGGGTAGGGAGAGTCCTGCAGCCGGGTTTCAGACCGGTGAGGGTTAAGGACTAGCTTGACGGGAAGCCATATGGGGGAGGTTTAGCAATGGAACGAAAACAGTTTGCCTTGGGGGATACCGTGCGCATGAAAAAGCAGCATCCCTGTGGAAGTTACAATTGGCAGGTGATTCGCACCGGCGCTGATGTCAAGATAAAATGCACTGGCTGTGGCCGAATTGTAATGATGCCCCGCCTTCAGTTTGAAAAACGCATGTTGAGGGTGGAATCTTAAACCAAATACTTCCCTACGGCATATATTAATAGGTGAAAGGATCTCTAAGGGGGTGGGACCGTGCATCTGAAACTGGTGCCCAATCCAGGTTTCAACATCGGCGATCTGGTAACGGTAAAAAGCATGCCACCGCAGGAAAGGTTTTGTATAATCGGCTTTAAGAGAAAGGGCCAGGGGGATCCGGTAGCCGTACTTAAGGCGCTGTTTAACGACACTTATATTATTGAAAAACCGGTTTCAGAGCTAAACAGCCTGCTTATTAAGGGGATTCTGTAAAATACTAATAAGGATGGGGAGAATAGACTCCCCTTTTTCTATTCGAGCATAATTTCTTGCATCAACAACTAAATCCTGGTATAATTCTTAAGTGCCCTGCTCCGGTTGTAAGGCCGGAGCCGTTACCTGTCTATACAGGTTTAGTCCATAGGGAGGAGGTGTTACGATGCGCGCTTACGAGATATTTATGATCTTAAAACCCGACCTGACTGATGAAGTTATTGCCGAAACCAAAGAGAAACTGCAAAAAATTATTGAGTCTTTCGGTGGAGAGTTTGTTAAAGAAGTTGAGGGTTGGGGAAAAAGGCGGCTGGCATACGGCATCGAAGACTACCTGGAAGGTATCTATGTTTTATGGTACTTTAACGGGCAGCCCGAGACCGTAGATGAGCTCGACCGGGTCATCAAGATATCGGATCGCATTCTGCGCCATATAATCATTCGCAAAGACGAGTAATCGTTATAATTTTGGAGGGATGAACCGTGCTGAACAGGGTGATTTTAATTGGCAGGTTGACCCGGGATCCAGAGCTCAAATACACTCCAAATGGTACAGCGGTTTGCACTTTTACCCTGGCTATCGACCGGAAATTCAATAAAGACGAAACGGATTTTATTGATATCGTAGTCTGGCGAGGCCTGGCCGAAACCTGTGCCAGTTACCTGGGAAAAGGTCGTCTGGCCGCGGTTGAGGGACGGCTGCAGGTTAGAACCTATGAAAACCAGGAGGGGCAAAAGAGAAAGGTTACCGAAGTTGTTGCTGACGATGTCCGGTTTTTGGACAAAGCTGGGACAGGTTCCACCTCTGGCTCATCCGGCAAAGCCAAAAAAGATGATTGGAATGCCCTGGGGCGCGAACTAAACCTCAACGAGGTCGATTACGTAAATCAGGAAGGAGAAGACGAGATTCCTTTCTAGACCGAGGAGGTAAGAGAGTTGAAAAAAGAGCGGAGAAAGAAACGCAAACAATGTAATTTCTGTGCCGACAAGATCGAGCATATAGAATATAAAGAGATCTCCCGTCTTCGCCGTTACATTACGGAAAGAGGGAAAATTCTTCCCCGGCGTATAACCGGAAACTGTGCGCATCATCAGCGCCAGTTGACGGTGGCCATAAAAAGGGCCAGAACCATGGCTCTGCTGCCTTACACCGCCGAGTAGACACCCAGCCCTCATTCTTGAGGGCTTTTTTTATTGCTGGTTAAACAAGCAGGAAAAACCCTCTGGATTGAAGAAAGTTCCAGGGAAAAGGGGGTGTATTCGTTTGACCCGAAGAAAGGGCCAGGAACTGGAATATGCCAGTGATTTAAACATAATGGAGTGGATTAAAGCCGATCTGGTTGAATCCGTTGCCGCCCTTTTAAAAGCACTGGTGAAAAAAGATCAGGAAGATATCAGTGACGCAGTGGCCACGGTCTTGATCAGTACCTACCTGTTGGGGCAGCGGGCCGGGGTAAGCTACCAGTCCATGGAGAGCATGGTAAAATGGAAGCTGGCCAACAGTCTGGACTTAAACGAAGATGGCTACACGGATCTGATGGGATTACTCAAATATTTAGAGCAGCAGAAGAGGTGACGATATAGAGGTGGAAGAACAAGCAGTTGATCAGATGGGGCGCGATAATTCCGGTAGGCCTCATTCATTTATTTTCTACGCTCTCACTACTTCTATTTTATGTTTTCTGCTACTGGCCGTCCCGGCATTAACCCTGTTGCTAACCATCGCCTGGGGTATCCTGGTAGTCTTGGCCGGTCTTTATTTTAAACCGGTTTATTTATGGCTTATGGCCCTGTTAAATGGCTTTAGCCTTATGCTTTATGTCGCCCTGGCCCACCGGGCTTATGGGACGACCCTGGTTCTACAAGAAGGTGCGGCAGCCCTCCTGGCTTTTGGGTGCTTTTTCGGCCTGGCCATATATACTATGGGATTCCTGGCGGCCCGGGGCTGTGACTATTACAAAATTCGAACCTGGGGAATAGCGGTTGTTTTGGCCGGTGTTTCCGTGTACCTGGGATGGGCTTACTATACTCAGGGCAGTATTGGCATCGAAGAAATGGAAACCGAACTCAACCGGAGGTTGGAAGAGGCCGTCAATACCTATGAATCCACCGGCATGTTGGAAATATATGCCCAGCAGGGAATCAGCAAACAGGATCTCCAGGCTACATTTAAAAACCTAGCCCACACCGTGGCGCGCCATTTGCCGGCCAGTTACTATCTTCAGGGGATAGTGGCAGTATTTTTCATCCTCTTAACAGCCAGTTTTTTAAGCCTCAGGCGAAAAATAGATCGTCTAATAAGAAAACCTTATTTAAATGAAGCCATGCCGTGGGTGTTGGCCTGGGTTGTTATTGCAGGTTTGGCCTTTTGCCTGTGGGGCTATGACCAAAAGGATGTCTATTACTATATAGGCTCCAATATTCTAGTGGTCATGGCGCCCATCACCTGTTATTATGGCCTGGCGGCCGTGGTTTACAAGATGGGGGAAATGAATCCCAACCCCCGCCGCTGGCTGATGGTTGTTTTGATCATTTTAAGTGCGGTTTTTCTTCCTTCGGCGATAATATTTTTAAGCCTGTTCGGCTTGTTTGACGCGCTCCTCGATTTTAGAAGGCTACGCTCACGAAGGGAGGAACCGGAATGAAAGTGATATTGAACCAGACGGTAAAAAACCTGGGCAAAGAGGGAGATGTCAAGGAAGTAGCCGACGGCTACGCCAGAAACTACCTGATACCACAGGGGTTGGCCCGGGAGGCCACCAACACTATTTTGAAAGAAACCCAGGAAAAGAAGGTCCGGGAGCAAAAGCAGAAAGATAAAGAAAAAGCCCGGGCCGAGCAAATTAAAGAACAGCTGGATGGAAAGACCATAGAAATCAAGGCCCGGACGGGGGGCGGGGACAAATTGTTCGGTGCCGTAACCGCCCGGGAGATCTCTGACGTGTTAAAACAAACCATGCAGGTAGATGTTGATAAAAAGAAGATCGATTTGGCCGATCCGATAAAGCACCTGGGCCAATACCGCGTCAAGTTGAAGATCTATCCTTCCATCCAGGCGGAGCTAAACATCATAGTAGTAGCAGAATAAAGCCGGGAGGATGTACAGTGAAACAAGATTTGGTGAAAAGAGGCAGTAAAAAAGGTTTACCTTACGATAAGGATTCTCAGTTGCACCAAAAGATCGAATCACTGTACAAACGCCTGGAAAACACCTATGGGGAAGTAGAAATAAAGCGGCGGGCCAACAAGATCCAGGTTGCTGACCTTCTAGACTCGCGAAAAGTCGAGGACCGAATGCTGGCCCTGCACCGCTTGATCAAAAAAGATATGACGCTCGAGCGACTGCCCGAAGAGGACCTGCCAGCGGCTCTGGAACGGCTGGAGGAAATGGTAGTCGAAGACTGCGCCCGCCGGGAAATTGAAGCAGCCCTGCAACAACGGATTCAGGAGCGGGTTGAGGAACGCTATAATGAATACCTGCGGGAAATAGAAGTTCAAATCCTCAAAGAAGCCAACAACACTCCGGAAAATGCTCAGACCCTGAAAAAATATGCTCAGTTGGAAAAGCTGGAACGAAAGAGATTGAATTGTTCAGTCCTGGACCTTTTGCGCCCTTCCAGTTTGGAGGATATTGTCGGGCAGGAACAGGCCGTTTGCGCCCTTATTGCCAAGCTCAATACCCCCTACCCTCAGCACATTCTGCTTTATGGACCTCCCGGAGTGGGTAAGACCACCTGCGCCCGTCTGGCCCTGGAGATGGTAAGGGGGAAGGACGGCAATCCCTTTACGGATGACGCGCCTTTCATAGAAGTGGATGGAAGCACCCTGCGTTGGGACCCGCGCGAAGCCACCAACCCGCTGCTGGGTTCGGTCCATGATCCCATCTATCAGGGAGCGCGCCGCGACCTGGCCGAGCAGGGTATACCTGAGCCCAAATTGGGACTGGTTTCAGATGCCCACGGGGGAATCCTCTTTATAGATGAAATTGGCGAGATGGACCTTACCCTGCAAAACAAGCTTTTAAAGGTGTTGGAAGATAAGAGGGTTCATTTCGATTCAGCCTATTACGATCCGAGTGATGAGCGAATACCGCGCTATATAAAACAGATCTTTGAGCAGGGAGTGCCGGCCGACTTTATTTTAATCGGGGCCACCAGCCGCAGCCGGGAGGAAATCAATCCGGCTTTTCGGTCGCGCTGCATGGAGGTCTTTTTTCAGCCTTTGAGCCCCGAGCAGATAAGGGAAATCGCCCGGAAATCGGCTGCCAAACTGGGTATTGACATAGAGGATGAAGTGCCCCGCTTAATCAGCGAATACACCAGCGATGGCCGGGGAGCCAATAAACTGCTGGTGGATGCCTTTGGAATGGCCATAAACCAGAAGAGGAGGCGCGCCCAGCGCTTTGTAGTTTCCGGGACTCATATTCGGGAGGCGGTGCAGAACAGCCGGCTGGTGCCGCAGCAAAATCAACTGGCCCGGGATACCTCGGAAATAGGCAAGATATTCGGTTTGGGCGCCTGCGGCTTCCAGGGTTCGGTGTTGGAGTTGGAGGCCGTGGTTTTTCCGGCTGAAAAGAAGGGACAGGGGAGTATTCGTTTTAATGATACCGCCGGTTCCATGACCAGAGATTCGGTCTTTAATGCCGCTTCGGTTCTGCGCAAGGAAACCGGGGAAAGGCTTCACAACTACGACCTGCATATAAACATCGTTGGAGGAGGCCGGGTTGACGGTCCTTCAGCCGGTACCGCCATATACCTGGCAACCCTGAGCGCCATACAGGACCGGCCGGTCCGACAGGATGTAGCCGTCACCGGGGAGCTTTCCATTCAAGGCCGGATTAGAGCGGTGGGAGCCATCAATGAAAAAATACTGGCAGCCAGGCAGGCGGGAATGCGGACTCTTTTAATACCCAAAGAAAATATCAAGGACATCCCCTGCGGATTTACGGGTTTAAACATAGTTGGAATAGAAAACATCAACGAAGCCTACCACCACGTTTTTGCTTCATAATGAAATCACTCACCTCCCCACTTAAAAGCTCCCCTAAACAGCCGCTATTACCACGGGCTAAAAAACCAGACGAGGGCAAAGCCACCTTTAGTTGACACTTTAGGGGCCATTTGCTAAGATGAGTTTGCTGGCAAAACCAGCGCTATTTTTGCGTGCGCAGTAGACCAGGAGGTGAAGTAATGTCAGCTCTAGTATTGGTGGGAGCACAGTGGGGAGACGAAGGCAAGGGCAAAGTAACCGATTTCCTCGCTCAACAGGCAGATTTGGTGGTCCGTTACCAGGGCGGCAGCAATGCCGGTCATACGGTTGAGGTTGTGGACGAAAAGTTCATGCTCCATTTAATACCTTCTGGCATTCTCTATCCCAAGACCGTTTGCGTGATTGGGAATGGGGTCGTAATTGATCTCGGTAAGCTATTGGAGGAATTAGACGGTCTGGCCAAACGGGGCATAGATACCGACCACCTTCGCATCAGTTTGAGGGCGCCGGTAGTACTGCCCTACCATAAGAAGATCGATGAGCTAGAAGACCGCAACAAAAAGATAGGGACAACTAAACGGGGCATTGGACCGGCCTATGCCGATAAGATCAACCGAATCGGTTTCCGCCTGGGGGATTTTATCACCGGAGGAGAACCGTTCAAAGAAGCCTTCCAGGCCCAGGTGGCCTACAAAAACCGCCTCATTGAAGAAATATACGGCGAGCAGGGATTTGACGCCCAGGAACTTTATGATCAGGTAATGGGGCAGATCGAAGCCCTGCGCAAATATGCGGCAGATACATCGTTGCTGGTATACACCGCCATCAAAGAGGGCAAAAAGGTATTGTTCGAAGGCGCCCAGGGAACCCTTTTGGACATAGACCACGGTACCTATCCCTATGTAACTTCGTCCAATCCCACCGCCGGAGGCGCCTGCATAGGTGTTGGCGTTGGACCCACTTTTATCGATCAGGTTTTGGGAGTGGTGAAGGCTTACACTACCAGAGTGGGAGAAGGCCCCTTCCCAACTGAACTGACCTGTGAAATCGGGCAGGCCCTGCGCGAAAAGGGAGCCGAGTATGGCACTACTACCGGAAGGCCCCGCCGGTGCGGCTGGCTGGATACGGTGATTTTGCGCTACGCGGTTCGGGTCAACGGTTTAACCAGCATGGCCATCACCAAGCTGGATGTCCTTGACCAGTTTGACACGATAAAGATCTGCACCGCTTATCGGTACAAGGGCGAACTGATCTATGATTTCCCGGAAAATCTGTCGGTTCTGCAGGACTGTGAGCCGGTATATATCGAAATGCCGGGCTGGAAACAGGATATCAGCAACATAACCAGCTTTGCCGATCTGCCGGAAAACACCCGGAATTATATAAATAAAATGGAAGAACTGTCGGGGATCAAACAGTCAATAGTAGCGGTGGGACCGAACCGCATACAGACCATTGTAAGCGGCACCTTTTTTAAGTAAGTCGAGCCTCCGGGAGTTTTACCCTTGAGGCTTAAAATGATATAATAAACAGGCAACGGGCGCATAACTCAGCGGGAGAGTGCTACCTTCACACGGTAGAAGTCGTGGGTTCGAAACCCTCTGCGCCCACCATATGAATCAAGCAATATCGGGGTTTTCGGACCCCGGTATTTTTGTTTTATTCTTTACTTACTGAGTGGTGATTTTCTGGGGTGTGGGTTGCTTTGAGACTATTTTGAGGTTAATTGATATATTAGATAAGGGTTTGTTGCTAGTTGTTAGTATCTATGGAAATACTTTTTAATAAATAGCAGTTGCCCGGGGGAGACCCCGGGCTTTTTTAGTTTGTTGATGAATTATTAATGAAAATAAAAGAGGCTATTTTTTATAGCCTCTTTGGTATTTTAATATTAGTGGCGGAGAAAGGATTTTGAACCTGCGAATTTAATAAATGAATTAACTAATTTGGGTTAACTAACTGAAGTCGACTTAGTGAACAGGTAATTCAGACTCACATTGATTTGGATTAATTAACTTGAATTAACTAACTGGTTTTTACTAAAATATGGATAAACCTTTATTTCTCCGCCACTTGAGGATATTATATTTTCTTTGTAATATTAAGTCAACTAGCAATTTTAAAATTTTATACAAAAATTTAACCTGGACGCATATCCAGTGATACCTTCCATCCTTCTGAATCAACTTTATCACGTCTTTAAACTTTCATGGTCATATAAAACCATCAAAAGTAAATGGCCACGTTCTTTAAATATAAGATGATAAAATACAATAAGCATGAATGGCTTGATCAGATTTTGGAAAGTGAGGAATCCGGCTGGGCAGTAGTAGCAGCCCTAGCTGGTTGTACGGATGAAGAAGCAATTAATAGAAGGCATGGTTATATGCGGCAGTCTGCTGTGGGCGGGCACCTTAGATTTTAAAGACCTGAGTAATATACAATTGGCGGCCTTATACATTTTGGGCATATGGCTGATTACCTTTATAAGCAGGATTTTTCGATCCTGGACCAGGAAATGAGCGTAATGCGCTGTAAACGGTGGAAAGGAGGTCTACGAAGCCATTATTTGGGGAATAACACCTGCATCCATAAGTGTTAAAATATAGCGAGAGATAGATAGAGAGAAGAAGGGAAACAAATAAGGGGGCTCTGGCATGTTAGATTTGAGCTTGCTGGACATTAATGAACTTTTAACGGAAAGTCCTTACATGGCTCTGGTTATAGTTGACCAAGACGGTTACATTACCGTTATGAATCAAACCTTTCTTGAAGCACTTGGTCTGGATAAAAGCCAGGCGATCGGCAAACATGTGCTGGAAGTACTGCCCCACTCGGAACTGCCTGAGGTACTGCGCACCGGCAGAATTGACAAAGCGGATATCTGGCCCATCAACGGCAAGGATACCGTAGTGACCCGTATACCTATTGTAAAGGATGGGGAAATTGTAGGAGCTATAGGGCAGAGCTTCTTTTTGGACATGTCCGGAGCCCGGATTCTGATGCAAAAATTGCAGGAAACCGAGGAGGAATTCCGGGCTTATTCCGAGGCCTTGATTGAAAGTCCTTATATGGTCTACGTAACCGTAAACAAAGAGGGCTATATCACCATGATGAACCAGACTTATTTAGATGCGCTGGGTTTGGAGAAAAAAGATGTGATCGGGAAAGAGATTAGAGAGGTTATACCGAACACCAGACTCCCGGAAGTGCTGCGTACCGGTCGGATAGATAAAGCGGATGTATGGCCGATAAACGGAAGAGATACCATAGTAACTCGTTTACCGATAATGAAAAACGGCGAAATAATCGGAGCGGTTGGCAAGAGCTTGTTTCTAGATATGTCCGGGGCCAAGATTATGATGGAGAAGCTGCAAGAAACGCGGGAGGAATTTAAGGCGTTGTCGGAAGCTTTGACGGAAAGCCCCTATATGGTTTACGTCATTGTTGATAAGGATGGGTATATCACTACCATGAACCAGACATATTTAAATGCCATTGGTTTTAAGAAAGAAGAAGTACTGGGCAAGCATATATTAGAAATCACACCCCATTCCGAGCTTCTGGAGGTCTTGAAAACCGGTCGGATTGATGAAGCGGTTATCTGGCCCATCAACGGGCAGGATACTATAATTAGCCGGATGCCGGTGATTAAAGATGGCCAGATCATCGGAGCTATAGCCAAGAGCCTTTTTATGGACATATCAGAAGCCAAGATTTTTGTGCAAAAGCTGCAGGAGAGTGAAAAGGAATTTCAGGCCATTTCGGAGGCTTTAATCGAAAGCCCTTATATGGTTTATGTTATCGTTGACAGAGATGGCATAATAACCGCTATAAATCAAACCTACCTGGATGCCCTGGGATTGGAAAAAAACCAGGCGGTGGGAAGGCATATAAAAGAGGTCAGCCCTACATCACAACTTATGGAAACCTTGAAGAGCGGAAGGATTGATCAGGCGGACATCTTTTCCATACAGGGGCAGGATTATATTGTTACCCGTTTGCCGATTATTAAAGATGATGAAATAATCGGCGCCTGTGCCCGTAGTCTATTTATGGATATGTCCGGCGCCAAGATCCTGATGAAGAAGCTGGAGGAAACAGAAAAAGAACTCAATATATATAAGGAAGAACTTCGCCAAGGCTATCGGGCCAAATGGGAGTTTAATGACTTAATCGGGGAATCAGAAGAGTTTGTCAAGGTTAAATCTATGGCACAGCAAGCCGCACATACTAAATCCACTGTTTTAATTACTGGTGAGAGCGGCACTGGCAAAGAATTATTCGCCCATGCCATCCATAATTTGAGCAAGCGCCGGGACTACCCTTTTGTGCGTATCAATTGCGCGGCTCTGCCAGAAAATCTATTGGAATCAGAGCTGTTCGGATATGAAGAGGGTGCTTTCACGGGAGCCAAAAAGGGAGGCAAACCGGGAAAATTTGAACTGGCCATGGGCGGAACCATCTTTCTGGATGAAATAGGCGATATGCCATTGCCCATGCAGACCAAACTGCTGACTGTTTTGCAGGACAAGATGGTGGAGCGGGTCGGAGGAACCAAACCCATTTTCGTAAATGTAAGGGTTATAGCCGCCACTAATTGTGAGCTGGAACAGATGGTGGCAGAGCAGAAGTTTCGCCAGGACCTCTATTACCGGCTCAACGTAGTGCGCATCAGCATACCGTCACTTAAGGAAAGAAACGAAGACATTCCGCTGCTGGTAAACTGGCTTATTGAAAAGATCAATAACCAGCTTGGCACCCATATAAACAAAATTTCCCATAAAACCATTGAGCTTTTGCAGAACCATGCCTGGCCGGGTAATGTCCGGGAGTTGGAGAATTTGCTGGAAAGGGCTCTAAATCTGGCTGACATGAACCGGGAAAACAGCTTGACCATAAAACACTTTCCCAGTCTGGTGGAAAAGGCCTTCCTTCAGAATGATCCAAACGATCAAAACGAGGCCAGCTTTGCCACCCTGCCGGATGCCATTGAGCAATTGGAAAAACAGATCATTATTCAGGCTCTGGAAAAGACCCATGGCAACAAGGTTCATACCGCTAAAATGCTGGGAATTCACACCTCGGCGCTCTATCGCAAGCTGGAGAAGTACGGCATAGAGCAGTCTTAAGGACGGTAAGCTTTGAGGGAGAATAGCAGTCATTATTTTCCATATATAGGTCTCCCAATTTGAGAGAGTATGGTTATACAAATATTAACTGATTTTTAGGCAGCTTGAGGAAATAACTATCTCAATATAGGACAATGGTATTTTATACCAAAAGACTAAATAAAAGGGCGTTATACTGAAAAGCCACGGCAGGACGCCCTTTTTGCATGCCCTCCAAAATTTTTTGGGGACATGGCATGGATTTTGCTTCTATCTAAAGTACAGCAGAAACCATTGCCTCGCTTTAAGCGGTTATTCGATACATCTTACTTTGATCATTAAAGGGGGTATGCTAGAGAATCGAGCGTTTTAGTCGTCCTAGAAAATCAATATAAGGAGGTTATTTTTAATGGAATTCAACAAGATCGCTGTTTTGGGAGCAGGCACGATGGGCACCGGTATTGTCTGGGCTTTTGCAGTGGCCGGCAAAGAAGTTATCGTGTATGACATCTATCAGGAAGTGGTAGATCGCTGTATAGCCAATGTTAAAAAAGGTATTGCCAAACAGGAAGAAAAGGGTAAGGTTCCGGCTGGAACCGCAGACGGCTTGAAAATAACCGGTACCGTTAAGCTAGAAGATGTCAGCGCGGCTGATTTCGTTTTAGAGACCGTTTTAGAAAAAATGAACATTAAGAAAGACGTATACGGCAAACTGTCTGGTATTCTGGGCGATGACATCATTGTTGCCACCAATACCTCGGCACTTCCCATCACTGAAATCGCCACTGCCTATAAGAAGCCGGATAAAGTGGTCGGTATGCATTTTTTCAATCCTGCTCAGGTAATGCAACTGATTGAGGTTATTGCAGCTGCTCAGACCTCCCAGGAAACGGTTGACGCCGTCTTTGCCCTGTCCAAGTCTATCAACAAGAAGCCCATTCAGGTAAAGGAAGGCCCCGGATTCGTGGTTAACAGAATCCTGGTTCCCGGTATAAACGAAGCTGCCTTTATCCTTTATGAAGGACTGGCCAGCGTGGCTGACATTGACACGGCTATGAAACTGGGTGCCGGTTGGCCCATGGGACCCCTGGCCCTGGGCGACCTGGTAGGCATCGATATCGCCCTGGAAGTCTGCAATACCCTGTTCGAAGAGACCGGCGATCCCAAATATCGCCCCGCCCCTCCGTTAAAACAATATGTACGGGCCGGCTGGCTGGGCATGAAGACCAAGAAGGGCTTTTACAGCTATTAAGCCTTGGTACACACGAAGTTCAATTTTTATAGGGGGAAAATTTGAAAATGGCCTTTGAAAATATCATTCTCGAAAAGGAAGACTATCTGGCCATCCTTTACATTAACCGTCCCAAGGCTTTAAACGCCCTGAACAAAGACACCTTGACCGAAATGAGATTGGCTATTGCGGACGTCTCTGCCGATCCGAGTATAAAAGTAATGATCATTACCGGAGCGGGAGACAAAGCCTTTGTAGCCGGTGCGGATATAGCCTATATGCAGCCCCTGTCCGCGGTCGAAGGACGCGAGTTTTCAGACTACGGAGAGAAGACCATGCGCATGTTCGAATTGATGGAAAAACCGGTTATCGCAGCTATTAAGGGCTTTGCCCTGGGCGGCGGCTGCGAACTGGCCATGGCCTGTGATATCAGGCTGGCGGCTGACAATGCCCTGTTTGCCCAACCCGAAGTGGGACTGGGGGTTATCCCTGGGTTTGGCGGCACCCAGCGCCTGCCCCGCATAGTGGGCGAAGGCCGGGCCAAGGAACTTACCTATCGGGCTAACACCATTAAGGCCGACGAGGCCTATCGCATCGGTCTGGTCAATCACGTTTATCCGGCTGATCAATTAATGGATGAAGCCAGAAAAATGGCCAAAGAAATAGCATCCAAAGCCAGCCTGGCGGTTGGCTTCGCCAAGTTCGCCATCGGCAAGGGACTCCAGACCGACCTGGATACCGCTATGAGCATTGAATCAGACATGTTCGGCATGTGCTCCTCCACCTTCGATCAAAAAGAAGGCATGGGAGCTTTCCTGGAAAAGAGAAAACCGGTATTCCAGGGTAAATAAGAAAACAGATCATTACTATTTGAGGAGGCATTTAATAATGGCGAAAGAAATACAAGATGTTGTAATCGTAAGTGCGTGTAGAACGCCTATAGCGAAATTTTTAGGAAGCTTAAAAGATATTCAAGCCATTGATTTGGCTGTTACCGTTGCCCAAGAAGCCATTAAGAGAGCGGGAATCAGCCCTGATATTATCCAGGAGATCGTTATGGGCGAAGTTTATCCTCACATGCAGGGTTCACTGCCTGCTCGCCAAGTGGGCATGAAGGCCGGTCTGCCGGTTACCAGCAATGCCTGCAATGTAAACCAGAATTGTGCTTCAGGTATGCGCGCTCTGGACGTCGCTGTGAACCATATACAACTGGGGAAAAACGATGTTGCATTAGTAGTGGGTGTAGAGAGCATGACCAATGCACCCTACATGATTCCCAAAGCCAGAATGGGCTATCGCATGGGTCCCGGTCAGATTGAAGATGCTATGCTCCACGACGGCCTGGTGGACCGCCTGGTTCCCGGCCATATGGGGGTAACTGCTGAAAATATTGCTGAGAAATACGGAATCACCCGGGAAGAATGCGACCAATTAGCCATGATGAGCCATCAAAGAGCTACTCGCGCTACCCAGGACGGAACCTTCCAGCGGGAAATCGTGCCGGTAGAAATCAAGTCCAAAAAGGGCTCCAAGTTCTACGATAAAGATGAACATATGATTCCCGATGCCAATATGGAAGCCATGGCCAAACTGCCCGCCGCCTTCAGAAAAGGCGGAGTCGTTACAGCTGCCAATGCTTCCGGCTTAAATGACGCCGCTGCCGCGGTTATCGTTATGTCCAAAGCCAAAGCACTCGAACTGGGTGTAAAACCCTTGATGAAGCTGATAAATATCTGCGCTGAAGGCGTAGCCCCCGAAGTGATGGGTCTGGGTCCGGCAGTTGTTATTCCCAAATGCTTGAAAGAAGCGGGCATGAAATATGAAGACATAGAATATTGGGAAATCAATGAAGCCTTTGCCCCACAGTTCATCGGAGTGGGCCGCATGTTGAAAGAAGACTTCGGTATCGAAATGGACCTGAGCAAGGTCAATGTAAATGGTTCCGGAATCGGGCTGGGGCATCCGGTAGGATGTACAGCCTTGCGTATTGTTGTTTCCCTGTACTATGAACTTGAAAAACAGGGCAAGACAGTCGGCGGAGCTTCCCTCTGCGTAGGCGGTGGACCCGCATACTGCTCACTGTGGACCAGAGACATATAGCAATATATAGGACGTAACTTTCCTGGGTGATGGCTTTCAAGGCCATCACCCAGGTTTTTAAAAACCTAGCATGAATGGGAGGAAAACTAAATGGCATCAAATTTTGCAGTAAATAATATACGCGATTTCGAGTTCATAATATCGGAATGGCTGCCCACAGAGGGAGTCTTCAGTTATCCGCAGTTTGCCGACTATTATTCCCGCGATGACATCAAAGCGGTTTTAGGGCCTATCCTCAAGATGTGCAAAGAAGTCATCGAACCGACCAACGATGACGGTGAAAAAAATCCGGTTACCTTTGCCGACGGCAAAGTCACTACCCCGCCCAGCTTTGGGCCCCTTTTCCACAAATTGCAGGAAGAAGGTTGGGGAACCAGCAATGTCGACGATTCCGAAGACGCCATGGTTTTGCCGGAAATGCTCTATGCCGCGGTATGGGAAATGATCTGCGCTGCCAACCCGGCTTTCATGCCCTATATCCTTTTGACCAGCGGGGCAGCAGGACTTATTCAAAGCTATGCCGATGACAAGTTAAAAGCCATGTTCCTGCCCAAGATGATGGACGGAACCTGGTCCGGCACCATGTGCCTGACCGAGCCCAGCGCCGGCTCAGACGTGGGCGACATTCTCTCCAAGGCTTATCCGACAGATGATCCGCGTATTTTCAAGGTCAAAGGCAGCAAGATATTTATCACCGGCGGCGACAATGACTTTACCGAAAACATCATCCATCTCTATCTGGCCCGGGTAGAGGGCGCCAGAGCTGGAACCGCAGGTATTTCATTATTCGTCGTCCCCAAATACTGGGTCAATGAAGACGGCAGCCTGGAAGACAATGACTTCGTAACCACCGGAGCCGAGCATAAAATGGGTCTGCACGGATCAGTCACAGCCGCCCTGGCTGCGGGTGAAAACGACGGCTGCCGCGGCTGGCTGCTGGGCGTCGACCCCCGTGAAAACGATGGCAAGGGCCAGGGCATGGCTCAGATGTTCCAGATGATGAACCTAGCCCGCATGGAGACCGGTCACATGGCTCTCTCCTGTGTAATTAACGCCTACGCCAATGCCCGCGACAATGCCAAAGAGAGAATCCAGGGCCGGCTGATGACTGATCCCAAGGCCGGACGCGTAGCTATCATCAACCACGAAGATATCAAGCGCACCCTTATGGCGGGTAAGGCGCATATTGAAGCCATCCGGGCCATGATGTACCGGGTTTATCTGGCTTTTGATCAGCGCCACCGGGATCCCGATCCGGCCGTCAGAAAAGCGGCCAGTGATCTGATTGAAATGACCACCCCGCTTTGCAAAGCCTATCCTTCCGACGAAGGCTGGTGGCTGTGCGGTGAAGCCATTCAAAGCTATGGCGGCTACGGCTATTGTTCAGAATATCCGGTCGGCCAGCTGGCCTGCGATATGAAAATCTACTCCATCTGGGAAGGAACCAACTTCATCCAGTCCATGGACCTGGTAGGACGCAAGATGAGCATGAAGGGCGGCTCCGTATTTGCCGGCTGGGTGCAGGAAATGGTGGATTTCTGCGAGGCCAACCAGGGCAACGCAACCTTTGCCAAGGAATTCGCCAATCTGGAAAAGGCTCTGAAGGCCTATAAAGAAATGACAGCCGCTTTGCAGGGATACTTCAAGAGCAATGTAAGCCTGGTGCCGCTCTACTCCCGCCGGGTGCTGACCGCTTCCGCCCAACTTTACTGCGGCCGTCTGATTTTGGATCAGGGCCTGTTAGCTGACAAGAAGGCTAAAGAATTGGGCTCCGATCATTATGACTACAATTTCTATTCCGGCAAAGTAGCCACTGCTAAATACTACCTGCGCAATGTAGTACCCAACGTCTGGGCGGTTTCCGAAATCGTTTTAGATGCTGACACTTCAGCAATTGATGTTCCGGTAGATGTTTTTGAGTACTAGGATTTAAAGGGAGGATGTAATTTAAGTGAATTACAGTTCGGAATACCAGCGCAAGTTAACACCTGTAGATGAAGCCCTGAAAGTAGTCAAATCAGGGGATCTAGTTCATTATGGGGAGTTCATGATGAATTCCGCCTACCTGGATGCTGCTCTGGCCAAGCGAGTCGATGAACTGTATAACGTTAACATAAGGACTACGACTTGTCCGTTCCAACCCAAGGCGGTACTGGCGGATCCGGAGAGAAAGCACTTTATTTATAATGACTGGCATTGCAGCGGGGCCAGCCGGAAATTGCATGACAAGAATCTTTGCAACTATATACCGCTGACCTATCATGAAGCCAACAGTTTTTACTATCGAGGTTATGTGGATGTTGATGTGGCTATGATAAAAGTAGCGCCCATGGATAAACATGGCTTCTTCAATTTTGGAACATCGTGTTCCCTGACTCCTAATGCTTGTGACGCGGCCAAGATCGTTATTGTCGAAGTCAACCCGAGTGTGCCGCAATGCCTGGGTGGCAATCGGGAGTCAATCCACATTTCCGAAATCGACTTCATTGTTGAAGGGGACAACCAGCCCATGCCCCAGTTGCCAGAGCTGCCCATATCCGATACCGATAAAAAGATCGCCAGCATCGTGATGGAGCAGATTGAGGACGGATCCTGCATTCAGCTGGGTATAGGCGCTATGCCCAACGCAGTTGGGGCCATGATAGCCCAATCGGATCTCAAGGATTTGGGCGTGCATACCGAGATGCTGGTTGACTCTTTTGTCGACATGTACGAGGCGGGGCGTGTAACCGGCCGGCATAAACAGCTGGATAAATGCAAGATGGTTTACACTTTCGCCATGGGAACCAACAAACTCTACGAGTTTATGGACAACAATCCCGCCTGCGCCCTTTACCCGGTGGAGTATACAAATGATCCTTATATTATTGGGCAAAACGACAATGTCGTCGGGATTAACAATGCTATAGAAGTCGACCTCTATGGCCAGGTCGCCTCGGAATCAGCAGGAATACGGCATATTTCAGGCACCGGAGGTCAGCTGGACTTCATATCCGGATCCTATATTTCCAAAGGCGGTAAAGGCTTGATCTGCCTGACCTCAACCTTTAAGGATAAGGACGGAAATCTGAAGTCGAGAATCAAACCTATTCTGACCCCGGGAGCAATTGTTACCGTACCTCGCAGCATTAATTTCTATGTGATAACCGAATATGGAGTGGCCATGTTGAAGGCCAAATCGACCTGGCAGAGAGCCGAAGCCTTGATCAACATTGCTCACCCCGATTTGCGCGATGAGCTCATTAAAGAGGCTGACAAAATGAATATCTGGGTAAGGAGCAACAAAATAGTTTAATTTCAGTCAAACAAGCTATAATACGTTTTGCGCCCCAAGTTGTGATTTCCCCCTTAATCATATTAGCCGGTATGGGTACCCAACCCATAACCCCCTTATATCACTTCTCTATAGGCAGGGTGATGGAAACAGAAACATCACCCCCCTATACTCTTTTTTTCTTAATTAGGAAATGAATAATCGGGTAAAAGAGGATCCAGAAGGGTGTATTAACATAAATTATTGAGCATGAAGCGACCGGTTTTAGCCAAACAATAAGTAAAAACAAAGGGGGCGATAGACATGGTCAAACCGGGCACCATAAAGTTCTTGTTCCTGTGCAGCGGAATATTCCTGGGAGCGGTTTGGGAAATGGCCAAAGTGCATGAAAAGGTAGCCCATCCGGTTAGAGAGCAATAGCAACAAATTAGGATGTTTTCGCGAAAATGTCGAAGTTCCCGTGGCAGGAGAAACACCGGTTTTAAGAGAATAACTACAGAGCGCCAAATCGGTTAAATCCGGTTTGAATTAAAAGAAGCAGGGCGTCAGCCCTGTTTTTAATTATAGGCGGGAGAAGAGAATGCGCATTGGTATCGATATTGACAACACCATAACCCGAACCTCGGAGATCATTCTAAAGTACGCTCAATGCTTTGGCCGGGAAAACCACTTGAATTTGGTTCCCAACCGGCAGGCTTATTTATTAGAAGATGTTTTGGGCTGGCCGGGACCGGAGGTAGAAAGATTTTTTGCCAGATCTTTGCTGGATATTTATACCCATGTTAAGCCCCAGCCCATGGCGGTGGAAATAATGCGTGAATGGAGCAGCCGGCATAATCTGGTTTTGATCACTTCGCGCCAAAAGTATTCCCCGGGGATCGAACAGGCCACCCGGGAATGGCTGGGCAGGCATCGGGTTGTGTACCACAAATTGATCATGAACACTACCAGCAATTTTCACTATTCCAGCAAAGTAGATGCCTGCCTGGACAACGGGGTGGAGATTATGCTGGAGGATCACCACGATCAGGCTTTGGAGCTGAGCCGCTGGCTGCCGGTCCTGCTCTTTTCCTATCCCTATAATCAGCATCTCCAGGTCAGCAACGTCAAGCGGGTAAAAGACTGGTTGGAGGTTAAAAACATCGTCCAGAATCTGGAGGAAAGCTGTCAGTTCCGGAAGGGGCCAGACGCAAGATCGCCCGGCCTACTCCCCGGACGGTATGAGGAGGGATAAATCTCGTGAATGACTCGATAAGGCAAATTGTAAAGGCGATGAAGCTGTCCCCCAATACGGTAGTGGTAACCGGGGCGGGGATCAGTACGGAAGCAGGGATCCCCGATTTTCGAGGGCAAAACGGCATATACCGGCAACTGGGTGAAAACCGGGTAATGAATATCATCAATATAGATTTCTTCCGCCGTCATCCCGATGAATTTTATCATTTTTACCGCCAGTACTTTATCTTTCCGCCGGTGGAGCCCAGCAAGGCCCATCTTTTGCTGGCTGAAATGGAGAAAAAGCGCCTCATTAAGGGAGTTGTAACCCAAAATATTGATAATCTGCATCAGAAAGCAGGGAGTAAAAACGTCATCCCCATTCATGGTAATGCCGAGCAGTTCATATGCACTGATATACGCTGCCAGGGAACCTTTGACAGCAGCTGCCTGGACCGCCTCCCCGATACGGTTCCCCGCTGCCCGCTGTGCGGAAGCGTTATAAAACCGGATGTGGTTCTTTTCGGGGAAAACATCAAAAACTATGTCGGCGCCAGAGACATGATCCTGAGCGCCCGGCTGCTGATCGTGATCGGCTCCTCCCTGACCGTATACCCTCTGGCCGGTTTCGTCAAAGACTTCAGCACCTTTGCCCAGGACCTGGTTATAATCAACAAGGGGCCTACCGAAATGGACCATGCGGCCCTGGTTAAACTGGAAGTGGGGAACCAGACCACCGGGGATCTGCTGGAGGCTATTCTGGATGGACTAAACAAATTTTAAAGGGGTAAAATTCTTCAAATAATTTTGCGCAACCGGGAGATACTTCCCGGTTCTTTGTTATAATAGTCCGGTATTTCTATAGTACTATCAGCCTGCCCAAAGTTGTGTGAAAAAGCAGGGAAAAATGTAAGAAGTGGCGAAAGCACACCTATAGTTACCGTTGTGACCAGAGTATGCTAGTACACTGTCAAGCCTAATTTAATATCAAACCTGGTTTCGATTTCCGTATTGATTGTCACCGCTTATAAAACCCATAATACATATTTGCCAGGATGGCTGGTGCCTGCGATTTTCTATAGAAGAAGAGAAGGTGCCGAAGTATGGTTGTTAGAGCGGCCGTTTTATACGGGAATTTTTTAACCAATGTAGATTGGGGCTGACAGTGTACTAGGGGGTTGGCAGGATCTTAAAGAGATTAAGGAGTGGTGAGATGAGAAAGGGTAATTTCAGGAAATGGATGGTGTTGTTCTGCGCGGTGCTTTTACTGCTCGGCACTATGAGTGTGGCCGGCTGTAAGAAGCAAACCGGAGATACCGGAACCACCAGCACAAGCACCGGCAGTGAAAACGTGGCCCCGCCCAAGGTACCCACCTGGGATGAACTGGCCACCACCAAAGACGCCAATTATCCCCCAGCAACAGAAATATCCGGGCGTTATACCGGAGTAATGGTTTTCACCGAGGTTAATATTCCCCAGCAGACCACAGGCGCCACCAGTGAGGAACAGGCCGGAGAGGCATGCGCTTTTGCCATCCTGGCAGCTCTCAAAGATGCTCCCCTGCCGGTAGTAGTTGATTTACAGGTTGGAGCCGATGGCAAAGGCACCATGACCATGAATATAGAGGGGCTTACGGACCAGGACAGCAGCAGCAAGCCGGAAGCAGTTCCGGTAAGCTACGCCAACGGCAAGTTGACTATCAGCAATCCGTCCAGCGGCAGTGATACTATTGACACTCAGGATATCAGTATTTCTTTTTTGACCAAAGAATACCAGCAGGGACTGGGCGCGAAGGCCACTGAAGAACAGGGTAAGACCAAGGCTCTGCAGGATGAGATAGCCGCTCTCAAAACCAAACTGGCCAGTGCCGCCGATGCTGATAAAGCCAAACTGCAGCAGGAAATAGAGCAGAAAGAAAACCTCGTCAAGATGAGAACTACGTCTTCTGCCTATATGGAACAGCTGGCCAAGACTGATGCCAAGCTGGTCCTGAACGGAATCTTCAGTTCCAAAGCCAAGGATGGTTCGTTCTCCATGAAGGGCATAATGACCGCGGTTAATGCTACCGTAACGGTGCCCAAGAACTAGGGAGGCAATTTGTATCCACAGATAGTATTATCATGGGGAGGCCTGGCGCTGACCCTTTCATCCTACCGGCTTTTTATGGGGCTGTTCGCCTTGAGTGTATCAGTTGGCGCCTATATAGTCGGAAGCCGGAAACAGTTGAATAGAAGAAGCCTGTTATTTATTATTTTGCTAGTCAACCTGGCTGCCCTGCTGGGCAGCCGGTTGCTTTATCTGTTCAGCCAGGGAGGGCTTACTTCGCTTACCATGGCCCGCGTTTTTGATCTGCACTTCCGGTTCTTTTCAGTGTATGGCGGGTTGGTGCTGGCTGGCATCCTGGGATTGGCGGCCTGTCTGTTCCTGCGTTTGAATCCCTGGGTGGTGGGTGACGCTTTCGCTCCCGGTTTGGGTATAGGGCTGGCTCTGGCCAAAACCGGTTGCTTTTTAAACGGCTGCTGTTTTGGCAAAGTTAGCGGCCTTCCCTGGAGCGTTTCTTTTCCGCCCGAGGCCCAGGCATTCAGCTACCAGATCATGGCCAGCGGCATGACCTTATTTTCCCGGACGGCTCGACTGCATCCGGTTCAGCTGTATGAAGCACTGGCTGCTCTGGCCGGTGCGCTTGTCTGCATCTGGGTCTTGAAAAGATACGGCCGAAAAATCTCGGGCCTGGCCATTTTAACTTTGGGCCTGTGGTTTACTGCCTGGCGATGGGGGCTTTACGGATTCCGGGCATCAGTAATCCGGGGGTCCCTGGATCATCAGATATATCCCTGGCTATACGGAACCCTCATAGTCATCTGTTTAATATTAATGATCGTAAGAATTAAAACCGCACAAAGTTCACCTGCCCATCCTTTAGAAGGGTGATGATAGAAGTGAATTCAATTCAGTGGAATTAATAGATAGTTAACCGTTTTATGAGTAGGGGGTTGTTCTTTGGACCCGAAAAATTTATGTCTGGCCTGTATGTATGACAGAGGCGAAAATCAGATCTGCCCGGTCTGCGGCTGGGATGAAAACCGGGAATTCCCGCCCGGTCAAAACCTGCCGCCGGGTACTATTCTGCAAAATAAATACTTGATTGGCCGGGTGCTGGGTCAAGGGGGCTTTGGCATAACCTACCTGGCCTGGGACATGGATTTGAACATAAAACTGGCCATAAAGGAATACCTGCCCCGGGACTTTGCCACCCGCAGCCTGGGAGAGACGGAAGTCTCGCTCTATACGGGGGATTCCAGCCGGTTTTTTGAGGAAGGCCGGGAAAAATTCCTGGAAGAAGCCAGAACCCTGGCCCGTTTTGAAGAGCATCCCAACATCGTTTCAGTCCGTGATTTTTTCAGAGAGAATAAAACCGCCTATTTTGTAATGAGTTACATCGAAGGCGTTACCATCAAAGAGTATTTAAAAAAAGCGCCGGATAACCAACTCGATTTCTCAACCGCCCTGGCTATAATGATGCCGGTGATGGACGCTCTGGCGGAGGTTCATTCGGTGGGCATTCTCCACCGGGACATCAGTCCGGATAATATCTTTATCACCGATAAGGGAGTAGTAAAGCTCCTCGACTTTGGGGCGGCCCGGCAGGCGTTGGGAGAGCACAGCAAAAGCCTTTCGGTGGTTTTAAAACCCGGCTACGCTCCGGAAGAGCAGTACCGGAGCAAAGGCAACCAGGGGCCCTGGACCGACATCTACGCGGTGGGGGCCACCATTTACCGGATGATAACCGGCCGGGTTCCGCCTGAATCCCTGGACCGCCTGGCCCGGGAAGAGCTGATCCCGCCTTCCCAATTGGGAGTGGTGCTGCCTCCGGCCGGCGAAGCGGCTTTGCTCAAAGCCCTGGCGGTTCTGGCCAATGATCGCTTTCACAACATCAGAGAGTTTCAGCAGGCCTTGAGCGCCGGTCAGTCTCCGGGCGCTCAGCAGAGCGTGCCCCAGTCTCCGGACTACCAGGCTCCCGTTCAATTCCAGGTTCATCAGGAAAAGAGCCCCGCGGTAAAACCCCGCCCCCGTCTGTTGCTGGCTGCGGTGGCTGCGATCCTTGTATCTCTGGTGATCGGCGCCGTCTGGTGGATGCTCAGTCCTGAAAAGACTACAGGAAGCTATGTTTTTGCCGACGGACGCCAGTACCAGGGGGATCTACAAAACAATGTACCGCACGGGCAGGGCACCGTAACCGTGCCGGCCCAGGGAAGATACGAAGGTGAGTGGCGGGGCGGTAAAGAAACCGGCCAGCATACCTTTACCTATACCAACGGCAATACCTACGTGGGCGAAATGGCGGAAGGCCAGCCCAGCGGCCAGGGCGCCATGACCCAGGCCAACGGAACCACCTACACCGGCACTTGGAAAGAAGGTAAGCCGGATGGCAAGGGCCTGCTGAAATCGGCCAATGGCAGCTCATACGAGGGTGATTGGAAGATGGGCATCCAGGACGGCCAGGGCCGATACGTCTTCCCCGACGGGAATATATACGCCGGTGATTTCAAGCAGGGAGCCATGACCGGCCAGGGAACCATCAACTACAATACCGGAGCCGTATATACCGGGGAAGTTAAGGATGGCCTACTTGAAGGCCAGGGAGTTTATGTTTGGCCCAACAAAGATAAATATGAAGGCGGCTTTGTCAACAATAAGAAAGAAGGCCGGGGCAAACTGACCCGGGCCAACGGACAGGTACAGGAAGGAATGTGGAAAAACGATGTCTTCGTATCACCGTAATATCTTAAAATAATACTACCAAGCATATTTTTAAATACAGGAATTGGTGAGGAAAATGGATGTAAACAGACTGTGCCTGGGATGTATGGCAGACAAAGGAGAAGCTGCTGAGTGCCCATACTGCGGCTGGAGGGAAGGGAACGCGCTGGGAGCGGGCCAGCACCTGCCGCCTGGAACCATTCTGCGCGGCAAGTATTTACTGGGCCGGGTGCTGGGACAGGGCGGCTTCGGCATAAGCTATTTGGCCTGGGATCTGGATTTAAACCTCAAACTGGCTATAAAGGAGTACCTGCCCCGCGATTTTGCTACCCGGGCTCCGGGCAACACCGAGGTTACCGCTTATACCAGTGCGGATTCCCAGGCCTTTTTCGATGAAGGCCGGGAGAAATTTTTAGAGGAAGCCAGAACCCTGGCCAGTTTTGAAGATCACCCCAACATCGTATCGATCAGGGACTTCTTCCGGGAAAACAGCACCGCCTATTTTGTAATGAACTATATAGAAGGCCAGACTTTTAAGGAATATATCCAATCCAAAGGCGGCCGTCTGGAATATGAAGACGCCCTGCAGATAATGATGCCGGTTTTCGATGCCCTGCGGGTCATACATCAAACCGGTATCCTGCACCGGGATATCAGCCCGGATAATATTTTCATCACCGGCAAAGGCCTGGTCAAGATACTGGACTTCGGAGCGGCTCGTCATGCCATGGGTGAACACAGTAAAAGCCTGTCAGTTATACTCAAACCGGGCTACGCCCCGGAAGAGCAGTATAGAAGCAAGGGCAGCCAGGGCTCCTGGACCGACGAATATGCCGCAGCCGCTACCTTCTATCGGGCCTTGACCGGAGCCGTTCCGCCCGATGCTTTGGACCGCATGGCCCAGGATACCATGCAGAGTCCCTCTCAACTGGGTTGTAAAATACCGCCCGCTGCTGAAGCGGCCTTGCTGAAAGCCTTGTCGGTAAGAGCCGAAGACCGCTTTCCGGACCTGAAGGAATTCCAAAATGCCCTGGCGGCTGCCAGCCCTGAAGTACTGGCGAGGGGGCAGGCCGCGGGTAAAACCGGCTACGCGAGCGCCGCCCCGGCTGGGGCGCCGGCCAGGCCGCAGCAGGCGCCGGCGGCAGTGCCCCAAGCCAGCCATATGAAACGCAATCTAATTGTAATCGGCGCGGTCATATTGATAGCCGTAATCGGCTTCTGGATGATAAAGAGCAAATATACGCCCCAGTATTCCGGAGGCATAGTTGATGGAAAGAAGGATGGTTACGGAGTCCTTATTATGCCCAATGGCGACAAATATGAAGGCGAGTGGAAAAACGATCTCCAAAATGGCAAGGGAACCTTCACCTATGCCAACGGTGATATATACGAAGGCCAATGGGTCAACGGGAACCGTGAGGGCAGCGGAACCTTTACCTGGGCTGACGGGCGTAAATACGTGGGGGCCTGGAAAAACGATCAGCGCAACGGAAAAGGCCTATACACCTGGCCCAGCGGCGATCGCTATGAAGGTGACTTCAAAGACGGCCAATTAAACGGCCGGGGAGTATATACCTATGCCAATGGCAAAGTAATGGAAGGCACCTGGCAAAATGACACTTACGTTGGAAAGTAACTAGTAGTCTGTAACATCTAAAAGTTTAGTTTATCCGCCGAGAAAAATTTTCGCAGGGGGAGGCGGAGGAATGAGTAATACTGGACGTATTGCGATTGACGACAACAAAGTCCTGCGGAAATTTGGCCGGCGGGGAATTAAAGTTTTAGGTGTTACAGACTACTAGCCCACCTGTCAAATTAGACATATCTAACTCCGGATTATATTCTTCCATTGGAAGGGAGGTGACTTTAAGAATGGCAAAAAAGATACTTATCATACTGGGAGTTCTCATTCTGATCCTGGTTCTGGCTCTGGGTTACCTGGGCTTCCTCCCCTGGTTGTCAAGTGTTTTTGGATCGGATCGCCCGCGTGATCTGGGTGTAAGGCCTATGCCGCAGGACCTGGACAGCGCCATGACCAAACTGGCGATTCAGGCAATGCCCCCGGTGGTGGATGACAATGCCCGCCAGCAGTTGATTGCTGACGCAGCCAAGAAGCGTCCGAAATTAAAGGTGCCCAGCAAAACGGAACAACCCCAACCGACCCCCGGGCCGACCAAACCCAGCGGACCGGTAACCAGCGGTACTTTCATTCAGGTTCTGGTAACCACCTGGCAGCCGCAAAACGTGGACGTAGTCCTGACTTCCGCCGAAATAACCGGCCTATTGCAAACCGGCAGCTGGAAGAGCTGGCCCATAAGCAATGCCCAGATACTGATCAATACGGACGGCAGCGCTGAAATGGTAGGACTCATTTCCGTCAACCGGCTCTATATTTTCGCCGGTATGACCGGTATTCCTACCTCCATGATCGACGACTTCTTTGACTACGTTAAGTTTAAGCATGACTTCCCCTTCTATATTAAGTCCAGGGGACAGATTGACAACAATAAGGTGCAGATGGTTCTGGAAAAGGTCGAGGTCGGCCGATTATCGATTCCGGCTTCCGTTTTGAACCAGTACCAGGGTGAAATCACCGGCTTCGTTCAGTCCTATCTGGTACAGGGCGGTATAGCCAAGCAGAAGAAATTCAATGTCAAGAGCATGAAGGCGGAAAATGGCAAGCTGCGATTTGTGGGAACTATCCCCAACGCTTCTCCGCACTGGACCTACCAGGATCTGCAAAAGGTGCTGAGCGAACAAAACCAATAAAATATTGAGCCGAGCAGGGATTCCCTGCTCGGCCAGTTGACTACCGGGTGAGGATGTTATAAAATATCCCATACACCAGTTGATGCGGGAGTAGCTCAGTGGTAGAGCACCGGCTTCCCAAGCCGGGTGTCGAGGGTTCGAACCCCTTTTCCCGCTCCAGATTTATAGGGGTTTCTGGGAAGCCCATGATATAAAGGCAGGCGGTTGACGACAATTTTGACGACAACCCGATGGAGACTACTTAACAAGCTGGTCATTTTGATCAGCTTGTTTTTCTTCTGGGGGTATTATCTCAGCGAAGATCGCATCAATTCTATCGGCAGCTCCCCGTTTCATTTCTTCCAGTACATGACTATAATCATTCAAAGTGGTTTCTGCATCAGCATGACCTAACAATTCCTGGATTGTCTTAATATTTTCTCCCTCCTGGAGGAGAAGTGTTGCTACCGAATGACGGAGATTGTGGAAGGCTGTGGCAGGTAGTCCTGCTTTTTTAAGGGACTGAATAAATATCCTGTAAAGGTTCTTGGGGTCAATTTTTCCTCCCAGGGCAGTGCAAAATACAAGATCCTCATGCTTATAAGCCTGGCCAGCAGCGAGTCTTTCCTGGGCTTGGCGGGCTTTATGTAACTTCAACTCGTTTACTGCAATATTCGAGATTGCTATTGTGCGATAAGAATGAAGGGTCTTGAGGGGCCCATATTCAAGAGAACTGGTTTCATCGTCATGATAAACACGATTAACTTGTCGGCGCACTTTGAGAGTTTTGCCCGATATATCTATATCCTTCCATTGCATACCTAATAATTCTCCAAGCCTTACCGCAGTACATAATTCCGTGATAAAGGCTGCGTATAACCTGTGTGGTTTAATAACCTCAAGAAGTTGGGATATCTCCTGTTTGTTTAAAACTTTAACTACCCTGGTTTTCACTACCGGCGGAGGAGTTGTATCTGCGGCAACGTTCCGACTCACAAGACCCTCTTTGACCGCCTGTTTAAGAGAAGCATGCAAAATATTGTGAATATGTCTTACCGTCTGGGGAGCCAATCCACCTGATCCATCAACTTTTCCATCCTTAAGTTTTTTCTTGTATAATGACTGGATGTCTGATGGACGCAATTTACTTAGTAGAACTGATCCGAGTATCGGTGCAATATGAATTCTGATTAAATCTTTCTTGCGGCGAAAAAAGTTCTCACTAATCTTTGGCTGTTGGTATATATCCATCCATTTGGATAGCCATTGTCCTACAGTTACTTTGTTTGGTTCCACAAATACACCCATCTGAACTTGTGATATCAACAAGTTGAGTTTTTCTGAGGCTTCTTGCCGCGTTTTCCCGTAAACGGTTGCGCGTTTAACCTTACCGGTATATGGATCTCTTCCTATTGTATATTTACCTTCCCATCGACCGTCCTTTCGTTTTGATACTGAACCTTCACGGTTGCCTCTTTTCTTTCCCATAAGATTACTCCTTTCTGTGTTGAAAATTTGTCCATTCGATTTTTTGTATACCTACCCTCCAACATCCTTTAAAGAAAAATGAAAGTCTTTAAAGGAAATGGAGGGAATGCACCGGTAATAAAAGACAGGAAGTTTTTATTAATGAAATCTAAAAAATGTGATGTCTTTGAAGGAGATGCGAGAAATAGCCCGGTAATAATTAAATGGCAGCAGGGCTACTGAAATAACCAAACCAAGCAGTAATAATAATTAGGAGGTAATAAAGTATGAACTTTGATCAGTCGACACCCGAAGTTTTTGGAGTAAAGAAACTTGCGGAAATTTTAGGAGTAGGCCTGAATACAGCCTACGACCTGTGTAATCGCCAGGATTTCCCCACAATCAGACTAGGGAAAAGGCAAATAAGAATCACGCGGGAGGGTCTCCAGCAATGGCTCAAAAATCAAACATTGCACTAAATATCCGGAAAGAAGAATATTCCCCAGCATCCGTAGCATTTGATTCTGAATTAAGCTGCGACTTAGAGGCCAGGAGTCTTACCTGGCCTCAAGAAAGCATGAGCGCGGTGGGGGAGGGGGGGGATTTCCCGTGCACGGAAGAGCCAGATCAAACGCAATTAGCGATGAAAAATAGTACTGCAAAGTCTATTAAACTCGCTAATTCTGTTTTGATCTTGGAACGATGTAATTTTACTCGAAGTTGCATGCAGTCCGAGGAAAAGCTATCTATTTCAGAACGAAAGTGTTTAGTTTCTATTCTGATAGGTGCAGAAAACGGACCAGAATTGCTCAACGAGTTATTGCCGTCTAATTATGAATCATATAATTGTCAATCCATGACCTGCGAGGAAATCCAAGGATATGACAGAAACGGAAGGTGTTCGGGATGTTTATTCAGGGGAGCAATTAACGCACCAGTTGAACTGGGGCGTGTTTATCCTGATGATGGCATTAAACAAGACGCTTTTCCATTGCAGGCGCTCCCTAAGGTATTTAGTGAATATACACGTGAAGCAGCGGAATCTCTATGTTGTCCGGAGGATTACATTGGTTTGTCTATACTCGCGAGTGCTGGGGCTATAATAGGCAACAGTGTAACAGTAAAAATAAAAGATGATTGGCTGGAAGGGGCCAATTTGTTTGTTGCGGTTGTAGGAGAACCGGGCTCCAAGAAAAGTCCTGGGCTAACTGCCGGAACTCGGTTTCTAAGGGAGATAGAGCAGTCGCTTTGGAACGATTACGAAACGAATAAAGTTCAGCATAAATCAAAACGCCTTCAGTATGAAGTTGATTTATCGGTATGGAAAACTGAAGCGAAAGAGAAAAAGTTTGCTGGAGAAACTACGGAAAAACCTCCGATTGAGCCAGAAGAATGTGTAGTCAATAGATTGTCGATAAGTGACGCCACATGTGAAGCGGTTGCGACTCTGCTTCAGGAGAACCCTTCTGGTCTCATATTAATTAAAGACGAATTGGCGGGGTTATTGAAGGGGCTGAATCAATATCGGGGCGGAAAGGGTAGTGACTTGGAGTTTTATCTTTCATTATGGAATCGGGCAAGTCTTATTGTTGACCGAAAAGGGAAAGAGGCGGTTGTTGTTAACAAACCTTTCCTGAGTATACTGGGATGCCTTCCCCCAGACATTTTACCTGAATTTTACAGGGGAGGTGTTAGTGATGGATTCATTGACCGGTTTTTGATAGCTTGGCCTAAAGCAAAGAAACAACAGTGGTCGAAAGCAGTCATAAGCAACTCCGCCATCAACTGCGTTGAAAATTGCTTTCGAAGACTTTATGACATAAGGAAGAGTACGGAACAAATAATGTTGACATTAACGCCTGAAGCTGAACAGGTATATATAGAATGGTTTAACCAGCACCATTCAGAGATGGAAAAGGCTGATTTCCCCAACAGCCTAAAGGGCTGTTGGTCAAAAATGCCGGCTCAAATCGCCCGAATTGCACTAATCATCCATTGTTGTCGTCAGATCAGTGAGAGTGCTGGAGAAAACGTTGATTTTAAATCAATGCAGTCGGCCTTGGAATTTGCAAAGTATTTCAAGTTGCATGCGATAAAAGCTTATGGCCAAGTAAATCCGAAAGGTTCAGGGAGCATGGTTGATAAATTAATTGCATGGCTAACAAAAAAGCAATTATCATCTGTGGCTCCCAGGGACTTAATAGAAGCGAGGTTAGCTGGATGTAAGAGTGCCCCTGCAGCTCGAAATATGCTTGATCTCTTGGAAGAGTCTGGATATGGACTTTGGACTCAAGATCATAAGCGATTTTTGTTCTTGCCTTATAAGGTAGAGCAATTTCATTAAAAATAAGGAGGAATTTGAATGACCAATCAGTACCAACCAGTAACATGCGACAAATGCGGGAGACAAATCAAAATGCCTGAGTCGGGGATATTGGAATTCATATGTGATGTCGAATCGGGCAAATGCTATGGGCTTCAAGTGGTACACCATCCATCAAGCTCACCTCTTGCTTGCGGATGTGGTTATCATTCTGGGCGTCTCAGTATTAGTAATAAGGCGGTGGGAGATGACATTCTTAATTATTACACCGGTCCGTATATTGAAGACAGACTTGATCTGCTGAAAGGCTTACTGGATTTTAAGGATTCTTCAGAGATCGAGAAACTTAGATCTCGGTTAATTGCCGCTGGATATGCTAATTATATAGCTGATGACAGCGACCTGAATTAATTAATCCGTCACCTATGGCCTTATGGACGTAATTCCGTGAGGCCATCTATTTTTCTGAAAAAGTACCATTTCACCGGGAGAGAAAACCTGGCTGGTAAAAAAACGATACGAAAGAAGTGATAAAATGCCCCACACTGGACCGGTTACGCCTGGAGGTAAAAGGATATCCTCATTGAATAACATACGTCACGGGCTAAACATACATGGTCTCTTACCATGCAAGGGTAACAAATGTTGTTATTATGAGATTTGCATGGTTAGAATAATTCAAGGTGAGGACTATATTAAAAGAATTCCTTACGGCGCCCCATGCCCTTCCGAAATGTACGAGTATAATAAGTTTAAAGAGGCTTATTCAAAATACGGGTCTGGTGATAGGCTGACTGAAGAAACAATTCATAACCTAGCTGTATTACTTGTTAGGCGGGAGCGGCAGCGAAAATATACTGCCATATGGCCTGCAATGATACGTAAAGTACCAGGAGTTGTGGCAAATACCTTACGCGAAAGCCCTTCCCTAAGCTGGCGGTATAGAAAGGATATTACTCCGAAGCTACTAAAACTAATGGAACATGCGCTGCTACAACCTGAAAAAATTGAAGGCATTGCTGATAATGTTGAGTTGGCCTCAGCAGTTGAGAAGTAGTAAGATAGGTAGTTTCAAAGAAAATGCTGAAATGCTGAGTAAAATATGTATATCAAACAACCTCTAAGGGTAGGTTCCACTGGGGGTGCATAAATGGGTTATACATATAGGAAATATCATGTTGATGAGAATTTCTTTAAGCGATGGACGACAGATATGGCATATTGCCTTGGTTTTATTCTCACAGATGGAAATATTAATTTCCCTTCAAACCATACGAGTCCAAGATTAAGAATTGCATCAAAGGATTTTGATATTCTTAACTCAATTAGAGGGGCTATGCGATCCAATCATCTCATTAGAAAAGAAAAGAACAGAAATGGAGAATGGTATCAGCTTAGCATCTATAGTGAGAGGATCGTTAAAGACCTTAATGAATTAGGAATTCATCCATGTAAAAGCAGCAAAACCCTATTTCCGTTAATGCCAACCAACTTCTATCCTCATTTCTTGAGAGGTGTCTTTGATGGAGATGGCTGTATATACGGTCGGATTCCACCTAAAAGAAAGACGATGAGCTTAGAATTAAGTATTCCAAGTGGTTCTGAACAATTTATTAAGCAATTTGCTGATATATTTGTAGAACTCACAGGTTGGAACCACTATGGTATTAGATATAGAGAAAAAGGAAACATATGGGAGTTTAGGTCCAGTGCTACCGGTGCAATTAAGTTCTTCTTTCTTATATATCAGGACCCACATATAAAACTTCAGAGAAAGTACGACAAATATAAAGAACTTATCTCTCAAGGTGATAGAAGGCATACGTAGTGATTGATATAACTCAGCATTTCAGCAAACAGTAAAAAATGCCTGAATTACTTGATTCACAGATGCTGAAATAAGTTCAACAATTTAAGCAAAAAGATTTAGGCAATCGCTGTTTAATCCTTCCTATTTATTAAACCTTCCTGGATAAGACTTATCCATTGCCCATCACCAATGATTATATGATCTAATACGTCTATACCCAGTAAATTACCAGCCTCAACAAGTTGCTTAGTGACAGATAGATCTTCACAGGATGGCTGAGGGTCACCACTGGGATGATTATGGGCCAGTATCACGCTTGCAGCACTTCTCTTTATTGCCGGTTTGAATACTTCTCTCGGGTGAACTAATGATTTTGAAAGACCGCCAACAGACACTATTTCAGAAAAAAGGTAATGGTTTTTCCGGTTTAGATACAGACATTTAAAAACCTCACGGTCTAGATAGCGCATCTGTGGTAATAAAAAATCTGCCGCATTTTGTGGATTGCTCATAATTATAGGTGCTTTTGGTGGAGCTGAGTAAATGCGTTTAGCTAACTCCATTGATGCGATTAACTGCTCAGCGGGCTTCGATTTCATGCCTTCGACTGATTTTAACTCTTGCATTGTGAGGGTGAGTAATTCTTCGATAGAGGAAATTTTGGAAAGTAAATTTGTTACGACTTGACTATCTTCTCTCAGTGTTAACGTAAGCAGGTCATGATCGGACAAATTGCGAAAATCATAATATTTGTTATTCATATTCATCCTCCTTATAAGAAAAGAAAATAGGGGACCACAACGGGTCCCCGCCGAAAAGCAAATCCAATCAGACAGAGTGGAACATCCATAATCTGGAAGCTGTAGAATCGTCTGTACGCCGTTTTTTGGATATAGGTATACCTATTACTACCCCCCAAAACAGCATCTCTAATGGCGCCCGTTTCTATAATAACCAGCAGCTATTCGTATATTGGGGCATAAAAATAAGGACCCTATGGTCCGTTGGGGAAATCCGTTTATTGGTGGTTGATTCAACTTTTGAATTGCATGAGGTATTCGATGAAATCTGATCCTTCTTTGACGGTCAACTGTGTCCATGTTTCCACTCCATAGCGATCCATCAGAAGCGTTTTAATTGTCTCAAGAGGCATTTTAAGTTCATTGATCAAGTAATAAATCTTCTTCTGCTGCTTATCGGTAATTGGCCTGGGCCGGAGACGGTTTTCCGGTTCCGGTGTTGATGACATGATAACAGGCATATCCCCCATATCTTCAAGATCCTGAGTGAACAGCCCGCTACTTCTGGTGGCAGAAAGCACGGCATCAACCAAAGCTCGTTTCTTGGCCATTTTAAGCACGGTATTGGCTATGGAGAAGGCGTCCTGCGTCTTGTATTTCTTCTCCTGGCTGTTACAGTTCCCAACTCCTTCGGCTTCGACCAGGCTGGTGCGTTTATTAATCAGGGTCGTCTTGACTTCATAAGCAAAAAGCCCCTTGTTCCAATCTTCTTGCCGGTTAAGCACTTCTATTCTCTTGGAAAAGCCGAAGATATCGCAAAGCTTTTCGGCACCAGGTTTTAAAAGGCAGGGTTTTGGGCATCCCGGGACGACTCCGTAATCAATGCCCTGGACCATCATATCTTTAACGAACTCCTGTAGTAAAAGAATTCGGTCTTTAGCATCAGCAAGGCTGATTGCAAAACCGGGAACAACATCAGCCGCTGCATTTCGAGGCACCGGGACTTGCATATCATAATCTTCAATAAAGTTTACAGCCCCGAGATGGGAGAGGTCATTCCTTTGTTCCAATTTGGTTATTAACTGGTCATTTGATTTCATAGTTTCATCCTCCTTTATTTAATTGCAAAACGGCGATATGAAGACGGCTTGACATACTTCTGATATACATCGGGTAGTTCAGTTTTTAGAGTCCGGGTGTCCATCCTTTCACTGCTAACGGTCTTCCAGGTGACAATTCGGCCTTCAACCGATCCTGATTCTGCTTCTCCCAGCATCTCCTTTAACCGGTTCGCGGCCTGCTCTTTCCTGGCAATGATACCCGATTCTTCCTCTGCGGTTTTCTCATATTCCTGGATAAAAGCCATAGCGTTACCGGGCAGCTCTATGCTGAATCCTTTTTTACCTTGGGGATACAATCGGTTGAGAAGCATTGTTGAAGCCCGGGAGCCATCGATTTGGGGCGGAATCTTTTTCTGAACTAACTGCCAGAAACGATGCTCCATCTGGATCAGCAGCCGGATAACTTCATCATTTTTTTCAATTAGCTTCCATACGAACCGATTACCGCCGATAAGAGCGGCGACATATACAAATTGGAGCCCTGTCACTGCCATATAGTGCTGGACCTGCAGGGCGTATTCATCAGGAATACCATCATCCCAATTACCAGAGGCATAGGCGTTTGCCGTTTTTGCTTCGAAGATCCCCTCGCCCCGTGCCGGATCTGATACTATACCATCCAGATTGGCCAGCATCCAGGAGAATCTCTTATGCTGGAGTATAGCCGGTACCTGGGTTACTTTAATTCCTGTTCGTAACATAAATTCGTCTCTGATCAGGGGTTCCATGACCGTACCCCAATAAGCGGCCTCACCAGCAGGATCCATCGGTTTCTGGCCCGTCTTCTCAAGCCAGAGTTCTACCGGGGACTTCCATCTACTGATTCCGCATACAGCGGCTACATCGCTGCCACCGATGCCCATCTGCCGGTACTCTAGCCACTTTTCTCTTGGCATGTCTTTGGTCGAAGTCATTACAACAGCTTGCATACTTCTCACTCCTTATCACTATTATCCGGGATCTCGGTTTCATGTTTTTCATCCAATGGTTCGCCGCAATACGGACAGGATTTATTCTTTATGTGGGCAAGGGGAGCGGCTGAGACAGCCCAACTGCCACAATATTGACATTGACTCCAGTAAGCCATATGTTCACCTCCTTTCATCTGAGCGCTTCTCACCACCCATGTCTTCCCTGTAAAGAGGCACAAAAATAGCAGGCACCTTGCCTGCAGGTTGTCTCCATATGTTTAGATGACCAATAATATAGGATTATTTATGGTCAGCTATAATGATGGGTTCATCCTGTCGGGCATCTTTCCATAGCCATTTTGCAATATTGTCAGAATCAAGACTGGGGCGAACGATTTCACATTGAATAAATGAGGTTGTTATACTCAATCCTGCATCTACAATGGCCAACCCCAGATCAGCAGCAGTTTTTAAGAAGTCTTTGCTTTTGGTTCCTAAATTGAAGTAATGTAGAAGGCTGGTTTCCTTAATTGCACCCACGCGGGTAGCCTGTTGGGAATACAAGGCGGAATTTACGCTTGATTCTATAAGCTGTTTTAGTTCTTTCCTGCTTATGGTGTTTTCATTTTCATTACTCATATTGATCGCTCCATTCATTTAATCTAGCTGACTTATGTATCAGCCGTGGTGTCGATTTAATGCTTGCTGGTATAACTATTACATCACCTCCCCAATTTGTAACTTGCTTTAAAAATAAACATCACCTCCCTTGATGCTACCGCCTGATTAACCGGGTGGGGTTCCGAACACAATCAAATTGTTCAGGTCTTGATGTTAGACCCTCCCGGAAATATATGCAAAATTTAGGCGCTTTAAAGGCACATATATTGCGGATAATGGCAGGAGTTTAGTAAGAATGCTATCGGGTTATTGATAAGTTATTAAGCCTGCTAATAACGAACTGTCGAAATTTATCGCAATAAAGGTGGAGGGGTAGCGGCACTAAATGCAGAAAGTGTTGAATAGGGGAAAATTATGGGTATTAATTATTAGTTATCGTCTTATATTAATATGTCATCCGAACCGGAAATCAGGTGCTGGAATGGAGAATGCAGAAAATATCGAAGAGTATGTTACCCTATGGGCCGAAGCATTAATGCGTTGCCACTATGCAGGTGAGGTATTTCTTTCTCAAGACCAGCTAAAGAAAATTGCGAAGCAAAAAGGTTTAAGATATCTAGATTTTGAACGGCAGAATATTGCCTTTACAGTTATTGCTGTTAATTGTGCTTATCATTATTATGATGATCAAGGTTTTTGGATTCATTTTACCGATTTGTTGGGATGTGAAAATAACCAAGGAAACAGAGATTCACTTGGTAGGCGAATTGAATATACGTTGAGGGCATTTAATTTATTAAAGTATCAACGTGTAGGACCATTTAGATATGTTGGGAGTATTCTGGAACAGTGCGGTGTATCCCGTAAATATATATTGACATTGGGCCATATGATAAAAGAACTCAAAGACCACATCGGATGGGAAGGATTATTGGTATTAACCAAGTCCCAATTTCGCTATAGAGTAGAAAACTTCAACTGTTCCAAGTACCTGAAAAATTATCTGCTCGACAACGCAGGATGGGGGTTTATAGAAAGAATCTGTCAGGTCACAGTTCTTTATGAGGACGGGCTGATGACTATCGGAGATCTGAAAGATTTGCCGGGTTATCAACCGGACTTTTGGGAAATTTACTTGGAATGCTTCAGAAACATTAAAGAAAAACGTAATCAGCAATATATTGCCAAACCCAGGTTGATATTTTTAAAAGAAGAAAGATGTTTCGGATTATTGGTCAGTGCACCGGAAATACTGACCGGGATGAAATATCCTAACAATCAACAAGGATGGCATTATCCATTAACCAAGCTAAATAGCATTGATTTAATGGTTGAAGTATATGAAGGCTTTCTTGAAACGGCAGAAGGAATTTACAAATGGAAAATACCGGGATGGATTCCCAAAGGGAAGTCTTTTCTTGTTAATATGAACGGTATGCTTTTAGAGCATAATACCGAAGTCATTCCAGGTCAATATTACCTACTCACTCCTCAAAAGTGCGACCCCCAGATTCAAATAATTGAAGAATTAGGTTCCTTAGCTCCGATAGAATGGGGTTATTTAGTATATCTTGTTGACATAAAAAGCACAGACAAACTACCCGGGTACATGGTTTTAGAGGATGATGTTGACGAAATCGACATATATTGGATAGAACCGGAAAGATATATGTTTACATTGCCCAATCCCTACCTCCCTTTAATATTTATTGAGTCAATACCGGAAATTGGCGTATCCAATTTTTCTTTAATAGAAGATAACCGGGTAGCTTTGTTCTGCGATATCGGTAATGGGCCTATAAGAATCCGATCGCGGGAAGATGTTAGGGAGCTTCGCGAAATTTCACAAACAAGGGCTCCAATAAAGGGATGCCTATGGTTGAAGGTTATAGGCAGAAATTATCGCGGGAACTTACATTTAGGAAGACTTGATTTTTATCTATTGCCCAAAGATGCTATCCGATATGATAACCACCTTTATTCATATGATGAGAACATCATCATAAATACGAAAGTATATTCTGCCCTCCAAATTTCCATCTCGGGATTACCATCGACGGATCAAAACAAAGGAGAGCACATTATTCCACCAAATCTTGACCAAATAGATATAGATATTCGGACGAAAGCATTTTTCGTGAGGTTTCATATACCTTTTTTTAAAGCACGATTATTTGGACACGGGCTTAAACCGGTACGATATATGGAATTGAATGAAGTTATCAATTCTCCCGAATATTTATTAAACGGTTATCCAAAGGCGGAAGGTAAAGTCTATTTTTCCAATTATCCAGATAGTTTCATCCCTGTCAAATTTGATTACAATGGCCATGCAAAACTTGCGCCCGAAGAAATCATATCTTTGATCTCAAAAGATAATCCTGCAGTAAGTGAAGTTATTATAGAAAGTGAAGGATACAAATGTAAAACGGGTGCCGTTATCATAGATGTAGACAAAATTAAAGATACGGTTAACGAAATAAAAGGTATAGGCCAAATGGCTTCTTCTGTGGATAATCTGGGGAAAATGATTAATTTATGTAAGGCTATTTATACCAATCCACTCGCAAATATAACAATAACCAATTTAGGCAAATTCACAGAAGGTTTGGATGAATGGATTTATTCCATATTGGCATGTGCTGTGGTATTTGACAAAACAAATGTTGCAATTGGTGAATCAAGATTTAAATGGAACGAATATATAAGGGACACTGATTTATCTGCAATTTTAAGCAACGTTGAGAATAATAACAATGGTCCTGAAGATTGGGCATACATAAATATGGACCATATACCCAAGGTTGACAGATGGATAACGTCGGTTAATTCTTTTACCTTTCTTCAAACCGTTGGAGGCAGACACAAGGCGTTGAAGGAGTGGTCAGAGGAAATTAACAACAATAATTCCCGGTTTTCCAGTCGATTAGCTGATTTGAACGGAGGAAGCATATTAAGCAAGGCTTGGAAGTATTACCTGATTGGAAAACCAGGAAATTCAATTAAATGCATTAACAATATTCAAAATGAACGGGGTATTATTGGCGAGCTTGCATTGATTTTAAGGGCTATTCTTTATTTAAGATCTGCTCATTTTACAGCTACTAATAAAATCATCCCCGAAGACATTGACGAGTATAATTTGAACCCAATACTTTATCTAATTAAAAATATCACCCTAATAATCACGAAGGAAAATAAAATATCCGGGATATCTTCTAATGATCTAAATGTGGTTGAACTTTTACCCCTAAGGCATGAAGACCAAAATTTGTTTCTACAAATGTTAAAGCTGGATTCTGACCCAATGAAAGTGAGCGATTCCATATTGGAATCTGATGATTGGTTATTAGTACTGGTTGGTACTAATATCTTTGGAACTGAAGAGAAAAGATTACAACTGGTTTCCAAAGCTTGGGAAATGAGAAACAGTATTCCCGCGTCACCGGATAAGGATAAAATAATTCGAAACTTAAGACAAAATCTTGGGAGGAATTAGAGTGGAAATAATTCAACAGTTGGAAGACTTGTCAGCCAAGGCAAAAAAAAGTAAAAAACTGAACAAATCGGATGGTACCACAGTGGAGGAACTTCTTGCGTTGCTATTGTTGGAACCGGATCCAATGAATAGAGGATTTAATTTTATGTTGGCATTACCTGCTGTGAATGTGACCAAGGCATTTATAAATGCTTGGGACAGTGCATCGAATGACTGGAAGACCGATTTGGTCAGGAACATAATAAGCCTTAAAGAATGGGACAGTAATGTGGGACAAAACAGGGAAATTGAATTGATAAAAGCCTTTATAGGACATTCAAATGATGTCGCTATGATATTTCTAGCCCATTTTTGCAGGTCTATTACGGCTTCAGGTGTGAAAAAACCATCAGCTAAGATAATAGAGTCTTTTAATAAAAGTGTCATAGCATCCAATTACCTTTGTAGAATCCCATTGGCAGAAATGATTATTAACTCAAATGATATTGGCTTTATAGCCGCTGTTGTCTTATTTGCATTATCCTCCCCGGTCGATGCCAATGATGATGATTTGAACAGAGACGGTATATACCTTGACTGGTTAAGCCAATTCAGTGGTGAAATGACGATACCGGCAAAACTTATCCAAGAGCTGGAGGCAAACACAAAAAAATGGCCTGAGAATTTACAACGACGGTGCCTTCAAATGGGCTTGATAAAAACGATTACAATACCTTATAAACCTGAGATTTCCGAAGGTACTACTGCGGAGATTGCTTCCGACAGATTAGTCCCACAGGATAGTAAAACAACTGGAAAAAACGTAACCAATGTTTCGAATCGAAAAGATGACGAAAAAGTCTTTCCAGGGGCCGGAACTCATTCAGCTCGTAACGATGCGGATGGTTTCAATCCATTTATATTGCTAGAACAAGTGACTGAGTATATTCATTCTTTGAAAAGCTACAATCAACGAATTAAAAGGGAACTGGACACTTTAAGGAAAACCTATGAAGTTGAAAGACAGCAAAGACTTCAAATGGAAGAAGCAGTAAAACTTTCGGAAATAAGAATAAAAGAGATACAGGACAACTATCAAAAGGCAAATCATGATCTCAATTATAGTAGAAATTTGGTATCTGAAATGAACATCCAACTAGAACAATTACATAAAACCAGCAATGAAAAAGTTACAGGACTTGTGGATAGGATGGACGAGGAGGTCAAACAAGTGATTGATGAATTCAAGAATGGATTGACCGAATCTCTACGGTTTCTAAACAGCGAATTTCAGGAGTTGAGTTCGGAGGAAATAACAATAGAAGTCGGGGAACATCTAAGATATCTATTAAAGCAAGTTTTTTCGGTTATGGGAAGAAAAGGTATATCCTTTTGAGCGGAGGCATATAGGGGATGGACTTTGGAATCGACTTTGGCACTACTAATAGCGCTTGCACGGGAATACTGGAAAAGCGCAGAGAGATACCATATAGGGATAACTTTGGGAATCCTTTCCCTTCCCTGATAGTAATTGATCGTGTTACGGGTGAAGTTTTTTGTGGACGGGATGCGTGGAGAAAACGAGAAGAATTGTCGGAATCATGTGAAATAATTCCGTCGGTAAAGACTCATTTGGGAACAGACAAAACTTGGCAGGTAGCCGGGAAAATATGGACACCGGTGATGGTTGCCACGGAAGTTTTTTTGGGGATTAAACAGCAAGTTGCTAGAGGAGCGGGTAATGTACAATTGGAACAGGCCGTTGTAGCTGTTCCTGTTGGTTTTTCATCAGAAAAACGTAAAGAATTAAGGCAAGCGGCCAAAAGAGCGGGGATAGAAGTCTCCGAATTTGTTAGTGAACCAACTGCCGCTCTGTTTTGCCATTACGATGAAATGGGATCTCACACAAAAATAGGGGTACTTGATTGGGGTGGAGGTACCCTCGATGTCTCAATTATAGAGAATAAAAAAGGAATAATCAGAGAATTAGCAACTGGTGGCCTCTATGATGTGGGTGGAGATATGATAGATAGAAAAATTGCGGAATGGTGCCATAACGAGGTTATTAAAAAGTTATCGAAGGGAATCGCCTTTGAGGAAATGCCACCCGCCGCCCGGGATAAAATGTTAGTAGCTTGCGAACTTGCAAAAAGGGAATTATCCCAAGAAGAATTGGCGGAGATATGGATAACTAATTATGGGGATCTCGGAAGGGTCTCGATCGTTTTGGATATCGATACGTTTTCTGATCTAATTCGCTATGATATCGACAAAGCAATAAGCTGTTTTGAAAGAACTTTAGCCAAAGCAAGAATTAGTATTGAGGAACTTGAGTGTATTATGATGGTCGGTGGAAGCGTAAATCTCAAACCTTTTTTAGATAAAGTAATGAAACGTTGGGATACTGATATCGTTATTCCCAAGGAAACAGATTGGAGTGTAGCAAAAGGAGCCGCCAGATTGAGTATGCGGCCTGGTTCTTATACCGTATCACAGACTGTTGGTGTGATTATGTCCGATGGTACACTTTATCCCCTTATCAATGCCGGAGATAAGATTATTACCGAAGAAATTAAAATGGCTGAATTTGCTTTGGTTGAGGATTGTTTTACAGCCAATTTCGTGTTTGCAGACGGAAACATTGGGGATCAAAGCTCTACTCTGGGGTACTTGGATATACCCACATTCGGATTTTTTCAAGAGAAAATCATATTGGAAACAATGGTTGATAAGAATTTGATTCTTCAAGTTAAAGGAAAAAGCCAAAGTCGAAGTGGACTAACTGAAAAGATATGGAATTATCCCAAACTGCAACTTGATTATAATTTGCCCAGAATCACACTTGAGGTAGACTAGCATGCAACCAGCAAGATCAAACGTTATACATATCAGTAATGTTTATAATGTTCAAGATTCGCCACGCAATGATAAAGAATTCCAGCAACATGTCAGGGGTAAGGACAACCTAAAAACCATGCTCAAAGTATTGTCAGGCAACGGTTGGATAGATGGGTCGGTAAATTTAAGACCGTATGTTTATTTATTAAATGAGCAACAAAAAACTGAGTGGCATAATGATTACTGTGCTCGTTTAGGGGATCGGGAAGAAAAAGTATACGGTCAAATCCAAATAGACCAGAAATTGAAGACTATAATACGATGTTATAAAACGGATTGTTCCCAATTCCGAAATTGTTGCCCGGATTACAAACCGGGAGATCCGTTACCGTATTCACCCAGCGCCCCAATTACTCAGAGAGAATATGAGAACGATTCAATAGCTATAAACATACCGACAGTGTTGGACCAGGAACAAATTGGTCAAAATACAATGGTTATTGATTTGATTAATGAAGAACCGGTTACAGTTGTGAGACCGATAGAGAGCAGCTATAGTTCAAATAGCCAACTAATTTCCGCTGAAACAGTTGCTCATAATCAGAGCACCATAATAAATTCGCATCCGAGAGAAAGGATATTAGTGATAGCTGGCCCCGGAACAGGCAAAACTTATTCCTTAATTGAAAAGCTCAAATACATGATTGATTACCAACAGACGGTTGATGCTAACAGCGTTCTGGTCCTGTGTTTCACTCGTGCAGCAGTACGGGAAATTAAACAAAGGTTTTCAATTGATCTTGATTTGGGTGATTATTCTGACAATCTGTCCAGGGTAGATATTCGAACATTTGATTCTTATGCGTCTAGGTGCTTATTAGAAAAAGGAATGGACATAAAAAATACAGATTATGATAGAAGAATAGAAATGGCGATAGAACTGATAAAAAGTAATCCCGATTTGCTAGCAGATAAAAAACATCTAATTGTTGACGAAATACAAGATCTTGTAGGAGTACGAGCGAGATTTGTACAAACGTTATTATCATATTTGCCCGAGGAATGTGGGTTCACTTTACTCGGAGATCCATTTCAAGGAATATTTGATTTTCAAATTAAGGACCACCCTGGGGAATTGACTTCTGTTGACTTGCTTGATTGGCTGAGAAGCAAATTCGAAGAAGAATTGGTTGAGGTTGTGTTGACCGACAACCACCGTCAAAGTGGATACTTACAGGAACTAAGCTCTTATTCCAGACACTATTTGGAAAGCAATAATCCCGAAGTTATCGGGCAATTCCTTGCACGGATAGGAGAAATGGGGCCAGGCTTAATAGATATCAATGCTGCGCTTATGGATGCCGGATCAGTTGCAATTCTGTGCCGCAGTAATGGGGAAGTTATTGATATATCCAGGACTTTGAATGACAGACATATAGACCATTCAGTAAGAAAGACCCCTCAGACCTCACCGCTTACACCAGTATGGATTGGTGATATCCTTTCAACAAACAAACCATATTTGACTTTAAAGGAATTTGGCGAAATGACCGCTTGCGGGATGTCATGGCCGGAAGATACTACAAAGAGCGTATTTGTTGATTTGCAGGCAATGACGGGAGAACATGGCAGGGTTTTAAAAATGGAACAGCTTAAGAGAGGTCTGGCATCAGGAGAAATACTCCCCGAAGATTTGTATGAAAACGCTCATAACATTTGTATTACCACAATTCATCAATCTAAGGGCAGGGAGTTTGATATTGTCTTTTTATTACCACCATGGGAAAATAACGATCTTGATGTTTTAGAAGAGGGAAAAGTTTACTATGTAGCGATTACTCGGGCAAAAAAGAGGCTGTCCATATTTGACACAGGTAAAAATGGAACCTGGATAAAAAGGCTGAGGAAAGTTGATCGTTGGTCTGAGCAGGGATGGAGAGCAAATGGTGGTACCAGGATATTGAGGTTTGAAGTTGGCATGGACAAAGATATTGATGAAAATAGCTTTGTACGAAATACGGACGTAAGCTCTGCGGAAAGACAAAAATATATACGCAATGTCGTAAAAATTGGGGATTCGATAGAGTTGCGAAAAGAAAACGACTCTATTTACGCAATATATCATAAAGAAAATCATATTGGAAATATGTCGGATTTATTTAACAAACAGGTAGGTGAAATATGGACGAATCACCCTCCGGATAGATTTGAAGATGTATATATAAATGCAATATACTCCGTAGTAAAAAAGCCGGAAACGGTACCGTTAGGTATAGCCGAACCTTATTTTTCTACTGGGGTTTGGTTTGGTGTAAGCTTGCTTGGACTTGGACGTGCACGTTGGAATAACTTTGGAGAGGGTTGATAACTATGCCATATGACGAGTATTACAGAGCAAGGGCAGCCATCATCGAGTTCTTGCGTAAAGATTTACTCGGACCGGTTTCTGACAATGAGGTTATAGCCGATCCAAATACTTGGCCGGATGATTATTACATTACGGGGATCCTATATCCTCAAGGAAATAAAATTGGTCAAGAAGAGATGGAAGTATGTGTGATTGGCGATAAGGAAAGTGAAGAAATCGAGCAACCTATGAATTTGTGTTATTCCAACCACCCTTCGTCAATTGCCATATCATTTTCGATTAAGCATGGTGTCGAGAAGTTGCTAGTCGAAACAGAATATGCATGGTATGAACCAATTGAAAAAGAAGCAGCTAAAGAGAATAAGCGCCCGTTATATGAATGGCATCGTCATTCGGGTTCGAAAATCAATAATATTGACTTAAATGTTTTGTCCGAACCGGTATTGATACATCCGGGTTTAGAACTTCGTACATATCTACAAAAATTATATAATGATGGATCAAAAACAATAACAATAGCCCTTATTAACACTAACCAAGATCAACGGAACAGACTTGCTAATAATGCTCGTACCTTCTTCCAACCAAAGATTAAAGTTAGAGGAGAAGAAGGGGCAATTTTCATTGAAAAGCAGCTTCGAGTAAAAATGAGCAATAGTGAAGAAGTTCGCAATTTGGAAATGCTTTATAAACATAATCGCATTTTTGCTATTGGGCACGGTTGCAGTGCTGAATGGACTGCAGACGGAGATACTGCGGTTGAAATCCGGACTGAATTCTTACCTACCCACGAATTGATGCAGATGAGACCGGCTCTGCGAACAGACGAGAATACTCTTAGCTTCAATTTCCTCGGGGAGGCCCCCAGAGAAGAGGTCGTATCAGGCCTTAACAGATTGGCAGATTCTTATGAAACATGGATTTCTGAACAAAAAGAGAAATCTCTTAGGCTTGTGAAAGAATACAGGGATGTTGGACAAAGCAACTTAAAGCTTTGTGAGGAATCCTTAAAACGTATTCGCGAAGGAATTGATCTGTTACTTAAAGAGGATTTGACTTTTATCGCATTTCAATTTGTTAACCAAGCAATGCTTGATCAGAGAAGCATGGAACACAAAGATGAAAATCTTTCTTCTCACAAATGGTATCCTTTTCAATTGGCTTTTATTCTACAAGAGTTATGTTCAATTGCTCATTTTGAAGATAGTTACAGGGAAGTTGTCGATCTACTTTGGTTTCCTACTGGCGGTGGCAAAACGGAAGCTTATTTGGGTTTGACCGCGTTTACTATTTTTTTGCGGAGGATGCGCGCAATAGAGGAAGGTACATCAGGACATGGCGTTACCGTTCTAATGCGTTATACTCTTCGCTTATTAACAATGCAACAGTTCCAAAGGGCTTCATCATTAATATGTGCTTGCGAATTATTAAGAGGGCGCAACCAAAAAAGACTGGGTACAGAAGAAATAGCCATTGGCATGTGGGTGGGCGGTGGAGAAACCGGCCTTACCCCCAATAAGCGCAGCTATGCAATACAGGCGCTTGAAGTAATTGCGGAAGCGGGGTATGAGGCATTAAAACCTGCCAAATTGGCCAATCCCTGCCAAGTCTTAAAATGTCCCCGATGTAATGCCATAATAGGGCCCCAACATTATTCCGTTACATTAAATAAGATGGTGATATCGTGCCCGAATAAAGACTGTGATTTCAAAGATGGATTACCGCTATATCTTATTGATGAGGATATTTATGAACAAAAGCCTGCCTTGGTTGTAGCCACTGTGGATAAATTTGCACGAATGACTTGGGAGCCTAAAGTCGGTAATCTTTTCGCGATCAATGAGGATTTTCCTCCGCCGGAGCTAATAATCCAGGATGAATTACACTTGATCTCGGGGCCATTGGGTACGATGGCCGGGCTTTACGAAGTGGCCGTTGATGAATTCTGCACCAGGGATAATATTCGTGCAAAGATCATAGCCTCCACCGCTACAATACGTAACACGGAGAATCAGGTATTAAATCTTTACGGAAGAAGTTTTAGACAGTTTCCACCGTCATCTATTGATATTAGAGATTCTTTTTTTGCGGAAGAAGCTATTCGCGATGACCGGCCATCCAGATTATATATGGGCATATTAGCTCCAGGAGCCAGTGGTGCTGTACGTCTCATACGTGTTTACTCCATATTAATATTTGCCACCCGATACTTGGAACGACAAGGATATTCCCAAGAAGTAATAGACTCCTACTGGACTTTAGTTGGGTATTTTAACAGCCTTAAGGAACTTGGAGGAGCGAACTTCAATGTTCGTGACGATGTCAGTGGACGCCTTAAATACCTGGTAGGTACAAAATTCCGTGGATTGTTTCCCCTAGAAGACAACCCATTTGATTATCTTGAAATGGATGAGTTAACCAGTCGCAAGGATAGTGCAGAAATCGGAAAAATTCTTGAACGTGTAGAGGAAAAATATCCAAGTCCCATTGCATATGATTTGATACTGGCTTCAAATATGTTATCTGTCGGAATTGACATTGGTAGGCTTGGCTTAATGGCAATTCAAGGACAACCGAAGTCAAATTCAGAGTATATACAGGCAACCAGTAGAGTGGGAAGACAAACTCCCGGATTGGTAATAACAATGTATGATGCTTCCCGAAGTAGGGACCGTTCTCATTACGAATTGTTTCAATCTTATCATTCGTCGTTATATAGGTTTGTCGAAGCGACAAGTGTTACGCCTTTTGCTGAAAGGGCAAGAGACCGTGCACTTCATGCCGTACTGATTAGTCTATGTCGTCATTTGATTTCAGCTTTAAAAGAAAATAAAGCTGCCGGAATGGTTCCCGTCTACGAAGACCAAGCCGAAAACTATATTGAAACCATCCTCAAAAGGGTTAAGATTATTGATTCTGAGGAGTATGGTGCGAGTAAAAACCAATTGTATGGCATTCTTGAGAAATGGATAGAAAAATCCGGCCCGGATTTAGCCTACCAAAAGTATTATAACCAGAAAGTTACCCCGTTGCTTACGGATAAATTCGATACTAAAGAGGACCGTTTTCCCACTTTGAACTCCATGAGAAATATCGATGTTGGTTGTCGGGTGCTATTACTTGAGTAAATTTGGGGAGGAAGACAAATGGCCATAGACATTGGGGAGCTTAGGAGAAGTCAATTGATAACTACATATGGATGTGGTGCTATCGTTGATTTGCCGGGAGAATCGGTCATAATGGCGGGAATTGAGTATTGGAGAAATCAAGATGATGAGCGATTCAGACTGAGTGAACCGAATTTACAAAAATTGTTGCGGAAAGAGTATTTCGTAACGCCGCCACCCACTGAAAATGAATCAGGATATCCAACCGGATATGGAATTCCTGCTTTTCGATTCCCGAAATGGATGTATTGCCCGCAATGCAAGAGGTTGGCACCGGCGGCAACATTTGGTTTTGTAAATAAGCCAAGGTGCGAAAGATGTCAAAGGTATCTCATTCCCTCCCGTTTTGTTATTGCATGTGAAAATGGACATCTTGAAGATTTCCCATACATGTGGTGGGTTCATTACGGTGCAAAATGTAGTGGTAATCGCCCGCCTGAATTGTATATTGAAATGAGTGAGCAAAGTTCCGGATTGGATAGCATAATTATCGAATGCCGAAGCTGTAAAAACAAAAGGAGTATGCAAGGAAGCTTTATTAATGAAGCACTTAAAGGGTTGAAATGCCGGGGTAACAGACCATGGTTGAAGGATAAGGATCCGGTTCAATGTGACAAAATGTTGAGGACGATGCAAAGGGGAGCAACCAACCTTCATTTTGGTATCAATATAAGTACCCTTTCGATACCACCATGGAGCAAACAAATACAAATTGCTATAGGAAACCGATGGCAGACGGTAAAATGTTATCTCCACGATGAAACACTATTTAAATCTGCGATACCGCCATTGGGCATTTTGGAGCAATGCGGTTGTTCAATAGAGGAATTATGGCAACAAGCCAAATTATTCGATGAAAATGCATCTGATACTGGGGCAAAAAGCTGGCAAAGTATACTTGAAGAAGAGTATCAGGCATTTTTAACAGGTTCTGATGATGAGGAAGGTGAATTCAAAACCCGGGAGGTTGAAGTTCCCTCCTTCGTTTCCCCTTATATAGAAAAGGTAGTGTTAGCCCTGCGCATTCGTGAAGTAATGGCATTACGGGGGTTTAGACGAATAGATCCCGAATATGATATTGATGATAATGCATCATACACACCTGTTAGCAGGGAGGAGCAAAAATGGTTACCTGCGATAGAATTAAAAGGAGAGGGGCTTTTTATTAAACTGAACAGGGAAAAACTTGTTGAATGGGAAAACAAACCGGAAGTGAAAACACGGTTCCAGACTATTAATCCGGCAAAAGGCGATTCGTTGATAAAGGGACCGGGTTTCTCACCGAGATATGTTTTATTACATACACTGGCCCATCATTTGATCAGGCAGTTAATCTTGCAATGCGGTTATTCAAGTGCATCCATAAAAGAGCGAATTTATTGCACCTTTATAAATAAGGATCCACATCTTCAGATGGAAGGCATACTGATTTATACAGCCAGTAACGATTCCGAAGGAAGTCTGGGCGGTCTGGTAAGAGAAGGCAAGAAAGAAAGGTTGGACAATACCTTCCGAAATATGCTTGAAAGTGCCAGTTGGTGTTCTGCAGACCCTTTATGTATAAATTCAAGGGGCCAGGGTCTTAATGCGCTTAATTTGGCAGCCTGTCATTCGTGTACCTTATTGCCTGAGACAAGCTGTGAAGCAAGGAATTGTTATCTCGACCGTGCTGCTTTGATAGGGACGTTGGATAATAAATCAATCGGTTTTTTCCATTCTCTTTTGGATTATCAGGAGTAACGATATGAGAATGATTCCGCCTTTCTATGATTCAAGCACCGTAAGCAATGGAGAAAAAAAGTTCTTTGATTCATTAAGGGATACAAATATCAATTCAATCGTATTACACTCGCTGGGTATTGCCGAACATCGGGAAAAGGTATTTGGGGAAATCGATTTCGTCATTATCTGTAATGAAGGAATTCTTTGTCTCGAAGTCAAGGGAGGACACGTGCGTTGTAGAGAAGGCGTTTGGTATTTTACCGACAGACATGGACGGGAAACTGCAAAAGCGGAAGGGCCTTTCAGACAAGTTTTTACCGGGATGTTATCTTTACGGGACCATTTGAGAAAACATTTCGGACCTAGGGATCCCGTATCAAATTGCCAATTTGCTTGCGGTGTTGTATTTCCGGACATGCCTTTTACACAGTCCGGACCAGATATAATAGCCGATACAGTTTTTGATTCACGTAGTTCTTTCGAAGATATCGAAACCTATATTATAAAGACATTCCGTTATTGGCGGCAGATAGTTGATAAAAAGCATGGTTTTACCGGAAATAATCTCGATATTAATCAAATGAACCGGGTTGGAACATATTTAAGAGGTGATTTTGGATTTGTTCCCTCATTGCCATATATATTGGATCACACAGAAGAGCAATTATTGCATTTGACCGAGGAACAAATACAACGTCTAAATATGGCGAGCAATAATCCACGCATTTTACTCGAAGGTGGCGCAGGTACGGGGAAAACCGTAATCAGTCTGGAGCATGCCCGTAGACAGGCATCATTGGGAAATAGGGTACTCTACCTATGTTTCAACAGAAATTTAAGTAAGCATATAAATGCAAATAATAAACTCAACGGCACTAATCTTATTGTGGACAGCTTTCATAACTTCATAATCGGTTACCTGAAGAAATATGATTGGATGCCTTCGTCTATCGGGGTTGACCAGGAAAGCTATTTTGAAAGAATCCTTCCGGAAGCATTTTCCGATATCGCAAGTCAGTCTGGGTTTATTGAGCAGTTTGATAACTTGGTCATTGATGAGGGACAGGATTTACTCCGCCTGGAATTTCTGATTTGTCTTGATTACTTGCTTAAAAATGGTTTGGAAAATGGGGAATGGCATATTTGCTACGATCCTAATCAAAATCTTTTCAACAGAGGTTTTGATACTGGGTTGGAATATATAAAATCATACAATCATACTCATTTGACTCTTGATACCAATTGTAGAAATACAAAACCGGTTGGTGTTTATAATACGCTGCTAACTGGTATCAGACCGGCAAGGTTTTTTAAGGTTGATGGCGAAAATGTTCAGAGGGAATCTTATACGGATTTTACGGATGAAAGAGTGAAACTTTTAAGGACTGTTAAAACCCTTTTAAAACAGGGAATTAGGCCTGAGAATATAGTTCTCCTGTCGCGTTTCAAAATGGAGAATTCTTGTCTGGCAGGTGAGAATGTATTTAGAAGTGTAGCGGCATTTCAGAATATTACCGATTTGGATCCACATTTATCAATAAATAACGGCATTAAGTTCTCAACCATTCACAGCTTCAAGGGGCTGGAATCGCAAGTTATCATTTTACTTGATGTCGATAGTTTTTTGGATTCCGGTATAAGATTATTGAATTATACGGCCATTTCACGTGCGAAATCTCTTCTTTACATTTTTAACAGTAAAAAAGCGGAGGAAGAGCTTGAAAAAGTCGTACAAGAGTCTGCACTATTACTTGATAGGATAGAAAAGTAAAAACACATAAATGCGAGATTAATACCGCAGTCTTTAGACTTATATGAAGTTGAAATTTGGAGTGTTGTTATCTTGTGTCTTATTGATGAAAAAGAAAATCAGTTAGTTATTAAAGCCAAGTATACAGCTGTGGATTTGTTTTGTGGTTGTGGGGGAGTGACTGAAGGTCTTAAACAGTGTGGTTTTGAGGTAGTAGCCGGGTTAGATCATGATCCGGTAGTAAAAGAAACTTATGTAGCCAACCACCCGAAAGTTTCATTTTATAACGAAGATGTGAAAGAATTCGACCCTGAAATAATTAGAAATAACGATTTAAAAGGTGATAGATTGGATTTACTTGTTATTTGTGCACCTTGCCAACCGTTTAGTTCTTTGAATAAAAGCAAAGTTAAAAAGGACAGCAGACGGTATTTGATATTGGAGGCCATAAAATTTGTCCAAGTGCTCAAACCAGCGGTAATTTTTTTCGAAAATGTTCCCGGGCTAATGCAAAATAATGGTTTGATGCGGAAGTTAAAAAAAGGTTTATCTGAATTGGGATATCATTTATACAGCGGATTTAAAGTGAATGCCGCAGACTACGGTGTTCCTCAAAGACGACACAGGTGTGTAATGGTTTCTACATTCGGTACTATTAAGATCGAATATCCGCCCCCAATAACACCGGAAGGTAATAGAGTAACCGTAAGAAATGCGATAGGCATGCTTCCAAGGCTTGGTAGTGGTCAAAGGGATATTGATGATCCCTTACATTGTGCAAGAAATCACAGCGAGATTGCCTTAAAAAGACTGGCCATAATTCCCCATAATGGAGGTAGCAGGAGTTCCCTGCCGGACGATTTACAACTGGAATGTCATAGGGGATGTGAAGGATATCCTGATGTTTATGGAAGAATGAACTGGGATGATGTTGCCCCCACATTGACCACCGGTTGCACTGATATAACAAAAGGAAGATATGCACATCCGGAACAGGATAGAGCCATTACTATGAGAGAAGCTGCCTTGTTGCAGACATTCCCGGAGACCTATGGTTTTGAAGGTAGCCCAGCGCAAGTTAGCAGGCAGATTGGCAATGCGGTACCTGTACAAATGGTAAAGGCGTTTGCTCCCATGTTTAAAACAACAATAGAATCGGTTCGACAGAATGGTTGGTGAAAATTATGGCAAGACGAAATTGGACTGATGGGGAACTAATCGTTTCAATTTATCTTTACCGTTTCGGCTTCGAAGATTTGGGACTTTCTTATAAACAAATTGCCGATATTTTCGGCCGTAGTCCGGACTCGCTCTTTTACAGGTTTGCTAATTTCCTGTCTATGGAGACTGATTGTGGTTTAAAAAACGCCGGCTCCAGGGCAAAACAGCTTTTTGAAGTGTATGGATCAATGGCGAAAGATGAACTTAGAAAAACAGCCTTAAAAATGATTATAGAGCATCTGAAAGGACCTAACGATTCTAATTTGATACCATAGAAGGGTAGAATTTAACGCATGGCGGACATATTCGATAAGAAAAAGCGTTCATTGATAATGTCAAAAGTGAAATCACAAAATACGAAACCTGAATTGATACTCCGAAAGGCATTATTTTCAGCAGGTTTGAGAGGATATAGATTAAAAGTCAAGTTACCGGGTTCGCCAGATTTAGTATTTAGCAAAGCCAAGGTGGCAATTTTTGTTGATGGTTGTTTCTGGCACGGATGCCCTGAATGTTATTCTGCGCCAAAAGATAACGAGGAGTTCTGGAGAGACAAATTGATTGAAAATAAAGAGAGAGATGTCCGTAGTAATGAAAAGTTGGTTGATTTGGGATGGGAGCCGTTACGGTTTTGGGAACATCAGGTGGAAAAAGAGCTGGATTCGTGTGTAAAGCGGGTTGAGGACGTTATAAATATAAGGAAAAAGAAGCCGGATCATTAAGATGCCAGCTACAATCAATATTAATTGACGACAATTTTGACGACAACCCAATTAATAATTCTTAAAATTAGATAATGATAAATAAGAAGACCAATCACTTATAAGGTAGTAAATTGGGGTTTAATAATAGTAGATAACACAAAGCAAAATAGCAAAATAGGGCTTCCCAAGCCGGGTGTCGAGGGTTCGAACCCCTTTTCCCGCTCCAGAAGAAATACAGGCACTCTCAGAGAGTTTCCCTGGGAGTGCTTTTTCGTGTTTGTACCCCTGCAAATTACCCCTACCCATTTAATATTAACTGGTATGTTCTGTGACAGAATCGGATTCCTGGGCTTGCGCTTGCGGGGTTAATACTTCAGTAAATATGCTATCCAGCTAAAGGCATTACGCTTATAAATTCTTTCTCATGCCCGGAGAGTACTTCAATTATCCGTATTCCCGGGTAAGAAGTGACCTGATAGGTAGAAGTGGAACATGAAGCAAGATCCTGGCCGGCGGCAATGCGCGCTAAAAGCCGGGAGGTGGTGAGGCCGGTTCGCAGGCTGCCCTGCTGGTTATGGAGAACGAAATAGCCTATTCTTTGCAGAATGGCAAAGGTATCACCGCAACCGCTCAGGTCGAGGTATACTGCTTCGTTTGCACAAGGCTCGACCAAGGGAGTGTATTGGCTGTACAAATCAAGACAGTTATCCCGACTACCCGGGTTCCTTTCCCACTTTAAATATGCAATCCTTTGAAATCATTTCCTTGCGATTTCGGAATTGCACTTTTATCGTAGCATTCCAGTTAAGCGTTTTATAAATAGGTTAAGAAATAATAATGTATATTGAAAAATTTTAGCGCGTGTGCTAAACTAATATTCGATATACTAGTAAACATATTGGTTAACAATGATAACTCATCTTTCGTTTTGGCTGAACGGTAAGAACTGAAGGCCGAACGATTGGAAAACACGGAAACTCATTATTCATATTGGCTGATCAGAGAACTGAAGGCCAAGGAATTGCTTCTTTCGAGATGTCGAGAAGCTTCCTTGGCCTTCAGTTTTTAAGTGCATAATCAGGAAAAGGAAACCAATATTTCCTATACGTAAAAAATGTATAATTGACAGTCCGGTATATAGACAAATATGTTTCATATACAAAAAGATCAGGAGGCGTGTCATATGTCAGAAGAAAACACTTTGTATCAGAAGCTTTCGGATGCGGTTGTCAATATGGATGAGGATGCGGTTGTGGACCTTTCCCATGAGGTGGTGGAAAAAAAATTCGACGCCTACACCGCCATCGACAAAGGGCTGGCCAACGGTATGGAAAGAGCCGGAGAGCTTTTTGAGGAACAGGAGTACTTCGTTCCGGAACTGATCGTCTGTGCCGATGCCATGTACGCCGGGCTGGACATTCTAAAGCCTCACATAAAAACCGCTAGCGACGGCAAAAAATATACGATTGTTATCGGAGTCATCGAGGGCGATACCCATGATATCGGTAAGAATCTCGTAAAAATCATGTTAGAAACGGCCGGGTTCAACGTCATTGATCTGGGTCGGGATGTCCTGCCTTCTGATTTTGTCGATAATGCGGTGGCGCACAATGCCGACGTGATAGCTATTTCCACCCTTATGACCACTACGATGGCCGGTATGGCAGAGGTTATTGACATACTCAACCAGCGCGGTCTTCCAACGAAATTCAAGGTCATTGTGGGCGGCGGGCCTATCTCTCAGGCCTTTGCCAATAAAATCGGCGCGGCCGGATATTCGCCCAACGCGGCCGAGGCCGTGCGTCTGGTGCGCGGTCTACTCGCTTGACGCGGTGGGGTTGACCCCCTTGCAAATTTTATCGGGATATAAAAAGAGGAGGCTTGATTATGAACCATACCGAGATTATTGAGCGAGTAGCCCGGCTTGAGCCGGTTGAAAGCATACCCTTCGCTTTGCTTTCATCCGGTGCGTGGGCAATCAACAGGAACGGCGTCACTCTAGAACAGGCACTCAAGCTCCAGCCTCAGGTCATGGCTGACTGGCTGTATGAAGGTTATACTTTGGTCGATTCCGATATCTCCTGGGTCGGCTCGGGATATAACAATATCGTGGTTAAAGCGGTGGGCGGGAAAATAAAGTGGCGGCGCAAGGGAACCCCGGATGTTTCTGAACCTTTGTTTAAATCCGCCGACGAGGTTGATAAGCTCGACCCGCGGGAGATAGTAAAAGACCCTGATATCCGCGTGATCTATGAAGTTACACGCCTTTTAGTGGAAAAAGAAAAGGGACAGCGGCTTGTCGGCGGCAGCATGTGGGGGCCGTTCACACTTTCCGGTCTGCTCTTCGGTGCAGACGCACTCATGCGAAGCATATATAAAAACCGTGAGGCGGTCGATAAGCTCATGCGCTTTTCCGAGGAGCTCTATCTTGCCTACATGCAGGGCTATATCGACGCCGGCGCGCGGGTGATTTTCATGGCTGAGCCTTCCGCGTCCGGCGATATGATTTCCCGGAAGCACTTCCAAGAAGTTGTCGTTCCGTACATAAAGGATATTTATCGGCGCCTTTCCGGAAAGGGCTTGATATTGGGCCTGCACATCTGCGGCAATACTCACGACCTGCTGGATTTAATCGCCGAAAGCGGGGCGCAGATCATGTCTCTTGATTATAAAGTCGACCTGGATATCGCCAAAGAAGCATTTGCCGGAAAAATTGCCTTCTCCGGCAATCTGAATCCGGTCAATGTGGTGCAGAATGGCACCGAAGAGGAAATCCGCCGGGAAACCCTGGCCTGCATTGAAAAAATAGGAACAAACAGCGGTTATATAGTTATGCCGGGCTGCGACATCCCGCCTTCCACGCCTCTTGAGAATTTACAAACCATTTCCCGGACCGTGCGGACATATAAAAACTGATATTTAAGGGACGCTGCCTCCCGGCCCGGCTTTTTGAACCTTCACCCCTTATAACTGCGATTTGTGCTCGAACTATATTTTTTGAAACGGAGGATTATTATCAATGAGTTATTTGCAGAACCGCGAACCGCCCAAACGTGAAAACCGCCTCGGTGCTTGTATAGTATATGGAGGCACGCTATGCAATCTGGCCGACAAAGGCAGGCGATTCAGCTGCCTTAGGGACGGCAGCCGCAGCTTTACCCAGGGGTCGATCTGCCTGCTGCTGCCTGGCATTTCTATACTTAACACTCTGCCTGACAATGTCAATCTGGTGCATGGTGCGGTAGGCTGCGGAGCATGCTCCCATTCGCAGAATGCCAATACCCGTTCGGGCGGGAATATGCGCACCGGCTCGGTGCGCGATGCAATATGGCTCTCCACCGCCTTAAACGAGATTGATGTCATCTCCGGTGCGGAAAATAAACTGTATAACGCCATACTGGAAGCCGACCGCCTCTATCGGCCAAAGACCATAACCGTGGTAGTAAGCTGCGTACCGAGCATCATTGGCGACGATGTGGACGGCGTGGTAGACCGGGCGCAGAAAGAGGTAGCGGCGCGCATTATTCCGGTCCATTGTGAGGGCTTCAAAACAAAAATTTGGGCGACCTCTTATGACGCGATTTATCACGGTATGGCCCGGTCGCTTTTCGAGGACCCGGAAGTCAACGAACCTATCATCAAGGATGATCTGTATGAGGAACGCCTGTCTTACCAAAAGAAGCATACGGTCAACCTGTTTACCGTTTCCTCCATGGGGCTTGCCGACGAGCAAGAGTTGACCCGTTATCTGAACGTATTGGATCAGACTGTCAATGTTTTCCCGACATTTGCCGATACCGCCAAGGCATATACCCTGAAATATGCCGGGCTTTCCGTCAGCACCTGCCCAACCCACGACGACTACTTGCTTGAGTATCTGCGCGAAGAGTATGGCGTGCCTTATATTATCCGGCACATGCCGATTGGCATTGAAAATACCAGCGAATGGATACGCGATGTTGCGGCCCACCTTAACAAGAGCGATGTCGCCGAGCAGTTGATCGCGCGTGAAACCGCGGAGCTTAACGCCGCTCTTGACCAATACCGCTCGTTTTTCAAAGGGAAGCGCGTGTTTATCAGCGCCGGAGAATTCCGCGCCCTGGCTACCGCCAATCTGCTGCACGATTTGGGGTTCGAGATCGCCGGCATCCGCTCGTTCCACCATGATGAATTCGCCAACGTGGAATATGAAAAGCTGCTGAAAAACGCCAGCGAGGATCTGATCGTCAACATCGCCAACGTCCAGCCCTTTGAAGAGGCCAATCTGCTCAAGGCCATAAAGCCCGACCTTTTCCTGGGCCATTGGAACGATAACTCCACTGCCACAAAACTTGGCATTCCTTCACATACCATTTACAACTCAGGTCTTGCTTATATAGGCTATCGCGGAGCCTTTGAACTGGCCCGCAGGCTTTACAGGCAACTGGCCAACCCGGCGTTTAACCGTAATCTGAGCAAATATGTCCAGCTGCCCTATAAAGAGGATTGGTACGGCAAAAACCCCTTTAGCTACATTAAGTCCGGACTGGATGTGCCGGAGGATTACATATCAAAGGAGGAAACAGCTCTATGAGCAGCTATATAGAACGCCCCCGCTATTTTTGTTCCCTGGGCGGCGCGCTTTCCACATTGGAGGCTTTGCCTGAAACCATCCCTATTCTGCACTGCGCCATCGGCTGCGCGGGCAGTATCGCCTGGGCGCAGAATGGAGGTTCAGCTCTGCAGGTTGGCGGTTATTGCGGCGGCCTGGCGGTTCCCAGTTCCAATGTGGAAGAGAACGACGTGATTTTCGGAGGAGCCAGCCGACTCCAGGAGCAGGTCAAAACGACGCTGGAGCTGATGGACGGACGGTTGTATGTGATCCTCACCGGCTGCGTCACTGAAATAATCGGCGACGATATACATGCTGTCGCCTCGGAATTTTCCGATCAAGGGGTGGATATCGTCGCGGCCAACACCGGCGGTTTCAAAGGAAATTCCTATTACGGTTATGATCTCGTCCTTTCGGCTATTGCCCAACAATATGTAAAAGAAGGTGTTCCCACTAAAAAAGGCAGTGTGAACATCCTGGGCATCGTACCGTATATGGACGCCTTCTGGCGCGGGAACCTGACCGGCGTCCGGCGTCTTCTGCAGAAGCTGGGGGTTGAGGTCAACACCTTCTTCACTTATGAGGATACGCTGGATAACGTCCGGAATTCATCTGCCGCCGAACTCAATATCGTGCTCTCCGACGTATACGGCCTGGATACCGCCAAAACCTATGAGGAAGTCCACGGGGTTCCCTACATCACCGCCACCCTTCCCATAGGCCCAACCGCCAGCGAAGAACTGCTCAGAGACGTCGCTAAGACGCTCCGGCTTGATGTTGACGTGGAAGCGGTTATCCGCGAGGAAAACTTAAAATATTACAAATATCTGGAGCCGCTGGCGGATGTTTATAATGATGCGGACCTGCAGAAATATGCTGTAATCGTGGCAGATGTGAACTATGCTGTTTCCATCACCCGCTTTTTGCTGGACGACCTGGGCTGGATTCCGGTCATCACTCAATTCACTGACGTGCTGGTGGAGGAGCAGAAGGAGCAGATCACGAAAAAGCTCACTGCCGCCGCTCCTCTCCAAAGCCCAAGGGTGGTTTTTGACACCAACGCCAGCGAAGTGATCAGGTATATCAACGAGCTGTACCCCAAGCGGGCGCCGGACAAATATGCGGAGACCATCGCCCCCGCTTTTGTTATAGGCAGTTCCCTGGAGCGGTCGGTGGCTTCAAAAATCGGCGCGCCGCACCTGAGCGTCAGTTTCCCCGTATCAAACCGCGCCGTGCTCGGGCGCGGGTACACTGGTTTTGACGGTGGATTGGTGCTGATCGAAGACCTGCTCAGTTCGGCAGTCGCCGCGCGATAAGCAGGAAGGAGGCCTTTCTACTTGAACGACGCCTTTTCTCCAAGAGAACGACTGATCCGGACACTGGGCAAGCAGCCGGTGGAACGGCCGCCGGTCATCTGCCCCGGCGGCATGATGAATGCGGCCATCGTCGATGTAATGAATGCCACCGGGCATACTCTACCCGCCGCCCACAGCGACTGGCGGCTTATGGCCAGCCTGGCGGCGGATGTGCAGGAACTGACCGGCTTCGAAAATATCGGCCTGCCATTCTGTATGACGGTGGAGGCTGAAGCTTTGGGCAGTGAAATCAACTTCGGAACTTTGGAGTGCGAACCCAAGATTGAGCGGGAGAAATTTGGCGGCGTCGAAACGGTGGAGTATCTCCCCCGCGGCGCGGTGGCTAGAAGCCCGCGCGCAGGCGTGGTCATTCAGTCGGTCGCGGAGCTTTCCAAACGATACCCTGACATTCCGGTCATCGGCAGCGTGACCGGTCCGGTCAGCACCGCCGCCTCCATCGTGGATCCCATGACCTTTTTGAAGCAGTTGAGAAAAAACCGGGCCGCCGCGCACCGGGTCATGGACTATGTAACCGATCAGTTAACCGATTATGCCCGCCTTCTGGCAGAAAACGGCGCATCGGTCATAGCTATCGCCGACCCCACTGCAACCGGGGAGATTCTGGGCCCCAGGTTTTTTGACGAGTTCGCCGTACCGTATTTGAATAGATTGGCAGAAGCCGTACATGGGCTTGGCGTGCCGGTAATCGTTCACATCTGCGGGGATGTTAAAATGATCAAACCCCTGCTGGCAAAGCTGGGCGGCGATGCTTTGAGCGTAGATGCGCTGGTCAGCTTAAAACGGCTCAAATCGGAGCTTGACGGCGTAACCGTCATGGGCAACGTAAGCACTTATTTGCTGCAATCCGGTGAAGAAGACTCGGTGCGAACGGCCGCACAAAGACTGAGGGCCAACGAAATCGATATCATAGCGCCGGCCTGCGGTCTGAGCACTTCTACGCCTCTGAACAATATCAAAGCTCTCACCCGGGCTGTCACAGCCGAATGATTTTTTAGGAGTGACTCCATGCCAACCATAAGTTTTATCAACCAGAATCTCAATATCACGGTAGCTCCCGGCGCCACGATACTGGAAGCCGCCCGCGCCGCAAATATCGAAATAGAATCCCCCTGCAACGCCGTCGGCACCTGCGGGAAATGCAGTGTCCGTCTTTTAGACGCCGCGCAGCTTGACCACGTGAATGACAGCAGCGATAACCACCTCTCTCAAGTCGACCGGGCGGCAGGTTATGTACTGGCCTGCCAGACCAGTGTATACGGCGATATCGAAGTGATCGTTCACAGCAAGGCTGATGAGAACCGTAGGCTGAACATCCTTGCTGAAGGTGAATCCTTCGATTATGCGGGCGACCCTTACATAACCAAACGCGCGGGTGGCGATGTCACAAAGGTTTTCGGAGGCGAGACCCTGCTGGGGATAGAACCTGGAGATACCACGGAGTACGCTTATGGCATCGCGCTGGACATAGGCACCACTACTCTGGTGGCGGAATTGATTCACCTGCCTACCGGAGAGCGGCTTGCTTCCGAAAGTATGCTCAATCCGCAAAGCACCTATGCGCAGGATGTACTGACCCGCATTCATTTTGCCGCGCAGGAGGGCGGCCTGCAGACGTTGCACGAGGCTTTTCTTTCCGCTTTTTCATCCCTGCGCGACCGCCTGATCCAGACGGCGAAAATCAATCCCCGGCATGTCTACGAGGTTGTCTACAGCGGCAACACTACCATGCTGCATCTCGCCGCCGGCGTTGATCCGGCTCCTTTAGGAAAATATCCTTACATTCTCAATATAATCGGAGGGGAGCATATCCCGGCAACCTCCCTCGGGCTTTCCCCGTTTGGGCAGATCTATCTTCCCCCTATCATATCGGCCTTTGTGGGAGCGGATATTACTTCCGGAATACTTGTTTCGCGTCTGGAACAAAAAGCCGGTGCGACATTGTTTATCGACATCGGCACCAACGGTGAGATCGTATTGGCGCAGGGCGGCCGTCTGGCCGCAACGTCCACCGCCGCCGGTCCGGCTTTTGAGGGAATGAACATCGTCTGCGGCGCACGCGCTGTTCCGGGCAGCGTGGAGCAGTTTCAGATCGACGGCGACGGCCGGCCGGCCTATAAAACTATTGGCGGAGCCAGGGCTATTGGTATCTGCGGCAGCGGGCTGTTGGATATTGTGGGTGAACTCGTACGCAGCGGAGTGGTCGGCAAAAACGGCCGTTTTGTAAGCCCCGACCAGGGCGGGTATGCCGAGCCGCTCAAAGCCGCGATGCGCAGGCATGAAGGCAAATTCGCGTTCTTCATCACCGATGATGTCTTTATTACCCAGCGGGATATCCGGCAGGTCCAACTTGCGAAAGGAGCTATCCGCTCAGGCATCACGGCCTTGCTGGCCAAGCTCTCCATTCCCGAGACCTTTGTCGACGAAGTCCTGATCGCCGGCTCCTTCGGTTATCATCTGTGCGAAAGCAGTCTGTTGAACATTGGCTTGATCCCTCCTGCTTTTGCGGGCAAGGTGCGATTTGTAGGCAACACTTCGCAGTCGGGCGCTGCGGCTTTCCTGCTGAACACCGGCTTTCGCGCCGGAATGCGGGAAATGGCTTTAAAAGTGGATAAGGTCGAACTTGCCGACACTCCCGACTTTGAAAAACTGTTTATTGCGTCCCTGGGGTTTTGAGTATGCGGGCCGTCATTCACCACTCACCGAATAAAATACCAGGTCTTTACTGCGCCACCGGGGAAAACGCAGTCAGGACCGAAGACAGCCTCTTTCTGACTCTCCCGGATGATTTTGCCGCTGAAGCCCGGGCCCTGGGCGCGCAGACGCGGGCCACGGCCAGCGGCTTTTGGGAGGTGATCCCTCAGATTAGGGCTCCTGAGCAGCTGCTCGATATCCCCTATCTGCCGGACAAACCTGTCATCCGGGATCTGCTGGCGAAAATCGAACGGCGTTCGGAGGCGCACAATGTGCTTTTGAATGTGAGCGCCCCCTATTCTTTGCTGGCCCAAATCTCATCCCCAAAGCTTCCGGCATGGCTGCTTCGCCGCCCCGACGCCGTCCATGCCGCGCTTGGCTCCCTTACGGGTGCTCTGGCCGATTATATAGGGAAAGCTTTTGACCGGGGCGTTAAGATGGTTTCAATGGCGGACCCTCATGCTCAGCGCGAGCTGTTGGGAGAAAAATGCCATATGGGATTTGCCGCTCAATATCAGCTCCGCCTGCTGGAACGTCTCGTGCAAAGCCCTTGCCATGGTATAGTGCATCTGTGCCCGTTCAGCTTTACGCCGCTGGAGAAATACGGTTTGCTGGCCCTGTCCGACCTGACGCCGGCGGAATCATTTTATGAAAGGATTCTGTTAGATGCGGCCAATAGCGCTGACAGGGTTGTTTTGATCGGGCATCAATGCCCCCATACGCGATTTACCAGGCATTTATATCAATTGGTGCTGACACAGCCCTTAAAAGAGCGGTTCCCGAAAGCTTTGTGATTGTATTTAAAAAATGTCGTGCCAATACGGACGCTACCCTTTCCCATGCGATTTTGGAAAATTTTTATTGAGGAGTGTGTATATCATGAAAAAAACTGCTTTGATTTTATCTCTGATTATGGCAACGGTTCTCTTTATTTCGGGCTGCTCGAAAAGCTCTGAGGTGGCGCAGACCCAAACCGACGCGGGAAAGCTTGAACAGGCCACATTTGCCCTGGGGCACCTCAACTCAACCGCTCACCTTCTGGGATTTGTTGCGGCTGAAGAAGGATTCTTCGCAGAGGAAGGCCTGAATGTTACTCTCAATCAGTTTTCAAATGCTGGCGAATTGGTGTCCGGATTGGAATCCGGCAAGCTTGACGCCGCATTTATCGGCTCCGTGCCGGTTATCACCAACCAGGCCAACGGCCACGACATAACGGTATTTGGCGGCGCCATGACCAATGGGCACGGCTATGTCTTAAAAACCAAATATGTCCCCGCAAACTTTAAAGAGGGCGATATTACCGTACTGAAGGGCCGCAATGTCGCCAGCGTGAAAAACAGCGTGCAGGATCTGGAGCTTCAGGTACTTCTGAAAAATGCCAATATCGAAATCGGCCAGGGCCCCGATAAAGTAAATATTGTCTATTTTGCGAGCCAGAAAGACGCTTACAACGCGCTCGCCAGCGATGAAATTGACGCTGCTTCAGTATATTCGCCCTATGCTTCTGTTGCTAAAAATGCCGGCCACACCGTCGTTTATTATTGCAACGAAGTAGAGGTCTTTGAGAATCAGCCCTGCTGCCGTCAGGTCGCGCTGACCTCTGCCCTGGCCGCCAAGCCGAATACCTACACCGCCTTTGAGCGCGCTCTTATCAAAGCATACAAATTCTCACAGGAGAACCCATCCAAAACGGTGGACGATGTCGCGAAATATATCACTATTGACAAAAAAGACATCCAATACGAAGTATACGGTGGCCACTCCGTGTCGCATCCCGACCCTGACAAAAAGGCTACCTCGACGTTGAAAGACAGCACGGTCGAATTTGGCTATACCCAGGGAAAAAACTATGACATAAATGTGCTGTATAACACAACGATTTATAAAACAGCCCTGGAACAACTGCTTGCCGAAAACCCGAACGATCAGATTTACGCCAAGCTCCTGGAGCATTTCAAAGCAGCCGACTGATCGTTTTATCTTAAATTATTTGTACTGATCGGATGCCCGTAGAATATACGGGTTTCTGATCAGGCAGGTGGTGGTTTGTATGAGTAAAATTGAAGTTAAAAACCTGTTTGTTGAATATTCCGATAATAATAAATCTTTTTTGGCGCTGAAGGATATTTCTTTCCGTGTTGAAGAAGGCGAATTCGTATCGGTCATTGGCTCCAGCGGGTGCGGAAAAAGCACCCTGCTGAGCATTCTGCTGGGCCTTAAGCTTCCCGCCTCCGGAAGCGCTACGATTGACGGGCGCTCCATTACCGGCGCGGGAACCGATCGCGGAGTAGTATTTCAGCATTATTCGCTTTTCCCGTGGATGACCGTTCGATCCAATGTCGCTTTCGGCGTGAAGCAATCCAGAAAGGGCCTCAGCCACCGGCAGCGCCTCGAGATCGCCGACAGATTTTTGGAAAAAGTCAACCTGCCGGATTTTGCCCATAAATATCCTTTCCAGCTCTCCGGAGGGATGCAGCAGAGCGCGGCCATAGCCCGCGCTCTGGCAATGGATACCGATATACTGCTGATGGATGAACCCTTCGGCGCCATTGACGCTAAAAACCGCACCATTATGCAGGAACTGCTGCTCTCTTTGTGGGAGGGCGATGGCAAAACAGCCAAGAAAACAGTGGTATTTGTGACCCATGATATAGATGAAGCCATATTTTTGTCCGATAAAATCGTGATGCTGTCCAACAGCCCGGGCCATGTGTTCCGGGAAATAACCGTCCCGTTCGTCCGTCCGCGCAATCGATTCGCGATATTTGGGACAGACGCCTATTCCAAACTGCGCAACGAGCTTATGTCGCTTTTCTATCTTGATGTCGCGGAAAAAATCGGAGGGGATGAGGTGGTTATTTGAAACACATAATAGATCGGCTGTTCACCGTTCCGAACGGTTTGTTTGTCGTTTTGCTTCTGATTCAGCTTCTGCCCGGCAAAGCCACCAGAATCGTCGACCATCCGGAATATACGGTGGGCCTCACCTTGATCTTTGAGGTGATCTTGTTAACTGCTTCTTTCTCCATCAAAGAAAAGCAATCACGACAGGTTTTCACTGATATTATTGGTTTTATTTATGCTTTTTTGATTCTCTGGGTACTGGTCACTGCAAAATTCAACCTGTTCGGCAATGCGAAGGGTGCGATTTTCCCGCCGCCCGGCGCGGTGTTCATGCGGTTCGTCGATGATATCAATACGATCTTGGACAATGTACGTTATTCGTTGGTGTTGATCTTTCAAGGATATATGCTGGGAGTAGTTGCCGCAATACCGCTGGGACTGTTTTTGGGCTGGCACGCCCGCGTGGGAGCCGCGGCCGGTTATATAGCAAAATTTCTCAGCTCCATCTCGCCGATTATTTATATTCCTTATGCGATTGTTCTGTTGCCGACTTTTCGCTCCGCTTCGGTATTTGTAATTGTGGTCGCATCTTTTTGGCCTGCTCTTGCCAGTACCATGAGCGGCGTGCTGAATGTGGAAAAAAGGATCATTGATTCGGGTAAAGCACTCGGCCTGAATAGATTGACGATGCTGTTCCGCGTCATCCTCCCTGCCTCCCTGCCCCAGATATTCATAGGATGTAATCAGGGGCTGAGCGTTTCCTTTATCTTGCTTATCTCCGCTGAAATGATCGGAGCGCGCAGCGGCATGGGCTATTATGTAAATACCTATGCGGATTTCGGCAACTATACCAGCGCACTTGCCGGTGTATTTGTAATCGGTATCGTTGTAACAGTCATAACTTTTCTCTTTAATCTGCTCCAGCGCTTTTTGCTCAAATGGAAACAGTAATCAGCGCGTGAAACAATGGGACGGCAGGCTGTATACAATCGCTCCCCGCTGTTCCCAGCCCTAATAGGTCCGACTAACAGCAGCCGCCATTAAATGAAAATATATATAATAAATATTATCCTACAATCTACCATGAGGCGCCTGCCATTTATGAACGGGGATATGTCCCTGTAGATGTTGCCATGATTATGGTTGCCCCTATGGATAAACACGGGTTTTTCAATCTCGGTACCTCCAGTTCCAATTACCCCTGTGGTTTTGAAAATCGTTAAGAAGATCATTATCGAAGTGAACAGTTCCGTTCCGAAATGTTGGGGCGGTAATGGTGAATCAATCCATATCTCTAAAGTCGATTATATTGTGGAAGGAAACGGCCCTCCTCTAATTGAACTTCCCGAGGTTTCGATAAGCGAAGTGGATAAAAAACTGGGTGCCCGGGTTATGAAGGAAATCCCTGATGGCGCCTGTCTTCAATTAGGCATTGGTGCCATCCCCAACGTCATTGGCGCCATGATTGCCCAATTAGACTTAAAGGATCTTGGGGTTCATACGGAAATGCTGGCTGATTCGTGTTTTACAGTTTTCTAGGGATGTTGCGGTAAGGAATTCTGAATCCGTTAAATTTGCCTCTCTAACTTGAATCTAAATAGTTCATCATATTGGAGTAGATTTTAAAGTTATATAAACTAAACTGATCCCCTGCCACTTAGTAGCCTGCAATAAGTTAAGTTGCCCTATAGTGGCATAGCTGAGACCATAGTTTTAAACGCTCAGTCTAATCACTTCTTTCTGCCTAATAATCCATTATTTGGTATACATCCTAAATTTGTTATATATACTAGCCAAAAATTCTATATTAAATTTTTTTGTTTAATTTAAAATACTGTTTCTTTTTCAGGAATTTTCAATTACCTGCCGATAGGTGAAATATTTACTAGAAATACCGTGAAAGAAAGCAGGAAATTTGTATATTAATATCCAAGTAAAGAATAGAATGGGGGGAGCAAATATGTATCCTATTCCCTGGTATGCAATCATTTTAATTGGACTTCCTTCAAACTTTCTTACTATAAGCATTGGAGCACGCTTATTTAACATCAATATCTCAATTCAAAAGAGAGTGATTATATCTATCATAATAGGAATATTACTCTACTTTACCAGACACCTGACAATACCGGGGCTGAATTCTATAGCTTTGATAATAAGTACAGCGCTTCTTTTAAGGATTATTTCTCGTTTAACTCTATGGAAGGCTTTCCTCACAATCGTATTAGGTTTTGTAGTGCTGGCGATAATTGAAACTTTGTGTAATTCAATAATATTTAGTCTGTTTCATCTTAATTTCGGTATTCTTGCTGCTCGGCCCTGGATTAATATCCTATCCTTTCTACCAACGATTGCAGTAGCTTCTTTATTATACTGGTTGATAAGCCGAAAAAATGTGATTTTATATAATCTTAGCCAATATGAAGATCATGCAAAATAAAAGAGCAATTTTAATAATAAGTGCGGTTCTTCTTCAGACCATGTTAGTCGCTTTGTTTGTAAATGTGCAGATCTTGTCTGATTATAGTATGTGGCCTAAATATACCCTGCCAATTTGGACAATCGTTGCGGGGTTTTTAGGCATCCTGTGCGTAATCTCGATCAGGCAGATGGAGGAAATGAACAAAGAATACATAAAAGACCAGCTTTTAAAAAGTCATTACCAGGAAATTGAAACCTTACTGACAGCTTCCCGCATCGAAAGGCACGAATATCGCAAACACCTGCAGGCCCTGCAGGCCTGTCTGCACCTGGAGCTACTAGATGACGCCAGGCAGTATCTAGATCGAATCTCCGAACAACCTGCTCAAGAAGAATACCTGGCTATCGAAAACCCGGTGCTATTTGGTCTGATAAACAGTAAATACGCCCTTGCCCGAGCCCGGGGTATTCAGTTTTCGGCAAACGTTAACTGTAACTTGACCAGTGTAAAAATTGAGCCCTGGGACTTAAACAGCATTCTGGGAAACCTGCTGGACAACGCCATGGAAGCCGCCGCTCTTGATCCGCAAGGACCCCGGGTGAGCTGTGAGATTAGCGATTCAGAAGGCGAAATAGTTATTGTAGTTCAGAACAACGGTCCGCTTATATCCGAACCGGATAAAGAGCGAGTTTGGGAAGTCGGTTTCTCCACTAAAGGCGGTGAATCACGGGGATACGGCCTCTATATAGTCAAAAACCTGGTAGATGGTTACAGGGGAGTTATTAATATAGTTAGTGACTCGGAGACAAAAATAACAGTGCGACTGCCGGGGGATGAGAATGATAGACCGTCTTTCAAAAAGAATAGCGGCCTGGCTAGCCAGACAGCTCTCAATTGATCGTGATACGGAAGAGGTTTACCAGTATGGCCTAAACCTGCTGCTCCTAAATTTATTAGAAGTTTTACTCATACTGCTTATTTCTTATTTACTCAATACCTTTTATACAACTCTGATAGTCCTCCTGGTTTTTACTGTGTTCCGCGGTGTTGGCGGAGGGGCTCATATGAGTACCCCGGCACGTTGTTTGCTGGTGGGAACTGTGCAAATCGTAGTACTCGGTGTTATAGCTGCCATACCGGTGAATAAAACTATTTTGTCTTTTCTTCTGTTGGGCACGCTGCTTTTTAATTTTGGAGTAATCATAAAATGGGTGCCAGGCGGGACAGAAAAAAAACCTTTAAGCGAGCCGACCGTCCGTCGCCGGGCCAAGCTCATTTCGTTCATCATAACTTTTTCCTGGCTCACCGTTACCTTAGGCCTGGTTTATACCGGTAATATCCGGTATGTTCTGGCTATGATTCTGGGGTCTTTTAGCGCTATGTTTCTGGTAACACCTACAGGTTATAGATTTAACGCAATACTAGATGTCAAGCCAAATTTAAGTAAAGGAGGTGAACAAAATGAAGTTTTATAGTATTTTTTTAAAGGTTTTTACGGCGCTCCTTGTTTTTGTAGCCAGTACCGGAATTAGTCCGTTTTGCTGGTGCGGCCAATACGAGCCAGATGTACCAAAAGCTCTTAAAAAGTAAACTTAAGAACTTAGATCTACTTTAACAAGATTAGGTTATTGTTCAATTGATCCAGGGCTATATGAACTGAAAATAGGTGACATAATTTGAGTGTCCGGGTTTCTGGAGGCAGATGACTGCACCGGCAAGACCAGGACATCTTTTTTGTCGCTTGACCCTCTGAGGTCTTATACAAATACTCATACTGAAAATTTAGACTAGTTTCTTCCATATTATATAGGCAGGTTTTGGCATAGTTTTTAACGGGGCGCTTTTAATTAATGATAATGGCTCGTTAAGCAGGATCATATCCCAGGCGAAGCCGGCAAAATGGGCAAAGCCCGAAAGTTATTTTGGCTTAGGGGCCGCAAAAGTCCATGATCAGGCATTATCACGCCTATTTTAAGATTGACAGGATTCGAGGCTAGCATATAAAATTAACAAGTCCGGGACTGCCGGTTTAGAAATAATCCGGCGTGCTTTCCTGGACCTCTTAAAGAAGCCTTTTCTTACTAAATACATCTAAGGCTCAGTGTCTGGAAAGGAGAGTTAGAGGAGATGAAGAAGAAACACCTGGTAACCATGGTTAAACCGTCACTAAAAAGAGATGCCGAGCAGATCAATTGCCGGGAGTGTGCCACTTCCTGTCAATCAGCCTGTAAAACCTCCTGCACGGTAGGCAATCAGGTTTGCAGCAAGCAATAGGATAACGCATATGTGGGGTAGCGCCCCTTTTTTTATCACTTGGGGAGAGGAATGCATGATCTGTCCACCCGGCTATGACTTTGCCGCCCATATTCATACATATCAATGGAAGGATCTCAATATCTGCCTGGATGTAAACAGTGGAGCCATTCACTTACTGGATGAAATCGGCCTTCATCTGGTGGAGGTCCTGGCCCAAAACCAGGGTGACGAACAGGCCGCTCTATCCGTTTGCAGCCGTGCTTATCCGGAAGCCGAGGCTCTCGAAGCCCTGGACGATATACGACAGGCAGTTTTGGAGGAGGCCTTATTCTCCAATCCCCAGGATATTAGATTTGACTATTCCTCTCTCGGAGTAAAAGCCCTCTGTCTCAATGTAGCCCACCTCTGCAATATGAAATGCCGCTATTGCTTTGCCAGCCAGGGCGATTTCGGCCGGGGAAAAGCTTTGATGCCTTTTGAGGTCGGGAGACAGGCCATCGATTTTCTTCTGGAACAAAGCGGACCCGTCCGGCGCTTGGAAGTTGATTTCTTTGGCGGGGAGCCTCTGCTCAATATAAAAGTCGTCAAGCAGCTGGTTGATTATGGCGAGCAAGCCGCCTCTGAGCGGGGCAAGCAGATCCATTTTACTCTTACTACCAATGGATTGCTTTTGGATGATGATATCAACCGATTTATCCTGGACAAACAGCTCAGTGTGGTCTTGAGCATGGATGGGCGTCCGGAAACGCACGATTTCAACCGGCCCCTGTCAGACGGTTCGGGAAGCTACAGCCGGGTGCTGCCGCGGTTTAAGGACCTGGTGGGATTAAAGCCGGTCAGTTACTATATTCGCGGAACCTTTGCCCGGCATACGCTGGATTTTGCGTCCGATTACCGGCATTTAGCGGATCTGGGGTTTGACAGCATCTCTCTGGAGCCGGCTGTGGGAACGGGAAAAGAATTTGCTTTGCAAGAAAGTGATCTTCCCGAGGTGCTGGCTGAGTATGAACGGTTGGTTGATCTGATTTTGGAATACCGCCGGGCGGGAAGGGATGTCAGCTTTTTTCATTTTAATTTGAATCTACAGCAAGGTCCCTGCCTGGCCAAGCGCATGACCGGATGCGGTGCCGGAGTGGAATACCTGGCGGTGACCCCGGAGGGCGACCTGTATCCCTGCCACCAGCTGGTGGGTGAAGAAGGGTTCTATATGGGCAATGTGGCAAACTCCCCATTAGACCAGGAAATACGCCGGAAGCTGGCCGGCAGCCATATGGCCAACAAAGCCGAGTGCATGCGTTGCTGGGCCCGTAATTTCTGCGGGGGAGGCTGCCATGCCAATAATTATCTTTCCCAGGGTACTTTATTGCAGCCCAACCCGGTCACCTGCGCCATGCATCGCAAGCGGGTAGAAGCCGGTATTTACTTGGAATTACGGAGAGCGAATTCCAGCTCTGGAAACTAACCGTACGAAAAAGCAGGAATTTCATGAATTTAGGTAGAAATAAGGAGTGTTAAAAATTTATAACGGAGAGTATTTTATATGCTAGATTACATACCAGAGAACCGGCGATTGTGGATTCCCGGAATCGCTGCAGTACTCGTAATGGCATTTATTTTGTTGTGGTGTTTCGCTATAAGAACTCCGGCTTACAGTGTTTACATCGATGGCAATAAAAAATTCCTGGTGAAAAACAAAAGCGAAGTAACTCAAGCATTGGATAAAATGAAAACGGCTCAAGAAGCCATGATGCAGCAGCAGATAAACCTGGCCAACGATATTAAAATGAAACGCACCTTCGCCAAGCGCAGTGATATCGTTGCATCCCAAAATATTGATAATGCCCTGCGGCTGGCAATGAATATGAAGATAATGGCCGTCGCTGTTTCGGTTAAAGGACAGAGCGTGGCCTGGCTGGAGAATATGCAAATCGCTCAAAACCTTTTGGAAACCCTCAAAACTTCTTTTACAAAATTGGATGAGGGAGAACAATTGGTAAGCGTATCGTTTCAGGAAGATGTTCAATTGATTGAAGAAGAGGTGGGCGCAGAGCAGCTAATGACTGAAAAACAGGCCTTTGACCTGCTTACCACCGGAACCCAAACCCCGGAGAAGTATATGGTTAAGGAAGGCGATTCCCTGTGGCTGATTGCCCGGCGCAATGATATGTATGTGAAGGACATCGTTCAGGCCAACCAGATGAACAGCGATCGCTTGCAACCCGGCATGGAACTGGTACTGGTAAAATCCAAACCATACATAAGCGTGCTGGCCCAGGTAACCTGCGAGAGGGATGAAACCATTCCCTATGATGTAAAGGTAGTTGTTGATCCGAGCGCCAGCAGCAGCGTGCGCATCAGCCAGGAGGGTGTGCCCGGACAAAAGCATGTTGTCTATACCGCAACCAAACTGAATGGTGTTATTGATAAGAAAGTAGTATCAGACGAAAAGATTATAAAGGAAGCCGTATCCAAAGTCCTGGTAAAAGGCAGCCAGGTTCAAGTAGCCTCCCGCGGTTCAGGAGCCGTTTCTTCAACCGGCGATTTGGACTGGCCGTTGTCGGGATCGATTTCTCAGTATTTTAAAGGCGGTCACACTGGCCTAGACATCTGTTCACCGGTGGGCAGTACGATCCGGGCCGCAGACAGCGGGTATGTTACTTTCGCCGGATACCAGGGAGGATATGGTAATTTTGTTATCATTGATCATGGCAACGGGATAGTGACCAGATACGCCCATTGCTCTTCATTCAAAGTATCAGTAGGTCAAAACGTGTCCAAGGGTCAAGCAATTGCGGCGGTGGGCATGACCGGACGCACTACCGGACCCCATCTGCACTTTGAAGTTTTATCGGGTGGATCCTTTGCCAATCCCATCAAATACCTTAAATAACCTGGGTCTAGCCCTGGCCTAGCGGTCAGGGTTTTTGTTTTGGTTATGAAAGGGGACCAAACTGTGTATGATGTAGTAATTATTGGCAGCGGGCCAGCTGGTCTGACGGCTGCGATTTATACCGGACGCGCCAAACTCCGCACCCTGATCCTGGAAGCCGGGGTGCTGGGGGGCAATGCTGCCCTTACCGATCTTATTGACAACTATCCCGGCTTCCCTTTTGGCATTGAGGGCAGCACCTTGATGGATAACTTTTGGCGCCAGGCGGAACGCTTTGGAGCGGAGTTGCGTTGGGAGGAAGTCCGAGAGATAGAGAGCAGTAAAGGTACTATTTTGGTCAGAACCGGCGCGGCGGTTTACCAGACCAGGGCTCTGATCATTGCCTCAGGAGCCAGACGGCGGGAACTCCAGATACCCGGAGAAGCCGAATACCTGGGTAGAGGGGTATCCTATTGCGCAACTTGCGACGGGGCCTTTTTCCAGGGGGTACCGGTAGCGGTGGTAGGCGGCGGCGATGCGGCCGTAAAAGAAGCCTTGTATTTATCGGATATTGCATCAAAAGTATACTTGATTCACCGCCGTCAAGAGTTTAGAGCTAATCCTACTTCCATGGAGAAGCTCGAAAGAAATCCCCATATTGAGATCAAAAAAGACACCGTGATTAAGAGCATTGAAGGAGGAGACCTGCTTAAGACCCTGCGCTTGAGAAATGTAAGGAGCGGGGAGGAAAACCTTTTACAGGTGGAGGGGCTGTTTGTAAGCATTGGTCTGGTACCGGCCCTGGGATTTATAGGCGGCCTTCTGGAAACCAGAGATGGTTATATAGTAACCGGTGAGAATATGCAGACATCAGTTCCCGGCATTTTTGCCGCGGGCGATATTCGATCAAAGATGGCCCGTCAGGTGGCTACTGCAGTAGGAGACGGCGCCCTGGCAGGAATCGCTGTAACTGAGTATTTGAAGGAATAGAGCCACTATTTGCTTTCCCCTTTGCCCGGCCGGGCATTGTATAATGGGCATGCAGAGGGGAGAGAAAAACATGTTGGGGATAAAATATGAAGCCTCGCTTAGGGGCGGCATTATAATATTACTGCTGGTCTTTTTAATAAGCCTGCTTCTGACCAGGAACATAAACCTGGTGATGCGCGCCATGGTGCAGCAGGAAACTCGTTGGAGGACGGCTAATTTTAGAGAAGAACAGAGCCAGCATTTTATCATTAAATATACAGCGGAGGATGAAGATCAGATTTCCTTGATCGAAGGGGCGGCCGAGAAGGCCTATAAGGAAGTTACGGATGTCTTTGGCAGACATCCGGAAGCCCCGGTTACCCTGGTGGTTTATCCTGATGAAGCCAGCCTGGCCCGCAGCTTTGGCTGGGATAAGAATGAACAGGCCATGGGCGTGTACTGGGGGGGCACTATAAGAATCCTGTCGCCCCGCGCGTATATTAAAGGGGATAAAGTCGAAGAAACATTCTACCGCGAAGGACCGATGGTTCATGAGTTTACTCATTTAATGGTCGACGAAGTCAGCAAGGGCAATTATAATCGTTGGTGGACAGAGGGCGTTGCCCAGTACGTGGAAAAGCAGGTAACCGGTTTTGAACTGGAAGGACCGGCTTCCCCGTCTAGCTATTATGACCTCGGTACTCTGGAAAAGAAATTTGACAGTCTTGATCAGAAGACAGCTTATTGGGAGTCTCTACAGCTTGTGGAAATGATAGCCCAGCAGTATGGGGAGGAGAAAGTCTACGATGTCCTAACCGCTCTGGGTCGGGGAATGAATATCCAACAGGCTTTGGAAGCTTCACTGGGTATCAGTTATACCGCATTTGAGAACCAGCTTTATCAGAGATTGCTGGGATAATGGGTGAGAGGTGTAAGTTTTGAAAGATACACTGTGCATCGAAGGTGGACACCCACTTAACGGCCGGGTGAAAATAAGCGGAGCCAAGAACGCCGGTTTAGTCTTGATGGTGGCGTCCATAATGGCGGAGGGAGAGACTATTTTAGACAATCTCCCCCGCATCAGGGATGTCGAAGTCATGATCGAAATAATGAATGACCTTGGAGTAAATACCAGATGGAATGACGACAACAGCTTATCGATTTGCCCTCCTTCGGGGCCTATTAAAATTCAGACTTCTTATGAGTTGTCCAAACAGCTGCGTGCGTCCAACCTGTTTCTGGGCGGCATCCTGGGCCGGGAAGGGGAAGCGGTTGTGTCTATGCCGGGAGGTTGTGATATCGGATCGCGACCCATGGATTTGCACATTAAAGGCCTACAGGCGATGGGCACTCACTTTGATATTGAACACGGTTTTATTTACGCCAAAGCCAATAAATCCCGGGGAGCCAGAGTTTACCTGGACTTCCCCAGTGTTGGGGCAACCGAGAACATCATGATGATGGCCGCCCGTACTCCAGGAACGACCCTGATCGAGAATGCCGCCAAGGAGCCGGAGATTGTTGATCTGGCTAATTTTTTGAATACCATGGGAGGCAGGGTTCGCGGCGGCGGCACTGACCTGATAAAAATAGAAGGGGTAAACCGGCTCCATGCCGGGCGTTATGCTATAATTCCGGATCGTATTGAAGCCGGGACTTTTATGGTGGCAGCGGTTATATCCAAAGGGGACCTGGTTATTGACAACATCATTCCCACTCACCTCTATCCCATTATTGCCAAGCTTCAGGAGACCGGTGCCCGGCTGGATGAAATGGATGGGGGGATAAGGGTAAGGGCCGGAGAATGCATACTTCCAGTCGATATAAAAACCCTGCCTTATCCGGGCTTCCCTACGGACATGCAGTCCCAGATGATGGCCCTGTTGGCCCTGGCCCGGGGGTCAAGTGTAATTGTGGAAAACGTTTTTGAAAATCGCTTCCAGATTGTCGATGAATTAAAGCGAATGGGCGCTCATATTAAGGTGGAAGGCCACACCGCGGTAGTGCAGGGGGTAAGAAACCTATTTGGAGCGCGGGTCAAAGCCACCGATTTGAGAGCCGGGGCTTCACTGGTTCTGGCCGGGCTGGCCGCCCAGGGAACCACCGAAATAGAAAAAGCCCAGCACATCTTCCGCGGGTATGAAAATATCGTAGAGAAATTACGCGACCTGGGAGCCAACGTAGAATAATCCCGTCCAACTATAATCAATGCAATATATAAGGAAGTCTTTGGTCGACGCTCTGTCAGAGCGAGCTACAAAAGTGAAGAGCAAGGCGCGAATTAGGCCCGCGATTGAGGCGTACCGAAGTACGTTGATTGAGCGGGCCTATTGAGTAACGCAGCTATTCGCTTTTGTAGGCGCTCTGGGGGTGGAAGTTTTTACTGCCGCCCCTAAATTTTGCTATCGGGCAGGAAGCTTGAAGACATACAAAGAAATATAATCTTAATATTGAATGAGCCCGCAGGAATTGGAGCAAAAAGGAGTAGGCCTTTGATCTATCGCATTATTAGCGTGGGCAAGCTTAGAGAACCTTTTTATCAACAGGGCAGCAAGGAGTATCTTAAACGCCTAACTGCTTACAACCGTACGGAATTGCTGGATGGGTTGGAGGAAAAGCTCAATCCCAAAGCGGGGGAAAAGGAAATAGAAAAGGTCCTTGATAGAGAAGCCGATCGCATTCTAGCTTTGCTTAACCGGGACGATTATCTGGTCCTGTTGGATGTCGAGGGACAGGAAGTCGACTCGCCGGTACTGGCTCGCTATATTAATGACTGGAACCATTCCCCATATAAAAGAATCAATTTCCTGGTAGGCTCTGCCTACGGGGTGGCCGGCCGGGTCAAAGCACGGGCAGATATTTCCCTTTCCTTGTCGCGCTTGACTCTCCCTCACCAAATGGCGGTGCTGGTATTAACCGAGCAGCTTTACCGGGGCTATAAGATTTTGAAGAACGAACCCTACCATCATTAAAGGACACGAACAGGAGGAATAGAAAGGTACTTGTCGAATGCATAGCGAAGCAGGAGGAGGAATGAAAGTTATGGCAAGTATAGCGATTGTTGGCGGGGGTAAAGGCGGAAGCACCATATTGGGCGCTTTTCACGGAATTGATGAATTTAAGGTACTGGGCCTGTGTGACGTAAACCAGGATGCACCTGGAATGAAGCTGGCCCGGGAACTGCAGGTACCTACTTTTCAAGATCTGGAAAAGCTTCTTAACCAGCCGGGGTTGGAGCTGATTATCGAGGCCACCGGAAGCGAGAAGGTCAGGGAGCAGGTGGTAAAACTCAAACCCCCAAGCAGCACCCTGATCGATTCACATATTGCCAATGTAATGATGACTTTTGTTGAAGGCCATGAGCGGGTGTTAAAAAAGGCCCGCAGCAAAAAAGAAGCCTTTAGAACATCGGCCCCTTTCTTAACCAAGACCTATGGAAAAGATGGTGTAATCTATTTTACAACCGACACTCAGAAGTATGATTTTGTAGACAACCACAATTTCAGCCTGGCGGGAATAGCCATGGGAGAACCGCTGGTTCAAGGGGGAAGAATACAGACCTGCATCCAGACCCGCCAGCCGGTTTCCGAAACCATACCCAAGTATGTCTACGGCACCACTCTAAATATTTGGGTGGTACCGATTTTCGAAGATGACGATGACCGCCTGCCGGTGGTGGGAACCTACGGGGTTTTTGCTCCCCGCCTTCATCCTATCATCAAGGCATTCGATATTTTTGCTCCCATCATTATCGACTCGCAGCCAGCCGGAGCCTGGGTGGGGGCCAGCGATCTGGAGAAATGCGTTGCTGCTTTGAATTCGGACAACTTCAAGGTTGACATCAAGATCGGCGATCCGGTTCAAGGCGTTAAGACGGCTATGACCACCATCGAGCAAAAACGGCGGGTTCAGATCGATCTTAGCACCAATAAGCTCGGCAATATAAGAATGATAAGCATTCCCCTCTTCGATGAAGAAACCGGTGATATAGAAGGAACCTTCGGTATTACCATACCCCGCAACCTGGCCCGTGACTTGCTGGATATGGCCAACAAGTTAAATGCCAGCACCTCTGAAGTGGCCAGTGTCATGCAGGAGATCGCCTCAGCGGCCGGCGAAATTACTATTACCGAAGGAAAATTGGCCGATCTGATCGGTGCCGTCCGGGAAAACGCCGCCAGTATAAGTGAAATCGTCGGTTTTACCAAGAGCGTGGCCGACCAGACCAAGATGCTGGGCTTGAATGCGGCTATCGAAGCGGCCCGGGCCGGTGAACACGGGCGCGGTTTTGGAGTAGTGGCCGAGGAAATCCGCAAATTATCCGATGAGTCCAAACAGACCGCTGACGAGATCGGGAAATTGATCAAAGAGATCGATGCAACCGTACATGGAGCGGTACAGGCTTCGGAAAATACCGTAAAACAGAGCCAGGAGCAGGCGGCGGCAACCCAGGAAGTTACCGCCTCGGTTATGGAAATGGCCCAGATGGCGGAACGTCTTATCCATATGGCCAAGAGCCTGTAGAATCGCCGTTTTCAAAAGAGTAACACGTATAATTAACAACCGGGGACGCTGCTTGATTGAGGAGCGTCCTTCAACTTATGTATAAATCTATAGGATTTGCCTATCTTATTAAAAATTGCCCGTGACGGGCGGCATGCGGGGGGATTCATATGGGTTCTGATAAATTGCAGAAGGCGACCTTGGCGGGAGGATGCTTTTGGTGTATGGTGGGGCCGTTTGAGAACCTGACCGGGGTTTTAAAAGTTGTTTCCGGTTATACCGGGGGGAGCAGAGAGAACCCGAGCTATCAGGATGTATGCAGCGGCCATACCGGACATGCTGAAGCCATTCAGATTACCTACGATCCGGATTTGATTTCCTACCGCCGCCTGCTGGAGACTTTCTGGCAGCAGATCGATCCTACCGATCCGGGTGGGCAATTCTATGATCGTGGGGATTCTTATCGTACGGCTATTTTTTATCACAATGAAGAACAGCGGCGGGAAGCGGAAAAGTCAAAGAAGGAATTGGAGGAGAGCGGCATTTTCGATCGGCCGATTGCCACCCGGATAGTACCGGCCGGGCCTTTCTATGAGGCGGAAGAAGGGCACCAGGAGTACCATAAAAAGAACGCCATGCATTATTCTATGTACAGAGAGGCTTCAGGAAGGGACCGGTTTATAAGAGAACATTGGAAGGGAAGAAAGTTTCCCAGTGAAACGCTGCAGAGGCTCACTCCCATTCAGTATGAAGTTACCCAGAGGCAGGGCACCGAGCCGCCTTTTAACAACCCTTATTGGGACAATCAACGGGAAGGTATCTATATTGATATCGTCTCCGGGGTCCCGCTGTTTTCATCCCGGGATAAATTCGATTCCGGTTGCGGGTGGCCCAGTTTTACCCGCCCTATGGCCGGGCAGGAAGTGGTCGAAAAGGTCGACTACAGTCATGGCATGGTAAGGACGGAAGTGCGCAGCCGTGAGGCCGATTCCCATCTGGGCCATGTCTTCAACGACGGGCCGAAGCCGTCTGGCATGAGATACTGCATAAATTCCGCAGCGCTGCGTTTCATTCCCAAAGAAGATTTGGAAAGGGAAGGGTATGGTGAGTACCGGTATTTGTTTGAGTGATGCCAGGTGCCAAATGATGTCCGGGCTTTTTCTAGTCAATTTTTGTATACACAATGCGGCTATGGCGGGAAAAAGGCAAGATCCCGCCAATTGCATGGTATAATTGAGCCAGCCTGAATGGCTGATTTCTCGAAATAGGAGCAAACCGGGAGGGATTAAGGTGCGACAGGTGACAAGATGGATAGTTCTATTCTGTCTGCTGGCTGCCGCCAGCATATCGGGGGGATGTATCTCCCAGATAAAACCCGAAGTACTTACACCGGCGAAAGACCAGGCCGGTGCCAATGATAGATCTTTTGTTCTTTCCGACCTTTCAGGAAAAGAGGTCAAATTTCCCGAGGATTTCTCAGGCCAAAAGGTCCTGGTGGTGTTCTTTTCCACCGGATGACCGGCATGTGTTCAGGAGGTGCTGCAGTTGCAGCCTTATATCAGCGATTGGCAGCAGAAGTATAATTTTGCATTGGTGATCGTGAGCAGTGATCGCCAAGAAGAGATGAGCAAATTTGTCAGCAAGAATCATATAGCCGGGCAAGTACTCCTCGATAGTCAGGGGAGCGTTTCCCAGAAATATAAAATTCGGACTATTCCAAGCGCTTTCATGTTTGAAGGAAAGGGACAACTGCAAGAATCTTTCGTCGGCTGGCGGGGAAGCAGCAGCATTAAACAGATAGAGGCCCGACTGCAGAACATGTGATAAAAAGAACAATAAACCCCGGGCCTTATATGAGGAAATAATTATAATTTTGCCGGATAACTGCTAAACTATTTAGCAGAGCTATCCTAAGGAGGAAAATCATTCATGGCCAGAGATGAAGTAGAAAACAAAAAAGAACCGACCGAACTAAATCCCGGGTTGGAAGAAATACAAAAACCGGTGAACTTTATACAGAATATTATTGACCAGGATAAGCTGGAGGGTAAGCATGGCGGCAAGGTGCATACCCGCTTTCCGCCTGAGCCCAACGGCTATCTGCACATAGGACATGCCAAGTCGATCTGCCTGAATTTCAGCTTGGCGGCCGCCAACGGGGGGCTGACCAATCTGCGTTTTGATGATACCAATCCTTCCAAGGAAGAGGTGGAGTTTGTCGACTCCATTCAGGAAGACGTCCGCTGGCTCGGCTTTGACTGGGATGATCGCCTGTTTTTTGCCTCGGACTATTTTGAAGCACTCTACCTCTATGCCGAGGAGCTTATAAAATACGGCAAGGCTTATGTATGCGATTTGAGCGCCCAGCAGATTAAGGATTTTCGCGGCACCCTGACCGAACCAGGCCAGGAAAGCCCTTATCGCGAGCGTTCCGTGGAAGAGAACCTGGATCTGTTCCGACGCATGAGGGCGGGTGAATTTGAGGATGGCAGCCGGGTGCTGAGAGCCAAGATCGATATGGCTTCCCCCAACTTGAATATGCGCGACCCCGTATTATACCGGATACTGCGCTCAACTCATCACCGTACCGGTGACGATTGGTGTATTTACCCGATGTACGATTATGCCCATCCTCTTTCGGATGCTTTCGAAAACATCACTCATTCCGTATGTACCCTGGAGTTTGCCGATCACCGACCTCTGTATGACTGGTGTCTGGAGGCCCTTCCCCTGAGCGCCTATCCCCGCAAGGTGGAAACCCGGCCTCAGCAGATAGAGTTTGCCCGCCTTAATCTGGGCTATACGGTGATGAGCAAGAGAAAACTCCGGGCCCTGGTAGAAGAGAAGATAGTCAACGGCTGGGATGACCCGCGCATGCCGACCATTTCCGGGTTGCGCCGGCGTGGTTACACGCCTGAAGCGATCAGGGATTTCTGCGAACGCATCGGAGTTGCCAAGCGAAACAGCACGGTTGACTATGCGCTGCTGGAACACTGTATAAGGGAGGACCTGAATGGGAAGGCCGCGCGGGCGATGGTGGTTTTACGTCCCTTGAAACTGGTCATTACCAACTACCCTGAAGCCCGGGTGGAATGGCTGGATACAGAGAATAATCCGGAAAATCCAGCTATGGGAACCCGTCAGATACCCTTTGCGCGGACGATCTATATTGAACAGGAAGACTTTATGGAGGACCCCCCCAAAAAGTTTTTCCGCCTGCGCCCCGGGGGAGAAATACGCTTGAAGAGCGCCTATATCATTCGCTGTGAGGAAGTTATAAAAGATGATGCCGGAAATATCATAGAACTGCGCTGCACTTACGACCCCGATTCCAAGAGCGGGGGAGCCACCAGTGGCAGAAAAGTCAAAGGGACTGCCCACTGGGTGTCTGGTTCCCATGCCCGGCCAGCGACGGTGCGGCTCTATGATCAGATGTTCCTGAGTGAAACGCCGGATAGCGATGAGGATGATGTTGATTTCCGTCAAAAAATCAATCCCCATTCATTGGAAGTATTAACAGAATGCCTGGTTGAGCCGGCCCTGGCCGAGGCCCAGCCCGGCAGTCGCTTCCAGTTCCTGCGTCAGGGCTACTTCTACCTGGATCCCATTGATACCAGGGGCGATGAGCTGGTTTTCAACCGCATCGTATCTTTACGCGATAGTTGGGCCAAGATCCAAAAATCCAAATAATAAGAGCCCAGGCCGGCTACGAAAGCGAATGACAGCTCCTTGCCATCCTGGCACCGCTGAACTAGCCCGTCCGTGGGCGTCGTCTGCGTTGCTCACGAAGCCTGCTCGTCAACGTACTTTAGTACGCCTCCGACGCAGCCTTCGTTCGCGCCTTGCTCTTCACTTCCGTAGCCGGCCTGGTGGTTTGATGAATAAGCGTTTAAGGGGCGAAGGTGATATGGATATCCAGGATCTCGGGGCGGTTGCCGACGCGGATGGGGGGCCCCCAGGTGCCAAAGCCGCAGGAAACCAGCACCTGCAGGTTCTCTTTACGCAGGTATCCCCAATCACATTCGTAAATCGCCCCGGTAATAAACTGGTTGGGAAAGATCTGACCGAGGTGGGTATGTCCGGATATTTGCAGATCCACACCCTGGGCCTGGGCCTCCTGCAAATTAAAGGGCTGGTGGTCCAGCAATATGACCGGTAGAGACTCCCGGTCAATTCCGGCCAGCAAAGCGGGTAATTCCCGGCGGGGACCGCCGTTGAAGGTGGTGCTGGAGCGGTCATCGCGTCCCACCAGGTAAAAGGAATCTGCCACCTTGACCGATTCGTCTCGAAGCAAGCTTACGCCACCTTCTTGAAAATAGGGCTTAAGCCGATCGGCTTGCTGGCTGATATATTCATGATTGCCCAGAACGGCGAAGGCTCCCAGGGGAGGCTGGATTTTTATCAGGGCCTGAGGTATCAAATATTCGGCGGCCGGATCGATGCCTTCGTCAACAATGTCTCCCACTAAAAATACGGCATCCGGATTGAGGTCCCGGATCTTGACAACCAGCTGGTTCAGCCGCTGGCTGTCTACTACCCAGCCCAGATGGATATCGGACACGGCTACAACATGCAGTTCATTCAGGGTGCTGGCCTTGCGGGGCAAAACCAGATCATAGCGGCGGACAACCGGATGCCAGGCATTCCATGAGCCCAGGATCAGTATAATAAGGACCAGCCCAACGCTGGCCAGGAAAAAGCGATATGACCAATCAGACCAGACCATGGCAGGGATAAAGGGCAACCTGCTCAACAGGCGCAGCAGATCAGAGGCGGCAAAGAGCAGCAATAAATAGAACCAGGCCGCCATCCAATAGGAGCCGCTCAGCATAATGGCTCTGGTACCGGAATAAGGCAGTTTTCCATCGACAAAACGGCCAATAATAAATAGTAAAGCCAGAAAAACAACGCCGGCTACCCATAGAAGAGCCCCGGTTCGAGAGACGGAATACAATGCCTGCCACCCGCGCAGAGCGATATAGTAGTTGCTAAATCCGTAAATTATAATGAAAAAGGTAAAAAAAAGCAGCATATTGAGTTTCATAGCCGGTGCTCCTGTGCGAATTGATTCTTTATGGGTTATTGACAACTTGTTCTCCTTTCAACAGCTTATTCCTGCATGTAAAGAGTACTTTTCTTCCCGGCCTTTTTATTTGAAGCAAACGACGCCCTCGGGGGAGCAGGTTTAAGGTTTTTACCAGAAGGAATGTGAATTTTTGAAATGGAATTTGTATAAATACCTTTTTATTTATTATTACCTACTATAAGGGGATTTTGTTTCATGCAAAATTATTTAAAAGTGTACCGGGCTTTGCATAATATAACCCAGGCCGATCTGGCGGGGCGGCTGGGGGTCAGCCGGGCCAATCTCAGTGCCATCGAAAAAGGACACTACGATCCGTCCCTGCGGCTGGCTTTTCGTTTGGCCAATTTCTTTCAAGTCAAGATAGAGGATCTGTTTGTCTACAAAGAAGCGGATAAATAGAGCGGCGCATAATTCCGCCGGTTATGAAAGAAAGATGGTGCTAAAGAATGTCTTTTGACGGTTTTGGGGCTGTAGATATTATTTTAGCGATAAACGTGTTCTTTATTTTAACGGTAGTAATATTTGAGCGGCGCAATCCTACGGCCACGATGACCTGGGTCCTGGCCATGGTTTTTATCCCGGTGGTCGGATTTGTTTTATATCTTTTTATTGGTCAGGATCTGCGCAAGAAACGCCTCTTTTATTTAAAAGAAGAAGAAGAACACCGTATATATGAACTTTTACACGCCCAGGATGAATCACTTCACAATAAACAACTGCAATTTCACAACCCTCAAATCGCAGATTACAGCGACCTGATTCACCTGCATTTGAACAGCGATCGCTCACTGCTCACTCAGGATAACATTGTTCAGATTTTTAATGATGGCGAACAGCTTTTTGGACACCTTTTAAGCCGTTTAAAACAAGCCCGGCGCTTTATTTACGTGCAAACCTATATCCTGCGCGATGACCAGTTGGGCCGGAAATTCAGGCAAGTTATCTGTGACAAGGCCCGGGAAGGGGTGGAAGTAAACCTGCTTTACGACGGAATGGGATGTCGCAACCTTTCGCGCAAGTATTTCAAACCCCTCCGGGAAGCGGGAGTAAACTGGGCAGTATTCTTCAAGCCCTTCCTGCCCTATATCAATCTGCGGATTAACTATCGCAACCACAGAAAAATATGTGTGATTGACGGTGAAGAAGCCTACGTGGGAGGCTTTAATATCGGGGATGAGTATCTGGGGTTGGTCAAGAAATTCGGCTACTGGAGAGACACCCATTTATGGATTAAAGGCGGAGCGGTTGACTCCCTGCAGCTCCGGTTTTTATTGGATTGGCGCTATGCCTCAGGAAGGGATTACGTCTTTGACAAGGACTGGTTTCAAGACGGCCCGGGACAGGGAGACACCGGTGTGCAGATTGTCACCAGCGGGCCGGACTCCAAGTGGAGTTCTATCAAACACGGTTATTTGAGGTTGTTTACCAAAGCCCAAAAAAACATCTATATTCAAACCCCTTATTTTGTTCCCGATGAAGCGATTCTGGAGGCCTTGAAGATAGCCAGCTTATCAGGAGTTGATGTTCGCCTGATGATCCCCAGTGTAAAGGACCATCCCTTTGTCCACTGGGCTTCCCTGTCCTATGCCGGCGAACTGCTGGATGCCGGGGCCCGGGTTTTCTATTATCAAGGCGGTTTTTTACACAGCAAGGTAGTGGTTATAGACGGTTTTGCTTCCACGGTAGGAACCGCCAATATGGACATCCGCAGCTTCCGGCTCAATTTTGAGGTCAATGCCTTTATGTACGATCCCCTGATTGGCCAAAGCCTGGAAGATGCCTTTTATCAGGACCTCAATCAATGCATCGAACTGACCCAGGAAAAATACCTTAGCCGAACCCGTCTGGTCAGAATCAAGGAAGCCTTTTCGCGGCTGCTTTCTCCCCTGCTTTGAGAACGGCGGTTAGCCTAAGCGCTGAAGGGAATCGGTAGCTTCTTGGAGCGAGGCCTCGTCGATATAAGAGGAACCCAGAAAACCGTAAAGCAGCAGCCGGCTCAGATCGAGGCAGGCTTCCTGAAAGCTCAAGCCGTTGTTGAGAAGAAAATCCGGATTTAAGACGTTTTGGATCGATGAACTCAACACTTGCAGAGCAATAGTGGGGTTGACTTGTTCTTGGCCTTTTATATAACCCCGGGAGGAAAACAGGGCGAAAATCATCCGGAGTCTTTCCTGGCGAAAATCATCAATTATGGTCCAGAGATGCGGGTAAAAGCGCCTCAGATCATCCATAGAGCGGGGATTTAAGACGAATTGTCCTTGAGTGGTTACGGCGGTGAACATGGCTTTAATGAGGGCCACGGGGTCCTTCTCGGTGTTGAGCAAACCGTCGGCAAACTCGGCCATACTCTGCATGAATGAATCCAGGGTAGCTTCAATTACCGCGTCCCGGCTGGCAAAATAGCGGTAAAGGGTTCTTTTGCTGACCCCGGCCTGGCTGGCCAGCTGGTCCATCGAAAAGCCGCGGTATCCATACTCCAGGATCAATTCCTGGCAGGCCTTTATAACCCTTTCTTTGATTCCCACAAATAGATCCTCCCTATCAAGTAATGGTTTTGCGAAAACGCAGGGTGCTGACGGTTACGAAAATAACCGAAAAAACAAAAAGAATCGCAACCTGGCCCATGAGGTACTGAAATCCGATCCCTTTAAGGATGATGCCGCGAATGATATCCAGGTAGTAGGTTAAAGGAATTACGCAGCTTATCCAGTAAATCACCTTGGGCATGGCTTCCCGGGGGAAAAGAAATCCGGACAGCATGATGCTGGGCAGCATGATCATGAAAGCCATTTGAAAGGCCTGCATCTGATTGCGGGCGATATTGGAGACCATCAAGCCCAGGCCCAGCGAAGCGGTGATGAAAAACAGGGTCAGGAGATACAATTCCAAAAGGCTGCCCCGGATGGGCACGTCAAAGAAGAAAACCCCCACCAGCAGGGCCACGGTTATCTGGAGATAGCCCAGCAATACATAGGGAATTATTTTACCCAGCATGAGTTCAATTGGCTTTATCGGGGTAACGATCAGCTGCTCCATGGTCCCCCTTTCCCGTTCTCTGACGATGGCGGCGGAGGTGATGATCACCATGGTCATGGTTACAATGATGCCCAGGATGGCGGGAACCATATAATAAGCGGTAATTCCGTCCGGATTATACCAGGGTCGTACCCGAATATCCAGCGGGGCTCCCTCCAGATGCAATTTGCTCAAAATGATCTGCTGGGAGCGGATCAATCCTATGGCGTTGGCGGTGGCCAGAGCCTGGTTGGCCACCATGTTGTCGCTGGCATCGACCAGGACCTGAACCTGAGCCGGGTCCTGGCGCTGCAGGTTGCGGGCGAAATCAGGGGGCAGAATGATCCCGGCTTTAGCCTTGCCGCTGTCTATATAAGTCGTGACTTCATCATAGCTGGCGGCGGTGTAAAGTATGTCAAAATAGCTGGAGGAGCTGAAGGCACTCAAGAGGTCGCGGCTTTCTTCACTCAATGACTGGTCGAATACCACGGTGGGGATGTGTTTTACCTCGGTTTGAATGGCATAGCCGAACAAAAGCAGCTGAACCAGCGGGATGATAAGGACCAGGGCAAAAGTCATCCGATCCCGGCGCATCTGGATAAATTCCTTTTTTAAGACCGCGATTATCCGGTTCATCTTTGCAGCCTCCTCGCTTCTTCCTGGCGGGACAGGGTTATGAATACGTCCTCCAGGGAAGGACTGATCTTGCGTACTTCCAGTCCCAGGCGCTCAGACAGGTCTTCCTTAAATGACTCATCCTGTACCAGCACGTGGAGCTGTCGTCCATACAGGTTGGCCTCCATGACCATCGGCCAGTCCCTGATCTCCTCCAGGAGCGCAACCGGCTGGGGAGGAGTCAATTCCAGAAGACAGCCCGGCAGGGTATTCTGTTTCAATACATCCGGGTGGTCGTTGGCCATGATCTGCCCCTGGTTGAAAAAGACAATCCGGTCGCAGCGTTCGGCCTCATCCATGAAGTGGGTGCTTACAATAACCGTGCAGCCGTTTTCCGTCAGCTCCTGGATCAGATTAAAAAATTCCCGGCGAGTAGTTGGACTTACCCCGCTGGTCGGTTCGTCCAAAAAAAGCAGGGGCGGTTCGGCGATAATGGCGCAACCCAGGGCCAGACGCTGTTTGTAGCCCCGGGAGAGACCCGCTACCAGAGCGTCCTCCCTTCCATTGAGCCAGGCCATGTCAAGTATCTCGCGGATACGCTCCCGTCGTTTTTCACGGGGAATGCCGTAGAGTCCGGCATAGAACTCCAGGTTCTCCAGAGCGGAGAGATCCTCATAGAGGCTGAACTTTTGCGACATATAGCCGATCTGGCTCTTGATCCGCTCAGTCTGGCTGGAGATATCATAGCCCAACACGGTCCCTGATCCGGAGCTGGGGGACAGAATTCCGCACAGCATCCTGATAGTGGTGGATTTGCCGGCCCCGTTGGGGCCTAAAAATCCGCATACCTGGCCGGGCCAAACCGACAGGTTTATGTGGTCTACGGCGGTAAAAGAACCGAAGTTTTTGGTCAAATTATCGGTTTGAATAATGTAGTCCATACTCGGCCTCATTTCTTGACCAGAGCCACAAAAACATCTTCCATGGATGGAGGCACCGGCTCGATGGCTTGAAGAGCAACCTGCTGCCGGGCCAGATGTTCGCTTATGGCCTGTTCGCCCGCCTCCCGGTCTTTTACAAAGAGGTGGTATTTATATCCGAAAAAGGAGGAGTCCACTACCTCCGGTACTCCGGAAAAGAAATGGGGATTTTTCACCTGGGCCCTGACTTCCAGGATGGTGTACGGAAAGCCGGCCTTTAAACTGTCCGGGCTGTCCATGGCCAGCAGATTCCCATCATTGATGATTCCCACCCGGTGGCATAGTTCGGCCTCGTCCATATAGGGCGTAGACAATAAAATGGTCATCCCTTCCTGGTTCAAATGATAGAGAATGCCCCAAAACTCTTTGCGGGACTGGGGATCGACCCCGTAAGTCGGCTCGTCAAGCATCAGAATACTGGGTCGGGTAATCAGCGAACAGGTCAGGGACAGTTTCTGCTTCATGCCCCCGGAAAGCTGCTCGGCCAGCCGCTGCTTGAAAGGCGAGAGCCCGGTCAACCCCAGTATCGTATCGGCCCTATCCCGGATCAGCCCTTTGTTTAAACCGTACAGGGAGCCAAAGAAATTGATGTTTTCCATCACCGAAAGTTCGGGATAAAGGCTAAAGTGCTGGGGCATGTAGCCCAGTTCTTTTTTATCCAGCTCTTGAACCGATTTCTCCATAAGCCACACTTTGCCCTGATCGGGGATGAGCAGCCCGCAGAGGATTCGAATCAGGGTGGTTTTACCCGCCCCGTCCGGTCCGACCAGGCCAAAGATCTCCTTTTTCCCAACCTGAAGAGAGAGTCCGTTTAAAGCCTGAACTTTTCCGAAGGCTTTGGCCAGATCCTGACTGCGGATCATCTGATCAACTCCTGTCAAAAACCACGTCGGCCGGCATCCCCGGTTTCAGAATTCCATCAATGTTTTCCACGGTTATTTTGACCCCATAGACAACATTGGTGCGCTCCTTCTTGGTCTGAATGGTTTTGGGAGTATATTCTCCCTGGGAGGCAATTTCCTTGACCAAACCCGAAAAGACCTGGCCGCTGCCGCTCACACTGATGCGGACCGGCTGGTTTAATTTGATAGAGGGCAGATCGTTGGTGGGGATATATACTTTGATCCAGAGATGGGAGGTGTCGGTCACGGCCAGCAGGGTTGATCCGGCCTGGACAAATTCACCGTTTTCAAAGCTTTTAGTGGTGACAATCCCGGCTATGGGGGAGCTTACCCGCAGATCATCCAGTACCGACTGGGAAGCCTGTAATATTGCCTGGTAGCTTTTCACCTGAGCTCGGGCTGCGGCAATGGCTTCAGGGGTGCTCCCGGCCTGAAGCAACTCCAACTGGGCCTGGGCTGAAGCCAGCTGCTGTTTCTTGATTTCAGCGCTGTTCCGGGCCGCCTCTAATTGGCTTTGAGATGCGGCTCCCCCCTCGTACAGAGTGCGGGTTCGCTCCAGGTCTTTCTCCGCCTGTTCAAGGTTGACCTGCGCTACATTCACGTTGGCCTGAGCGGCTTCAATTTCCTGCTCCCGGGCGCCGGACAGCAGCTCCCGCAGTTTGTCTTCAGCGGCCAGCAGGTTCATGGCATCCCGTTCCCGCTGCGCCGCCAGGTCGTTTCTTTCCAGGACCGCCACTACCTGATCGGCCTGGACGAAATCCCCTTCTTTGCAAGTCAACTGGCGGATGGTGCCGTTGTTTTTAGCGTGAAGCTCAACCCGGGTGGCTTCTATGGTACCGCTGGCCTCAATTTGCCCCGAAGGCGACCCATAATAGTGTTTGTACAGGTAATAAGAACCGGTAAGAAGCAAACAGATAATCAACAGAGCTATAAACGGCCTGGCTTTTTGCATCCTTAACCCCACCTTATGGTTACTAATGTCACCAAAAAAGTTTACCTGGTATATTAAATATTATAAACAGCCCGGGCCTTTAAAGTCCAGGAATTTTAATTCGTTAAGTGCAACCGGCCAAGGAAGGTTATTCTTTAGTGGCGAAAGGATTGCGGGCGCTGGCCATATCCCGGGAGGCCCTTAGCGCGCCTTCCGGCAAGAGGCTCGCGATATCGGGATTTCCCATCATCAGAGCCAGTTCCCCGGGAGTTTTTCCTTCCCGGTTTCTTATACCGGGATCGGCCCCATTCTGAACGAGCATTTCGGCGCCTTCATAATATGCGCCCAATACCGTTAAATGAAGGGGTGTGTTTAGATCGGCATCCTGAGCGTTGACATTGGCCCCGTACTTTATCAGGAGAGACATGAGAGCGAGATTTTTTTCTTCGACCGCCCTGGTCAGATAGGTGTCCTGGTTCTCCAGCGGCTGGTTGATGTTTTTGATAAGGATTCCCTGACTGCGCAGGGTCAGGCCGTCTGGAAAAGTCCCCTGGCTGAGATAGGCCATGACCGCCCCCAGAATTAACAGCAGGCAGGTCGCCAGCAGGATTTTGGGTCCCCGGCCTGACTCATCATTGCGATCATCAGCGGCCGTAGGTTTTGGCAAATCTAGCGGGGCTTCTTTGACTTCCGGCGCCGGATTTTGCGGTGCAACCGGCTCCGGCCAATTAGGCGTTTCGGTTCTTTTTTCACCCAGATACAATTTTTTACGAGAAGCCGCCAGGGCTATGGGTGTTCCAAAGGACTTTTCAATCAAGCTGTTGTATTCCAGCCAGTTGTCGTCGTCCAGCTGCTCGGGTGATTCAATCAAGGTCAGCAAAGCCTGGAAAGGCGCTATCAGCTGCTCAAGCTCGCCCATGCTAACCAAAAGGCTTTCATAATCCAGTTCGATAAGCTGCTCTTTAAGATCCCGGGCCATTGATTTGCAGTGACCGAGCGGCTCTTCATAGAGAGGAGTGGAGGCCTGTACCTGGTTGATCCTTTCCAGCAAGGGGAGCAGGCGGTTTCTTTTGGCTTGATGAGCCGCTTCATATTCCTGGGCCAGCCGTTTTTCAACGATTCGTTCCATGCTTCGCAGCGAGTCGGGCAGAGCCTCGTCTTCGGCTTTTAAGCCCAAATCCTGCAGGCGTTTTTTTAACAGGGAGAACTCAGCCCGGGCCGAGGCAATGGCGGCCAGCAGTTCTTCAGAAGGAGGAACGCCTCTGGATATTACATCATCGGCATTTTGGGACAACAGCTGTCCCAATTCCTGATAGGCTGCCAAGCTGCTTTTTATCTGCTCCAGGACCTGGTTTAGCTCATCAACCATGACCTTTTCCCTTTCTTTTATTTATAATTCATGCTCTATGGTAAAAATTCGACCCTGGAAACGGGTTTCCTGCTAGCCTGACTGGGTCCGAGCCGGTTTTAGATGCAGGATCCTGGAATGGAAGGTTTATCTATGCTATTCTTCAAACATGGGATCGTAAACGGTGAAGGAAGTGACGTCAATGCCCGGTTCAAATGATTCAGGTTCAAAACATAGGGCTGATTCGGCCTTGAGCAGGATTATGGTGTTTGCTCCCCACCCCGATGACGATGTGCTGGGATGTGGGGGCAGTATTGTCAAACATAGGAAAAGGGGCCGGCAGGTCCGGGTGGTTTACCTGACTTCGGGAGAAGCGGGAAGCCCGGGTTTTCATCCGGACGGCTTGAACAGGGTCCGGGAAGAGGAAGCCGCCCGGGCCCTGCGCGTGCTGGATGTGACGGACCCTGTATTCCTGGGTCTGCCCGATGGGGGAATTGAGATCAATGCCCTCAGTTTGGATGCGGTGGTTAAGCTGCTGCGCCGGGAAAGGCCGGAAATGATATACCTGCCGCACGCCCGCGATGTTCACCGCGATCATCTGAAAACCCATGAACTGGTTTTGGAAGCCTGCCGACGGGCGGCCGGCCCCTGGCATCCGCAGTGTGGAGAGCAGGCCTGGGAGGTGGGCTGGATCTTGGCCTACGAGGTGTGGGCTCCCCTGGGGGAAGTGAATATGGTAGAGGATATCAGTCCCTTTATAGAGATAAAAATTGAAGCAATGCGCAGGCATAAAAGCCAACTTGAGCACATCGCCTATGATGAAGGCATCAGAGGGTTAAACCGTTTTCGGGGTATCAGTTCCGGCAGGGGAGAGTATTGTGAATGTTTTCAGGTATTGAAGGCCGGCCTTTAGAGGGCGGGACATCCGAGCCCGACCGGGTTTTAATGCTGGCGCCTTTCCGCCGCCAGCAGCGGGGCAATGCCATAACCGTGGAACGATTATACCGGGGGTTGCTTGAGCAGGGATGCCGGGTCGAGGTTGAAGCATTGGAAGACGAAACTTGCTGGGCTCGTATTGCCAGAGCCCTGGAACAAAATCGTTACCGTTTTGTGCATGGCTTTAACGCCTATTATATATCTGAGGCTTTTAAGCGAGTGCCGCAGCTAGCCGGCTGGCCGCTTTTATTGACCACCACCGGAACCGACTTGCACTACGGATTGCGCGGGCCCAAAACCCGGGAGCTTCGAGATATAATTGTACAAGCGGCCTATACGGTGGTATTCAATCCGCAATTTAAAACCCTGCTGGAGTTTGTTCCCGACTTTGAAAACAGAGTAGTGAGCATCCCCCAGGGGGTGTGGTTGGAGACGGCCGAATCCTGGCAGCGCCGTCAATTGGACCTGGCCGATAATGATACGGTTTTTATTCTGCCCAGCGGTTTAAGGCCGGTCAAAAACCTGGATTTGGCCGTCGCTGGTTTAGCCCTGATTAAGCCCGAACTCCCCCATCTCAAGCTGCTGATTGTAGGAGCCGCGATAGATCACGGCTATGCCGAAAGCTTTTTATCCAAAGTAGCTGATTGGCCCTGGGTTTTGTATCTGGGTGAAATACCCCACCGCCAGATGGCCAGCCTCTACCTCCTGGGAGATGTCGTGGTTAATAGCTCCCTGGCCGAAGGACAGCCCCAGGCGGCCCTGGAAGCCATGAGTCTTGCCCGGCCGGCTCTCTTGAGCGCCGTTCCCGGCAACCTGGGCATAATGGAGCATGGCCGCCAGGGCTACTACTTTGCGAGTCCCGAGCAACTGGCCGAATACGCGCTGGAGCTGGCCCGGGATCCTGAAAAACGGTTGATCATGGGAGAAAGGGCCCGGGATTTGACCGGCCGTTGTTTTTCATTAACAGCTGAAATTAACGCCTATAAGCATTTGTATAGCATCATGTTCAAACAGCATTAGGGTTCGCTGTAAAAACTGCGAAACCGTAATCTGCTCAGGGTCCGGATAAGTTATAATGGGAGAGAATAATTGCGGATCAAAAGGAGTTGCCATGCACATTCACGTCCTGGCTAGCGGCAGCACGGGCAATGCCGTTCTATTTTCCCTGGGGGATAATCTCATCTTGATTGACGCTGGAGTCAGCGCCCGGCGTATTGAAAGGGGAATGGCAGCCGTCGGCTACCGGGCAGGTGATTTAAACGCCATCCTCGTTACCCATGAACACCAGGATCACATCGCCGGACTGGAAGTTCTGGCCCGGAGGCACTGCATCCCGGTGTATACCCGGCCCAAGACCTGGAAGGTTCTGGCCTGCCGGGACAAAATACCGCCCGCTTGTGTAAAGGAGATAGACGGGGAGGTAAACATTAAAGGAGTACATATCGAGGCCTTTCCCCTGCCCCATGATGCGGTTGATCCGGTCGGCTTTTGCCTCTACCACAGGAATAAAAAGGTCGTCCTGGCCACCGACCTGGGTACCATTACCGAGCCGGTCGAAGGAGCTCTGGCCATGGCTGATGCTCTGGTTCTGGAGAGCAATCATGATCCGGAGATGCTGGAAAACGGCCCCTATCCGGCCTTCCTCAAGAAGCGAATCAAAGGCGCCTACGGTCATCTTTCCAACCAGCAGGCCGCCCTGCTTTTAACCCGCATCCCCCGACCCCCGGTTATGCAAGTGCTTCTGGCCCACCTCAGCCAGCAAAATAATACGCCCCGGTTAGCCCGGGAAACGGTAGGTGAAATCCTGGCCAACAAAGGCGTTGAGCGGGAAATAAAGCTATATCCTACTCACCCCGACACCACCAGCAGTGTTGCGGTATTGTAAATCCTAGTAGTCTGTTAATGATATATAAAATAATTAGGCTTGACAGTGTACTAGGCCTTGCCCGACCGGTAGGGAAGGGGTATATACTCAACCGTTGGGATCTGCCGGGAGGGTTGCGGATATAGACTCATCAATTCAAAGACTTCCCGGGGAACGCTACAGTTTACCGGCAGCCCCATTTCACCCAAAGTTGAACACACCAGTGCGAAATCATGCGTCCAATGACCTTCGCTGAGTAAGGCCGCCAGCTCCCGGGCCTTTTCTTCCGTCATCCGGGGGGTAAGTATTTCCAGGGCCGAGTGATAAACTTGCTGCGAGGCCTTCTCGGCTATGTCGGCCAGCATTATGGTCTGATCATCGATCTCCGCTATAGGCTTTTCCTTGAGCACCCGGATAATGGAACTGGCTGGGTATTGGCCCACCTGGGGATCAACCGGTCCCAGCACGGCGTTTTCATCCAGCATGATCTCGTCGGCGGCCAGGGCGATCATAGTCCCTCCCGACATGGCGTACTGGGGGATGATGGCCGTTACTTTGGCGGGGTGGTTTTTTAGGGCCCGGGCGATCTGCTCCGAAGCCAATACCAGTCCCCCCGGGGTATGCAGGATGATGTCTATCGGCATATCCCGAGGGGTTAAGCGGATGGCCTGTAGCACCTGCTCGGAGTCTTCCATATCGATAAAGCGTCCGAAGGGTATACCTAGAAACCGGAGAGATTCCTGGCGATGGATCAGGGTTATGACCCGGCTTTGCCGGCTCTTTTCGATGCGGCGCAGCATGGCCAGGCGGCTGCCCATGATCCGTCTCTGTCTGAGAAAAGGGATCATGGCGAGAAGCAAAAAGGCTATCCACAATATCGAGGTCAGGTCTATTTTCAAAAAAAACACCTCCGGTTTGATATTGGCACACAGCCTTTTGTTACCGGTTTAGAGCTTTTTTAAATCAGCCAGTTGGCTGTCCCCGGTATCAACTGTCATTTTAGCTATAATCTGCTCTTCGAAGGGCCGGTCGCGAAAATCACGGGGAACGGCAACGATAGCATCAGCCACTTCCATCCCTTCCAGCACCTTGCCGAAAGCGGCATATTCCCCATCAAGATGGGGAGCACGGGCTACCATGATGAAAAATTGGGAACCGGCCGAGTCGGGATGAGAACTGCGGGCCATTGATATTACCCCGCGATCGTGAAGCAGTTCGTTTTTAATGCCGTTGCTGGGAAACTCTCCTTTAATGGTGTATCCGGGACCGCCCATGCCGCTTCCCTGGGGGCATCCTCCCTGGATCATAAACCCGGGAATAACCCGGTGAAATATCAACCCGTCGTAAAATCCTTTTTGCACCAACTCTACAAAATTGGCAACGGTTTGCGGCGCGGTTTCGGGATAAAGTTCAATGATCATCCGGCCGCCGTCTTTCATTTCCACTGTAACTTGAGGATAATTGCTCACTCGTTAAGTGCCTCCTTCCTGGTTTGGTACACTGCTAATCTCAAACAGATATGCTCCGGCCAAACTCTCTGAAAACGACATGGGACGAATAACAAACGTAATAGAGGTACCAGTGTACTAGGGATATTATAGCAGATGAGGGGGGGCTTTTATGTATTGCGGGCTGCGGCTTAAAGTAAAATTTGCTAATCAGTGGTAATATAAAATGAAGCGATCAAAGCGTCAGCCGGCAACAGGAAGGAAAGATCAACTATGCAAGCCAAACATGTCGTTTTTCTAGGCATTATAGCCAGCGCCTTATTGGCCACCCTGGTTATCTTCGAATGGATACCCCCTCAGGTGGCGGGTTTTGTAGTTCTGGGCCTAACCCTGGCCGCCTCCTTTTTTATCGCTTTGAGCATGCTGCGCGGGCAGCGCCTGGGCGACCAGGATCTGGTTGTCACGGCTGTTCAGCGGATCCATGAGCAGAAAAGTGAAGAACAGGCCCTGGCCCAGATGCTGCACTGGTCCAAAGCCATAGTTGAATGTAAATCCAGTTTCTACTTTAGTATCGAACAGGGAAAATCGTTTTACTTAAATGAAAAGGGAGAGGAAGAGGCATGGCAGGCGATCAGTCAGGAAGTGGCTGGCAGTGGCAATAACTGGCTTTGGCCGAATGCAGCCTGCCAGGCTCAGCCACCCGCCGCGATTAAGACCTTCCTCGCCATGCCAATGACCGGAGATGATAATAAAATATTAGGAATTCTATATTTAGTGAACCGCCAGGGTGAAGCCGCATTCAGAGCGGCCGATGCAACCCTTCTTCAGCCTTTAACAAAGGCAGGCCGAACGGCCTTGCTCCGATTGAGAAGAGAAGAACAAAATCTGGTTTATTACCGGCAGATTATTGCCGCTGTAGTCGGAGGGATTGAAGCCGGGTCGCCGGGGTTCCAGGGTCATGCCCAGCGGGTAAGCCACCTGGCCGGGCTTTTGGGGAAGGTTTTGGGCTTTAACTCCAGCGAAATTAGGGAGCTCACTCTGGCCGCCCTGCTGCATGACGCGGGAAAAATTGTACCCGATGAAGTATCTGAAGAGGAAACCCGTCCGGCCGAAGACCGGCACCCTCAAAAGGGAGCCCGGCTGCTCCCCGATGAAGAGTTCTTTAAAGGCATGCGGGAAGCTATTCTCTATCATCACGAGCGCTACAACGGTAGCGGCTTCCCGGAAGGGCTGCGCATGGCCGATATACCTCTAAGCGCCGGGATAATAGCGGTCGCCGACGTCTTTGACGCCCTTACCTGTTTAAGCGAAGAAGAAGCGCGCCTGAGCGCCGAAGAAGCCCTGGCGGTCATAAAAAAGGCCACCGGGACCCTTTTTGATCCCATGGTGGTAGTGGCTTTGGAGGAAATCATGCCGGCTCTGTCAAGCGATGAGGAAAATAAAAAAATAGATTAAAATCCCAGAATTTAAAAGTATTTTTTGTAATTTACACGGTAAAGAGATAAGTGTAAGTTTCCGATATTAACCGGGAAAAGGTAAAATTCTACCGGCTGATGGAGGAAACACCATGAGGAAGCCCCCCCGCTTTATAATATATTCAATGATTTTGACCTTCTTATTAACCATGAACCCGCTCTGGCCTCATTCAGCGCTGGCCGCCGATCCTGTTATCGATAATATATATATTGAACGAACCGACAATGAGATTCTGGAAACCGCCAGCGGGGTCATTGAAATTGACGGACAGGACCTCAAGGATGCGGTGGTCAGAGTGCGCACCACCGGAGGCGGGGGCAGCAAGGTGCTGGGCGTTGAAATAGGAACCCGGGTGGTCAACGAAAACACCTACATAAAATTTTCTCTTCCCGGCGCTGGCATGCGCTCCATCCTCTGGAGCGACGGCCTGATAATCGGGGGAACAACCATTATGGTTGATGAGGTCAGGCCGGCTATAACAAGCGTAGTTCCGTCAGTGGCCTTTACTGTAACCCAAAAAATCACCATTAACGGAAGCAATCTGCACCTGGATACCCTTACTTTCGGCAACGGCAATATGAATGGCTCTGTCACCAGGGAGCCGTCAGGGACGAAAATTGAAATCCAGAATATAACCGGAGACGTAGGCCTGCATGACGTTATCTTCACACGGGAATCAAACCCGGTGGGAGTCAATCATAAGTTGACATTTCGTAAGCTTTACCAGAATCAGTTCCGCGTTGTTGAGGAATTAAAAATCGATAATTTGGAGATGTATCCTAACATAGGCCAGCCTAAAAAAACGACCGTCTATTTTCAGGCCCCGGGTTTACCTGAATACTCGGTATTTTTCCTGCGCAATGAAAGCGACCCTTACTATGCTGCTAATATGGGAACCGATCCTCATCATGTAGCCAAAGATCTGACAGAAAAGAGCCTGCTTACAGTTGTAGTACCTGATCTTACCCCAGGAACGTATCACGTGGTTTTTACCAATAAGATGGAAAGTCCCCCCTCAGGAGTAGACCTGCGCTCGCGTGTTACCAAACAGATGCTGGTGGGTGACTTCACCATCGTATCCTCCACCAATGCGGCGGAAGTGATTACAATAAGCCCTGCATCCGGACCAACAATGACTGCCACTCCGGTAGACATCGTGGCTTTCAATATTGAAGAGTTGAATATACCCAGCCTTACTATGGACGACGCGGCCTATACCAAGAGCATACGAGACAGTAACAAAACACTTTTAATTGAGCACGGGACCGGGTCCTACAAACCGGGTGAAGACTCCAAACCAGTGCGGGTGGACCGCACGGTTAAGGTAAAAATAGCAGCCCAGGCTGACTTCCAGGATATCAACCAGCAAGACTTGGTTGCCAGTAATTACGATACCCTGAGGGTTTTAACCGGGTTGGTTCAGGACAGCGATATAGTAGGCAGCCCTACCTTTGACGTTACCCTGGATATAACGACTACCTTGACGGTTTTAGATGGGTTCGGCGATCCCACCACAGAAAAATATGTCTTTACTGAATTACCGGTGAAACAAAAAGCCTTTACCTTTATAAAGAGTTATGATGAACCAGTGATTACGAAGGTTACACCGGATAAAATTCAGGTTGAAATTACTACCGGCGGCTATGCCGTCAAGGAAGAAATGTATATAGGTATTACCGGCAGCAATTTTACAGTCAGCAAATACATAGATGCCGCTGGCCAAGAGGTAGTTTGTTACCCGGAAGTGATACTGGGGGGGTTTGATACGGCCAATAACGAAGGCCCAGGATTGGGCTTTCGACGAAAAGGAAAAGATCCCACCAAGGTTGAAGTATGGGATCAGACTAATCAGACGTTTCATGAAATCAGTGCCTATTATGAAGTTTACAATGGAACAACGGTAGTAACCGGGGCAGTGGGAAACGATACCGGCAACCGCATCTTAATAAAGATCCCGGCCGGCATGTTGGTGGATAAAGGCGCAACTACCACCGAAGTCTTGATAGCCAATCCCAAGAAAAACACCAGCGAATACGGCTACCGGGTTAAAAAAGCCGATCTTATTCAATTTGTTGAAGTACCTCAAGGACAGGTTCCCAATATAACTAGTGTTACCCCCAATATCGTATCAACAGACGGCACCAAAGGAGTAAGAATAGATGGTAGTGGTTTCCAACCCGATGTAAAACTTTACCTGGAGGATACATTAATCACCTGTAAACGCGACGCCTATGGAAAAATTATTACTTTTGACGCGCCGGCCTGGAAGGACGGTAAGACCCGCATTCTGGTTATGAATCCGGGAGGTGGCTCGGATTCCGCTCAATTAATCTATGTCAAAAGTCTGACCAAACCAACCCTTACCAGCCTGTCTCCTCCGGCGGGCACTACCAACACTATGGTGACTTTAAACGGCTCTGTTTTTATGGCTCCGGACCCCACGGCTATTCCCTCGGATCTGGGTATCTATCGTTTGATCGGAACCAGGGTGATTTTCAGTGACAGCGGCGGCTCCCGCGAACGCGATATCAATGATTATTGGGACGAATCCGGAAACATTGAGCTTAGAGACTACACTTCCCCGTCCGGGAACAATATCCTGTCGGCATCAGGAAACTTCGCAACCATGGCCGATTATTATTACAGCGTTCTACTCAAAGTGGCTGGCCAGGATAAATTCTATGTATTGAATTACAGTGATCAGGGGGATATCATACTTAGCGATGGAACCAATAAGTACGAAATCTATGCCTCCAGTGGTGCCTTAAAGGCCAGGGATCAGAGCGGTGGAAATTGGGATATTGTTGTGGACGCAAGCTCGGTTCAGCTAACCTCAACTCCCGGCGGTTCCGTAATAGATTTAACCATGGTCACCCCCTATGTTTTTGATACAATTACTCAAGAAATTACCGGCAACCGGGTGAAAGTAACCGATCACGGCAGGCGCATTTATGCAGTGATACCCGATCTGATCAATCCCGGGCTCTATGATGTCACCGTTGTAAACCCGGACACCAACCGCGCTACCCTGAAAAACGCTTTCACGTTTTACAGCAGTCCCCAGCGTCTGCCGGTAGTAAACAAGATTGATCCAGACCGGGGTTCGGTTTCGGGAGGCTACTATATAAATATTTATGGGGAGAATTTTGAAGACAATGAAACTGTGAAGACCCGGGTTTTTATAAACTCTATTGAAGTGGCAGCCGCCGATGTAAAAGTGGACCCCAGCATGAAGGTTCTGGAAGTAAAAGTCCCTGCTTTTCCAGGAGATCTAAAGAGGGATTACGGAGTGGATCATATGGCGGTTCCAGTAACCATTCTCAACCCTAGTGACGGGGGGAGTATTGGCCTGAAAGATGCCTTTATCTATGTGCTCCCGACCAGCAATCCGGTTATCGATAAAATGTCCAAAACCCAGGGCAGCGCTGCCGGGGGGGATTACATTGAAATTACCGGCCGGGATTATCGTTATTATGAGCCATATGATGATATTAATAAAAATGTAAAATACGATGAAGACACCGATACCTATACTGATTTGAACGATGACCAAGTATGGAACAATTTAGGCAAATGGGATAACACGCAAGCCTTGGAGACGGAAAACATTAAAGATTATAAAAAGATTTTGCCAAAGGTTTACTTCGGCAGCGAACTGGCCACGATTGAAAACTACAGTACGGGCTACCTAGGGGTGACGACTCCTGCGGGTCTGACAGGAGCGGTTGATGTTTATATAGTCAACAATGATTTCGGGATATCCAATAAAAAAACTTTTACCTTTACCTCTTCCAAACCAGGCATTACCAACATTCTTCCGTCCACCGGGCGCAAACAGGGAAATGAACTGGTGGAAATCCTGGGTAGTGGTTACGTAGCGAGCCCCGTTACAATTTTAAATCCAGATGGCTCTAAAGATGTTAATACCATGACCCTGGTGCGTTTCGGCGACATAAATGGAACAAAAATGATACGGAATACGGAGGTAAACGGTCTTGAAATTGAAGGAAATCTTGTCGTCGACTACAGTTTGACTGATCAAGAGATCCGTTTCGCTCTTACCTCCGGCGGAATCCAATATACACAATTATTCACTGGTTTTGACGGGACGCCGCAGTTCATTGATTTTGCCGAATTGGCCGATTCCTCGGGAAATTATTATTCAGGCAGTGAATTGGTTAAAGCCTATAAAAATGGAAGTTACCTAATAGTAGAACGTGGTTATTCACCGGATGTGGAGACTCTCAATACCGGACACCTGATCGTCACCACCCCCACCTATTACACGGTGGGCCAGGTGAATCTCACGGTAATCAACCCGGACGGTGGAACTGCTACCGGCAAGTTCGAATACAAGAACCCGGTCACCAACCCAACCATAAGCAACATCACCCGCAACGGGGTGGAGCCGCAGAACAAGACGGTAGACGGTGAAAACCTTCGAGTGCTTGAAGTCAACTACAAGGGCGGCAATACCATCACCATAACCGGCACCGATTTTACAGCCAACGCTACTATTCAGATAGGCAGCCTGGCCCAGATAGCGACCAAAGACATTAGCTACACCCTGCCCACCAGTTTGAGCTTTATCATGCCGGCCGTTCCGGAAGCGGCGGTAGGCACTGCGGTTACGGTCATCGTGACCAACGAGGACGGCGGGGTGGCCCGCTCCGACCTGCCCAGTTCCGGCCTGCCTATTAAGATACTCATTACCAAAGGGGAAACGGCTCCCGAAGTCAGCAATATAGTACCGGCCAAGGGACCGGCCGCCGGCGGGACCCGGGTGTCGATCAAGGGCAAGGACTTCCGTGAGGATATGGCTCCCGATTTTCCAGGCGAGCTTAAAGTCTATTTCGGAGCGAAAGAGGCCACGGTGGTATCAGTAAAGTATGATGAAATAATTGCCGTAAGCCCGGCGGCTGATCCGGGGGAAGTTGAAGTGAAGGTGGAAAACCCGGATGGCGAGTCGTCCACGGTGGGTAAATTTATCTATGTAAGCAGCCCCACCATCACGGGTATTACCCTCACCAACGATAACGGCGACGAGGTGGCGGCCGATTCGATATCAGTCAAGGGAGGCCAGCAGCTCAACCTAACCGGCACCAATTTCATGGAAGGGTGCCGGGTGGTATTCATTCCGGTGATAGAGAAGGCGACCGATGATAAGGCCAGCGGTGTGATCTACTATGTGACCAGCAAGACCTCCCATGGTGGAACCAGCAGCGAGCTGGATCCCTATGTATTGAAATCGGGAACCGACGGAACAGAGGTGACGGTAGTTGATTCGAACCACCTTACCGTGAAGACCCCTGCGGGCAAACTGGACGCTACCGGCATTATGGTAATCAACCCGGATCAAGGAGCCTCTGCTATCAACAACAATATCAAGTTCGGGCTGCCCCAACTGGATGCACCGCTCGGGGTAACCGCGGTACTGGTCAGGGATGAACACTATAACACCGACCGCTTTATCAAGGTGCAGTGGGAGGCGGTTACCGGGGCCACCGGCTATGAGATCGAAGTGGTCATAGGCTCCAAGACCTACAATATAGGCTCGAGCAAGTACACTTCCCTGGTGTACGATGATCTGGAGCCCAACACATCCTATAAATTTGTGGTAAAAGCCCTGGGTGACTTTGGCACATCCAGACCTTCGGCTCAGAGCAACTGGGTGTATACGGGCAGCACGGTAGGCGCCCCTGATCGGGACGGTGGGCTGGGCGAAAAAACCCAGATTACGGCCAAGGGAAGCATAGCCCTGGTCAATGTGGGGAGCGACGGAGCTGCGGTGGATATCGATCTGACCAGGGGCGATCTGGCCGCCTGCCGCGAAGTTCAGGTCACCATTCCCGCTTCGGTAATATACGGCTCCGGTCAGACTATCAAAATCAGCGGCAAGGAATATGAATTGGAATTTGAACCAGGGGTGTTTAAAAATGGCTTCCTGGCGGACAGCAGCCATGAAAATAATGCCGGGGTAAGGTTCAGAGTGTATCCCTATGCCGGAAGCGCCGGCCAAGAAGGGGGAAACAATCTCTCCACCATCTATTGTCTGGAGGCCAGCTGCTTTGTCGGGCAGGAGATAAATGCGCTGGATGAGCTGAACGGCAGCATGAGGATAAAAATGCGCTATGATACGGCTAAAGCCAAGTTGAGGCATTTCACCAAAATGGATATAAGCTGGTATGAACCCTATAGCGGCACCTGGATGCCGGTAAACGGCAGCGGAACCAGCCTGGTTGGACATATGGGCAATTACTGCGTAATGGGCAGGAGGTAGAAGGTTTTGAGAAGAACAGTCATTTTAGCTATTATACTGGCTTTGCTCTGGCCGCAGCTGGTCTGCGCCGCTGATGCTCAGGGCTCCAGTGTTGAAGGCTACCTGCAGGCGGTGATCGCTCCCGACCCCAACACCCCGACTGATTACGGCAGCGTAAAGATAGAGGCCTACAATGGTACAGTGATGACTCTGGCCCTTACTGCCAGCACCGCCTATCTCATTGACGGCCGGCCGGTTAAGTTGAGCGCCATCCGGAGGGGGATGGAGGTCTATGGCAAACTGGCGGGAGGCACTCTGGCCAGCCTGGAAGCTTACTCGACGGTTAAAACCGGGTATATCCAGCCGGGCAGCCGGGTGGTGGTCGGTACTATAAGCAAGCTGGAAGAAGACCTGATCGAAGTGCGAAGGGATGACGGCCGTACCTCCAGTTATTACACCACTCCCGCCACCCCGATAAGCAAGCAGGGGCAGGCGATCAACCTGGATGATCTGTATGTCGGGGATCGGGTAAAATTGTATTTCGATGAAATTGGCAGCGGGATGATAAGCCGGATGGAAGTGCAGGGGAATTCGGTGGAGATCAAGAACATCTACCGGGCAACCTTGAATACGGTTGATGATACCAGCCTGCACCTGAGTTTGTCCGATGTGGACGTCTTGAACAACAGTCTTTGGGAGGATTCTCAGGGCAGCTGGAGGGTGGCTTATAACCGGGAATTGCCAGTTTACGTGGCCGGAGTAAAGGTTCCCACCCGCAATCTCAAGTACTACCGGGGGCGAGGCGTTTATCTGATTACCCGGGACGCGCTAGGCAAAGACAGCATTGATCGCCTGGTAGTAAAAAGCGAGTATGAATCAACTTATGAAGCACAGATTGAGAGTGTAAACTGGTTCAGTGATACCTGTGAGCTGGATAATAATAAAAACATATCTTTCGGAGATGGAACCATTATAATTCGCGACGGAAGGCTGCAGGACAAGTTTGCGTTGACTACTGGAACCGATGCCTATTTTGTAACGAACACGGTGGGGGGACAGCGCATTGCCAGTGTTGTCAACATCCTATCAGTCGGGATCAACAACTCCAGCATCGGGCAGAATTGTCTGTACGCCGGCCTGTTGGCGGACGTCTTTGAAGATTCGTTCTGGCTGGAAAATGCTTATCGACATGATGATAATGCTTGGCAGAGCGTAAGCGGCCAGGTGGAACTATTCCTGGACAATGATACCTCCATCTGGGATATGGACAACAAGAAGCTCATCACTCTGGCAGAGTTTATCGGAGGAGATTATTCCGTTGACCTGGGTGATGAACGCACCAGGGATCTGGATCTGAGCAGCTGGTATGTATATGTATATGCCAAGGGCGACCGGGGAGCCTGTCTGGCTCTGCATCATGAAGAGCATTATATCGATGAACTGCGCACGACCACCGGTACCGTGGTATCGGTTGAAAACGATGCCCAGGTGGGATGGGTAATGACCCTGAAAAACACCAGTGACTGGAGCGAGCACAACAGCCAGTGGATGGGCAAGCAAACCAACCTCCGTCTGGGGCTGGAGAATACACTGATAATCAAGAATGGCAAAGCCGTTCTGCCCAGCTCATTAAAAGCCGGAGATCGATTGTATATGGTGCGTAATGATTTCAGGGTAATGGTAATGCTGGTAAAATAGGAGGGTAAATACGGTGAGAATAAAAGGGACGTTTTTGCTGACAAGCTGTTTAATAGCCATGCTTACGGTACTGGTAGCATTGCCGGCCGGAGCGGTTCCGCCGGATTTTGCCGGCGGGGTGGCCAATGAATATAAATACCAGGAAGTGGTATTCCTTACCGGGGTGCCGATTAAGTTCAGTGGAACCATCAAAAAAACCGAAAAGGTAAAAGGGGATTTAAAGACGGTCACCTATGATTTTACCCTCACCCCGGAGGACAAATCCATCACCGGCAAATTCAGCCGGAAGATGAGCTATAAAATCAGTTCCAGCCAGGATGCCGATGTGGGGCAAACTCTGACCGAAACTGAAGTGGGCACCTTTAAAGAAAGCATTACTATTAATGGGGTTAAATATGATCTCAAGGATTTGCAGTTTTACAAATCGGATGCCATTGACAATCGTCCGGCTTCCGACTACTACAGCGGTAGTATCCAGGGCCGCAAGACCTATGTGATCAATAAAAACCAGGGGGAGGTAATTGTTGATATCAGCGGTGGAGATGTCGGTTATAATAATTTCTGGGGCAGCACTGAAACCCAGATTTTGGATTATAACATAAGCGTAACCCGCGCTGTCGAAGCGGCTGATGATTTAGAAAGCTGGCAGGGCACGGTCCGAGTAACGGCCTCGGACAGCATTGATAAAAGCCTGCAGTATAATGAGAACCTGGCTTCATTGTCCAGCTTCAATGGCTCCTACACCCGGGTGACCAGGGGAGAAATGGCTTCCCAGTACAGTTATAATCTGCCCACTTTTGTGGAGGGCTTGGCTGATGATAGCGCAAGGAACATCGATCAGATAAAACTCAATGCGGAGAAGGTTCCCAAGGTTGAGAAGCTGTTGATTCCCAAATTCAGAGATACCGGAGGGCATTGGGCTGAGGACTATATCTGCCAGCTTTTTTCACTCGGGGTTTTTGAGGGAGATGCCAAGTTCTTTGCGCCCGATGCGCCGATTAACCGCATCGATTTTATCCGGGCCCTGGTCAGGATATGCGATATCCGGGCCAATCAGGCGGCGGATAAGACAAAAACCAGTAAAAAGGCCCCGGCTGAGGTATCGCCTTTTGCAGACGTACCAACCGGCAGCGCCGACTATCAATATGTTAAAGCAGCTGTTGAGAAGGGGTTGACCACAGGAGTCAGCGGTGGTCAGTTTGGAGCGGACCTGGATGTTGACCGGGCCCAGGCCGTAAACATGCTGGTAAAGGCCCTGGGTTTTGAAGACAAAGCGCCTACACCGGGATTCAGCACATCCTTTGCCGATGAAGACCAGATTCCCGAGTGGTGTTTGGACAGCGTTTACGTGGCCGCGGAGATTGGCTTGATAAGCGGCGACTCCACCAACCGTATAAATCCTCAGAAGGTTATGACCCGGGGCGAAGCGTCGGCTATGCTGGTGCGCTTCTTAAATATTCTGCAGAGCGACCTGCAGAAAGACTACCGGGAAAACATCGTCCTGTTTAATTAGAATACCGCGAGCGGTACAGTTAAACCGGTGCTGTATATTACACCCCGGGAAAGTTTTGCAGGGTGAGGTCAGGTGTGATTTTTGAAAAGGATTAAATTTTACTGGTTGACCTTTTTTATCGGCATAATCATGGCGATTTACATCCTTTATGGCGCGCGCATCATAAACATCGTCGCTGCTCCTTCGCCTTCCGGCGCTGCCCAATCGGCTGCGCTATTTCCGTCTCCAGAGGAAACCCAGTACATAATGCGTCTCTACCTTGAGCCCGGCAGCCGCATTATATATGGAGAAACCCGTATTTTAACCAGCAATACTTCCGGCCGGGGCCTGGGCGAATTGTGGCTGACCGCCTACCCCAATGCCTTTAGCAAATCTTCAGCCACTCCTGCCCCGGCGGATGCGTATTATGCCGGCTTCAATCCCGGGTGGATGGAATTTGATGAAATAAGCATAAATGGACAAAAAGCTCAGTATACCAGCCGGGGAGTGTCGGTGCAGGTTCTGCCACCGGCCGATATTATGCCCGGCAACCAAATTGACCTGAGCATCAAGTGGAAGGCTTTGGTACCCCGCCTGGCCTATCGTTATGGCACCCGGGACGGAGTGTATATGCTGGGCAACTTTTATCCGGTCTTGAATGTGCTGGATAAGGATGGATGGCACAATTCATATAATTCCGTGTTTGGCGACCCGTTTTGCTTTCACTGCGCCAATTACCTGGTAGAGCTTAATATTCCGGAATATTACGATATGGTGGCCACGGGGAGCTACGGGGAGCCGATCATCGAAGACAACGGCCGGCAAACCTATGTTATCCAAGCGGAAAACGCCCGGGACTTTGCCCTGGTGCTCATGTATGATTACACCAAGTTGCAGACCAGTATTAACAAGCTCAATGTCAATTGCTATGTCCCCAATGGGCATAGGGACTTGGCCCAACCGATTTTGGAAAAAGCGGCCAGCATGCTTAATTACTTCAACTGCTCTTTGGGAACCTATCCCTATAAGCAATTCAGTATGGCCTTTGTTCCTATGAAAGGCTTTCACGGCATGGAATATTCCGGTATGATCTTTTTGAGCGAAGACTATCTGAAAAGGGGCGGGCTTGATCAATCGGGAGAAATGCTTTTGGCCCACGAAATCGCCCACCAGTGGTGGTATGGAGTGGTGGGCAACGACCAGTTGAAAGAGCCCTGGCTGGACGAAGGTCTGGCCAACTGGAGCGCCTATAAGTATCTGGAGGATGTAGAACAAGTTAAGGTCAATATTACCGAATTAAAGGAAGGGGTCAGCCTGGCCAGAGAGCTGCGCGATATGTATTCCAAACAGGATTATTACCGGACTGCCTATTCCGGTGGAGAGGCGTTCTGGTTCGGATTGGAAAAGGAACTGGGTAAAGAAAAGGTTAATAAAGCCTTGCGCAGGTATCTGGCCACGTACCGCTTTAAGATAGCGGGAACCCAGGAACTTTTAGACGTGATAGAGAAAGAAGCCGATTCCAATATGGACGCTTATTTTTATAAATGGTTCAAAGTCAATCCGGGGAACTAACCCCGGATTTATTTTTTTGATGAATAAAACGGGTTTTGGCGGGGGCCGGGCGGCGAGAGCCTTGTCTTAATGGCAAAAGTAGGCTAAAATATAGCGTTGTCCATACTTAATTATTATGGAACCTTTCGCTATGATATAGAATTAGGGTTGACAAAGTACTAGTATATGAGGCCTTCCTAATGAAAAAAATTAGGAGGAAGAATAAAAGGAGGATTTCCATGGATCCGGTCCAAAAGGTAAAAATGAGTTTAGCGCAACTGGTTAGCGAGGCGCTGGAAGAGGCACGGGGGCAAAAGCTGCTCAGCTTCGCTACGGCGCCCGATTTCGTTATCGAGGTACCCCGGGAGAAAGGCCATGGAGATTTTGCCTGTAATGCGGCTATGCTGCTGGCCCGCCAGGCCCGGATGGCGCCCCGCCAGATTGCTGAAATTTTGGTGGGAGTTATAAAGGCGGGCAGCCTGGCCGGGGTGGAAAAGGTCGAGGCGGCCGGAGCCGGTTTTATAAATTTTTACCTGAGCAATGACTGGCTGTTTGAAGTGCCGGCTCTGGTTGTCAAGATGGATGGCGACTATGGCCGAAATGAGAGTAAAAATCAGAGGGTGCAGGTTGAATTCGTCAGCGCCAACCCCACCGGCAATTTGCATATGGGGAACGCCCGGGGCGGAGCCCTGGGAGACACCCTGGCCAATATCCTGGATCGGGCCGGATACAATGTTGAGCGGGAGTTTTATATAAACGATGCCGGCAACCAGGTGGAAGTCTTCGCTGAATCTTTGGAAGCCCGCTACCTGCAGCTCAAAGGGTTTGACGTAAAATTTCCCGAAGACGGCTACGCCGGTCAGGATGTAATTGAGACGGTGCGCAACATCATAGGCGCCTATCAGGACAGACTGCTGGATATGGAAAGCGCGGACCGCCGCCAGATTATGCTGAACTTTGCCCTGACCGAAAAGATCGATTACATAAAAAACACCCTTAAAAACTTCGGAATTGAATATGATGTCTGGTTTAGCGAACGCTCTCTGCACGAAACCGGGCAAGTGGATCTGGTGATCGAACAGCTTGAGGAAAAGGGATACGTGTATGAGAAGGAGGGCGCCCTGTGGTTTAAGTCTTCCGAGTTTGGCGATGAAAAAGATGAGGTTTTAAAACGGGCCAATGGTATACCCACCTATTTTGCGGCCGATATTGCCTACCACCGGGACAAATTCAAAAGGGGTTTTGACTGGGTGATAAATATCTGGGGAGCTGATCATCACGGCCACGTGGCGCGGATGAAGGGTGCCATGCAGGCTCTGGGCTATGATCCGGCCGCTCTGGAAATCCTTTTGATGCAGCTGGTGCGCCTGTATCGAGGCGGAACCCTGGTGCGCATGTCCAAGCGAACTGGAACCACCATTTCGCTCGATGAGTTGATCGAAGAGGTGGGCCGGGATGCGGCACGATTTACCTTCGTTATGCGCAGCCCGGACAGCCATCTGGATTTCGACCTGGAACTGGCCAAACAGAAGAGTTTGGAAAACCCGGTCTACTACGTCCAGTATGCTCATGCCCGGATATGCAGCGTTTTTCGTCAAGCAGCGGCCTATAATGTGCCCCTCCCCTCCGTGGGTGAGGTTGATGTTACCCTTTTAAAAGAGGAAGATGAACTCGCCTTATTGCGTAAAATAGCTGAATTTCCCGAGGAAATTGCCATTGCCGCCCGTACCGTAGCCCCCCACCGCATGGCCCGCTATGTACTGGATCTGGCCGGCTTATTCCACAGCTATTACAACCACCACCGGGTGTTGAATGAAAACCCGGAATTGCAGAAGGCCAGGCTCTTGCTGTTAATGGTCACCCGGGTTACTATCCAAAACGGACTTGGAATATTAGGTGTTTCGGCACCGGAACAGATGTAGGAGGGATGAAGATGCAGAGACGAAAGAGCGAGATCGATTGGGCAGTCGATATATTGGTAGAGAAACAGGAGCCCATGTACTGCATGGATTTAGTCCGAGAGGTTGCTGCGCGCATGGGGAAAAGAGATAATCCCGAGACTTTGACTTCCATGTATACCCGTATTAATCTTGACAACCGTCTGGTTTATCAGGGCGACGGCTACTGGTATTATGATACCAACCGCCCTTTAAAGGACCATAGGGACTGAGAAACCTTACGGATTCAGGTGGAGGTAAAGAAGCCGTTTCCGGCCGTACCGGCCTACCTGCCAAGGAGGAAGGGTAAAATGAAAATAAAATGGAAAGGTCACGCCTGCTTTTTCATTGAGTGTTCAGGGAAGATCATCGTTACCGATCCTTTTGCGGATAGTTATGGCTATCCTCCCCTTCGAGAAAGGGCTGACCTGGTTACGGTCAGTCATGATCACAATGATCACAATGCCTGGCAAAACCTGTCCGGAAATCCCCTGGTCATAAACCAGGCGGGCGATTTCGATCTCGGCGAAATAAGCATCCAAGGCGTGGCATCCTACCACGACCAAAAGCAGGGCGCCCTGCGCGGCCGGAATATAATTTACCGGATAAAAGCGGAAGGCTTAACCCTGGCCCATTTGGGCGACCTGGGGCATATTTTGAGCCCGGCGCAGGTGGAGGCTTTAGGAAAGATCGACATTCTGCTTTTGCCGGTGGGTGGAACCTATACGATTGATGCGGAACAGGCTGGGCAGGTTTTGGAGCAGATAGGTCCCGCGATCGTGATACCAATGCATTTTAAGACTCCGGCTATTAAGCTTCCCATCGCTCCGGTTGAAGCATTTATAAGTAAATTTGCCAGGGTTGTAAAAAAGCCCTTTTTGGATATAACTGGCGAAGATTTGCAGGGAGCAACAAGGGTCATAGTTTTGGACTACCTCTCCTAGTACAACGTTCCGTATATTGTGTATATAAGTTGGAGCAGATTTTTTTGAAGTACAAGGCGGAGGAATGAGTAATACTGGATGTATTGCGATTGACGACAACGCAGTAATTCGGAAAAATCTGCCCAAATTATGTGCGCGAATATACGGAACGTTGTACTAGTTGACCGCCTCTTCACAAAGAGGGTAAAATTCTAATGTTAAAGGCTTCAAGGGGAGCAGCGGCTCCCGGTAAATATTCAGCAAGTGTTATGCTTTTTTGAGCCAAGGGAAAGAGGGGGCTTATGGTGACAAAATACATATTCATTACCGGTGGAGTGGTTTCTTCTCTGGGTAAGGGAATTACTGCGGCTTCTTTGGGGAGGTTGCTTAAGTGCCGGGGGTTGAAGGTTGCTCTGCAAAAATTTGATCCCTATATCAATGTAGACCCTGGTACTATGAGTCCCTATCAGCACGGCGAAGTTTACGTAACCGAAGATGGAGCCGAAACCGATCTGGATGTAGGACATTACGAGCGTTTTGTCGACGTCAACCTGAGCGCTTACGCCAACTGCACTACCGGGAGAATCTACCAGGCGGTTTTGGATAAAGAACGCCGCGGCGATTACCTGGGCCAAACCGTACAGGTTATTCCTCACATCACCAATGAGATCAAAGATCGGGTAACCCTGATTGAAAAGGAAGCCCACCCCGACATAGTGATCAGTGAAATCGGAGGCACGGTAGGCGATATCGAGTCTCTACCCTTTCTCGAAGCCATTCGCCAGTTAAAATTTGAATTAGGCCGCAACCGGGTGCTGTACGTTCACGTCACCCTGGTGCCCCACATAAAAGCAGCCGGAGAGTTGAAAACCAAACCCACCCAGCATAGTGTTAAGGAGCTGCGCGGCATCGGGATTCAGCCGGATATTCTGGTCTGTCGTACCGAAAAAGATCTGTCCGAGGATCTAAAAGCCAAGATGGCTCTTTTCTGTGATGTGGACCGGGAAGCGGTTATTCAGCTAAAAGACGCCGCGTCGATCTATGAGGTTCCCCTCATGCTGGCCCGGGAACAGCTGGATCTACAGGTAATAAAGCGGCTGGGCCTGGATTGCCCGGACCCCGATCTCAGTGAATGGGAAGAGATGGTCCGCAAAGTTCATTCCCTGGATAAAAAAGTCACCGTAGGCCTGGTAGGAAAATATGTTGAACTGCAAGACGCCTATTTGAGTATTGTGGAATCTCTCAAACATGCCGGTTTCCAGTACAACAGCGAGATTCAAATAAAATGGGTATACGCCGAAGAAATAGAGAAGCTGGGTCCCGATGAACTGCTAAGCGGGGTGGACGCCATTCTGGTTCCGGGAGGATTCGGAGAAAGAGGGATTGAAGGGAAAATAGCCACCTGCCGTTATGCCAGGGAGAACGGCATCCCCTTCCTGGGAATCTGTCTGGGTATGCAGTGTGCGGTTATTGAATTCGCCCGCAATGTCTGTTCTTTGAAAGGCGCCAACAGCATTGAGTTTGATCCTGACAGTCCGGCCCCGGTCGTTCACCTGATGCCGGATCAGGAGGGGATCGAAAACAAAGGCGGCACCATGCGTCTGGGGGTATATCCCTGCTATCTGAAGCAAGACAGCAAGGCCTACAGCGTCTACCATTGCGCTGAGCTCCAGGAAAGGCACCGCCACCGCTATGAAATCAACAATGATTATCGCGCCCTTATGGAGGGCAAAGGCCTGGTGATAAGCGGGTTGTCCCCCGATGGCCGCCTGGTAGAAATCATTGAGCTGCCAAGCCACCCCTGGTATGTCGGCTGCCAGTTCCATCCCGAGTTCAAATCCCGGCCTAATCGACCGCACCCCCTGTTTATGGGCTTGATTTATAATGCTTTGGAGTACAGCCGCACGCGCCCCAATAAACTGTAAGGCTGATTTCATAGACCGTATTCCTTATCTAGTACAACATTCCGTATATTCGCGTCCATAATTTGGGCAGATTTTTCGAATTACTGCGTTGTCGTCAATCGCAATACGTCCAGTATTACTCATTCCTCCGCCTTGTACTTCAAAAAAATCTGCTCCAACTTATGAACACAATATACGGAACGCTGTACTAGACCGCGGCTTGGACTTGCTCCGAACCGCGGCATAGGCATGTGATTATTGGGCGAAACTTAGTACAACGTTCCGTATATTCATGCACATAATTTGGGTAGATACACAATATACGGAATGTTGCACTAACAGCTAAAGGCATAAGGAGATAATAATGTTTACCACCCGGATTATCGATAGTAAAGAAAAGGAGCGCTATAATCAGTTTGTGGCGAATCATCCCAAAGGGCATTTCCTACAGTTGTGGGAATGGGGACAGGTTAAAAAGGGCATGGGGTGGGACCCGCTGCCCCTGATCCTGGAGGAAGACGGCCGGATAAGGGCCGCTATGCTCATTTTAAAGAGAAGGATTCCCCTGCCCTTTATCAAAAAATGTATTTTTTATTCCCCCCGCGGACCGGTGCTTGATATCAATGACCGCCAATTAGGCCGGCTGCTTTTTGACGGGGCCCGTCGGGTGGCCGGGGATGAAGGCGCTATTTTTCTCAAATTTGATCCCGATATTCCCAAGGAAAATGTTGAGTGGGTTGAGGTTTTGCAGAGCCTGGGGTGCCGTCATAATGAGACCGGTTTGGACTTTGAAGGAGTACAGCCCAATTTTGTTTTCCGTTTGGATATAAGGCCCGACGAAAGTGTGTTGCTGGCCAACATGCACGCCAAATGGCGTTATAATATCAGGCTGGCGGAAAAAAAGGGTGTCGTTATCAGGGAGGCGGTAGATAAAAAAGACCTGCAGGTCTTTTATCAGATACTTCTTGATACAGCCAGCCGCGATCATTTTCTGGTGCGCGGATATGAATACTTCGAGTGGATGTGGGACTACCTGGTTGAGACCGGGTATGCCAGGATCTTCCTGGCTGACTACCAGGGACAGGTTATTGCCGGCACCCTGGCTTTGATACTGGGGGAAAAAGCCTGGTATCTATACGGAGCATCCAGCAATGAATACCGGAATGTAATGCCTAATTATCTGATCCAGTGGGAAATGATTCGCTGGGCACGCCAAAACGGCTGTACGCTCTATGATTTTCGGGGGGTGTCCGGGGATCTCAATGAGGATAATCCGCTCTATGGCTTATATAGATTTAAAAAGGGGTTTAGTGGAGTATTCACCGAGTTTATCGGGGAATGGGATATGGTATATTCGCGCTTCTTTGACTTTTTGTGGACCAGGGTGCTCCCGTTGTATCTGCGCTTGGGACGGCGCAGGGCCCGGTCGGTTCAAGGTGATGGATAATGCATAAACTGGACAAATGGATAGAAATCGATGTGGACGCGGTAAGGAACAATCTAGAACAGGTTCGCTCCCTGCTGGATGAAAAGGTTATCTTGATTGCCGTATTAAAAGCCGAGGCTTATGGGCATGGAGCGCGCGATATCGCCCGTTTGCTCAACCAACAGGGTGTAGATTTCTTCGCGGTCACCTTTCTGTATGAAGCCCTTCAGCTGCGTAAAGCCGGCATTCTCTCCAACATACTGGTCTTTAGCCCCCTGATAGATGAAGAACAGCTTGCTGAGGCTATTGAGAACTCCATAACCATTACCATTGCTTCCCGGGAGGAATCCGAACGCCTGATCAAAGTAACCCAGGAGCTGCGCAAGACTGCCACCATTCATTTGAAAATCGATACCGGCCTGGGACGATTCGGCCTGAATTCTCAAGAACTTATCGAACTGGCCCAGGAATTAAATAGCTATAACAACATATATTTAGAAGGAATCTACACCCATATGGCCGATGCGGCTGGGCAGACCGCCTATACCGTCAGGCAGTTTGAGATCTTTTTGGAAACGGTTCGCTACCTGGAGCAGGCCGGCATCAGAATTCCCCTGCAGCACTGTGCCAACAGCGCGGTCTTTTTAAAATACCCCCAGATGCACCTGGATGCGGTAAGGATTGGAACGCTGCTGTCCGGGCAGCATCCGGTCGGTAATTTTGAGCGGCGCCTGTCCTTAAAAGACCCCTACCGGTTTAAATGCCGAATTGTTTCTCTGCGCTTGGTGGAGAAGGGAAGCTATCTCGGCTATTTTAGGACTTACCGGTTAAAAAACAAGGCCCTGGTGGGGGTGGTTCCGGTGGGATTCAATGATGGTCTGGCCCTGGAAGTTGCCAATCCCCCGGCCGGGTTGGTCGACCTGCTCAAGGGGATGGCTCGCCAGGTACTGGTTTACTTGAACCAACCCCGGTTCAGGCTGAATATCAGCATAAAAGGCCGTGAATACCCGATCCGGGGGAAAGTGTTCATGCAGATGGCCTTGGTGGAAATACCTCCGGAAGCCGACGTACAGATTGGAGACGAGGTGGAGCTGCCGGTTCGTAAAACTCTGGCAGCCAAAAACATCGTCAGATTATATGTTAAAGACGGCGTTGCGGGCAAAGTAGCCAGCGAAGACGCGACCACATTTATATGAGGAGGTTTGACGGATGGGGAAAAAAGCCTTTATAGCAGCCTTTACCATCTTTTTGCTTTTGATGAGCATACTTTCTTTACGGGCGGTGTTTGCTCCCAACCGTCAGGCCCCGGGCCAACTCTCCCGGGGGGACGCGGTGGGCATCATCCGGGTGGAAGGGGCCATAACCGGCGATTCCTCGGCCGGCTGGTCAGGTACCGGAACCAGCACCGATAAAGTACTGGCCGCAATTCGTGAAGCAGCCAGCCGGGACGACATCAAAGCGGTGGTCTTGAGGATCAACAGTCCCGGTGGAAGCGCGGTTGCGGCGCAAGAAATCGGCATAGAATTGGATAAACTAAGGGAGAAAGGCAAACCGGTTATAACTTCCATGGGGGACACCTGCGCCTCGGGTGGTTATTGGATAGCCTGCAGCACCGATTATATTATGGCCAATTCGACTACTATGACCGGAAGTATCGGGGTAATCATGGAACTGACCAATCTGGAGGGCCTTTTCGGCAAACTGGGCATAAGCCAGGAGGCTATCAAGAGCGGGGAATACAAAGATATTGGGTCCAGCAGCCGGCAGTTAAAACCCGAGGAAAGGCAGCTGCTGCAGGACATGGTTCAAGATTCCTACCAGCAGTTTATCGATCAGGTTGCCAAAGGCCGCCAGGGAAAAATAGACCAGGCCCGGCTGATGAGCATAGCTGATGGAAGGGTCCTAACCGGCAAACAAGCCCAGGCTTACGGGCTGGTTGACGGACTGGGCAATTACTATGACGCCGTTCGCGAGGCTCAGAAGCGGGCCAATCTGGATGAAAACAGCAAAACGGTTGAACTCAACGAAACCCTTTTTTGGGAAGAACTGATGAGCGGCAGCGGTTTGGGCAGTTGGCTGCAAATGCGACTGGGCCCGGCATTGCGCTATTAATTAACGGTCCGGAGGGAGGAGGAAGATGAAAATGGCAGATACCATCTACGGGTTGTTCTTCCAACCGGCCGCTACCTTTCGGCAGATCAGTGAAGATAAACCGCTGGCCAAGGGCTTGATGCTCTATATACTGGTTTCCCTGCTGGGGGTGCTATTTAACCAGGGAGTGGAATCAAGCCGGGACAATTCCATGCTGGCCGGGGGAGCCGGATGGGCTTTGGGAGCTCTCAGTATCTTTTTTACCCTGATCAATCTGTTTGTCATGACTGGAGTGCTATCGTTGCTGGCGGATATTATTTATAAGAAGTCCAATCCTTCAGGGGTGCTGGCTTGTTTTAGCTTTGCCGCCCTGCCTGGAGTTCTGGGGGGGGCGGTTTATTATACTTTTTTCCTGCTGGGAATGGAGGGGGCCGGTGCTGCTTGCCTATTCGCCGTCTCGCTTTGGATAATGGTTCTCTGGGTTTTGTCTCTGCGGGAATCACTGGACTTAGACACCGGACAATCGGTATTATTGCTTTTAGTGCCGCCCCTGGCTGTATTCTTCCTGACGGCCGTCCTACTGTTGGCCGGCCTGTCCCTGGCCTGGTAAGCTGAAGATCCAAGGAGGATTCCTCTTATGAAGTGTAGAACTAAATATGGAAAACTCAGGAAGGCGAAGCGGAGGTGGCTTGAATTGTGGAAAATCTTAATTGTTGATGACCAGAAAGGAGTACGGCGACTGCTCGAGGAGCTGTTCAAAAGGGATGGCTGGGATGTGCATGTAGCATCGGACGGTAAAGAGGCCATTTCCAAATGTGATGAATTATCTCCCCATGTAGTCTTGATGGATATGAAAATGCCCAATATGAATGGACTGGATGCATCACAGGAAATTCTGCGTAGGCACAGCCACCTGCCTATTCTTATGATGACCGCCTATGGCGAAATGGATGTTATCAAAAAGGCCCTGGACGCAGGGGTAAAAAAGTGTATTACCAAGCCTTTTGATATTATGGATCTGAGAAATATGGTTAATGAGTTGATGGAAAAGGTATCCTAAAAATACGGTTACAAGAGGTGAATCACATGCCATTGGTTTCGGTAAATGAACTGTTGTTGAAGGCTGATCGTGAAGGATACGCGGTAGGGGCGTTCAATGCCAACAACATGGAAATAGTACAGGCCATCCTTAAGGCGGCGGAAACGGAGAAGGCCCCGGTTATTATGCAGGCCAGCCAGGGAGCGATTTCCTACGCCGGGTTGAATTTTATAACCGGAATGGTCAGAATTGCCGCTGAATCCAGCCCGGTTCCGGTAGCCCTGCATCTAGATCATGGCACTGATTTTGAACAAGTGCTGGATTGCATTAAGGGCGGTTTTACCTCGGTTATGTATGACGGCTCCAAACTGCCCCTGGAAGACAATATCGCCCTTACCAAAAAGGTTATCAGTATTGCCGGTCCGGTAGGCGTTTCGGTTGAAGCCGAACTGGGTAAAATAGGAGGTACCGAGGATCATGTTCACGTAAGTGAAAAGGAAGCCCTGTACACCGACCCGGAAGAAGCCCGTTATTTTGTGGAGCAGACCGGGATAGAGAGCCTGGCCATCGCCATCGGCACCGCTCATGGGCAGTACAAGGGAGAACCCAAGCTGGATTTCGAGCGTCTGGCCCAAATACGCTCCCTGGTCAATATTCCCATAGTCTTGCACGGCTCCTCCGGGGTGCCTGATGAAGCGGTCCGCCAGGCTATTTCCCTGGGGGTTCGCAAAGTAAACATCGACACCAATATCAGGGAGGCTTTCGTGGGAGCGATGCGCAAAGTGATCGCTGAGAGTCCCGCTGAGATCGACCCGCGCAAGATACTGGGACCGGCCCGGGATGCTACGGTAGAGATAATACGGGAAAAAATCCGCCTGTTTGGCAGTTCCGGCCGCGCTTAGAACCGGGCTTTTAAACCTGGAGGCAAGAGCCCGGGTCCTTTTAAAAGGAGTGTGATAGCTTGAGGATATTTATAGATACGGCCAACATTGATGAAATAAGGGAAATCAGCCGGATGGGGTTTTTATCCGGGGTAACTACCAATCCCAGTTTGGTTGCCAAGGAAAAGCGGGATTATGCCGAGGTGGTCAAGGAGATCTGCGGAATAGTTGACGGGCCTATAAGCGCGGAGGTTCTGGCCCTGGACTATCCGACTATGATTAAAGAGGCTAAGAGCCTGGCCGCCATCCACCCCAACGTGGTAGTGAAGATCCCCATGATGGAAGAGGGTTTAAAGGCTATTCGTACGTTAAATGATGAAGGGGTAAGCACCAACGCCACCCTGATTTTTTCTCCGGCGCAGGCCTTGCTGGCCGCCCGGGCCGGAGCCAGGTATGTCAGCCCCTTTATCGGCCGGGTCGATGATATCTCCAACGACGGGTTGGCCTTGCTGCATGATATCATGGTCATTTTTGACCAGTTTGCCCTGGAGACGGAAGTCATATCGGCCAGTATCAGGCATCCCATGCACGCCGTTGAATCAGCTAAAATAGGCGCCCATATTGCCACCATACCCTATGGGGTAATTAAACAAATGGTCCGGCATCCCCTGACCGATGCCGGTATTGACAAGTTCTTGCAGGATTGGAAAAAGGCTTTTTAGGAGAATTGGAGGGTATCATAGTGGAGAGGGAACTGGCACTGGAGTTCGCTCGAGTTACCGAAGCAGCAGCTCTGGCAGCTGCGCGCTGGGTGGGGAAAGGCGACAAGGAGGCCGCCGATGATGCAGCGGTTACCGCCATGCGGGTCATGTTCGATACAGTTTCGGTTGACGGCATTGTAGTTATCGGCGAAGGGGAAATGGATGAAGCCCCTATGCTATATATCGGCGAAAGGGTTGGCATCGGAGTTCAGCCCGAGGTTGACATCGCGGTCGATCCCCTGGAGGGAACCAATATAGTCGCTAAGGGTTTGACCGGAGCTATAGCGGTGTTGGCCGCTGCGCCGCGGGGGTGCCTCTTGCACGCGCCGGACATGTATATGGATAAAATCGCGGCTGGCCCGGAATGCAAGGGGAGAGTGCATCTGGAGGCACCGATAAAAGAAAACCTTCGCGAAGTTGCGCGCGCCCTGGACAAACTGGTTAGTGAAGTAACCGTGGTAGTCCTGGACCGCCCCCGCCACCAGCAGATCATTGATGATATTCGCTCGGCCGGCTCGCGTATCAAATTGATTACCGATGGCGATGTCTCACCGGCGGTCGCCGCGGCCTATGATGAATCAGGGGTTGACTTGCTGGTTGGCATAGGTGGAGCGCCCGAGGGTGTAATAAGCGCTGCGGCCCTGAAGTGCCTGGGAGGAGATTTCCAGGCCCGGCTGGTCCCCGAGGATGATTCGGAAATAGAGCGCTGCCACCAGATGGGCATTTCTAATATCAACAAGGTCTTTACTCTCGATGAACTGGTCAGATCAGATGATGTTATATTTGCCGCAACGGGTATTACCGATTCCTTCTTATTGAAAGGGGTTCGTTATAGCAAACGCCGCTGCATAACTCAAACCCTGGTTATGCGCAGTACATCAGGAACTATAAGGCTTATCGAGGCCAATCATCACCTGGATAAGAAACCGCTTTTTAAAGATAAACGGATAAAACTCATCCTCGATTAAAATAGGGTTAATTTTTTTCGGACATGGGGTATAATAATAATAACTATGTATTGCTGCGAGTAAACCAATCTGTTTCCTTCCAGGAGCCTTTACGGGCGGCTTCCTTTTGGCAAACGGTTTCTCTCATCGGATTTCTCTTCAAACCTCAAGTTTACTTGGTATAGAAATCTTCGCAATGGCAAATACGACTGACGATGCTCGGCTTTACGAGTATGGATAAACCCGGTATATATCTGGAATCACCTGAACAACTGAAGGGAGGAAGAATTCTGAACATCTCGATCTCCGATCTGGAGAACCGGACCATTCTAGAGCTATATCAAATAGCCAGGGATGTAAATCTTACCGGTTACTCCAAGCTCCGAAAAAAGGAACTGATATTTGAGATTACCAAGGCACTGACCCACGCCGATGAGTTGCTGCAGGCTCAAGGGGTTCTGGAAATTATGCCGGACGGCTATGGCTTTTTAAGACCCTTTGGCTACCTGCCCAGTCAGGACGATATCTACGTATCTCCATCCCAAATAAGAAAATTTGAATTGAAGACCGGCGACAAGGTGGGCGGGCAGGTACGCTCCCCCAAGGACAATGAGCGCTTTTTTGCCCTATTGAAAGTTGAGGGAGTTAATGGTTTTCCGCCGGAAGAATCGGTAAAGAGGATTCACTTTGACGCCTTGACCCCCCTCTATCCAACCGAACGAATAACTCTGGAAACCGATTCCCAGGAGCTATCTACCAGGATCATTGACCTCATTGCCCCGATCGGAAAAGGTCAGCGCGGTTTGATCGTTGCGCCGCCCAAAGCGGGCAAAACCATTCTTCTGCAAAAAATAGCCCAGGGAATAAGTAAAAATCACCCAGAAGTCGAACTTATCATACTCCTGGTCGATGAAAGGCCAGAGGAAGTAACCGACATGCAGCGCAATACCAAAGCCGAGGTAGTAGCTTCAACCTTTGACGAACCACCGGAGAACCATGTTAAAGTAAGTGATATGGTTTTAGAACGCGCCAAACGCCTGGTTGAACATAAAAAAGACGTGGTTATCCTGATGGACAGCGTCACCCGCATGGCCCGGGCCCACAACCTGGTAGTGCCGCCCAGCGGCCGCACCCTGTCAGGGGGAATTGACCCGGCCTCGCTGGATAAACCGAAACGCTTTTTCGGCGCTGCTCGAAACATAGAAGAAGGCGGTAGTCTTACCATTATTGCCACAGCCCTGGTTGAAACCGGTTCCCGCATGGATGAAGTTATTTTCGAAGAATTCAAAGGCCGGGGTAATATGGAACTGGTTCTGGACCGGCGCCTAGCTGAGCGCCGCATATTCCCGGCGATCGATGTGAAGCGCTCCGGCACCCGCAAAGAGGAGCTGCTGCTCTCCCCGGAAGAAATGGAACTGGTATGGAATCTGCGCAACATGTTCAGTGACAATAATCCGGCTGAAACCATGCAGATCATGAAGGATACCATGAAAAAGACCAAGTCCAATAAAGACCTGCTGCGGGCAGCCCCGCTGGTTTTCGGCAAGTCGGATTACGCCAGAAATTCTTATTAATTAAAAGAACATAACAGCTTAAAGGATAAAGGCAGAAATGTCTTTATCCTCAGCTTGTAGACAAAGTCTACAAGCTGCCAGAGCGAGCGACGGAAGTGAAGAGCAAGGCGCGCAACCTTATTAGTGAGCGGAGCGAACATGTGGAGTGCCCGTGGTAAAATAGTCCTGCGATTGAGGCGTACCGTAGTACGTTGATTGAGCAGGACTATTGAGCAACGCAGCTATTCGCTTTTGTCGACGGTCTGAGGATAAAGGCAGAAATGTCTTTATCTTTTTTTATTGACAACCCTCTCGATTTCCAGTATTATCCAAAAAAGGCTTTAAAAGCAGTCTTTTATGAATAAGAGCGGTTGATATTGTCAAATATATAGGGCAGCAGGCCCTGTTTTTGTCAGCATAGGCCTTTTAAGACCAGGCGGCCGGGATTTTAAGGATATTATCCGCCTGGATGAGGCTTATGGGCATGGGTCTCTAAGAAACGAGGTGAAAAAACTTGAACAGAAAGTGGATAGCCTCACCGGTGCTGGCTCTGTTCCTCATGCTCCAACCCGCCCATGCGACAGCGGCCCTAGACGAGGGTAATTTCATCCCCTCAAATGAGGCCCTGACGACTACGGCTGGAGCCCAAGCGGTTTACCATTCCGTGGAGCCGGGCGACACCCTGTGGGATATCTGCCAGAAGTATCAGGCTGATCTGGAAAGCGTTAAAGCGGTCAATGGACTCGATGAGCAAAGCGTTTTATCAATAGGACAAAAACTACAGATACCGGGCAATATGAACCGGATTCATGCTGTAAAAAAAGGCGAAACGCTCTGGGACATCTCCCGCAGGTACAGCGTCAGCCTGGAGCAGCTCTGCAGTTTAAATCAAGGAGTTAATGCCGAGAATTTAAAGATAGGGATGAACCTGAGCCTGCCCGCCAGCGCCCAGAAGCCAAGCCCGGTCTACGCCGCCCCCAGCCGCGCCAGCGCCGACACGGCGTTCTTCAGCTGGCCTATCAGGGGTGCGATTACCTCACCGTACGGGTGGAGAAGCTCCGGTTTTCACCATGGAACCGATATAGCCGCCCGGTATGGGGATTCAATCCAGGCGGCCGCCGCCGGTACAGTGGCTTTTACCGGATATAGGAGTGTTTATGGGAAAACGGTTGTTATAGGACACTCCGACGGCAGTGAAACCCTGTATGCTCATTTGAGTTCAATATTGGTTTCCACCGGCCAAAGGGTGAAGCGGGGAGAAGTAATAGGCAAGATTGGCACAACCGGAAATTCTACCGGGCCCCACCTCCACTTTGAGGTTAAAAAAGGACGGAAGTATGTCAACCCGGTTAATGTGCTGAGATAAAAACTTGGCAGCCAATAAGATGGGCCCGGTGGTTACAGTACCACCGGGTTCTCTTACTATGGGGATATTTATCGGGGTTTTTATGCCAGAATAAGGTTTAATGGCTTGTTAAGCGGGGCAAAGAGGAAGAAAACCGGCCTACGTGGTAGTATAAGAAACATGTATTTTTTCCAGGCTTGTGATAGTATATGGGGAGTGCAAAATTATTAGCAAAGGTGTGGAAAGGACATGGTAGAACGCTGGATACTTCTAGGACTCAGTGCCGTAATAGTTATTTTCGGGGCTTTAATTAAATTCGGCAAAAGTAATAACTTGATACCGGGATACAATGCCGGAACCCCTGATGAACAAAAATACATGGTTAGGAAAAACATGGGCAATTTCGTGGGCCGGCAGCTGATCTTGATCGGTCTTGCGCCTGCGGTGGGTGTTCTTCTCCGCCAGCTGGGAGTAGTTTGGGGAATAGAAATCGGATTCGGCCTGTTATTGCTGCTGGTAATAAATATGGCCTTGGAAATTCATCGCTTTACACCTTCTGAATCGGATCTGAACAAAAAACAGGGCAGGCTTTATTGGGGTGCGGCCGGACTGCTCGTTTTGGCCTTCGCCGCCGTGGGAATCTATGAGTACCGAGCAGCTCAAAAACCGGTTATTTCCATATTACCGGATCGCATTGCTGTCGAAGATGCCTATGGAACCCAGTTCGCTTACAATGATATCAATACCCTGGAGTTAAGAGATGCGCTGCCGGCTATCCGCAGCAAAGCCAGTGGTATAGAAGTGGGCACCGTCATGAAGGGCCATTTTGATGTTGAGGGGCTGGGGCGTTCCCAGCTGTTCATAAGAAAGCCCGGTTCCGTGGTGGTCATGACCTTTATCAGCGGCCGGGAGCCGGTCCTTATAAACCTGGACAATTTCGAACAAACCAGATCGTTTTTTGTATACTTGCAGACCGCAGCTAACAAAGTTAGTGACCCAGTCAGCCAAAATGAATCAGCGCCGTATAGAGTGGAATATATCCCTCCCGGAGAATAAAAATGTTCGGAACCCTGTTTGTTGACGAAAAAGGGGAGATCTACCCCCACCCCGAGTATGCCATGCTGGGGCGCAGCGGGAGCCAATGGCTGGAACCCTGCCGGGAAGAGATGATTCCTCTGCCCAAGGGCAGTACCCTGGTGAGTATGCCGGGATACCTGGCGGTGGGCTGTTCCAGGGACGGAAGGCCGCAGGCGGTTCAGGCCCATCCCTATAAAGAGGGGACGGTATGGCCGGTGGCCGCGCTCTTACCTCAGGGCTTTACCAGGACCCTGCTTCCGGCCGCCGTACCGGGGCCAGGAGCTGCAGAGCTGCCCCTCTTTGGCTATGCCGCGGTGGGATTCGAGGGGGAGCAGACCTTGGTAGCGGCTGTACAGAGTGATGAGTATCGAACCTGGCATCCCATCCATTATAATACTTCAGGACTGGCGCGCCGTGTACAGGGAACCCTCAAGCGCTTTCCCGACAACCGGATCTACCGCCAGCTGGCTCATTGCGCGTTGGATTACAGCTGTTTTACCGCCCAGAATATTTTTTACCAGCGCTGGGAGGGAGGGGTTCCTTCCATGCCCAAATGCAACGCCCGCTGCCTCGGTTGTATTTCCCGAAAACATGGCCAAGCCCAATCTCCGCAAAACCGTCTCGACTTTGTGGCGGATTGGCAAGAGATAAGCCAGGTCTGCATCCTGCACCTGGAAAAAGCACCTCGGGCTATGGTAAGTTTTGGTCAGGGCTGTGAAGGAGAACCTGCCTTGAATGCTGAAAATATAAGCAGGTCTATTCGGGCGGTTCGCCAGAACACCGGGCGGGGAACTGTAAATATGAACAGCAATGCCGGATATACCAAGGGCATACGTCAGTTGTGCGAGGCAGGACTGCAGAACCTTCGGGTTACTATGTTTTCCAGCCGCGAGGAAGACTACCTGAAATATCATCGTCCGGAAGGGTTTGGCCTCAAGGATGTTGCTGACTCAATTGCCTGCGCCAAGGACCATGGAGTTTATGTATCCATAAATCTGCTTACCTTTCCGGGATTCACCGACCGTCCGGTTCAGGTTGAGGCCCTGCACCACTTTATTCAAAAAACGGGTGTAGACATGGTCCAGATACGCAATTTAAATATTGACCCGGATCGCTTGATGAAGGAGTTCCCTTCCGTTGAACCGGGTATAGGGATAGTTGATTTTTTATACCGCTTGCAGAATACGTTTCCCGGGCTGCGCCTGGGTTCTTTTAACCATCCTCACCCTGGGGCCATATAAGCGGGCGGTTTAAACGATCGGGGAGAATTAAAAATGGATAAAAAAGGGCCGTTTTTGGTCAGAGAATTAAAAATGATTCCTTCCGGAAAACAAGTATGGGGTAAATACCTGATTTTAGACAAGGTGGAACGCCGCACCAGGGACGGAAAGTCCGTTATCAACCTGCGACTGGGCGACCTCTCCGGTGAGATCGACGCGGTAGCCTGGGACAACTGCACGATTGCCGGCGTATTGGAAGTCGGCAAGGTGGCAGGGGTGCTGGGGGACACCAGCACCTACAACGGGCGTCTGCAGATTACCGCCCGCCGTTTGAAGAGCCTGGAAGAGGACCCGCTTCCCTACCAGAAGTCGGCTGCCGGGCTGGAACATTTAAAACTGCAGTTTCAGGATCTTATTGCCTCATTGAATGATCCCTATTTAAAAAAACTGATTACGAGGATCTTTTCCGATTCCTTCCTGGAGGAGTTTTTCAGGGCCCCGGCCGCCCGCCGTATTCACCACCAGTATGCCGGGGGACTTCTGGAGCATACCATATCCGTGGCCAGCCTGTGCCGGCAGACCTGCGCGCTTTATCCCGAACTCAACCAGGACCTGACCGTGGCCGGCGCACTTGTGCATGACATGGGTAAAGTGGAAGAATTGAATTTCAAGGCGGCGGCGGAATACACGGCCGCGGGACGTATGCTGGGGCACATTTACATAGGCAGTGAAATGCTGGCCGGTCATATAAATCAACTCCGTAGTGAAGGGGAGACTTTTCCCGAGCAGTTGGAGCTCATGCTAAAGCACATGATTTTGAGCCATCATGGCCTGTTAGAATTTGGTTCGCCGGTTAAGCCCCTCTACCCGGAAGCCTTTCTCCTGCACATGATGGATAATCTCGACGCCAAAATGCATGTATTCTGGAATAAGATAAAGGATGACGAAGATAATCCCGATGACTTTACTCCCTATGATAATATGTTTGGCCAGCACTATTACAAATTGCGCTACCGCTATGAAGGGGAAGACGAGAATGCGACCTTTCTGGAACGGAACGGTGAGCAGACAGATTGACCGGACTAGCAAAAAATATTGAGCTTTTCTTGTCAATTGGCGTCTTTCTTGTTATAATCTGATTTGCGGTTCAAATAATCTTACTTAGAGCCCGAGGCGAGGTGAAAAAATGAAGGAAAAGATACATCCCCAATTCTTTACCGCTACGGCCCGTTGTGCGTGTGGTAATGAGTTTCAAGTAGGATCTACCAAGGAAAACCTTCGGGTAGAAATATGTGCCAAATGCCACCCGTTCTACACCGGTAACAAGAGCCGGATAGTAGACACCACCGGAAGAGTTGACCGGTTCAAGAGAAAGTACGGTTTGCAGTAGATAAGGAGCAGGGCGGTGTCTCTGCTTTTTTTCTTTTAACGGAGGATTATATAAACTACTCCGGACCTGGAGTTATCAACCGGGAGGACGGAAATGGACAAAAAGACAACTTATGGCGGGATGGCGGTTATCGAAGGAGTTATGATGCGCGGCCCCCACAGCGTCTCCCTGGCGGTTCGCAAGCCGGATGGAACCATAGCGGTGGAAACCGAACCGCTTAAGGAACTGTCCGCCCGTTTCCCCTTTTTAAAGTGGCCCTTTATAAGGGGCACCTATGTTTTGATCGATTCCCTGGTGGTCGGAATGAGGGCCTTGAATAAATCGGCCAATATGTCTTTGGATGAAGAAGAGGAGCAGCTTAGTACCGGGGAAATTCTGATTACCGGGATAATTGCCTTTGTTATGGCCATGCTTATGTTTGTGGTATTGCCGACCGCCCTGGTACACTATACACAGCGCTTTTTAGGCGGGGTGTTGGTCCAAAACCTGGTGGAAGGGATCATAAGATTGGCCTTTTTCCTGCTCTATGTTTACGGCATCTCACGTATAAACGATATCGCCCGGGTCTTTATGTATCACGGAGCCGAACATAAAAGCATTTCCACCTATGAAGCGGGAGAAGAACTTACCGTAGAAAATGCTAGGAAATACAGCACCCTGCACCCCCGTTGCGGAACGAGTTTTCTGTTGATAGTAATGGTAATTTCAATTCTGGTCTTTGCTTTGCTGGGCAAGGGAGACCTTTTTTATCGCATCTGGTCTCGCATAGCCGTACTTCCCATCGTAGCAGGACTGGGCTATGAATTCATAAAGATCAGCGCCCGTTATCAGACCAGATTATGGGCCAGAACTATAGCAGCTCCCGGCCTGTGGCTGCAGAGACTGACTACCCGGGAACCGGATGACCCACAGTTGGAGGTAGCTTTAACGGCCCTTCAGGAAGTTTTAGAAGAGCAACCCCAGGTGGCTGCGGTGACTATCGATAATTGTGCTGGAGGAGAAAGACTTGCTGAGCAAACTGGAACATATTGAACAAAAATATGATGAATTGACCGATCTGTTGACCAAACCGGAGGTCTTGTCGGACCAGGCCCGCTTTCAAAAGGTGGCCAAGTCCCACTCCGATCTGGAGGAGATCGTTGGCAAATACCGCAACTACAAAAGCGTGGTGCAGCAACTGGACGATAATAAAGGCCTGCTGCAGGAAGAACATGATGCCGAGTTTCAGGAGATGCTGGAGACCGAGATTGAAAGCCTGCAGGAGCAAAAGGCTCAAATTGAGCAGGAGTTGCAGATTCTCCTGCTGCCCAAGGATCCCAATGATGAAAAAAGCGTCATAATGGAAATCAGAGCGGGAACCGGAGGAGAAGAGGCCGCTCTATTCGCCGCCGACCTGTTTCGCATGTACAGCCGTTATGCCGAGCGGCAGGGCTGGCGGATCGAAGTGATCGATGTGCATTATACGGATATTGGTGGGGTTAAAGAAATTATTTTTGAAGTGGATGGCGCCGGGGCGTTTAGCAAGCTAAAATTTGAATCCGGTGTGCATCGAGTGCAGCGCATACCCACCACCGAATCGGGAGGCAGGATTCATACCTCGGCCGCAACGGTGGCGGTGCTGCCCGAAGCTGAAGAAGTGGAAGTGGATATTGACCCCCTGGATTTGAAAATTGATGTCTATTGTTCCAGCGGGCCGGGAGGACAGTCCGTCAACACTACCCAGTCGGCGGTAAGAATAACCCATTTGCCGACCGGTATGGTTGTGACCTGCCAGGACGAAAAGTCCCAGCATAAGAATAAAGCCAAAGCTTTACGCGTTTTACGGGCTCGTTTGAAGGAAATCCTGGAAGCCGAGCACAATGCGGAAATGGCTGGAACCAGGAAAAGCCAGGTGGGGAGCGGTGATCGCAGCGAACGCATCCGAACCTATAATTTCCCTCAGGGGCGGGTAAGCGATCACCGGATCAATCTCACCCTGCACAAACTGGACTACATCCTGGACGGAGATTTGCAGGAAATAATAAGCGCTCTGGTCAGCAACGACCAGGCAGAACGCTTAAGACAGGTGGAATGAAGTGGGGCAGGTTCAGTGGACAATTAAAAGCTTGCTGGAATGGACAACTGCCTATTTTAACCAAAAAAACCTAGCCCAAGCTCGTTTAGAAGCCGAGGTATTGCTGGCCCGTGTCCTTGAAGTAGACCGGGTCTATTTATATGTCCATTATTCTCAACCGGTGGGCCGCCAGGAACGGGAGCTTTTTAAAACCAATATTAAGCGGCGTCTGACTGGCGAGCCCCTTGCCTACATAACCGGGGTTAAGGAATTTATGTCCCTGGAATTTGCCTTGAGTCCGCAGGTTTTGATTCCCCGGCCGGAAACCGAGCTCCTGGTAGAGACCGCCCTGGATCTGTTAAAATTTTGCGAGCGGCCGCGCATCTGCGAAGTGGGTACCGGTTCGGGAGCTATAGCCGTTAGTTTGGGCCACTATTGCCCGGAGGCGCAGATTATGGCGGGAGACATATCGGAGGCGGCTCTGTTGGTTGCCAGCCATAACGCAAAGCGTCTGGCAGCCAGCGTTGACTTTCGCTGGGGCAGCCTTTTGGAGCCTTTCGTAATGGAGCAGCCTTTTGATCTTATTGTGGCCAACCTGCCTTACATCTCGCCTGAAGAATATGCTGCTCTTCCCAGTGAAATCAAGCTCTTTGAACCACAACTGGCCCTGCTGGCTCCCGGGGACGGACTCGGCCTATACCGCGATCTCAAGCCCCAGGCTTTGGACCTGCTGAAGGCGGATGGATATATTTTGTGGGAAATAGGGGCCGGCCAGGGAGATGCCGCCCGGGAAATGATGGAAGGATTTGCGGAAGTTGAGATTATAAAGGATCTGGCCGGCCGGGACCGCTTGATAAAAGCCAGGAAAGGGTGCTTTAAAGGTGAAGACCCAGTATTTTAGGATTGATCCCGATCATCCCGACCTGAATGCCATCAAAAAGGCGGTCCATTATTTACACCGGGAAGAATTGGTGGTTTTCCCGACCGAGACGGTTTACGGGGTGGGAGCCTTGGTAAAATCACCGGCCGCGGTTGGCAGAATCTTTACCGCCAAGGAAAGACTTCCTAAAAGCCCCCTGCTGGTGCATATCAGTCGAATGGAACAGGCCCTGGAACTGGTCCTTACCTTTCCCCCCGAAGCCCGGCGGCTGGCCGAATCCTATTGGCCAGGACCCCTATCGCTGATACTGCCGGCCCGGGAAAGCGTACCTGAAATTGTCCGGGGGGGAAGCCCCACGGTGGGACTTCGCATGCCATCCCATCCGGTGGCCAGGCTGCTCCTTGATGCCAGCGGACCTCTGGCCGCTACCAGCGCCAATCTATCCGGCCGTCCCAGCCCGGTAACGGCCGATGACGTAAAAGCCGATCTGGACGGACGGGTCAGTGCGGTTCTGGATGCCGGGCCTACCGGCTCCGGACTGGAGAGTACGGTGCTTGATCTCAGCAGCCCTGATTACTGCATACTTCGCCTGGGCGGGGTTACGGTTGAGGAAATAGAAGACTTATTGGGAAGAAAAGTAAGGATTGTCGCCCAGAGTCAGGCTGAAACCGATCATTACAAAATAGGCATTCCAGTGATGACTAGTAAAAATGAAGAAGATTTTTTAATTCTTTTGCATAAACTGGTTGATTCTGGTGGGAGAGTAGGAATAGTATATAATGACTGTACAAAGCCTTCAATTATACGGGAAAGTATTATATCAACCACGGTAGAATATCAATTAAATCTAAAGAAAACTACTTTAAATCTATATTCTATATTGCGGGATGCCGAAAAAAAGCAACTTGATGCTTTGATCTTTGCTCCTTTACCAAAAAAGGAGGAGGGAATTACTGCCTCTTATTTTGACCGTATCCAAGCAGCGACTACACCATACAACCCTAAACTAGATTAGTGCCCTAAAAAGTAAGTTAAATCTATGAGAAATTGCAAAAACATGGGTTAAAATTAGCTTTGGACTATTATGATTACCACAAGCTTGATTCCTTACCTTTCGCTTTGTTATTTGCCCTCATGAAGCCCTAATTGATAAAGGGTTGCATACCTTTAAATAGAACATCCTGCTTCTATTCGCGAGGTTAATCCTAGCTTAGATAGGATTTACTTACGTGAAACTCAACGGTTCTATCCTTTATTCCCAATTGAACTGCAATTTGATTGTTATGGAGTCCTTTAACAAACCATCAATGATCTTTCTAAGCCATTCTCATTCCTTTCTAAAAATAAAATAACCCTCATGAATTTGTAGGCCTGCCTCAATTTGAGTAAAAAGTACATACCATTAATATTGGCACCAGCTAAATTATTTGTTTATATCCTGAGGAAATCTACAGTGTTTACTGATGATAACTCCGGTGTTTAATAAAGGCATGTATGGTAAGGTTTAGTAACCAAATTTCTTAATGCCAAGGAAAGGAGTGAATTTAATGACAAGCAAATACAAATTCGGTAGTGGAATACCGGCTTGGAAGGGAGGTTCACCTTATAATATTACATTTATAGTAACGGAAGATTGTAATTTGCGGTGCAAGTATTGTTATCAAGTACATAAAAATCATAAAAAAGTAATGAGTTTTGAAACAGCTAAGAAAGCAGTAGATTATTTCTTGGATAATCCCCACATTTTTAATGCTGAAGCCGTAATTTGGGATTTCATTGGTGGAGAACCATTATTACAAATCAATTTAATTGATCGTATTACAGACTACATCAAAATTCAAACATATGAAAAGAATCATAAGTGGTTTAATCAGTACCGATTTGATATATCAACAAATGGAACCTTATACCATTACGATAGTGTACGAAAATTTATAAGAAAGAATTCCCACAAATGCAATGTGGGAATAAGTATTGACGGCACCAAAACAAAACATGATCTTCAAAGAATTTATGCTGACGGGAGAGGATCCTATGATGAAGTTGTCAAGAATGTTCCATTGTGGCTGGAAGATTTTCCTGATGCATCTACTAAAGTAACCATTGGACACGATGATCTTCCTTATTTGAAAGAAAGTATTATTCATCTATGGGATTTAGGAATTAAGTTAGTTCCGGCAAATGTAGTTTTTGAGGATGTATGGGAGGAAGGCGATGATGTAATATTTGAAAAACAGTTGCATGAGTTAGCAGATTATATAATGGATAATCAACTGTGGACAGAAGTTGAGTGTTCTCTATTCGATGATAAGATTGGTTACCCCAATGACGACGAAAACCTAAACCGAAACCATTGTGGATCCGGAAAAATGATAGCTGTTGATGCCGACGGGAATTTTTTTCCGTGTTTAAGATATGCTGATTATTCTTTGAAAAATCAAAAACCTTATATTATAGGGAACATAAATGATGGAATCGATTTTGATAAAGTTAGACCTTTTTTAGCTTTAGACACCAAAAGCCAAAGTGACGAAGAATGTATCGACTGTGAAATTGCTATGGGTTGTGCATGGTGTCAGGCTAATAATTACGATGCATCCACTTCGGGTACCAATTACCAACGCGCTAAATATATATGCAAAATGCATAAAGCAAGGTGCAGGGCCAACAATTATTACTGGGGTAGGTTGGATAAGGATTTTGGAATTAGAAAACAAGGATATTATGGGCGTTCGCATAAAAGACACTTATATTTTATATTGTCCGACGATGTAATTGAACATTGTAATTATAAAAGCAGCCAAAATACCGGTAATATAATGAGCGAGCAAATCTTAGAAAAAGCTTTTAAGTTTTGTAATGATCACTTATATACTCCAGTAATTCTTCACTCAAAAAATAAGGATCTAATATTCGATTTTAATCAATATTCCAAAAATGAAAGAATTGAAATTGTCGGTGGAAATAAAAAGCTACTCTTAAAAAATTCGGATAGGATCATTACTGTGATTGATAGTGGAGCAACTAGTTGTGAAATAGCAGATGAAAAAAATTGCATTCTAACATTGGATGAGAAAAATATAAACAGCTTGGCAAGTATGGTCGAGGAATTAATCGAAAAAGTTTCGAGAATAAATATCAATTTGATTATGAAGGGAAGAACTCTTGACTTAGACATTTATGAAAGGCAATTAAAACGGATGGTCACTATGCTAATTGAATATTACAGAGCTGGAGAAATGAAAGAAATTAACCTTATAACCGACAGATTATTTTTAGACAGAATGGATAACTGTGAATCCGGTAACTACAACTTTTCTGTTGCTCCAAATGGAAATTTCTACATTTGCCCAGCTTTTTACTTTAATACTCCAGAATTGGAGGTAGGATCCCTGGACGAAGGGATTAACTTAAATAAGGAACATTTCAAATTGAAAAACGCACCGTATTGTTCCAAATGTGATGTGTATCATTGCAATAGGTGCGTTTATTTAAACAAACTTTTAACCAATGAGTTTAACACGCCATCTTCGTCTCAATGCAAGAAAAGTCATTTGGAACGAGAAATGAGCCTTCTACTATGGAATACTCTACGTTCGGAGGATATAAATTTACCGATAATCACCACACTTACTAGCCTTGATTATTCTGATCCCGTTGAGTTGGTAACAGGAAAACTTGCCTTTAAACCATATAACTTAAAAAACTGCTGAAGGAGCTGATTTTTAATGGAGAAGACTTTGGTTGGTAAAGTAACAGATCTAGAAAAAGAAAATATAGAAAATTTATATGAAAGGATGAACTCTCTACATTCTTTAAGCCTTACTCTGGCAGCCAATAACGATCTATTTTTAGAAAAGAGTTATATGGCAGACAAAATAATATCCGATCTGGCTCACACCCAAACAGAATTTAATAAATGGTGGGATTTTATAGCCGATAAATACAATTTAGACAGAACTGTAATGCCAAGCTATCATGTGGATTTTTCGGATGGTAGCCTTTATTGCTTGAAGGAAAATATTGTTTAATTTACTGATTATTCATTCCCTAATAAAGTATAATCTCTATCTCTTCTAAAATTCATGCCTTTAATGCTTATTAAATCCGTTAGGAGTCAACCTTTTCCTTATGTTAGGCCACTCCAAGTTAAACTTACAGACTTGGAGAAAGATAAAACTTTGGTTCTAATGCAAGGAAGGTGGCTATTCCAAATTGGAAAGGAGGTGAAAAACATGAAACTTGATAGTAAATTGACCTCTAATAGCGGTGTTACACCTTCAGGTTGCACTTGCCAGGGAGGCTGTTTCGCTACATGCTGGGGATGTACTGGATGTGAAGGTGGATGCGGTCTGGGTTGCCAGGGCGGTTGCTGGAGTGGTAATAAAACAGTGTTCTAAAGCTAGACTTTCTTAAGTTCTTGTTGTTGATATTGAAAAATAAGGCTATCGTCGAGGGGTGAACTTCCCTGGTTTCCTTTTGGCAAGCTTCACCCCTCGGGAGAGCCAAATAATTTTGACTGGCAATCCCATGGACAGGTATTTTATGGAGTTTATATGGAATTATTGACTAACAAAGAAAAAAAGCTTTTTATGAGAACCCTCGTATATATTAAGCCGGTCAGGTTCTTAATGGTTGGTTTATATATTGTTACAATATTGACTACTATATTAGAACTTATACCTATATATTATATGGGAAAAATAATTGATTTAATTATCTCTAAAAACTATAAAGGAGTAATTGACACCATTATTACACTCCTGGTCATTTTTCTGTTTACGGCAGTATTTAGTTTTGCTGAAACCTATCTTAACAACCTACTTAAGAATAAAGTAGCCTACTCCATAAAAAATGAATTTTTTTCCAAAATTGTAAAATTGCCAGCCGAAACATTTGATCAGATTAGGACTGGTGAATTTATATCACGTATCGAAGAAGACACGGCAATCATATCCAAATTTTATATAGAAGATATATTAAACATTATTTTATCAATAGTTACGGTGTTAGTTACAGGTTATTTTATTATTAAACTGTCAGTGTCATTGTCTATAGTTGCAATGCTTACTTTCCCCTTCACATTTCTGATATATTACTTATTCGGTAAAAAAATAAAGAAGCTTTCACAAGAAGGCAGAAAAATTACGGACAATTATTTTAGTTTTATTCAAGAAACCTTAACATCCATCCGGGAAATCAAATGTTTAACAATAGAATCAAAGGTATCTGGTAAATTCAACAATTTCAGTGAACAATTTTTACAAAACAATATGAAAATTGCCATTGCCTCAACCTTTTCCGGTTTGCTAAATTTTAGCGTTTCAAACATATCAGATTGGGTTATTATTGCCTATGGAGCCTGGATGATTATCATGGATAAATTGTCAATCGGCTCTTATGTAGCTTTCAACGGTTATATTTCTAGATTCTTAACATCTGTACAAAAAATAGTATCTACTAATTTAACTATTCAATCAACGGCAGTATCGTTGGAAAGGCTCTACTATTTATTAGATGCTCCTAGTGAAAAGTATGATCATTGCTCCCATTATGAAGTATTAAATGGAGATATTAATATAAAAAATATAAAGTTCCGGTATAAAAATGCAAGTAGCGATGCTATTCAAAACATTACGATGAATATTAAACCGAATACCATAAGCACGATAGTTGGAATGAATGGTTGTGGTAAAAGTACGCTGTTAAATCTCATGGTACGGCTATATGAGCCCGAAGAAGGGGGTATTTTCATTGACGGCAAGGCCATAGAAGAAATCAGTTTGGAGTCTTTGAGGCGAAATATTACCTATGTACGGCAAGACCCCTTCTTATTTAATGCTTCGATCAAAGAAAACCTGTTGCTCGCTAGTCCGGAAGCAACGGATGAAGAAATTCTTGAAGCTTGTAAAAAGACCTACATACTTGATTACATTGAAACCTTACCCGAAAGATTTGAGACAGTTATTGGGGAAGGGGGTATTATTTTATCGGGAGGGCAAAAGCAAAGATTGTCTTTAGCCAGAGCAATTCTTAAAAAATCAAGAATTATCTTGCTGGACGAAATAACGTCTGGTTTAGATGGGGAGTCTGAAAATTATATTATGAAATGCGTCCAGGAACTCGCCACAAATCATACCATTCTCATGATAACACACCGCTTGACCAGTATTATGGGCTCTCCTATTATTTATGTGATGAACGAGGGAACTATTGAAGATGTGGGTACCAGCGAAGAGTTGAGTAGCAGATGTGAAATATACCAGAGATTGTTTAAAAAATCAGGCATTTTGAAGAAAAGATGGGATGAGACTAAGATGAAAGGAGATGAAAGAGATGAAACAGGATAGCAAATTAATTCCCAAGAGCGATGTTACGCTATCATGGTGCCCATGCCAGGGCTCTTGTTTCGCCGGTTGTACTGCCACTTGTTTATTTGCTTGTGGCGGAAACTGTGTGAATGCTAACTTGACGGGTATATCCTGAACTGAACTTGTTGACAAACCACCTTTCCTTGTATAGCCAAAATCGGAACAAGCATGATTTAGTATATTCAAGAAACGCGCAACGAAATGTTGCCGGAAGTTATTATTAAGGCTCCAAATTCTACATGAGCGGTTACCGCGATGTCAATCCGATTAAAAACTTCCTTAAAGCTAAATGTTACAAATGCTTTCATTAAAGAAATATATTAACTTTTTTAGAAAACTATTTTGCTTGGGAAGCCCATCTAATGTTTCTCCCACCGATTCTATCAGATCAGGCTTAAAAAACCATCATTAAATAGTACAGTATATCAGACCTGCTTTACGATGGATTTGTGCCATTACTTAACCTTACCTACCGGTTTGATCCAATCATTAATAAGACCACTATTAAGATTTGCCGAAGTTCACTGTAGGAAACTCTCAGCTTGACATGCTGGTTTGGGTTCGGTACTTTTAGTATGCTGGGTTTCTTATTCAATATAGTATTTAATATTAAGTACAATCTAAGCCTGATCGTTACTTGAACTCCATTAATATGATATATATTTTATCTATCCATGGAGGGAAAAAATGAAAATACTCTTCGTATGTTCAGGTAATACCTGCCGGAGTCCTATGGCTCAAGCTTTGATGCAAAAAATCCTGGAAGAAGAATCGAATACTAAAGAAATTAAGGTATTTTCGGCAGGATTACATGCGGTTCCTGGGCAGCGAGCTTCAAAAGAAGCCTTGGAGGCCATGGGACAATACAGCATAGATCTATCCAATCACCGGGCCCAAGCACTGAATAGGCAGTTAATTGAAGATGTAGATTTAATATTGACTATGACCCATCTGCAATGTATGCAACTACGCAACAATAATCCAGGGAAAAAGGGATTTATTTATACACTTTCAGAATATGCACGTGCGGGGGACTATGATGTCGATGATCCGTATGGGTTAGGCTTGGGTGAATACCTGAGGACGGCCGAAGAATTACAAAAAATGGTTCGACGAATTTTACCACTATTGAACAAATGATGTAGGGGGCAAGAGATTTGAAAATTGCTATAGGGAGTGACCACGCAGGCTTTTCTTTGAAAAACTATTTAATAAAAAGCCTTGAAGCGGAAGGCATTGAAATGATTGATTGTGGGACGTATTCTGAAGACCCAGTTGACTATCCCGATATAGCCTTGGCACTATCGGAAAAGGTACTGCAAAGTCAAATTATTGGTGTTTTGGTCTGCGGAACGGGGATTGGGATAGCTATAGCAGCGAATAAAATTATGGGGATTCGCGCCGCTGTCTGTCAAGATATATATACTGCTTGTTTATCGCGCAAACATAATGACGCAAATATTATAACTATAGGATCACGTATAACTGCTCCAGAATATGCAATGGAAATTGTAAAAACATTTATTAAAACTGAATTTGAAGCAGGTAGACACCTGGCAAGAATTGAAAAGATATCTTCTATAGAAAAAAAATGTCGTGAGAGGAGTTAAGGTAGTGGATTACATCGAAAACTATGTGCGAGCCGTAGATCCGGAAATCGCGGATGCCATCTCCAATGAAGAGAAAAGGCAAAATAACAACCTTGAGCTAATAGCTTCGGAAAACTTTGTATCTAGAGCGGTAATGGCTGCTCAGGGATGCGTAATGACCAATAAATATGCCGAGGGTTATCCCGGCAAACGCTATTATGGCGGATGTGATTATGTAGACGTAGCTGAAGATCTGGCCCGGGAAAGGGCTAAACAGCTGTTTTCCTGCGAACATGTCAATGTTCAGCCCCATTCGGGAGCCCAGGCCAACACCGCCGTTTACTTTGCGGCACTGGCGCCCGGCGACACGGTTTTGGGAATGAATCTAAACCATGGTGGGCACCTAACCCATGGGAGCAAAGCCAATATATCAGGGCGCTATTTCCGTTTTATGGAATACGGAGTAAGCGCTGAAAGGGAGACTATAGATTATGATCAGGTAGAAGACCTGGTTTTGCAGGTGAGGCCGAGGATGATAGTTGCGGGAGCCAGTGCCTATCCTAGAACTATTGACTTTAAACGGTTCCGCGAAATTGCAGATAAGGCAGGGGCCTATCTTACGGTAGACATGGCTCATATAGCCGGTTTGGTAGCGGCTGACCTGCATCCCAGTCCGGTTCCCTATGCTCACTTTACGACAACAACCACTCATAAAACTCTGCGCGGTCCCCGGGGCGGGCTGATTATCTGTTCTGAAGAATGGGCCCGCAAGATCGACAGTGCGGTATTTCCTGGAATTCAAGGCGGACCTTTGATGCATGTAATTGCAGCCAAGGCCGTATGTTTTAAAGAAGCCTTATCTGATGAATTCAAGCAATACCAGCAGCAGATTGTTGACAATGCGTCGGCCCTGGCCCAGGCTTTGGTAGAAAACGGCCTGCGCCTGGTTTCGGGGGGAACCGATAATCATCTAATGCTGGTGGATGTTCGTCCCAAAGGTTTAACCGGCAAGGAAGCCCAGGCCATTTTGGACCTGGTAAATATTACTGTAAATAAAAACACCATTCCCTTTGATCCCGAAAAACCAATGGTAACCAGCGGAATCAGGATAGGAACGCCAGCCATAACCAGCCGGGGGCTGAAAGTGCCGGATATGAAAGAACTGGGGGCGGCTATAGCCATAGCCCTTGACAATCCTGGCAGTGAAGCCCGCCTGGATGAAGCCCGGGCCATAGTCAGGAAGCTGTGTGATAAATATCCCCTATATAATGACTAGTGCAAGAGGATGTTTGATTATGAAGCAAGTTGAACGGCCGGATTGGGACGAATACTTTCTGCAATTGGCCGATCTGGTTGCTACCCGTTCCACCTGTTTGAGGAGGCATGTAGGGGCTGTGCTGGTAAGAAACGAGCGCATTATATCCACTGGATACAATGGGGCCCCACGTGGTCTAAAACACTGTTTTGATACCGGCTGCCTAAGAGAGGAAAGACAGATCCCTTCCGGACACCGTTACGAATTGTGCCGGGGCGTGCATGCCGAACAAAACGCTATAATCAATGCCGCTTATTATGGAATCGCCACTCAGGATGCGGTTATATATTGCACTAATCAACCATGTATTATCTGTGCCCGTATGATCATCAACGCGGGGATAGTCAAAGTTGTCCACCGGGGCGATTTTGAGGATACCCTGGCCTTGGAATTGATGGAAGAAGCGGGTATTACCATAGTTGAAAAAAGGAATATGGGGTAATATATTATGGATACCAAAAACCTGGCTTTACCGCGCTTGAACCGTCTTAACCCCACCCTGGAATCAACCGCTTTGAAGCTGATGGAAGAGGCCGGGGAACTGGCCCAGGTAATTGGCAAGTACCGGGGCTTAAGCGGGGAAAAGGTCGTTCTGGACGAGGAACTGGTCGTCAAAGAGATTGCCCGCGAGCTGCTTGATGTGGCCCAGACGGCGGTTACCATGATGTTTGTAATGGAAGAACAGCATGGCATTGACCTGTCTTTGATGGTCCAGGAACACTTGGCCAAGTTGGAACAAAAGGGATACCTGTCAAAATAAATCATCAGGCCATATTAAGGAAGAGCCAGAATCGATATGTAATTTTGTAAATAATAAATTTTGTAGTTTTGAAGGATTTTGCTTCGAGGGGTAGAATGTACTAACCTTGTCGGTTTAGAAGACAAAAAGTATTTTTTGTCTTCTGGCCCAAGTGAACAAAATCCCTTAATATCGGGTTTCACCCATAAAAATGGGATTCAATCGGGGAAAAAATTTGCCCGGGTTAAAAAAGGATTTTGCTTGTTTGTGACGAATATGACATGAGGGATTAGGTTCGGGACCAAATCAAAGGTGGGAGGTAATGGCGGAAAGAAAACCCAAGAACTGGGCTAAATCTCTGGCCGATGCGGTAAACCTGGTAACTTCCATTGCTGCGGCAGTAGGTGGATGCGGCTATCTGGGTTATTGGCTGGACGGTAGATACCACACTGATCCCTGGCTCACTTTAGTTGGAGCCCTGTTGGGGATTGCAACAGCCATCAAAATCATGTGGGACAGGGTTAATGATCAAAGTCGAAAATGATCTTTGTGCTTGCTTAGAGCGGATATTCTTTCCTGGAATATGTAACCGGGAAGAAACACCCGGTTATTCATATTGGCTGTGCTCCTTCGGGAGCAATCTGTTTCCCTATAACGCAAAACTCTGGGATAAAATCCACTAGGGAAGGGGGGATAAAGCAAATGATCTTTGGAATGTGGGATGGACCTTTATTCCGTATTGGGTCGATTAATGTAGACCACTTGGTGGTAACCGAATGGGCAATCATAGCGTTGATTGGAATATTTGCATTTGCGGCCACCCGTAATATGCAGGTAGTGCCGCGGGGCCTGCAGAATGTCTGGGAAGTAGCAATAGTAGGGACCTACGAATTTTTCACCCAGTTGATGGAAGAAGAGCACGTAGCCAAGAAATGGGCTCCAGTGCTTACGTCATTCTTCCTCTTTATTCTGATCAGTAACTACAGTGGTCTCATCCCGGGCGCGGCTCACGTTGCGGGCTACCAACCGCCCACTAGCAACTGGAACGTAACTATGACTCTCGCACTTGTCACATTTTTCTCGGTGCACATCGCCGGTTTTTCAGAACATGGAGTACACTACCTGGGGCACTTTGTCAGCCCAAGCTGGGCAATGCTGCCGTTGAACCTGATTGAAGAAGTGGCACATCCGTTGTCCCTCACCGTCCGTCTTTTCGGGAACATATTCGGTGAAGAAATGGTTATAGCATTCTTGCTGTTTATGGCGCCATTCGTCGTACCATCTTTAATTATGGCCCTTAGCTTGTTATTAGGAGCTATCCAGGCAGTCGTGTTTACAATCCTGTCTTCCAGCTATATTGCAGCTGCGGCAGGGCATGGCCACTAAATCAAGATCAATGAAATTTAGGCTCAAAGATATATTTTTGAGCGGGAAAGGAGGGAAAAAGATGGGCAGTACGATAGCATTAGGTGCTGGTCTGGCTGTATCTATCGCCGGTATCGGTGGTGGTATAGGAATGGGAGTAGCCGGAGGTAAAGCTTTCGAAGCAATCGCACGGCAACCCGAAGTCGGAGGGGATGTAAGAACTCTTCTGTTCATTACCCTGGCTTTTATTGAAACTCTGACTATTTATGGTCTGCTGATTGCGTTCATGCTGGTTACTAAAATTAGTTAACAAAAAAACATGGTAAAAACACACAAGTGCTAAGATTTGCGGGCGATAGGGCAAATAAAGACGCCCTATCGCCCCAAATATTTTGGCATAAGATTGGAGGTAGCACATCCGTGACAATTAAGAAGAGACAAGTTGTGGCAGTAGTTGTACTGGCCATGATAATGGTACTGGGATTTGCAACCCTCTGCATGGCATCAGAAGCAGCAGGCGGAGCAGCCTCGGCGCTTCATCAGCCTGAAGGCAAGCCCCCTGCGTTTGGTAATTTATATGTCATAGGCTGGTCGTTGGTGAACTTCCTGATCCTCCTTGCGTTGATATATAAGTTTGGGTATGGCCCCATCAACGCAATGCTGGAGCAGCGCACCACCACTATCGAAAGCTCTCTGAAGCATGCGGAAGAGGTTAAAGCTGAAGTCGAAGGAATGAGAAAAGAAACCCAGGCCAATCTCGCCGATTCCCGCCGGGAAGCCCAGGAGATAGTAGCCCGGGCAACCAAGGCCGCCGAAGATGCCAAGAACGAGATCATCGGTAAAGCCAGGGAAGAAGCAAGCGGCATCAAGAACAAGGCTACTGCTGAAATTGCAGCTGCAACCGAAGCCGCCAAGGCTGAGCTGAAAGACACGGCTGCCAGTCTGGCCATATTGGCTGCAGAAAGAGTTCTGGGTCGGGCCATTACGGAAGACGACCACAAAACCATGGTAAAACAATTTGTTAATGAGGCGGGCGATTTACTATGCTAAATAAGAGCGTCGCTAGGCGCTATGCCGAAGCGCTATTCAGCCTTGCCCAAGAGTCCAATAAGATTGATGAATTCCAGGCCGAAATGGAAAAAGTCGTTGCAGCTCTGGCTGAAGTTCCGGAATTTAAAGGATATTTAGAACACCTTTTGATTCCCGCCAAGGACAAAAAGGAAATCGTCAAGCAGATCTTTGCGGACCAGTTGTCCCAGACCACCCTCAACTTCGTGTTTATTCTCATAGACAAGCGTAGAGAAGGGTATCTGGAAGTGATAGTTGACGAGTATAAAGCTATGGCAGACGAGTCAAAAAACATCACCAAGGCTGATTTGATCTCTGCCAAAGAGATCTCGAGTGATGAGGTTCAGGCTCTGGCTGGCAAGTTGTCTGCATCCACCGGCAAGGTAGTGCAGCTCAATCAGGTTGTCGACGAGTCGCTGCTCGGAGGCGTAAAACTACGCATAGGCGACCGGATAATCGACGCAACCGTTGCCAAGAGACTGGAGATGCTCAGAGAACAACTGAAGAAAATTAAGATAAGTTAAGCGATAGGGGTGAGCACATAAATGAGTATTAGACCGGAAGAGATTAGCGCGATACTAAAAGCACAGATTGAGCGCTACCAATCCGAGGTCGAGGTCAGCAATGTGGGCTCTGTAATATACGTCGGTGACGGTATATCTCGTGTTTATGGCTTACAGGGAGCAATGGCTGGCGAACTTCTCGAGTTTCCCGGAGGAACCGTAGGAATGGTTCTGAACCTGGAAGAAGACAATGTCGGCGCCGTTCTTTTGGGACAGTATTCCCACATCAAGGAAGGCGACATCGTAAAAGCCACCGGAAGAATCATGGAGGTTCCCGTAGGCGACGCATTGCTGGGTCGTGTTGTCAACGCCCTGGGTCAGCCCTTGGACGGCAAAGGCCCAATTAATACAGATTCATTCAGACCTATAGAAAAGGTGGCACCGGGTGTTGTTACCCGTTTTCCGGTTGACACTCCGATGCAGACCGGAATCAAGGCTATCGACTCCATGGTTCCCATCGGCCGCGGCCAGCGCGAGCTGATCATCGGCGACCGTGGTACTGGTAAGACCGCTATCTGCATTGACACCATCATCAATCAGAAGACCAAAAAAGACCTCATTTGCATATACGTCGGAATCGGCCAGAAGCAGGCTACTATTGCCGCGGTTATGACCCGTTTGGAAGAAGCGGGTGCTATGGATTACTCCATAATCGTAGCCGCGACCGCATCCGAACCTGCGCCTTTGCTCTACATGGCTCCTTACGCTGGTGTTTCCATGGCTGAAGAATTTATGTCCCAGGGCAAAGACGTCCTTATAATTTATGACGACCTTTCCAAGCACGCGGTCGCTTACCGCGAAATGTCCCTGCTGCTCCGCCGTCCTCCCGGACGTGAAGCTTATCCCGGGGACGTTTTCTATCTCCATTCCCGGTTGCTGGAGAGAGCCTGCAAGCTCAACCAGAACTATGGCGGCGGATCGATCACCGCTCTGCCGATTATCGAGACTCAAGCAGGCGACGTATCGGCCTATATTCCGACCAACGTTATATCCATTACCGACGGCCAGATATACCTGGAAACCGACCTGTTCTACGCCGGCCAGCGGCCCGCCGTAAACGCCGGTCTGTCAGTTAGCCGAGTCGGCGGCGCCGCCCAGACCAAAGCAATGAAGGGCGTTGCCGGACAGCTTCGCCTGGACTTGGCCCAATACCGTGAGCTGGCAGCTTTCGCCCAGTTCGGTTCCGATTTGGATAAAGCCACCTTGGCCAGACTGACCCGCGGCGAGCGCGTTACCGCCCTGCTGGTTCAACCCCAATATCAGCCGATGCCGATGGAAGAGCAGGTAATTTCCCTTTATGCAGGCGTTAACGGCTACATGGATGATATCCCCAAGGCTAAAGTCGCTGAATTTGAAATCGATTTCTTGAAATTTATGCGCAGTGCAAACGCCGACGTTCTGGCGGCCATCAGAGACACCGGAAAAATGGATGATGCTGCTACCGAAAAATTGGTGAAGGCAATAAATGACTTCAAAGCCACTTTTGCAGTGTAGGGTGGTGAATTAAGATGGCAGGAGCAGGTGTAAGAGACTACAAACGCAGGATTCGCAGCGTCAAGAATACCCAGCAGATCACCAAGGCTATGAAAATGGTGGCTGCCGCCAAGCTGCGCCGCGCCCAGGAAAAGGCCGAATCATCCCGGCCTTACAATGAAACCCTGCGCGGTACCGTGGCTCGTCTGGCATCAGTGGCATTCGACGTTCGTCATCCCCTGCTGGAAGTCCGCGAAGAGGTGCGCAAGGTAGGTTATATTGTTGTCACCGCCGACCGTGGTCTTTGTGGAGCTTATAACACCAACATTATCCGCGCGGCACAAACAGCTATGGCCGAAGATGAACGCAAAGTTGAAACCGGGATCGTAGCGGTGGGCCGTAAGAGCCGTGACTTTTATCGCAAACGCGGCCCGATTGACGCCGAATTCGTTGCCCTGGGCGACGAAATCAGCTACGCGGACGCCAGGGAAGTTGCACAGTATGTTATCAATGCCTATGAAAATGAAGAAATGGATGAAGTCTACCTGGTATACGCAAGGTTTGTTAACGTTCTGCGCCAGGTGCCAACTGTAACCAAGCTTTTACCGTTGGATCCTCCCAAGAGTGAAGGCGATGCAGAAGAGGGTTTCGTTGACTACATCTACGAGCCCAGCGCGGAAGATATCCTGGTATCCCTGCTGCCCAGGTATGTAGGAAGCCAGATATACAACGCCATGCTGGAAGGAAAAGCCAGTGAGCATGGGGCCAGAATGACGGCTATGGGCAATGCTACCCAAAATGCCGGTGAGATGATCGATAATTTAACTCTAGCAATGAACAAACTAAGACAGGCTGCTATAACCGATGAGATCCTCGATATAGTCGGTGGCGCTGAAGCCTTGAAGAAGTAAGAAGATTTAGTATCCAATTCTTTCAATAAAGGAGGAAAGTTGGAATGGCGAACGTGACGTATGGAGAGGTAACTCAGGTTATTGGCGCCGTTGTTGATATTCGTTTCAAGCCAGGCGAGTTACCGGATCTAATGAACGCTGTTACCATCAAGAGCGCTGACCAGGATGCAGGGTACACTGGTGCGGCAGATATAGATGTTACCCTTGAAGCCATGCAGCTACTTGGAAATGACGTAGTCCGCTGCGTGGCCTTGAGCCCGACCGATGGAATAGCCAGAGGTATGAAGGCAACCAATACCGCCGCCGCTATTAAGGTGCCGGTTGGTGAAGGCGCCCTGGGACGTATTATAAACGTTTTGGGCAAAGCCATCGATGACGGGCCCCCGGTTGATGCCGCTGATTACTGGGAAATCCACAGACCGGCCCCGGCACTGGTTGACCAGCTGCCCGCAACATCGATTCTGGAAACCGGAATCAAGGTTGCCGACCTGATCTGCCCCTATGCCAAGGGTGGTAAGGTTGGGCTGTTCGGAGGCGCCGGCGTTGGTAAGACCGTTATCATCCAGGAACTTATCCGCAACATCGCCTATGAGCATGGTGGATATTCAGTGTTCACCGGCGTGGGTGAGCGCAGCCGTGAAGGAAACGACCTCTGGGGTGAAATGACCGAGTCCGGCGTTATCAGCAAGTGCGCCCTGATATTCGGCCAGATGAATGAGCCTCCCGGAGCCCGCCTGCGGGTTGGTCTGACCGGATTGACCGTTGCCGAGTACTTCCGCGATGTAGGGGGACAGGACGTTCTTATATTCATCGACAATATATTCAGATTTGCCCAGGCCGGTAACGAAGTGTCCGCTCTGCTCGGACGTATGCCGTCCGCGGTTGGTTACCAGCCCACCCTGGCAACTGATATAGGCTTGCTGCAGGAACGTATTACCACCACCCGTAAGGGTTCCATAACTTCAGCCCAGGCCGTTTACGTTCCGGCGGACGATTTGACCGACCCGGCACCGGCGACGACTTTTGCTCACTTGGATGCCACCACGGTTCTTTCCCGTCAGATTGCCGAGCTCGGAATCTATCCTGCGGTGGATCCGCTGGACTCCACCTCTCGTATTTTGGACCCGGTTATCGTCGGTGAGAAGCATTATTCTACCGCCCGTGGCGTGCAGACCATACTGCAGAGATATAAAGAACTGCAGGATATAATCGCTATACTCGGTATGGATGAGCTGAGCGACGAAGATAAGCTGATCGTGGCCCGCGCCAGAAAGATTCAGCGCTTCCTGTCCCAGCCCTTCCACGTTGCCGAGCAGTTCACAGGATCGCCTGGAATCTTTGTACCGGTAGCTGAAACGGTTGATTCCTTCTATCAGGTTCTGGAAGGCAAACACGACAACCTTACCGAAGCGGCCTTCTTGTTGGTGGGTAATATTGATACTGTTATTGCCCGGGCCAAGAAACTGGAGGGATAGCCTATGGCAGACAACACCTTCATGCTAGAAATCGTAACTCCGGAACAGATCCTTTTTAAAGATGAGATCGAGTTTCTGGTTGTTCCCGGTGCGGAAGGTGAATTGGGAGTAATGAGAAACCATGCTCCCCTGGTTACATCCTTGAAAATTGGGGTTCTTCGCTATAAAGACCAGCGCGGTGAGTTCCGCAGAATGGCGATGAGCGGGGGATTTCTCGAAGTTGTCGACAATGTAGCCAGAGTACTGGCCGAAACCGCTGAACGCGGCGAGGACGTGGATGTACTGCGTGCTAAAGCCGCCAAAGAAAGAGCGGAAAGGCGTATACAGCAGCGTACCGAGGACATCAATTTAGCCAGAGCTCAAATGGCTTTACAGAGAGCCATAGCCAGAATTAGAGCCTCAGAAGGCAGATAAGAGAAAAAGTTCTAGAATTACAAAGCCGGAAGGTTGCAGCCTTCCGGCTTTGTACTAGAAATTAGCCTGTGATGGTAATATAATGAGATGAGAGGAGTTATATGAGGTAGAATAGATGAATCCGATATTAAAGACCTTAATAATAGTAACGGCCGTATACTATTTAGTGAAAGGACTCATTTACCTCGTCTTGTGGCAGACTACCAAGAAACTTGAAGAGCGCGGCTTGGAGGCCAAGCGAAAGGCTAAAGAAAAACGGGAAAAGGAAGCGGAGATCCAGGCTGAACTCTGGCAGAGGCAGAAAGAAGATGAATAGATTATGAAAGGGAATGGAGGGATAGGATGCTTCCCAAAGCTTTCCTTGTATTGATATCTATGGTGGTACTGGTCTCCATAGTATTCGGCTTTATCATTTGGAGGCACACAATCAGTTTTGAAAAAAAAGCCTCCATCTACAAACAGAGAAAAGATGAGTATCTGAGGAATTTAGAAGAAGAGGCCCGGAAGGCCAGAGCCATGCGCAATTCCGATCCGGAAGGGAATCTGGACGGTAATTAATAACGCAACTAAACGGCGACTGACTATAAAGCGAATCAGTATTTAAGTATGGGGACAGACCGCTGCTTTAAGAGGGTCTTAGTCCCTGTATTTGATCAAAGGCCCGGAGCGACTCTGTAGGCGAATAGCGGCGTTATAAAAGAATCTGCTCCAATTTATATACACAATATACGGAACGTTGTACTAATCCTGCCAGGAAGGCAGGTTTTTTTTATTGCAAAGGCATGGATAAAGACCCTCAAGGGTGGCAAAAATCAAGATGACCGAGAATAATTGGATGGAGAAGCTCGCTTTGAAAAAAATTTTAATTTACATAAGCCTCTTTATAATATTATGCACGGCTGGTGGTTTTGCTCTGGATTCGGCAAGAGCTAAGTACGTGGATGAAATACCTCCATATTGCCTATCTTTTGCATCAATCGGTGCAATTTTTCAAGAATCTCGCCTGGATGCATGGGCAAAGATAAATACAGATGTAGAAGAAGCTGAGATTAAAAAAGTTAAGGCATCTCTGGGTTTAGGCGAAGCTACCTGGACCAGACAGGCCGATAAAAAATCCAGCCATTACGCGCTCTTTCAGGGAAGCAACAGCTACCTTATTACCTGGGAGCAGAACACGCCCGAACAGGCTTTCCTGAGAATTACAATAAAATCCTCTGACCCAAACGCTAGCCTGGCGCAATATGAAAATAGAATTACCGGCTTAGCCGGTTATAACTGGAACATCAACTATACAATAAGCGGAGAGATCAATACGATAGTTGATGATCAATCGATGCAGGTATTGATGGACACCCTGCTAGAGAATCTAAAGGGAAGGCAGACCAATAATTACCGTTATGGAGATTCCTGGAGTGCCACGGCAACCAGTTTGATTAAACCCGTTATTCCAAATTACTATCATTTTGAATCAGCCCTGAGACGAGAAAAAGAATCGGGAAAGACCCGGGTCTGGATCGGCATACCCGAAATACAAAATTCTTATTAGGCATTCCAGGAGGTGATAGCTTTTGCAGATGCAGGTTAAAGGCAAACAGGTTTTAAAGGGCGAAGTTTTTATCAGTTCTTCTAAAAATGCTATTTTACCGATATTAGCGGCTACCTTGCTGGCCGACGATCAGGTTACTATAAACCAGGTGCCTTGCATAAGGGACGTTTCGGTAATCGTTGAATTGATCAAAAGCCTCGGGGTAAAAGTTCATAGAAGGGGTGGAAGCCTTAATTTTTCAGACATCAATAAAACCGGTCAACCGCCCTATGAATTGGTCAGGCAGATAAGGGCCTCTTTCCTGGTTATGGGTCCCTTATTAGCCACCCGGGGTATGGTAAGAATTGCCCTGCCGGGGGGGTGTGCCATTGGCACCAGGCCGATTGATCTTCATTTAAAAGGGTTGGAAGCTCTGGGTGCCAAAATCAGCCTCTCCCGAGGGGATGTAGTGGCAAAATCGCAAAAGCTTACCGGGAATCATATATATTTGGATTATCCAAGTGTGGGGGCAACGGAAAACATATTGATGGCGGCCGCTCTGGCCGAGGGAGACACCTATATAGAAAATGCCGCCCTGGAGCCGGAAGTAGTTGATCTGGCCAACTTTATCAACAGTATGGGCGGTCAGATAAGCGGGGCGGGAAGCAATGTGATCCGTATTAAAGGAGTGGCAAGGCTCGGTCCCAGCAACTATGATCCGATCCCGGACCGGATAGAAGCGGGCACTTATATGGTTGCCGCCGCAGCTACCGGAGGGGATGTAGTGATAAAAAACGTTATTCCTGAACACGTTAAAGCCATCAGCGCCAAACTTATTGAAACCGGTGCCATCGTCGAAGAACAGAACGAGCAGATTCGGGTAAAAAGAAGCGGCGACATAAGGCCGGTATACATTAAAACCCTGCCCTATCCGGGTTTTCCCACTGACATGCAGGCTCAGTTCATGGCCTATTTGACTCTGGGAAAAGGGAGCAGTGTAATCACCGAATCGGTTTTTGAAAACCGTTTTATGCATATTCAAGAATTGCTGCGCATGGGAGCATCGATAAAAATTGAAGGCCGTACAGCGGTGATAAAAGGCTTAAAGGAAATGACCGGGGCCTGTGTCAGGGCCAGTGACCTGCGGGCCGGGGCGGCCCTGTTGATAGCGGCACTTACCGCCCGGGGGCCTACCACCATTCTCGACAGTGAACATATTGACCGGGGATACGAGTGTATAGTAGAGAAAATGAATGATCTGGGAGCGGAAATCATTCGCAGCGAATTGTAATAACCAATGCCTGGGGTTCATAGACTTAGGCATGAGAGGTTTTTACAGGTTTAAAAAGAAATATCGGATAATAACGGCAGGCCTTATTGGCCTTTTTCTCTTGTATTTGGCTTTTTCAAAAGCACCTCAGCGTAAAGTCGACGAACCGCAAATAAAGCTTTACTTGCATGAAGAAAAAAAGGTCACCCAGCTGGGGCTGGAGGAATATCTGACGGGAACGGTTGCGGCAGAAATGCCTGCTTCATTTGAGAGCGAGGCATTGAAAGCGCAGGCGGTCGCTGCCCGATCCTATACCTTACGACGCCTGCAGGCTGGTCATAAATATGAATCTGATTGCGATATGAGTGATGATGTAAACGAATGCCAGGCTTACATCAGCAGAGAAGCCTTTGAAGAAAGACATGGAAAAAAGGCTGACCTGTGGGGGAAGATTGCCCGTGCGGTAGAAGAAACCAGGGGAGAGATTATGACCTATGACGGGCTTCCGATAGATGCTCTCTATCATTCAACCTGTGGGGGCCGGACCGAGAGCGCGCAGGAGGCCTGGCACAACAGGGTACCGTATCTGCAATCGGTTTCCTGTGCATACTGCAAGGATTCAGGGCATTATGCGGAGCAGAAAAATTTCAGCAACGCCGATCTGATAAAGGCTATCGGGGAAACGGGCCAGATACAAGTTGTAGAAACGACCGCCAGCGGCCGGGCCAAAGTAGTAAAAATTAATAAAAGACGCATAAGCGGAGAAGAATTTCGCTCCCTGCTGGGACTTCCCTCCAATTGGCTGAGCATCAAGACAAGTAAAACCGGAGTAACAGTCAATAGCCGCGGGTACGGCCACGGGATCGGTTTGTGCCAAAACGGCGCCAATGGAATGGCCAAAGCCGGATTTAAATATCACAATATATTAAAAACCTATTATCAGGGTATTGATTTTCTGAAATTAAATTATTGATGGAGCATGCCAGTTCTGACTTTTTCTCCTCTGAATATATTTTTGGTATAGGGCTTATAGAGGAGGAAGGTCATGCAAAACTATATCAGGAAACGGGCGGTTAAAGTAGCCCAACACATCATGTTAACATCAAACACGGTGCGTCAAACGGCAGAAGTATTCGGCATAAGTAAAAGCACCGTGCACAAAGATGTTGCTGAACGCCTGCCCCGGATCAACCGGGAAATGGCTGAACAGGTAAAGACTATACTGGAAAAAAATAAAGCCGAGCGGCACATTCGCGGTGGTGAAGCGACTCGCCAAAAATACGCGGCCCACAGTAAAATAGTCTAATCGGGCACCCTGAATCTCATAGTAATAAAATGAATTAACATGTAAAATAGGTTTAGATTGTAGAAACTAACCTAACAGGGAGGGCCTTTACTTGATGTGGGGAAGCGAAGATATTGGCATAGATTTGGGGACTGCCAGCGTTCTGGTTTTTAAAAAGGGCAAAGGTATAGTTTTGCATGAACCGTCCGTAGTGGCGATTGATAAAAATAGCGATAAGGTTATCGCGGTGGGTGAAGAAGCCAGGCAGATGCTGGGAAGGACCCCGGGGCATATTGTAGCAGTTCGCCCACTAAAAGATGGTGTTATCGCCGATTACGATATGACTGAAAGAATGTTAACCTATTTTATTAAGAAAGTAATCGGGCGAAAATTTTTTTTCAAACCCCGGGTGGTGGTATGCATACCCACCGGAGCCACCGATGTTGAGGAAAGGGCGGTGCGCCAGGCCACTTTGTCTTCAGGCGCGAGACAGGCCTTTATTATTGAAGAGCCTCTGGCGGCGGCATTGGGTGCCGGCATAAACATCTCGGAAGCGACCGGCAACATGGTAGTTGACATAGGCGGCGGGACTTCGGACATAGCAGTCCTTTCTCTCGGAGGCATTGTGTGCAACACTTCCCTTCGTATCGGGGGAGACAAGTTTGACGAAGCGATCATTCGTTATGTACGCCGGGAATTTAATTTGATGATCGGTGACCGTACGGCTGAGGCGTTGAAAATCAATATCGGAACCGCCTATGTAACAGAAAAAAACCGCAATCGTTTTATGGAGATCAAGGGGCGGGATCTGGTAACCGGTCTGCCTAAAACCATAAAGCTGTCCTCGGAGGAAAGCTGGGACGCTCTCCAAGAACCGGTTGATGCTGTGATCGAAGGGGTAAAAAAAGTCCTGGAAGTGACTCCGCCGGAGCTGGCGGCTGATATAGTAAACAACGGGATTGTAATGACGGGCGGAGGTTCTTTATTAGACGGGCTGGACATCCTTCTGTCCAGACAAACCAATCTGCCGGTTCATTTGGCCGATGATTCAATAAGCTGTGTAGCCAAGGGAACCGGCAAAACACTCAATGAATTGAAGGTTATGGCGAGGGCGCGCAACCGCCTAAAGGGCGGACCCCGCCGCGTTCTATAGGAGCCCAGAACGACGACAAAAGCGAATCTCTGCGTTGCTCAAGAAGCCTGCTCGTCAACGTACTTCAGTACGCCTCCCACGCAGGCTTTGTTCGCGCCTTGACCTTCGCTTCTGTCGGCGCCCTGGTGACTTGATTTATGCGGTAGTCGCCTGGATGTGAAAGCGAATAGCTGCGTTACTCACAAAGCCTGCTCGTCAACGTACTTTAGTACGCCTCCTACGCAGGCTTTATTCGTGCTTTGCTCTTCACTTCCAGGACCGGCCTGGTGGTTTGCTTAAGGCTCAAATGAGTTTGGGGACGGTTCTTCAACTCATTTACGACGGGGGGATGGGGATTTGGTTGCATCACGTAAACCTTGTGATGCGACAAAATCTCCGTCCCCCTTTGCAATCTACAGCTAAAGTAATACCCTTGCCTTTTCGATAATTATTATGATCAGGATTACGGAGGATACGCTTTTGATAAAAGGGCTTTATTCGGCAGCTTCGGGGATGATGTTGGGTTTGGCCAGGATGGATGTCCTGGCTAACAATCTGGCCAATGTAAATACCTGCGGTTTTAAAAAAGACGTGGTCGTGTCAACCGCATTTCCGGATATGCTTATCAGCCGCCTGGAAAAGAAGGAGAACGGAGCATCGGGAAGTTACCAGCAGATTGGCAAACTGGGCACCGGAGCCTGTGTCGGCCTTCAGACCAGCGACTTCACCCAGGGGAACATGAAGCGAACCGACAACCCGTTGGATATAGCTCTGGCCAATGCATCGTATTTTGTGGTGGAGACGGCCAACGGGGAGAGGTTCACGCGTAATGGGCAATTCAAGTTAGATGGCACCGGCCTCTTGACCGACCTATCGGGAAACCCGGTGATGGACGTCAATGATGAGCAAATCGTTGTTGAGGGTGATTTCCAGGTGGATAAACAGGGAAATGTATTTGTGAACGGAGAGGAATTTACCACCCTTAAAATTGTCAGCTTCGCCGAGCAGACCAATACCATGACCAAATTGGGCGGCAGCCTCTGGCAATCCAATGCAGCCTATACCGAAGACGCCAATCCTCAAGTACTGCAAAACTATGTTGAGGATTCCAATGTAAACGCGGTCAGCGAAATGATTGAATTGATAAAGGCAACCCGCTCTTACGAATCTTTACAGAAAATCGTCCAGGCGCAGGATGAATCCCTGGCTACCGTTATTGAAAAAGTCGGTTCAGCCAGATAGCCGGTGAGATTCTTTTATAGAACGAATACAGCCCGCTTCTTGTAAGCGGGTTTTCTTATTGGGTCTATTGCAGGTGTCGACGCTGATTTTTAATTTTAGACCGCGCCCAGGCAGGAAAAGATACAGTAAAAAGCCAATAAGTGAGTATTAAGACAGCAGAGACGGATAGGACTTGAAAATGGATAATAAAGCCGAAATTCTCGGTTGCCATATCGATATAATCGACAAGCATCAGGCCCTGGAAAAGATAAATGAAATGATCTCGGCTAAAAAGGGCGGCCAGGTTATAACCCTCAATGCCGAGATTGCATTTCAGGCCCAAAAAGATGAAAAGCTGCGCAATCTGATAAACGGGGCCGATCTGGTAACACCGGATGGCATCGGCGTTATCTGGGGCGGTCGTCAGTTGGGCTACGATTTTCCCGAACGGGTTACCGGGATTGACCTCATGGTCTCCCTGTGCCAAAAAGCAGCCGCTATGGGATGGAAGGTATTTCTATTTGGCGCCGCTCCGGGGGTGGCCGAGGCGGCTGCCCAAAGCCTTTCCAAGCAGTTCCCCGGGCTGGCGGTGGTAGGCTGCCGGCACGGTTATTTTAAAGATGACGAGAGCCTTGAGATCGCCAGAGAGATTGGCGCTTTACAGCCGGACGTCCTTTTTGTGGCCCTGGGGGCGCCCAAACAGGAGTATTGGATCAAGGAACAGCGGGAAGTGATGAAAATTCCGTTGTGTATGGGCGTGGGGGGAAGCTTCGATGTGATTGCCGGGATTAAAAGCCGGGCCCCCGGGTGGGCTATTCGCTTGAACCTGGAATGGTTGTACCGGCTTCTGGCCGAGCCGTCCCGCTGGAAAAGACAGTTAGCTTTGCCGCGCTATGTCCTTGCTATAAAAAAAGCCAAATGGAGAAGATAAGACGCAGCCGATGCAATTGATTCCGATGAGGCGAGGAGAGGTCATTGTGGAAGAGGACAGAATTTTTGCTCTGGACATTGGGACACGTAAAATACTGGGCCTGGTAATGCAAAGGCATTCCTCCAGCTACCGGGTGCTGGCCAGTGAAATGATAGAGCATCGGACCAGGGCCATGTACGATGGTCAGATTCATGATGTTGAGGCGGTCGCTCAGACTATCCGGGAAGTAAAAGAAAAGCTTGAGGAAAGACTGCAGATCCAATTGGAATCAGCGGCGGTGGCTGCCGCCGGGCGCGCTCTCAAAACCGCCCGGGGCAAAGTCAGCAAACAGCGGGCCAATATGGATGAGATAAGCACCCAGGAAGTAAGGGCCATTGAGATTGAAGCCGTGCAGCAGGCTCAGTACCAGTTGGCCCAAAATGAAGCCGGGGGCAGTGACAACAACTACATCTGCGCCGGGTACAGCGTGGTGGAATACCGCTTGGAAGGACAGGAGCTGGCCAGCCTGGTTGGTCAGGTGGGCAGCGCTATGGAAGTTGAAATAATCGCTACCTTCCTTCCCCGGGTAGTGGTGGACAGCTTGCTGTCCGCATTGCGCAAAATCGATCTGGGGATTTTCAGTATGACCCTGGAGCCGATAGCAGCCCTTTCGGTGGCCATTCCTCCCGAAATGCGCCTTTTAAATTTGGTGCTGGTGGATATCGGAGCCGGGACCTCGGATATAGCGGTTGTCAAGGAAAACACTATTTTTGCTTATGCCATGGTCCCGTTTGGCGGCGACGAACTGACCGAGCATATTGCGGGCCGCTACCTTTTGGACTTCAATGCTGCCGAGCACTTAAAAAGACAGTTGTCTGGGCAGGACGAAGTTGATCTTGTAGATATCCTGGGAAATCAGACCCGGGTAGCCAGCAGCGAGGTTATAGAAACGCTGCAGCCGGTCATTGATGAATTGGCAGCCAGTATCGCCGAACAGATAGAGGCCCTCAACCAAAAGAGCCCGGACGCGGTTATATGCATTGGGGGAGGAAGCCTTACTCCGGGGCTTCCCGGCCGCATTGCCGAAAAGCTTGATCTGCCCTTAAACCGGGTGGGCATTCGCACTCCGGATCGCTTCTATCACATAGAGGTGCCGGCCGATTATTTAAAGGGGCCCCAGGGAGTCACTCCCCTGGGTATAGCCTATAATTCCTTTACCTCTCCCCCGGTTCCATTTATTAAGGTGCGGGTCAACGAACGAGAAGTAGCCTTATGGAATATCGGGGAGCTCAGTGTTGGAACCGCTCTGCTAAATTCGGGAATCGCTTTAAACAATATTTTTGGAAAACCCGGATTGGGAAAGACCATTATGGTCAACGGGCAGGTGCGCCAGTTTAAAGGGGAACTGGGCGGGCCTCCCCACATAACGGTTAACGAACGGGAGGAACAACTTGAGACTCCCATTCAGAACGGGGATCGTATAGAGTTCCGCCGGGGCCAGGACGGCAAGCCGGCGATTGTAAAGATGAGGGATCTGCTGCCCTTTACCGAGATGTATGTTATGGTTAACGGAGAAAAAATGAAGCTCAAGACCAGCGTTAATGTTGACGACCGTCCGGGACATGATGAGGATGAAATCCCCGACCGGGCCCGGGTGGATTACCGGCGTTTTAACAGCCTGGCCGATGTTCTGGCTGCTGCGGGAGTGCCCGACCATATCCTAACCGAGAGAGTCTATCGCTATTATCTCAACGGGCAGGAAAACCTGCTGCGCTGGCGTCCGCTCAGGGTTACGGTAAACGGTAAGGAAGGACGTATGGATCAAAATGTAGATCACCAGGCTGACATTCAGTATACCATCACCCAGTTGCGGCCCCGGCTGCGGGACATTTTAGGTAATAGTGAAGCCTGGGATCTGAATGTTACGGTAAATGACAAAAGGATATCGCTAAAAGGCAAGGGAGCAACTGTTTTTATGAATGACCGGGTAGTGGATTTGGATCACGAAATAGAGGAAGAAGCCCGCATAAAGGTAGATAAAACGAAGAACTATGCTATCTTGAGCGACGTTCTGGGGGTGATCGACATCAAGCGCAACTCGCGCGGCCGGCTGATTATGCGGGTTGACGGTGAAAATGCCGGCTATACCACCCCTATTTTTGAAAACAGTGTAGTAGAGTTCTATTGGAAAGAGTGAAACATCAGTATAGGGAAAACTTACCAGGCCCTTTGACGGGGCCTTTTTGTTTGCTTTTAAGGAGATTGTATAGAAATATGGAGCATTGGTGAAAAATATTGAAATAAACGTTTGCCAATCCCGTTAATAAGCTGAGAGCAGGATTGGAGATTTAATTGTAAAACTATAAAATTAATTAAAGTCAAAAATAGTCAAAGAGGCGTTGCATTATGAGGAGAAGCCTGGCAGATAAGATTGAACAGTACATCAAGGTATTGATCGAAAAAAGTGGTGCAGGACAGATTGAAATCCAGCGTTCTGAACTGGCTGAAACCTTTTCCTGCGTGCCTTCTCAGGTAACCTATGTCATCAGCACCCGGTTTACGCAAGAGGAAGGCTATTTGACCGAAAGCCGCCGAGGGGGAAACGGTTTTGTACGAATAACCCGAACGCAATGGAGCGATAAAATCAATAATTCATTAAACCGGAATCAGATTAAAAACTATCTGGATGATCTGTTAAAAAGACAACTCATCGGAAATCAGGAATACAACATGCTGGTTTACATGGTTGAGTCGGCCTCGCAGGGTCTGGCTGCGGAACAACAAAACCATCTGTTCCAGGTAATAATCAGCGCGCTCGGTAAATATACTAGCAGTCTGTAATTAAAGTTTAGGTGTTACAGACTACTAATTCCGGTCTGTAAGCTATAGGGGGCGTTTACCTATGTATTGTGATCAATGCAAACAAAAACCGGCCAGCGTTCACGTGACGCATATGTACAATGGCCAGAAAATAGAGTCCCACCTGTGCAGCGAATGCGCCGCTCAAAAGGGCGCCTGGATGTTCGATATGGGCAACAGTCTCAGTATACCCCACTTGCTGGGAAGTATTTTCGGCAATGACCTTCAGGAAATGGCCGGCCCCAGTTATGAAGCTACCTGCCCCAACTGCGGCATGACCTTTTCCAATATAAAACATGTTGGAAAACTGGGCTGCTCGGAGTGCTACACCGCTTTTGAACAGGAGCTGGAACCTACTTTGCGGAGGATCAGCGGCAGCAGCAAGCACGTCGGCAAAATACCGGCCAGGAGCGGCCAACAGCTGGTTTTGCGCAAGCAGATCGAGGATTTGAAAACCAGGCTGCAGCAGTGCGTTTCCAGCGAAAAGTATGAGGAAGCGGTAGAAATACGGGATGCCATAAAAGAGCTAGAGAAGAATTTGGAGTAGGGAGGGTTCCCCCTTGAGCCTGCAGCAGCTTTTAAATGACAGCTATGTTTACTGGATGAATGCCGATGAAGGTCCGGAATCGGATATTGTAATCAGCAGCCGGATCAGACTGGCCCGAAACTTGAAAAATATACCTTTCCCTCACCAGTTAAACCAGGAAACGGGGGTAAAATGCCTGGCTGAGATTGAATCAGCCTGGCGTAAAATCGAGGATCCCCGGATTAGGGACATGGAGCTTGTGACTTTTGATCGCCTGCCCGGGCTGGATCGCCAGATCCTTATGGAGAAACACCTTATCAGTCCCATTCATGCTGAATCAGACGCTCCCTTTCGGGGAGTTGTAATCAATGACAACGGGTCCCTGTGCACCATGCTGAACGAAGAGGATCACCTGCGCATACAGTGCTTCCTGCCCGGTCTTCAGATAAAGGAATGTTATAACCGGGTTCAGGCTTTAGACAATGGATTGGAAGACGGCCTGGACTATGCGTTTGATTCGCGTTGCGGGTTTCTCACTTCCTGTCCGACCAATGTGGGAACCGGCATGCGGGCGTCGGTCATGCTCCACCTTCCGGCTATGGTGTTGAGCGGCCAGATAAAAGTCATCATTCATAATTTATCCCAGTTGGGTATGGCGGTTAGGGGGCTGTATGGTGAGGGAACCGAAGTCGTAGGCAACCTGTTTCAGCTGTCCAACCAGATTACCCTGGGCCAGAGTGAAGAGGACATAAATCACAACCTTACCACCATCACCTATCGCCTGGTTGAACAGGAACGGCTGACCAGGGAAAAGCTGAAAGCGGATATGCCCTATCAATTGGAAGACAGTATTGGACGGGCTTTTGGGATTTTAACCAACGCGCGTATAATGACCTCCAATGAAGCCCTGGCTTTACTCTCCAACGTGCGTTTGGGAGTGGATATGGGAACGATAAGAGGCTTGGGCAAAAAAGCCCTTAATGAATTGGTGGTAGCCATAAGACCAGCCCATTTGCAGAAAAAAGTAGGGCGGGAGATGGACCCCTTCAACCGTGATCTTATCAGAGCCCAGGTTATCAAGGAAAGATTTCCTCATTGGCCGATCGACGAGCACAATGTAATAGAGGGAGGTAGTTAAAATGTTCAGACGCTTTACGCAAAGGGCCCGGAACGCCGTTTTACATGCGCAGGAGGAAGCCCGCCAGTTAAATCATCCGGCTATAGGTACCGAACACATCTTATTGGGCCTTTTAAAGGAGGGTGAAGGAGTAGGCGCCAGAGCTTTGACCAATATAGGAGTTGATTTGGAAAAGGTCCGTAGCGAGGTGAATCTGGTTCTGGGCCAGAGCAGCGAGGGCGGGGAAAAACCGGCCGGAGATCTGCCTATAACTCCGCGGGCCAAAAAGGTATTTAATCTGGCTTTTGATGAAGCCCGCTTGCAGGGGGTCAATTATGTCGGTACAGAGCATCTTCTTCTGGCGGTTTTACGTGAAGAGGAAGGAACGGCCGGGCAGGTTCTCCTGTCTATGGGGGTTAAGCTGGAGGAAGTGCGCGAACAGGTCATGGCCCTGTTGGGAGGAGACAACCAGAACAACTACGCCCAGGGCAACAACTACCAGGAACCGCAGGCCAACCAGGGTGCCCCTCCTCAGACCAAGCGCAAGAATAAAAGCAAAACCCCTACCCTGGACAATTTCAGCCGCGATCTGACGGCTGATGCCAGTGAGGGCCGCCTCGATCCGGTTATAGGACGCAACAAGGAGATCGAGCGGGTTGTTCAGGTCTTGTCGCGCCGCACTAAAAACAATCCGGTGCTCATAGGGGATCCGGGGGTAGGCAAAACCGCCATTGTTGAGGGTCTGGCTCAGAGGATTGTGGAAAACCAGGTGCCCGAAATTCTAAGCAACAAAAGGGTTATTGCCCTGGATCTCTCGGCTATGATTGCCGGAACCAAATACCGGGGCGAGTTCGAAGAGCGTTTAACCAAGATCGTCAATGAAATACGCTCGGCGGGAGATGTCATCGTATTTATCGACGAACTGCATACCATAGTCGGTGCGGGCGCTGCCGAAGGCGCGATAGATGCGGCCAATATTCTAAAACCCTCCTTGGCCAGGGGCGAGTTCCAGTGCGTGGGCGCTACCACCCTGAATGAATACCGCAAGCATATTGAAAAGGATGCCGCTTTAGAAAGGCGGTTCCAGCCTATTCTGGTGGACGAACCCACGATTGAAGAAAGCATCGCTATTTTACAGGGTTTAAGGGATCGCTATGAAGCTCATCACGGGGTAAAAATAAGCGATGAGGCCATAGAAAACGCGGTGCGCCTTTCGGCTCGTTATATAACCGACCGTTTTCTGCCGGACAAGGCGATTGACCTGATTGATGAAGCGTCATCCCGGGTTCGCCTGGCCAACTATATAGTGCCTGACTCTTTAAAAGCCAAGGAACAGCAGTATAAAGACGTCTGCCATGAAAAAGAGGAAGCGATCAACGCTCAGGAATATGAAAAAGCGGCCCAGCTGCGCGATGAAGAGCAGAGGATCAAAGATGAGATCGAAAGCGAGCGCAAAGAATGGGTGAACCAGAGAAATCTTAAAGTAGGTTCGGTGACCGAGGATGAAATTGCCAATATAGTTTCAAGCTGGACGGGCATTCCGATCATCAAGCTCACCAAGGAAGAGAGCGAGCGATTGGTAAACCTGGAGCAGATTTTGCACCAGCGGGTGGTAGGCCAGGATGAGGCGGTGGGAGCAGTGGCGACCGCAATTAAAAGGGGCCGGGCCGGTTTAAAGAATCCCAAACGGCCGGTCGGATCATTCATTTTCCTGGGGCCCACCGGGGTGGGAAAAACCGAGTTGGCCAGGGCCCTGGCCGAGGCCATGTTCGGCAGTGAAGAATCCATAATCCGGCTGGATATGTCCGAATACATGGAGAAGCATGCCGTTTCCAGGATGATAGGCTCACCTCCCGGCTACGTTGGATATGATGAAGGCGGCCAGCTCACTGAAAAGGTGAGAAGAAAGCCCTACTCGGTTATCCTGCTGGACGAGATCGAGAAAGCCCATCCGGACGTTTTTAATATATTGCTGCAGGTTCTGGAAGATGGCCGCCTGACCGATGGCCAGGGCCGGACTGTCGATTTTCGCAACACGGTTGTCATTATGACCTCCAATGTGGGAGCGGAATCGATCAAAAACAGCCGCAAGGTAGGCTTCAACAGCAAGACCGATGCCTCGGCCTCTTATGAAGAAATGAAGGAAAGGGTTCTGGAACAGATGAAGCACACCTTCCGGCCGGAATTCATCAACCGGGTGGATGAGATGATCGTTTTCCAGAGCCTCAACGATGAGGAGTTAAAACAGGTGATTGAACTGCTGCTGAAAGAACTCACCGAACGCATGAAGGAAAACGGCTATGAGCTGGAAGTGAGCGAAGCGGTCAAGAGCATGATCCTGCAAAAGGGTTATGATCCCAAGTTTGGAGCCCGCCCCTTAAAAAGGGCTATCCAAAAGCTGCTTGAGGATGCCATAGCCGAAGAAATCCTCAAAAAGACCGTCAACTTCGGTGATCGGGTTACAGCTGATGTAGAAAACGATGCCATCGTAATAAACCGGGCGTCTTAATACAGCATAATTTAAATGGGAGCCAAAAGCGGCATAATTAAAGTTTTTTTGTGGAATAAGCGATAGAAATCATTATCGGGATATAGCAAATTTAACCAGTAGAAGTAGCATATAATGAAGGGGATAAGATGGGGAAAGAGCTTACCAGGTTTGTCTGCGGGGAATGTGGTTTTGAATCACCCAAGTGGCTGGGGAAATGCCCGGGATGTCACTCCTGGAATACCCTCAGTGAAGAAGTGGTCAGAAAAAACCAGGCATCCAGAAAACCTGAAGCCCGGGCCCTGCCTTTACCCATGATATCAAGCGAGGAAGCCAGCCGCTTTAGCAGCGGCATAGCCGAGCTGGACCGGGTTTTAGGCGGAGGAATAGTCCCCGGCTCCCTTATCTTGCTGGGGGGCGACCCGGGAGTCGGCAAATCAACCCTGCTCTTGCAGGCAGCGGATAAGATTTCCCGGGCCGGAGAGAAAGTGCTTTATCTTTCCGGTGAGGAGTCGCTTAAACAGATCCGCCTTCGGGCCCGGCGCCTGGGTATAAACGGCGAACTGCTCTATCTCATAAATGAGCCGGAGGTAGACCTACTTGAGCACTATTTGGACCAGATCAATCCGCGTCTTTTAATTATCGATTCCATTCAGACCGTGTATTCCAGTGAAGTTTCATCAATACCGGGGAGTGTTGCCCAGCTTCGGGAATGCACGGCGCGCATTGCGACTCTTTCTAAAAAACGGGAACAGGCCGTCATCCTGATCGGGCACGTAACCAAAGACGGCGCCCTGGCGGGGCCCAAAACCCTTGAACACATGGTGGACGCGGTGGTCTATTTTGAAGGCGACCGGGATTTATCCCTGCGCATCCTGCGCGGAGTAAAAAACCGTTTTGGCTCCACCGATGAGATCGGTTTAATGGAGATGAGCAGTCAGGGATTAATAGAAGTTCCTGATCCATCAGATGTTTTTCTATCAACCCGCGGCCAGCCCAGTCCGGGCACCGCGGTAGCCGCTTGCTTCGAAGGCAGCCGTTCCTTTCTTATTGAGATTCAAGCCCTGGTGTCGCCTTCCGGCCCGGGCTACGGACGCCGGATGGCGGCCGGTGTGGATCAAAATCGTTTGGCCTTAATTATCGCGGTTTTGGAGAAACACTGCGGATTTCAATTATCAAACCATGATATATATCTCAAGGTGAGCGGCGGAGTTTTCCTCAAGGATCCCGCTGTAGACCTGGGAATCGCCGCCGCCATCCTGTCCAGTTACAGGGAGCGGATCGTACCCGCGGATACCGTGTTTATGGGTGAAATAAGCCTTTCCGGACTGGTTCGTCCGGTGCACAGTATAGATCAGAGGTTGCGCGAAACCAATAAGATGGGTTATAGCAAAGTCGTCCTGCCCAGGCAGGCCAAGCGCCAGTATGAAGGCGGCGGCCTGGAGTTGCTGCCTCTGGCAAGCGTGGAGAAACTGCTAGACTTGATGGAAGGGTGAGAGGGTCTTGGAAGATTTGTATCAAGGGAAATTTAGAAAATCATTGCACAAGGTGGCCCCGGGTACTCAGTTTCGTATTGGGATCGAGAACATACTTCAGGCCAATACGGGAGGCCTGATCGTTTTGGGTGATTCGTCTGAACTGATGCAGCTGGTCAGCGGCGGATTCTACATTGACTGTGAATTCAGCCCTTCCCGCATTTATGAATTGGCCAAGATGGATGGGGCTATAATACTGAACAGTGATGCTTCGCGGATCCTGGTTGCCAACGCCCAGCTTGACCCTGATCCCAATATACCTTCCAACGAAACGGGTATACGCCACCGCACCGCGGAACGGGCGGCCCGTCAGACCGGTGAACTGGTGGTGGCCATTTCCCAGCGGCGCAAGGTAGTAACCCTTTACATGGGCAGCGTGATATTTAGACTGAGGGATCTGGAATACGTTTTGGTCCGGGCCAACCAGGCCCTGCAGACCCTGGAAAAATACCGCAATGTATGGTTTAAGGAGCAGCAGCGCCTGGGCGGGTTGGAATTTGAAGATTTAGTGACCGTATCCGATGTTTGCGGGGTACTTAGGCGCTGCGCCAAGGTTTTGAACATAGCCCGGGAGATTGAAGACTCCATTGCTGAATTAGGTACCGAGGGGCGCCTGGTAAAAATGCAATTGGATGAAATGTTGACCAACGTTGAAGAAGAAGCCCGTTTTATCATCCAGGATTATTCCAATGTGCCGGATAAATCACCCCAGGATCTGATCAATGCTATACTGCGGGCCTTTGAAGAGGACGTTTCAGACTCCGTTTTCATAGCCAGGATCCTGGCCCTGGGTTCTTCGACCAGTCATCTCGAAGTCCAGGCTTCTCCCCGGGGATACCGGATGCTACATAAACTGCCCCGCATCCCTATGTCTATCATAGAAAACCTGGTCGAACGCTTTGGCCTGCTGGGCAACATACTGCGGGCCAGCATCGAAGAGCTGGATGATGTGGAAGGAATCGGCGAAGTGCGGGCCAGGTCCATCAAAAACGGCCTGCGCAGGATGCAGGAGCAGTTATTCCTGGAATATATGGAATAGGATAGTACAACGTTCCGTATATTGTGCACATAATTTGGGCAGATTTTTCCGAATTACTGCGTTGTCGTCAATCGCAATACGTCCAGTATTACTCATTCCTCCGCCTTGTTCTTCAAAAAAATCTGCTCCAACTTATGTGCACAATATACGGAACGTTGTACTGGCGGAGCGGCCCCTCGAAACGAATTGCGGCTCTTTGCCATCCTGGCACCGGCAGCTCCATGGCATCCTGCCACCGCCGCACTAGTTCTTCCATGAACGTCGCCGCACTAGCCCATCCGTGGGCGTTGTCTGCGTCATTCATAAAATCCACGCTATCAACGTACTATAGTACGCCTCAAGCGCGGATTTTATTCATTCCTTGACCTTCGCTCCGATGGACCGCTCCTCGATCTCGCTTCGGCCAGGATGATCCTAAACAATAGGAGCATAGCGGTCAAGCAATAAGCTCAACATAAAAGCCGTCCATCAGGACGGCTCGTTATTTTTTATGAGTCAGGTGGGTTAATCTGTTTAGGTGAGATTATAAATGCCTAAGGTGGTGGCTTTTTTGTACTCCTTGATCAGCACGTCGTAGAGGTTTATATCCAGGGTATTGCAGAGGGCTGCTACGTAAAACAGCAGTTTCCCCATTTCACTCATCACGATGTCTTCACAACTGGGGCACAGGTTGCCTTGAACATGGTCGTCCAACAGTTTGGAGAGCTCGGCGAATGTTTCGATATTATTGGGTATGCAGCGCTTTTCGGCCTGTACCGAAATGCATCCGCAGTCGGTGACTGATTTGGCTACCGCACGATTTACTCGACCGCTGGCTTCAGAGAGTTTGGTGAGTATATCCAATATGCTGCGGTGGCGAATCAGCAATTCCCCAACAACATTTTGAAACTCATCACAAATCAAGTCTTTCATAAAAAGACTTGCCCCCTTTGTATAGGTGATTTTAATAAATTATAGAGCTAGCCGGATGGTTTGTCAATTATCGAATAGGCCTGTATTCCGGCATTCCAGGGTAGCTGGGCGTATTTGACCCGACCGGGCCTATTTTGATCATAAGTAATTTTTAGGCATGAATGGTATAAATAGGTGAACCGAACCTCACAATAGTATTGGAGGTGAGACTATGTCAAAAAATAAAAAACAAGCAACCAAGGTACTTTGGGGCTTTTGCCTGCTGGCTGGACTCTGGGTCTTATATATAAGCCGGTATCTTTTCAAAATGGATATACAATGGGGAATACCGGGAGCCCTCTTGGCGGCGGTACTGGTTTATATTGGGATAAGCGTTGTCCGGGGATGGCTGCGCAAACTGTCGCAGGGCTTCAACCAGGGGCTTGATAATCTTTCCCTGGAGGGGCTTATGGGCAGCACGGGAGGATTGATGGTCGGCGTTCTGGTCGGGGCGGTGTGTTCCTATCCCCTTTCCAGTATAGGCGGGCGCGAAGGAGCTTTTGTAGTTCTGGCCGTTTTTGGGGTTTGTGGATTTTTGGGGTTTAAGATTGGATCTCGCCGGGGAATGGAAATTATGGATTATTTTCCCTGGAGGAAACGTGAGCAGGAAGGAAGTGCAAGCTTGGGCAAGGCCAAGATACTGGATACCAGTGCTATTATTGACGGCCGTATTTTTGACGTGTGCCTGAGCAATTTCCTGGAAGGGTCCTTGCTGGTGCCAACCTTTGTAATTGAAGAATTACAGCATATCGCCGACTCGTCCGATCATATCCGCCGCAGCAAAGGACGCCGCGGTCTGGAACTTCTTTCTAAAATGCAGAAACACCCCGATATTAAAGTTGATATAATAGAGGCAAATCCCTTTGAAGAAAGGGATGTAGATTCCAAATTAATACGCCTCTGCAAACAGTTAAATGCAGGAATCATAACCAATGACTATAACCTCAACAAAGTAGCCGAGCTTCAGGGGTTAAAGGTCTTGAATATCAATGAATTGACCAATGCGGTTAAGGTGATGGTTTATCCGGGAGAAACCATGCACATTACCATTATCAAAGAGGGCAAGGAGCCGGGTCAGGGCGTTGGTTATTTAGAAGACGGCACTATGGTGGTAGTCGAGGATGCCTATGATGAAATAGGCCGTGATTTGGAAGTTACCGTGACCAGTGTCTTTCAGACCGCAGCCGGCCGCATGATCTTTACCCGCAAGGTAAGGGTCGAGGCTCCCAGCAATTTAACGGCCCAGGTGCAGAGCGTGCCAGAGGTGAATGTGTATGGCTGATGGCCTGGCAGTTGTTGTAGCAGCTGCCGGAACTGGCAGCAGGATGGGGGGCAAAATAAAAAAGCAGTTCCTCCTGCTGAACTCCAAACCGGTGCTTTATTACTCATTGAACGTATTTGAAGAAATGAATCTTATCGATGAGCTTGTCCTGGTTGCCCATCCCCAGGAGCTTGATTACTGTCAAAAAGAGATTGTGGAAAAATACCGCTTCCGCAAAGTGAAGGCCGTAGTAGCCGGTGGATCCACCCGTCAGCAATCGGTGTGGAATGGGCTGCAGGCCGTAAGCGAAAATACTCATATAGTGGCTATTCATGATGGAGCCCGGCCCCTGGTGACCGAGGCTTTATTTTTGGCTTTATTGGAGGAGGCCCGCGAATGGGGAGCCGCTATACCGGGGGTACCGGTGCGGGATACGGTAAAGATGGTGGATGGGGACGATTTTGTGGTCCGAACCCTGGACCGTTCAGTGATAATGGGTATTCAAACTCCCCAGGCCTTCAATTATGAGGAGCTGGTTAAAGCCTATCAGATGGCCCGGGACGAACAGTTTGAAGCCAGCGACGACGCCAGTCTCTTTGAGCGGTATATCGGCCGGGTAAAGGTGGTTCCCGGGGACTACTGCAACTTAAAGATAACCACCCGAGAAGACCTGGTTATTGCTGAAGGATTAATGCGTTTTAAGGGAGGAAAATAGGTGAGGGTTGGGATCGGCTATGATGTACATAGATTTCAAGAAGGCCGCAGGCTGGTAATCGGAGGAGTTGAGATACCCTATCATAAAGGACTGCTGGGGCATTCCGACGCCGATGTTCTGCTCCACGCCATCTGCGACGCCCTTTTAGGAGCGGCTGGGTTGGGTGACATCGGGCGGCACTTTCCCGATTCGGATGAGCGCTACAAAAACATAGACAGCTTGATTCTCCTGGAGCAAACCGCCGGACTGCTTAAAGACCAGGGGTGGCTGACGGGAAATATAGACTGTACGGTGGTGGCCCAGAAACCCCGTCTGGCGCCATATATAGATGCTATGAAAGAAAAGATAGCCCGGGTTCTCGATATACCGGCCGGGAATGTCGGTATAAAGGCCACTACCTCTGAAGGATTGGGTTTTGAAGGGCGTGAAGAAGGGATTTCCGCCCAGGCGGTGGTATTGCTAGAGAGCCGGATTTAAATAAGCGCCCGGAATTTGGGGTCTATAAGGGCATTGTTAAAAGTTTGCTGAATTAAAGAGATCTCCCGTTGTGGTACCGTCTGCCCTAAACCGGCCGTCGCTTGCCCCGACCGGAAGGCTAATGGTATAATTTGCACGGAAATAAGGGAGGTTAGGAAATGCAAAAAATTAAGGTCAGGTTTGCTCCCAGTCCCACCGGCCCCCTGCATATAGGCGGAGCGCGGTCGGCCCTGTTCAATTACCTGTTCGCGCGGCATCAAGGGGCGGATATGATCCTGCGCATTGAAGACACCGATCTGGAAAGATCAAAACGCGAATATGAGGAAGAGATCATTGACTCCCTGCACTGGCTGGGTATTGAATGGCAGGAAGGAGTAGACATCAGCGGGGAGCAAGCGCCTTATCGACAAACCGAACGACTTGAGATATACCAGGAGTATGCCCGGAGTTTATTGGAAGCAGGACAGGCTTACTACTGTTTTTGCAGTGAGGAAGAACTGGAAGCCGAACGGCAAAGCTTAAGCGAACAGGGGCAGATGCCCCGCTATTCCGGAAAATGCCGGAATCTCACCCGGGAGCAAATCGAAGAAAAATTGGCGCGGGGAATGGCTCCCACCCTTCGCTTCATGGTCCCGGGCAACCAGATTTACCTGGTGGATGATTTGGTCCGGGGAAGGGTTAGCTTTGACAGTGAAAACACAGGTGATTTTATCATAATGAAGTCCGACGGCATACCCACCTACAACTACGCCGTGGTAATTGACGACGCCCTGATGGGCGTAACCCATGTGATCAGGGCGGAAGAGCACCTGCCCAATACCCCGCGGCAATTGATGCTTTACGAGGCATTAAACTTCAAGCGGCCGGAGTTTGCCCACATATCTCTGATCCTCGGTCAGGACCGCCAGAAGATGAGTAAGCGGCACGGCGCCACTTCCATGATCCAGTACCGGGAAATGGGCTATTTGCCGGAAGCTATGTTCAATTTTTTAGCTTTTATGGGCTGGTCTCCGGAAGGGGAAGAGGTGATGCTTTCCCGTGAGCAAATCATCGCGTCCTTTACCCTGAATCGCGTATCCAAGAGCCCGGCGGTATTTGATCTGGATAAACTCAACTGGCTCAACCAGCAGTATATTAAGAAATTGAGCCTGACTGAATTAGCTAGGGCGCTACAGCCTTTTATCCAGCGTTCCCGGTATGCCGATCAAGCTGCCCGGTTGAATGGCGAACGCCTGAATTGGTTCCTGGCCGCGGCGCATGAGCGATTGGTGTGTCTGGCGGATATTGAGGAACACCTGGAATTGTTCTTCGGCGATCCGCTGTATGAAGAGGGTGCCTGGCCGGTGTTGCAGCAGGAGCAGGTGCCGGTCGTCCTTAAAGCTTTTCTGGAAGTGCTGCCGGAAGAGCCAGGATTTGATGAACTGGGTCCCCTGTTAAAGACTCTGATCAAACAACATAAGTTAAAACCGGCTCAGGTTTATATGCCCCTGCGCTGCGCCTTGAGCGGGAGAACCCACGGGGTAGACCTGCCCTATTTGATAGCCGTGTGGGGCCGGCGGGAGTCGGAGCGTCGGATAAACCAAACCCTGGAGCAATTAAAAGATAAACAGGATTAAAGGGGGGGATAATTCATGGAGGCAGTGTACCTGGAGCAACTGGAGCCGGCGCCGACCCCTCTGGGGGGCAAAGCCCGGCAGCTGGTGGACTGCTTGGAGCTTCGCCTGGTAAACTTGCTCCTGGAACCGGGCGAAACCGTTGCCGAGCACAGCGCTCCGGTTGAAGTGGTTTTCCTGGTCCTTGAGGGCTCGGGCAGTATATCAGCCGGTGAAAACCGGCTGGCGGTTGAAAAGGGACAGTTCTTGACTTGCCCTCCGGGCATAATGCGTTCAGTTGAGGCGGGCCGGGAAGGCCTGAATCTTCTGGTGGTAAGGGCCCCCAATCATTAGGCCTCAGCAATTGCTATTCATAAGTTATACATATAAGGCAGAATATAATTAAAGGTTTAATTGACATCCTCTCGATTTGCTGCATATAATCATAATAACTACAAAATATAACTGCTGTGAATGGGAGAAGTAGACACCGATCGCTGCCAGAGAGAAGGAGCCGGCGGCTGGAAGCCCCTTTAAGTATGAAGGTGTTGAACATGCGCCCGGGAGCAGGTATGCCGAAACTTGAGTAGGCGTATCCGGTAAAACCGTTAACTTGATCGAGGGGGACGGCCGCCTGCGGGGGGGTCGTTCAACGAGAGTGGAACCGCGGAAGCATGGCCTTTCGTCTCTTTGGGGACGGAAGGCTTGTCATTTGAAAGGGGGAGTAGCCATGTTCTCAACAATAAAGAGGGAGATCGAGGTTGTCTTTGAGAGGGATCCGGCAGCTCGCAGCATCCCGGAAATCATATTTTTATACCCGGGCTTTCACGCCATAATGAACCATCGCCTGGCGCACTGGTTTTATACCCGAAAACGGTTTTTCCTGGCCCGTCTGGTATCCCATTTAAGCCGCTTCTTTACCGGGATTGAAGTCCATCCCGGGGCCACTATTGGCAAAGGTTTCTTTATCGACCACGGCAGTGGTATAGTGATAGGAGAAACCGCCGAAGTGGGAGATAATGTGACTCTCTATCAGGGCGTAACCCTGGGGGGAACCGGAAAACAAAAGGGCAAGCGTCATCCCACGGTCGGCAACAACGTAGTGATAAGCACCGGTGCTCAGGTATTGGGCAATATATTTATCGGAGACCATGCTAAAATAGGAGCGGGCTCCGTGGTGTTAAGAAGCGTCCCCCCCAACTGTACCGTAGTTGGAGTACCCGGACGGATTGTAATTCAAGATGGGGCGCGGGTAAATGACGACCGGGTGGTGGTTGACCTGGAGCATCATATGCTGCCCGACCCGGTGGCCGATACCCTGTCGGCTATGCAGGAACAGATCGAAAACCTGGAGAAACGGCTAAATGAATATGAAAAAGGGGAGTCATTCCATGAGGGTATACAATACTCTAAGCGGGCAAAAAGAAGAGCTGACGCCAGTTGATTCGTCCCAGGTAAAGATGTACGTATGCGGGCCGACCACCTATAACTACATTCACCTGGGCAATGCCAGGCCGCTGGTGGTGTTTGATTCGGTGAGACGCTACCTGGCCTATCGAGGCTATAAAGTTGCTTACGTGCAGAATTTTACCGATGTGGACGATAAAATTATCAAACGGGCCGCCGAGGAGAACCGGGAGCCCAGGGAACTGGCCAGCCAGTATATAGCCGAGTATTTTGTGGATGCGGACCGACTGGGGATAAAGAGGGCGGACGTGCATCCCCGGGTAAGCGAACATATTCCCGAGATCATTGCCGCTATTTCCGGACTGATAGACAAAGGCTTTGCCTATGCAATTGATGGGGATGTTTATTACCGGGTCAAAGCCTTTGCCGAATACGGAAAACTTTCCCACCGTTCCCTGGAGGACATGCTGGCCGGGGCCAGGGTCGAGGTGGACGAACGCAAAGAAGCCCCGGTGGATTTTGCCCTGTGGAAGGCTGCTAAAGAAGGGGAACCGTTTTGGGAAAGCCCCTGGGGAAAGGGCCGACCGGGATGGCATATTGAGTGTTCGGTAATGTCGACCAAATACCTGGGTGATACCCTGGATATTCATGGCGGCGGTAGCGATCTCGTCTTTCCCCACCATGAAAATGAAATCGCCCAGGCGGAAGCCCTTACCGGCCAACCATTTGTCCGCTACTGGATGCACAACGGATTTATAACCGTCAACAACGAAAAAATGTCCAAATCCCTGGGCAATTTTTTTATCCTGCGGGATATTCTGGACAAATTCCCGGCTGATGTGGTGCGCTTTTATCTAATTGCCACCCATTATCGCAGCCCCCTGGATTTCGATGACGGCAAGCTGGAAGAAGCCAGGAAAGCCCTGGGTCGTCTTAAAAACACCCGCATTCTGGCCCGGGAGTTTTTGCAGAGTGAAGCAGCCCGTTCAGTTGGAAAAGAAGATGAAATGAGCAGCGGCCTGGTGGCTGATGTCCTTGCTTTTCAGGAACAGTTTATCGAGGCCCTGGACGACGATTTCAACACTGCCAAAGCGATGGGCTTCCTCTTCGAAATGGCCCGTGCCGTAAATTCCTTTGTCAGCCGGGCCGATGTGAAAAACCAGGCTCACCAGGATGCTTTGGGTCAAAGTCTGGAGGTCTTTGAATCACTGGCCGAAGTGATGGGTTTGTTCCAGGAACCAACCGGGAACGGAGCCCAGGTCGACAAGCTGTTAGATATACTCGGCGAGCTGCGCACCCGCGCCCGGCAAAACAAGGATTTTGGCCTGGCTGATCAGATACGCGCTTTTATGTTAGCAATAGGTGTAAAAATAGAAGACACTGGCAATGGAAGCCGCTTTCGTTATGAGCAGACTCCTGATCTGGCGGATCTTATTCAAGAATGTATTGACCTTCGTGTAAGGTTCAAGAAGAACCAAAATTACCAGGAGGCCGATTTCGTCAGGGAAAGGCTGCAGGAAGAGGGCATTATTCTGGAGGATACCCGGGAAGGAGCACGCTGGAAATTTGCTTAAGTTTGAACTGCTGGACGATAAAACCCTTCGCCAGTTTTCTCCGGTAACCCTGGCTTATATCGGTGATGCGGTGTTTGAACTGGCGGTGCGCAGTAGGCTGGTCTTGTCCGACCGGCGCAAAATACGTGATGTTCATCTTGATGCCGTTGCCCGGGTGAAGGCCTCCAGCCAGGCCCGCCTGGTAAGGGGCCTTTTCGATGAACTCTTACCCCAGGAACAGGAATTGGTCAGGTGGGGGAGGAACGCCAAGAGTCCGGTGCCCAGGCACGCCGATCCGGGAGACTACCGGATGAGCACCGGATTTGAGACCCTTTTAGGGTACCTTTATTTACATGGCGATAGTGAGCGGATTGACTATCTGCTTAACCGGGCTCTGCAACTGGAGTTTTGGGATGAACCGGAGCAGCCGCTTGATAATAGTGAGGAGGAACGCCGATGATAATTCAAAAACCCAGAGTACTACTTCCCGAAAGGGCTCTCAGTGAAGACCTGGTGCTGCGCCTGGAGCGTTATGCCCGGGTTTGCTATAAATCGGAAGACAGGATCGGGGAAGAATACAATGCCCGTTTCCTCCAGGACAAGATTCGTATGGGACACGAATCAATTATCGAGCATGAGAAAGCTACGGTAATGTTTATTATAGACCGGGGCGTCTCCCATGAAATAGTGCGCCACCGCATAGCGGCCTACTCCCAGGAATCAACCCGCTACTGCCGCTATGATCGGGACAAATTCGGCAACGAGATAAGCGTCATTGAACCGTACTTTTTCCTGAACCGCCCCGATGCCTGGCAATTGTGGGTTGAAGCGTGTGAGACGGCTGAGCAGAAATACCTGGCAATGCTGCGGAGCGGATGCTCGGCTCAGGAAGCCCGTTCAGTCCTGCCCAACTCTTTGAAAACTGAAATCGTGGTTACCTATAATATGCGGGAATGGCGCCACTTCTTCCGCCTGCGCTGCGACCCCGCCTCCCACCCGCAGATGCGCCAGGTGGCTATTCCGTTGCTGCTGGCTTTCCAGGAAAAGCTACCGGTTCTCTTTAATGGCATCGAGTACGATACAAAATTCCCGGCGGAGCATTACGCTCAGGTCTTACCCTGCGACGATCTTTTTAATCCCTTGCCGTAGTTGCGCTCCGGAGAAGGAACCAGAACAGCGTTCCGTATATTGGGTATAAGTTGGAGCAGATTTTTTCGAAGTACAAGGCGACGGTTTCATGGCATCCTGCCACCGCCTACTAGCCCGTCCGTGGGCGTCAAATGAGCAATACTGGACGTATTCCGATAGACAACAATACAGTGATTAGGAAAAACCTGCCCAATTTTATGGGCATGAATATACGGAAAGCTGTGCTAAGACTTCTTGCTTATCGGGCAGGGGAAATGCACTCGGAAAGAAAAGAGGAGCCAGCCGTGCCGGTCTCCACTTCGATGTAGGCGTTAGGGTGCTTGGCAATCCCGTGCATACCACCATACTTGAGCTGATGCTGGACATTTAAGCAGTCATGATTCTCCTGGGGGATGCCATATTCTTAATCGTTTTTAGCCTTCTTAATTTTTTCTGAAAAATTTGGTTTCTCCAGTAACAGCGGTTAATGAATTTTAACGTCTTTGGCGCCGTGATTTCTCAGTGTTGAAGCCATTGAATCGGCTTTACTTTCGTCAGCTTTAGCGATTAATACGGTTTTACCTTCTTTGATTTTGGATTCATAAAAATCACTTTGATCTTGAGGAATACCGTAATCGACAAGCGCTCCCGCAACACCACCGGTTGCGGCGCCACCCAGGGCGGCGGCCAACGGCCCCATGGCGACAATCGGCCCTATTCCCGGGATGGCTAATAATCCGGCGCCTAAAGCCAGTCCCGCTGCCCCGCCCAGGGCTCCGCCTTTCATGGTCGCACTGGATAGCCCCCAGCCCAATCCGTCTTCATCTTTCCCTTGACTGCTCCCTTTTCCCCGGCTATCTTTTCCGAGAACGGAAATCTCTTTTATTCCCTGGTTCTTTAATTCATTGGCCGCCTGCTCCGCCTGCCCGGTATCGTCAAAGTAGCCTATTACCCTTTTTTCCATTTTATCTACCTCCAATTATTAATCATTAATAATCTTTGCTATCCAGCTTGAATTTATCAGTCAAATTTTTTATCAATGGAAGGCAATAGCTCTGCCATGATTAAAACCTCCAAGTGACGCTTTTATCCTGCATCTCTTGGAGGTTCAGCCGGGTATGGATTGCTTCGCTAACGGGTTATACGCAAGCCTTAATGGCTTCTTCAAAAATTGCCAGGCCGATTTCGGGCTGTTCATTATGCTCAGGTCTTACCCTGCGACGATCTTTTTAATCCTTGGCCGTAGTTGCGCTCCGGGGAAATAACTAGTACAGTGTTTAAGACTTCTTGTTCATCGGGTAGAGGAAAATGTACTCGGAAAGAGGACCCGGCCGTGCTGGTTTCCACTTCAATGTAGGCGTTATGGTGGTCGGCGATTCCATAGCATACCGCCATGCCCAGTCCGGTGCCGGCTTCCTTGGTGGTAAGAAAAGGGGTGCCCAGCTTATCCAGAATTTCTTGGGGAATGCCATGGCCTTGATCATTGACGGATAAAATTACCCCCTGATCATCCAGGGAGGTTTTAATGGTAAGATATCCTCCCGGATTCATGGATTCCAGTCCATTGCGCACCAGATTGACCAGCAGCTGCCGGATCTCTTTTTCATCGAGGAGCAAGTCGGGTATGACGTCTAATTTGACCTCGATGTTTTTATCCTGGGACATGGCATTGGCCTGAATCAACGGGAACATATTCGAAACCACCGAATTCAGGTTTTTCAATTCCAGTTTAATAAACTTATCCCGGGCCAGGGACAGGAATTCGCTGATAATGGAATTGGCCCGGTCCAGTTCCTCAATCATCAGGTCGAAGGTTTCGCTGTCTTCAATATACTTGTCTTTGCCCTTCAATACTTGCAGGAAGCCGCGTACGGTGGTCATGGGGTTTCTCATTTCATGACCGATGCTGGCGGCGAACTGCCCCACCAGGTTTAAGCGGTCCAGACGGGAAAATTCCTTTTCGATCTTTCTCTGCTCGGTGATGTCGGTGAGGATGCTCAGCATGCAGGCGGTGCCCTCAATGTCCAAAAGCTCTCCGGTGAACAAGCCCAAGCGCACTTCGCCGCCCTTTTTACGAAAGTGAATCTCCAGATCTTTGACCTGCTCATTATTGAGCAGCCTCTGTTTTACCCATTGGCGCCGCGCCGGGTCCACCCAGATGTTCAAATCCAGGGTGCTCTTTCCCAGTATCTCTTCCTCAGCGTAGCCAAATACCCGGCAAAAACTATGATTGACTTTTAGCAGGGTGCCGTCCTCCAGGTAGCATATGCACATGGTAAGGGGGCTGGCATGGAAGGCCTTGGAGAAATGCTCCTCAGAGATGCGCAAGGCTTCCTCCATGCATTTGCGTTCGGTAATATCCTTGGCTATTACCAGCAGGTGCGAATCTTCATTCATCAGCAAAACTTCAGCCGAGAGAAGAAAGGTGCGGATTTCTCCCGATTTCATCCTCATTTTAGTTTCTACCGCGTGGGCGGGCGCTCCCAATTCGGCGGTGCTCACCAGGAAATCGCGATCTTCCGGATGAAGCCACATTCCCAAACCCACCGAGGTGCATCCGATAACCTCCTCCTGATGATAACCGGTGGTGTTTAAAAAAGCCGTATTTACCTCGATAAAGACTCCCTCGCTTATGGATGTAATACTGATGGGATCGGGGCTGTTGTTAAAGATTTTGGCCAGTTTGGCCTCTGATTGGCGCAAGGTGGTCTCTTCCTGTTTGCGCTGGGTGATATTTATGGCTGTAACCATAAGGTGGGCTTGATCGTTGAACTCAAAGGTCTGCGCGGAAATGAGAAAAGTCAGCATTTTACCGGATTTCATACGCAGTATTGCTTCGAAGTTGTGCAGACTGCCCTTTTGGATGACTTCCCGTATCAGGTAGGCCCGGTCTTTCAGATTGGCCCATACTCTGAGTTGGAGGTCGGTAAATCCGATGATTTCTTCTCTTTGGTAGCCGCATAATTCCAGATAAGCTTTATTAACTTCTACAAAACGGCCGTCAGCCAGCCTGTTAATGGATATGGGATCCGGGCTGCTAAAGAACCCCTTGAAAAATTGTTCTTGTGACTTGCATAAAGCCATTTCCGCCCGTCTCTGCCCGGTTACATCCGCTCCGATAGCCAGGGCTCCGATGGGTTTTCCCGCACCGTCCACCAGATCGTTGGAGTGCCAGGATATGATGCGCTTTTCTCCATCCTTGCAGAGAATGATAGTTTCTTGATTGGCGAAGCGCTCTTTACCAAAGATGATCTTCTTTACTTTTTCCCAAATCTGCTCTCGGTAGCCGGCATCGGGATACAGCCATTCCCAAATCCTGGCGTGGCCCAGCACTTCTTCCCGGGAATAGCCGGAAATTCCCTCGGCGGCCCGGTTCCAATAGAGTATATTGCCGTTAAGATCAACGGTGTTTATCCATATGGCAGCCGTATCCAGCATCTTGTTCTGGAAGTCGAGCAGGGAGGCAATTTTTTCTTCCGCCTTCTTGCGTTCGCTAATATCCCGGCTTACCAGTATAACTCCGGAAACGCGGCCTTTTTCAAGCAGCGCGCTGCCCATGGTTTCAACATATAGGTCGCAGCCGTTTGTATGTTGAAGTCGAAATTCAATCCTACCCGATGCACCGCTCTCAATTCCCCTAAAAAAGGAATTCTTTATTCGTTCCCGATCGTCGGGATGCACCAGTTTAAATACTGAGCGCCCCAGAATAGCTTGAGTATCCAGGCCCAGCAGGTGGGCATGGGAGGAGCTGGCGTATTCAACTATTCCTGATAAATCGGTCTTGACTATCAGATCCAGCATATGATTGGAGATATGATGAAGCATGGCCGCGCTTTTTTTAAGCTCTTCAATGCTTAAATGCTTGGAGGAAGAAGATATATGTTCGTCATCTCTGGAAGACTGTTCTTCTTTGCAGTTCATATTGTCACCCATTCTCCAATAAAACGGTATCTTTTTGTATAATAACTGATTGTCCGGAATGAAAAATGTCATAAACCTGTTCATTTTTCAGCTGAATTGTCCCAAAATAACTCCAATTATCGACGGGCAAAGCCTGGTACACCATTCCGTATATTGAGCAGCGGGTTCAAAGGGCGGGGGAGCGAGTTTTGGCATGGGGTGTTTCGCCTTTTGGGATTTGGCTTTTTATCCGAAGCATTGGTCAAAAAACCATATTTGATTGAGCGGAATGCTGTATAGAGCGCCGGTAAATAGGAGTTTCTTGATTCCCTCCAAGATGGTACATTCCTTGCACCTGGCTTAATAAAGAAAGGAGGCAGCAGCTTTTATGGCCAGGCAATTAAAATACCCATTTGTGAAAGGAGTGCACCCATGGAATTAAACACCCTGCGATATGAAAAGGATGATGGTATAGGCATTATAACCCTCAACCGACCCAATGCCATGAACGCGCTAAATGATGAAATGATCGGGGATCTATCCCTGGTGGTAGATGAAGTAGCCGGCGACCGGGAAGTGCTGGCAGTCATCATAACCGGAGGTGATAAGGTCTTCGCTGCTGGAGGCGATATAGCGTTCATGTCCAATATCGATTCACTGCAGGCCGAAAAATTTGTAGAGGCGATTCGGTCGGTATTTGATAAGATCTATCAGCTTGACAAACCGGTTATCGCTGCCATCAGCGGGCTGGCGCTCGGGGGAGGGAGCGAACTGGCTCTGGCCTGTGATATCCGTATCGCGGCGGAAGGCGCCGCATTCGGACAGCCGGAGATAAACCTGGCCATCATTCCCGGTGCCGGCGGGACCCAGCGTTTAACCCGCACGGTGGGGCCGGGTTGGGCCAAGTACATGGTCATGACGGGCAGTGTGATAAGCGCTGAAACGGCCTTAAAAATAGGCCTTATTACTGCAATTGTCGCCAAAGAGGAACTGATGAATGAAGCGAAAAAACTGGCCCGGACTTTAAGCACCAAATCTCCGGTGGCCATGAAGGCCGCCAAAAGGAGTTTGAATTTCGGGATGAATGTAGATCTGCCTTCGGGTTTGAGCTTTGAACTCAAGACCTTTGCCGGCTTGTTTGCCAGTGAAGACCAGAAAGAAGGCATGAAAGCTTTCCTGGAAAAGCGGAAAGCGGTTTACAAAGGCAGGTAGTAAAGAGTGATTGTTTCAGTTCAACCGTTTCCCCTGGTGAATCCCCGCGCTTCCCGCTTTGCGGGATAGCGGGAGCCGGTTGGCTTCCTTTGCTTTTCCGGCTCCCGCCAGGAATTTTTAGTGAAACAAATAATTTGCAGACCAAGTATTCGCTTATCCAATAATTAGACTATACTTAATAATAAGCTGATGCAAATCTATTATCATTTCATCTTTTACCTTGCACATATAAATCAAACAATATTGATCCGGCTTGTACTACTATACTCAATCCAATAATACATTTAACTAGTACTCTGTTAACCCTAATTCTATATATAATCGTCTCGTCGGTTAAATTTTTGCATGACGACAACCAAGCCTGCCGAAATTAAGGTTTTAGGTGTTACGGACTACTAGCAGGGCAATAGAATAAAAGCTTACTCTCTTTCAAGGGGGTGACCGGGGGGGGACTGGTTTTGGACAACAGTTTGCTGGTAAGTGATGTTTTAGACACCAATGCCATGGCGGCCATGATTGTTGACCGGAATGGAATGGTTTTATTTATGAATAAAACTTACTTGGATATCCTTGAGAAAAGCGAAGAAGAAGTACTGGGAAAATATATAGGCGACATTACGCCGGAGAGCCGCACCCTGGTTGTGATTAAAACCGGAAAGGGTCATGTCGGTTATAACTGGTGTGTTAATGGCTATAATATGATAGCCTGTTCGATACCGTTGATCAAAAACGGGGAACTGGTTGGTTGTCTGGCCTATAGCCTGTTTATGGACATCTGGGATGCCAAAGACCTGGTCGATACGCTTATGTCCGAGTTGGATATGTACCGCAACGAATTTCGCAGTTTTCATCGCGCCCGCTATTCGTTTTCGCAATTGATCGGACAAACCGAAGCTTTCAAAGGCGTAAAGTTCCTGGCCCAAAAAGCCGCTCTGCATTCCAATATCACCGTTTTAATAACCGGCGAGAGCGGCACCGGCAAGGAACTGTTCGCCCATGCCATTCACCGGGCCAGCAACCGGTCCAATTTGCCTTTTATCAGAGTAAACTGTGCCGCTATTCCGGAAAACCTTCTGGAGGCTGAACTTTTTGGTTATGAAGAAGGCGCTTTTACTGGAGCCCGTAAAGGAGGAAGCCCGGGCAAATTTGAGCTGGCCAATGGAGGAACGGTTTTTTTGGACGAAATTGGGGAGATGTCCCTTTCCATGCAAAGCAAGCTGCTGGTGTTTCTACAGGAAAAGGAGTTCGAACGCCTGGGCAGCCATAAACCCATTCGAGTAAACGTGCGGATCATCGCCGCCACCAACAAGGACCTGGAAGAGATGATCAGCCAGCAAAAGTTCCGTGAGGACCTGTATTACCGCTTGAATGTCCTGGCCCTGGAGCTCCCCCCGTTGAGGGAGAGAAAAGAGGACATTCCCTTGCTGGTAGATTACCTTATCCCTAACTTAAATAGGGATTTAAAAACCAGGGTTGATAGAATTTCCGATGATGCCCTGGAGCTTTTCGGCCGCTACGACTGGCCGGGCAATGTAAGGGAGCTCGGAAACGCTTTGGAGAGGGCTATGCTGTTGGCCGATTCAGACAACTGCTTTACGATCACCACGGAACACCTGTGTTTTATGAAAATCAAGCGCTATTCCAGTGATCAATCAGCCAAAACCCTGAGAACCCTGATGAGGGATCATGAAAAGCAGATTTTGGAGGGGGTGCTAAAGGAAACTAATTACAACAAGACCAAAACCGCCAAGATTTTGGACATCGACTTATCCTGGCTCTACAAAAAAGTAAAACAATACGGACTTTCGGTAGACAAATCATAGCTTTCAATAAGACTCCGCTACCGGCCCAATATAAAAAAACCTGCCTCGGCAGGTTTTTCAGCTTGTCGACAAAGTCGGCAAGCTGCCAGAGCGAGCGACGGAGGTGAAGAGCAAGGCGCGAAATAGGCCCGCGATTGAGGCGTACCGAAGTACGTTGATTGAGCGGGCCTATTGAGCAACGCAGCTATTCGCTTTTGTCGACGGTCTGAAAAAACCTGCTTCGGCAGGTTTTTTATTGCTTAATAACCGGCATTAATCAGTTTTGACATATAGCCAATAGCCATAGTTTATCAGCCATTGGCTCCGGGTGAGGGTTCGGCGGGCAGCTTTTAAAGCAGTGCCGGGCATTGGCGCCGAAAGCTATGGCAATTTGTACCTATGGCCATCAATCCCGCCCGTTCATGAATGGCGTTTTTAAGCCTTTGTCCCCCCTTCAAGTGGATGGTATCGATCTTGCTTAAAAACCAGGTAAGGCCACATGAAAGGGGGGTCACTTTTTCATCACCAGAAATCACCGTTAAATAGGGAGGGTTAAAGAATGGCTTTTGGTTTTACCTACACTGACGATCAACTGGCCCTGCAAAAGACGGTCAGGAAGTTCGTAGACAATGAGATCATCCCGGTCCGGCACGATTACGACGAATCGGAGGAGTTTCCCTGGCCAGAGGTCAAGAAGATGTTTGACCTGGGGATAAACTGTATGAACGCTCCGGAAAAGTACAATGGAATGGTTTTCGGCAATGTAGGCCTGTGCATGGTCGTGGAAGAACTGTGCCGCGGCTGCCTGGGCATAGCCATAACTCCGCTGGCCAACATGCTGGCTTCGGAACCCGTTCTATATGGAGGAACCGAGGAGCAGTGGGACTACTGGTATCCAAGTATATGCGAGGAAGGCAAGCTGGCCGCCTATGCCGTAACCGAACCCGGGGCCGGGTCAGACGTAGCCGGTTTATCCACCAGCTGTAAAAAGGATGGCGATTACTATATCTTAAACGGCACCAAATGCTTTATAACCAATGGCAAACATGCCGACAAGCTCTGCGTTCTGGCCACCCATGACAAAAGCCAGGGGAGCAGGGCGCAGTCTTTCTTTATGGTCGATACCAAGACCGAGGGCGTCTCTTTCGGCAAGAGCGAGCACAAAATGGGGATGCGTTGCTCGGAGACTTCGGAAGTAATCCTGGACAATGTAAAGGTGCATAAGAAAATGCGCATCGGCGAAGAAGGCGACGGCTTCAAACTGGCCATGAAAGCCTTTAATTCTTCCCGGCCCTTTATCGCCTCGGCATCGGTGGGAGTAGCCCAAGGCGCTTTTGAATATGCCCGGGATTATGCCAAGGAAAGGAAGGCCTTTGGCAAAAATATAGCCAGTTTCCAGGCTATTCAGTTTATGCTGGCCGACATGGCCATGGAAATTGAAGCGTCCCGCCTCCTGTGGCAAAAAGCCGCCTGGCTGCTGGATGAAAAATTGATGGCGGCTGATCTATCCGCTATGAGCAAATGCTTTGCCGCCGATATGTGCATGCGCGCCACCACCAATGCCGTGCAGATCCTGGGTGGATATGGCTTTTGCCGCGACTATCCCGTGGAAAAGATGATGCGGGATTCCAAGATCCTGCAGATATTTGAGGGAACCTCTCAGGTGCAAAGGATGATCATCGGGAGAAGCGTCCTGGCCTAGGGGCCAGCTTCTCTTATACCATCAGGGAACCTTTTAAAAAGGGGCGGGATATTAGGTGAACGACGTATTTGACAAACGACCCCGGCTGCACAGAAAAAGCAAGGTTACAACTCTTTCGGAAGCGGTCAGTGAGATAAAAAACGGCGACGTGTTGATGTTAGGAGCCTTTATTGACACCAGGCGGCCGATGGCGGCTGCCTACGAAATAGTCAGGCAGAAAAAGAGGGGCTTGATCCTGCTGGCCCAGTGTTCTCTGGCTGAAGATATCCTGGTGGGAGCCGGTTGCGCCGTAGCCTGGCGGGGCTGCTATACCGGCATGGCCAGCTTCGGATTGTCCCCGGCCACCCTGCGCAAGACCGAGGAGGGCGAGTTTTTCCCGGATGAAATCGGCCATTTGGACATTATCTACGGGGCCATGGCGGCCATGGTAGGGAGTCCCTTCGTGGCGACCCGGGCCACCCTGGGCAGCGACGTACTCAATGAACAGATGGACCGCAACCGGGTTTTGCTGGAAAAAGCCGGCAACAAGCAGATGATACCCCGGAAAAAGTTTGAGTTCATGGAAGATCCCTTTTTCAATGAGGGAATGATTAAACTGCTGCCCGCCATGCCAGCCGATGTTGCCATAATTCACACCCAGATGGCCGGCTGTGAGGGAACCGCACGAATAAGCGGCAGCCTGGCCTTCGATCACTATTTTATTCACGCGGCCAAAACTGTCATTGTGACCACCGAGCAAATTGTGCCTGAATCCTATCTGCGCCGTGATCCAAACCGCAACCAGATTCCCTGCACCGCAGTGGACATGGTAGTCGAGGTACCGTGGGGCGGGCATCCCAGCCAGGTTCCCGGTTGTTATGACACGGATATGGCATTTATAAGGGAATATGCAGCATCAGCCCGTCATGAACCAGCCTTTGCACAGTGGGTGAAGGAATGGGTTCTGGGCCTGGGCTCTCGCGAGCAATACCTTGACAAGTTAGGAGCGGCCCGGCTGGAGAGCTTGAGAGCAGCCGAACCCTGGGGATATCGGTCCAGGTCCGGTAAATAACTGGATGAAGAGGGAGGATGGATATGAAAAAGAGTAAAGTGGTCAGCCTGAAAGAAGCCATGGGGCTGGTAGAAGACGGTGACACCATTTTTACCGGCGGCATCGTTGAAGACAGAAGGCCCGTAGCCGCCGCTATGGAGATTGTGCGCCAGAAGAAAAAGAACCTGGTGCTGTTTGGAACCTGCTCGCTCTGTGATGACATCCTGGTGGGCGGGGGCTGTGTGGAAGCGTACCGGGGTTGCTATACCTCCAACGGCGCTTTCGGCATTTCACCCAATTTGAAGAGGAGGGCCGAAGCAGGCACTATTGTCACTGATGAAATCGGCCATCTCGATCTGAGCATAGGACTCATGGCCGCTCAGGCGGGAGTGCCCTTCATTGCTTCCAAGACTTGCATCGGCACCGATGTGTTGAATCCGGCCTATGACAACCTTGCCGAAGTAAGCAAATGGGCCAGAGACAAGAGCATGCTTCCCAACCAAAAATATGTCCTTATGGAGGACCCTTTCTTTAATATGGGAACCGTGCAGCTGGTTCCCGCTATCAAACTGGATGTTTGCATCTGCCATGTTCAGATGGTGGGTGAAGAAGGAACCGTTAGAATTGATGGGAGTTTGACCTTTGATCATTTCGCCGCTCTTTCTGCCAAGAAAGTGATTGTCACGGCGGAAAAGGTAGTGCCGGAATCATATATCAGGCAAGACCCCAACCGTAACTGCATCCCGTCCACATCGGTGGATCTGGTGGTGGAGCTTCCCTGGGGGGCCCATCCTGGTCAGGTCTACAATGCCTACGACATGGATATCCCATTCCTTCAGGAATACGCCAAGAGCTGCGCCACCCAGGAGGGCTTTGACAAATGGGCCGAAGCCTGGATTTTTAATGAAAACGGCCATGAGGACTATATCAACCAACTGGGTGCCAGCCGTTTGGAGAAGCTCCGGGCCAAGCCGCCTTACGGCTACGCCCCGAGATCGAAAGGAGGGGTGCAATAATGGCTAAGAAGTACGCAAAACCGGGTGAATATTCGCCAGTAGAAGCGATGGTCGCCCATTCGGCTAGATTCTTAAAGAATTTTGACGGCAAGAAAGGCCTGATTGGAACCGGGCTGCCCCTGGTGGCCTCCCAGCTGGCCAAAAAGATCTACAGCCCCGACATGATCATCTTCGTGGAAACCGGCCAGGCCGACGCCAATCCCCAGGAACTGGCCATTTCTATAATGGACAGCCGCCTGACCTACGGATCGTCCTGGCAGATGGGGGATCCGGAAGGGCTGTTCCCTTTGAGCCGCAACGAAATAGACTTCGGGTTTATAGGCGGTGCCCAGATCGATAAATATGGCAACGTCAATTCAACTTTTATCGGAGGTGATTATAACAAACCGGCCAAGCGGCTGGCGGGTACTGCCGGAGCTGTGGATATCGGGGTTTTTGCCAAAACCACGGTTATCCTTATGGCCCACCAGAAACGGCGGGTATGCGAGTTTGTCGACTATCTTACCACCCCCGGCTGGATGGTCAAAAAATGGCCGGAAGGGACCCTGGTCAGGCGCGAGGAACTGGGCATGCAGGGCGGCCCCAGCTGTTTCATATCATCCCTGGGGATATTGAAATTCGACGATACCACCAAGATCATGTACCTGGACCAGTACTTCCCCGGGATTACTCCCGATGAGGTAAAGGCCAACACCGGCTTTGATATCGACGTATCCCGGGCTACCGAAGCGGAGCCGGTCCTGGTTGATGAAATCCGCCTGCTGCGGGAAGAAATCGATCCGCTCAACATTTATAAGATGAGATAGCAGTACCAAGAATACCCCCTTATATATAAAAGAAACGGCGCGGCCAAAGCCTTTCAGGCTCCGAAGAGGATGGATAGAGCGCCGGAATACGAAGGAGGAGAGAGTTATGAATTTTGTGCCGATGACCCCCGGGAAAGGGCGCGCCAAACCGCTGGTCGACAAAGTCATTAGCGCCCAAGCGGCTGTCGAAAAATTCATTCATGAAGGATGCTACCTGGGTATGACCGTTAGCGCAGCCCCGGCGGCCTTGATCTGGGAAATGGTGCGGCAAAGAGACCGGATCAAAACCCTGGATTTAGTCATCACCAGTCAGATCGGCATGTCTTCAGCCCTGATCGGCGCCGGCCTGGTGCGCAAGATCGAAATGGCCTACAACTGGGGCGGGATCGAAGGCGAAGACAAGGTTTTCCGCCGGGCGGTGGAAAAAGGTATTCCCCGGCCCCTGGAGGTGGAAGACTATAGTAATTTTGGAGCGGCCATGAGATGGCTGGCCGGCTCTATGGGCCTCCCCTTTATGCCCACCAAATCGCAGCTGGGCTCTGACATTATCAAACACAATCCCAAAATCAAAGTCATTGAAGATCCCTATTCGGGAGAACCGCTGTCCCTGGTTCCGGCTTCCAATCCGGACGTGGCAGTTATTCATGCCTCCCGGGCGGATGAGATCGGCAACGTTCAGTGCTACGGCATCTACGGCAACACCGATACCCTGGCCCGGGCCGCCCGAACTGTAATCGTCAGTGTTGAAGAGATCGTCACCCAGAACGAGGTGCGCCGCCAGCCCAACCTGACCGTTATACCCTACTATTACGTAGACGCGGTGGTCCATGCCCCGTTTGGAGCCCACTGGCGCGAAGCGCCCTTCTTTTACCACCATGACCTGGCCTATGGGCTGGACGCCTACCGCCAGTTTGCCACCCAGGAAGGCTTTGAACAGTGGATGGAAAAGCACATTTTGGGCACCAGGGACTGGGATGAATACTGCAAAATGGTCGGCTATGACCGGCTCAACCGCTTAATGCAAAGTGAGCACAAATATCAGAAAATGGGCGAAGTGAGGTGATTTTGAATGGCTAATTATGCGAAAGACTACAGCCTTCCTGAACTGATGGCGGTTTCGGCCGCCCGGGAAATACAGGACGGGGAACTGGCCTTTATCGGCGTGGGTATGCCTCTGATGGCGGCCACGGTGGCCAAGTATACCCATGCCCCCAATTTCAACATGATGGTGGAATACGGAGCGGTCGGCCCCTCGCCCCGCCGCCTGCCCATGTGCGTCAACTGTGCGGTGAACTGTGAGCGGGCCTACTACACCGGTTCCCAGCGGGAGGTAATGGGGGCCCAGCAGGCCGGCTTCGTCGATGTAGCCTGTATCAGCGGGGCGCAAATCGATAAATTCGGAAATTTGAACTCCACCATGATCGGCGATGATTACCTGCATCCCAAGGTTCGCCTGGCCGGCAGCGGCGGAGCCAATGACCTGGCTTCTTCAGCCGGGCGGACCATCATCATGATGCGCCAGGACGGCCGCAACTTCGTAGAAAAGCTCGATTACCTCACTTCACCGGGACACCTTAGCGGACCCGGAGCCAGAGCCCAAGCCGGATTGCCAGGAGGGGGACCGCAGGCGGTAATTACCACCATGGGCATTTACCGTTTTGATGAAGAAACCCGGGAGATGTTTCTGGAGAAGGTTCATCCCGGGGTCGATGTAGAGAAGGTAAAGGCCTCGGTCAAATGGGAGCTTCAGGTTTCGCCCCGGCTTGGCGAAACCGAGCCGCCCACCGAGGAGCAGGTTATGATAATGCGCACCCTGGACCCCCTGGCGGTCTATCTGGGCAACGGCCGGGCGCTTCTGGCCGGAGATTTTGAAGCCTTTATGGCCATGCTCGAAAACAGCTGGGGGCCGATGGGAGAACTGATGCGCTCCAAAGGCTTATTATAGGTGGAATTCGTGTTTAAAACCGGGAAAGGAGCAGATTTAATGCGAGAAGTAGTAATCGTAAGCGGAATGAGGACCCCGATTGGCGATTTTTTAGGTACCCTCAAGAATTTTAGCGCGTCTGATCTGGGAACCATAGCCCTGAAAGCGGCTATAGAAAAGGCCGGCCTTAAACCAGACCAGATTGAAGAGGTAGCGGCCGGTCACGTATACCAGGCGGGATGCAAGGGAAACCCCGGCCGGCAGGTGACTCTGGGGGCAGGGTGCCCGGTTGAAACCGTATCGCTGACCATCAACCAGCAGTGCGCCTCATCCATGCGGGCGACTGAAATCATCAGCCAGGAGATCATGCTGGGCAAGATCGATATCGGGGCCGCGGTCGGCCATGAAAGCATGACCAATATACCCTATCTCCTCCTCAAGGCCCGCATGGGCTACCGCATGGGCTCCGACAAGCTCGAAGACGGCATGATGTATGATGCGTTTATCGATCCTTTTTATAACTACCACGCCGGGGTCACGGCCGAAAACCTGGTGGAAATGTACAATATCACCCGTCAGGAAGCTGATGAGTGGGGAGTGATGAGCAACCAGCGGGCCTGTAAGGCTATAGCTGGAGGAAAATTCAAGGAAGAGATAACACCGGTTGAAATTAAGACCAAGAAGGGAAGCACTTTTTTCGATACCGACGAACACCCCAACCCAAACGCCAGCATGGAAGCTATGGCAAAATTAAAACCGGCTTTTAAAAAGGATGGAATTATAACCGCCGGCAACGCTTCCGCCATAAATGACGGGGCCTCCGCGCTCATAATTATGGCCGCTGATAAAGCCAAAGAGCTGGGCGTCAAGCCGCTGGCCCGCATCGTGGCTACGGCGTCAGCTTCGGTTGATCCCAAGATAATGGGGATAGGAGTAGTACCCGCCGTACGCCGCGCTCTAAAACTGGCCAACATGAGCCTGAACGATATGGAGCTGTGCGAATTCAACGAAGCCTTTGCCGCTCAGGTCATTGCCTGCAATCGCGAACTTAAAGTAGATGTGGATAAAATTAACGCCCTGGGGTCGGGCGTTGGTTTAGGACATCCGGTGGGCATGACCGGCGCCCGTCTGATCCTGACCCTGATGCACGAGATGCGGCGGAGCAAAAAGCAATTTGGCATCGCTTCGCTCTGCTCAGGCGGCGGTCCGGCCATGGCGACTATTATTGAAGCCCTGTAAATATTTTGGAAGGAGGATTTATTATGGCTGTAAAGAAGCTGGGAGTACTGGGAGCCGGGACCATGGGCGCGGGCATCGCCCAGGTCGCGGCCCAATCAGGACTGCAGGTGGTGCTCATTGATCTGGACCAGGCCCTGGTCGATAAAGCGGTAAAGGGCATGACCAAAAATTGGGATAAGGATGTAAGTAAGGGAAAGATAGCGGAAGAGGACAGGGACAAATTCCTGGGCAATATTACTACTAGCGTTCATAATATTGACTTCAAGGACTGCGATCTGGTTATTGAGGTTATTGTTGAGAATTTGGACATCAAGAAAAAAGTCTTCAAGGACCTGAACGATATCTGCTCGCCGCATACGGTTATCGCCTCGAATACGTCCGGTTTCAGTATTACCGAAATTGCGGCCGCTAGTGGAAGGGCGGACCGGGTGGTGGGTATGCATTTCTTCAACCCGGTTCCGGTGATGAAGCTGGTGGAAGTCATCCCGGGAGCCGAGACTACCGAAGAAGTAGTGGCCCTGGCCATGGAAACCTGCGCCATTATTGGCAAAAAGGCCATCCGGGCCAAAGAAGCGCCGGGATTTATCGTAAACCGAATCCTGGTTCCCTACTTGAACGATGCGGCCACCGCTTATCAGGAAGGGGTGGCGTCGGCTGAAGAAATCGATGAAGCCATGAAGCTGGGCGCCAATATGCCCATAGGTCCCCTGGCTCTATGCGACCTGGTCGGAATTGATGTCCTGCTGATGGTGGTTGAATACTTCTACAAAGAATTCGGCGATCCTAAATTCCGCCCTTCGCTGGCCTTGAAACAAAAAGTCCGGGCTGGCCATTATGGAGTAAAAAGCGGCAAGGGCTTTTTCGATTACACCAAAAAATAGGAAGAATATAATGTTTAATCCCGCTCCCCCCGGCGGGCTACATTTAACGACGGGCCTTATGATTTATTCGTCCTCTAATGCAGTGGTTGATTTAATAATATAATGTAATGAATCCCTTTAAATATATTCTGGGGCTGTTCAGTAGAGCGGCCCCTATTCTTTTTATTAGGATTTAAGATATTATAGGAATGCATGATGATAAAATTACTATCAAAATATAATGTAAATACGTTCACTGGCCATAATTAAGGGGGATGTGTAAAAAAGTGACAGATAAACTGGCTGGAATAAATGCTATAATGGAAGCCCTGAAAGGACGACGCAAGATTCATAAGATCTTTGTGCAAAACGAAAAGAAGAACCAGCGCCTGGAAGAATTGCTGCTGATAGCCAGGAAAAAAGGAGTGTTTGTCCAGGAGGTTGAAAAAGAACGCCTGAACCAGATGTACAAGCTGGGAAACCACCAGGGCATTATTGCAACCGTTGATGCCTATTCCTATGCTTCTATGGAAGAGATCCTGGAAAAAGCGGCCCTATCCGGGCAGCCGCCCCTCATATTGATTCTGGATGGAATCGAGGACCCGCAAAATCTGGGGGCCATTATTCGCACCGCTGAATGCGCCGGAGTGCATGGCCTTATCCTACCCCGCCACAACAGCGCTGAAATAACCGATGCAGTGGTCAGGGTTGCGGCCGGAGCGGTTGAGCATGTGCTGGTGGCACGGGAGACCAACCTGGTCAATGTCATAAAAAAACTCAAAGATCTGGGATTATGGATAGTAGGCAGTGATATGGACGCCCGGGTCGACTATTTTTCTACTGCTTTTCCCAGTCCCACTGCCCTGGTGGTGGGGGGCGAGGGGAAGGGGGCGCGCAAGCTGGTCCTCAATAACTGCGATCTGGTGGTTAAAATCCCCATGTACGGACAGATAACTTCGCTCAATGCTTCTGTGGCTTCATCTTTGCTCATTTACGAAGCTTTGCGCCAGCGGGCCGGGCAGCCGGCCGGTGGATAGAAGTACTGGGGAAGCCGCCCTTTAGCTCGGGCTTTTGCCCGGTAAATAGGCTTTTACAGGCTTTGGCAGCTTGACTATTGGGGAAGCAATTTATATAATAAGATATGCGTGCATAATGAGATCCGGGCGTCTCTTCAGAAACATTGAGCTATTGGAGGCGATGGAATGGCTAGTTCTCTCGCTGTTAAAAAGATACTTGTTCCTTTTACAGAAATGCCGGATGAAGAAATTGTAGAATTGGCCCAGCAAGGGGAGCAATTTGCTGTTGAGTACCTGGTAGACAAGTATAAGAATTTTGTCAGAGCGAAGGCAAGGTCTTATTTTCTGATTGGGGCGGATAAAGAGGATATCATACAAGAGGGTATGATTGGCCTATTTAAGGCTATCCGCGATTATAAATTGGACAAACTTACCTCTTTCAGGGCGTTTGCCGAGTTATGTATAACCAGACAGATCATTACCGCCATCAAAACTGCCACGCGGCAGAAGCACATTCCATTAAACTCCTACGTTTCTTTAAATAAGCCGATATATGATGAAGAGTCGGACCGGACCTTGATCGATATTCTCTCGACTACTAAAATAACCAATCCGGAAGAGATAATCATCAGCCGGGAAGAATTTATATTTATTGAGAAAAAGATGGGTGAGATTCTCTCATCCCTGGAGTGGAAAGTATTGATGGCTTATCTGGAGGGCAAATCCTACCAGGAAATAGCCGTAGAATTAAAGCGGCATGTAAAGTCGATCGACAACGCTCTGCAGAGGGTTAAGAGAAAACTGGAAAAATACCTTGAAGACCGCAATGAATTGTAGTTGACTTTGGTTTTGCCAGGGTATAAAATATTATTTGCTGAGCCGAGCTAGCTCAATGGCAGAGCAGCTGATTTGTAATCAGCAGGTTGCGGGTTCGACTCCTGTGCTCGGCTCCAGGAGTAGTTTTTTATGGAGGGATACCCAAGCGGCCAAAGGGGGCAGACTGTAAATCTGTTGGCAACGCCTTCGAAGGTTCGAATCCTTCTCCCTCCACCATGATATCGCGGGATGGAGCAGTTGGTAGCTCGTCGGGCTCATAACCCGAAGGTTGCCGGTTCAAGTCCGGCTCCCGCAACCATGATTTTTTTATTCCGTTAGGAATTGAAATATGTGGTCCCCGAAGGGGGCAACCATGATTCCCGTCAAGGAACAGTCCCCATGGGATACAGCCGTATTTTGATGCCCTTATAGCTCAGTCGGCAGAGCGTATCCTTGGTAAGGATAAGGTCACCGGTTCAAGTCCGGTTAAGGGCTCCATTTTATTTGGCGGCGTAGCTCAGCTGGCTAGAGCATACGGTTCATACCCGTAGTGTCAGGGGTTCGAATCCCTTCGCCGCTACCATAAGCAAGCAGGGAGTGAGAGAGGTCTCACTTCTTTTATTATTTTAGGCTGCACGCCACGACACGTAGATTTAAGAATCCGGCGCTTCTTTTATTTCTGGACTTTTTTGGGTAAAATAGTGTTGGTATATTATGCGGTACCATGTTAACCCTAATGGTGTATTTTAGTCGGCGGGCAAAATTCATCTAGAACAGGCGTCGGACCCAAATTGAGAAGGGGAAAGGTGAGAGACTTAGATGGCAAAGGCAAAATTCGAGAGGACGAAACCCCATTTAAACATAGGGACAATCGGTCATATCGACCATGGCAAGACGACCTTGACGGCGGCTATCACCCTGTGTTTATCCAAGGTTGGGGGAGCCAAAGCGACATCGTATGATGAGATCGACAAGGCGCCGGAAGAGAGAGAAAGAGGAATAACCATCAACACGGCGCACGTGGAGTACGAGACTGACAAGCGGCATTACGCCCATGTAGACTGCCCTGGTCATGCTGACTACATAAAGAACATGATCACCGGAGCAGCCCAGATGGACGGGGCGATCTTGGTAGTATCAGCCGCCGACGGCCCGATGCCGCAGACCCGTGAGCATATCCTTCTGGCCAGACAGGTGGAAGTACCCTATATAGTGGTCTTCATGAACAAGGTAGACATGGTAGACGACGAAGAGCTGCTGGAACTGGTAGAGATGGAAGTAAGAGAGCTGCTGTCCTTCTACGAATTCCCGGGCGACGACATACCGGTGGTAAAAGGCTCGGCTTTAAAAGCGATGGAGTGCGGATGCGGAAACCGGGACTGCGAATGGTGCGGGAAGATATGGGAACTGATGGACGAAGTGGACAGATACATTCCGCTGCCGGAGAGAGCGGTAGACAAACCGTTCCTGATGCCGATCGAAGACGTGTTTACCATAACCGGAAGAGGAACGGTAACCACGGGCCGTGTAGAGAGAGGCCAGGTAAAGGTAGGAGACGAAGTCCAGATAGTGGGAATGAGAGAAGAGATCCGCAAGACGGTGGTAACGGGAGTAGAAATGTTCCGCAAGCTGCTGGACTATGCAGAAGCGGGAGACAATGTAGGAACCCTGTTAAGGGGAGTAGACCGCAAGGAAGTAGAAAGAGGCATGGTACTGGCGAAGCCGAACAGCATCAAGCCGTTGACCAAGTTTAAAGCGCAGGTATACGTATTGACCAAGGAAGAAGGAGGAAGACACACTCCGTTCTTTGGGGGATACCGCCCGCAGTTTTACTTCCGGACGACAGATGTAACCGGAATCATCCAGCTGCCGGAGGGAGTGGAGATGGTAATGCCGGGAGACAACATCGAAATGGACATCGACCTGATCACGCCGATAGCCATAGAAGTGGGACTGCGTTTCGCCATCCGCGAAGGCGGCAGAACGGTTGGCGCCGGCGCCGTTATCGGTATTGAATAATCAGAGTAAAATTATCAAGCGAGAAGGCCGAATGACGAAAGTACGCGACGCTCTGCAGCAGGGAGAACCCTGCTGCCTTACATTCTGGCCAAACTCCGCTTGGTTGACACAAAGGGTGGCTTGTGCTAGAGTAATCTAGGATTTCTGTGCACAGGATGGAGGTGTAATTACCGTGAGAGTGGGAATAACCCTGGCATGCAGCGAATGCAAGCAGCGCAATTATAGCACTACTAAAGATAAGAAAAAACACACTGAAAAGATGGAAGTCAAGAAGTATTGCAAGTTTTGCAACACTCATACTGTCCACCGGGAAATCAAGTAAAATTCGGGGAAGTGAATCAAGTGAGCAAGAACAATACTCCGGCCAAGAAGGAAGGACCAGCTCTTAAGGAGCGCTGGGATAAAATAAAAGAATATTTTATCGGTGTTTATAGTGAATTAAAAAAAGTTCACTGGCCCAGCCGGCAGCAGCTTATGGTATATACCGGTGTAGTATTGCTGGCCGTGGTGATTGTGGGAAGCGTCATATGGTTGTTCGATATGGGCCTGTCGTTCCTACTGGCCAAGTTGCCGTTTAAGTCTGCATAGGTATGGAGGAGGTGGCTTAAGATGACCGCCGAAAAGCAGTTGGAAGAAGAAATAACGGAACAACCCGAAACCGGTGAACTGGCTCCCGAAGAGCCCCAGTTCAAAGGGGAATGGTACGTTGTACATACCTATTCCGGCTATGAAAACAAAATAAAGGTCGACCTGACCAAGCGCGTTGAATCCATGAATATGCAGGATAAGATCTTCGATATTATCATCCCCGAAGAACAGGAAGTGGAATATAAAGGCGGTAAGCGCAAGATTACCAGCAAGCGCGTTTTTCCCGGGTACGTGATTGTAAATATGATCATGAATGAAGATTCCTGGTACGTTGTCCGCCATACACCTGGGGTAACTGGATTTGTGGGCAGCGGCGGCAAACCGATTCCCCTGCAGCCTGAGGAAATAAACAAGATTTTGCAGCGCATGGGCTTGGTAGAAGGTACCAAACCAAGAATTATGGATATAGAAGTGGGCGAAAACATCCGGGTAAAGAGCGGTCCGTTTGCCAACTTTGAAGGCATCGTCAGAGAATTGTTGGCTGACCGCGGTAAATTGAGAGTTAATATTTCCATGTTCGGCAGGGAGACCCCTGTAGAGCTGGATTATGAACAAATAGAGAAAATGTAAAGGAGGTGTACGGATGGCCAAAAAGGTTCTGGGCAAGGTTTCTCTGCAAATACAGGCTGGGAAAGCCACGCCGGCTCCGCCGGTTGGACCTGCGCTGGGTCAGTACGGAGTCAACATAATGGGCTTTTGCAAGGAATACAACGCGCGTACTGCTAACCAGACCGGTTTTATAGTTCCCGTGGAAATTACGGTATATGCCGATCGTTCTTTTACTTTCGTCTTAAAATCGCCCCCGGCTTCCGATTTGCTCAAGAAAGCGGCCAGTGTTGAAAAGGGTTCCGGTGAGCCCAATCGCAAAAAAGTGGGAAAAGTAAGCCGGGCCAAACTGGTGGAAATTGCCCAGGTTAAAAAAGACGATCTTAACGCAGCCAATATGGACGCGGCGGTTAAGATGATTGAAGGAACCGCACGCAGTATGGGACTGGAAGTTATTGATTAAACCGATGTGGGAGGAGCAATCCGCATTACCACGAGGAGGTAACCTTTAATGAAAAAATCCAAGAATTACGCCGACGCGATCAAACAGATCGATCGCAACAAACTATATGAGCCTGCTGAAGCCCTGCAATTGGCCAAAGAACTTTCCAAAGCCAAATTCGACGAAACAGTTGAAGTTCATATTAAACTGGGTGTTGACCCCAGACACGCCGACCAACAGGTTCGGGGAACCGTAAGCCTGCCTCATGGAACCGGCAGAACCCGCAAAGTGCTGGTATTTGCCAAAGGCGAAAAGCTCAAAGAAGCTGAAAACAGCGGCGCTGATTTCTTTGGCGGAGAGGAACTGGCGGAAAAGATCCAGGGAGGCTGGTTCGATTTTGACGTAGCCGTAGCTACTCCGGATATGATGGCCGTGGTCGGTAAGCTCGGTAAGATCCTGGGCCCCCGCGGTTTAATGCCCAACCCCAAAGCGGGAACCGTTACCTTTGATATCGAACGCACCATCAAGGAGCTAAAAGCGGGCCGAATCGAATTCCGCGTTGACAAGACTTCTATCGTACATGCTCCGATTGGCCGGGTATCTTTTGACCAGAGCCAGTTGCTGGATAATCTTAATGCCTTTGCCGAAGCATTGATAAAAGCCAAACCGGCAGCGGCCAAAGGCCAGTACATGCGCTCGGTAAGCATCTGTTCTACTATGGGACCGGGGATAAAGATCAATCCTCTGGTAGTCATGGCCGCCAACCGATAAAACTGAAAATGAAAAATTCGGACTGAAGACAGCCGGTGGTTAATGCCTTAAAGAACTACGGTTCACCTGCCGAGGTTATGAGATAACGCTGATGACCAGCGCGAAAACCTCTGCAGCCCAAATATGCAGGGGTTTTTTACTTAGGGCACCAACGGCCACAATTCCTGATAAAAGGGGGTGAAAATGAGTGGCCAATTCCAAAATCGTCGATCAGAAAAAGGAAGTTGTCAAACAGATAGAAGAAAAGCTGAATGCTGCTAAACTGGTCGTTTTTACCGACTACCGGGGTTTAACGGTTGATGAAATGAACGATCTGCGCAATCGCCTCCGGGTTCCGGGCGTGGAATACAAAGTACTTAAGAATACCATGACCGAATTTGCCCTGAAGAACACCGGGCACGAAGACGTCGTTGCCGACATCGCAGGGCCCAATGCAGTTATATTCAGCAACGAAGATCCGGTCGGTCCGGTTAAGAGTGTTTATGAGTTCATCAAGCAGTACAAGAAGCTGGAAGTTAAAGTAGGCATTCTGGAAGGTCAAAAGCTGGAGGCGGGTAGAATAAAGGCTTTGGCTGAGCTGCCTTCCCGGGAAGTTCTTATCGCTCAGGTTCTGGGAACCATGCAGGCTCCGATTACCAGCCTGGTATATGTGCTCAATGCCAACCTGACCGGTTTGGCCCGGGCCATCGATCAAATCCGCGAACAAAAAGCAGCCGTCTAAAGACGAGCCTAAATATTTTAAAACACATGGGAGGTATTTAAACATGAGTAAAGTGCAGGAAGTTATTGATATAGTCAAGAATTTAACCGTTCTGGAACTCTCCGAGCTGGTAAAGGCCCTGGAAGAGGAATTTGGCGTAAGCGCCGCCGCCCCGATGGCAGTTGCCGCCCCGGCCGCCGCCGGCCCGGCCGAGCCGGTTGAAGAGCAGACCGAATTCGATGTCATTCTGACCTCCTCCGGCGAGAAGAAGGTCAATGTAATCAAGGTGGTCAGAGAGATCACCGCTCTGGGTCTGAAGGAAGCCAAAGACCTGGTTGACGGAGCCCCCAATCCCATCAAGGAAAAGATCAGCAAAGAAGAAGCCAACCAGATCAAGGCCAAGATCGAAGAAGCTGGCGGAAGCGCTGAAATTAAATAAGCGGCTTATTAAAACGACCCGGGCAGTATACTGCCCGGGTCGTTTTATTTTCTGGAAAACCGTTTGGAGTCGAAATAAACCGGCGGCAGAATTCCTCTTTTAAAGTTGCAGGGCGTTAAATTTTCTTTTAAGGGGTGCCTATCAAGGGCCCGGTTCAGTCTGATATAATGAGTATGCAGGTTTAAATTTACAAGAGAAGGGAAATGATGTTAGTATGAAGAGATGTTTCCCAGTTATGATGGTCATAGCTCTCATTCTCTTATGTTTTGCCGGTCCGGCCATGGGTGCCGGTATCCAGTGGAAGATTACTCTCAACAATGACCGCAGCATTAGTGAGTCGGTAACCGGTTTATCATCGCTTCCCGCTTCCGCCGATTCCTGGACCACCAGCCCGGGATCCCAAGATTTGAACCGGACGATAGGCTTTTGGGATACATATGGCAAACAAACCGACCGTTTACCTATTGATATCATGGTTGAAGACTATATATTATGGCAGAATGTAACGATTCAAACGACTGCTTTGCCGGCCAATGCACCGGTATTTACGGCCGTCGCCGGCCAGCCTCTGCAATTGACCGTTCAGTTCCCGGCCGCCATCAAACTGGCCAACGGAGCCAGGATGGAAAACGAGCGCACCGCGGTGTGGCAATGGGATACGGGTAGCAGCCTGCCAAATAAGGGAGTTTTGCTGGAAGCAACCCTCCTGGACGGTTTTATAACCAGCATCGCCCTGTTTATTCTGGCTTTTATAGGTATTGCCATTTTCTATTTCCGTAAGGTCAGTAAAACCCATAAATTGATTGAAGAAGAGTACTCGCTCGAAAAACTGGACGAGGAAAAAGACAAAGAAATAGATCAGGATGACGATAAAGAGTAGCTATTTCTTGACTGGCTGTATAAATTATGCTAACATTAATAATTGCCATTCATGCTATGTGATGGTAAGCGATATTTTATTGCTTTAATTCGACTTGAAAGCGAGGTTTAAGGATAGGCCTTGCTTTTCACTCTTTTAAGATAAATCTTTTTTGGGAATAGAAATGAGGGGTGAAGTTAAGGAATGGCTGGTATGGTACAATACGGAGCAGTCCAAAGGTTGAGCTACTCGCGCATCGAAGAGCCGATCGAGTTGCCCAATCTGATTCAGGTTCAGCTCAGTTCCTACAAGTGGTTCCTGGAACAGGGTTTACGCGAAGCCCTGCAGGAAGTATTCCCGATATCTGATTTTACGGGCAACCTGGAACTCAATTTCATTGATTACAGTCTGGGTGATCCCAAATACTCAGTAACGGAATGCAAAGAGCGAGACGTCAGTTTTCAAGCCCCTTTAAAACTGCGGGTAAGGTTGACTGACAAAGAGAATGGAGAGATCAAGGAATCGGAAGTATACATGGGAGACCTGCCCTTGATGACCGAAAAGGGTACCTTCATTATTAATGGAGCGGAAAGGGTCGTGGTCAGCCAGCTGGTAAAATCACCGGGAGTCTATTTTAGCGACCGCCTGGATGTAGCCGGCAACCGCCTGTTTGGGGCCACCATTATCCCCAACCGCGGAGCCTGGTTTGAACTGGAGATGGACAGCACCGGAGCCATCTATACCCGCATTGACAAAACCAGAAAAATACCGGTAACGGTACTCTTGAGGTCGATTGGCTATGAGACCAACGAAGCCATCCTGGACCTGTACGGCAACGATGAGGCCATGGGGCACACCCTGGATAAGGACCCCACCAGCAACCGCAAAGAGGCCCTTATAGAGTTCTACCGGCGCTTGCGTCCGGGTGAAATGGCCACTGAAGACGCCGCCGAACAGCTCTTGAACAATTTATTCTTTGACCCGCGCCGCTATGATATGGCGGCTGTAGGACGTTACAAGGTAAACAAGAAACTGGGCTTAAATATTCCCCCGGAAACCAGGTATTTAACGGTAGAAGACATCACCACCACCATTGCCTACCTGATGAAGTTGATTCGCGGGGAGGGACGCACCGACGTCATTGACCATCTGGGCAATCGCCGGCTTCGTTCTATTGGCGAACTGCTGCAGAACCAGTTCCGAACCGGGCTGGTGAGAATGGAGCGGGTGGTCCGGGAGCGCATGAGTATCCATGACGTGGAAACTCTGACTCCGCAGGTCTTGATAAACATTCGCCCCATTACGGCGGCGGTTAAAGAATTCTTTGGCAGCTCCCAGCTGTCCCAGTTTATGGACCAGACCAATCCCCTGGCCGAGCTGACTCATAAAAGAAGGCTTTCCGCCCTGGGCCCGGGCGGACTGACCCGTGAGCGGGCCGGCTTCCAGGTGCGCGACGTTCACCATTCCCATTACGGGCGCATCTGTCCGATAGAGACACCGGAAGGTCCGAACATCGGTCTGATTGGCTCCCTGGCCACTTTCGGCCGGGTAAATGATTTTGGGTTTATCGAGACCCCCTACCGCAAGGTGGACAAGGAAAAGGGTCAGGTATTAAACGAAATTCACTACCTTTCCGCTGATGAAGAAGAAGAATATATCATCGCCCAGGCCAACGCCCCCTTGGATGAAAACGGGTTTTTCACTGAGGAGCGGGTTGAAGCCCGGCACGGCGAAGAGATTCTGGAAGTTCATGTCAATCGCTGTGACTACATGGACGTTTCACCCAAACAGGTATTCAGCGTGGCCACCTCGCTCATACCCTTTCTAGAAAATGACGACGCCAACCGCGCCCTGATGGGGGCCAACATGCAGCGTCAGGCTGTGCCCCTGGTAAGAACTGAGGCTCCGATCGTGGGCACCGGCCTGGAATACAAGGCTGCCAAGGACTCGGGGGCGGTGGTGGTATGTAAAAAGGGTGGGTTGGTCAAACGGGTCAGCGCCGACCGGATCGTGATCGAAAATGATGAGGGGGGTACTGATACATACTCCCTTATGAAATTTGTGCGGTCCAACCAGGGCACCTGCTACAACCAGAGACCCATTGTGAAGCCGGGTGACCGGGTTCCGGACGACACCATTATCGCCGATGGACCCAGCACCGACAGGGGAGAACTGGCCCTGGGAAGAAATGTTCTGGTGGCGTTTATGCCCTGGGAAGGCTACAACTACGAAGATGCCATCCTGATTTCCGAAAGACTGGTCAAGGAGGATGTATTTACCTCCATTCATATAGAAGAATACGAGTGTGAGGCCCGGGATACCAAACTGGGACCGGAGGAGATAACCAGGGACATCCCCAACGTCTCCGAAGACATGCTCAAAAACCTGGATGATCAAGGGGTCATCCGGGTGGGGGCCGATGTCCGCCCCGACGATATACTGGTGGGCAAGGTCACTCCCAAAGGCGAGACCGAGCTTACTCCGGAAGAGCGCCTGCTAAGGGCCATATTTGGTGAAAAAGCCCGCGAAGTGAGGGATTCCTCCCTGCGGGTTCCCCACGGTGAAGCCGGCAAGATAGTTGCCGTTAAGCGTTTTTCCCGTGAAAAGGGCGACGAGTTGCCTCCTGGAGTCAACCAGCTGGTCCGGGTGTATATCGCCCAGAAGAGGAAGATCTCCGAAGGAGATAAAATGGCTGGCCGCCACGGCAACAAGGGTGTTATATCCCGCATCCTGCCCGAGGAGGATATGCCCTTCCTGGAGGATGGAACGCCGGTGCAGATCGTGTTAAATCCCCTGGGAGTTCCCTCCCGAATGAATATTGGACAGATCCTGGAGTGCCACCTGGGATGGGCGGCCCGCTCTATGGACTTGACCATTGCCACTCCGGTTTTTGATGGAGCTACTGAAGATGACATCTTTGCCAAACTGGAGGAATCCAACCTTCCGGTAGCCGGCAAAGCCGTCCTCTATGACGGAAGAAGTGGTGAGAAATTCGACCATCCGGTGACCGTTGGTTATGTTTACATGCTGAAACTGGCCCACCTGGTGGATGACAAGATACACGCCCGGTCGATCGGGCCCTATTCGTTAGTAACCCAGCAGCCCCTGGGCGGCAAGGCCCAGTTCGGCGGACAGCGTTTCGGCGAGATGGAAGTATGGGCCTTGGAAGCCTATGGAGCTTCCTATACCTTGCAGGAGATTTTAACGGTCAAGTCCGACGATGTGGTTGGGCGTCTTAAAACCTATGAATCCATTGTAAAGGGGGAAAACATACCGGAACCCGGTGTGCCTGAGGGATTCAAGGTCTTAATCAAAGAGCTGCAGAGTCTGGCCCTGGATGTCCGAATTCTCTCCGAAGAGAACCGGGAGATTCTGATCAAAGATGTTGATTATGAGGTAAACGAACGGGAAAAGGCCCGGGAACTGGGGCTTGAGCTTCCGGAACCGACCCTGGCCAGGCCTGACACTCTGTCCGATGATGTCGACGAAGAGGAAGTTGACGATGAATTAGAACTGGAAGACTTTGATGAGGCTCCCCTTGAAGAAGAATTTGATGATTCTTTTATTGAGAAAGAATGATATACCACAACTTTCCTGCAGAGCCGTTTTGAGGACTAAATCTGGAAGGGAGAGAATGGGTTGTTAGACGTTAACAATTTCGATCGCATAAAAATATCGCTGGCTTCGCCGGAACAGATCCGCTCCTGGAGCAGCGGTGAGGTAAAAAAACCGGAAACTATCAATTACAGAACCCTGCGTCCTGAAAAAGAAGGCCTGTTCTGCGAAAAGATCTTTGGACCGGTCAAGGATTGGGAATGCCATTGCGGCAAATACAAAAGAGTGCGCCACCGCGGAATCGTCTGTGATCGCTGCGGGGTTGAAGTCACTACTTCCAAAGTGCGCCGCGAGCGGATGGGCCATATAGAACTGGCCGCCCCGGTATGCCATATATGGTATCTCAAGGGAATTCCCAGCCGCATGGGTCTGCTCCTGGACATGTCGCCCAAGGTATTGGAGAAGGTTATTTACTTTGTAAATTATATAGTGGTTTCACCCGGGGACACTCCCCTACTGAAGAAGCAGTTGCTCAATGAGCGGGAATACCGGGAAAGCCGGGAGCGCTATGGCGAGGCCTTTAAGGCCGGTATCGGCGCCGAGGCCATCAAGCTGCTCCTGGAAGAAGTGGACCTGGAGAAAATGTCCCAGGATCTGAAAGAGGAAATTGCCACTACCACCGGCCAGAGAAAAGGCCGCTCGATTAAGCGATTGGAAGTGGTTGAATCCTTCCGCCTGTCCGACAACCGTCCTGACTGGATGATCCTGGATGTTCTTCCGGTTATTCCGCCTGAACTGAGGCCCATGGTGCAGCTGGACGGTGGGCGTTTTGCCACTTCTGATTTAAATGATTTATACCGGAGGGTAATAAACCGCAACAACCGTCTGAAGAGGCTCTTGGACCTTGGAGCTCCAGATATCATTGTTCGCAATGAAAAACGCATGCTGCAGGAAGCGGTGGATGCGCTTATAGACAACGGCCGCCGCGGACGTCCGGTTACCGGACCGGGCAACCGGCCCTTGAAATCCCTTTCCGATATGTTAAAGGGCAAACAAGGACGCTTTCGCCAGAACCTGTTGGGTAAACGTGTTGACTATTCAGGCCGTTCAGTTATAGTGGTCGGTCCCAGCTTGAAGATGCACCAGTGCGGACTACCCAAGGAAATGGCCCTGGAGCTGTTTAAACCCTTTGTAATGAAAAAACTGGTTGATAGGGGAATTGCCTCTAACATAAAGAGCGCTAAAAAGATGGTTGAACGCGGCCGAGAAGAAGTATGGGATATCCTGGATGATGTTATAAAAGAGCATCCGGTACTATTGAACCGCGCTCCCACGCTGCATCGTCTCGGCATCCAGGCCTTTGAACCGATGCTGGTGGAGGGCAAGGCGCTGCAGTTGCATCCCCTGGTTTGTACTGCTTACAATGCCGACTTCGACGGCGACCAGATGGCGGTGCACGTGCCCCTATCGGCCGAGGCGCAGACCGAAGCGCGCATCCTCATGCTGGCCAGCAATAATATCCTGAATCCTAAAGACGGGAAGCCAGTAGTGACTCCCACCCAGGATATGGTTATCGGCTTGTATTATTTGACCTATATGAGCAAAGAGGATTGGAATATTGAGCATCCCAAGGCCTACCGGGATCCCGAAGAAGCGCAGATGGCCTATGCAACCAAAAACATCACCTTGCATGAAAAGATCCGGGTAAAAATGAGAGTACCAGAAAAAACCGGTTTGGAAATGCTGCGCAGCCATGAAGCACAAACCTATAAAGAAGAGATCGTGGAAACCTCGGTGGGAAGGATCATCTTTAATGAAGCCATTCCCAACAGTTTAGGTTTCTTCAATGAAGTCATTGACAAGAAAAAACTGGGTAATGTTGTATATGACTGCTACCGCCTGGAAGGAAACGCCAAGACCGCGGAAATGCTGGACGGAATCAAGCGCCTGGGTTATACCTACGGCACCCGGGCCGGCATTACGGTTGGAGTTACTGATTTCGAAACTCCCCAGGCCAAATCTCTGATTCTGGCCGAAGCGGATAAAGCGGTGGAGTCGATTGAAGATGATTTCCTGGTGGGACTCATCACCGAGCAGGAGAGACACTCTCAGGTGGTTGAGATCTGGAACCAGGCCACTGATGATGTTACCGAGGCCCTGAAAGAAGCCCTGCCGGAGGACAATCCGGTCTATATGATGGCCATATCCGGCGCCCGCGGTAACTTCCAGCAGATACGCCAATTGGCCGGTATGCGCGGCCTGATGGCCGACCCCTCCGGAAAGATTATGGACCTTCCCATCAAAGCCAATTTCCGTGAAGGCCTTACCGTTCTGGAGTACTTCATATCCACCCATGGAGCGCGTAAAGGTCTGGCCGATACCGCCCTGCGCACCGCCGACTCCGGTTATCTGACCCGGCGTCTGGTGGATGTGTCCCATGATGTTATTGTCCTGGAAGATGACTGCGAATCGACTGAAGGCATCTGGGTGGATAAGATTATGGAAGGCTCGCAGTTGATTGAGCCTCTGCACCAGCGTATTATCGGCCGGGTGGCGGTAGACACCATTGTTCACCCGGAGACGGGTGAAGTTCTGGCCGAGGAAAACCAGATGATCGACGACGATGCGGGATATGCCATTGAACGGGCGGGAATTCCGAGAGTAAAGATCCGTTCCGTTTTAACCTGCAAAACCCGCCATGGAGTATGCAAAAAATGCTACGGCCGCAACCTGGCTACCGGTTTTAATGTGGAAATCGGTGAGGCGGTGGGAATACTGGCCGCCCAATCCATCGGCGAGCCGGGCACCCAGCTGACCATGCGCACCTTCCATACCGGTGGTGTGGCCGGTGATGACATCACCCGCGGTCTGCCCCGGGTTGAAGAGTTGTTTGAGGTTAGAAAGCCCAAAGGCCAGGCCTTGTTGACCGAGGTCTACGGACGGGTAAGATTCGGCGAAAACAAAGGCCGCCGGGAGGTTGAAATCCTGGACGAAAACGGCGAAGTTATCGCTGCTTATCCGGTTCATTACGGCTCCCGTTTAAAAGTTTATGAGGGAGACGATGTGGAAATTGGCGACGCCTTGACCGAAGGTCCGTTGAATCCCCACGATATACTGAAGACCAAAGGCGTGCAGGATGTGCAAAAATACCTCTTGCAGGAGGTTCAAAAGGTTTATCGCTCCCAGGGTGTTGATATCAGCGACAAACACATTGAGATCATGATCCGCCAGATGTTGAAGAAGGTTAAAATTGAAGATCCGGGCAACGCCTCGATGCTGCCCGGGGCCTTTGTAGATATTGCGGTTTTCGAAGAAGAGAATCTCTATGTAATAGAAAACGGGGGTCTGCCGGCGGTGTGTTCACCCATGCTGCTCGGCATTACCAAAGCCTCCTTGAATACAGATTCCTTCCTTTCCGCGGCTTCCTTCCAGGAGACTACCAAGGTCCTGACTGAAGCAGCTATAAAAGGAAAGGTTGACAACCTTATCGGATTGAAAGAGAACGTCATCATCGGCAAGCTGATCCCGGCCGGAACCGGATATACCTTGTACAACCGTACCACTTACACTGAAGCGGGATCTGAAGAAACCGTTGATGACTACGAAGCTTAACCCTTGAGTCGAAAAATGATAAAGAATTTGACGGGGTGTTCACCAAGTGCTAAACTTTATAAGTGCGCGGTAAACTTGCTAGAGGCTGGCATGTTTCGGTTTACCGGGAGGAGGTCAGCAACTTGCCTCTAACCGAAATCAAGGATAGTCCGAAGCTGATAGGTGCCAAACAGGTTAAGAAAGCTTTAAACAAAGGCCTGGTGAAAAAAGTATTCCTGGCCGGTGATGCTGAACCGCACATAGTACAGCCCATTGAACAGCTTTGCCACCACTGCGGGGTGGAAGTTGTCATGGTAGACAGCATGAAAGCCCTTGGCCACGCCTGCGGAATTGAAGTAGGCTCCGCAGCCGTCGCCATACTATTTGATTAATCGGGGAAGGAGGTGCAAGTGTGCCGACCATAAACCAGTTGGTTAGAAAAGGTAGGGAAAAAGTAGAAAAGAAATCTACCGCACCCGCCCTGAAGAGTTGCCCCCAAAAAAGAGGGGTCTGTACTCGTGTTTATACGACGACACCGAAAAAGCCCAACTCAGCCTTGCGCAAAATAGCCAGGGTCAGGCTCAGCAACGGCATTGAGGTAACTGCCTATATTCCTGGCATTGGCCATAATCTCCAGGAACACTCGGTGGTGTTGATAAGGGGTGGCAGGGTAAAAGACCTGCCCGGTGTCAGATATCATATTATCAGGGGCGCTCTGGACGCGGCTGGTGTACAGAACCGCAACCAGGGAAGATCCAAATACGGTTCCAAGCGACCCAAGAAGAAATAGGAGGGAGGAAGGGCATGCCTAGGAAAGGACCCGTCCCCAAACGCGACGTATTACCGGATCCCATTTACAACAGCAAGGTTTTTACCAAGCTGGTCAATCAAGTTATGTGGGATGGTAAGAGGAGCCTGGCGGAGAGCATCTGCTATGGGGCTTTCAATATCGTAGCTAAAAAGTTGAATAAAGACCCTCTCGAAGTTTTCGAAGTGGCTATGAAAAATATTACGCCCATCGTTGAAGTCAGGGCCCGCCGGGTGGGTGGAGCGAACTATCAGGTTCCCGTAGAAGTCCGGGCCGAGAGAAGACAAACCCTGGCTATTCGCTGGCTGGTCGGTTATTCACGCAAACGCGGCGAAAAGACCATGGCCGAGCGTCTGGCTGGTGAACTGATGGATGCTTACAACAGCACCGGCGGATCAGTTAAGAAAAGAGAAGATACGCATAAGATGGCGGAAGCCAACAAGGCCTTCGCTCACTATCGCTGGTAGCCGCCAGCTATTTGAGCTGGGAGTGTAATCTGCATGGCCGATAAAGCTGATCTATCATTAGTCCGCAATATAGGCATTATGGCTCATATCGACGCCGGCAAAACCACAACTACCGAAAGAATACTGTACTACACAGGCAAGGTACACAAAATCGGCGAAGTGGATAAGGGCACAGCCACCATGGACTGGATGAGCCAGGAGCAGGAAAGGGGTATAACCATTACCTCTGCTGCTACCGTATGTAACTGGAGAGATTGTGATATTAGTATTATCGACACGCCCGGCCATGTTGACTTCACAGTCGAGGTAGAACGGTCTTTAAGAGTGCTTGATGGGGCAGTAGCTATATTCTCTGCCGTAGAAGGGGTGCAGCCCCAGTCCGAAACCGTATGGCGGCAGGCGGACCGCTATAATGTCCCCCGGATAGCCTATATCAACAAGATGGACCGTATCGGGGCCGACTTTTTTAGAGCCGTTAAGATGATTGAAGAAGTGCTGGGTGCCAGCCCGGTGCTTATTCAAATACCGCTGGGCTGTGAAGACAGCTTTAGCGGGAGTATAGACCTGATCCGGATGGTGGCCTGTGTTTATGAAGATGAACTGGGCGATAAATATCTGGAAAGAGTTCTTTTACAAGAAGAAATATCCGAAGCCGAGAAGTATCGCAGTGCGCTTTTGGAAAAACTGGCCGAACACGACGACCTCATCCTGGAGAAATACCTGGAAGGGGAAGACATCGGCGGTGAAGAAATCAATTCCGCACTTAGAAGGCTGACTATCAACAACAGCGTCGTACCGGTTTTATGCGGATCATCTTTTCGCAACAAAGGAGTGCAGATGCTGCTTGATGCTGTGGTCAATTACCTGCCGTCTCCGCTCGACAAACCGCCGGTTAAAGGTACGCATCCTAAAACCGGGGAGGAACTTGTTCGCAAGGCGGATGTCCGTGAACCCTTGTCCGCGCTGGCTTTCAAAATAGCCGTTGACCCGTATGTGGGCAAACTGACCTATTTCCGGGTCTATTCAGGAAAGGTGAAAAACGGTTCCTATATATTAAACAGCGGTCGGGACAAAAAGGAACGCCTTACCAAGATCCTGCGCATGCACGCCAATCACCGGGAAGAAATCGATGAAGCGGTGGCAGGCGACATTGTGGCCGGAGTGGGGTTGAAGGATACCGTAACCGGGGACACCATGTGTTCCGAACAAAACCCCATTTTACTTGAACAGATCGAGTTTCCCCGGCCGGTCATAGACGTGGCTATAGAGCCCCGGACCAAGGCCGATCAGGACAAAATCGGCGAGAGCCTACGGCGCCTAGCCGAAGAGGATCCGACCTTCCGCACCCGGGTGGACGAGGAAAGCGGGCAGACCATCCTTTCAGGAATGGGAGAGCTGCACCTGGAGATCATCGTTGACCGGCTCTTGAGAGAATTTAAAGTCAACGCCAATGTCGGAAAACCCCAGGTGGCCTACAAGGAGACCATAACCAAAAAGGCTAAAGCGGAGACCCGCTTTGAAAAACAGACCGGAGGCCGGGGTCAGTACGCCCATGTAATCATCGAAGCCACTCCTTTGGAGGAAGGACAGGGGCGGCGTTTCGTCAACCGGGCCCATGCGGAAAGCGTTCCGCAGCACTTTGTGGGTTCGGTGGAAGAGGGCGTTATGGGAGCCCTGCAAGCCGGCTTACTGGCTGGCTACCAGGTGGATGACCTGGAGATAGTGCTTACCGGCGGCTCTTTCCATGAAGTTGATTCCACCGAACAGGCCTTCAAAGTCGCTGCCAGTATGGCGGTAAAAGAACTGCTGGCAGGCGGTGGGGAGGTTCTGCTGGAGCCGATTATGAATATTGAAATACTGACTCCGGAAGAATATGTGGGAGAGGTAATTTCCGACCTCAATATGCGCCGGGGAAGGGTGCTGGGATTTGAAGAAAACAAGGAGAGCCGGGTAATCAAAGGCATAGTGCCCCTGGCCGAAACCTTTGGCTACGCGACCAGCTTGCGATCGGCCAGCCAGGGCCGGGCCAGCTTTTCCCTGCATATCAACAACTACGGCGAAGTGCCGGAAAGCAAGAGTAAAGAGATCATAGCCCGGAGATACGGGCTGCCAGTATAAAAAACACAAAAAGGAAAGGTGAGAGACAGGATGGCAAAGGCAAAATTCGAGAGGACGAAACCCCATTTAAACATAGGGACAATCGGTCATATCGACCATGGCAAGACGACCTTGACGGCGGCTATCACCCTGTGTTTATCCAAGGTTGGGGGAGCCAAAGCGACATCGTATGATGAGATCGACAAGGCGCCGGAAGAGAGAGAAAGAGGAATAACCATCAACACGGCGCACGTGGAGTACGAGACTGACAAGCGGCATTACGCCCATGTAGACTGCCCTGGTCATGCTGACTACATAAAGAACATGATCACCGGAGCAGCCCAGATGGACGGGGCGATCTTGGTAGTATCAGCCGCCGACGGCCCGATGCCGCAGACCCGTGAGCATATCCTTCTGGCCAGACAGGTGGAAGTACCCTATATAGTGGTCTTCATGAACAAGGTAGACATGGTAGACGACGAAGAGCTGCTGGAACTGGTAGAGATGGAAGTAAGAGAGCTGCTGTCCTTCTACGAATTCCCGGGCGACGACATACCGGTGGTAAAAGGCTCGGCTTTAAAAGCGATGGAGTGCGGATGCGGAAACCGGGACTGCGAATGGTGCGGGAAGATATGGGAACTGATGGACGAAGTGGACAGATACATTCCGCTGCCGGAGAGAGCGGTAGACAAACCGTTCCTGATGCCGATCGAAGACGTGTTTACCATAACCGGAAGAGGAACGGTAACCACGGGCCGTGTAGAGAGAGGCCAGGTAAAGGTAGGAGACGAAGTCCAGATAGTGGGAATGAGAGAAGAGATCCGCAAGACGGTGGTAACGGGAGTAGAAATGTTCCGCAAGCTGCTGGACTATGCAGAAGCGGGAGACAATGTAGGAACCCTGTTAAGGGGAGTAGACCGCAAGGAAGTAGAAAGAGGCATGGTACTGGCGAAGCCGAACAGCATCAAGCCGTTGACCAAGTTTAAAGCGCAGGTATACGTATTGACCAAGGAAGAAGGAGGAAGACACACTCCGTTCTTTGGGGGATACCGCCCGCAGTTTTACTTCCGGACGACAGATGTAACCGGAATCATCCAGCTGCCGGAGGGAGTGGAGATGGTAATGCCGGGAGACAACATCGAAATGGACATCGACCTGATCACGCCGATAGCCATAGAAGTGGGACTGCGTTTCGCCATCCGCGAAGGCGGCAGAACGGTTGGCGCCGGCGCCGTTATCGGTATTGAATAATCAGACATAAAATTTCCGGGATTTCGGTGAGGGACTTGGATAACTCAAGCCCTTCACCACTACACACCCGGAGGCGTGTATAAAATGAACCCAGTCTAAGGAGGTTTTAGTCATAGTGAGTGGGCAGCAAAAGGTAAGAATTAGACTCAAGGCATTCGACCATAAACTGCTGGATCAATCGTCCTTGAAGATCGTCGAAACAGCGCGCAAGAACGGTTCCAGTGTTTCCGGTCCGATTCCCCTGCCGACCGAAAAAAGCATTTATACCATTTTAAGGTCGCCCCATGTCAACAAGGATTCCCGGGAGCAGTTTGAGATGCGCACCCATAAACGCCTGATTGACATTTTAGACCCCAATCCCAAGACGATCGATGCATTGATGCACCTGGATTTGCCTTCCGGAGTTGACATCGAGATCAAACTCTAGGTCAAATCAGGGCTGAGAAACCAGTGGGTTAGAGGTTTCAAAGCAAGGCATTAGAGAAGTGAAGTTGGATACCACTTCCAACCGCTCACCGAAAGATAAGGAGGCACAATCTGTGATAAAGAACGTTAAGACCGCCATCATGGGCATAAAGATCGGCATGACCCAGATCTTTGACGAGGCCGGCAAAGCGGTTCCGGTAACCGTGGTTGAAGCCGGACCATGTACGGTTATTCAGAAGAAGAATGTTGAGGCAGATGGATACAACGCTATTCAGGTAGGCTTTTACAACCTGAAGGAAAAATTAGCGAACAAGCCTTTAAAGGGGCATTTCAAGAAAGCTAATATCAAACCCTTGCGCTATATCAGGGAGTTCCGCCTGGAAAATGTTGATGAATATGAAATAGGCCAGGAAATCAAGGTCGATGGGTTTTCCGCAGGAGACCTGGTTGATGTAATCGGCACCTCCAAGGGTAAGGGGTTTGCCGGAGGGGTAAAGCGGCATAACTTTGCCCGCGGCTCCATGGGGCACGGCTCCAAATACCACCGCCGTCCCGGTTCACTGGGAGCCAAGGGTCCGGCCCGGGTGTTCAAAGGCCGCAAGCTTCCGGGAAGACTTGGAGGAGAGAGGGTTACGGTTCAGGGTTTGAGGGTAGTAAAAGTCTATCCGGACAGAAACCTGTTATTGCTCAGAGGTTCTATCCCCGGTCCCAAGAAGGGCCTGGTTATTATAAAAAACTCGAGTAAGGCCTAGCGTTGTATAAAGGAGGTAAGCGATAATGCCTAAAGTTCCGTTGTATGATATGAGCGGAGCCCAGATAGGAGAAGTTGAACTAAATGACAGCCTCTTCGGCATCGAGCCCAATGAAGCTGTTTTGTATGATTTTGTCAAAATGCAGTTGGCCAACAAGCGGGTAGGCACCGCATCGGTGAAGACCCGGGCGGAAGTGAGCGGCGGCGGGCGCAAGCCGTTCCGGCAAAAAGGAACTGGCCGGGCCCGAGCTGGCAGCATTAGAAGTCCTCTGTGGCGGGGCGGCGGAATTGTATTCGGCCCTCAACCCAGAGACTACTCCTACAGGCTGCCCCGCAAGGTGCGGCGGCTGGCTCTGAAGTCGGCTCTGTCTTCCAAGTTCAAAAACGACAGCATCATTGTGGTTGATGCTTTGAATTTCGAAGCCCCCAAAACCAAACTGATGGTCGAGACCCTGCAGAATTTGAAAGCCGGCCGGAAGGCCCTGGTGGTTACCGCCGACGGGGACCAGAATGTTTCCAAGTCAGCCCGCAATATCCCGGGAGTTAAGCCTTTACGAGCCGACTTTGTAAACGTTTACGACCTTCTCAATTACGACACCCTGCTGATTACCAAGGATGCCGTGGCCAGGTTAGAGGAGGTATACGCGTAATATGAAAGACCACCGTGATATTATTTTAAGACCGATTGTGACTGAGAAATCCATGAACCTCCTGGCCGATAACAAATACACATTCCTGGTGGATAAAAAGGCCAACAAGACTGAGATCAAGAGCGCCATTGAGAGCATCTTCAAAGTAAAGGTCGAGAACGTAAGCACCATGATCATCAAGGGCAAGCCCAAGAGAATGGGACGCTATGAAGGAAAAAAACCTGACCGTAAAAAAGCCGTCGTAACCTTGAAGGCCGGCCAGAAGATAAGAATCTTCGATGGCATGTAATCTAGCCCAGGGATCGTATAAGGAGGGAATCAACGAATGGGCATAAAAAAATACAAGCCTACAACACCAAGCCGCAGGCAAATGTCCTCATTGACTTTTGAGGAATTGACTAAAAAAGAACCCGAAAAGAGCCTGACCGCTCCTCTGAAGAGCAAGGCGGGGCGCAATGCCCACGGCCGGATAACCGTACGCCATCAGGGCGGCGGGCACAAGCGTAAATATCGCCTGGTTGACTTTAAACGCGTTAAGGATAACATTCCGGCTCGAGTAGCCGCCATTGAATATGACCCCAACCGCTCAGCAAATATTGCTTTGCTGCATTATGCGGATGGAACCAAAGCCTATGTCCTGGCCCCCAACAACTTGAAGGTCGGGGACATGGTGGTGTCTGGTCCCGAATCGGACATCAAAGTCGGAAACGCCAAGCCGTTGAAGGACATTCCCGTAGGTTCACTTATTCATAATATTGAGCTCCGACCTGGAAAAGGCGGGCAACTGGTCCGTTCAGCCGGCACGGTAGCCCAGCTGATGGCCAAGGAAGGCGCTTATGCCCATGTGCGGCTGCCTTCCGGGGAAGTTCGCCTGGTGCATGTCAACTGTCGGGCCACCATCGGTCAGGTAGGAAACCTTGATTTTGAAAAGCAGAATATCGGTAAAGCCGGAAGATCACGCTGGATGGGCATCAGACCTACAGTTAGAGGCTCGGTAATGAACCCGGTGGATCATCCCCACGGCGGCGGTGAAGGTCGGCATCCGATTGGCAGGAAGTATCCGGTTTCTCCCTGGGGTCAGATTGCCATCGGTGGGAAGACCCGTAAGAAAAAGCCTTCTGACAAGATGATTGTCAAGAAACGCAAGTAAGGGAGGTCTTTAAATGGGTAGATCGTTAAAAAAGGGACCTTATTGTGAAGCTAAACTGCTCAAGAAGATAGAAGATTTGAACCAGACCGGACAGAAAAAGGTCATCAAGACCTGGTCCCGCCGGTCCACCATCATGCCGCAGATGCTGGGGCACACCCTGGCCGTACACGACGGGAGAAAACACATACCGGTTTACATCACCGAGGACATGGTGGGGCTGAAACTGGGTGAGTTTGCCCCGACCAGGACCTACCGGGGGCATGCCGGTAAATCTGAAAAGTTCAGCCGTTCGCGCTAGAAAGGGGGAGCAAGAGTAATGGAAGCAAGAGCACAGGCCCGTTATATTCGGGTATCCCCTTTCAAGGCACGTCAGGTGGCTGATCTGTTGAGGGGCAAAGATGTAAAGGAAGCTGTTGGTATATTGCGTTATACCAACAAGAAATCAGCCCCGCTGATCAACAAGGTCTTAAAGTCGGCTATGGCCAATGCTGAGCACAACTATGACATGGATTCCGATGACCTGTACGTAGCCGAAATATATATCAATGAAGGGCCTACTATTAAGAGAATGCAGCCCCGGGCCTATGGAAGAGCAGACGTCAGGCGCCATAGAACCAGCCACATCACCGTGGTGCTCAAGGAAAGGGAGGTAAAATAGTGGGTCAGAAAGTACATCCTAAGGGATTTCGAATGGGAATAATCAGAGACTGGGATTCCAACTGGTATGCGGACCGTGAATATACCGACCTGCTGCATGAAGATTATAAAGTGCGCAACCATATCAAGACCCGGTTTTATGCCGCCGGCGTTTCCCGGGTGGAGATTCAGAGAACCGGCAACCGGATGCGCATCACCATTCATACCGCCAAGCCGGGAATCATCATCGGGCGCGGCGGAACCGAAGTTGAAAATCTCAAGCTTACTCTTAACAATATGACCGGCAAGAATGTCAACATCAACATTCAAGAGATCCGCAAGCCGGAGCTGGACGCCCAGATCGTGGCTGAAAACATGGCCCAACAGCTGGAAAAGAGAGTATCCTTCCGGCGGGCCATGAAACAGTCGGTGGGCAGAAGCATGAGGGTTGGAGCCATAGGAATAAAGGTGGCCATATCCGGACGTCTGGGCGGAGCGGAAATAGCCCGCACCGAGTGGTATGCCGAAGGCAAGGTGCCCCTGCACACCCTGCGGGCAGACATTGATTACGGCTTTGCCGAAGCCAACACCACCTACGGCAAAATTGGCATCAAAGTATGGATCAACCGGGGAGAAATACTGCCGGAAGCCAAGCAACGGCCCAAGCAGAAAGCAGTGGAGGAGGCAGATAGATAATGCTTACCCCTAAAAGAGTTAAATATAGAAAGCAACATCGCCCCCACGCCAAGGGGAATGCTCATAAAGGTCATCAGGTTACCTATGGCGATTACGGCTTGCAGGCCATGGATACCGGCTGGTTGACCAACCGCCAGATCGAAGCGGCCCGTATTGCCATCAACCGCTATATCAAAAGAGGCGGAAAATTGTGGATCAAGATATTCCCGGATCGTCCTTTGACCGTGAAACCGGCTGAAACCCGAATGGGAAAAGGCAAGGGCTCACCGGAACACTGGGTGGCCGTTGTCAAGCCGGGCCGGATCATGTTTGAACTTTCCGGAGTCAGTGAAGAGGTGGCCAAGGAAGCCATGCGCCTGGCTTCCCACAAGCTGCCGATCAAGTGCAAATTCGTAAAACGAGAAGAAATGGGTGGTGAGGCTAGTGAAAGCTAAAAAGTTTAAAGAGCTGACAGACGACGAATTGGAGAAGCAGGTTTCCACCTACAAGGAAGAACTCTTTAACCTCAGGTTTCAGCTTGCAACTGGCCAACTCGACAACCCGATGCGTATTCGTGACGTACGGAAGAATATAGCCAGGTGCAAGACCTTACTCAGGCAAAGAGAACTGGCGCGAGAAAACAAGGGCTAGAAGGAGGTCTAGGAGTGGCTGAAGAACGTGGAAACAGAAAAGTTAGAATAGGAACCGTAACCAGCAACAAGATGGAAAAGACCATTACCGTTCTGGTTGAGACTGTAAAACAGCATCCTCTTTACAAGAAGACTATCAGGACCAGTAAAAAATACAAGGCCCATGATGAAGCCAATGAAGCTAAAATCGGCGATGTTGTAAGGATCATGGAATGCCGGCCTTTAAGCAAAGATAAACGCTGGCGCCTTATCGAAGTCGTCGAAAGAGCCAAAACTCTGGAATAAGTCAAGACTTGAAGGAGGTTTAATACCGTGATTCAACAGGAGACCATGCTTCAGGTAGGTGACAATACCGGAGCAAAACGGGTGCTATGCATAAAGATCCTGGGCGGCTCCATGCGCCGTTATGCAACCGTCGGAGACATCATCATCGCCAGCGTTAAGGAAGCGGCCCCCGGCGGGGTGGTCAAAAAGGGCGATGTAGTGAAAGCTGTGGTTGTGAGAACCAAAAAGGAGATAAGACGCCCCGACGGATCGTACATCGCCTTTTCGGAAAATGCCGCCGTGATAATTGACGATAATAACAACCCCAAAGGTACGCGCATATTTGGGCCAGTAGCCAGGGAACTGAGGGATAAAAACTTTATGAAGATTGTATCTCTAGCTCCTGAAGTTCTTTAGGCATCGGAGGTGGAACAGTGAGCATAAAGAAGGGTGATACAGTGCTGGTGCTAGCCGGCAAGGAGGCAGGGAAAAAAGGTAAAGTCCTCCGGGTGGTCAGCGCCAATCAAAAGAACGCCAATCATAGAGTAGTTATCGAAGGCGTAAACAAGGTCAAGAAACACCAGCGCCCCAGCCGGGCCATGCCCCAGGGCGGTATTTTGAGAATCGAAGCTCCGGTAAACGCTTCTAATGTCCTGCTGGTTTGCAGCCACTGCGGGAAGCCGACTCGCATCGGCCACAAAATCCTGGACAACAACGAAAAGGTCAGGGTTTGTAAGAAGTGCGGGGAATTACTGGATTAATCCCCCGGGAAAGGAGGCACACATAAATGGCAAGGCTCTATGAGCTTTATAAAAATGAAATTGTACCCAATCTGATGGAAAAGTTTCAATATTCCAGCGTTATGCAGGTTCCCAAGGTAGAACGCGTAGTCTTGAACATAGGGGTAGGGGAAGCCATTCAAAACCCCAAAGCCCTGGACGGCGCCGCTAACGATCTCAGGGTTATCAGCGGTCAAAGACCGGTTATAACCCGGGCCAAGAAATCCATAGCCGGGTTTAAACTGCGTGAGAAAATGGCCATTGGCTGCAAGGTGACCCTGCGCGGAGCAAGGATGTACGACTTCCTGGAGAAACTTATCAATTTGGCCTTACCACGAGTTAGAGACTTTCGCGGCGTATCTCCCCAGGCTTTTGACGGCCGTGGCAATTACTCCCTGGGAATTAAGGAACAGACCATATTCCCCGAGATCGAATACGACAAGATCGACAAGATCAGAGGTTTAGAGGTGGTAATCGTCACGACTGCCAAGACTGATGAAGAAGCCCGGGAGCTTTTGAGAGGCATGGGAATGCCTTTTAGATCATAGGAGGTAAGCTTAATGGCAAAAAAAGCGATGATAGCCAAACAAAAGCGGGTTCAGAAGTTTGAAGTTCGGGGCTACAACCGCTGCAAGATCTGCGGGCGGCCCAGGGCTTATATGCGCAAGTTCGGCATGTGCCGGATATGTTTCCGAGAGCTGGCCCACAAAGGCGAACTACCCGGAGTAACCAAGGCCAGCTGGTAGACTCAAGGTTAAAGGAGGAATTGACTATGGCCATGACAGATCCCATTGCCGATCTTTTGACCAGAATCAGAAACGGTAATATGGTAATGCATGAGACCGTTGAAGTGCCCAGTTCGAGGATCAAGATGTCCATCAGTGCGATCTTGCGGGAGGAAGGGTACATCAAGGATTTTGAATATATAGAAGACGGAAAGCAGGGCATTATCAGGATCTATCTGAAATATGGTCCCAACAAGGAAAAGGTTATCACCGGCCTGAAAAGGATCAGCAAACCGGGTTTGCGGGTCTATGTAAAGAAGGACGAGATCCCCAAAGTATTGGGCGGGCTGGGAACAGCCGTGATATCAACTTCCAAGGGGCTGATGACTGATAAAAAGGCCCGCACCGCCAAATTGGGCGGCGAAGTAGTATGCTACATCTGGTAACTGGAGGAGGGCTATAAGAAGTGTCTAGAATAGGCAAACAACCGATAGTAATGCCCAAAGGGGTGAGCCTGACTATTGAAAACGACGTGGCCACAGTGAAGGGCCCGAAAGGGATCCTTACCCAGGCCATTTCTCCAGATATCATTGTTGAGCAGGAAGAAGGGCAGGTTCTGGTCAAGAGAAACAGCGACGCCAAGCAATACCGCGCTCTGCATGGATTGACCAGAGCTCTCCTGGCTAATATGGTAAACGGAGTAACCAATGGTTTTGAGAAGAAGTTGGAGCTGGTGGGCGTGGGTTATCGCGCTCAGATGCAGGGTAAAAAGCTGGTCATAAGCATAGGCTTTTCCCACCCGGTAGAAATTGACCCGCCGGAAGGCATCGAATTCGAGGTGCCGGCAGTGACCAAGATTACGGTCAAGGGAATCGACAAGCAGTTGGTCGGCAACACCGCTGCCCACATCCGCGCCATAAGGAAGCCGGAACCTTATAAAGGCAAGGGCATCAAGTATGAAAACGAAACCATCCGCCGTAAGGTGGGTAAAGCCGGTGGGAAGTAAGTCGGGAAGGAAGTGAAACAGCTTGATTAAGAAGCCCAGCAAGAATGCATTGCGAGTCGGAAAACGGGCCCGCATCCGTAAAAAAATATCGGGGACTGCAGAAATGCCCCGTCTGTGCGTATATAAAAGCTTGAGTCACATCTATGCGCAAATTATCGATGACGCCAGCGGCAGCACCCTGGCAGCGGCTTCCACCCGGGAAAAAGCCCTGGAGGGCTTGGAGTCCAAGACCAACCTTGAAGCTGCCCGCCAGGTGGGGGCGCTCATAGCCAGCAAGGCCAAAGACCAAGGGATTGCCACGGTGGTGTTCGACCGCAGCGGCTACAAATATCACGGCCGGGTAGCGGCTCTGGCTGAAGCCGCCCGGGAAAATGGCTTGGAGTTTTAGAAGAAATTCTAAACGTGAGGAGGTAAAAGATGATTGACAGGGAGCAATCGGGTCCGGAGTTTATAGAAAAAGTCGTTAATATTCGCCGGGTTGCCAAGGTGGTCAAGGGCGGACGCAGGTTCAGCTTCAGCGCTCTGGTAGTCGTGGGCGATGGTGAAGGAAAAGTTGGAGTCGGCAAGGGCAAAGCTACGGAGGTGCCGGAAGCTATTCGCAAAGCCATTGAAGGCGCTAAGAAGAATATGTTGAGCATTCCCCTGATTGACGAACGGACCATACCCCATTCTATCGTGGGCCGCTTCGGGGCCGGCAAGGTCATGCTAAAGCCGGCGTCACCAGGAACCGGAGTGATAGCCGGCGGTCCGGTGCGCGCCGTTTTGGAATCAGCCGGGGTTAAGGATATATTGACCAAATCATTGGGTTCATCCAATGCTATAAATATGGTTCACGCCACCATGGAAGGCTTGAAGAGCTTGAAGAGAGCCGAAGACGTAGCCCGCCAGAGGGGCAAAACCATAGATGAGATTATCGGCTAAGGAGGGTTAGGGAATGGCCAAGCAGATTAAAATTACCTGGACCAAGAGCTATATAGGTTACCCCGAGACCCAAAGAGCTACGCTGAAAAGCCTGGGTTTGAAGAAACTCCATCAGACCCTTATCAAAGAGGATACTCCGCAGCTTAGAGGGCAGATCAACAAAGTCAGCCACCTGCTGACCGTTGAAGAGCTTGATTAGGAAAATTAGGGAGGTTTTAACGTGAAACTCGAGGAGCTTAAATCTCCGCCCGGAGCCAACAAGCGCGTAAAAAGAGTTGGCCGCGGTACCGGGTCCGGCCACGGCAAGACTTCCACCCGGGGGCATAAAGGGCAGAAGGCCCGCTCCGGTGGAGGCGTAAGGCCTGGTTTTGAAGGCGGTCAGATGCCTTTGCAGAGACGCCTGCCCAAACGCGGTTTTACCAACATATTTAAAAAAGAATACGCCATAGTAAATGTGGAAGATCTGAATATTTTCCTGGACAACACCGAGGTCACCCCTGAACTCTTGCAAGAGGCGGGCCTCATCAACAAATATAAGGACGGCATCAAGATCCTTGGCGATGGCGAGCTGGAAAAGAAACTCGTAGTCAAGGCGCATAAGGTCAGCCGGCAGGCGGAAGAAAAAATCACCGCCAGGGGTGGTAAGGTTGAGGTGATCTAATGCTGGATTCTGCTAAAGCAGCCTTTAAGACAGGTGATCTCAGATTCAAAATACTCTTTACCCTGTTCATGATGCTGGTGTTTCGTTTTGGCGCCCATATTCCCACCCCCTTTGTAGATGCAGAGAGGTGGGCCCAGCTGGCCAGCGGACAGATGTTCGGATTCTTCGATATCATATCCGGCGGGGCGTTTAAACGGTTCAGTATTTTTGCCATGAGTATAACCCCCTACATCAACGCGTCGATTATTATGCAGCTGCTCCAGGTGGTCATTCCCAAATTGGAGAAGCTGTCCAAAGAAGGCGAAGAAGGCCGCAAGCAAATCGCCCAGTATATCAGGTACGGAACCGTGGTGCTGGCATTCATTCAGGCGATCGGAATGTCCATAGCCCTGGGCCGCAGCGGCTCTCTGACCCATAACAGCATTGGGGTTTATTTGCTTATCGCGGTAACTCTTACCGCCGGAACCGCCTTCCTGATGTGGATAGGCGAGGCCATAACCGACAAGGGCATCGGCAATGGAATATCTTTAATCATCTTTGCCGGTATCGTTTCCAGGCTGCCCTCCCAGGGGAACAGCATTGTGCAGGCATACCAAGGCGGGATCATTAACGTATTCAATATCCTTTTGTTTGTGGTACTGGCCCTGGCTATTATCGCCGGAATCATTGCCGTAAACGAAGGGCAGCGGCGGCTGCCGGTTCAATATGCCAAACGGGTGGTGGGACGCAAGGTCTATGGCGGGCAGAGCACCTTTTTACCCCTGAAAGTCAATGCCGGCGGAGTTATACCGATAATATTCGCCATATCCCTGCTGACCATTCCGGCTACCATTGGTTCGTGGATGGATCCGGCCGGTAGTTTTAACGCTTTTATAAATCAATGGTTTAGAGCGGACAGCGTTGTTTACAATCTGGTTTACGGCCTCTTGATCGTGTTCTTTACCTTTTTCTATGTTGCGATTATCTACAATCCCGCTGACGTGGCGGACAACGTCAAAAAATACGGCGGGTTTGTTCCCGGAATAAGACCGGGCCGGCCCACGGCTGATTATATCGACCGGGTGCTGTCCCGTTTAACCCTGGCCGGAGGTTTTTTCCTGGCCATCATCGCAATACTGCCCAATATCGTCATCGGATGGACCGGAGTGACCGGCCTGCAATTCGGAGGAACTTCATTGTTGATCGTGGTAGGTGTGGCCCTGGATACTATGAAACAGATAGAGTCACATATGTTGTTGCGGAGCTATGAAGGTTTTGTGAAATAATAGGAGATGAACGGTATGAATATTATCTTAATGGGCCCTCCGGGCGCGGGGAAAGGTACTCAAGCCGATATAATCAAGATAAACTATCCCATTCCCCATATATCGACCGGGGATATGTTCCGGGATGCGGTAAGCAAACAAACTCCTCTGGGGGTAGAAGCCAAGAAGTACATGGACTCCGGGCAGCTGGTTCCCGATGAAGTGACCATCGGAATCGTGGCCGAAAGACTGGCCGAGCCCGATTGTCAGAAGGGATTCCTGCTGGATGGATTTCCCCGTACCATTCCTCAGGCTGACGCCCTGGAAGAGGTAATGAAGAAACTGAATAAAAAGATAGACGCGGTAATAAATATCTTTGTGCCGGATGACATCCTGATTGCCAGGATTACCGGAAGGGTAAGCTGCCGCGAATGCAAGACGGTGTATAATTTAAACACCAATCCTCCCCAACAGGCGGGAGTCTGCGATAAGTGCGGCGGGGAGTTGTTCCAGCGCAGCGACGACCAGGGGGATACGGTTGTAAAACGCCTCCAGGTCTATGGTGAACAGACCAATCCACTGTTGGCCTACTATGAAAAGAAAGGCCTGGTATACAATATTGACGGCGACCGGGACAGCCAAGCGGTCTTTGCCGATGTCAAGAATATCCTGGAGAGCCGGTAATGATTATATTGAAAAAACGGGATGAAATAGCCAAGATGCGCAAGGCCGGGCAGGTCGTGGCCAAGACCCTGACTCTGCTGGAGAAGGCGGCCAAGGCGGGAGTGAGCACTGCAGCCCTTAATGCCCTGGCTGAAGAAGAATGTAAGAAAAGAAATGCCATCCCGGTTTTTAAGAATTATCCCCACGCCCGGGGCGGGTGGGCTTTCCCAGGAGTTATATGCGCTTCGGTCAATGAAGAAGTGGTTCACGGGATTCCAGGCCCCCGGGTTTTAGAAGAGGGAGATATCATCAGCATCGATTTTGGAGTCTTATTAAAAGGTTATGCCGGAGATGCAGCTATCACCGTGCCGATAGGGGATGTGGCTCCGGAAACCCTGCGGCTGCTTAAGGTTACCGAAGAGTGTCTGATGGCCGGCATCAAAGAAGCGGTGCCGGAAAACCGCCTGGGCCAATTATCCCATGCCATTCAGGCTCACGCTGAAAAAAATGGTTTTTCAGTGGTGCGGGATTTTGTGGGTCATGGCATAGGCAGGCAAATGCATGAAGAACCGCCAGTGCCCAATTACGGTCCGGTTGACCGGGGGCCGGTGATCAAAAAAGGTATGACCCTGGCCATTGAACCGATGATCAATGCAGGCACCTACAAGGTTTTGACCAAACCGGATGGATGGACGGTTGTTACCGCCGACCAAAAGTGCTCAGCACACTTCGAACACACGGTGGCGATAGGAGAGCATGGACCGGAGATCCTTACCATGCGGTGATGGGGGTGGCTATTAATTTACAAGGACCTTTTGGGAAGAGTGGCATTTTCCAAATCAGGGCGAGACTCGGGGAAAATGTATATGATCTTTAAAGTAATTAATGAGCGTCTGGTTTTACTGGTTGACGGGGATATTCGAACCAATGACAATCCCAAGGTAAAAAACCTCAAACACCTGAACATCACCAACACGGTTGCTCATCAGATCAGGGAAGCTTTGCTGAGAGGGGAAGTACCGGAAAACCAGGTTATCAAGAGCAGTCTGAAGATGATAAAGGAAGCCGGAGAAAGAAATGGGAAGGAGGTCTGGTAAATGGCTAAAGATGATGTCATCGAGGTTGAGGGTATCGTTTTAGAACCTTTACCCAACGCGATGTTTAAGGTAGAATTGGAAAACGGTCATAAGGTCCTCGCCCATATTTCTGGAAAGATGAGAATGAATTTTATCAGAATACTGCCGGGGGACCGGGTGATGGTGGAATTATCCCCCTATGATCTGAATAGAGGAAGAATCATATATCGATTTAAATAAGGGCAACTGTACTGTAGTAAGGAGGTAAAGGCAGTGAAAGTAAAACCTTCAGTGAAGCCGATGTGTGAAAAGTGCAAAATTATAAAGCGTCATGGCAAAGTAATGGTAATCTGTGAAAACCCCAAACATAAACAAAAACAGGGTTAATAGGAGGTGAGCGAATTTGGCGAGAATAGCAGGAGTTGATTTGCCGGCCAACAAGCGAGTAGAAGTATCATTAACCTATATATTCGGTATCGGACGGCCGTCATCCCAGAAAATCTTGGCACAGGCAGGTATAAATCCGGATACAAGAGTAAAAGATTTAACGGAAGAAGAAATTGCCAGATTAAGGGATATTATTGAAAAGGGCTACAATGTGGAAGGCGACCTGCGCCGCCAGGTCAGCATGGATATAAAGCGGCTGATGGATATCGGCTGTTACCGGGGAATTCGGCACCGCCGCGGCCTGCCGGTAAGGGGACAAAACACCAAGAACAACGCACGCACCCGCAAGGGGCCCAAACGCCTGGTAAGCGGCAAGAAGAAATAGTGGGAAAGGGGATTAACTAAGTGGCCAGGAGAGCAACCACCAGGATAAAACGCCGTGAGAAAAAGAATATCGAGCATGGAATTGCTCATATCAAATCCACTTTCAATAATACCATCGTAGCCATCACCGATAAGCAGGGCAATGCCATCAGCTGGGCCAGCGCCGGAACTTCGGGCTTCAAGGGATCGCGCAAGAGCACTCCCTTTGCCGCCCAGCAGGCCGCTGAATCCGCAGCCCGGGCCGCCATGGAGCATGGATTAAAAGAAGTGGAATGCTACGTCAAAGGACCGGGAGCCGGCCGGGAAGCCGCCATCAGGTCCCTGCAGGCCGCTGGTTTGGAAGTGAGCATGATCAAAGACGTCACTCCTATTCCGCACAACGGATGCAGACCGCCTAAAAGAAGAAGAGTATAAGGAGGTAGTAGGTTAAGTGGGAAGATATACAGATTCAGTCTGCCGCCAATGCCGCCGGGAAGGCGAAAAGCTCTTTCTCAAGGGCGACCGCTGTTATTCTGAAAAATGTGCGGTGGAAAGAAGACCTTTCCCCCCGGGCGCGCACGGGCAGGGGCGCAGGCCCAAACCCAGTGAATATGGTATTCAGCTTCGTGAAAAGCAAAAAACCAAGAGAATATACGGCTTGATGGAAAAACAATTCCGCAATTACTTTAAAAAGGCCGATCAGCAGCAGGGCATTACCGGTGTAAACCTTCTGGTCCTGCTGGAGCGCCGCCTGGACAATATAGTATATCGTCTGGGATTCGGTGCTTCCCGCAAAGAGGCCCGGCAGCTGGTTACCCATGGCCATTTTACGGTAAACGGCAAGAAGGCCAGCATTCCTTCGATGCTGCTTCGGGTGGGCGATGTGGTACAGGTCAAAGCAGGCAGTATGGATTCACATAAGTTTAAAGAACTAAAAGAGCAGGCTTCCTACAAGACACCGCCCGAATGGTTGTCGGTAGACGCCGAAAATATGACGGGCAGAGTATTGGCTTATCCGCTGCGCGAACAGATCGACACTACGATCAATGAACAGCTGATAGTTGAACTCTACTCCAGGTAAATAACCTCTAAAAAAGAAGGGGGTAGATGGATGCCAAACATGGAAATGGAAAAACCTCGCATTGAATGTGTGGACAAAAGACCCGAGCTGAATTACGGCAAGTTCGTTATCGAGCCATTGGAGAGGGGTTATGGTACAACCCTGGGCAATTCCCTGCGCCGGGTTTTGCTTTCATCTCTGCCTGGAGCGGCTGTTACCTCAATCAAAATTGACGGGGTTTTGCATGAGTTTTCCACGATTCCCAATGTGGTGGAAGACACCACGGAAATCATTTTGAACATAAAGAAAATGGTGCTCAAGTACGAGGGCAATGAGCGCAAGATAATCCGTTTGGAGCATAGCGGAGCCGGAGAGCTCAAGGCTTCTGACATAACCCCCGATGCGGAAGTAGACATCCTGAATCCGGAACAGCACCTGGCCGTCCTGGATGAAGGCGCCAAGCTCTATATGGAATTGACGGTCGAAAAAGGCCGGGGCTACGTCAGCGCCGATCAGCAGCCCTTGAAGAATGAGGATATCGTTGGTTTGATTCCCATCGATTCGATCTTTACTCCGGTAAACCGGGTGAATTTCACGGTGGAAAATGCCCGCGTAGGCAAGAGAACCGACTATGACAGCCTCACCCTGGAGATATGGACCAATGGCAGCATAAGCCCGGAAGAGGCGATCAGTTTTTCAGCTAAAATCCTCATCGATTATCTTAAGCTCTTTACCGAGATTGACGACACCTATGCCCAGGTGGAGATCCTGGTTGAAAAGGAAGAGGAAAAGAAAGACAAGGTTCTGGAGATGTCCATCGAGGAACTGGAACTTTCCGTGCGCGCTTCCAATGGGTTGAAGCGGGCCAACATCAACACGGTTGGCGACCTGATCGAAAAGACCCGGGAAGAGATGAGCAAGATCCGCAACCTGGGACAAAAATCATTGGAAGAGATCGAAAGAAAACTCAAGGAATTGGGGCTTTCGTTTAAAAAACCTGAAGACTAGAAAGGAGGGGCTCCTTTGAGTTACCGCAGATTAGGGCTCAGGAGTGACCATAGAAGAGCTCTGCTCAGAAATGCAGCAACCAGTTTGCTGACGGTTGAAAAGATAAGCACCACCGAAGATCGGGCCAAGGAAATCAGAAGGATTGTCGAGCGCATGATCACCCTGGGCAAACGCGGCGATCTGCATGCCAGGCGGCAGGCCCTGTCATATTTGACTACCGATGCGGTAGTGCATAAATTATTTACCGAACTGGCCGAACGGTACAGCGACCGCCAGGGAGGCTACACCCGTATGGTGAAAACCGGTTTCCGCAAAGGTGACGGTGCATCCATGGTTATTTTGGAGCTTGTAAAATAGCAATTATTCTATTTCGATAAGCGCTGGAGGTTTTTAATAAACCGGCATGGAGGATTGTGCAAAGATCCTCCTTTATCCTTGTCTGGGGTCAGACGAGGGCAAGGCCAGTGGGCGGGTCTGATTTGGCCATTACATTCCTTTGTTATAAGTGAGGTTTTTATAATGACCAGGATACGCCTGACACTTCAATACGACGGTAGCGCTTATCACGGGTTTCAAAAACAGGAGAACGCCTATACGGTGCAGGAATGCCTGGAAAACGCGATTTTAAGGCTGACCGGGGAAAGGGTGTCGATCATCTGTGCCGGCCGGACCGACGCCGGGGTGCACGCCCTGGGCCAGGTGGTGGCTTTTGACAGCACAGCCACCATACCCGGAGAGCGCTGGAAGATGGCGGTAAATACCTACCTCCCGGACGACATTCAGGTGCTGGCCAGTAGCCTGGCCGGAGCGGATTTTAACCCGCGCTTCCAGGCCTTGAGTAAACAGTACACTTATTATATCTACCGGCGTGATGCGGGGAGGGTCATGTTCAGGAATTACGCCCTGTGCACCCGGGTGCCGCTCGACCTGGCGGCGATGCGGGAAGCGGCCGCTTTAATAGTGGGAAGGCGCAATTTTAGAGCCTTCTGCGCCAGCGGTTCATCGGCTAAAACCTTTGAGCGTCGCCTGATGAAATGTATGGTGGAAGAAAAGGGGCCTTTTCTAAGCTTAAAAGTTGAAGCGGACGGATTTTTGTACAATATGGTCAGGATAGTCATGGGCACCCTGATGGAGGTAGGGCAGGGTAAATATCCGGCCCAGCGGGTTGAAGAAATCCTGCTCTCCCAGGATCGGACCCTGGCCGGGCCTACCGCGCCACCCCAGGGCTTATACCTGCGCCGGGTCATCTATCCTGATTGACCAGGCCAAGGCCGGAGCATAAGCCTTCCCAGGGCCGGTAAAAAATGCTTCATTTCTTGACAAGTCGGTTTAAGTTTGGCTAAGATTAAAAGGTAGTCTCTATAATTGTGCCCTTCCTAGCCCCGTGGGTAGGCCGCAGCGATAGAGCCGTATAATTAGCTTAATTCCACCAGGATTGGTGAACTAGCTACAGGAGGGAACATCTTGAAAACGTTTGTGGCAAAACCGGCGGAAATCGACCGCAAATGGTACGTTATAGACGCCAAAGGTCAAACCTTAGGGCGCCTTTGTTCTGAAGTGGCATCCATTTTAAGAGGCAAACATAAGCCGATTTTTACTCCTCATGTGGATACCGGCGACTTCGTAATTATTATCAATGCTTCGGAAGTAATATTAACCGGCGACAAGCTCAATAAAAAGCGCTATCGCTATCACACCGGCTATCCGGGCGGTTTGAAAGAGGTCAGCTACCGCGACCTGATGAACAAGCGGCCGGAAAAGGCCATTGAACTGGCGGTTAAAGGCATGCTGCCCCACAACAAGCTGGGAGACAAAATGTTCAAGAAGCTGAAAGTCTACAGAGGCGGCACCCATCCCCATCAGGCGCAAAAGCCTGAAGTGAGAGAACTGAGAGGGTAAGGAGGATAGAGATGGCAATAAAAGTGGATTACTGGGGAACCGGTAGAAGAAAGAAAGCTGTAGCCAGGGTCAGGCTGGTACCCGGTCAGGGCAATATTGTTATAAATAACCGTAGCTTTGACGATTACTTTCCCAATCAGGTAAGCCGTCTTATCGTGCAGCAGCCTCTGGTAGTCAGTGATGCCAGCGGACGCTTTGACATCCACTGCCGGGTGCATGGCGGTGGAATATCCGGACAGGCCGGAGCGGTTCAGCTGGGCATAGCCCGGGCCTTAACCAGAGCCAACCCCGACCTGCGGCCGGTACTTAGGAAAAATGGATTCTTAACCCGCGACCCGCGCATGAAAGAGCGTAAGAAGTATGGCTTGCATAAAGCCAGAAAAGCCCCGCAGTATTCAAAACGTTAAATCAGGACGAATTACGGAAACGAATCGCGGCTCCTTGCCATCCTGGCACCGCCGCACTAGCCCATCCGTGGGCGTCGTCTGCGTTGCTCACAAAGCCCGCTCGTCAGTGTATTTCAATACGCCTCCGACGCGGGCTTTATTCGTGCCTTGATCTTCGTTCCCGTAATCCGCCCTGGTCCCATAATGGAAGCGACTCACAACTCCTTGCCATCCTGGCACCGCTGAACTAGCCCATCCGTGGGCGTCGTCTGCGTCATTTAAAAGCCCGCCTCAGTCGACGTACTTGTGTACGCCTCAATCGGCGGGCTTTTCAATTCCTTGATCTTTGCTCAGCTAAATCGCTCTGACCTACATCAGGAATACTTATCTAAAGCCCGCTCGTCAACGTACTTCAGTACGGCTCCGACGCGGGCTTTATTCGCGCCTGGACCTTCGCTTTTGTAGCACGCTCTAACCGTTCCCGAAATCATTTTATTTTCTGATTAAAGTTTTCCGCTTGGTTGTTGCGATATACATTATATAGTGGTAACATGAATTCCGTACTCTATATGTTGTGGGTACTGGTTTTTGCAGACCGGGGCCGGACTGGGTATACTAAAATCATGAGGGGGACTGGCGATGGAACTTACCAGCGATGGGTTGAAGATATTTAACGAGCGGTATGCCGATAAAAACGACCATGGGGAAGCGGTTGAGACTCCTGATATGGCCGTAGCCAGACTCAGCCGGGCGGCCGCCCGGGCTGAGGAGTTGTATCCGGGAAAGGCTGTTGATTTTTGGGAGAAGGAGTTTGCCAGGGTTCTGGATTCTCGCTGGTTCGTGCCTTCGACCCCCATCTGGGCCAATATGGGCAAAACCGACCGGGCCAACCAGCCGGGGGCTTGCTTCGTTCTGGATATACAGGATGATCTTTATGACATGTACCAGACCCTCTTGGATTCAGCGATGATCACCAAGTCGGGCGGGGGCATCGGGTATAATTTCTCCCGCATCAGGCCGCAAGGGGATCTGGTCAGATCGACCAAGGGCAAGGCCAGCGGGGCGGTTGAACTGATCCGCCTATATGATGCCAGCGCGGCCATGATAAAACAGGGCGGAGTGCGCCGGGGGGCCTTTATGGGAATACTCAACTGCGACCACCCCGAAATTGAGGATTTCATACGCTGCAAGCTGTCAGGAGAAATAACCAACTTCAACTTGTCGGTAGGAGTAAGCGATGAATTTATGAACCGGGTTGCCAGTGACGAGCAATGGGAGCTCAAGTTCGACGGCGAGGTACGCAAGATCCTGGCCGCCCGGGAACTGTGGGAGAAAATCGTCAGTTCCGCCTGGGCCTGCGGCGATCCCGGACTCATCTTTCTGGACCGCATCCAGGAAAGCAACCCCATTCCGGGCCGGCCCATGAACTGCACCAATCCCTGCGGCGAACAGCCCTTGAGTCCGGGTGAGTCATGCCTGCTGGGTTCCATCAACCTGGCCTTGATGAAAGAAGAAGACCGTGACGAGGTGGCCTGGAGCAGGCTCAAGGAGACTGCCCGGATCGGGGTCCGGTTTTTGGACAACATGATTGACGTCGGGGAATATCCGCTTGCTTTTATAGCTGAAAATACCCGGGCCAGCCGCAAGATCGGCCTGGGGGTCCTGGGGCTGCACGACCTTTTGCTGCAGATGAAGGTGGCCTATGACTCGCTGGAAGGTATCGAACTGGCGTCCAAGGTTATGGCTTTTATCAGGTCCGAGGTTCATAAAGCCTCGGCTGAGCTGGGAATAGAGAAGGGAAACTTCCCGCTCTGGGATGAATCGGTATATGCTGCCGGAAAGGAGCCGCACCGCAACGCTTCCTGCCTGACCATAGCCCCCACCGGAACTATTACCCTGCTGGCCGGGGTGGAAGGGTACGGCATTGAACCGATATTTGCCATCGCCTACAAGAAGACCTATTTGCAGGATGGAGTACCCGAGAAGTTTAACGTGTTCTCCCCCCTGTTCTTAAAGGCCTGTCGGGAAAGGGAAGTCGATGAAAAGGTCCTGGAAGAAGTTGCCGTCCAAGGAAGCTGCCAGGGGGTGGAGGGTATACCCGCCGACATTCAACGCCTCTTCCGGGGGGCCCAGGAAATCGATCCCATGGATCACCTGGCCATGCAGGTGACCTTGCAAAAAGAAGTGGATAATGCCATATCAAAGACCATTAATCTGCCGGCCGGCGCCGACCTCGATATGGTGGAGAAGATTTACTATGAAGCCTGGAAGCAGGGGTTGAAAGGGATAACCGTTTTCCGGGAAGGTTCCAAGCAGGGGATCATAGAAATCGGGGACGCCCCCAAGGCCTCCAAAGACCCTGCGTATATTCCCCGGGGATATATTCATTCCCGCCCCCAGTGGACTTCGGGAATAACCGAGCGGATCGACACCGGCTGCGGCAAGATGTATCTCACCGTCAACCGGGATCCCAACACCGATGAGGTTATAGAGACCTTTATTACCACCGGCAGCGACGGAGGCTGTCTGATTTTTACCGAAGCCGCCTCCCGCTTGACTTCGATGGCCATCCGGGCCGGCGTTTCACTGCCGGACATTATTGAACAGCTGAGGTCCACCCACACCTGCCCCTCCTGGGCCAGGGCGAGAAGCACCGGCAAACCATTGAGCTCCGGAAAAAGCTGCCCCAGCGCCATTGCCAACGCTCTGGAAAAGTATGTGGATCATAAAGAAGAGGGAAAGACCAAGTCGGCCCAGGTCCGGGGAATTTGCCCGGAATGCAAGCAGCCCAGCTTTGTGCCCTTAGAAGGATGTTATACTTGTTTGGGATGTGGTTATTCGAAGTGTTGATCCAAGAAATTTTGTAGTTTTGACCGGACCCTCTTTAACAAATAAGGAGGGTTCTTTTTATTCGAACCGGCCGGCCATGCCTAATAAAAACATCAACTGGGGCATATATAAGAAAGTGAGTACAAAGGCAGGCAGGTGAGGATAACATGATAAGAGTTTGGGCCGGGGGAAGACTATTGAAGCCACTGGGTTTTATTCTGGCCTTGTTGATTCTGGCCGCTCTGGTGTGGCTGGGCAGCCATCAGGAAGACGAAGAGCATATGGTCTTTTCATATGGCCTGGCCGGAAGGATCATTGTGATAGACCCCGGTCACGGGGGGCTGGATGCCGGAGCCTCCAGGGGGGATCTGGTGGAGAAGGAAATAACCCTGCAGATCGCCAAAAAGCTGGAGCAGATGCTGAGCCAAGCCGGGGCCATGGTGATTCTGGTCAGAGGCAATGAGAGCGACCTGGCCGGGGATGAATTCACCGGAGCCATTCGTGAACACAAAAAAGAAGACATGAGAAAACGGGTGGAGATTGCCAATGAAGCAAACGCCGACCTGTTTGTCAGCATTCACACCAATGCCGTTCCCGGCACTATCTGGTCCGGAGCCCAGACCTTCTACAAGCCGGACAGCCCGGAAAGCAAGCAAACCGCCCAGGCCATTCAGCAGGAATTAAAACGTATTCTAGGGAATACTAACCGTAGTATTGGAGCTGGCAATTTTTACGTGCTGAAGAACGTCAATATGCCAGCGGTGCTGGTGGAGGTGGGTTTTATCTCCAATCCCCAGGAAGGCCGGCTTTTGGCCGATAGCCAGTACCAGACCCGGGTTGCCTATGCGATCATGGCTGGCATAGCCAATGCGCAGAGTCAGGCGGGGCAGCAAGCTAAAGATTAAAAGATCAAGAGGGTTAACAGAGTACTAGGACAGGAGATGATAAGATGATCACTTACGCGGCCCTGGCTCCTCATCCTCCGCTCCTCATCCCTGATATCGGAGGAAGCCGGCTGAAAGAAGTAAGCCCCACGGTAGAGGGAATGAAGCAACTGGCTCAAGAAGTGGCGAAAAGCTCTCCTGAATGTCTGGTTTTTTTCACTCCCCACGGCAACGTCTTCGGAGATTGCCTTTCGGTTTTGGGTGAAAGGCAGCTGGAAGGCGATCTGTCTTCCTTTGGCAGCAGGTTCAAGGTTCGGGCCGCCAACGACCTGGCTTTGCTGCAGAAAATCGCCCAGGAATGTTTGGACAGGGATATTGCTCTGGTGATTCTGGACCGGGATATCGCGGAAAACAACCGCTTGAATCCTGATTTGGACCACGGCATACTGGTGCCCTATTATTATTTAATAGAAGCCGGGTTGGGCGACATCCCGGTAGTGGCCATAAGCATCGGCTTTTTGAGCGAACTGGAGCTCTATCAATTTGGACAAACTATCCAAAAAGCGGCCGCTCAGGCGGGGCGCCGGGTGGCTATTCTGGCGTCCGGCGACATGTCTCATCGCCTCAAGGATGAGGGACCCTATGACTTTCACCCTGACGGACCGGTGTTTGACCGGACTATTCAGGGATTGCTGGCCGCCGCCGATTTCAACGGCCTGTTCCAACTGGGCGGCGAGCTGAGAACCAATGCCGGAGAGTGTGGGTTTCGCTCGATTTTGATAATGGCCGGCTGCCTGGATGGCCTGGATGTCCAGCCCCGGGTTTTCAGCTATGAGGGGCCTTTCGGGGTGGGCTATTTAACAGCCGGTTTCAAGCCGCAGGGTGCCGCTCCCAGCTTGCTTGCGCAACTGGAAGACGCGGAACATAAGCGTTTGCAGGAGGAAAAGGAACAGGCCAGCCTGCCTGCCAAATGGGCGCGCCTGGTTTTAGAGCAGTATCTCCAAGACCAAACCGTACCCCAACTGCCCCCGGAATGGCAGGAACTTAAGAAGCATCAGGCCGGAGCCTTTGTATCCCTGAAAAAGAACGGACAGCTTCGGGGGTGCATCGGCACCATCCAGCCGGTTTATGAGAACCTGGCCGAAGAGATCGCCGCCAATGCCATCAGTGCCGGAACCAGGGACCCGCGCTTTATGCCGGTTTCTCAAAGCGAAATGGACAGCCTCAGCTACTCGGTCGATATTTTGGGCGAAGCAGAGCCATGCCGCCGGCAGGATTTAGATCCGAAACGCTACGGGGTGATAGTCACCTCCGGTCAAAGGCGCGGCCTGCTGCTGCCCGACCTGGAAGGGGTCGACACGGTGGAACAGCAGTTGACCATAGCCTTGCAGAAGGCCGGCATTAAAGCCAATGAGCCTTATGCGATCGAGCGTTTCGAAGTAAAACGCTATCGCTAACTTTGTACTGGAAGCCGGATAGGGGGGATGAGTGGTGCCGATTCGTGAAGCCCTGTTCTACGAAGGACTTGAGGAGCAAAAGGTTCGCTGTCTACTTTGTCCTCACCGGTGCCGGCTGCGGCCGGGGCAGACTGGCATATGCCGGGTGCGTAGCAATGACCAGGGCCGGCTGTATTCGCGCAACTACGCCGAGGTGGCCTCGATGGCCCTTGATCCGATAGAAAAAAAACCCTTGTATCATTTTTATCCGGGCCGTAATATCTTATCGATTGGCACCGTGGGCTGCAATCTTAAATGCGGCTTTTGCCAGAATTACCAGCTGGCCCACCAGGACCCCTCTACCATTCCCGTTGCCGCGGCTGAAATGGCCAGGCTGGCCCTGCACAGCGTCGCTGATGATTCTATTGGACTGGCTTTTACTTACAACGAGCCGGGCATCTGGTTCGAATACCTGCTTGAGGTGGCCGGCCTTTTAAAAGAGCTGAACCTCAAGGTGGTTCTGGTAAGCAATGGATTTATAGAAGAAAAACCGCTCCGGCAATTGCTGCCCCTGGTGGATGCCATGAACATAGATGTAAAGGCTTTTTCCGAAAGTTTTTACCGGCGCAACTGCAAGGGGCGCCTGGCCCCGGTGCAAAAATGTGTTGAGACAGCCGCCGCCGGGCAGGTCCATGTAGAAGCCACTACCTTATTGATTCCCGGGGAAAATGACAGCGAGGAAGAGATGAGAAGCCTGGCTTCCTGGCTGGGCGCGCTAAACCGGCACATCCCTCTGCATCTATCCTGCTATCACCCGGCCTATAAATTCAGTATGGCCCCAACCGATCCGGTAGTGATGACCAGGGGCCGCGACATCGCCCGGGAATACCTGGATTTCGTGTACCTGGGCAATCTGGCCGCAGAAAACAACACTTATTGCATCAACTGCCAGGCCCTGCTCATAAGGCGGGGTGGTTACAGGGTAGATGTAGTCAACTGGACAGAGGGAAGGTGCAGTCAATGCGGAGCCCAAGTTGACTATATAAAAAATTAAAGGGAAGAGCTCAGCGCTCCTCCCTTTTGTATATGAAAGCCCGCGGCAATTTAATCCCGCCAGGCTATTCACACCTGTTGTAATCTTACCCAGCCCTGCGCCGCTTAATACCTTTAGGTGACGAGTACCGTTCCGTTTTAACCATGCAGAATACCAAACATAACGGCGCCTTATTTAACAAGGAGGCCGATTTTTTTTATCCGCGCGGCATATTATACTGTTTTCAAGTTAATGCAAGGAGGTTTATAAGCGTGCCGAAAATTACTTTTTACTGCCTAAACAGCTGAAGAACCTGCCAGAAGGCCAGGGCCTGGCTTGCCGAGCAGGGTGTGAATTTTACCTACCGGGATCTACTGAAAGAACCGCCCGGTTTGGAGGAACTGAAGCAACTGGCCGGAATGGGGGGAATTGACCTGAAAGGGTTGGTCAACACCCGCAGCCAGGCTTTCAAGAAGCTCCGGCCCCCGCTGCCGGACCTGGATGAAGCAGGGGTAGCCGAACTCATCCAACAAGAGCCCCGGATCATGGTGCGGCCGATACTGGTTGTCGGCCAAAAACTGGCCATCGGTTTTAAGGAAGAGGAATATCAGCGGCTATGGCCTGGTCAGAACAGACCGTAGTACAACATTCCGTATATTCGTGCCCACAATTTGGGCAGATTTTTCGGAATTACTACGTTGTCGTCAATCGCAATACGTCCAGTATTACCCATTCCTCCGCCTTGTACTTCGAAAAAATCTGCTCCAACTCATGAACACAATATACGGAACGTTGTACTAGAATACAAAAAGTATACAGTATAAGAAGTTGCAGGGTGCTTGCAAAGAACGGTTTAGATGCTATAATGGGATACGGCTAACAATGATAAAATATATTGCTGAGGACAAAGGCGTCCTCCATGCGCACGGAAAACGTGGGGCTAGGAGGCGTTTTTTTTTGGGCCCGGTGGAGGGAGGAAAAACATGAAAAAGGGATATTTGATCCTGGAGGATGGCACCCAATTTCAGGGGACTCTGATCGGTGAGGCCGGCAGCAGCGATGGCGAAGTGGTATTTAATACCAGTATGGTGGGATACGATCAGATCATTACCGATCCTTCTTACGCAGGGCAGATCGTGGTTATGACCTATCCGCTCATTGGAAACTACGGGGTGTTTTCCGAAGCGCTGGAATCGGCCCATCCCAGCCTCAAAGGCTTGGTTATCAGGGAGCTGGGCGCCAGAGACGGCTCCCGTCATTATCAACAGGAAGACACTCTGGAGAACTACTTGATCAAAAACCGGCTGCCTTGCCTGATGGGCGTAGATACCAGAGCCTTGACCCGTTTGCTCCGCAGTCGGGGAACTATGGGAGGCGTCTTGACCGATTCCGACGACCATCTCGAGGACCTGGTGGAGCGGGCCCGGCAGGCGGTTAAACCCCCTCAACCCGGCTATGTCCTGCAGGTCAGTGGCAGGGAACCCCGCCAATATGGTCAGGGCCAGCGGGTGGTGTTGATGGATTTTGGAACCAAGAAAAGCATCATTACTTCACTGGTTCAGCGGGGCTGCCAGGTTATAGTGGTTCCAGCCGCTACGACAGCCGAACAAATACTCGATTACAAGCCCCAGGGCGTAGTCCTTTCCAACGGGCCGGGGGACCCTATGGACTGCCCGTATGCCATCTACAACATTTCCCGTCTGATAGGGAAGGTCCCGATTATGGGAATCTGCCTGGGACATCAATTGCTGGCTCTATCTCTGGGAGCGAATACCTACAAACTCAGGTTTGGGCACCGGGGGGCTAATCACCCGGTCAAGGACCTGAAAAGCGGGCGTATATTTATAACTTCGCAAAATCACGGCTACGCAGTGGAGGCTGACTCTCTGCGCGGCTCCGGGGCCGAGGTTTCATATATCAATATGAATGACGGCACCGTAGAAGGGCTGGTGCACGAACAGCTGGGATTGAGGTCAGTCCAATTCCATCCTGAGGCGGCGCCGGGGCCACAGGACACCCGCTACCTTTTCGACGACTTCGTAAAGGCCATCGCCTAGTCAGCTTCCCGGCCAGGCAGCCCAGGGTATGAGCTGTAAAGGGGGCAAGAACCGTGAATAGTTTAAACCGATGTTCTACCGGAGTCCCGGCTCTAGACCGGGTTTTGGATCACTTGCGTTTGGGCGATAATGTGGTATGGCAGGCTGATTCGGTTATTGACTACGCTTATTTTGTGCGCTGCTTTGTCCAGCAGGCCTTGCGGGAACAGCGCCGCCTGGTTTATATTCGCTTTGGCCAGCATCGCAGAATAGTCCAGGACGACCCCCTGATCAAAGTATACTACCTGGAGCCGGTGCAGGGATTTGAAAGCTTTTCCGCCCAGGTGCACGAAATAGCCACCCAGGAAGGGCGGGGCGTCTACTACGTGTTTGATTGTTTATCAGACCTCCTCTCCACCTGGGCTACCGATCTGATGATCGGCAACTTCTTCCGGGTAACCTGCCCCTATCTATTTGAACTCGACACTATCGCTTACTTCTGCCTGCTGCGCAACCGCAACTCCAATGACACTATCGCCCGCATCCGTGAAACCACCCAGCTGTTCTTGGATGTGTACCACCAGGGAGAGCAGGTGCTGGTCCATCCGCTCAAGGTATGGAACCGCTATTCGCCGACCATGTTCCTGCCCCATGTCCGGGTGGGAGAGGATTTTGTACCCATAACCAGCAGTATGGAAGCTTCCCTGCTCTTTTCCAGCTTCAACTGGAGGGGGCCGGGAAACGTTGAAAGCAAACTCGATTACTGGGACCGGGTTTTTCTAAAAGCCCAGGAAATGGTGGAGAGGGTCCGCAGCGGGGAAAAGGTATCCGCCCAGGAAGAAAAGGAGATGGTGGAGCAGCTCTGCCGCATGATGATCGGCCGGGAGGATAAAGTGCTGAGCCTGGCCTACCAATATTTTACCCTGGAAGACCTTTTAGAGATACGCAACCGCTTGCTGGGATCAGGATTTATAGGGGGCAAGTCGGTGGGCATGCTCCTGGCCCGAAAGATCTTGCAGGCGGACCCGCAGAACAACTGGGAAAATTGGCTGGAGCAGCATGACTCCTTCTACATCGGCGCGGATGTTTACTACACTTTTCTGGTGGAAAACGGCTGTTGGAACCTGCGCTTGGAACAAAAAAAGGAAGAAAGCTATTTCAGTGCGGCGGCGGTTTTAAGGGAGAAAATTCTTACCGGGGAGTTTCCCGGGGCTATAAGGGATCAATTGAATCAAATGCTTGATTACTACGGACAGTCTCCGATCATTATAAGGTCCAGCAGCCTTCTGGAGGATGGATTCGGAAACGCTTTCGCGGGCAAATACGAAAGTGTATTCTGCGTAAACCAGGGCGAGCTGGCCGAACGCTATGCGACGCTGGAGAAGGCGGTTAAAACGGTCTATGCCAGTACCATGAGCGACGATGCCCTGACCTATCGCTGGCAGAGGGGTATGGCCGGCAGCGACGAGCAGATGGCTTTGCTGGTGCAGCGCGTGTCGGGTTCGCATCACGGGTATTATTTCTTCCCCGATCTGGCGGGGGTGGCCATGTCCAACAATCCTTTCGTGTGGCGGGAAGACCTCAGCGCCGAGGCCGGCATGATGCGCCTGGTCCTCGGTTTGGGAACCAGAGCGGTCAACCGGGTGGAGGAAGACTACCCCCGGGTGGTGGCCCTGGATAAACCTTTGCTGCGTCCGGAGAGTTCTGCTGAAGAAGTACGCCGCTATTCCCAGCACAAGATCGATTTACTGGATGTATCCTTAAATGAACTGATTTCACTGGATATTGGGCGTTTATCAGATATCAGCCCTGACATCCGGGCCTGGCCTTTAGTGGCCGAGCATGATCATGAAACCAGCCAGCGCATGAAAGCCATGGGCTACGAAGACCCGAGAGCCTGGACACTTACTTTCGAAAAGCTATTAACCAAAACCGCATTGGCTTCCGCGATGCAGAATTTACTGCAAACCCTGGAAAAAGCTTATGATTATCCGGTTGATACTGAATTTACCATCAACTTTATGCCTGATCAGAGCATGCGGCTTAACCTTTTGCAATGCCGTCCTCTGCAAACCTGGAAGAGAACCAACCGGCCCGGCCGCCGGGAAGCCAGCCGCGATGCGCGGATTCTTATTAAATCCCGGGGACGTTTTATGGGAGGGGATGACCTGCCCATCATTGAACGGATCATTTATGTGGAGCCGCATGCCTATGCCGCCTTGACCGTAAATGATAAATATCAGGTGGCCCGATTGGTGGGAAGGATAAACCGGGCTTTTGCTTCCCGGCTTCGTTCACTGGCCTTTATCGGCCCGGGCCGCTGGGGGACCAGCACTCCTTCACTGGGGGTGCCGGTCAACTTTGCGGAAATATCCCAGGCGGGCCTGCTGGTTGAAGTAGCCGTAAGACAGCAGGGTTATATACCGGAGCTTTCGTATGGAACGCATTTCTTTCAGGATTTGGTGGAAACCAAGGTATACTACGCGGCTCTATTTCCTGGGGAAGAGGGAGTCGTATTTGACGATCAATACCTGTACCAACAGCCCAACCGCTTCCCGGTTTTGTGGCCTGATTATGCCCGCTGGCAGAATGTTATCAAGTTCATTGATCTTCAATCCAACGACCAGGCCTTGTATTTGGATATAGATTGGAAAACCCAGGATTTTTACGCCTATATCGACAAAAACCGGGCCTAATAGACCGACATTAATCTCAACCAGGAAGGGGATATAGACCTTTAAGGCGAATACTATCCGTATCAACGCATATAAATACCAGATCTATGCAATCCTAATTGTCGAGCTACATGACAGACGGAGGTGTCGCCGGTGAGAAAGATAGAGGCCATAATCCGCCCAGCCAAACTGGAGGAATTGAAAGCAGCCCTCAACGAAGTAGATATACGTGGTATGACCGTATACAATGTTATGGGCCGGGGCATGACCCAGGGGGTCATTCAGTACTACCGGGGTCAAGAGGTAAGCGTTGATCTGTTTCCCAAAGTGAAAATAGAAATAATCTGCCATGAAGAGGACCTGGAGATGATTATCGATATAATCCTCAAGGTTTGTTCCACCGGTCAGATCGGCGATGGAAAAATATTTGTCTTTCCCCTGGAGGAAATCATCCGCATCCGAACCGGTGAACGGGGAGCCTCGGCGCTATAAGCAAACCTGCAACAGCAGACCATAGCAGCGCCTTTTGCCAATACTATCCCCGGACCGGTGAGAGGATGGTATGCTTCTATCCGGCTTTCCCAAGCTGCGCCGTTGATACGTCTTTTTTCTGGTTTATCGCACCCTGTTAAGGGGTGCTTTTACTTTTCTAGCTGGACTGCCAGCGGGCGGCTATGGGCATCCTGCGACCCCCGCCAAAGGCTTTGCTGCTCACTTTCAAGCCCGGCGCGGCCTGACGTCTTTTGAACTCGTTGCGGTCTACCTGTTTAACCACCCAATGGACGGTGTCTCTATCAAAGCCCAGGTTAATTATCCGGGAGGCCGGGCAGCTTTCTTCTATATAATGGTAGAGGATCCGGTCCAGGATCTCATAGGGAGGCAGGGAATCCTGATCCTTTTGATCCGGCCGCAGCTCGGCGGAGGGGGCTTTGCTGGTTATTGCCTCCGGGATGACTTCCCGGTGGCGGTTTATATAACGGGCCAGTTCGTATACCATGACTTTGGAAACATCGGAGAGAACGCTTAAACCTCCGCTCATGTCCCCGTACAGGGTGCAATAGCCCACCGCCATTTCACTCTTATTGCCGGTAGACAGGACCAGGTAGCCGAAGGCATTGGAAAAGGCCATGAGCAGGTTGCCCCGGATGCGGGCCTGGATGTTTTCCTGGCTCAACCCGGTGGCGGCCGGATCCCAATAGGGCTGCAGGCTGTTCTGGTAGGCCGAGAAGATGTCGTTGATGGGCAGGGTATGGTGCTGAATGCCCAGCCGGGAGGCAAGCTCCAGGGAATCATCTACACTTCCCATCGACGAGTAAGGGGAGGGCATAAGCAAGCCAAGCACGTTTTCCGGGCCCAGGGCTTCGGCTGCCAGGCAGGCGGTAACCGCAGAATCGATGCCGCCTGATAATCCTAAGACTGCTTTCTTGAAGCCGCTCTTGTGCAGGTAATCTCTTATTCCCAGGCAAAGAGCCTGATAGAGAGCTGCGACCGGCTGCAATGGGACAAAGGAATGCCCGGATTCGTGAATATCGAGGTCAATAGTATGTAGCTCTTCATCAAAAGCCGCTCCCTGCCATAACAGCATCCCTTGCTCATCGAGTACCATGCTCTGCCCATCGAAAACCAGCTCATCATTGGCACCCACCTGGTTGACGTAAACAAGGGGCAGCCTATGCCGGCAGGCATGACTGGATAAAAGGTTGTAGCGGGTGTTGTCTTTTCCGATCTGGAACGGTGAGGCGGAAATATTAATAAGCAGCGAAGCGCCTTCTCTGGCCAGTTCGCCAATGGGATCCTTGTTATAGAGGGGTCTGGGCCAGAACAGGGGATCATTCCAGGCGTCCTCACATATTGATATACCCAGCCGCTCTCCACCAAAAGGAAAAACCATTATTGAGGCAGCCGGATCAAAATAACGGGTTTCATCAAACACATCATAGGTTGGCAAAAGGCTCTTGTTTTGCTGGAACAGAATTTTGCCTTTCCCTATCAAGAGGGCGCTGTTGTACAGCCCCTTGCCCAGGCTGGCTCCCGGTTGAGGAATCCCCAGGAGAATCGCCGTTTCCGGATAATGTTTGGACAGGGCTAAAACATCGTGCAGCACCGCATTGATCTGCTGGATAAACCAGGGCATTTCAAGAAGATCGCGGGGCGGATATCCGGTTAAAAACAGCTCGGGCAGGATCAATAATTGGCTGCCGTCTTTTTTAACCTGTTCAAGGGATTGCTGTATCTTATGCAAATTGTGTTCAAGGTCTCCCACCAGCGGATTCAACTGAGCAATGCTGATCTTCAAATAGGCCACCCTCTCCAGGATGATTTTTATATAGGGTAACATCCCGGTGTTCGTCAAGCAAGTTGAAGAGACTTTTTGGCACCAGATACGGAGAATTTTGCAACAGGGGGACGGCAAGCTGTGTAAAACTTAAGTTTCGTAAAATTTACCTCCACTAGTGCCGCTAATAGCACTATATTCGCTATATCTGCCCCACTCAGAGTTGAAAAGTAGCTAAATTTATTGCGACTTTAGCATAGGGTAGGTTGTGGAAAGAGTTTTCACACAGTCTGACGGAGATTTTGTTGCAGGATGGGCAGGCACATTTGTATGAAAAAGAACATATATAATCGTGAGGCAAAGGCGCCGGGGCATCCCCAGGCGCCCTTTTTTTGGAGCTAAATAAGGAGTGAAAATATGTGTGGGTTTAGCGGCTGGATAGATTGGAAAAGGGATTTAGAAAAGCAGACTGCAACTATAGAAGCCATGACCGAAAAAATGGCCCATCGTGGACCGGACAGCAGCGGCTATTTCATATCCGGGCGGGCCCTTCTAGGCCACCGGCGGCTGGTGGTGGTTGACCCGGTAGGAGGGATTCAGCCCATGCAGCGGACTTATGGAGGGCGCTCCTATACCATAGTCTACAACGGTGAATTGTACAACACCGACGAGCTCAGAAGGGAACTTGGAGCCCGGGGATGGGAATTTCAAACCCGCAATTCCGATACAGAAGCCCTCCTGCTCGCTTATATAGAATGGGGGCCTGACTGCCTGTCCCGCTTCAACGGAATTTTTGCCTTTGCAATATGGGATCACCAGTTGGAAAGGCTGTTTATGGCCAGGGACCGATTGGGAGTAAAACCACTGTTTTACTGCCCAATAAAAGATGCCCTGGTTTTTGCATCAGAATTGAAATCCCTGTTGGCCCATCCTGATGTCAGGCCAGTACTTGATGAGATCGGTCTGGCCGAACTCCTGGTGATGGCCCCTTCACGAACTCCTGGCCACGGGGTTTTTCGAGGGATTAAGGAATTAAGGCCCGGCTGGTCGCTAAGCTTTTCCCGGCAGGGTTTGCACCTGGAGCAGTACTGGCAGGTAAAGAGCCTGGTCCATACTGATGACCTTGAAACATGCACCAGAACCGTTGCTGAGATATTCAGCGATGCGGTATACCGGCAGACCCGGGCTGATGTGCCGGTGGCCACTTTCCTATCGGGCGGCTTGGATTCCAGCGCGGTTACCGCGCTGGCCGTTCCAGCTTTGGGTGATCAGGGGCTGCCTACCTTAAGTTTTTCCGTTGATTATGCCGGCAATGAAACCCACTTTGCCTCCAGTATGTACCAGCAGGACGCCGATTTCATGTGGATAGAACAGGCGGCGGAAATGCTTCACAGCCAGCATCATTCGATAATTCTAGACAACCGCGAACTGGCCGACAGCCTGGTCTGGGCTATGCAGGCCGCCGATTATCCGGCTATGGCTGATATTGACAGCTCCCTGCTGCTTTTTTGCCGGGAAGTAAAGAAATACGTTACGGTGGCTCTTTCCGGCGAATGCGCTGATGAAATATTTGGAGGTTATCCCTGGTTTCACTGGGAAGATAGGGGCGATGAGACCTTTCCCTGGATCCGTTCCGTTGATGAGCGCCTGGCTTTAATAAGTCCGGATCTCAAGTCCTGGCTGCCTGATTACTTCCGGGGCTACCTGTTGGAACGCTACCGGGAGGCGGTGCAAGAGGTGCCGGTGTTGGATGGGGAATCTGATTTTGACGCCCACAAACGGCGCCTGTTTTACCTGTGTCTGACCCGGTTTATGCCTACCCTGCTGGATCGCAAAGACCGAATGAGCATGGCTAGCGGATTGGAGGTGCGGGTGCCCTTCGCCGACCACCGCCTGCTCGAATATGTGTGGAATGTCCCCTGGAACATAAAGAACCATGGCCAGCAAGCCAAGGGATTGCTGCGCCGTTCATTGCAGGGAACTGTGCCGGATTTTATTCTCAACAGGCCCAAGAGCCCTTATCCTAAAACTCACCATCCGGACTATCTCAACCTGGTCAAGGCACGGGCGCGGCAAATTATAGAATCGAAGGATGAGCCGCTCGGTCAGCTGTTGAATACCAACGCATTAAAATCACTTATGCAGAGCGGGCAGCAGGTCTTTTCCCGACCCTGGTTTGGCCAGCTTATGGCCGACGCTCAGTATTATGCCTGGCTGATTCAACTAAATACCTGGCTTAAGGATTACTCGGTTGAAATAAAAGTATAGATAGATCACGGGGGGACAATGGGGACGGTGCTGATTGTCCCCGCCCCTGTTTTTTACTCCGGCCACAGGCTTTTTTCCCAGCGTTCTGCATAGTCATCATGGTCTCTTTGCAGAAGGCCGGCAAAACATTGAACCGCCTTTAAGGCGTCCCCCACCGGATAATAAAAGGCGTTCCAATTCTCGCTGTCTTCCCCGTCATGGTTGGGAATCACCCAGTCAAATTGCCAGGCCAGCCGCAGCTCGACGGGGGCGCTGCGAGCTCTTTTTTCTATGTTCTCCAGATCCGGCAGGGACAGGAACCCTTTTTGTTTTTGGGTGCGCCGCAATAGTTTGCGCCGCTGAATATCGGTCACCATTTCCTCAAGATTGACACCCAGTTCTTTGTACCAGAGAATCTCACTCCTGGACAAGGGGGAGAGAAATACTCTTAACATCGAGACTTGCTTCAGTTCGGGCAGTTCCCACAGGGCCTGAGGGACAAAAGGATTCCCTTCGAAGAAGATATCTTCGCCTTGACCAATGCTTGCACTTAAATCATCAAGATCGACTCCCTGGAGATCCCCCCGTATATTTAGTAGCACAAAGCGCTCGTTTTTTCCCAGGGCTTCCATCTCATCACGGGAGCGAAAATAGTAATCCACTCCTTCCAACTCTCCCGGTCTCGGTTTTCTGCTGTTGTAGAGGACCAGTTTGTGCAATTGGTTGGCCAGCCGGGGATAAAGCGTCTCCAAGGCCTGGCATAGCGGCCCTTTACCCACACAGGACGGTCCGCTCAACATCACAAATCTTCCACTGTTCAAAGAACATCCCCCCGTTTCTAAAGAACCCGCTGGTATTATGGCCATTTGATGCATGCCAGCAATCTTTTGTTCCCTGGTAAAACATAACTGCTGGAGTATTTCTTCGTTTCTTCCTCTCTTCCCTTTAAGTTGAACCGGACAGACATCACAATATTGTGAATAGCTGCTATATGCACTATTGGGGGTATGAATATGCTGTTTTTGAGCAAGTATACAATATTCCGCGGTTTTTCTACTTGTGCAAATTGTTAGAGCCATTGTAGAATGAAAAGCGAAGATAACAGACGAATGAAAGTTAATAAGACTATTTGGGCAATGACGTCCTTCGGATAGCTGGCAACAAGAATTGTAGCCTTATTCAGAGGCGTTTTTTGTTTTTTAGGTAAGCTAGTAATGTAAGGTGGTGGTGCATTTGATCGGGAAAATAATTGTTGCCCATCCGTCAGCTGCCGAACGGAAGATAATCGTAGATATCCTGCGCAAGGCCGGCCATCAGGTGGTGGCTGAGACCAGCGACATGGGCCATACATTCCGCCGGGCCAGAACCCTGTACTGTGACCTGGTGGTAGTTGACAGCGGCTTAGAAGGCGGTTCGGGGATCAAAACAGCAACCATAATAGAAGAGGATCAGCTGGCCGCGGTTCTGTTCCTGGCCAACTCCGACAACGATCAATATGCCAAACGATTTCATTACCTGGTCAAACCTATCTACGATTACACCCTGATTCCAGCCGTGGAATCCGCTCTGTTGTTCTGGAAAAGGCAAAATGAAATGCTCTCCAGAATCAGGCAACTGGAGGACAAACTGGAGACTCGCAAATTAGTTGATAAGGCCAAGGGGATACTGATGTCAAAGAGTGAGATGAGCGAGAACGACGCCCACCGTTTCATTCAAAAAGAAGCTATGCGCAGGGGCGCCACCCTGCGGGAAATAGCAGCCGAAATCATAGCCAGGGCTTCGCATGGAAGTGACGCACTGGGAAAGGAGAGTCGATAAGTATGATGAGCAAAGAAAAGAAGATTGAAGTAATTGAAAAGGTAAAAGAAAATGGAGTCCGCTTTATCCGCCTCCAATTTACTGATGTTACCGGAGTATTAAAAAACGTCGCCATTCCGGTAAGCCAGTTAGAGAAGACTCTTGATGGAGACCTGATGTTTGACGGCTCTTCAATAGAAGGTTTTGCCCGGATAGAAGAATCAGATATGTTCCTGATTCCGGATCCTGATACCTTTGTGGTATTTCCCTGGCGGCCGGCCAATGGTGCCGTAGCCCGCATGATCTGCGACATATACAAACCCGAACCCAATAAGCTTCCCTTTATCGGGGATCCGCGCAGCAATCTGAAGCGTATAGTCAAAGAAGCAGAAGACATGGGCTTTGTTTTGAACGCCGGCCCTGAATGCGAATTCTTCCTGTTCACCTGTGATGAGCAGGGCCATCCAATTTTAGCCACCCAGGATGAGGCCGGATACTTCGACCTGGCTCCGGTAGACCTGGGCGAAGACGCCAGGAGAGATATGGTTTGCACCCTGGAGGATATGGGCTTTGAAATTGAAGCCTCTCACCATGAAGTGGCCCCCGGACAGCACGAGATCGATTTTAGATACGGCTCGGTTCTCAATGTAGCCGATGACATTATGACCTTTAAACTGGTGGTTCGCACCATCGCCCAGAGACACGGCCTGCATGCCACTTTCATGGCCAAACCCATAGCCGGCATCAATGGATCAGGCATGCATACCCATCAATCTTTATCTAGCCTGGATGGCAAGAACCTGTTCTTTGATCCTAATACGCCCAACAAGCTCAGCGAGCTGGCTCGCTATTACATGGGCGGTATTATGAAGCACGCCCGGGCTCTGACCGCTATCACCAATCCCACGGTAAACTCCTATAAGCGTCTGGTGCCCGGCTACGAGGCGCCGGTTTATGTGGCCTGGTCGGAAGCCAACCGCAGCTGCCTGGTCAGGGTTCCCGCCAAGCGCGGAAACTCGACCCGCATCGAGGTTCGCCATCCCGATCCCATGTGCAATCCCTACCTGGCCATGGCGGTTATGCTGGCCGCCGGACTGGACGGCATCAAGAACAAGATCGAGCCGCCGGCTCCCGTGGACGCCAACATCTATCATATGACCCTGGCCGAGAGAGAACAGCAGGGCATCGTAAGCCTGCCCGGCTCCCTGCCAGAAGCCCTGGCCGCCTTGAGCCAGGACGAAGTCATCAAGGCTGCCCTGGGATCCCACATCTATGAAAAATTCGTGGCTGCTAAAGTTGCCGAGTACGAGCGCTATAACATTGACGTTCATCCCTGGGAGATCCGCGAATATCTGAAGAGCTTCTAGATGTTAAACAAAAGCCGGGGTGTATGCCCCGGCTAAAGCCCTTAAAAGATGAATCCTGCTATGATGAAATTCCCTTCCATCAACGTATTCGATAAAGGAGAGCGGCCTTGTTTTAAAGCCGGGGCTTCCTTCTGACCTTGAGTGCTTCAGAAAGATTATTGCGCAAATCAAGCCTTTTGGCATTTATCTTGCTCTAAAGGGCCAACTACGGAACAAAAAGAGATGGGTACAATATGACAATAATAGAAGAGTTTAGAACAATTGCAGGCGATATAAAAATTATCGACAAACCGGAAGAAAAAGAGATGTACAGCCATGACATCGGCGACGTACCCTCTTTCATGACCAAAATGTTATTTAAAACGCAACCATCCTTCGTGGTGCAGCCTAAAAACGTCGCAGAAATCAAAGAGGTTTTAGCCTTTGCCAATGAGAAGAAAATCCCGGTTATACCACGTGGAGCCGCTTCATGGGGATTTGGCGGCGTCATCCCCACCCAGGCCGGGATCGTGGTTGATCTGTCCCCTTTCAGAAAAATCATCGAAATCGACCCGGAACAAAAGACCGCCCGAGTTGAGGCGGGTGCACGCTGGAGCGATATAGACATCGTGGCCAAAAAGCAGGGGCTGTCCTTGATGACTTATCCATCAAGCAAATTTTCCACAGTGGCGGGATGGATTGCAACCGGCGGCTACAGTATCAACAGTTTCCGCTATGGCCACCTGTCAAAACAAATCCAGTCCATGACCGTGGTGACCGCCTCGGGTGAATCCAAAACGCTGACTCCGGCTGACAAAGAATTTGCCTATTATATCTCTACCGAAGGTGTCTTTGGCATCATCGTGGAAGTAACCCTCACCCTTAGACCAACACCGCCGGCGTCTTTTTCGCACCTGCTCTATTTTGGAAATGCCTATGCAGCCTTTGATTTTATTGAACGCTTTGTAAACAGTAAAGAGAAAGAAAACATCAACGTGAATGTCATCCGCTTCCTGGATGAAAACCATTTGAGCGATACCAATGAGGTCATGCACGATAATGTATTTAAAAAGAGTCCCTCAGTTCTGGTGGAATTGAGCAGCGCGGATGATGATCAGAAATTTTTATCATTTTTATCACAAATGGCCGGCATTGATGAAGCACCCAGTTATGTGGCCAGCTATTTATGGAACGAGCGTCTCTTTGGCGCCAAAGCCAAACGCCTGGGTCCGAGCATCCTGACCAGTGAAACCATTATCCCCATCCGGAAGGTGGCCGCCTTTATTGAGAAGGCCCAAAAAATGGGGACGGCTTTCGGGGTGGAAGTGTGTATTGATTCCTACATCCTGGATGAAAAACATGCCCTGGTGATGACCCCTTATCTGTGCGACTCAAGAAAATTGAAATACTATCTCAATATGGCCCTGGTTCCGATGCTGACCCAGACGGCGTTAAACTTTGGAGCCGAACCGTATGGCCTGGGCATCTGGAGTGCTTCTTTTATCAATCATTTATACAGTAAAGAAAAGCAGAAGGAACTCCGGGCCTATAAAGCCAAGGTTGATCCGAACAACATCATGAATCCCGGCAAATTCTTTGCGGTAAAATCGAAATTCTTTAACATTCCGGCCCAGATCTTTCATCCCTTCTTCTTAGGGATAAGCATGCAGGTGATGATCTTCTTAGCACCGGTCACCGGCAGGATGGTCAGAATGATCTTCGGAAAAGACCAGAAGCTGGACAGCCTTGATGCCGAACTCAGCACCCATGCCTGCGCCAAATGCGGCAACTGTATAGCCGTATGTCCAGCCTATCTGGTAACCGGCAATGAAGCGATAACCGCTCGGGGTAAGTTGGCCCTGGGCAAAAAACTGCTGGAAGGCAAAAACGTAACCCCGGAAGAAGCTGCCCTGGCTTTCATGTGTATGCACTGCAAGAGCTGTGAGGAGATATGCCAGACCAACCTGGAGCTCATGATGCTCTGGGATGCGCTGGAAAAAAGGCTTGAAGGGACATACGGCCGTCCGGATGAACAGATTGCCGATTTCCTCACAAAAGTTGATCAAAGCAAGGAATACTGGGAAATGGTGGACAGGAAGGGTTGATTTTTAGCAACAAGAAAATTGCTCTGCCATCAGTTCCCATGGACAGCAATTTTCAGTACTTTATTCCTTAATCCTTGCCAAATATTTGGCAAGAACCATAAATTCCTAAAGTACAAAAAACTATAAAGAAAAGATGGAAAAAGATTATGCCAAAGAAATATCATATTCATCCAAAAGTGACCCCGCTGGAGATGGAATATCTCTATAAGTTCAAAATCACCCGGGGAGCAAACTGCATCAACTGCGGAAAGTGCACCAAGGTATGTATTTATGAAGCCCATAAGCGCAGAAAAGGCGATCGGCGCAAAATGGCGGACCCCAATACGGTGGTGTGCCGGAACTGCTTCAGGTGCATTCAGGAATGCCCACGCGGAGCCTTGGAAAAATCCCTGCACCAGGATTTTGTCAATATCAGCGGCTCCTTCTGGAAAGCGGACATGTTCTTGACACTCTGGAAGCAGGCCGAAGACGGCAAGGTTCCCGTGACCGGCGCCGGATACCGCGGGCCGTTTAGCGGGGCCGGCTTTGACAGCATGTGGACCGACATGTCGGAAATCGTGCGCCCCACCCGTGACGGAATTCACGGCCGGGAATATATCAACACCGGTGTAGAGCTGGGCCGCAAGCTGGGCCATCTGGCCTTTGACGCCGAAGGCCGCCTGTTGACGCAGCCGCATCCCACCGTTGATATCCCTATTCCTATTCTCTTTGATATACCACCGGTGCAGTTAAGCCCCAATGTCAGGCTTGCTCTGATCAAGGCCGCCAGTGAAATCAGCACCTGCGTTATTTTGCCGGCGGCGGATATTAAGCCGGAGCTCGCAACATATAGCACCAATATCATTCCGTTTATAAGCGAGGGCGAAATTGACAAGTATGCAGACATTCTAAAGAGCGCCCGTCTAGTCGCCATTGATTATAGCGATGCCCTGCCGGATAAACTGGCAGGCATAAAAGAGCGCCTCAATAATATCAGCAATGCGGTAACCATCATCCGCGTTCCGGCCGTCAGCGGCATTGAAGGCATCGTCTCCAAGCTCGTAAACAACGGCGCGGAGGTGATCCATGTCGTGGCCGATTATCGCGGTCAGGAGATAAACAAAGACCAGGAAGCCAATTTCAAACCGCGCCTGATCAAAGATATCATCCGCTCCATCCACTTGCAGCTGGTCGAGGAGAGAATCCGCGACGAAATAACCCTTATCTTCTCCGGCGGTATAGCCATGGCTGAGCATGTGCCTAAATCAATGCTCTGCGGCGGTGATCTGACGGCGATAGATATCCCGCTGCTCATCGCCTTAGGCGCCCGTTTATACGAAGAGCCGGAAAAGCTGCTGCTTCTGCCGGACGGCCTCGAGAAAATATCGGTCGATATCATGACCCAGCGCATGGTCAACCTGATGGGCGCATGGCATTCCCAGATTCTTGAGATGATGGGCGCTATGGGTATCCGCGAAGCCAGACGGCTGCGCGGAGAAACCGGCCGGGCCATCTTCTTTGAAGAGATCGACCAGGAAACATTCGGCAAATTGTTTAAACAAAATTAAAAAAATGGGTGAATAGAATATGAAACCATCAACAGTAAAAATTAAAAAAATGCCTTCCCGGTTTAAACACCAGGTGCCCAAGTACAAGATTACCCGGTCGGATGATTGCATTAACTGCGGCACCTGCGCCAAGACCTGTCCGTATGGCGTGCATGAACGGCCGGAAGGGCATAACCGGGTTAATCCGCCCATCAATTACAAATGCAGCGGCTTTGAATGCCAGTCCAAGGAATTCTGCTGCATTACCCAGTGTCCGCGCCAGGCTTTGAGCCTATCGCTCCATCCCATGTATGAAACCTTGGGAGATCCCCGCTGGACCGCCGACATGATTACCGGCACCTGGATCATGGCTGAGACGGGCTATCCGCCGGAGCGTACCGACCTTGAATATAACGTGGGCAACTCCGGCGGCGGCTTTGATAAATTGCGCTTCAAGTTCCCGGCCAACCCGCCCAAGGTGGATAAGTCCGAGATCTCAACTGAAATTTCACTCAACCGCCGCAATGACGGAAGAGCGCCGGTGGGCATTTCCACTCCGGTCTATGGCGGCGGGATGTCATTCGGATCCGTCAGCCTGCCGACCATGGTTTCCAAGGCCCACAACGCGGCTATATGGAATACCTTTACCTGCACCGGAGAAGGCGGCTACCCGGAAGTTTTAATGCCTTATGATGATCATGTCATAACTCAGGTTGCCACCGGTCTGTTCGGCGTGCGGGAAGAAACCATCCAGCGCGTTAAAATCATCGAATTTAAATACGCCCAGGGCGCCAAACCCGGTTTGGGCGGCCACCTCCTGGGCGAGAAGAATACGGAAAGCGTTGCCAAAATGCGGGAAGCCGTTAAAGGCACCTCCCTCTTTTCACCGTTTCCTTTCCACTCGGTGTATTCCATCGAAGACCACAAGAAGCATATCGACTGGATCAAGGAAATGAACCCCATTGCCCTGGTTTCAGTCAAAGTCTCCACGCCCAATGATGTGGACATGGTGGCGGTCGGTTCCTACTATGCCGGTGCCCATATCATTCATATTGATGGCGGCTACGGTGGCACCGGCGCAGCACCGGATATCGCCAAGAAAAACATCGCCATGCCCATTGAGTACGCCATTGCCAAGGTGCACAATTTCTTGAAGGCCGAAGGCGCCCGGGATGTGGTAACCCTGATTGCCTCGGGCGGCATCCGCACTGCGCACGACCTGGCCAAGGCCATCTGCTTGGGCGCCGATGGTGCGGTCATCGGCACGGCGGAACTGGTCTCTTTAGAATGTGTGCGCTGCGGCAACTGTGAATCCGGTCGCGGCTGCTCCCGCGGTATCGCCTCCACCGACTCGGAACTGGCGGATCTATTTACCGAAGAATGGGCCACCCAGCGTTTAACGAATATGTATCATGCCTGGAATTATCAGCTGGTAGAAATCCTGCAGAAATTCGGCATGAAGAGTGTCAAAGAACTGGTAGGCCGGACCGACCTGCTGGAACATATCGATTACAGCAAATAAAACGGAGTTGGATTAACATGGATAAAGCTGACAAAATATTAGAATCGCGTAGTGAGCTTTTACGTCAGGTACCGTCGCTGGCCCCTAACCCGGAAGAGGAAGGCGGCTGTGGAGTTACCGGATTTATCAGCTCAATTCCGGTTACCGGAAAAAACATCTTTGAGCCTTCGGCACAGATGCACAATCGCGGCAATGGCAAAGGCGGCGGCATCGGCGCAGTCGGTTTTGTACCGGAAGCCTTAGGCGTTTCCCGCCAGGTCTTGGATGATGACTACATGCTCCACATTGCCCTGCTGGATAACAGCGTGGCAGCAGAGATCGAAGAGACCTATATCAAACCGAACTTTACCATAGATAAATCCGATAAGCTTGATACCTTGGGTGACTATCAGTCCATCGGCCTGGAAGTAAGGCCGCCGGATATCATGCGCTATTTTGTGCGCGTCAAGGACGATGTACTGGATGCCTTCATCCAGGAAAAGGGCCTGACCGGCGTGGAACGGCGCGATGCGGAAGATGAGTTTGTGTATCAGAACAGCTTCAAGATCAATACGCGCTATTATGCCTCGCTGGGCGAGAAACAAGCCTTTGTCATGTCGCATGGCCGCAATATGATGATCTTAAAAATTGTGGGCTATGCCGAGAATGTGGTGCGTTATTACAAGCTGGATGATTTCAAGGCGCATGTCTGGCTGGCTCACCAGCGCTATCCCACCCGCGGACGGGTCTGGCATCCAGGCGGTTGCCATCCTTTCAGCGCGCTGAACGAGGCGTTAGTGCACAATGGCGATTTCGCCAACTACCAGTCGATATATGAATACCTGAAACAGCGTAATTACCAGCCCCTGTTCCTGACCGATACCGAGGAAGCGGCCCTGCTGCTTGACCTGTGGAGCCGCGTGTACAAGTATCCGCTTGAACATCTGATTGAAGCCATGGCGCCGACCTCGGAAATGGACTTCGATATGCTGCCTCCTGAAAAGCAGCAGCTCTACAAGGCCATTCAGACGCATCATGTGAGCTCCTCACCCGACGGTCCGTGGTTCTTCATCATCGCTCGAAATGACGTCCGGGATGGCCAGTTCCAGCTGATCGGCATTACCGATACCGCCATGCTGCGTCCTCAGGTATTTGCCCTGCAGGAAGGCGAAGTGCAGGTGGGACTGATCTGTTCGGAAAAGCAGGCCATCGATGCCACCCTGATCTCGCTCGTCCGGGAAGATGCCCGCTTTGGGCCCATTGCCGACAAGTACTGGAATGCCCGCGGCGGTAGCTATACGGACGGCGGCTCCTTTATCTTCAGCCTGAAGGATAGCGGCGACGCCAGCGGCAATAAAAAGCTGGTCTGTACTGATAAATTCGGCCGGGTCATTGAAACTCCCAAGGATAAAGAAATCTGTGATGTTGCCAAGCCGGTTGAATCCAATGCGGCCTGCATGGAGATCGAGAAGAAGCTGCAAGCCCTTTTTGCTGAAAAAGATCCGGCAGCCGCCACCCGGAAAATAGTGGCCTATATTCAGGAAAATATCGGCGGATTCGATACCAACAGCCTCAGGTTCGCTGCCCAAACCATCAAAAAACATGCGGATGAAAATGATGACTGCAAGCAAACCGCGATTGACAGTCTGACTCTTTTGAGCGACTTGCGCTATAATACCGGCAGGATAAAGAGAAGCTCTGTCCAGCATGTCATCAAGCTCGCTCTGGATGCGATTTTTGATGAAACCGCCATGATTACCGGGAAATCCAACTCCCGCTTCAGCCGGATTGATTTTGCCACCCGAGGGGAAATCCGCGCCCCGCAGAA